>BNJT01000354.1_pt1 | contig 250344 bp, 323 predicted proteins | sample 8540491 | NCBI WGS metagenome assembly BNJT01 (sample SAMD00202455, study PRJDB9452) | human saliva metagenome | host: Homo sapiens
ACAGAGGCGAGTTAAGGTTGAGGACTTTATACGGTAAAACGCTAGTGTATACAGTCTTGTATAAATATATCTATGGTGTAAAATGGATTTATACTAAAAAGGAGGATAAATTTATGAGAGAAATTTTAACTATTAAGCCAAACAATATGACCGATGCTCAAATGGGGGGGGGTGAATTATCTAGCTTCTCTAGGGTTTGAACAGTCTGAGTCTGCAATGTATCAGGATACAGAGGCGCATGTTTTGGAATCTGATTGCATACAGTTGGGCTATGTTGATGGTGAATTGAAGGGATTTGCTTTGTACAGTGCGTGTGTTGGTAGTCTAGCGGTGGAGCTTGTAGGCATAGCAATAGACCCACGATATCAGGGTAATGGATTTGGTGGACAATTAGTAGCTGATTATGTAGAAAACAAGAGACCAACCTATCTGACTGCATATACTAGAAATCCATCTACGGTAGGTATACTTAATCGTTATAATGGGACATTTCCTCTTAATACGGATAAAGAACTAGAATTGTTGGCTGGTAGCATGAATGGTGCGGAATTTGTGGACGGAGTTGCCTATCATGTTGGTAGATACGGTCAAGAGGGTCTTTATGGTGTCAGTGACCCTGCTAACCGTAACCTAAGAGGTGATAACATATCACTAAAGGAAAGGTTCCCCGAGCTCTCTAATCCGGGCAGTGCATTAGTCTTGGCATCAAAAGTTATCGAAGAAAGTGAGGTGTAATGACGAAAATACTTGCAATTATTTCTACTCATGGCAATGAGTTATTAGGACCGAATGTACTTTCGTATATGTTAAATAAACGTTCGGAGCTGTTGGAATACGTTGATTTTATGGTGGCTAATCCTAGAGCTTATTCGCAGAATGTTCGATACGTTGAGTCTGATTTGAATAGGAGCTATGGGTCTGATTTGGATACGTATGAAGCACGACGATCGAAAGCCATAGAGGATCGAATTAAGTTGTTGCAGCCAGAATTGGTGCTAGATTTTCATACGACCACTGCTGAGCAGCCAGATTTGCTAATTACCGCGAACATAGAAGATAAAGTCTCTCGTGATTTTATTAATGCGAGTGTGATTAAAGATGTGCTAGTTGTTGAACCGCTTAATGATGTCACGACTGTAGCTCCGCATTTTGTAGCTTATGAGGTGCCAAATTCTCATTTGAATGCCGATTTATATGAACGGATCTGTACGGATATTCGGAAATATCTAGACGGAAAAGTGTCAGATCAAGAACATGCTTTTTATAAGATGATAGGGAAAATTTTGCCCGAAGAAGTGCAGACGGATTCTGGTCTTGAGAATTTTGTATATAGCAATACGCTCAGGGCAATTCCGTCGTTCCTCGGAGAGAAAGCGTATCGGCAGGACGGTACGTATGCCGGTTTTAAGCTAGAAAAGTTCATATAATAACACAAGATCACTTACGTGTTAGTTGAGTAAAGAATTGTGATATAATCGCTATTATGTCAAACGCCATAAACGGACAACTCATCACACATGATTCAGAAGGAGCTATCAAGCGCGATTACCTCTATCGTGTTTCCATAAAGGCTCTGATTTATAATGATGCTGGGCAGATTTGGTTGTTAAAGAGGACGGGCGGCCGCTTTGGGATCTTCCTGGCGGCGGAATGGATTATGGTGAAACTTTTGAGTCGGCTTTGAAACGGGAATTATATGAGGAAGTTGGCTATAAGGGCAATCTTCGCTATCAGCTTTTTGACGCGTCGGACGAGATTTATGTTGAGCGAATTGATGCTAATCAAATTTGTTTTTCTTGTCGTGTGTGGACGGAAAACTTTGATTTTTCAGCGGGCGTTGATGCGGACGAAGTGATGTTTATAGATCCTGAAGAGTTGCGACTCCAAGAGAGCGAGTCGGGTGCGCCGATTCGATATAACGTGCATTTGAAGTGGCAGAAATTGTGTGGCGCAAATAGTTTGTCGACAGAATAGTATTGACTTTTTCCATAAAATAGTATAGAATATAACGCATGGAAAAAAGTACAGGCGGCGTATCTTTTGATATTAGATTTATTGACTCTGGTGATGGCTCGGAGAAGTATTCCTCTGTCGAAAGTCGGCGCTTGATTGGAATCTATGATGGCGATTGGTCTTTGGAAGAAGATGGGACGGTGAATGCGTCCATGGTGTTTGCCAGGAGAGTGGGTGATATTCGTAGTCATGAGAATTTAATAGAGAAGGTTCGCGGAATCGGTGAGAATATGGCGCGAGTGTCTATTTCAGAGTGTCTGGGGGTTGAAGATGAGGTGAAGGTAAGCGGCTGGCTATTAGCTGATCCTATGTCGCATAGTGGAATTTCTTTCTTGCGCAAGTAATACCAACCGAGCTTGTTGTTCCTGATTCCATTGAAAATAACCCTGACGACGATCAGAAGCTAGAGATCGTTAGACTTGCCTTGCGTGTTGGAGCTGTGGCTTTGCATTGTGCAGGATTGTCGTTAGAAGAGCTTAAGGAATCGCCTACTGAGAGTTTCTCTACGGATAAAGTGGATGAGCTTGTTTCTCGTTTCCATGGCAATGTGGATTTTGGTAGCAAGTGGAGAGAGTATAAGAAAATAGCCAAAGATTTAACGTATGATGAAAACTGATAATTACGGCGCCAGGGTTAAAATCGAGAATATTATGGAGGGCGAAGTCGACGAGGATTTGTTATTTGCTTTATTGACTAGATTAGTTGTTAAGGACGAGGTTCTCGATATGGATGTAATGTTGGCTAGTCGCTGTCGTGAGTATTCGGGACATATCATGTTAGCAGAGAAGCGCCTTCCTAGTCAGTCTACGTCCATACAATCGCCATTTCAGTTTCCGTATGATAAAACTGAGCTGCGAAGCTGGCGGGATGGGTGGGGTGTACATTCTGTTGGAGGGATAAGAGGAGGATTCAGGAAGAATGCTTATTTTTCTTCAGATAATGCGGAATATCTCATGAGACGAGTGGCTGCCGTGGCTGTTGGGCTTTGCTTGAAAACGCCTTTACAAGAGCTGGATTCTGTCAAGGAGTTTTCGGCCGAGGAGCTGGCAGAAGCTTGGCCGAGGCTTAGATACGGAATTTACATTTAATATCGCCATTGTTATAATAACCATATGCATATTATTCTTGGTGGGACGAGTGGGCTCGGTTTGGAAATGGCGAAGCAGCTGCGAGAGCGTGGCGATCGCGTGCTGGTTTTAGGTAAAACTTATGATCCGCAGAGGCATGGCGAGGGTTTTCCTCTGGATGTGTATTATTCGGATCAAGTGGAGGCGGCGTCGGCGCGAATTGAGCAGATTTTAAGCGGCGATGATATTGATCAATTTGTGTGGGCGGCTGGATATGGCTGGCGCGGCAATTTTGAAGATCAACCGAGTGTTCGCAGTATGGCGGAAGTTAATTTTTCGGGCGCGTTGCCGCTGGTCCAATGGGCTTGGCGTAAGATGTCAACGCAGAATCGCAAGTCTGTACTGACGATTATTGGGTCGACAAGTAGCGTTAAAGCGCGCTCGGATGAAGCTGTGTACGTTGCCACGAAGCATGCTCAAGCGGGTTTGGCGCGAAGTTTGGGGATGCAGGCAGATGAGCAAAAACTTCCAGTCAGAGTTGCGCTATTTTTGCCTGGTGCTATGAAAACTCCGTTTTGGAACGGTCGAGAACTTCCAGCTGACTATATGTTTTTCAATGATCCGGCAAAAATTGCCACGCACATTATTAACGCGATTGATTGTCAGCAGCAACCGTTTTTGGAATGGGCATTGCCAAAAGGTACGTTGGTTTAGGACTTATTAAGTGCTATAATTCAGGCATGACAGATAGTTCGAATAATGATCATTTTGGGGTAAAAGTTGTAGTTATTGGTGGCGGAACGGGAAGTTTCACGCTGCTTTCTGGATTGAAAAAATATACACACAGCATTACAGCGTTGGTCAATATGGTCGACGATGGCGGCTCAACGGGCGTGTTGCGCGATGAATTGGGCGTGTTGCCGGCGGGCGACGTCAGGCAATGTCTGGTGGCGCTAAGTACTTCGCCGAAAGTTCGTGATTTGTTCAATTACCGGTTCGGCGAGGGCAGTATGAAAGGTCATGCGTTTGGCAATTTATTCATGGCAGCACTTGAGAAGATGACAGGAAGTTTTGCTGATGCGGTGGAATTGGCTAGCGAAGTTTTGGGTGTCAATGGTCGAGTTTATCCGATTACGCTGGACGATACAACGATGTCGATTAAGCTGAAAGACGGCACGGTTGTTGATGGTCAGCATGCGGCTGAGTCGCTAAAGATTCCGCGCGGCGAGCGTCCGTGGCTAGAGCTTAAGCCGCCAGCTACGATTAACCCGCGAGCTCGTCAAGCGATTTTGGATGCCGATTTGGTGGTGATTGCGCCGGGGCTTTTATATGGCAGTTTGGCGCCAGCATTGTTGGTTCGAGGCGTTACTCGTGCGCTTGCTGAAACGAAGGCGAAGAAAGTCTATGTTTGCAATTTGGTCACAAAACCAACGCAGACTGATGGATTTACCGTGGCGGATTTTGCGGATGAAATTGAGCGATTTTCAGGGGTGAATATGGATTATGTGCTTTACAATAACCATCGCCCGCCAGAGGAATTGATAAAGAAATATGCTCACGACGGCGAATATTTGGTCGAGTGGGATAAGGAATTGCTGAAGAAAAAGCATTATTATGCGTCGGGCAAGCGTTTGATTGCTGATGACGTGTGGGTCAACACGAACTCCAACAGCGATCCGTTAGCGGCTCAACGTAGCCTAATTCGTCACGATGCCGACAGAGTAGCACGCGAATTGATGCGGATTTATTTTTGCCTAATGGGCGACAAAAAAACCTTTTCAATTCTTGAGGTTAATCCGGTAGCGAGGATTGATGTGTCGGATTATGGTATAGACGTGCCGTGTGCTATCATAAAACATGCGAAGGAATTGTGTGTTGAATGAAAATTGACAATAGTTTTCCAGCTGTTTTTTGGGGCAAAGACAAGTCGACGAAAGCTCAATTTTGTCCGTGCGAAGATATTTTCGATTCCTCGCCTGTGACATCGTGTATGGTTTGTGTAGTTCATGAAAATAAGATACTTCTGGCCAAGCCACCACGTGGCTGGGGTTTGCCAGGTGGCCGTATGGAATTAGGAGAAACACCAGAAGATTGTGCGCGGCGCGAGGTGTATGAGGAAACATCCGTTGAACTAAATTCTCTAAAATTGATTGGTGCTTGGCATATTGAAAAGCTATTTCATTCTAAATATAACGGTAGATACCCTGATAGGGCATATCAGCTGCTTTTTCTGGCTGACGTAAAACGAATAGATGATTTTGTAGCTTCGCACGAATCATCAGCCAGGGAGTTTGTAGAATTTGATAAAGTACAAGACTATCACCATGATTTTGCTAATTTTGCTGAGATTATGAGATACATTAGGAAGTGTATAATATGAGTGAGCTAATTCTTATGAGACACGGTAATCATATATCTGACAGCGATTTGATTCGTCACGATGTCGACAGGGTAGCGCGCGAGCTGATGCGTATTTATTTTGCGTAGATAATCCAGGGCTTGATAATTTCCCATTACTATGATATAATGCAAGGGTTGTGTCAAGTGAAAATTGTATTTTGAACGAAAAAGAGATTATACCCGCAGAAGAGGTTTTTCATGAGTCATGCCGTAAGGTTTTAGACGGCTATATTAGTTGCACTGAAGGTGAGCGCGAAGATTTTAAGGATCATGCTTACCGAGTGTATAAGATCGTAAAAGCATATACGGGTGATGATTTACCGCCAGAGGCAGCTTCGTTGTCATTGATTCACGACGTTGCTGATAGGATGTTTAATAAAAAGAGCACAAAATATAACGATACGTGGGCTAGGAACGCCACAGATGCACTTTATGAGTTTATGGATGATGAGAATATTAGCCATGATCAGTTGAAATACTCCGCATGCTTACTAGCCGATATGGTTGAAATTGAGCAAAACGCGGCGCATCATCGTAAGTTAATGGCTAAAATCGCCGAAGAAGAGTCTAACGATGATTATCGAGAGGTATACTCTCTGGTCGCTGAGAGGTACGTGGGCAAAGTCTCTCCAGATCAATGGAGGGTTGCTCAGCCATTGTTAGATCTTGACCATATGAGAATGGGAATGGATAAGGTTAATATCGAGGCGTTTATAATAAAAGGCGCCGAGATAATGGATAATTTGCAGTATCCGTCGTCAAAGAGAGAATCTGCAGTTTTACAGGATGTGTTGGAAGCTGAGTCATTCTATGCTCCAATTCTTGAGGCGATGGGATATGAGGCTTTGCCGCAGAACTACGTAGTGTGGCTAAAGTAAGACGACTAATTGGTCAAGGTAAGGAAGACCTTGTTAAAAGTGCTAAAGAGATACAAGACAGGGTTCTACAGGTCGGCATGGACAAAATTGCAGACAAGATATTTGGTGTGAATGACGGTACTATCAATTACGCTATTCGTAAAGATGAGGATTCTGGCGAATATTCTACTCACATGGGGGAATTTGCGGCTGATACCAAATATGGCAATATGGTTGCTGGAAACTGGCGTATTAAAACTGTAGGATCGCTTGCGGATAAACTTAAGGGCGGTGGCGGAATTATGGATATTGTCGGTATGATGGTGATATCTAGAGATCGTGAAACGACAGCTTGTGATTTTGCGCATTTTATTGCTGATAGGTTGAAGGAGTTTAGACCAGTATGTGCTCGGAGTAAAAACAGACCTGTATATATCCAGGGAACTAAGGAATATGTTGATGCCGTGGAGCAGAATCTTCGTGAATTGGGTGTTGGTTCGGATGAGTATTTGGTAAAAATTGATACCGATGAAAAGCGCGAACAACGAGGATATTCTATCTATGAAATATCTAAAGTAACATTTGCTGTGGATGTTGATGATGTTGAAGTTCCAGTTGAAATACAGTTTATTACAAAAGACGAGCGACGTCGCGCGCGTACGGGTGAAGTATCCCATATTGCTTATAAATATCTACAGTCTCAGGGTTTTGGCAAAGACAACCTAGAGAAGGAGACGACTCGTCAACGTGTCGAGAGAATGAAAATAGTCAGTCTTGCGAAAGAGGTCTTGGGAGATCTACATAAGCGACGCTACGATATGATAAATAGTAAGATTACGGGTAAACTTGGTATTAATCCGAAGTCTCTGTCTAGTGAAGATAAGTTTATTGAGAGACTGATTGACCTACGGGCTGACAATTAATGACTTGCGCGTGATATAATCATACTAATGACGACTTACTATACTGACGGCTCTGCTTCGCCGAATCCCGGTCCAGGCGGCTTCGCGGTGATCAAGGATCTCCAGCCGTGGATTTGGGTTCGGAGGATGGCGAGACGACGAATATTCGCATGGAGGGCAAAGCTTTAATTGCAGCATTGAAAGACGCTAATGGCGCGCCGTGTGTGATTTATTCTGATAGTGAGTTTTGGATTAACGTGGTTACCAAATGGGCGCCGGGCTGGGAAAAGCGCGGCTGGACAAAGAAAAACGGTGATATTAAAAATCTGGATATTGTGCGTGAACTATACGAACTATATTCGAACTCTCAGGCGGATTTGCGTTGGGTGCGTGGTCATGAAGGCGATGAAGGAAACGAGCTAGCGGACGAATGGGCTAATCGGGCGCGTGAAGGCGAAAGATTGACAAAATAACAGCTAGCGACATCTGATAAAAATTGCTATACTAGAAAAATGGAAGAAGTGAGGGAAACGACTGATATTTTTTTGTGGGCAAATCAAAACGATGCAAAGAAGAATGATTTACAGATAGAGCTGTTCTTATTTAGCAAAAATTACACGCCGTATTTTATGCCGATAAAAGGCGATGTTGAGCAGCAGCTTAGACCGTTATTCTTGTTTGATTATATCAATCAGGTCAATTTGGGTGCGGGGACTGGACTGAGTGTTCGCGATTATGAATTGAGTGAATCAGAAGATAATGTTCTGTTGAGGACTGATCTGGAAAAGGTTGGGCGAGCTGAAACACTGATTCATTTGATTGAGCATGAGCGTCATGACATCGTGGAGTTCTCGGAAACCGAGCACGAGTTTAAGCGTATGAAGGGAATTGTGGCGCGATTTACCGATTCGAATAATCCTGATGCGACATTCTACACGGTTAAGCTAATCCAGCAAGGTCAGACACTGAAGAGCGCGTTGGCTTGGGAGTTTTCTGATGGCAAATTTGGTTCATTTAATGCGGAAGTTGGCTTTAAGGTTCCGGATGATAATCAAGTTTTGATTGTCGGTAAAGATATTTTTGCGTTTAATCCTGGAAAATTTGAGCGAATGTTTGGCTATGAATATAAAAAGCAGGTGATTGCTGATAAAAAAGTAGCGGAAATTGAGAAGGAATATAAGCTAAGTTTTCCGGAGGGAATGGATCTTAACGCGTTGGTGAAGGAGCGCAAAAAGACGATTAATAAATTACAGAAATTGGAAATCGGCGCGGTTAAGCAGGAAGATGTTCTGGGCTATGCTGATGAGATGCAATTGGAATTGATGAGCGATGATAACGGCGCGATTATTATCATGGACGGCAATGATTTGGATATGTTCGTAAATCTCATTAACGAGGATTATATCGAGAGTAAAATCACGGGCAAGCGTTACGAAATTAAGTCGAAGAAGTTGCTCGGCGAGCCAGAAGGCGAACCGCCACGGGGCTAAAATGGATCAAGAATTAGCGCTGGCTATTCTGCTAGCGGTCGGTCAGCGTTACTGACCGGTGCGGCTGGAACGGGTAAAACTCACTTGTTGAATAATTTTATTGCGCAGGCGCGAAAACGGGGTAAAAAGGTGTCGGTAACAGCGACAACTGGTCTGGCGGCGACGCATCTTGGTGGCAATACGATTCACAGCTGGAGTGGCATTGGTGTGAGTGATCATTTGCCGCACAATTTTTTTGAACGATTATCAAAAACGCGGCGTGATGTGATTTCCAAAACTGACGTGTTGATCATTGACGAGATTTCAATGCTTCACGATTTTCGGCTGGATATGATTGATAAAGTTTTACGAACCGTCAGGGAAAATGATCAGCCGTTTGGTGGTATTCAGTTGGTGATGAGTGGCGATTTTTTCCAATTGCCGCCAGTTAATCGTCCGAACGAGCAGGGCGGCGGTTTTGTGGTTTATTCTGATGCTTGGCAAGAACTTCAGCCGGCGGTTCTGTATTTGGAGCGACAATATCGTCAGAATGATGAGCAACTTTTGGAGATTCTGACCGCTCTAAGAACTGGCGATGTTAGGCGACGTCACGTCGAGGCGTTGCTGGCGCGTACGGAAATTGAGCCGCCAGATGGTGATATCACAGAACTGCACACCGTAAACGTTGATGTTGATGATATTAATATTCAAAAACTGGCGGAATTGCCAGGTGAAGAGCGTTCATATCAGCAAACGACGACGGGCTCGAAAATTTATGTAGAGAATCTGCAAAGGTCAGTTTTGGCTCCAGAAAATCTGGCGATTAAGCTGGGCGCGTTGGTGATGGCGGTTAAAAATTCGCCGCAAAAATTATATGCCAATGGAAGTATCGGCACGGTCGTGGATTTTGAGCCGCTGACGGAATATCCGGTTGTTGAGTTTCGAGATGGTCGTCGGGTGACGATGGTGCCGGATGTTTGGGAATTGCGGGACGGAGAGCGCAAACGAGCGAGTATTTCTCAGGTTCCGTTGCGTTTGGCGTGGGCGATAACAGTTCACAAAAGTCAGGGAATGACGCTTGATGCGGCTAAGATTGATCTGAGAAAGGCGTTTGTTGAAGGTATGGGTTATGTGGCTTTGAGTCGCGTGCGAGATTTGGACAATTTATATCTATACGGAATTAACCGTAGGGCGCTGGAAGTTTCTCCTGATGCGCTGGCAATTGACGAGGTTTTGAGGCAGGCAAGTAGGGAGTCTGTTGAGAGATACAGGGTGATTTAGAGAAAGATCTTCTTTTGAGAGGAAAGGAGATCTGATGCTCAACGAGAGTTAGTTGTTTAATTCTAGAATGTGCCTATTGGGTAGGATTGCATTACAGGTTTTTATGATATAGTCTTTTGTCCTATTTTGCATCCATTGGCTCTTTGTGTAAAGTAAGATTAAATCTTGTTCTGGTATCGACCTGCCAAACCAAGGTCTACTATAGTAATGATGGACGAATTCATGAGCTACAGTGCGTATGCGCTCTTTTCCAGCTAAGTGATTTTCTACTTTTATTTTTGGCGGTTCGGTTATGCAGTTGTCTTCTACGTAAGAGCTGAGGTTGTCACTATGGTATGTTCCTAGGGGATCAACTAATGCTTCCGTGTCGTTCTTGTCTATGTTTTTTACAAAACGCATTTCTAATCCTTGAATATTATTTTTATGAACTCCAAGTTTATCTAAGATGATAGATTTCATCTCCTCATCTTGATATACATTGTCAACATATAGTTTACAGGAAGATCGTATGGTGATCGTAGGGCTATTAACATTGGCTATATAGCTATCGCTTGCTACAAACGATCCTACGAAAGCCAATATTCCCAAAAAAGGTATTGCAACCGTTCCTGCAATTTTTAGTCTACGCTTTTGTATGTTGTTTGCCCTGCGGCTTTTGGCTATTGACATAATAAATCCAAAAATGCCGATTGTAAATGCGATTATTATAATGATGGTTGACGTGTTCAAATCTAATAGTTCGGTTCTGCGAGTACTTACTCCAATGACAGTAAGAGCTAATGCTAGAGTAGTAATTTTAGGTCCAGTTAATATCTTGAAGAGAGTTTCTTTTATTGTCTTTTCCATACCTGCATTGTATCACAACAGGGGTGAGTTGTTGAAATTTGGTCTGAAATAACTTTAAGTGCTAATCCATTGCCCAAAACTATTAAATAGCGTAGGCTTACATCAACTCAACACTAGGCTTTTCCACAAAAATGTGGAAAAGTTTTTATTTGATGCAAAAATGGGTAAAAAGTCAAAAAAAGGGCTTGCAAGTGGGTAGGTGTGGGTAGTATAGTGGAGTCAGTGGAACGAAAGTTGATGGAAAATCACCAACAAAAAACAAACATCCACTACAAAAAACAACTAATCTACCACGAAGGAAGGACGACGTGCAGACAGATTACTTTGAGCGTAAGTTGGACGACAAGCGACGCTTGACAATTCCGGCTGAGCTCAGGGCAGAATTTGCATCAGGCGTCGTGCTAACTCGCGGGTTTGGTAAATATCTCCACTTGTATCCACAGCAAATCTGGGATCGGGAAGTGGAAAGCGCTCTAACGGGAAGTATTCTGGATGAGCGAGTTGCCGACCTGAACGTTAAATTCCGACGAGGTAAAACCGCATCGGCGCTCGACCAAAAACAAGGACGAGTGACGATTGAGCAGCATTTGCTCGACTACGCTGGAATTGACAGAGAAGTCGTTGCTGTGCGAGCGGGGGAATATTTTCGGCTAATAGCGGCCGAGAATGCGGAATAGTAGATTAGCTAAGCACTTTAACAATTAGAAACCTCTCGAGATCAACTATCTGGGTATTTGAAAATGGCATGTGGCAATTTGCTCCACATTAAAAAAGGCAACGCACCTTCCTCAAACACCTCCCAAAAAAACTCCACCTCACACATAAGTCTCTTTGGAAAACATGGTTGTTACTGACAATCAACAAATTTCCACTCTAAGACAACAAACAAACAAAACACAAATACAAAAAAGCCAGAATTAAATATCCAGTTAGGTGATCTCGAGCATTATTTCTGTATAATGGAATAATGATGAGTATTAAAGAACATCCACCACAGTCGGAAGAACTCCAAGCGAGCGAACCGATTCATGTTCCCGTACTTTTGGAGATAACCCTTAGCAAGCTGCAGCCAGTCGAAGGCGAGTCGTATCTCGATTTGACGGCTGGCTATGGCGGCCATGCCAGGGCATTCTTAAATAGGACGGATAATTACTTGAGCTCAGTGTTGGTAGATCGCGACGAAAACGCGATTAAAACATTGGGCGATTTGGCTGAAAAAGGCGTAACTTTAATTCACAAAGATTTTGTGAGCGCAGCGCAGGATTTAGTCAAGCAGGGGCGTAAGTTTGACGTGATTTTGGCTGATTTGGGGGTGTCGTCACCACAGCTTGACAGAGCAGAGAGAGGTTTTTCGTTTCGGTTTGACGGACCGTTAGATATGCGGATGGATAATCGGACGGAAATTACGGCAGCGGACATTGTCAATTCGTATTCGGTTGACGAGCTGACGCGGCTGATTACTCTTTACGGCGAGGAGAACCTGGGGCGAGCGAGGCGAATTGCACGGGCAATTGTCAAAGCTCGACCAATTCAGGGAACGACTGAGCTGGCTGATCTGATTAAGCAACCGTTGGTCGCGGTAGTATGAAACATCATCCTGCGACTCGTACCTTTCAGGCGCTACGCATTGAAGTCAATCGCGAACTTAAGCTGATTGAAGAACTATTGCCATTTTTGCCACGCTTACTTAATAAGGGCGGGCGAGTAGGAATAATTAGTTTTCATAGCTTGGAAGACAGATTGATCAAGCGTTACTTTTCGGAGCAAGCAATGGCTGGCTATGAGGCTGAGCTGATTGTTCCAGAGAAAAAACCGGTGTCTGGAACTGAAGATGTTCACAATCCGCGTAGTCGAAGTGCGAAGTTTCGATACGCCGTGAAAAAATAAAACAAAAAGAAGGAGGCTATTATGCCAATCCACATCAAAGTAGAATTCCAGAATACGGACAAGGCAGAGGCTGTTTCAGTACGCCGCGGCTAAACTAAAGCGTATTCCGGAATATACCTTAGAGAAACCAGCCTGTCTTTAACGGGCGGGCTGGTTTGTTATGCTAAACACAAATATAAACATAAAAGATAGAGACAAATGACAAACTCCACCACATTTACTTCACGACGTTCACACGGTCAATTGCGCCGAAATCAGAATTCTACACGTTTTCAGTCTCAGGTCAAACTTGGTCCTGTTGCTCATACAGTGCTAGTTGCATTGATGATTACAGTACTGGGCTTGATTTATCTTACTCAGGCAACCAGACTTACAGCTTACGGCTATGAAGCTCAGAGTCTGGATACAAAAATCACCGAACTAAGCGCAAAAAAGTCAGAATTGGAAGTTCAGAATGCACGCTTGACGGCGTTAGAGAAGGTGAAGAATAGCAATGTCGCTTCAGCTATGACGACAACTGAAACGCATTACGCACAATAGTGATATAATAGGATAAGCAATATGCAGCGGCTTATTCGTTCAAGAACTGGTTGGTTGGCCATCGCTTTACTAGTAGTGATGGCAGCTTTTGTGTTGCGATTATTTCAATTGCAGATTTTGCAATATGGCAAATATACGGAATTAGCGCGGGCAAGTCAGCAGCGTCAATTCGTTATTCCTGCGGAGCGTGGGAAAATCTATATGATGGACGGAAAAACGCCAGTTCCTGTAGTGCTTAATCAGGCTGTCTATACGGTGATTGCGGACCCGCAGTCGATTGACGATAAAGAGCGGAGCCAGCTTGTTGATAGTTTGAGGGAAATTGCTGGCGGCGAAATGACGGAAAATGTATCCGAGCGACTCAATAATAAAAAGTCGCGCTATGAAGTTTTGGCGAAAAATATTACCAGGACTCAAGCGGAAAAATTGAAAAAGAAAAACTTTGCGGGCGTGTTGTATCAGCAAAGTTCTATTCGAAATTATCCTGAGGGCGAACTGGGCGCGCACGTGCTTGGATTTGTGAATGCGGCCGGCGAAGGTCAATATGGCGTCGAAGGCTCTTTGAATAAGCAGCTTAAGGGTCGGGACGGACTATTGCAATCTGTAACTGACGTGAGGAATATACCTTTGACGGTTGGAAAAAATAATATGCGAATCGAGGCGAAATCTGGCGACAATTTAGCGCTGACGGTGGATCGGAATATTCAAAGCCAGACTGAATTGGCATTGAAAAAAGGAGTCGAAGCGGCTGGCGCCACCGAGGGAAGCGTGATTGTTATGAATCCGAAAAACGGTCAAGTTTTGGCAATGGCGAATTATCCGACTTATAATCCAGCGGATTTTGCCAAGCAGAAAAACGGGTCGGTGTTTGTGGATAGCGCGTCGATGGTTCCGTTTGAGCCGGGTTCGATTATCAAGTCCTTTAGTTTCGCTACGGCAATTGACAAGGGCGTTATTACTCCGTCCAGCACGTATAATAATACCGATTGTATTAAAGTCGCTGACCGCACGATGTGTAATGTCTTGAGAGGTCTGGGCGGCACGATGACGATTCAAGGTGCGTTTAACAATTCGCTCAACGTTGGTACGATTACCGCGATTCGAAAATTAGGAAATGGCTCGCAGATTAATTTGCCGGCTCGCCAGATTTGTATGAATATTATCACGATAAATTTGGCTTTGGCGCTAAAACTGGAATTGAGCTGGGCGAGGCTTCGGGTTATATTTATCCACCAGATAGCGCTGAAGGAAATGAGGTTCGTTATTCGGCCATGACTTACGGGCAGAGTATGAACTTGACTATGGTTCAAGTCGCGGCTGGATTTTCGTCGCTAGTTAACGGCGGTCAATATTACAAGCCAACCATTCTCGTTGGTACAATTGACGAATCTGGCAATTTGAAACTGTCGGAAAATAAAGTTATTCGCCAAACCGTAAGCGGCGGCACGTCATCTCAGATGCGAACGATGCTAACGACGGCGCGCCGATCTTTATTCCTGTCAAAGAGTGACAAATCTGGCTATGAAATTGGTGGAAAAACTGGTACTTCTGAAACAGTGGTTAATGGTGCTTACACTCAAAAAGAAACGATTGCTACATATATTGGTTATGGTGGTGGAAAAAATGGCGCCGAATATGTCATAATGGTACGTGTAGCGGCTCCGGGAAGAGGGATTAACTTGCAAGGAAATCTTCACGCTGGACCAATTTTTACAGATATATCCAACTGGATGATTGATTATATGAAAATAGCACCAAAGGAATAAATATGGGAATAGCTTTACAAACAATGACCAATGAATTGACGCACGTATTTTTACTCAGCGTCGGCGCGTTTTTACTAGCGATGTTTTTAACGCCAATTTATACGTTTTTCGCTTATCGATATCGCTTCTGGAAGCGCCAAAGGTCGGAAAGTACTGATGGGAAAAAGCTGAAGATTTTCGCCAAATTCCAAGCGGCAAAATTGCGGCGAAACATTCCGACGATGGCTGGAGTGATTGGCGTAATTTCAATCTTTGTGGTGACGATTTTCTTCAATTTAGACCGAGCTCAGACCTGGCTTCCTCTGGCGGCGTTGGTTGGTGGCGGAATTGTCGGGCTGATTGACGATATCATCAATCTGCGTGGTTTGGGCGGCGGCGCGGCTGGGCTTCGTAGTCCAGTGAAGTTTGCGCTGATCACGTTGATTGGCGTGGTGCTTGGTTGGTTTTTCTTTGCCAAACTGGGCGTGGCGAGTTTCCACGTGCCGTTTGTGGGTGAGGTGAATATTGGTTGGTTGATAGTTCCGTTGTTTGCATTTGCGGTGGTGGCTACCGGTAACGCTGTTAATATTTCCGACGGAATGGACGGGTTGGCAGGCGGGCTACTTGGTATTAGCTTTGGGGCGTTTGGTGTAATTGCTTTATTGCAGCAGCATGTCATATTGGCGGGATTCTGCTTTACGGTTGTTGGTGTGCTTTTGAGCTATTTGTGGTTCAATATTTATCCAGCTCGATTTTTCATGGGCGACGTTGGAAGTTTTGCTTACGGCGCGTGTTTGGGCGTTGTGGCAATGCTGACCGACTCTTTGCTACTACTTCCTGTGATTGGCTTGCTATTTGTGATCGAGGCGGGATCAAGCTTAACTCAAATCGTTAGCAAGAAGCTGTTTAAGAGAAAAATTTTCTTATCCGCGCCGATTCATCATCACTTGGAGGCGATTGGTTGGCCGGAAACTAAGGTGACGATGCGCTTTTGGGTTATTGGTTGCGTGATGGCGTTTATCGGCGTGATGCTGGCGCTCGCTGGAGGTCATATTGCGTAACTCGATCACCAAAAATCGTCAATCTATCGCTCAGCCGGTTCGAAGTCATCGGCCGATGTATCAGATTGTACTTTATATGGGGCTTTTGTTGCTACTTGGGCTGATTGTTATGTATGCGCTGGGGCCGCAACGCGCCAATGTGATGAACTATGCTTATGGCACGAATTATAGCGATACGTATTTCTTTGGCAAGCAGCTGACGAGTGTGCTTATTGCTGTCGTGGCTTTTTCTGCGTTTTATTTTACACCGTACAAATGGTTTATTGGTGAGAGATCAAAATACATTCTCTACGCTGGATTTGCGCTATGTATTTTACTATTTCTCTCAGGTGCAGTACTTCATTTGTCGTTTGCGCAAGAAACCAACGGCGCGTATCGATGGTTTTATCTGGGAGGATTAGGTAGCTTTCAACCGGCAGAGTTACTTAAATATGGCGTGCTATTGTTTTTGGCGGGATTTTTAGGGCGTCGCTCGCAACAGGGAAAATTGAACGACATCCAAGAAACTATCATTCCGCTGGGCATTATTTCCGGCTTGTCGCTGCTGATGATTGTATTTTTACAAAAAGACTTGGGAACGGGAATTTCGTTGATAGCGATTATCTTATCAATGATTTTAGTGGCTGGAATTGATTGGAAGATTTTTCAAGAAGATTCTAGCAATTGTTGCGCTTTGTGGTTTGGTGATGATTTTTACGTCGCCACACCGAATTGAGCGCGTGATGACTTTCGTGCAAGGTGATAGTCATAAAGGGACAAGTAGCCAGGAGAACAAGAATTATCACATCCAGCAGGCTAGAATTGCGATTGGTTCTGGCGGGCTTCTGGGGCTTGGAATTGGTAAAAGTGTTCAGGCGACAGGATATCTTCCAGAGGCGACTAACGACTCAATTTTTGCCGTCATGGGAGAAACGTTTGGCTTTGTTGGCTTAATGGCTATATTGGCGTTATTTACGGCGCTACTCTTGTCAATTTTGCACGTAGCCGCGAGACTTCCGAACGTGACGTTGCGGCTAATCGTGGCGGGAATTTTTGGCTGGATTGCTTCTCACGTGATACTGAATATCGCTGCAATGACAGGTTTGGCGCCGCTTACTGGAATCCCGTTGCCATTATTAAGTTATGGCGGTACAAGCATGTTATTTATCGCGGCAGCGCTCGGTTTAGTTTTCCAAATTTCCAAATATACGTCACATAAAGCATTAGAGGAGGGTGAAAGTGGCCAAGATCTTAGCGGTCGGCGGCGGCTCAGGCGGACACGTTACGCCAGTGGTAGCCGTATTTAGAGAATTACAGAAAACTGGTGATCACGAGCTTCGTTTTTGGTGCGATAAAAAATTTGGTGCCAGCGCACGCGTGATTTTTGCTAAGTTCGACGAAGATATTCCGGTCGATTTGATTATTGCTGGAAAATTACGCCGATATCACGGAAAAAGTATCTCATTTCATCTACATCCGTCAATTTTATTCCCAAATTTGCGTGACGGTTTTAAGGTGATGGTTGGATTTTTTCAGAGTTTATTTAAGCTTATGAAGTGGCGTCCAGACGTTATTTTCATTAAGGGCGGATATGTTTGTTTGCCGGTTGGCTATGCGGCTCGACTATTAAGAATTCCGTTGGTTTTGCATGATTCTGACGCACATCCAGGTTTGACGAATCGTTTACTGAGTCCCTTCGCAAAAGCTATCAGCACGGGTGCGCCGCTTGAATATTACAATTATCCACCGGAAAAAGCTTCATATGTTGGTATTCCAGTTGCGCCAGAATTCCATCCATATTCTGAGGCTGAGAGGAAAGAATTGAAGGAAAAATTAGGCTTTAATGTCAATAAACCGCTAGTTGTTATTACTGGCGGTGGACTCGGAGCCGGGCGAATTAATTCCGCGATTGTAGCAATTAGGGAAAACCTGCTTTCTGAGGCTTCGGTATTTTTGATATCGGGAAATCAGCAATATGAAGAAATTCTCAAGCAAACCGACGAGCGGGAGAGCTGGCGATTGCAGGCGTTTGTTCACAACGGAATGGCGGAAGTTTTGGCGGCGGCGGATATAGTCGTGACCAGGGCAGGGGCGACTACTCTTCTGGAATTGGCGGCGCTACATAACCAACAATCATCATCCCCAACGGTCATTTGACAGGTGGGCATCAATTGAAAAACGCTAAAGTTTACCAGGACGCATTGGCGGCGTTGATAGTTTCCGAAGACGAGCTAGATAAGGACAACCAAATCTTGGCACGAAAAATAATTGGTGTATTAAAATCTCAGAAAATTCTTAAAGGTCTGGGCGATAACTTCGGTAAATTTGCCAAGCCAAACGCGGCTAAAGATATGGCGAAGATTATTCTTACTACAGCGCGAAGGCAGGGTAGGCGAAAGTGAAATTCCCCTTCTCTAAGAAAAAATCGGACGAGAATCTAAGTCGTCGAGAAATCGCGGCGCGTCGTCGGACTGAGAATTACGAGGATTTGCCTGCCCAATCGTATCGTCGGAACAGGACGCTTAATAGCCGCCAAACATCCTCTCCTTTGGAGACTTCTGAGAGACTTGAGACGCACGAATTGGTGAAGAAACGCCGCCGTGTAATGCGGAAAATGCTTGCGACTGCGGTAAGTCTGCTTATTGTGATATTCCTTTTGTTTCAATTGACAATCAATATTTCAATCCAAACTCCCGACGCAAAAAGTTCCAGCAACGCTAATAAATACGTGAGCGTTCTTAATGAATATTACAGCGCCCATCCAGCGGAGAGATTTCGGTTTTTCCTCAATAATAATGACCTAAAGCAATTCTTTGCAGAAAGCTCCTGAGGTAAAAAATATTCGCGTGGAGGGAGATTTTCTAGCGCGATCAGCCGTTAAGCTGACGTTTAGGCAGCCGGTGGCTCAGTGGTCTTCCGGGGATAAGATTTATTTTGTTGATGATAGTGGTGTTACTTTTGAACAGAATTATTTTGCCGCGCCTACGGTTGCTGTTCGTGATGAGAGTGGCCTACCGACTAGAGGTGGTCAAGAAGTTATCAATCGTCAATTCTTGAGCTTCCTTGGTCAAGCCGTGTCTGAATTTTCGCAACACAAAATGGATGTTTCAGAGGTTATTCTGCCAGCCAATACTGTACGCCAAGTCTGGTTTAAGGTCGAGGGCAGGGAAGCTCAGATCCGTATGACGGTGGATAGGTCTGCTCAAGCTCAGGTTAAACAGGTGATAGCTACTTTGAATTATTTGGATAATAACGGCGCAAAGCCAGGGTATATAGACGTCAGGGTAGATCAGAGGTCGTTCTATAAGTAGGGTGGTCAACTTCTCTTCTGGATAGAGTAAGTTCTCTTTTTGTTCTCTTTCTGTATGGTGTAGAAAATATATATAACAATATAAAAATATGCAAAAGTCAAATAATCGCAAAATGATAAGCTAGGGGAGTAGGGCAATAAAAATATAAAAATGTCAAATAATATAAAATGCGTTGTGGAAAACTTAACGAGCTTACGGCGTGCATACCAGAGTTTATATTGATGTAAAAATATCAATGTAGCACTCCAGTATGTGTAGTGCTGGAATTAAAAATATTTTTTAAGTTCGTATTTTGTTGGTGTATATTTTTATAAAAGACGGTATGTTTTATGGGGTTGTACACGGTAGAGAATCCCCTAGCCGAATTACTAGAAAAAGTTCGTTTTATAAGGTGTTATCAGATATATATAGACATATGTATATTCATCTTTGTATAGCATTTATTATTGCGTAAAAGATACATTGTGCGACATTAAAACTATATCTAAAACACGACTATTCCATCGTCTTTCTTCGCGATAAATTTATCTCATTTTCACCAAATCAACCTGCTTGTCATTTATTGTTTTATAAACCGCCCTATTTACTGGCTTGGTGCGTTTATGTTGTGTATTGATTTATCTGCATTGGCTCGTATTTATAATTTATGTTTGTATCGCGCAAAATTTATCAATATAAATACTCAGCCGATTTGGCTTTATGTATGCTTAAAAATGACTAATAATTAGTTCGTATTTTGTTCTATTGTTCTTTAATTGCTAGTTTTGCGAAAGAGCTTGGGTGATTCTGTGCTTAATTATTTCACTGTTCCATTCGCCCGCCTTAAATCGCAGTAGGGGCATATTAGTATTGGCTATGATTGAATTGACAAAATCGTCGCGCGTTTTTCGATCGGGCTGATTGTGAGTACTATCATCAAGCTCAATAGCTATGAGCGGCTTCATATCATTGGTGCAAATTAGAAAATCTACAGATTTGCCATTTATTCTCGCGAAAGCCGCCTTCCAGCTTTGTCCTTTTATCTCATGATCCAAAAACATGCTTAAATGAGCCTGAGGTATAATTACACATCCGTTTACTGCTTCGTGCAGAGTTTTATAAAACGATAATTCACTTGGCGTCATTGCGCAAGATTTTTTAATGTATACATATTCTTTCTTTATTGGGGTTTTAATTGAGCTTGTGTCGCTGTCAGTCCCCTGCCTTGCTTTAATTACCAGAAAAATAATTGCGGCTACTACTATAAATATAAGCGCTTCCATAAGATTAGTTTACCATATGTTAAAGACGGTGTCTTGATCTATGTCGCTTATAATTTTGAGCTTTTATCGTGAGCATAGGGACTTTTCGGGCAGGATGTGGTAATGTATAATCATTAAATTAAATTTCAAAGAGGAATGTATAAATGGACGAAAAAATTATTAAAAAGCTGTCGCAAGAGGACGCCGACAAGCTGCGAGAATTAAGAAAGCAGCTCGACAACGGAACGCTCGACCAAAAAACTTACAACAAGAGATATAAGAAACTCTCACAAGATCTAAACTGGAAATATCAGCCTAAAGGTGTAAAAATGATACCTAAAATTATCGGTCTTGCACTTTTGGCTATGCTCATAGCAGGTGCTTTAATGCAAGCTCTAGACTCTCAATCTGGGAAAATAACAGGCACGGCTTCCGCGCTCGCAGAACAATACGACGTCGCTAATATGGTTACTAATTTCGAGCTAACAAACTCATCAGACAAAGATATGAATGTAACATGTAAAATCACTCTACAGCCATCAGATAAAACGAATTCTACAATTACTAAAGAATACTCATTCGATAAAGTCCCGGCAAATTCTACAAAAAAATATCAAGTAGTCATTCCACGAGTTCATTTCAATGCTGCATATGTGGTTGAAAAAGACACAAAGTTAGATTGCTATAAGAAATACTAAATAAAATACCGCTCGTTTGAGCGGTATTCTTCATACAATGTCAGCTGCAAATCACAACTGTACAGACATAATACTACTTTTTAAGCGATTGCTCAAGGCGGTAGTTTATCTCACCAGTTATGCTGCGACCGTTCTCTGCAGCTAACACAACTAAGCGTTCGTACACTTCCTGTTTAATTCGTACATTATAAACTGGCGTAGGTATCTCAACCTTAGACTTGATAATCTTGCCATTCTTTTTTTACAATTCGATTTACTATTGGCATAGCCTTTCCTTTCTTTTTAGAGGACCTTAGCGCCAAGCGAGGCATTTAGTTTATATTTTTATTATCTTTTCGGGTTTGCGATTCATTATAATATGGCGTATCCTCTAATTGTTAATGTGCCTCGCCTGAGTGCTTCTATTATAGCAAAGTTGCATTCATAATGTAATCATTTTGCATGCATTTTATGTAAAATTTATCCTGAAAATGATAATTTACCATATGGCGTCGTTGCACATAAATAAAACTCGCCCTCATTTTCAGAGGGCGGAAAGGATACATGGATGCTTAAACCATGCGTTTGCAGTTTATCACTATTTATTAGATTTCGCAATATGCTTAAATATACAATAAAATAAGGTGCACCGCTTTCCGAGACCGGACCCGGGGCGCGCATACACCTTATGTTGACATATTACCGCGACCATCATAAAAAATCAATAAATGGTTGTTATTAATATTGTCTTTGGTTATAGTTCCCTAATAATTTAGACATTTATACAGTTTTGGTGGTGTTTAAGGGTAAATACATCAGTCAAAATAAAATAAGACAGCCCGCTTGCCCTAACATAAGGGGGCGCTGCTGCCTTACATTGCCATATTACTACAACCGTCATTGAAAAATCAATAATATCGCCTTGAGTTATAGTTCCCTAACAATTTAGATAATAATATAACACTACTGTAAAACATTACAGTTTGTTCAATTTCTGCTTCGTAAATTTCAGTACTATTCAATATAACACTACTGTAAAACTCGTAAAATTAAGGAGTTAATATGGTTACAATTTCAGTACTATTCAATATAACACTACTGTAAAACTATCTTCTTCATCGAGTGCGAAGTCATTCTATTTCAGTACTATTCAATATAACACTACTGTAAAACAATGGAAAAACACACCACGCAACCAATCGAATTTCAGTACTATTCAATATAACACTACTGTAAAACCAACAACCCAGCGCGCACGGGCGACTTCGAATTTCAGTACTATTCAATATAACACTACTGTAAAACACACAGGAAGCGACTACCTCTGTATGATTGATTTCAGTACTATTCAATATAACACTACTGTAAAACAGCAGCTCAAGGCGCCTGGTGAATTCTTCCATTTCAGTACTATTCAATATAACACTACTGTAAAACACTGGAATATGTCGAATTGATTGTCGTCAAATTTCAGTACTATTCAATATAACACTACTGTAAAACCGAAGATTAGCGAGCTGGCGAACTCCTTCCATTTCAGTACTATTCAATATAACACTACTGTAAAACTTCTCCGTCTATATTCACCGTGGAATTCCTATTTCAGTACTATTCAATATAACACTACTGTAAAAACGGACTAGGCTATTCACGGCTCCGTATTTTTATTTCAGTACTATTCAATATAACACTACTGTAAAACTTTCACCTTAATCTCCTTTTACCGTTTTAAATTTCAGTACTATTCAATATAACACTACTGTAAAACTCATCATCAACTACTGCTTCATAATCTTTAATTTCAGTACTATTCAATATAACACTACTGTAAAAACCTCATGTGCGCGGTTTTACAGAGGTAAACGCGGTAGCGCTTACCTGGTATTATCGTGAATTAGTACTAAAATCATAAAAATCGTCATCTATGGACAAAAGTCCTTCGCTGTCTAACTTGTCTTTACAGATTTTTTCAATAAAAAGTACTGAAAAATGATTATCTTCTACGTATTGTAAAAAGAGCCCGCAACTCGCTATGTGATAATAGTTGGCGCTGATTGACCAAAACTACTAGCTGTTTTTGATAATAATTGTTGCGCTGAGTCTATAATACCATAAAAGTCTATCAATATAGTTATTCCTTAAATTTACCTCCAATCCCACATGCGCCATCTTTTAAGATGTCATTTATGGAAATGGTTGATTGGTAACTCAAATTTTGTGAGAAATCGATATTTATATTATCAAGGATATCAAATATACTCGACTCTATTTGCTCTATCTTTGTCTGATCTATGTCGCTGTTGTCCTGAATGTTTTTATATAACGCCGCAGTAATAGTTCGGCTGGATAAGTCGTATGAGTATATGTCAGTAATTATTAGCGAGTCTTTTGTTATGTCTAGCGGGTTACAGTTATCATCACAAATTACAATGCGATTATTCTCTTCTCTTTTTGTGTATGTATCAAGTATATTTTCTATAATTTTTCTAAAAAACAAATCATTGTGGATGGCTAGTGTCGCAATTCCCCCATTCTCTGGTATCGATACTGCATTGTCGAATCCTGAAACTTTAACTCTCATAAAATTACTGTCCTGTCTGTATTTTTGAATTGATAATTCATCATATCTTCCAGCTAGATATTCCATCGATGCGAATTGGTTTTTCGGTTACGGTCAATAATTGAACTATGCCGTTTTCTGGTATTATTTTTTTGATTCTGTCGTGAGTTGATTTTTCATTTGTGGAATTGAGTACCAATTTAGTGTAGACGGATTGTTGCATCATAACAAATCCTTCTTGGGTGAGTCTTTTGCGAAAAGTGGTGTATGTTTTTGCGCTCGTTAGCATTGGTCATTGGTAAGTCGAAGAATATAATCATTCTCATATAGCGTACTCTCATAGTTATATTAATTCATATTCAGGTAGCTCGTCGTCTCCCTGTTTCCATTGTCCTGAAAAAAATAGCTTCACGTAGATACTGATAGCGTTTGATAGAAACTGTTCTTTGCCGAGGATAACAACTTTATGGTTAAGAATTTCAATCAGCCTACTCTTAAAGAAGTCGTCAAATGCAAAATTGCGGCATTTGTAAACTTCGCTGTCGACTATAGGTCTGAACGACTCCATGAGGTCGCAAGTAAGATTGAACGGGTTGTATTCATTACAGTGATTGACGCCTATAGTTGTTGAATATCCAGCCGCTGTGATCTCTCGATTGAAGGCAGACAAAAGAATAGCGTAGCCATAATTTAATGCCGCATTTATATCATTAGAGCTGTCTCGTGAAATTTTGAACCAAACAATTCTTTGAAGTAGAGCTTGGCCGCATGGGCTTCCCTGTTGGTGAGATCTCCGGGAGACACGTTCGCGGCGAAGTTCATTAGTGCTTCGCAAGCGGAACTATTGCCAGTTTCTCTATAGATCGTCTGGGCTTGCTTAATTATCTTTTGAGTGACGATTGTTTTCCATAAACTGTTTTTGGCCGATTGTGACCACTGGCTTTGCTTTGACATCTGTTTGCTTGCGTTGTGAGATCCGTAATAAGGAATTATCTCTCCATACGGATTACGCTGATGATCGCAGAATATCACTTTGACTTTATAGCGAGATAATTCGCACAGTAGATAAGCCGTCAGATTAACGGCGGTATTTTCAATTATTAAAGTGCCAATTTCACTTATATGAAGCGTTTTTTCATTGCCGTCGTTAGTAATAAGCATATAATCATTTTTATAGCTTAATTTACAGCGATTTTTGACGATTACAGTTCGCCAAGACATATCTTAACGCTTATGTCCTAATGATTTTCCGTTTATCTTTCGACAGTGTAGACCAGTTATAGACTCATAGACGAAGGTAACATTGAGAGGGTTTATAGTCTTTCCTGACATACGACCAAATGAATTTGGTAAACCTAACTCTGGAAATTTAGGATTCTTCTCGCTACCTTTCATATCTACGCGACCAGATCCAGCGCTCGTAGCCACCAGAACTAGTTTAATAACCTCTATTTTATCGTCTATTGATAATTTGTCATATTCCGGCGCCGCATTGCGAGCATTGTTCCCCGCCTCTCCGAATTGTTGATATTGATTAGCGAGCTTATCAGAATAAACTTTCCAAAAGCGATTTATTCCATCAATAACCTTATTCCTTTTTTCGATTTGTCTATTGCGCTTGTCACGTAATTTATCATCTTCGTCGGCTTGTTCTTCTGAAATTGTAACGCGTGGAACTCCGCGCTTTAGTGCTATTGCAATGGCATATTCGATATCATAAGGAAGTTTTAATTGCTTGGCGTTAGTAACTTCGCTACTACCAACTATAAATTGCTCGTTGCCGTCATGCTCAATTTTTTGGTTGATTGGTACTTTTGGTAGAAGTACTACGGCATCTTTATAATTATCTTGGATATATTTATCTATCGATCCTGGGTGAGTCTTCTCTAGGGTGTATATTTGTGCCGGAATGCTGACTATTTCAGTTACGGGAGATTCTTTTTTGCCTGAAGGCTTTAAATAATTGATCACCGCAAAGTAAGCTGCTTTTTTGCCAGAATATCCACCGTACCTGTTGACTGGTAGGTGAGCTTTTCTTGCTATCATCTTCTTGCCTGAGTTTTTACTGTAGACGGTTTGATCATAGAATTGATTATCTCCAATTTCGGTTTTTTTCGTAATCAAGCAGTCATTGTATTTCATCGTTTTATCAATGATTTCACAGGATGATTTACCCTGCCAGACAATTTCACCAGTACTTGTGTTGGTAAAATCATATTTCATTGACGATAAAAATAAAGCTGCCGTATTCTCTGTTATTTTTTTCTTTTTGTCGGATTTAAATTTCTTATATTCTCCGTAGATAAACTCTTTGTCAAGCTTTTGGATAGCGAACTTTTTACATATTGGGCTAGAGTTGCTGCTAAGTAGGCATCTTTCGCGTGGTGGAGGTCATTTACTTCGCGGCATTTTTGGTAAGTCGTGGATGCGGCGATATTCGGAACTCATGCCAGCGCGAATAGTAAACACCTCTGTTGATGAGTCTTTGTATTTTTTTCGGTTAGCATTCTAGCCAGGTGCTTGGTAATTTGTCGTGTCTCAACTAATTGGCGATTAATGAAGCCATAGATCTGGTCGTCTGACAGCTGTTTTTTTGGCTAGTTAATCGCTGGAACTTGAGCTGTGACATAAATTTGGTGTTTTTTTAAAGACATCCAGATTGGCAACATCTTTTTTTGAACGTCGGGCGATATTGGATAGTCATCAAGCTTTTAGCTGGTTTTCTTCTCGCAATACCAAGACTGTGTTGTCCAGAGAGTCGTCCTTTGTCAATGAACGCGGTAAAATATGATCGATTTCGCAATCTTTAAGTCCGTTTTCAATGTCTAGTTTTTTTACCTGAGTATGCGGATTTGCCATTTTTGCAAGAAGTACAGGTAATATTTTTTTCTTATCAAGGCAATCTTTATAATTTTTCTAGTTGAGGCTTTTATATCGGATTTATTATATTCTCTTCCGTATAATTCTTTATACATTTTTTTCCAGTTGAGAATATCGATTTTTTTGTTCTGACTTTATCCTCTTCACTTCTCGCCATTTCAATGCTAATCATTTTTGGACCATAGCCGATCGTATCGACAATCTCATCTATAATCCGAATGCTTCGCCAGAGGGCGCGCTTAATTCCCGGAGATGCTGCGAGATTTTTAATATCATCATAAGTGATTTCTGGGGTGGCATCTTCCAAAAGAGCGTCTTCTATAATTTTTTTGAATTCATATCGGTCACTTTGGATAATTTGCATAAAATTGTCAGAGCATTGACGCATTACTTCAATAACTGTCATTTTCCCATAACGGGTGTGTGCTGTAATTCCGTCAAGTAGCTCGCCAGATAACCTTCCCCAGCCTGTATATTTTAGCTTCAAAATACTATCGATTTGGTCTTTGCTAAAAATGTCACTATATTTTTGTAGTTTTTTTGACAGGATTTTCTTGTCTTCGAACAGGGTTATCCATTTTATTACTTCCTCAATTGCTGCTTTGTTTTCTGGTGTAATTTCAATCCCAATTTTATTAGTGAAGTCTATGTACGATTTTCGTGACGACATGAAAGATTTATCGTCGGCTGTTCCGGAAATAACTAGCGAACTAGTGTCGTATATTTGATTATCGTAAAGGTATTTTTGCAAGTTTTTTTATAGTTAATGGAATACTCTTTTCGTGAATAGCTCGTCAATTATGCGATTTTGGATATCTGGACTTAACCTTTTTCCGTTAACTGTTACATTTTTTAGTTCATTTCGGCACTCATATTCTTGATAAAGTAATGAATTCTTGGGAAGTACATCTTTATCTGGTAAATATGTACACTTGTTGCGCATTCGCTCGATAAATTTTTCAGCTGAAGCTTCGTCATCTATGATTTCATTAAAATTCCACGGATAAATTACGCCGTCTTTCTTTTTTTGATTGACCAGGCAAAATCGCCACCCGTTTTTTTAATGGTCCGATGTAATACGGTAATTTAAATGTGAAAATGCTAATAATCTTATCACGATTTTGCGCCAAGAATGAATAATGAGCTGCTTGGTTGTCGATAATTTTCTCAAGCTCGTATTGATGAATTTGGTGTGGTATGGCGCCATTGTCGCGTATTCGCTGTCTGGATAAAAATTCACCCAATTCTGCTCGTTTTTCAAATCTTTGATATCGCACATCATCTTTAGCCGATTCGCCTAAGTGCTTTTTAATTGATTTATATAGATCGTCTGTATCGATCTTGTGTTTGTTGTATAAATCAAATTTTGAGGCATCCCCGTGAAAAAACGATTTATATTCTTTTTCAGAGAGAAAATCTCGGAATAGCCCTTTGAGGTCTGATAAATCCTGGCGGTAAGCGTCATACTTTTCGATCATGATATCAGACAGGCAGCTATCTTTCCTGATAAACTGACTGAAAATTGTCCACTGATAGACCGATTCTAAGGTTTCTATCAACTCATATCGATCGTCGCCGATTGCTGCGGCTATGTCGTCTCGCTGATCTTCGTAATTCTTATCAGAAAAACTCTCCTTTTATTTCAAGGGATTTGTCGTCAAATAATTTCTCTGCATTCCATTTTTAGTCCAATTGCTGCACCGACAGCTTCGCTTATAATGCTTTTTATTGTCAGCAGAAGGTTGTAGTAGCTGAATTATATTTGATTTTTCGAGCACTTCGCGTTTGAGATTGATTCAGCAAGATGGACTTAATCTGCTTAGCTTCTTTATCTCCAGCCCCAATAAACTCCATAAATTTTTTTGCAAGTTTTTGGCTATCGAATGACGAAATTACGCCGTCTACTCCTCCTTCGATCAAGAAATTGCCGCGATATTTAATAATGTGATGTAATGCCAAATAAATTAAGCGAATATCTTGTTTTTCTGGGTTGTGAAATAGTTCGCTGCGCAAGTGGTAAATTGTCGGATATTTTTCCCTATACGTCTTATCTGTAAATGTGTGATCCGAGAATAATATGTTGGCGTCAAGATCTAAGGACGAGCTTTTGTCATCTATATAGAGCATGGATTCTGTCAGGCGTAGATAGAAATTAGGATCGACGTTGCAGATTTCATTATTGAATATTTGTTGCAATAATGTAATACGCCGCTTTCTTCTGGCGAGCCTTCTACGTGATGAGCGGAATGAGCGTCTTAGCTCAGCCTTTTGGGCTTCATTAAATAAATTTGCTCCCCACATGTTCTGATGTTTATGTCTGCGCAGACTGAAATCTTCGTTGATGACTGCCCATCCTACGCTACCCGTGCCGATGTCTAGACCTATAGAATATGATTGTTTCATTGTAATATCCTTGTTTAATTATTTTCAGTATATCTCTTACTTTTGGGGTTTACAATATTGCTCTGGTTGTATATACTCATGTTGTACCGTTTCGGTACTTCAATATAACACTACAGGTTAAATAAAGCATTAGCTAAAATGTTTCTGCAAAAGATTCAGGCGGTAGGCCTGTTTTTTTGACTCATCAGGAAGTAACCGTTAAGTCCACCGTCATCTCCAGTAACATTTAGTAGGGCTTGAGCTTCTGCTCGTTTGGTTGCTGACGGGTGATTGTTTGCGTGATATTGAAGGTACTGACGATATGATTCATTTCCTTGCATAAGAAAAAATCTCCTTATTAATAAGGAGATTTGGGGTTTGTGCTATATACTAACTACTGGTTGAGCTCACAGAAGTGTTGGACGGCAATATCTTTGTTTACACCTACACCAGTTTTGGTGTATTTAGGATCTTGCAGGGCTTTACGGTGTGGTTCTGAATTCATCCACGCGTTAAATACTTCCTTGGATGTCCCCGCTTTACCGCCTGTTCCCCAGGAAATATTTTCACTTGCATATTTACATTCATTGACTACATACTTAAACACTAATTCATAGCCATGTACTCCTTCGGGTGATACATGATCTCGATAATTACGGTTCATCATATCATCTGCCTTTTCTTGGGCACTGGCGTTCATGCGGGTATCCATTACTAATGGCTTAACGCCAACCCTTTCTCGTTCCTGATTCACCAGTTCCAGAATTTCCTGCGCATCTGGTGGACCAACGTCATATTTAGAAGGTGTAAATCCTTTATTGTATGCTTGCCCTTCAGTTGCTTTGGCTTCTAGGTAAGCTGCTTTAGCAGCTAAGCGGTTTTCTCTAATTTTCCATAACACACCACCACCCACTACAAACGCCAGAATAACAGTGATGATTACGGCTTTTTTCATGCTTGCATTGTAGCATAACAGGGGTGAGAAGTCAATTATTACCACTTGTAGACAAAAGAGTTGTTTACGTCGTCGTATACATGATTAAGCATATTAGTATCGTATGCCACTACTGCCAACATACACATATCGTTTCCCTTAACCGATACTTTTTGACGAGCAAATATCTTAGTGTTCTCCTTAATCGCTACAGTATCAAGAACGCCACTATAAACGTCTCCGTTCTGGCTGTAATTACGCGCAGTCTCCTCTACTAAGAATCCTTTTGATGTATTTCACTCTTCATCCCGTCAAGAGCGTCTTTCACGCTATCATTACTTGCTAGGGACGTTTCGATGTTTCCAGCAAACGAATACTTGATACAACCCGCTTGGATATTAGCATAACCGTTGAACGGTGAATCTTGGTATAGATTGCCAGAAACACTGACTCCGTTGGCAGATAATCGGCTATTAATGGCGGCTAAAGTTTCCGTGTTTAGTGATGCGTTTTCAGATAGTTTTACGCTGAATTGACCGTCTCCGTATACAGTATTAAAAGTCGATGAGCTATATTCTGTAGTTGTATTGGATTTGGGTTTTCCCAACTCGCTCAACACTCCCATGATTATGAAGATTCCTACGATTATAGCCAGCATGATTAGCGTTTTCTTAATTATGTCAGAAATTGCGTTGTTCTGTATAATCATATCTTTTGCGCTTAACTTATCTTGATTTAGCGGTTTGTAGTCTTTAAGCTTACTAACAGCTTTTATACATACTATGAGCTGCCAAATCCCCAAGACAGATACTGTGCCGATAATCGACAAAAACAAACTCGTCCAAGCTGACATCTTTGCCGTATCGTCTATGCGTCGCATTCCGCGGGATGGTAAATAGTAAACACAAACAAGGGCTATAGCTAGAAAGAAGTACTTCGCAAAAAACTCACTATCTAGTTTGTCTGTCACAAGCATTATAAACATAATGAGCACACAAAGACCAACCCCAAAAATTGTAAGAGATAAGCCAGTAGCCCCAGCAGTCCAAATTGCTTCTACAGCTTCTCTTTGAGATTTTTTCCTGTAGTGTTTGTCGATAACGCTATAGATATTAGCATTATTGCGATCCTTCTTTGCTTTTTCCATCCGTCTTCTCCTGCAAGGTTAAATGATTTACTGTCATTATAGCATTTATAATACGCTCCTGGTTTGTTAATCATTGATATCTTGAGGATTGTTTGCTATAGTGGAGTTATTAATATCCCCTCCCTTAAGAGGTTTATCCTCTGGGGGGGATGTTTCCAGAAGAATCCCCACTTAAATCCCGGTAATGGGATTCGGGGATTTTTTCTGTATTATTTGGTCGCAATGCCCCAATAATCTAAATACCGATATTCCCTAAGGGCCGCGTTTCACCTTTATTCCTGACGCCCTAGAGGTGATATAATTACTATAATATGCATGCGTCCGCGGTCCAATCTATAACCATAAAAGTGAGCGAAGTTGATTCTGCTTTGCTTAATGACGCGGATGAGCTGCAGAAAATGTTAAGAAATGTTACGGAATTGGCGGGCTTGCATTCTTTGGAATCGGTGATGCACCAATTTTCTCCGCAAGGAATCAGTGCTGCCCTGCTTTTGTCGGAGTCGCATATCGCGATTCATACGTGGCCAGAAAGCGGCGTGGCGTATATAGCGATGACAACTTGTAAAATGCTGGATGATGATAAATTGCAACAAATAAAAGAGTTGGTTGCACGGTTGTTGGATGCAGAAAACATAATTATGAAAGAGATGACATTGTAATATGAAACGAACCAAGGCGCGACTTAAAATTAACCAGATTTTGACCGGTAAGAAGACGAATTTGCGAGTTGTTGGCTGTTTGCTTTTTCGCGAATGGGATAAGAAAGACAAGCGATTTTACTACTGGGAAGAGTGGGAGATTACCGGGCTGGCTGATTATGATAGCTGGGTGGAATATGATCACAGCGATCAAACCGTTTCTCTGTATGAGCCGATTCGTTTTACTCAGGCAATTGATCCAACGCAATTGAAAAAAGGTCAATCATTCACCGTTTCTGAACAGGACGGCAAGGACCACGTTGTAGTGGTTGACGAGGTTGGAATTGGTGAAATTATGAACATCAAGGGCAAAAACACGTATCAAGTTTTCCCGAAAGAACTGATGGCGTACGCTACTTTGAGGGACACTAGCGCGCCGAAAAACCGTCAGCTGATAACAATTGAGAAGTATAACAATCGCGAGTACGACGCTTATCGTAAGATTCAATTAAGCGACAAAGAACAGAAGGAAATGTTCGGCAGAACCATTAAACCGATTGACTGGACGACGATTATATTTATTGTCATATTTATCGCTATTATTTTGTTTGCATTCATCTTTGACAACAATTCCGACAATAGTAATGGCGGAGGTCACGGCGGATCGCGCAGTGTTTACGGCGGCAGTAGCGGCGGACTTGGTAAATAAAAGGAGTTATAATGCCACGATCAAGTACGAAAAAACGGGAGCAAATTGCTTTATTTGCGGCGGCAATTTTGGTAGCAATTGGCGGAATTATTTACGAGCTGATTTTAGGCGCAGCTGCGTCATATCTGGTGGGCGATTCGATTTTGAGCTTTAGTCTGGCAACTGGCGTGACGCTGTTCGGTATGGGAATTGGCTCATTGCTGGTCAATTACATCAAGCTTCATCCAGCAACCAGCTTCGCGATAAACGAAATTATTCTGGGATTAATTGGCGGAAATTCGGTGATGCTGATGTATTTGGGATTCGTTTTTACGCGTTCGCATTGGCTGATTTTTGCCGTCATAAGTCTGGCAATTGGTATTTGTATCGGGCTGGAAATTCCGCTTTTAATGAAGATGTTTCAGGAGTTCGGTCGCAAGTCTTCGGTGAAATTGTTTAGTAAGATTTTGGCGCTCGATTATTTTGGGGCGTTAATTGCGTCGCTATTATTCCCGCTCGTTATGCTTCCGTATCTTGGTTTGATGCGCAGCGCATATCTGGTGGCGGCGTTGAATATTGGCGTTGCGGTTCTGATTCTTAAGCAAATGAAAGCGTCGAAAATCGTGATGACAATTAGCGTTATTGCAACAATGTTGCTGGTGGGATTTCATTTTTGCGACGGAAATTGAGCACGGAATCGACAAGCGAACGTATAAAGATCCGGTGATGTGGCAGCAGCAGACGCCGTATCAGAAAATTGTCCTGACTAGATATAAGAATGATACGAGGTTGTTTTTGAATCGTAATCTGCAGTTTTCTAGCCTTGACGAAGCGCGTTATCACGAAACATTGTCTACTTCCGCTCTGTCTTCAGTCGCCAATCCGAAGCGAGTGCTGATTATGGGCGGCGGCGATGGTTTGCTGGCTCGGGACGTTTTGAAATATCCCAGCGTTGAGCATATTACGTTGGTTGATATCGATGAGGTGATGACCAATCTGGCGAAAACTAATCATCTTCTCACCGATATAAATCAGCGCTCTCTGCGCGACCCGCGCGTTTCTATTGTCAATCAAGACGCTTTCCAATTCGCCTTCTCTACCAAGGATAAATATGATGTTGTGTTGATTGATTTGGTGGATCCGTCGAATGAAAAATTAGCCAAGTTGTATTCTGAGCAATTATATCGTCAAATCGGTAATATTTTAACGGAGCGTGGCGTTATGGTGACGCAGGCGACGTCATCATTTTTCTCTCCGCATGCTTTTTATATGGTGGCAAACACCGTCAAATCATCTCATCCAGAGCGATATGTGACGGCGTTTTCGGTTAATGTGCCGTCATTTGGCGAGTGGGGTTTTGTGATGTCTGCGCTGCAAGCTGAGGTTGTAACTAGCCAGCCATTGCCGAAAAACCTACGATATCAAAAACAGAAATTGCTCACCTTCCTGACTAAGCAAAACGCCATATCAGTGCCATCTGGACCGACTTCTACGTTGGTTTCTCCGCGAATCACCGACGTTTACAATTCCGATATGCGTCAGTGGCGATACGAGTAGTTTTTAGGCGGCGGTAGTGCTCTTTTTTCGTCGGCGGCGTCGTCTTTTTGGCGTGGCTGAATCTAGTGGTGTAACTGTGTTGATCGCGGTTTCTGTAGGTGCATTATCATTGCCGCGAATTTGCAAAACAACTTCGCCATCGTTTGCTGCGGGTTGCTGCTTTTCCGGTTGGCTATTGACCGCTGGCGCGTTGTTTGCAGGTTGCGATTGAGGTTTGGCTGGTTGCTTTTTTTGGTTGCGAACAGGCTTTATTGCGGCATCAATTTCCCTCTCAACATCTTCCCTGTTTCGCGAATACATGCGACGCGAATGTTCAATAATGTGCGGCGTGTTGTCGGCTTGGCTTGGCGGAAGTTCCAATGTGCGGGCAGAAAACGCGGGAGTTTTCTCGCCGCCGATAACCATATTGACAACGAAATTACGATTGTGCATCTGTAGAAGGTCGATTGCTCGAAGTTCGGCTCGAATTGCTTGGCAAGAATCGGTGCATCGTCAGCAGAAACTCGGAAAGAAATCATGGTGCCGACGTTGCCGAAAACCGCATCGCGAACCGTGTCGCTCATCTGGGAAATGTACTGGTTGGCAACGGTCAAGTTAAGGCCATATTTTCGAGCCTCAGACAGAATGGTCGCAAACGAATCGGTGGCGAAGTTCTGGAACTCGTCGACGTAAAGATAGAATGGGCGGCGGTCACGGACGTCAGGAATGTCGCTTCGAGACATGGCGGCAAGCTGGATTTTTGTGACCAAAAACGAACCGAGGATGGCGGCATTATCTTCACCGATAAGACCCTTGGACAGATTGACGATTAGAATCTTTCCCTCGTCCATAATCTGGCGAATATTGAACGTGGATTTTGGCTGTCCGATAATATTGCGGATGATTGGATTGGCGGTGAAAGCCCCGACTTTATTTAAGACTGGCGCAATTGCCTCGGCGACAAACTTGTCATTCCAGCTGGCAAATTCAACATTCCAGAATTGCAAAACCACGGTGTCTTGGCAATAAGTCAGCGTTTCTTTTCGGAATTCCTTATCTGTTAGCATACGAGTAATGTCAAGCATCGTCGCTTCTGGTCGATCCAGCAAAGCTAGAATTGTATACCGCAAAATATACTCAAGTCGCGGTCCCCACGAATCGCCGAAAATACGCTTCAAAACGCCGATGATTTCTGACGAAATGTTGGTTTTTTGGTTCGGGTTCGTGACTTCCAGCGGGTTGAATCCCAGAGGATATGCGGTGTCGGCTGGGTTGAAATAGATCACGTCGTTCAATCGGCTGCCAGGGATAAATTTCATGTTGTTGATTGCGAAGTCGCCGTGCGGGTCGATGATGGCATATCCTTGATTATGGAAAATATCGCTTAAGGCGAAGAGCTCTAATAGTCCACTTTTTCCGGCGCCCGTTTGCCCGATTATGTAAACGTGGCGTGATCGGTCATAGCGCAACATGCCGAATTGGTGGCTGATGCCGCGGAAGTTGGTGACGCCAAAGGCAGAAATTTGGTCATCGTTGACGTCTTCGCCGGTTAAGACTGGCAATTTGGACGGCGGTTCTGCGGTTTTGGAGCTAGCCCAAACTATATTTGGCGTTTCAACGTTGGTGTGTGGCAAGTGAAAAACTGACGCCAATTCTTCTATGTTTAAGATGAACCCGTCGCCGATGAACGAACGCTTGCGATATTTATCAATAAATTCTTTACCAAACGCGCTCTTGACGGCGTGAAATCCGTTGAGATTAGTTGAGTTGAACTGCTTAAATGTACCGACGAGCGCCTGCATGCGAAGCTTAGCGTTTGTCTGACTTTTCGCCCATATAAACCAAGCGAATTTTTTTACTTCATACCCGAGCTTGGTCGCCTTTTTTTCTCTGCTTCAGAAATGCGAGTTTTATCGCGGTCTGACAACTCAACGGCTGTCGATTGATTTGCTCCCTGTTCTGGTGGTTGCCACAACGCGCCAAGTACGCCGATTAGCCACTGCATACTGCCGCCGAATCCTGGCAAGGAGAACATTCGTCCGTTTTTTATGCTATTTATGTATCGATCTGCGGCGTTTTGCCAGTCATCTGGGATTGGTCTGACTAGCACCTGAATCCACAATTCTTCACCGGTGGTTTCCAATTTTGCCAGCGTACCCGTAATGCCTGCCAGCGGGTCGACTTCGAAGTTTTGGAAAGTGCGAATCGGGAGAAATTCGTCTGTGGTCAATGTTAGTTCTGTCGAGTAAGCAACTTCGTGGTCGCGCTCATGCTCGGTATAATCTTCGTCGGCTTGGTGAATTTGAACGGTTGGATATTGAGAATAAATCTGTCCTTCGACAAAGCTCTGCAAGGTTTTTGGCACCCAAACGTAAAAGCGAATTTGCCCATTGACTGAGGCGATTTCAAAGCTGATGTGCTCCTGGTGTCCGCCAGATAATCGCAATTCTTTATTGTCACGAAGAATTCCGTGCAGTGAAGCGAATAACTGCTCGGCGGCAAGCTCTTGCTTATCGTTAGTGCGTGGAATTTCCAGAATCAAAAGTACGCTCTCGACTGGGGTGAAATCTTCTATCTTCCGATAATTCCGCCACGTCAAAAACATCAGGACTGCCACAATTGGCATCCAAATATACCATTGCAATAATGTGCTGATGATCCAAGAAATAATCTGCATTATGTGTAAATTATCTCACCTCTGAAAGAAGTTTGCAACTTAGCTTAAGCGGCTTCTTCAAAAACATATGTGGCTTTAGCGACGCGTTTGAATTGTGGCTTTGATTGAAGGTTTAATAGAATGGTGGTTTCCTTGACTTGTCGTTTGTCGAGGACTTGACGGACGATTTCATCGCGGTGGAGCGGAGTTTCGGAATTCTTCAAAATATCGGTAATGATATCTGCTACAGTTCCGCGGCTGTAGCCCCAGCTGGCGAGCGCGTAAATCCCGCGACCGATTAGAACAAAGCGCTTGTCTTTAATAAGTTCATTGTGAATTGCCTGCGTCGTGACGCTTCGGCGGTTAAATTCGCTGTCCCGAATTCCTTTGGCGATGTCGGAAAAATGCATCGGCGAGCCGTTGGTGTCCAAAACAACGTAGATTTTATCGCGAATGTTCTTTGGGTTAACGGCTGGCCATTTGGCTAGTCCCCACTGATCGTTTAAGCTGGCCAATTTTTTACTAACGGTAGCCAAGGCTGCAATGTTTGAAGGATGTTCATAGTCCAATTTTTTGTGCAATTCTTCCGCGGTAATAGGTTCGCCGTGTTTTTTGATGGTCTTTACAACTTCCTCGACCCTTGCTCTAATTTGCTTTTCGTTGCCGAGGGTGTCAATTGCTGCCGCTTGGTAATAGTCGTCATTCTCTGTAACAATCGTGATGTTTTCTGCTAGCTCAGAAATGAACGCCACACGAGCGCGGTCAATTGCAGTAGCTTCTTTACCGAGGAAATGTGACGCCAAATCTTGCATACGCGCAACTCGTCCCATCTCAGACAAACTCGAAGTGATTTCTTTCCATAGCAATAACCGAAGGAAGTTCTCCCTCGGCGACAGCTGCACGTAGACGCGTTAAGATTGCTTTTTCTAGCTGACGAACGCGCTCGCGAGTAATGCCGAACATATCGCCAATTAACTCTAACGTTTCTTTTCGGTCGTACAAACCAAATCGTCGAGAAATAATTTCCTTCTCGCGCTCTTGCGGAATCTTAGAAATAATAGTATCGACGACAGAATTTAATTTGGCGCTTTGCTCGGTTTTTGCTGTCTCGCTCATGCTACTAGAAACATCCTCTCTGCCTCACCACAGGTTATATTGATTGAAAATATGTTTTTAATTATACAATTGCATTTGACAAAAGTCAATAGATAAATGCCATAATTGCTGATATAAATTATAGCATTTATTTTACGTTTTTTGCAATAGATTATATGAAGAGTTTTTATTATCCGGAATTATTGGATAGTATGAAAACGCTATTTCTTTTTAGCGGATGTTTTGGTGGCTTTTTTAACTACGCGTTTGCGAGTTGGCTTCGCTGTTATGGCGTTTAATAGCTCCAGAGCTTTTTCGTGAGTAATAGTTTTCGGATCTGTGGCTTTAGGGATTTTGACGTTTTTGGCGCCGTTGGTAATGTATGGACCGAATCGACCATTGAGAACCTTAACTCCATCTGGGAATTCAGCGATATTCTTAGCGGCTTCGGCTTCTAATTTGGCGGCGTAAAGTTCACGCGCCTTTTCTAAAGTAATGCTATGCGGATCTTCCGGCTTAATGGAAACAAACAATTTGCCGACTTGAATATACGGACCAAATCGTCCAATATTCGCCTTAATATCTTGCCCGTCCTCTGTTTGTCCGACGATGCGTGGCAACTTGAACATTTCCAGCGCTTGCTCTAAGGTTACCGTTTCAATCTTCGCGCCTTTTGGCAGCGGCGCAAAACGCGGCTTTTCGTCGTCATCAGTTTCACCAAGTTGCAACATTGGACCGAAACGACCGAATCTTGCAATGATTGGTTTATTCGTCTTCGGGTCAATTCCCACTTCGCGATTAGCGCCGACTTTACTTCGGTCGATCCCGCCAGATTGCTCAATTAATTTATGGAAAGGCGCGTAAAATCCGTGCAGCATTGCACTTTTTTCCAGGTTAGCACCGGCAATTTTGTCAAATTCCGTTTCAACGTTGGCGGTAAAATCGTAATCGACAATTTGCGTAAAATGGTCCGTCAGAAAATCGGCAATCAGTTCGCCGCTTGGCGTTGGAATCAGCTTGCCGCGTGTCGAGCCAGTTTTTTCCTGGACAATACTTCGGCTAACTTCCTCGCCGTTATAGTTCAGAACAATCACATCTCGTGGCTGACCTTCGCTGTCACCCTTTTCAACGTAGCCGCGAGTCTGAATAGTGTCAATAATCGTAGCGTAAGTTGACGGACGTCCGATTCCAAGCTCCTCCAGTTTCTTGACTAGCGAACCTTCAGTGTAGCGAGCTGGCGGTCGTGTAAATGTTTGACGAGCCGTAATGTCGTGAGAATTGACTTCATCGCCAGACTGTAACTTCGGTAGAAGCTCATCTTTATTGCCACCGTAAACGCGCAAAAATCCGTCAAACGTAATGACTTCGCCCTTTGCTTCAAACTGAGCGAGTTTTTTGCCCTTAGGTAAATTGTTGCCTTTGATGTCAATTGTGATAGTTGTCTTTTCTAGCTTCGCTGGCGACATTTGCGACGCTAAAGTTCGGCGTCGAATTAGGTCGTATAATTTCTGGTCATAGCTATTATTAGACGCGGTTTCCAGAGTGATGTCCGTCGGGCGAATGGCTTCGTGAGCTTCTTGGGCGGACGCGGATTTGGTCTTAAATTTACGAACCGTTGAGTAATCTGGACCGTAAAGACGCTTGATAAAATCGGTGGCCGCCGCGATGGCTTGACCGCTCAAATTCACCGAGTCAGTACGCATATAGGTGATTTTTCCATCTTGGTATAATTTTTGCGCCGAGGCCATAGTTGCTTTGGAGCTGAAACCGAGTTTAGAGTTGGCTTCCTGCTGCAAGGTTGACGTAGTAAATGGCGCTGCTGGATTGCGTGTTCCGGGGGTTTTTGAGATATCGCTAACAATAAATTCGGCGGGTTTCAGGCTATTTAAGAACTCGTTCGCCGCTTCTTCTGTGTCGAATTTTTGATTAAGTTCGGCCTTGAATTCTTGATTGTCGTGAATGAAAATGGCAGTAACTTTGAACTGAGAATTGCCCTCAAACTTCATAATTTCTCGTTCACGTTCAACGAGTAGTCGCACTGCCGGACTCTGAACGCGACCAGCCGATTTTCCGCCAGGGACTTTCTGCCAGACGACTGGACTGAGCTCGAAACCGACTAATCTGTCTAAGACCTGCCTGGCTTGTTGCGCCTGAACCAAATTCATATCAACGGTTCGCGGATTCTTAATTGCGTTGGTTATGGCGTCTTTGGTGATCTCATGAAAAACAATTCGCTTAGTCGTTTCAATTGGAAGATCTAACACCTTACACAAATGCCAAGCAATGGCCTCTCCTTCGCGGTCTTCATCGGTTGCGAGCCAGACGTTTTCCTTGCCAACTGCCTTGACATTTTTCTTTAGCTCGGTGATAACTTTCTTTTTTTCAGGATCAACTTCATAAATTGCGAAAAAATCGTTAGCCACGTCAATCGGCGGCGTTCCGTCTTTGGTTTTTTTAACAATCGAGCGAATATGCCCCACGCTAGACAGGACGTGAAAATCCTTGCCGAGATATTTCTCGATGGTTTTAGCTTTGGCTGGTGACTCGACGATAACGAGATTTTTCATAACTTTATATTATAACAAATCACTATCTAGCTACAACCGCAAAGTGAATTATTATAACAAATCACTATCTAGCTACAACCGCAAAGTGAATTATTACGAGCGACCACTGAGGTGACGGAGCATTGCCATTGACCCGAGACTGCGATTAACATCTGCTATTTGGTGTGGTTTTTCTGGATCTTCTTTTTCTGCGCCGCCGTTAATTGCTCGTTTTATGTAGGTGCATGTTGCGTGCGCAGCGAACGGAAGTGAAGCGGCGAATGTCCCAGCTCCTAGTTTGCGTAGAAGCTTGGCAGGCTTTGGACTGTCGGTTCGTTTGTCGGCTAATTCGGCGGCGGCATAAGCGACTAAGGCTGCCGTTTCCATGGCTAGCCCCACCTTCCCTGATTTGGTCGGTCGAGTTTCGGCTTTCTCGTCACTACGTAAATTAGCGATTCCCGTAGATAGGGCGTTTATCGAGTTTAGTAGCGCAACAGTGCCAAGAACATACTTCGGAGCCAACTCTTTTTTATTCATTTCATAGAGGATTTTTGCCATAACTATTTTATCTGTCGTGGCATCTAAGGCTGCTCCAAAATTGCTAGTCTGTCCCGTCATGCGCGCTACTTTGCCGTCCAAGACGTCGGCTAATCGCCCGACCGCGCATTCCGCCAACCCTTCAGTTGTATCGATTTTCTTGGATCCGTGTATAGCCAAAGCAGCGCCAGTCACGCTTATCAAATTAGGGATGGTAAAAACGTCTTTGGCGACTTTACGGACAGTAGGAGATGCTTCTCGGGCTTTTTTCATAGTCCGCATAATAACATCAATTTGTCAAAATAGCAATATTATCGTAATGTCCAATTATTCGCCCCGAGAGGTTTGATAACGCCGTTGATTTCCAGCATAGTTAACGCCGTGGCAAAATCTGACGCGGATAATCCTGATTTTTGTTGAATTTCGTCGCCGTCACGAAGCCCTTCTGAGATGAGTTTTATGATAATAGCTTCTTCAATTGTTGCGCTGGCTGTTAATTCTTGACCGTTGTCTTTTTGCAATTTTTCTGGCGCGATGATTGACAAAACGTCGTCGGCGTCTGTCACCAAATATGCCCCTTGTTTTAATAAAGTATTACAACCCGCCGACAGTGGGCTGGTTATATTTCCGGGAACTACAAACAAATCTCTTCCCTGATTCAGTGCGTGCGAGGCTGTGTTTAATGTGCCGCTTCGCTCGGCGGCTTCGGTGATAATAATCCCATCAGCTAGCCCACTAACTAGTCGATTGCGCTCCAAAAAACTCCAACGATTAACTATTTTATTATCTCCCTTCATCCATTCTGAAACGACCGCGCCGCCCTGCTCTATGATGCTCATGGCTAGTTGATAATTGGTCCGCGGTGAAATATCAGGAAGTTCATTTGGGACGACCGCCACGACCGTTCCGCCAGCTTCAATCGCAGCTTTTTGGGCAATGCAATCCACGCCTAGCGCCAGCCCACTCACGATTACACATCCGGCTTTTGCCAGATCTGTTGCTAATCGCTCGGTCACTTCTTTTCCGTAGGCTGACGGTTTGCGAGATCCGACGATTGATACGACTGGCGCCTTTGTTTCCGGCAACTTTCCCATATAACATAAGCTTTTTGGTGGATTGGCAATATGCGCTAATCTCTGGGAGAAAATATGCTCATCTGGTGTAATTCTATTGATTTCCATAAAAAATGTGGTAAAAAGTATTGACACTTTGTCAAATGTTTGCTATAATCAAGGACGATTGGTTAAGTAATCATTAACCAAACGCACCTTATACCCCCTATTCTAACTATATGTTAGGTTGCGCGCAATGGCATTAAGTATTCTTACCCTCCACTTTTTGCGGTTCAACGTTACGCGCATACTAACCCCTTTAACTGCCCTTTTTCAAAGGCGACCTCTGTTAATGTGAGTACAGAATTGTATTGATAATCATCAGGCGCGGACTTTTGGAGTTTTAGTCGCGACGCTTCACTGATACGGTAGCTCGGGTGGGTTGAAGGGTAAAAAAGCGTCAGGTGATGCCCACCCTTACCTGGCGCTTTTTTGTTGGGAAAAATTATTTATTTTCTATAATGTGTCGGCACTTTTCGCAAATACCTTCCAGCTCAAAGTGGTGTTTTGTGACTATGAAATTATGTTTTTTACCAATGAGATCTATGAGTTTTTCGAGCTCTTGTGATTGTACAGGTTCGGCATTTTGACAATTGATGCAGTATAGGTGGTGATGATGTGGTATAAAAGGTTCTGCTAACTCGTAATAATTCTTCCAGCCAATAGTTATGGTGTTTATAATGTTCAGATTATCGAACATCAGTAGCGTGCGGTAAATGCTGGCGCGGTTAATGTTTTTGCAGTTTTTTGCAATATCACCAACCGTAAGAGGCACATCTGAATTTCGCAGGATGTCAAATACTTGCTGGCGAGGTTTTGTCAGGCGAAGATTGTGGCGTTCAAATATTTCATTTAGCATAGTACTATCAATAGTTTATAACTTATTGCAACAAGTGTGCAATAGACTTACAGTCCGAGTAATTCATAAGGATATTTGGGTTGATTGATTTTTGTGATGTGCGCGTTTGTTATGACGTATTCAGCTTGACTATTAACGATTTTTTGCGACAATTTACCCTTGACGATTAGCCATGTTCCATCTGTGTAGTCTGTCGAAAAGTTTTTCTCGACCAGGATTTTCATAGGCACGCTGTCAACAGTGCAGCAACTTATAACGTATCTGGCAATATTGAAGTAATTATAGCCGTAGTTTTTAACAGATCATTTGAAACGAAGCCAGTAATGGTGATATCTTTTCCGTTAAAATAAGCGGCCTCTTTGCAAGAGTTTATAGCGGTTTTCCAGCGGTTTATTGAGATTGTAGAAGAGCCTTCTTTTGGTTGAGGTGTTTCGCAACGACTTTCGGGCTCAATAATCGCAGGACTTTCTTTTTGCGCGAGACTGCTTGGAGAGAGTGGCTTTGGTGGCAATATATATCCGACTGATAATATAATTATTGCAAAATAAGATATCGGGGTAATTTTTTTCAAGCCAATTCTAGATTTATCTTTTGCGGGTTTATTTTTTAATTGCAACATTATATCAATAAGCAAAAGTATAACGCCGATTACGCTAATTATGATCGCGAATGCGTGATAGCGCGGATGAACGTAAAAGCCGAGTTGGTCGCGCCAAGCTAATAGCAAAATATACGCGCAAACGACAATTCCGCCAATTGACCTTGCAAGGTTAGCGTACATATAAATTAACTCCCAGTCCGACAATTAGCGATAAGATGAATACAGTTAAGGTAATTGTTGCAATAAATTTCCAGCGAAAAGTTGTTTTTAATAGCGTAATCATTTTTATGTCTATCATCGGTCCGAATAGCAAGAAGGATAAAATTGAGCCTGTCGTGAAATTTCGCACGTAAGCCAGCGCGAAGAACGCGTCGATGCTGGAACATATCGAAATGACGAAACTTAGCGTGATCATGGATATGACTGATAAGAAAATGTCGCTGCCGACGGCGTTTATGATGAATCGCGGAACGAAGATTTGTGTGGCGGCTGCGATGCTAGCACCTAAGACCAACATAGTAAATAATTGCCAGAATTCATTGCGTGATGAGCTGAATATGTTTGATAATTTTGAATCGTGACTATGAGGGTGGCAAAGTTTTTCAAACTCTGGATTAATGATGGAATCTTCCTTAAAAAAGCTGACGATAAAAGCGGTTATTTGTACGATAATTAGCGCAAAAATAATTCGCCACCAAACCATTCGGGTGTCAAAGCTGAAGGCGGTCATGGTTGAAATTATGGTTATCGGATTTAGGATTGGCGCGGCGAAAAGAAAGCTAATAACGTCGGCGGGTTTCAGCCCGTTTGCTATTAAGCTACGTGCAATTGGTACGTTACCACATTCGCACACGGGTAAAATTAGCCCGATCATAGAGAGTGTAATCCGTCGAAGAAAGGTGTTTTTGGTAACATTTTGAAAATGTCTTTTGACGATAAAAAGTATCTGATAAGCGCGGATATGATAATTCCTAAAATTAAGAATGGGACCGCCTCGACAATTACGCTTAGCGTCAGCGTGATGAAATCTTGTAATGACGGAAGTAATTTATTGCACCATTCTGCAAATTCTCCGTTTAATAACATAACGCCGAATCGCGAGCTGAATTGATAAATAGAAACTATAAGGACGCCAAAAACCACCCAACCGATCAATTCGCTGTTGGCTGATAAAAACTTTTTTATGCGACCATCTGGCGATTTTTGTGCCATATATAAAATTATACTCCATGCTTATGCTATACTAAATCAATATGAAACATCTTTTACATTCACATCATCCGTTTCGGATTTTCTGGTTTTCAGTCCTATTGACCTTAGGTCTGGGCAGTTTGATTTTTAGTCATATGGGCGTTAGCGGTCTTTGGCTATTTACTATTTTGGTGGTTTTGGAAGTTACGTTTAGCTTCGACAACGCGGTGATAAATAGCAAGGTCTTGGCGGGAATGAGCCAAGTTTGGCAAAAAGTCTTCCTGACGGCTGGCATATTTGTGGCGGTGTTTGTCGTTCGATTTATATTGCCAATTGCTATTGTGATGATTGCGAGCGGTCATGGATTTATGGATGTTGTCAATCTGGCGCTACATAAACCTGTCGAGTACGGCAAGATCCTGCACGAGGCGTCGCCGATGATTGATGCGTTCGGTGGTGCGTTTTTGATTATGATTGGGCTTAGCTATTTCATCGATTACAACAAGCGTGTTCACTGGATGCGACATGTTGAGCCGATTTTTGGCGAAGGCTGGGCGATTTGAGAATTTTTAAGGTGTGTATAATGCTTAGCGTGGCGGCTGTTTTGTATTTTACAGTCGAGGCGCCACATAAATCTTTGGTGTTGATTTCGGCAGTGCTTGGAATTGTGCTGCATATTGGGTTGGAACTATTTGGGTCATTTTTCCATGAAGATGACGCGAAATCTGTTAAGATTAAAACCGGTTGGGCGGCGTTCGCTAGCTTGTTATATTTGGAAATTTTGGACGCCAGCTTTAGTTTTGACGGCGTGATTGGTGCGTTTGCTATTACCAATAGCGTGCTACTAATCGTGGCCGGACTGGGCGCTGGGGCAATTTGGGTTCGATCGCTAACCGTATATTTGCTGCGAACAGGCGCACTTAGCAAATATAAATATTTGGAAAATGGCGCTCACTGGGCAATTATGGCGCTCGGCGTTATGATGATTGCTAAATTATTCCACTTGGAATTGCCGGAATGGGCGACGGGCGGCTTGGGCTTATTGTTCGTGAGTTTGGCGGTCGGCAGCAGCATATTGGAAGCCCGATCAATCAATCTGCAAGAAGCTGCGGCTACAAAATTACATCAAGCCGAAGAGCAATTGAAGAACGGCGCTTCAAAAATTGTGCCGCGAAAACGACGCTAGAATCTGGTTTAATATTTTATACTGAACGGCTCGATAGTTCCGTTAATAAATTTCTCGATCAAGCTAATTGATTCGGGCAATATCCAGCTTTGGAGAATCTTTTGCTCGTCTGAGTTGAATTTGCCTAGGACAAAATCTACGTCACCGACTTGACGTCTGAGCAAATTGTCTGTGCCAATGCGAATATGCCAAAAATCTGATCCGACGTGAGCGTGAAGCGACTTTAATCCATTACTGCCAGCGTCTCGACCGCCTTTGCGGGTTCGAATTTTACCAAAATCCAGCGCCGTGTCGTCGTGAATAATTAGTAAATCATCCAATGTCAATTTGTAAAAATCTAAGATTGCTCGAGCGGAAATTCCAACCTCGTTGTAAAAAGTAGTTGGCTTAACTAGTAAAACTTTTTCTCCAGAAATATTGAGTTCGGCGATATCCGCGGAAAACTTTGGCTTACTTGAAAAGGTTTTTCCCTGCTCTGATGCAAATTTATCAATAGCCAAAAACCCAGCATTATGCCTCGTGTTTGTATATTTTTCGCCTGGATTTCCCAATGCTAAGATGACTTTCATAGACTTAGTATATCACCTTGTGAAAATGACGTATAATAAGCATATGGCAAAACGCGATGACGATTTGGAATTTAGCATTAATGCGCCGTTTGATGATGGGCGAGCGGTTATCGATAAAGTTCCGTTGTATTTGGTGAACGGCTCGTTGGGCGCTGGGAAAACTAGTGTCCTTGAATTCTTATTGCAGCAAAGTGACTATAAGGGTTCTCGGGTGATTGAGAATGAATATGCTAATGAAAACGTCGATGGTTATCGATTGGAAAAGTTGGCGGATATTGTGACGACTTTGGCCGGCGATTGCGTTTGTTGTTCGTCAAAGCATGCATTGACGCGAATGTTACTTGACTTTTGTCGCAATTCCCCCGCCCCAGTGTTTATTGAGGCGACTGGTGTAGCGCGAACGATGAATTTGGTCGAGAAGTTGATTAATGCACAAATATTCAATAAGTACGAGTTGGCGCAGAGTTTTTATGTTATTGACGCACATGAGATTTTACGTGGAATTGAGCCGGCGCATGAAATTGAACTGCAAGCGGCTGATATGATTTTAGTAACCAAAGAAGATTTGCTAGGTGACGACGAGCGACTACAATATGAATCCAAGCTGAACTCCCTGCCTTACGGAAAAATACTGAGCGCGCCACGAGGTAAATTTGATATCAATAAAATGACGACGCCGTCGGGGCTACTAACGTTTTTCGATAAGTACGATGGCGAGCTGGTCGTGCCGGACAATCCGACGTATGCCGTGCTGGATGTTTCTGGTATGAAAATTGCTGCGGCGACTCTGGAAAAAATTTGGCCGGAACTTTTTGATGCTTATAAACTCAGGCGAATGAAGGGCTGTTTTATTGATGATAATGGCGCGCGACATCATTTGGAGGCAACGGAAAATCAGATTCAAATAGCTAATTCTGCGGCGGAAGAGCCAGCAAATTGTGCTAATTGGTGAACGTGCGGACGAAATTACGCGTGAAGTTTTGTCTGCGCAATTGATGATGTTTGAATAAAAGTTCGCTTTCGTCGTTTCCGACTCATCAGCATAGACACGCATCTATGGAGCGAACATGACAAGCAGAGACTTTGACAGAGGTTCGCAGGAGACTACAGCAGCTTGGCAATATCGATCGCCAATACAACAGCAATGAGACTGAGAGCTATGGCATTATACAATGCATGCACCGTCGCAGCTGCCGCCGTAGCTATAATCTGGATACGGTATTTGCGGTAGTACCACAAATACACCAGCAGAAATCCAAAGCCAGTAGCGGACAGGGCGATACCCGCCGCAAAACTGTACCAGATATTTGCGATGTGCAGGAGTCCAAAACACACGCTAGCGCGCACTCGTTCGCGCCAGTTCCACTTCTCGCTTCCGGAGCGAAAAGCTTGCTCCTCTATTAACGCGAGGAGTAATAGAGTGTCATACACTCCACATCCAGTCGCCTCGAGACTGTACAGAAGTCTCTGCGATGGTGTGTAGTTGCTCGTGAAGCTTCCTATGAGAAAGACTCCCGTTGTGCCAACAACCCAGGCAGCTATCGTTGCCCATCCTGTGGGAAGGAAAGTCTCAAGACCGCGAGTTAGAAGGCTAACTACGGACTGATTCAATCCAGGGACGAATAGGAGTATCTTTATCGTGGCGATTGTCACGATAATCAGTCCTACCGCAAGAACGCTGAATCCCCGTCTACTGAAATATCCGACATTCCCAATCGCAGCGACGAGTCTAGGCCAGACAAATACTGGTCTAGGATCTTGTGGCATGACCCTCCTGAGGAGCCATGCCATAACCCCCTTTTGGGGGCGATGTACCACTATGAGATCTGGAGGAAACATCTAATCACCTCTTTCAAAGGTCTGCTGTCAAAGTGCGCTTTCGGACAAGGCATAAATCTCAACTTGTCAACAAAAGCTAATGTTGTTTATATCACGTAATAGTGTTTAAGTCAAGAGAAGTTGGCGTAAAAATAGGATTAAGCGAGCTTTTCGGCGTTCTTGGCCTGCTTGTAGGCTTTGGTGACTGGCGCCAGACCGCGCGCAACGCGTTCACGATTGGCTTTTAATTGCTTTTCATCACGGAAAGACATTTTAATTGGCGTTCCTGCAAAATTGAAAGCTTCACGCAGAGTTCGCTCCAGATAACGTTTGTAGCTCCAGTGGACAAACTTCAGATTGCTACCATAAATAACAAACCACGGCGGAGCAACGTCCGTCTGGACAATGTAGCGCAGTTTCGGGTGCGAGTTTTTCAGACCAGCTGGCGGATGTGCGGCGATGGCTTTCTGTAAAATGTCGTTTAAGGCACGAGTTTTACATTCTTGGCGACGACGCTTATAAATATCAAGCGCTAGGTCGAATAACTTAGCGACATTCTGCCCAGTGACGGAAGAGGTGAATATTAACGGCGCGTACGGCGTGAACTTGAAGTTATAGCTGATTTGTGGCGCAATTTCATCATGAGTGTAAGCATCTTTACCTTCGACGGAGTCCCATTTGCTGACGACCAGAACAAGTCCCTTGCCCGCCTCGTCAATAATTCCGGCTAGGCGCTGGTCCAATTGAACGTTAAGCTCATTGACGTCCATAAGAAGCAGACAAACGTCGGCTTCGTTGATGGCTTGCATTGTGCGAAGAACTGAGAACTTTTCAATCCCAGTTTCCTGCTTTCCTTGGCGGCGAACTCCAGCGGTGTCGAGCAATTCAATTGTTTGTCCGTGATAACGAACTTGAACGCGGTTTACGTCGCGAGTTGTGCCGGCGACGTTGGCGACGATGGCTTGCTGCTTGCCCGCTAAAGTATTGAATAGATTACTCTTTCCGACATTCGGGCGGCCGATTAGCGCGACGCGGATGATGTCATCGGGTGCGGTTTCGGTGGCTGGTGGAATAAGTTCGGCAATACTGTCAAGAAGCTCCGAAATGCCAATGCTGTGCTCGGCGGAAGTTTATGATGTTTTTAATGCCGAGTCGCTTGAATTCGTCGATAGAAAGAGAGCCTTTTAAGTCTGCTTTATTGGCGATTAGAATGACTGGCTTGCCGCTTTTTAGGGCTTTTTTGGCCAATTGTCGATCAGCGTCAGAAGGATAAACAGTGGAGTCGACGGTTACGAGGATTACGTCAGCGGCGGCGGAAGCGTCAGCGATTTGGTCCTGAATGGTCGCCTCAAATTCGTCCTCGGCAGTCTTAAGTCCAGCTGTGTCGATGAGCCAAAATTGCGAATAGTCATCTGACGGCGCAGAATCTACGTTGCGTCGTTTGTATGAGACTTTACCAACAACATTGTCGCGAGTTGTTCCAGCTTCCCTGGCGACTATGGCCGTGCGAGAGCGCGTCAAGCGATTGAATAATGAGCTTTTGCCGACGTTGGCTTGCCCGATGATGGCGACTGTTGGTAATTTAGACATGATTATATATTATAGCAGTTTTAAGACATTTTGGCGAGCACACTGTTTATGTAAGCCTCGCACGGGTGGGCTATTTTCAGGAAATCTTCAAAACATCTCAGGCCGCTTTTTGCTATGAATTTCTCGGTCTCTACGACTCGCCTATATCCCTCGTTATCGCTATTATATTTGTGGATGTAGGCCTTTGGAGATTCTTCGTTAATTGGATTGGGGTAAAGTGTTATGTAGTAATTTTCTTTAGGGTTATTTATGCAGTAGTAAGTGTTATTGTCGTCATCTTTGAACGCTACGGATATAGGGTATTCAAATTTCGTAGTATATTTCTCAACCTCTTTAATAAGCTCGATGTAGGCGTAGATTTGGTTTTCTAGGAATTTTGGTAAAATGTTGGACTTATCCTTCTCATAGAACAGTTTTTCTATGGTATCCGATCTTTCTTCTTTAAGGTTGCATACGACTGCTCTTAGTTTTTCTGAGGACAAAGGCTTAGATTCGCGCCCTAGCGTTTCCATTTTACAATTACACTTTCTGTCAAATTTAGCATAAAAGCTATATTACAATATTTAACGTAAAATGTAAATAGTCGCGGAGTAAATTATGAATTCGTGAATTTCTCTTCTCGCCATTCGCCTCTCTTGAGGTCGCCGAGCGAATAATTGCCAAAGTTTGTTCTGTGGAGTTTTTTGACAGTGTAGCCTAACGCATCGAAAGTTCGCCGAATTTGACGATTCCTTCCCTCGCTCATTTCGACTATCCAACGATAGTCATCACCTTCGTGTTGTCTTTCTAGCGTCAATTGACTGCGACCGTCAGGAAGCTGCACGCCAAATCATTGATCATTTGGCGATGCAAAGGCTGCAAGGGCTGGTCGATTGTAACGAGATATCGCTTAATCTTGTAAAACGACGGATGTGTCATACTGTGAGCAAAGTCGCCGTCATTCGTCATGAGAATCAGCCCAGAACTGTCTTTGTCCAGGCGACCAACGGGTTTTAAGTGGTGAAGGTTTTTTGGTAGCAATTTGTAGATTGTCGGAACGCCGCCCTGAGAGGCGCGCGAACAAAGATATCCAATTGGCTTGTGTAGGATGATGAGCTGTTTGGATTGCAATTCTAGCAATTTGCCGTTGTAGGAAATTTTATTTGCGTCAGAAATCTGTTGACCCAATCTGGCGGGCTGACCGTCAATAGTAATCTTCCCTTTTTCTATCAATTCGTCAGCCTTCCGCCTGGAAACGCCCAAACACAGCGCCACGAATTTATTGAGGCGCCAAGATTCTTGCTTTGTGTCTGGGTTTATCATTGTTGTGGATTTATCGGTGGAAATTGTGTCGGCTGAGGAGTTTCTGATGGTTGATGTGGGATGCTTTGCTCCTGAGGTTGTGATTGGGCGAGAGGCATGGAGTTAGCCTGTTCAATAGGATTTGGTGCTGGCTGAGGTGTCGGAATTGGTTGCGGTGCTGGAGTCTGCACTGGTTGAGGCTCTGGAGTTGGTTGAGAAATAGTCTGCGTGTTGTCCAATTCTTGCGCCATAAGCTTGGAAATGTCTATAGAATTCTGAGAATCATCAGTTGGCAAAGGTTGAATTACGCGATCACCAAGCCCTGATGGTCGCGGCGCAGGCGATGAAATGGCGCCATGGGTTGTGGCAGGGTTGCTGGCTGAGGCGTCGGAATTGGTTGCGGCGCTGGAGTCTGCACTGGTTGAGGTAGTGGTTGCGGCGCTGGAGCAAATGCTTGTTGTGGATGTTGTTGTATAAGCGGATTTACTGTAGGAGTTGTTGGCGTTGCAGCGGGGGCGGCTGGTTGCGGCGACAATGAAGAAATATCAGGCCTAGTAACTGGCTGCGGCGCTGCTGGAGTTGGTTGAGATGTTGGAGCTACTGGCTCGTATGTATGAGCTGGCTGTGAAACTGGCACTGGATTTGTGCCGACTCCCGGAAGGTCGCCCAGGGCTTCGTGGACTGCTCTCACAACGTCCTCTATTCCTACCTGAGATTTCACCAAGTATTTATCAGCGCCAAGTTGCTCGCCGCGTTTTCGCTGATCTTCTGATGACAGTGCGGTCATGATAATCACCTTAACGTCTTTTGTTTCTGTAGTCGAGCGTAAAATGTCCAACATATCAAATCCGGAAATTTTCGGCATCATCACGTCGCTTAAAATTAATCGCGGACGTTCTTTAATTGCCATGGCTAGAGCTTCTTCTCCGTCGCCCGCCGAAACGATATCATAGCCCTCCGCCAAAAGTCGTACGCCGTAAATTTCGCGTAAACTTTTGTCGTCCTCAACCAATAAAAATTTTTTTGTCATATATTTATACTATACTGAAGTTTTGACAAAAAATCCATAGTTCTTATGGCTATTATTCGCGACCAGGAATTGACAATTGCTGGCGTTTTCTTCGCAATTCTTCCTCAATTTCAGCCAGCGTCGGCTCGGAAGAATTTCTGGCTGGCTGTGGAATTTCTGGCTGGACTACTGGAGCGGTCGGTGCGGCTGGATCTGGATTCTCTGGAGTTGCGATTGCGGCTGGATTTGAATCGACAATCTCGCTAGTATTTTCAGCTGTGACATCTTCCGTCTTCTCTTCTGTGGCAATTTCAATTTTTTCTGAAGCCAAAGAGTTCGGCGTTTTATCTTCGAGCTTTTCAGCTTCCGCAGATTCTAATCGCTGCTTGGCTTCCGAGCTATTCATGCGAGGAATCTCCAGATAGAAAGTACTTCCCTCTTTATATTTACTCTCAACTCGCAAATTTCCAGACATCGCCTCGGCTAAACGGCGGCTCAAATATAGCCCCAAGCCAGTTCCGCCAATTTCTCGCGTGTCAGAATTGTCCACCCGATAAAATTTCTGGAATAAATGCGGAATATCTTCGGCTGGAATGCCAATGCCGCTATCTTTCACGCTTATGGAAATCTGTTTATCGTCGCCGGTAACATTGACGACAACTTCGCCCGATGGCGTGTACTTGATGGCATTCTCAATTAAATTACTGACGACTTCTCGAAAATGATCAGGGTCAATATTGGCATAAAAAATCGGCTGCAATGACTTCTCCTTACCCTCATCAATTATGTCTGGCATAAAGATGTAATTGAGCTGTTTTTCATTAGCTTTTGTTGCTAGACCATCAAAAATATCCTTCAAAAATCCGTTTACGTTGATGATCTTTGGGTTATTTTTCATTCGCCCATCTTCGACTTTGCTGATATCAAGGAGATCTTGGAATAACCGTCCCAGATGCTGGGCTGATTCGTGGGCTTTGGTGATGAAATCTCGCGCCTTTTCGTCAATATGTGCGGTGGCTGGATTTAACGCCAGACCCAAATAGCCCTCAATTGACGCAACTGGCGTACGCATCTCGTGGCTGGCGGTGGAGATGAACTCGGCTTGCTCGCGTTCCTCGGCTTTTTCTTTGGTGATGTCGCGGAAAACTACGATAACTCCTTCACCCTCAGTGCCGACTGGAGAGCTGACAATTGAAACTAAAATTCGCTTTTCAGAGCTGGTTAATAGGAATAATTTATCGTTATGAGTTGGCTGGTTTTTTGATAAAGATTGGGCTATTGGATTCTCGAGGTCTTCTACGTCTTTTCCGTCTGAGGTAACGAGTTTTAAGACACTTTTCCAGTTAAGTCCGAGTGCGTCGCCTTGGTCCCAGCCGATGATTTGTTGGGCGGATGGATTTATCAGTTCGATGTTGCCGTCTTTGGATATCGCCAGAACGCCGTCGTCGATGGCATTAATCACCACATCAGACTTGTTCTCAACCGCGGAAAGTTTATTCTTCAGGCTGGATGTATTGTCATCAGTTTTTGGCGGCGAATCCATAGAACGAGGCTAAAAATCAAAGGTAAAAATCCGAAGAATAGGTAGCCGATGATGAATTGTATATTTATTCCCTGTTGAACGCTGGTGGCTATAATCTGTAAAATAACCAAAAGCCCCATTATTCCTGAGATTATTGCGCCGAAAAATCCTGCAAAAATTGCCACGATAATCCACATAACCAGGAATGGCGAAACGACTCCGCCGCTGGTAATTATGGTGGTTGTGGCGACAGTTACGGTTAACAAATATACGAAAATTCCAATTCCAATTTCGTGTTTTCTGGGAAGCCAAAAACATAAAATCAGCACAATTAAGCTGCCGATTCCTGCTACGCCAGCCGCTAAGTCTGAGACAGATAATCCGATTGGCAATTGATAACCGGTCGGTATAAATCGCGCCCATGCGTATAAAAGAATGATCGTAAAACAACTCAGTAATGCCACTTCACACAATCTCCTCAGCCAAAATCTGGAAATTGCGTGAGGCTTAAAGTAAATCCCGCCCTTTTTCATGCTTTTATTATGGCGAATTTTCAGAAAAATCTCAAGTGATAAATATGACGTAGAGGTTGTATGAATGCGGAAAAGTAGACAAGCCTCCCCTTTTCGTGGTATAATCCATGGAGTTACGGCCCTATCGTCTAGCGGTTAGGACACCAGGTTCTCATCCTGGCAACCCGGGTTCGATTCCCGGTGGGGTCACCAAAAATAGTTAACTTATTAAAAACATCTATATGAAGGTGTTTTTTTAATTTGTGAAGTAGTATGCTTCGATTCTCAATATTCTTCAACTTTTCGTATAGACACATACTACAAACGTATGTAGATGGTCTAGTTGACGATATATATGACCCCATAACTAGGGACGACCTAGAGTTTATAAAGTAACAAATCCACCTCGTCCCATTCCTCAACCACTGTGGTCAAAGTATACATAGCGATGGTTTTGGCGTTGTCGTATATTTGTTTTGATGTAAGTTCCTTTAAATCTCTCAAGTTAAAGAGGCTGATGTTGTTGGATTCTCCACTAGCTATATCATGCATCGGATTTTCCGAAGTAATAAACGCATAACTTATGTCCGTGTGATAATGCCCGCCACCAGCAGGATATGTGTGAATCGCGATCGGTTGAGGATGCAGTTTCACTCCAGGTAATGAAGCAAGTCTATTGTAACTCGGCTGCAACAACCTCAGCTGGTTTTTGTCGTAGCCAGATTCTTCGGCTATTTCCCGTAAGACCGCTTGCCACGGTGTCTCGTCCAACTCGACATGCCCACCAAATTGCAATAACTTGTTTAGCTTGCGGTGCTTATGTAAAATAATCCGAGGTTCAGCACCCTCTGTTATTTTCACGATATATCCGCTAACACATATATCGTGCTGACCAGGCTGGTTGTGTATATGAGGCATACTATAAATTTTACTTTAATTGTGGTGTGCGGTCAAAAGGATGCGCAAGGGTAACCTTCAGGGTGAGTAGGTTATAAATTGCGCTGCATATGAGACACCGTGGGAGTCCATAGAAGGGCTCTTTTTTATTATTCTACGTTGATTTTCATGGGCGAATACGACCTTGATAGGTTTGTACGAGCTGTATAATTGGGCGGTACGTGAAGTGAGCGTGTATATGGACTTATCACTTGAGCGTGCTTCTAGCAAAACTCCTTACTGAGTCAAATGTGTCATATTCATCTATTAAACTCTTCTTTGTTACCCACCTAACATCGTGAACTTCCTTATACTGTGCGGTAATCTTGTCAGAATCATCAGCCTCAAGAGCAAATACCATATCAAGATGGATATGTTCAACGTCTTTCTTGCTTTTTGGTATAATTTGATACATCAAAGCGTACGGTCGTGGAATTTGCGCCTCTTTTATACCTTTTAGGGCTAGATCGTTTTCATCATCTTTTATCGGTATGGCCATTACGCCAGTTTCCTCGTAAACTTCGCGTATAGCTGCCTCATGCGGAACTTCGTTGTCTTCAATATGACCACCAGGGGGCAGCCACTTATTTAAGCCTTTATGATGGATAAGTAGCATTTTGGTACGGTTTTTATTAACAGTATATCCTGTTGCGGTAAAATGTTTTTTATGATCTTTAGTATTTTTGAAAATTGCTTTCATTATACGTTTGCCTCCATACTTTTTACTGATTTGACTATTAACGCTAAATTCTTTGTTTAGTGTGTTCGTGTCGCCGCTACAATCATTAAACACTTTTCTGCCATCAACATAGTCTACTATAGGCCAGTTAAGTGCTTTTTTATTGATTTCAGCCATCTAGATAATTTTCCCAAATTTCCTGTAAGTCCCTGCTAAACCCCGGCAAAAGCTGCTCGTTTTCGGCGCGGTTTTTGATAAATTCGTAGTATTTTCGCTCTTTTTCGTGGATGTCGCCCGCAAAAAATAGCTTTAGAATTTCATCATTGCCTTGTATGTCTAGCTCTTTATATATACTGTGCGGTGAGTTACTCGCCGCGTGTGCATTCGCCAGCTGCTCAATAAAGCCGCGGTAGCATTTGTACGCCTGCCAATTTTCGCCGCGACGGCGGTGCTTGATGTAGCGCAACGAGCCCATCATCACGTCGAAATAATCGTGCTCGGCGCGTGGTTCTGTCCATTTTTTGAATTCAATGTTAGGCTTCTGTGGTTTGTTGTTTTTTAAAATGAGTCTAGAGTTTGGAAAAAACTTGACCTCACTAGGTAGCGAAAACCCAATGTCAATTTTATGAAACGGGCTCATACCGCTCAGACAAAAAGTTCGGGCAATTTCATGTTCATCATTCTTGATCGTGTAGACCGCGCTCAAGCCAAATTTATCCGCCAAACTTTTACGAGCGTAGGCTTCGGCGGCGGCTGGGTGCGGCGAGGTAGCGGTTAAGTCAATGTCAGAAAGTTCATCGCTCTTTTCTGTTGCTCGTGAGCCAAAAAGATGCAGTTCGGAAATGTGGGGGTTGTCGGTAAGCGCTTTTATAACTTCATCTAAAGATGTATGGCTATCTCTCATAGACCCTCTCTAACGTAATAGCCTCTCAGTTTGCTTAAATAAGCTACTATCTGAGCTCTGATGCCACTAACCTCGTGTCCGATGCCGATCGTTGCTCTCATAGAAGGATCTCCTACAAGATTGTTTCTACTAATCATAATATTTTTAGTCGTCGCTACTCATCTGCTTAACGACTTCTATTAAATTCCGCGGCGTAATGTCAGCTTTAATTAGATATCCGTCAACACGACTCATGACAGACCTACGCGAAGCCTCGTCTTGTTCAAAATTGGTCATAATTAAGATCTTACTATTCGGAACCAAATCGACATTGTTGTTTCTCAGCGCGTCTAAAATCTGGTCGCCGCGTTGCTCTGGTAGCATCAAATCTAAGATTATCAAGTCAAAGTTCTGGTTGCGCGCCGCCACTAGCCCGTCATTTCCATCGACCACCCACGTCACATCGTAGCCTGCTTTTTGCAGACTCCTGACATACATTTCGCCAATAAATCGGTCATCTTCCACGCATAAAATTGTCTTTATCATAATTCCTCTAGCCCTTATACATGGCGTGATTTTTTATCCAGCCGCCGCCCTTTCGTATCAATTGATTATTTAATTGGCCGTCTTCTAACAATTTATCTTTAACTGTAGCATAAATTGGCAAAGTGAACGAGAAAACCGAGCCTTCGTTTTCGCGGGATCTAGCGATTATCGAGCCGCCGTGAGATTCGACAAAAGCTTTGCAGATGTAAAGCCCAATTCCCGTCCCAGCCACGGCCTCGCGTGATCTGTGCGATCGATAGAACTTGTGGAACAAATTGTCCACGACATTTGCCGGCATACCAATTCCATTATCAGCGACAGACACTTCCACGAAGTCGCCCTTTTGTTCGGCAGAAACCGTAACGGATCCGCCCTCAAAACTGTACTTAATGGCATTGTCAATTAGATTACCAATCACTTCCCCAATACTTCCGTGGTCAGCGGCTACTGTCGGCAGGTCATCTGGAATATTGACGCTGAGCATTCTGTGTTGAGTCGAGGCGCGAAGTTGCATATCATCGGCAATCGAGGCGTAAATATTAGCGACAGTGTCTTCTAATAAATAAACCTTCAAGTGGTGCTATCATATCTGGCAACGTTAAGAATGTTGTCAATGTAGCTAGACAAGCGGTTGGACGAAACAACCAACCTATCAAGAAGTTGCCTTTCATCTCCCTGCAAGCGTCCAGCAAACTCTTCGTTGATAATGTCCAGATAGCCACGAATGACTGTAATCGGTCCGCGAAGTTCGTGAGCGGCAAATGAGATGAAATTGAGGTCCTCTTCTTCTGGCAAATATCCTTTAGACTTGTCGATGAGAAAAATGACAGTTTCGGCGGCGGCGCCTTTCTCAAACGACACGATGATGTCAAAAATCCGCGTTTTTTGGATGACGTCAGGGTTGGTGCTAATGCGTTGCCAGCGGTGCTCGGCTTTAATTTTCTCATTGGAGATTTCGTGAAGCCAATCGAAAATGCTCGGCTCGTTTAGAAAATCAAGCGCCAGAAAATCCTCCCCTTTTGCGTTTCTGGAAATCGGGGCGGCGGAATTGGCGAAGATAATCTTCTGATTGGAATTAAGAATTACTACGCCAGTGCTGGCTTGATTCAGGGCCTGAGTGAGCGGAATTTTTGGCTTGTCGTTGTCACTAGTTGGTTTTTTCTCTGGCTGATAATCGCCATAAATCGCCTGAAGCGCCGTCTTAAACCCAGTTTTTTCGTAGCGTTTATCGTTAGGATTTGGTGGAGTGTCGGTGGTTAGTTCGCCAATTTTATGAGAAAGTGCCGCCAGAATTTTATTAAGCGGCGCAGCGATGATTTTAACGATAGAAATTGAAAATAGGATTTGCAAGATAGCGGTAATTAAAATGATAATCCAAAAATTTAGCTGGGATATGGAAATTGCCGTGAAGTGGAGTGCGATTCCCAGTCCTAATATGATACAGGCGCTCGCTGATAATAGGACTAATATGACTTTTCGGTAATAATATTGTTTGTACTCGCGCAGGGTTTTAGATGCCGGATCTATTGCCATGAAGCACTTCCCCTTCCTGGCGTGAAGGCTGCAATCCATGTTTGTCCGCGATTTAAGGCGACGTCTTTTCCAGATTCGTCTGTCAATTTAAGTGGCGAATTTATGTCCGCTTTTGACCAAGTGGCGGTGGCGACTGTGCCGTTTTGGAAAATGTAAGCTTTGCCGGATCCTGTCGTTTTGACATCTTCGTAGCCATCGTAATTTTGAGCCCGAGCTTCAACGCCCACTTCCATAGCCACAACGGTGTTTGGAGTAATTTGCCCATCTTCCCTATCGGTATGTGGCGCGCCAGCCATGCTCCTGAGGTAAGAATTTGACGCCTTGTCGTAAGCGTATGATGTGTTATAAAGCGACCCGCTGAGGTTTATGCTTACAGATGTGGCGTTTGGCGATTCGACGGGCTTGCCGTCTACTCGCGCGAAGCTGGTGAATTCGGAATTGTTATAGCCTTTTGCGCTGTTCAATTGATCAAGCTTTTCTCCTGAAGTGTAGACGTTGTGCGGCGCGTAGCGGTCACGGGATCTCCAGTACAATCTGTCGTTAAAGAACTGGTCAATGTCGCGATAATTGCCGTTTCTGACTTGAGATAAAGCGTTGGGGCTTCCGCCAACGTGCGCGATTGATGCTTGATATGGCGCCGCCCAGCTCAAATAGTAAAATCTTAAGCTTCGCACCGGACCAATTAACGCCGGCTTTTCTCCTTGGTACAGAGCCAAAAACCTAGTAATTCCGCCCTCCGCCACGGCTTCATAAACCACGCCAGCTTTTTTCAGTCCTGACTGTGGTCTGGCGGCTGGACTATTCTCAATCATCACGCCAGTTACGGGCAACTTCGCGGCGGCTTCGTTTGCGATTTCCACGCCAGTTAGCGGCGAATAAAACTTCTTCGGCGCGGGTTTTTTAGTTGGCAATTTCAGATCCACGCTAGCGGTCTGCTCGTATTTTATGGAATGAATTGCAATTATGAAAACTCCAGCAATAACCATCGCGCTCACCACGAGTACAATTGCCAGAATATGTTTTTTTGCCCATTCTTTGAACGACTCCCAGCGAGCGTTCTTTTTTTGTCCTGATTTATCTATTTTTTCAACATTCATGCTTATGCTTAGTATAGCATTTTCGGCGCACGAATAAACTATTTTTGTAGATAATTATCGATTCTTTGCAGAGTTTTTTCCTTGCCAATTAGCGCCAGTGTGTCGTTAAGTTGCGGACTAAACGGCGCCCACGTCGTTACAATTCTCACCAGACTAAACAAAATCCCCGGCTTCTGCCCTGTCATTTCCAGTAATTCATTAAGGCAATTCTGAATTGTTTCTGGCGTCCAATCTGTAATTTTCTCGAATTCTTGGCGAGCAATTGACAATAAATCTCGTCGCTCGTCGTCGGTCAATTTGCGGAGTTGCTTATTTCCGTCAATTAATTCCGTGTCAATTTCAGGCTCGACGAAGAAATAGCTCGTTAATTTTGGTAAATCTTGTAGTGTCTTCAAGCGATCTTGCGCCAATTCCAGAACGCGCTTTTTGTAAGATTCATCGGCGTCTTTGGCTTCTTCGCCCCAGAATGATTGGCAGCGAGAATAAAGATCGTCCAAGCTAAGCGAGCGGATCCATTGACCATTCAGCCAAATGAGTCGTTGTTCGTCAAATCGCGCGCCAGATTTTTGAACGCGATCAAGTGAGAACTTTTCAATCAGTTCAGCTTTACTGAAAATTTCCTGTTCCGTGCCATCATTCCAGCCAAGTTGCGCTAAGAAATTAAGCATCGCTTCTGGCAAAATTCCCTCTGATCGATATTCAGTTACGCTTTTAGCGCCGTCACGCTTGCCAAGTTTTTTATTTCCCGATGGCGCCATAATGTGTGGCACGTGCGCCAGAATTGGTGGCGTAATTTTAAGCGCTTCGTAAAGCGATAGATATTTAGGCGTACTGGCAATATATTCCGAGCCGCGAATCACGTGCGTAACTTGCATCTCAAAATCGTCAATGATGTGCGCGAAATTGTAGGTTGGCAGACCATCCGCTTTAATCAAAATGAAATCGTCCAAAGCTTCTGGGCCAGCCGACAACTCGCCCATAACGGCGTCCGTCCAAGAATACCGCTTAATTTCCGGAACTTTGAAGCGAAGCGGCATTCCAAGTTGCCACTCTGGCGGATTTTCTGGACGATGGTCGCGATATAAGAATGCTCGCTTTTCAGCTTTGGCTTTGTCGCGGAAAACTTGCACTTCTTCAGGCGTGTACGGATCGGCGTAAGCTAGTCCTTCGCTAATCATTTTCTTTGCCCATTTTATGTAAATGTCGCGGCGATCCGTTTGGTGATATGGACCAAAATTGCCAGACTCTTCTTTTGGATTGTTAAGGGTTGGTCCTTCATCCCAATTCAGCCCTAGCCAATTTAAGGTTTCCAAAATCATTTCTTCCGCGCCTTCAACGAACCGAGCTTGGTCTGTGTCTTCAATGCGTAAGATGAAATCTCCCTGATGCGCTCTGGCAACAAGGTATGTGTATAGCGCGGTACGAACGTTGCCTAAGTGAATATAGCCAGTCGGACTTGGCGCAAAACGAGTTCTAATAGTCATGAGTAAATTATAGCACGTTATCTGATGAGTTACAGACTAGTGGCAATTTTTTCAATTTGGCTGCTTGAGAGGTTTGCGTCGCCGCTGATTTGATATAAAATCCCGCCGTTCACCCAAGCCGCTTCTTTCCCGCCGCTGTAAATTGTCAATCCGTCGATCATCGTGGTGTTTGGATTCTTGTGTTTCTCAGAGAAGAATTCTTTCACTGCTGACGAATTCCAGCCGCTTTTTTGCTGGGTTATGGTGTAGCCTGAACTTCCGTCGGCGTAGGCATATTTCATAGAGACCTCGCCCGATTTGAATTTGATAGGGCCGTTTAATGCGTAGCCGTCTGGTTTGTAGCCTGGATATTTGGCGTCAATTCCTGATTGAACGGCCGCCATTTTTATAGAGATATTTGGCATACTCAGATATGTTAAATAGCCACCGAGTAGCATCACCGCAAATCCCACGGAAAACGTATTCAACCAACGCAAGGCACCGCCCTTTTTCTGGCGCCGACGTGCTTTTTTATTGCTGATAATCTCATTCGACAAAGCTTTCTCAATCGCTTCATTTTTCAATTGATGAGCGGTTTTTGCGACTTGCTTTTCTATTTTTTGCGGAGCCGTAGCAACAAGTGGATTGTTATTTATGGCCAGAGGCTGGCGTTCTTTTCGCAATTTAGTGTTAACGCTAAGAGGTCTTTGTTGAGCGCGACGAGTAACAGGGTGAGCTTCGGCTGGGCGGTTAATAGCAATTTTCTGAGGAGCTGGCTTGCTGACAATTGGCGTAGAAAACTTCTTCACAGCGACATGTTGCTTCACGTCGACACGAGCTTTCTGAGGTTTGGCAGCCAATGGCGTACGCTGCGGCATTTTAACGTGCCGACGATTCAATGTGCTGGATTTCTGAACGTGTGCGGCGTGAATATTTGATACAGATGTACCACGCTTACTGATTGATTGTTCTTTTTCTATTTCAGATTTTTCAATCTTAATATCATCCATTACCATTCCGGTAATAGTATTGTAAGCTCGTCCATTGATAACCACGTAGTTTTTACTTGCCATTAATCCCCCTAATGTTTATTCCTGTATATTATATTACAAATCGCCTAAGGTTTTTTCAAGTGTAAAAATATGTTATAATTTCCGTAATTATGTACCAGAAAAAGAATCGCACTAAAGAGCTCGCACGGCGGACCTTTGTGTACACGCTGATGACATTATCACTTATAATTCTTCTTACGTTTTTGACGTTTAGAATGCTCGGCTATACGTTTGATCCAAATACGAAAGAATTGCAACAGACTGGACTTGTTCAATATGAATCACATCCTGGCGGGGCGCTGGTTTATGTTGACGACATGGAGCTGCGCCGCACTCCGACGAAAAGCACCGTTCTTCCTGGCAAACACACTTTTTCGATGAAATTGGATAAATACGAACCGTGGCAAAAAACGCTAAATATCAAATCTGATACCGTTACGAATTTGAATTACGCTAGACTGATTCCGACAAAACGCGAAACTACCGAGGTGAAAACGTTCGACTCATTACAATCCGTTTCTCTGTCGCCAGCTGGTAATTTCTTGCTGGGATTTGGCGTTAAAGATAAAACTCCGATTCTGACAATTGGCGACATTCGCGACACGAACAAAGATAAGGAAAAGTTCACGGAGCATGCATTAAGCACAAGTGTTTTGGCTGGCTATTCCCTGTCTTCTGACAATCATACGTTTACCGTGTCGGAGTGGGACCGCGATTCTCGTTACGCGCTAGTGAAGCATTCGTATCCGGCAGAAAATAACACTACGGGCGTGCAGTGGTTGGTTTTTGATAGAGAAAATCCGGAGAAAATTACCGACGTAACAGCGATGACTGGTTTTGGAATTAAGCAAATCGGCTTTGCGGGAACTGGCGCACACACAGCTTACGCTTTGCAGGAAACTGGCGAATTGAGGCGAGTTGATCTTGATAGCTCGACAATTTCCAGCCCAATCTTGACTGGCGTCGAATCTTTCAAGCTTTACGGCGACGATCGTCTGTCTTATGCGGCTACTGTTGACGGTAAAAAAGTGGCAGGGAATTTGGAAGCGAGATTGGAAAGAGCCGTTCGTGATTGGCACTTTTGCTACTGGTTCTACCCCAGTAATTCGAATTTCTCGCTATTTCAATAAAGACACCGTGGTTTTTGACTGATGGTAAAAAAATATGACAATTTACAGAGGTGAGATTTCAGATTCTAAGGACCGACAAAAAGAGTTCTTGAAAACGGCGAAGATTATTAAGACTGATAATGCGATTACGGACATAACAATGGACAATGCTGGGCGATTTATCGTGGCGCAAAGCGGCGCGATATTGCAGACTTACGATTTGGAGCGTAAAGAATTGTCGAGCGTGTTTAATATCGGTGTGGCACAGGAAGTAAAGTGGCTTGACAACTTCTATATTCGTAGCGTTTCTGCGTCGGGAAAAATGGAGATTCGTGAATTTGACGGCACAAACGCTCATACGTTGATAGACGTTAAGCCTGGTTTGGATTCTGTTTTGTCCTCGAATCAGCGATACGTTTACGGATTGACGACCAACGCTTCTGGAAAAATTGTCCTGAGTAAAATGAATATGGACAATGGTTCTGTTGGGCTATTTAATTAAATAGCTAGTTTATCGACCGCCGAATAATTTCTCAAGCAAAGTCGGCTCGGGTTTTCCTGGGATATTTGATTTGTTGCTTTGCTGCTGATTTGAGCTGGATTCTGAAGTCGCGGTAGCTTTGCTTGGGTCTGGGCTGATTTGTTCTGCGAAGATAAGAAGTCGTTTCTCCGCGGTCCCTAAAGGCACACAGCTTACAAGTGTCAGCATTGGCTTGTCTGTGTTAATCTGAACTTTTGAAACTTCGGTCGGCATAACAACTTCTGTTGATGTTATTTTATAAGTGTAGCGTTTCCCGTTGTAATTCATGTAAATAATGTCGCCCTTGACCAACTTTTCATTCTGAGCAAAGACGAATTTATAATCGCCACCAGCAAAAGCGTCGTTACTGGAGTGGGCGGCAAATACGGCATTTCCGACTTCGCCTGGCACGGCACTGGCGCCAGGAATTGAAAAGTGAGCTACTCCCTTCTCCATGGCTTTTGATTGCGATTTCGTGTCGCTAGCGGCGCCGTAAATAACTGGCGCGTCAACGTTAATCTTTGGGATGATAATCCTAGGTTCTGGTCCGACAGTTACATCAGTGGAGGCGTCAACGATGATGTTTTGCGGGTTAATTGCGCCAGGTGTTGTATAGGCTGCGACCGCGCCGAAAATAATGCGGTTATATTGCAAAAACATGAAGACTAATAGCACCGATAATCCAGCAATCGCCGGAACGAAATGCCGAGATTTTTTCACTTTATTTGCGGAGTCGCGAACCTTTTGCTGAATTTGACTGCGAAGTTCTTTTATGGCTGCTTTTTGTGGGTCCAGAGGCTCGTCTTCGCTGATTACTGGCGTGATATTCTGATTTTCCTTCGTCAATCGAGAAATTTCACGGTTTTTTGCCGCAATGTCGCCAGCGTAGTAACGCTCGTAATACATCTGATAATATTTCTGCCAAGCACTGTGATACTGTTTCCATTGGTCGGCTGAAACTTGAGTGTGGATGGTTGAATTTTGAGTTTGAGCGGTTTGGTTTGCGGGAGCAGAATTGCTAATTTGTGGCTTTGGCTGAATCTGGGTTTGGGCAATTGGCGTCGTCCGCATAGCGTGATTAGCAGAGTCTTTTTTTAGCTCTGGCTGTGGCGTTGTTGAGATTTGCTGAGGTTTGGCTATTTGTGTCTTAGGCTGTTCTGATAGGACTTCGGGCTTTGATTGTAATTGAGCGGAAAATGACTGCGGCTGAGCTTTTTCTGGCGCAGAATTCTGTTCTTCTGTTCTGGAATAAATAGCGTCAAGTTGCCCACGAATAACATCGGCAGCGGCATTTCGTGAGGCTGCTGAGTCGCGAGTTGGCGGCGTGAGAGATCGGCGCTGATCTGATACCGGCATGCCCACTCGACCGTTTGATTGATCATCCGTCGGATACATAACTTCTTTCATTATACGTCAAATTGATATCAAATAAAAGTCGTGCTTGTGAGAAATTGTTAGTTGTGTTACAATCATACGGTAGCTTGGAGCGTTCTCTTGTGCCGCGGTGGCGGAATTGGTAGACGCGCTAGACTCAAAATCTGGTGAGCAATAGCTCGTGCCGGTTCAAGTCCGGCCCGCGGTACCAGAGGCAGCTTCAGGTGATAATCGTCCATTTTGGGCGATTTTTTTATGCAAAGAAAACAGCCCGCAGAAAGGCGCTACCGAGGCTTTATAGCCTTCCAGGCAAGCTGTTTCCTTTCTGCGGGCTTTACAGCCCCTTTCCTCCCTCATTCATTCCTGCGTTCAGCAGGAACATGAAGCTGGTGAAGCCTCCGCCTAGTGCCCCAATGGGGGCCGCGGAGGACATGTCTGCGGCAAGCAGGAATGCGATTAGCATCCCAAGCAGTGCCCCGATTGCGGCGGAAGCGGCGACGACCGCCGCTAATGCTGTAACCATGATGAAGAGAGGTCCAATCTTCATGACACTCACTTCCTTTCGAGAAGTGCTTTACTCATGACCAAGGGCTACTTTCACCCTTTGACAAGTCATGGGTGAAAGCTTGATAGTATGATACAACTAATTGTACGTAATGTCAAGCGGATATTTATAAGAAGCTACATTTTGCAAATAGCGGTACTGATTGCTGCTAGTGGCGCTTTCGGCGACCAAATCAAGTAGCTTGCGGCGCGGGCGCCGACGGTTCCTCGCCAAATTGCCATTGGTGCGTCCCATTTGGGTGACGACTTCTCCGCTGTGGGCGATTATTAAATTGTCGGCATGAAAAACGCAAATTGTTACGGGATATGTGATGGTGAATTTATGAAGCGCTTCGACGAGTTGCGACAATTGAATGCTGAACGTAATCATTTTTGGATAAAAAATTGCGCGGAATATTTTCTGAACTTGCGCCAGACTTGCTATGAAAACCACGTGCGGATTGTCCAGAATTTCCTGAAAACTATTTTGCACGAGGTCAATCGCATCTCGCGTCAGAACGACGGGAATTTCTGATTTTTTGATCAATTCTTCGTAGACAATTGCCGTTTGACTATTTCGCCCAGCGTCGCCGCATAATAGCAATACGTCCGCCCATCTTTCTAGCGCCAAAGTTTCAGTGAGCGCTTCGTTTGCCAGACTGCCCGATTGGTTTGTTGGCGCGAATAAAACGTCGGTCATATTCGCGGGAACATTTTTTTTCAAGGCGTCAGGCAGTAAAACGCGAGCCTCGCCTACGCCAGCCCTGAGCGCCTCTTGATAACTTTCTGCCACCGCCAAAAAGCCTAATTTGTTGCCACCGATGATTCCTAATTTTCCCGCTTGGTCGCGTCGTTCTGGCTTGTTCCATTCGACGTCTGGAAAAAGTGGTTTCCCTGGTTCTTGTTTTTGCCAAAATTTCATATCCATTACAGATCTACCTCAATACTCACCGGGCAATGGTCGCTGCCCATTTGTTCTGGATGAATTTGCGGATTAGTAACGCGATTTGCGATTTCACGCGACGCTAGCCAATAGTCAATCCGCCAACCAACATTTCGCGCTCTGGCATTCGCCCAGTGTGTCCACCAGCTATACGCGCCAGTTTTTTCGGGGAAAGCTGCTCGGAAAGTGTCCGTAAATCCAGCGTCCAAATAGTTCTGAAAACCTTCCCTTTCTTCGTCGGTGAAGCCGTGCTTGCCGACGTTGGGTTTTGGATTTGCCAAGTCAATTTCCTGATGTGCCACGTTCATATCGCCACAATAAAGGACCGGCTTTGACAATTCCAGTTCTTCCAGATAAGCCAACACCGCCTTGTCCCATTTTTTATATCGCAAATCCAATCGGCTCAAATCCCCCTTTGAGTTCGGAGTGTAGCAATTGACAACCCAAAAATCGTCAAACTCAGCGGTGATAATTCGTCCTTCGTCGGCTGGATTGCCGTATTCATCGCCCGTTAAATCAAACCTTTCAATGATGTTCGGCGGAAATCCGTCACGCCAATTTAGGGGTGGGATTTTAGAGAAAATTGCTGTGCCAGAATAGCCTTTTTTGGCGGCGGAATAGAAATGTTCGTGATAATTCGGTAGGTCAATTTCAACTTGATCTCTGGCGGCCTTGGTTTCCTGTAGACACAGAATATCTGGATTGTACGTGTCGATGAACTTCGCAAATTCACCCTTATTTATAACTGCACGAATACCGTTTACGTTCCAAGAGAAAAGCTTCATAATTTTATTATACCGTGATGATATAATTTAATGAATATGCTACCAATGTACGATAAGTTTTTGGGCGAAATATCAAGCGATTTCATGGACGTGGGAGGCGTGAAAACTGCTTATTATTTTTATCAAGGCGACTCGAATAAAACTATTTTGCTAATTCACGGCATTGGTGGCGATTTTCACGGGATGATTTCGCTGGCTTACCGCCTGAAAAATGACGCGAATTTGGTGTTTGTTGACTTGCCTTCTCACGGCAGAAGTCAATTGATAAAAGATATGAAAATGAGGGATGTTGAAAATTGGGCGATGAATTTGATGTCGGCTTTTGACGGTAAAGGCGTGTCAATTGACGAGGTTGTCGCCCATTCGCTTGGATGTTTGGCGGCAAATAAAATGCGATGCCGGAAAATTTGGTACATCAGTCCTCCGATGAAAACTTCGGTTATGTCGAGAATTTCCTCGTCGTTCTTTTACCGCACTCGTCGGGTGAATCAATATATTTATTTGAACTATTATTTTTCGGTGTTTCGTGGGCTGTGCTTGGTGAATAATAGACGGAAAAATGTCGTGGATTTGATACGGTGGCTGACGAAAAATACGCGAGTAACGCGGCGGCAATATTTGGAGCAATCGAAAATTGCGCGAGACATTTCGCGGGGTGAAAAAATCATTATTTCTGAGCGTGAATTTACGGGATTGATAGTTGGGCGACGGGACAAGATTTCGCTTCCTGTGAACGCCGCCGATGGCGTAAAAATTGATAAATTTTTGGAGCTTGATACGGGGCATTTGTCGGTGTTGGACAGTCCAGAACTGGTTGCCGAATTGATATTGGCGGAATAATTATTTGCTATACTGTAGGTATGAGTAAGAAAGACGATAAAAACTAATTGTTAATATGATTTCTGAGAGTGAATTCACCGTTCAGGGTCATGGTGTGCATACGGCTTATAAGGAGATTACGGACGCGCTGCGTAAAAGAAAAGATATTGATATTGAAGTGAATTCTGATCGTCCTGCTGACATTATTCATATTCAGACTATGGGTTTGTATTCGTTTCGGCATTTGATGAAAAAAAGTGGCAAAAAAGTTGTTTCTGCTCACATTGTGCCGGATAGTTTTATCGGTTCAATTAAAGGTGCGAAATATTGGAAGTCTTTAGGTCGAGCGTGGCTGAAATTCTTTTACAAAAAGGCTGATTTGGTTTTGGCCTGCTCTGGTATGGTTGCTAATGAGTTGATAAACGATATGCACGTGCCAAAGACGAAAGTTCTTTACAATACGATAAATATGTCGAGATATAAGCATTCTGCTGCGGAGAAAAAGTCGGCTCGGAAGAAGCTTGGCTTGAAGGATGATGATTTTGTGGTTATGGGAAATGGTCAAGTCCAGCCGCGAAAACGTTTGGATATTTTAATAAAAGCTGCCAAAGAAATGCCAGATGTAAAGTTTTTCTGGGTGGGAGGAATTCCGTTTAAGAATTTGGGTGCAGATTATAACGCCATGCAAAATATGATAAAAAATGCGCCGGACAATCTCACTGTAACTGGTGTGATACCTCTGGAGAATGTTCGTGACTATTATGTCGCTGCCGACGTTTTTGTTTTGCCAGCTATGCAGGAAAATCATCCTATGTGCGTCTTGGAGGCGGCTGGCGCTGGCTTGCCGATCATTCTACGCGACATTCCGCAATATAATGACACATTTAAGGGCGACGCTGTTATGGCGAAAACGGACGATGAATTTAGAATTGATCAGTAAATTGCGCAAAGATAAGAAAGCCTATAAGAAAGCACAACTTGGTGCTGAGAAAATTGCTGAGCGTTTTGACAGTAGTGCTGGCGCCGAGCGCTTAGTCGAATTTTATCGATCGCTGATATAAATGGTATAATGGGGCTATTATGAGGATAGGACTTTTTACGGACAGCTACAGGCCGTCCATTAACGGTATCGTTTACGTTGTCGAATCATTAAAGCGCGAGCTGGAAGCTTTGGGACATGAGGTTTATGTTTTTTGCCCAGCAAAGTCTATTAGTCCGTCCAAGCAAGCCGAACTCCTTCACGAAGATGAGAATAGCCGAATAATTCGTTTCCGCTCAATTACGGGCGCGTTCTTTGATGATTATGACACGTCGGTGTTCTTCCCTCCTGTGGTGCAGCGTCAAATTGCTAATATGCATCTGGACATCGTTCATATTTTTACGCCGTCGCAAATTGGGCTATTGGGCGTGAAAGCAGCGAAGAAAAATAATATTCCTTTAATTATTCAGCATTGTACGGATCTATACGAATTCGTCGATCATTATCCTGCGGTTTTGCCGGGAGCTCTGGCGCTTGCGGGAGTGGTTTTTCCATTGTCAGTAAAGCTGAATGGACAGGATTTGCTGGAAGTTGCCAAGCTTTATCGTCCGCGTAATGGCGTGACGAAATGGAATAAAGATATTATTGAGCGTGTTATTACTATTTTATACAGCAAGGCAGATGCGGTGATTGCCCTGTCGCGTAAAAGCCGCGATCAATTGGAATCTTGGCAGACTGAAGATTATGCGTACGATGTTACTTTAATGCCAAACGGCGTGAATGCTCTTCCGCGGGCGAGCGCGAAACGAGTCGCAGAATTTCGCGAGCAATGGGGTCTTGATGAAAAAGATGAAGTGTTTGGTTTTGTTGGACGTTTGGGTGAGGAAAAGAATTTGCCAATTTTGATTCAGGCGTTTAGTGAGTTTATTGCCGAAGCTCGTCCGAAATCGAAGCTGTTGTTTGTCGGTGATTTTGAATATCGAAAGACTTTGGAGAAAATGGCGGCTGAGACGGATTTTGCGGATAGAATTATCTTTACTGGCGCCATGCCACGAGAAGATTTAGGCGTGGCGTATAAAGTGATGAACGTGTTTACTTTTCCTTCGCTTAAAGATACGCAAGGCTGGGTGCTTCACGAAGCTGCTCACGCTGGAAAACCGATTGTTATTATTGACAAGGAAGTTTCAGAGGTTGTAAAGGACGGAGTTAACGGCTATTTTGCGGAGAATAATCCAGAAAGTGTCGCGGAAAAAAAGTAATTGCAATTCTAAAAAAAGTCCGAAAAAAACAAGCAGAATTTAGTGCTGAAAGTAAGAAGCTGGCTAATAAATTCACGGAGCGCAGTCAAGTGAAGAAGCTTGAAAAGCTCTATCAAAAGCTAATTGACGCGCGCGAAAATCAATAAATCTCAGGCTGATTTTGTAATCAGTATGACTATCTATTAGAGATGAGTCGCCTGGTTTCCCTGTCTTGGTCGCGGCGTTTGATGGTTTGGCGCTTGTCGTAATTTTTCTTACCTTTTCCGAGCGCAATTACAATTTTAATAAATTTTCCGTTGGTCAACAATTTGGTTGGGACAATTGTCATTCCCTGTTTTTTGGCTTCTGTAAAATTAGATAACTGTTTTTTACTTACCAATAATTTCCGCGCCGAAGTGTCGACCGAACGGCTATTTGCTTCTCCGCGAACGTTTAATCGCAGTGAAAAACTGGCGTTATTCAGCCATAATTCGCCATTTCTTAAGCTAACAAATGAACCCTTAAGCTGGACGTGACCTTCTCTGGCGGCTCGCACTTCCATTCCAGTTAAAACCAAGCCAGCTACAATTTCTTCGCCAAGTTCATAATCAAACCGTGCGCGACGATTGATGATATTCTGTGTGGCTGGTTTTTTGGCTTTTGGCTTTGACATGGATTATATTATAGCAAAACTTAACGCGACAGTATATTGAGGCTAGTTTGGTGCGGCTGAAATGTGACTTGTGTTACAATATCTCAAGCATGATAGCCGACATTCACATTACTGAGAAAAGTTTTGGCGATAAGACGTTGATGAAAGACGTCAAGTTTAGTGTGGACGATGGTGAGAAAGTCGGCGTGGTTGGCCGTAATGGCGTTGGTAAGTCGACACTTTTTGGAATATTGAGCGGAAAAGATACTGATTATACTGGCGAGGTTATTTTTCGCCGTGGCATTACAATAGCAACTACAGCTCAGGAGCATCATGGTTTGGGCGATCAAACGGTTATGTCGTATATTCTTGACGGGCTTCCAGAATATTCCAAGCTAAAGAAAATCATCGATGAATATCCGCTGACTATGGGCGACAATATGCGAAAAATTGAGGAATATACGCAAGCCTTGGAGCGATTTGACCAAAAAGGATTTTATCAAGTTGAAGAAAAAATTGAGCGAGAGCTGAGTAATTTTCAATTAGACGGTTATGGCGATCGGCGGATTTCTTCCCTGTCTGGCGGTCAAAAAAGGCTGGTGGAAATTGTTAAAATTATGCACTCGGAGGCGCATTTGGCGCTGATTGACGAACCGACCAACCACATGGATTATGTGGCGAAACAGCAGTTTATCGATTGGATGAATTCTCAGCCACATCAAGCGATGCTAATCATTACGCATGATCGCGATGTGCTTGGGCAAGTTGATCGAATAGTTGAGATTAAGGACGGTCAAGCCGTGAGCTACCGCGGAAATTACGACGCGTATTTGAAGCAGAACGCCCAAGCGACGACAGCTGGAATGAATAATTTTGAGCAGGTTGAGAAGCGAATTGTTAACCTGAAACAAAAAGTTTGGACTATCAAAGGCTTAAGGAAAAGTCGCGAAATCCTGGCACGATTCAGAAATTTAAGCGGCTGGAGAATGAGGCGCGAGCGGAGCTGGCGGAATTGTTAGAAATGGAAAAGCCGACGTTTTGGATTGACAAAGAATCTGCTAGTCAATTGGATTATAAATCGGCCGAGCGTTACGGAAAATTCAAGTCGCGTAATATTCGCCTGAGCATGAAGGATGCGTCCAGTCGCAGTCAGCACGTGTTGGTTCGTGCGGAAAATGTGGCGGTTGGGATTGGTGAGCGGATATTGTTTGAGGACGTGAATATTGATTTGCGCGAAGGTGAAGCGATTGAAATTAGAGGTCGCAATGGCGCTGGTAAGACTACGTTGATTCGGATGATTCTGGCGTCGGGCAAGAGTTTTGACGGCGGTCCTGTTCTTTATTCTGGCGATATTTTCCTTGATCCGCAGGTTCGAATTGGTGTTTATGAGCAAGAAATTGATGAAAAGTATCTGGCTGATCCGCTAGAAAAAGCGATTGAAAAATTGTATATGAGTCGCGATTTGTCGATTTCTGATACGAAAATTCGGCAACTTTTGGCTGACTATTTGTTCACAGATGCCGATCGGATGACGCCGCTGGCTCGCTTGTCTGGCGGTCAAAAAGCTCGATTTCAGATTATTTCCATGCTGGCGAACGACCCGCAGCTGCTAGTTCTGGACGAGCCGACGAATCATTTGGATTTGCCGAGTATCGAAGAGCTGGAAACAGCGTTGGCCAAATATTCCGGCGCGATTCTTTACGTCAGCCACGATAATTATTTCCGCGAAAAACTTGGCGGAAAAGTTGTGCAAATTGGCGCAGAATAAAAATTTTCCGCCAGAATTTGACGGAAAATCTTGAATCGTTTTTAAGAAAATTAGTCGGCTAGTAGGCCGTTTTTTCGTAGTAAATCTTGTAGTTTCGGTCGATCAAAACCAAGCACTAATTCCCCGTTAATATCCGTTACTGGCACGCCTTGGAAATTGCCACCATTTTTATTTAGCAATTCTTCTTTTGCGCCAGGATCAGCCTCGATATCTTTGGAAACAAAATCAATTCCCAGCTTCTTCAGCCATTCCATTTCCGTGTGGCAAAACGCACACCAGCTAGTGTTGTACACGACAACTTTTGTGTCTTGATGGTTGTTCGTTGTGTCTTCGCTCATATATTCCCCTATTTAATAACACTTCCAATTATAACATAACGGTTACGTCTATTTAGAATTCTTCGACGTCAAATGCCAATTTGCACCATTCGCAGTGATATATATCAATCGACAAATTCGGGTTTGCTAATTCTTGGATTTCTGTTGCTTGGCGCGCTTTTATCTCTGTTGAGAAGCGACGTTTTTTCTGGCAATTAGTCAGCCCTGAAATTGACATCAATGATGTTTTTTGGCTTTTTTGACTATTTTTTGAATAATTTCGTCGTGGCATCTTGCAAAATAGTATAACAGATTGATATAGTGGAAAGTAATGGTAAAAGAAACTGACATTTCGGCTAATGATACAGGCAATTCTGGCGCGATGATGATTTTGGCGAGGACGATGATTGGTACAATGTGGCGAATGTTTTTGCCAACAATTGGCTTAACTTTGTTAGGATTGTGGCTGGATAATGTCAGCGGAATGAAGATGAGATGGCTGCTTGCTGGAATTATTTCTGGCGCGATTATCTCAGTGATTCTCGTAGCTTTGCAAATTGCTAAAATTAAACAGCAGGAGTTGAAGAAATGATCGATTATATGGCAAGCGCTGGTCCGCATATTTCAGTAAAGGTTGACGAAGTTTTCAATGTTGCTGGCGTATCTATTACGAATTCACACTTGATGGGATTCTTGGGACTGATCGTACTGGTGTGGGCAATGTTCCGTACTCGTGCGGCGGTCTTAGGTAAAAAGAAGCATAATTTTATCACAAGACTAATTCAGTGGACGTTCGACGGACTTTATAATACAGTTTGCCAAGTCATTCCAGACCGAAAATGGGCGCGTAAAGTTGCTCCGCTCTGTATTACGTTGTTTTTCTTTATCGTTGCGCAGTATTGGCTGGGGCTTTTGCCGATCGTTGGTCCAATTACAATCGGTGAGCATCACACTCCTCTGTTCCGCGGTGGAGTTGCGGATCTTAATATGACTTTCGGCCTGGCAATCGTAACGATTGTCGCGGCGCAGGTTTACGCGTTTAAGTATTTGGGTTTCAAGGGCAATTTGGGGCGATATTTCATTAACCCGCTGCGTGATCCAATTATGTCATTTGTTGGCATTTTGGAGTTAGTGGCTGAGTTTTCGCGAATGCTGGGACTAAGTTTCCGTCTGTTTGGTAACGTTTTGGCTGGCGAAATCCTCTTGGCGATTATCGCTTATATGACGAAGTTTTTGTCGCCCGTAGCTCTGCAGCCGTTCTATTTCTTTGAGTTATTTATCGGCGGCATTCAGGCATATATTTTCTTTATGCTATCAACTGTGTTTATTTCCCTGGGGCTGGCTCACCATGATTCGCACGAGCCAATTGATGATGTTCACTCCTCTGTTGAAACTAATAAATTAGCAACATCAGAGAGTGATTAAATTAGGTAATAATTAATTAAAAGGAGAATATTAACCATGGAAGCATTAGCATTCACACTTACCTACGCAATCCCAGCAGCATTTGCAGCAACTGGCGCCGCAGTCATTGGCGCATCAGCTATGAACGCCGCTGGTCGTAACCCAGAAAAAATCAACGACCTACGCACAATGATGGTTTTGGGTATTTCATTCATCGACGCTATTGCTATTATCGGTTTCGTCGCAGCAATCGTCGGCAAAGTTATGTAGTTTTCGGGAGTAAATTGTGGAGAAAATATTAACACAATTTGCCAATTCTGGCGCATCGGAAAAAGCTGGTTTGTTTGATTCGCTAGGCATTGATTGGGCGCTGTTGGCGTTTCAGACGGTAGCATTTTTAATCTTGCTATTTGTTCTTCACAAGTTTGTTTATCCGCCAATGATGGAAATGCTCGTCAAGCGAGAAAAAGACCTGAAGGCAGCTGACGCGGCAGCAAAATCTGCCAAGGAAAATGCCGACAAAGCCGAAGAAATGACCGCCGAAATTATGCGAAAAGCGCGCGCGCAAGCTAGCGACATCGTGGCGTCTGCTCGAGAAGAAGCGACCGAAGTCGTTGAAGAAGCGGCTAAAAAAGCGACTGCCAAATCTGAAGCTTTGATTAAAGAAGCGCATAATACGATTGCTCAAGAAATTGAAAATGCTAAGAAAGACCTGCACAATTCGACATTAGAGTTGGTAGCTGAGGCGACTGGCAAGGTTTTGGGCGAGAAAATTGATGCGAAGAAAGATACAAAGCTGATTTCGGAAGCGCTTGAGGAGGCTGAATAGATGAGATTAGTGTCCAGGAAAAAGTTGGCAAAGTACGCAGCTGAACAAATTTTAGCTGGCAATGACGCTGTGTTGGAAGAAATTGCCGGTCTTTTGATTTATGAAAAGCACGAACGTGAAGTTGATTTGTTGGTGCGAGATATTGAGGCTGAATTGGCCGAGCGTGGTGAAATTGTAGCGTCGGTCGAGAGTGCGAGAGCGCTTGACGACAGTATAAGGCGTAAAATAGAGCAATTTCTGGCGTCTGCGGCGAGCGATAAAAATAGCAAGCCAAAAGTGTCGCTAAGAGAATCAATTGACCCGACGTTGATTGGTGGATTTAAGCTACAAACGCCGACCGCAACACTGGACGCAACGGTTTCGAAGAAGTTAAACGACTTGCGGGCGAAGAAAATCTAGGAGGAAAAATGAGCAAGATTGATGTGACAGAATTAGCCAAAAGCCTGCGGGAAAAAATCGCGCAGCTGGAGGCGACGGAAGGTTTGGAAGATGCTGGCGTGGTTATTCGCGTTGGTGACGGCGTGGCTTGGGTGCACGGCTTAAGTAGTGCTGGCTATAGTGAAGTGCTGGAAATTGAAACTGACGGCGGCACGGTTGAAGCGTTTGCTTTGAACTTGATGGAAGATGAAATTGGTGCGGTGATTCTTGGCGGTGAAGATAAGGTCAAGGCTGGTGCCAGCGTTCGCCGCAAAGGTTCAGTGCTAGACGTTCCTGTCGGTGAAGAGCTGTTGGGGCGAGTGGTTGACCCGCTAGTCGACCTCTTGACGACGGTCCAGCGATTAAAACGAAGAAACGTGGTCTAATTGAGCGTCCTGCTATTGGCGTGATGGGTCGTAAGTCGGTTCACGAACCTCTGATGACCGGTATCATGTCGATTGACGCGATGTTCCCGATCGGTCGTGGTCAGCGTGAGCTTATCATTGGTGACCGTCAAACTGGTAAGACGGCAATTGCTATTGATACGATGATTAACCAGGCTCGTCAAAAGACTGGCGTGGTGAACGTTTATGTGGCGATTGGTCAGAAATTGTCGAAGATCGCTCGATTGGTCGACCGATTGAAAGAAGAAGGCGTGATGGACCAGACTATTATCGTCGCGACCAGTCCGGCCGACGCGGCTTCCCTGCTTTATTTGGCGCCTTACGCTGGTACTGCCATGGGAGAATACTTCCGAGACAACGGCGGTCACGCATTGATGATTTATGACGATTTGACCAAGCACGCGGTGGCTTATCGACAGATGTCGCTATTGTTGCGCCGCCCACCAGGACGTGAAGCTTACCCAGGTGACGTCTTCTATTTGCATTCACGCTTGTTGGAGCGCTCGGCTAAATTGTCAGATGAACTTGGCGCGGGAAGCTTGACGGCTCTGCCAATCATCGAAACGCAAGCTGGCGACATTTCCGCTTACATTCCAACTAACGTGATTTCTATTACTGACGGTCAGATTTTCCTGGAAACCGACTTGTTCTATCAAGGCATCCGCCCAGCCATCTCAGCCGGTCTATCAGTTTCTCGTGTTGGTGGCGCAGCTCAGACGAAAGCCGTTAAATCTGTCGGCGGAAACTTGAAGCTCGGTCTTTCTCAGTTCCGCGAATTGGCATCATTTGCTCAATTCGGCTCAGATCTTGACGACGCGACAAAAGCTCAAATTGACCGCGGTCAGCGACTCACTGAACTTCTGAAGCAACCGCAGTATCAGCCAATGAGTGTCTGGGAGCAATTTGTTAGCATTCACGCGGTGACTGGCGGTATGTTTGACGATGTTCCAGTTTCTAAGATTAAGGACGCGCAGTCTGCTCTATTGACTTATCTCTGGAAAAATTCTAAAGATGCTATGCGTGAGTTGAACAAGGGCGACAAGCCTTCGGATGAGCAATTGAAATTGATTGATGAAGCTACGAAAGAAATAGCGAAAGGATTTGAGGAGTAATTCATGCCGAGCACTCGCGCGCTGAAAAATCGCATTCGTTCGGTGGACTCAACTAAGCAGATCACCAAGGCTATGCAATTGGTGGCGGCTAGTAAAATGCGTCGGGCTCAAGAGGCGGACAAAGCTTCTGCGCCGTACACAATGGCAGCGGAAGAATTATTGTCTTATTTGGCTAGCCAAGGCGCAACCGACAATCATCCGCTGTTCGCCAGGCGAAAGATAAATAAGCGATTGATTATCGTGGTAGCCAGCGACAAAGGTCTGGCTGGCGCATACAACACTAATGTTTTGAAGAAATATTTGGAATTGTTAAAGCGTGATGATGAACGCGGAATTGAGAACTTGACTTTGACGATTGGTCGCCGAGCTTCGCAATTCGCAACGCGTCTTAAAGATACGAAAAATCATCGGTACGTATGAAGATTTGCCAGATCAGCCGTCTGGATTGACGTTCCATACGATTTTGAATACGGCAGTAAATATGTTTGAGAATGGCGAAGTTGACGCCGTTACGCTTGTCTATACGCGTTTTGTCAATAGCATGGTTCAGACTGCTGAATTGGACAGATTATTGCCGGCAGGAACGAAAATCTTGGTTGATCCGAGTGAGGTTTCTAACACGATTTCTGACGCCAAATATGAGCCGAGTATTCCAGAAGTTTTTGGACGCGGTGGCGTATCGCTTAGTTGGTGCGCGACTGTTGCAGGCGCTGCTTGACGCTCGAGCCAGTGAACATTCTATGCGTATGATGGCGATGAAGAATGCTACGGACAATGCCAGCGATCTGGTTGATGATTTGACGCTAGCTATGAATAAAGCTCGTCAAGGAGCGATTACTCAGGAGCTTGCTGAAATTTCTGGTGGCGTGGAGGCGATGGAACAATGATAAAGGAGATCTTGAAGTAAAGGAGCAATTATGAGTAAAAATGAAGGAGCTGCAATGGTTACAATTGAACAAGTGAAACAATTTCTTGCAAAGCATTTTGCATTTAAAGTTTTAGATAAGCGCATAACACCAACCTTGTATGGATGGTTGGTAAGTCTAGTCCCTGATGAGTATTACACTAGCTCCACATACCGGCCAACTATACCTGGTGAAGGTGGTCTGCAAATTGATCGAGAGACTGGTGTGTATTATAGACTTCCAGGCACAATGGCTGCTCTTGAGAGAATGAATGAACAATGCAAAAAACTAGGCATTAAGTCAATTGATGATATTCAGTCTCCAGAACACCTTCGTCAATTTGTTGATGGCTTCTTAACTGCACAAGGTAATATCACTGATAATACAACAGGAGCTGTAAATGAGTAAAACACTAGGAAAAATTATTCAGATCGTTGGCGTGGTCGTTGACGTGGAATTTCCGCGAGACGTTGAACTTCCAGCGATTTATGACGCGTTGCACGTCAAAAACGGCGATGAGAATTTGGTGTTGGAGGTAGCTCAGCACTTGGACGAGCATACCGTTCGAACAATTGCCCTGTCGTCAACGGATGGTTTGAGTCGTGGCGCAGAAGTTGTTGCGACTGGCGCTCCAATTTCCGTTCCAGTCGGCGCGGAAACTCAAGGACGAATGTTCAATGTTGTCGGTGAAGCGATTGACGAAAAACCGCAACCAAAGGGCAAAACCGCCCCAATTCACCGCCCTGCTCCAGCGCTTTCTGAGCAGTCAAATAAGACTGAAATCTTGGAAACTGGTATTAAGGTTGTTGACTTGATTGCTCCGCTTGCTAAGGGTGGAAAAGCTGGCTTGTTTGCTGGTGCTGGTGTTGGTAAAACGGTGCTTATTACTGAGTTGATTAATAATATCGCTAAGTTCCATTCTGGAAACTCTGTTTCGCCGGTGTTGGTGAGCGAACGCGTGAAGGTAACGACCTTTACTATGAAATGGAAGAAGCTGGCGTGTTGGACAAGACTTCGCTAGTCTTTGGGCAAATGAACGAGCCGCCTGGAGCACGTTTGCGCGTGGCATTGTCGGGTCTGGCTATGGCCGAAGCTTTCCGCGATGAAGGTAAGGACGTCTTGCTATTTATCGACAATATTTATCGCTACACTCAGGCTGGTGCTGAAGTATCGGCTTTGCTTGGTCGTTTGCCGAGTGCGGTTGGTTATCAGCCAAACCTTCAGCAGGAAATGGGTGCTTTGCAAGAGCGAATTACCTCAACAAAGAAGGGTTCGATTACCTCTGTTCAGGCTGTCTATGTGCCAGCTGACGACTTGACCGACCCAGCTCCTGCGACGACCTTTGCTCACCTTGACGCTACAATTGTGATGAACCGTGCTTTGACGGAAATTGGTATTTATCCAGCAGTTGACGTTTTGGACTCCAGCTCAAACTCGCTTGATCCAGAAATTGTCGGCGAAGAGCATTACCGTGTGGCGCGTGAGGTTCAGCGAATTTTGCAACAATATAAAGAGCTTCAGGATATCATCGCTATTCTTGGTATGGAAGAATTGTCGGACGATCAGAAGCAGATTGTTGCCCGCGCTCGTCGTATTCAGCGATTCTTGGCGCAACCGTTCCACGTGGCTGAGAAGTTTACCGGAAATCCAGGTGTTTACGTTAAATTGGAAGATACCATTCGCGACGCTTCCGACATTTTGGCTGGTAAATATGACGATAAGCCTGAAAACTGGTTCTACATGGTTCAAGGTACGCTGGCTGATCAAGTTGCTCGCGACGCTGAAGCTGAATCTGCCGAGGCTAAAAAACATTCTGAAAAGAAAGCTAAATAGTCATGAAATTGTCATTAGTCACACTTGTCGGTACTAAGGTTGACGAAGAAGTTTATTCGGTGTCAATTCCGACCACTGACGGAGAAATTTCTGTTTTTCCAAGCCATGAGCCGCTAGTGACTATCGCGAGAGATGGCGTGATTACCGTGCGTCGACATAAAGAAGATTCCGATAATCAGTTGGAATATTTCGCAATCTCTGGTGGCGTGGTAAAAATTGACTATTCGTCGGTGCAAATTCTGGTTGATGAAGCTGATCACGGTGACGACATCATCGAAGCGGAAACTCAGAAGGCTCTAGAGCGTGCTATCAAGGCGCGTGATGAAGCTGGCGATCAAGTTGAGCGCGAGAAAGCCAAGCAGCTTATTGATCGTCATATGGTGCGATTGAAGGTTGCTGATCTTCATAGGCGTAAGCGACGACGCTAGGATTGAGCGCGTAAATAATTAGACAATACCCTGTCGATATCGTCGGGGTTTTGTTTTTATGCCTTAAACTGGGCGTGAAGATTGAAAGGTATTGTGCGGTATTATACAGATTTACTCATAGATTATTAGTAGCGCGATGAACACTATCCTGTTGCTTTTTTGATAGTGCACCAGCGACTAGAGATAAGTATGGATCAATAAAATATTTCTCGATATACTTATTGTTTAGTATTGGACTAATGTAATCAGGTAATGTATCTATATACGAATGCATGTCATCAATGATGCCGCGACCGCTTTTGTCAAAATAAGAGGAAGTTAGATCTATTGCTCGCTCTTCTCCTGTCTTTACACTGAATGCGGTATTTTTAATTTGCGCGTCGCCATGTGCAACTCCCGATTTATGTAGCATCGCGAGAGTCGCTGCTCCCACAAGTAGAACCCTTTGTACCTTTTTAGGATTGTCTGTACTGTCGGTAATCGTGTCACAGCTCACAACACCAGCTTCGAATGCTGATAGTGTGTATATAGAATCTCTGCCTGATAAAAATCCTAGTGGTTGGTATGGTTTAATATGCCCTTCACTAATAAGATGTTGTGTAATACAAAATTCTGAAAGTGCAGAAGCGATATTGTCATGAGGTTTAATCGCTACAGGTATTTCTGTGTCATTTGTTGACATATTTCCGAACATGATGCCACTTGTTGCGTCCCGTCGTCCTGTATAATAATCTTCAACGGGAGTAAATGTTAATCTTTGACCGCGAGTGACGCTACTCAGCGGTGTATTGTTTGCTATGAGGAGTTGTCCGCTGGGTGTATTTTCTATTGCCGTACGCAGCTTCCTTTTTGGTTGATCTTGATGTAGTATGCCGCATGCGCGCATCTCTGAAGATAACATATCTATATTATATAATATTATCTATACTTTTTCAATCAATTTGCGTATAGTACTAAGACTCTAATTAATACTAATCTAAATAGCGACGTCTTCCGTCGTCTATTCTTTGTCTTCAGCGATACCAAAAGTAACAGCCACGAATAGAGACAGAACCACTACAAACCCTGAGATAATGGCGATAGTTTTTGATGTTTTAAATGAAATAGCGTTATTTGTATACACGGATAATGTTGAAAAGGTCTCCATGTCGCTAAAATCAGGCATTGCAAGGCCGCAGATAAATAATGAGATTGACATGACGATAAAGGAGACACGTACTATTGTGGTGAGATGGTCTTTTGATGCATGGCGTTTTTTCATTTGTCGGGAGATGATTGCAAGACAGATACAGCTAACGATAAGCGCCCATGGGCCAAGTAGTGCTAGTACCCAACCGCCGATGCCAGTAATGAATCCGCGTGCGAGCGAGAACCAGATAGCACTTACCCATAATGCTATGACGATCCATGTGTCTATGGCCTGTTGTTTTTGTAGTTTTTGTTTTTTTGTTGTCATGTCAATAAGTATAATGTGGATGATCGTTGTGTGCAAGTATTGATCGCACCTCGTCGGTCGTCGTAGTGTGCATCAATTTCTCCCGAAGTTCCTTTGCGCCGTCAAAATCGCGAATATAAATCTTGAAAAAACGTTTTAGAGTTTCAAAAGGTCGCCCTAAAATCGGCTGGTAAGAATCAAATAAATCCAAGTGATAATTAAGAAGCGTCAACAGTTCTTCTTTATGATTATCTGTGTCAGTTCTCGATTCGCGGAAGCAGAACGGATCACTAAAAACGCCTCGCCCGATCATAATTCCGTTCACGCCGGGATGTTTTCTGGCAATTTCCAGCCCATGTTCTCGGTCGCGAATGTCGCCGTTGATAGTCAGGAATGTTTGTGGGGCAATTTCATCGCGCAGCTTAACAATCTCGTCAATCAATTCATAATGCGCCGCAACCTTGCTCATCTCTTTTTTGGTGCGCAGATGAATTGTCAAGTTCACGATGTCTTGTTTGAGAATTGTCGTCAGCCACTCTCGCCATTCATCGACATAAGTATATCCCAGCCGAGTTTTTACGCTAACAGGCAACCCGGATTTTTTGGCGGCGTCAATTGCGGCTATCGCTATGTCGGGTCGGCGGATCAGAGCCGCGCCACCGCTTTTAATTGCAGATTTGGCGGGACATCCCATATTGATATCAATTCCGTTAAAACCAAGTTCCGTGCAGTGCTTCGCGAAAGCTTCCATATCCCCTGGCTCGCCACCCCAGATTTGCGCAATTAGCGGCTGTTCATCGTCAGTTTTAATTAGTCGCCCAGCTATGGCCTTATCGCCAGCATGCACCCAGCCGGTGGCATTTGCGAACTCAGTGAAAAATATATCTGGCGCGCCAGCCTGTTTAACGACATGACGAAACACGACGTCGGTGACGGCTTCCATTGGCGCCAATATGAAAAATGGCTGCGGTAAATCATTCCAAAACGATGTCATCTCTGTTATTTTATCACAAAAAGGAGAAAACCCCTCACTCTCGTCTTTGAGAATGAGGGGGATGGGGGCTCAAGCGGTTCTGCTCGGAATCGTCCTCTGTGTTGAGGATGACTCTACGAGTGAATCTCGCGAGCCCAAGAATGGGGGGAAGTAAAACGCCTTTGTCTTGCTTCCCGGCGGACATGGAGGGAGTCGAACCCCCGTCCTCTTTCTCATGCGAGATAGAGGGATTCCGATCTAACATGTCCCTTGATTCTTTTTCCGGATTACCGGCTGGCTGAATCACGCCAGGAGCGGACGGACGCTCTTTTGCTAACACTAAGTTAGCTTTTTCGTAGATTAAGATCTGCGACCGTCAGTTAGGATGGCTCAAAATCTAGTTAGAAGACTTGAGCTCTCCTCTCTGGGCAGCTCGAGCATCGTCGCCCATCTTGCCGACATACTTGGCAGCTCGGTCATTCATGGCCTTCTGGGCGCTGTCTGCCGTTCCGTTCTGGACAGCTTCGGCAGCCTTACGGTATGCCTCCCTAGAGCGGTCTTCAAAAAACACCGCCTTCACCTCTTTCCTGAAAGAAAAGAGCCGACCCTATGACTGTGCTCCTGGAGAGCACGATATAGAATCAGCTCTACCAACAAAAGCGTTTATTATAATAACACTAATTATAAAAAAATGCAACAATATACTAGAATATTTTTATATTTCGCCCGCCAGCAGGTCTTTTTCGAATTGTAGCATCCCCTTATAGTCCGTTGAATATCCAGAAATGTCTGGCATATCAAGTGTGGTTATTTTTTGCCAAATGATATTTACGAGTTTCGCGAATTCGGATAATTCTTCTCTGGAGAATGTATCTTCCAAGCTAAGAATATCGCCGGTCTTCATGTCTGGCTCGACAAATTGTAGTCGCCCGCCAGTAAACGTGAAATTGCCATAATCGCGTGAATGCTCGACCAGCAGCTGATAGAACATCAATTGCTGACGATATTTATGAAGTTTGATTTTCTCGTAATCGGCCGAACCTTTCCAAGAATGCGACGGCTTGCCAGTTTTATAATCCGTTACAAATATGGTTTTGTTTTGCTTGTCGATATCGACAACGTCAAGCTTACCGGTCAATCTGGCGCTATCTATAATTACGCCTTGGTTCGAAAAGTCCAATTCCGCCAAGTCTGTGTCGTGAAAATCTGAAGATTTGGCGTTTAAGAACGCAGTCAAAGCCGACTTCCCTTTGTCCAAATACAATTGAAAATCGTCGGCTGGTAAATGTTGGCTCTCGAGGGATTTTTGGAAAAATTGGAGGATTTGTTCGGTGCTTGGCAATTGATGATCGGCGCTGAATGAGCAATGTGCTTGCTGAAGGCTGCTGTGAATCGCGGTTCCGTAAGCTGCGGCGGAATTTTTGGCGGATGGAAAATGTAGCAAATTGTTCAATAAGAAATTCTGCGGTCCGCCACGTGAAACGTCGAGAAAATTATTCAAATGCGTCGCAGAAAGTTTGTATGTTTCAAGCGCTGGCGCCAATAAGTCCTTTAATTCCGGAATAATCGGCGAAGTTAGTCGTGTCGTCCAGTCGGTTTCAGCGAGTTCAATCTGTTCAGCTGGATCATCGCTGGTTGGAATGATGGTTGGCGTGCAATTCGTCAAGAAACTGGCGATTATCGTGTCGCTGCCAGAATCGTTGGTTTGAGAATAAGTCATGGTCAATGTGGTTTTGGCGCGAGTCATCGCCACAAAGAATAATCGAAGTCGTTCGTCGTAAGTGGCGCCCGCTGGCTGAAGTTGGAGGTTTGCGGGATATCGGATAGCTCGACTACGTGAACGAACTTTTTCACCCCAAGCGCTGTCAATTGCCCCAATCACGAAAACGTGCGGAAATTCCAGACCTTTGGATTTATGAGCGGTCATCAAATTTATGGCGCCGCTGAGTGAGCTTGCGTGCGTGCGAATTTGTGTTAAGCGAGTTTTTGTCGAAATATGCAGGTCAATAAACTCCAAAAAGTCTTCCAGCGTTGGATTTTTATCGGTGATTCGATCGCGAAGTTTTTGACGCAAAGTACGCAAACTTTCCAGAATTGTCAGATACGCTTCTGGGTTTTTATCTAGCTTTTCTGGCGAGAAATAGAAATTGGCGAGAGAGTTGACCTGAAGGTCGCCGCTTTCATCGTTAGTTAAGCCTAATAAATTGTCCAATTGCTCTTCCAGCGGTAGATTCGACACGTCCTTAGCGCGCTCCAAAAGCCACTCCGCAAATTCCTTAAATACGCTATTCGCCAGCATACTTTCCAGCCACAATTGCCGATTTTTGTAAGCTTGAAGGCTCAATTTCCAGATGTCCAGCGCAGAAAATCCAAACGCTGGATGAGCCGTAATTTCCGGTAGTAGACTATTGGCAACGTCCAAATTATTCTGGCTAATCGCCACGACAGTTCGCGCTAATTTGTCCAGAATCTGGATTATGTCTTGCTCCAGAATGTCGTCGTGACGCTCGTAATTGACAAAAAGATTTTCCTTATAAAGATGCGGAAGAATCTCAATGAGTTCCTTATGGTGGCGCGCAATAATCGTGATGTTTTCTGGTTTCTCGCCATTTTTTATCAGCTCGGCAATTTGTTTGGCAATTCCCGCTCGCTCTTCGCCAACAGATGAGAACTCTTGGATTTCGACTTTTGAGCCTTCGCTATTTGCGTGTGCGGTCAATTGTTTTGATAGCCCGTCAATTGTGTTTTCCAATCGATCCGCGCCTTGGGTGATGACGTCCCGCGCCGATGACAAATATTTTCGGCGGAACGATAATTGTCGGTCAAAACGATGATTTTTGGGTCGTGATAATGCTGGCGGAAACGCTGGATGTTGCCCACGTCTGCGCCTTGGAAGCTGAAGATTGCTTGGTCGTCATCGCCGACCGCCATGATGTTTGGATTATCGTCGTTCTCGCTGGTCAAATTGAACAATAATCGTAATTGCGCCAAGTTCGTGTCCTGGAACTCGTCGACCATGATGAATTGGAATTGTTCTTGGAGATTTGCGCGAAGTTCTGGGTGAGATTCGCAAGCTTGAATAACGGATAAAATCATGTCGTCGTAGTCAAATAACGAGCGCTCGGATAAAATATTTACGTACTTTTCGTAAACGTCAATTGCGGCGGATAATTTTTCTGCGGCGGTAAAATCTTTCAGGACAAATTCGCTATTGGCATTTTTTTCGCACCATTTATTTTTCCAAGCGGTCAGCGGCTTGGTTGAGTTTTCGTCAATTGCTTCTTGGGTGGCGTGCACGATGCTCAGCGCCAAAACGTTGGCGTATGGCGTGATCGAGGCTGGCAATTTTGAGCTTTTCTCGTCAGGGTTTTTGGCGGCTAAATTGGCAATTTTCTCAGCTATCGGCGCAAACATTTCAATCGTCTTTTTCGATATTTTGGCGGAAAATACTTGCTGAATGTCTGGCGCAATTTCGGCGATTGTGCTTTGATTGTCCTCAATAATTGCCCGTAATTCCGACGGCGTTAAGCCGCTTTGCTTGAACTCGGAAATAATGCGAATGAGTTCCTTGATGTAAACAAATTCCCCGTTGTTTTTTGCGCTTAATGGATTTCGCCAATCAAGTCCTTCGAGTATTCCAGAGATAATTTGATATTGCGTCAATTCGTCAACTGGCTGAGCGTCGGCGCCGCGGAAAAAATATTCACGGTGCTGATTGATGATTTCTGTACCGAAGCTGTGGAATGTGTGAATCGCAATTTTATACGCGTCCTCACCGATAATCTGGCGAAGTCGTTGGCGCATATTCGTGGCGCCGCTTTCAGTAAACGTCAAGCATAAAATACTGTTTGGCAAAGTGTCGGTTTGTCTTAGGATTTGGGCAGTGCGCATACTTAGAAGCTCGGTTTTCCCTGTTCCTGGCCCAGCAATTACCAAAAGCGATCCGTGGATGTAGTCGACTGCTTGTCGTTGATTATCGTTTAATTTAGCGTAACGAGTATTGAAATCCATAGTTTTATTTATCATGTCGGCGGTCTTCAGAACGCGATATCAAAATTGCTATTTACAAAATTCGTCCAAGGCTGTAAATTTAGCATAAGGAGGATTAAATGAAAAACTTAAAAAAGATAAGATTTAGTCATATATATATGTTTGTGCTGACGATTGCGTTGATCTTTCTGAGTTATCAAGTCTACTGGCTGAATGAAAAAGAATATCGAATATCAGTCCAGTCCTCCATCAATTACCTTGAAAATGACCAAAGCATTAAGCGACTTGAGTTTTGTGTTAATCATGCCATTAAAGATTGTACTGAAGAAAATGTCGCTGATTGGAATGAAAAACATCCAGAAGACGCGTTTAAGGGTAAAAGCCACTTGGATATTTCCCGTCAAGCAGTCAAATCGACCATACAGGCTGGCTATTAGATTTCACATCTTTGCCATCTCGCGCACCTCATAAAAAAATGGTAAAATATTATCTATGAATAAGGCGACGTACGACGAGCTGGCGCTGGAGCGAATTGCTAAGGAAAAATTTGGTTTTCCGATTGATGTTCAATCGATAATTTTGTGGCACGCCGATGTTAGTCGCACGGCTAAGGCGTCGGTGTTTTTGACGAATAAAAAGCAGCTGATGATGTATTTGGAGGCGACTTCGCCGTTGATTTTATCTGATGTTAAAAAGATAATTTCTCGAATGGGTATGCGGGCGGAACTATTTCTTCCGCCAAAAGGTCAGCCGCGATATTTTGAAGATATTGGCAAGCGCAAATTCCGTGAAGTTTTTCCTGGAAGAAAGCATGTTACGGATGAAGATTTGCATTTTTATAAAACTTTGGCGCCGTATAATCCCGCCTTGGTTTTGATTTCTGAAGTGAAAAATGGCGAGATATATCAATTCGATTCTGACGCGTACGGAAATTGGCGAGTTGGCGCAAGGTTCAGCTACAGAAGGATTCAAACGAGCTGATGCGCGACTACTTGGACATTATTAAGCGGAATCTGCTTTCCCCTATCGTCGTGGTGATTTTTCTGTTGGCTGGCGCACTGGTTTATGTTCGCGAATATCGTGATGCGTGGTTTATTTCGGTGGTGATTGTAGTAAATTCGACGATTGGCATTATTCAGGAGCTAAGGGCTAAGCGAGTTTTGCGGCAATTGGAGCTGATGAGCGCGCCGAAAGCTCGATTGTTGAAAGATGGAAATGTTGTCGAGGTTGGTTATGATGAGCTTAAGATTGGCGATGAGATTCTTATTCAGGCTGGCGATGAACTGCCGGCGGACGCGAAAGTTATCGAGTCGAAAGGCTTGGAGTTGAATGAAAGTATGTTGACTGGTGAGTCTGCGTCGATTGAGAAAAAGGACGGCGATGTCGTGTTGGCGGCAACGACGGTTTTGGCTGGTGAAGGCGCGGCGCGAGTAATTGCGATTGGTGACGACACGAAAGCTGGCGCGATTAGCCAAGTCCTGAAGCGTTATAAGCCAGAACTCACACCTCTGCAATTAGCGATTTGGCGCGCAATTTACTTCTTGACTTACGGCGCAATTGTTCTGTCGCTACTTATCGCTATTGTCTATTATTTCTCTGGCGATAACGTCGTCGTCATCTTAAAAACCATCACTTCGGCAGCGGTTACAGTTGTGCCGGAAGGTTTATTGTTGGCGAGTTCTCTGCTTTTGGCGTTCGGCTCACTGCGATTAGCCCAGGCGAAAGTCTTGCCGCAGAAATTGTCGGCAATTGAAGCGATGGCACTTTTGAATTTGCTGGCTGTAGATAAAACAGGCACCTTGACTAGTGATGAGGTGACGCTGGAACGGGTCGCGGCTTTCGGTGATGAAAATGACTATTTAGACTCTGACATTGCCAGCTTTGCGGCGTTAATTGCTCACGAAACTAGCGGCGGAAATATCACTGGCCGTGCAATCTTGGCGGAAGCTACGTCGCCAAAAAATACGAAAGTTCTGGAAGTGATGGCGTTTTCGTCGGCGCGTAAAATGGCTGGCGTGAGGGCGAATATTGACGGTGAAATTCGGACTTTGATGATGGGCGCGCCAGAGTTCGTGTCGAAGTTGGCGCCAGTAGATAAGGAAACCCAGAAGAAGTTGAATGATTGGGCGGACAATGGTTTGCGTGTGTTGATGTTGGCTGAATTTTCGGACGATAAAACCAAATTGAAAGACTTGAAAAACGGCTCTGGAACGGCAATTGGTGCGGTTATTTTGTGCAACTCCCTGCGTCATGGCGTTGTTGAAACGGTGGATTTTTTGCAGAGCCAAGGTGTAACTATTCGCGTAATCTCTGGCGATAACCCGCGCACAGTTCAATACATCGCTAAGGAAGCTGGAATTAAACATCCAGAAAAGGCGATTTTAGGCGAAGATTTGGCGGCGCTTAGCGAAGACGAATTTAATAAGGCTGCCGATACTTACACTATTTTTGCCAGAGTTTTACCAGACCAAAAAGAGCGCTTGATCAATCGATTCCAGCAATCCGGAAAATTTACTGGCATGGTCGGCGACGGCGTGAATGACGCTCTGGCGCTGAAAAAGGCTGACCTCGGTGTGGCGATGTACGCTGGTGCGCCGGCTTCTCGTCGAGTTTCTGACATTATATTGCTCAACAATTCGTTCACTTCTCTGCCGATGGGAATGAAATTGGGCAATCAAATCATGCAGGCAATCGAAGTCATCGCTGTTCTATTTTTCCATAAAATTATTTACGGCGTGACACTTCTTCTTGCGACGATTCTTATTGACATGAATTATCCGTATTCGCCGCGCCATATTACATTTATGAATATTTTTCTGGTGACTATGCCGACTCTCGTGTGGACGCTGTTTCCTCCCACGCCGAAGCATCGAATAAATCCGAAGCGATTTTGGCATGATACTTTGCTGGCTGTTACACCGATTGCTTTGATTACTGGCGTGACTGTCGCGTTCACCTATTGGATTACCTCTGTTATGTTCCCTGGCCACGCCGCGGAAGTCGCAACGATGACGGTGCTTACCGCGACTTTGTTTGGTGTATATTTGGTGTTCTTGGTGGGAATTATGCTGGACGTAGCTATCGATAAATCCGCCAAGCGCGCTCGCTTGCTTTATCTTCTGTCGGTGATTATTGTGGCGGCTGGAAGCTTTAGCTTTGGGTTCCTGCGCGACTTTTCGATTTCACCGTGCCAAATTTGTTCATAATGTGGCCAGCAGCTGGCGCAATTGTCGTAGCGATGTTAGCCCAGTTATTCATTGCTCGCTGGGCTGGTCGGCGAATCGTTCGGTAGGAACTTGTCTATCTATTCAGTAATTTGCCAAAAACGAAATATCCTATAGTCCAGAAAACGCAACCGCATAGTAAAAATATTCCGAATACTTTCAAATAATCTGCGAACGAGCTTAACTCGTACCAGCCGCTTATTAATAAACAAGGAAAAATTGTTAATATCATGACGATAAAATGTATGGCGGATTGTTTAAGTAGTGACCATTTTTCAATGTCGTATATTACAGATGCGGCCGCAACTATGTAGATTACGCTTTCTTATCCAAAACCACAAGGTGCTCAATGTGCGGCGTCCTCGGGAAGAAATTGTAGCCTTGATGATGCACGATTTCATATTTTTCCTGGAGTAGGCTGACGTCTCGCGCTTGCGTGACTGGATTGCAGCTCAGATAAATAATCCTAGGCGGCTCAGTTTCCAGCAGTCGATTAGTAACGTCCGTGTGAAGTCCAGCGCGCGGCGGATCAACGATGACGATTTGTTCGCCCGTTATATATTCCAGAGATTTTTCGCTCGGCGCCAAAATCGCCTTGGCATTCGGTCGATTCAGCTTGGCAATATTCCTCTGCATTTCCGCGACAGCATGTTCGTTAATTTCCACGAGCGTTACGTCATCTCCGCCAATTGTCAAGCCGATTGTCCCAACGCCAGAATAAAGGTCGAGCGTCGGCATTTTTTCATTGCAATCGATCCACGCTTTCATATCGCTCAAGGCCTTTTCGTAAACGGGAATGTTTACTTGGAAAAATCCTTCGCAGGCGTAGTTGAAGGCGACGCCTAAAATCGTGTCGTTCAGTGTTGTGTCGCCGAATTTGTTCAAGCGTTCGGTGATTCTGCTGGCTGGGCTTTTGGGGTCGGAATAGATTATTTCGCCACCTTTGGCTGATAATAATTTGGCTTCATCGTCGGAAATCAGGTTTTCTATCTTATCTTTTATGTATAATTGCCAGACGGCGTTTCCCTGTTGATCTGAGCGAATCAGGAGTGTTTTTAATTGGCGCGCGACAATCGGTTTTTCCCGTAAGAGGTCGCGGATTTCAATTGCCAATTTATTTATGCTCGGATGCGCCAAGCTGGTTCCGTCAACGACGACTTTTCCCTTGCCGCCACGCTTGAAAAACGCCAAGTCCAAAGTTTCTTTTTCGTCGTCGTCCGTTTTGTCGCCAAACCAACTGAACTCGACTTTATTGCGATAATTAAATTCTACGCCGTCAGAAAATACCTTGATTTTTTCGGGCAATGTGATGTTGTGAAGTAAAAAAGCCTCTTCGATTAGCGACGCTTTGTACGATTGCTCACTGGACATCGGCATTATTTGCCAAGGACTGGTGCTTAAATAGCTATTTTCATCCTTCGGCGTAATTCGCTCTGGACTTTTCTCGATAATTTCCGTCACTATTCCTTCGACGAAGTGTGATTTTTTCTTTGTCACGCGAATCGTTACAAGTTCTTTCGGCAGCCCTCCCCAGACGAACGCTTTGCGGCCGTCGTCAAGCGTCCCGATGGCTTGCCCGCCACCAACGATTTTTTCCAATCTTAAAGTCTCAAAAATTTGTTTTCTCATTAGGTTATATTATATCAGGATGTGTGGATTTTTTCTGGCTGGCGTGCTATAATCGTCATTGTCCTGGCAATAGTGGGACGTCGCCAAGTGGTAAGGCACTGGGTTTTGGTCCCAGCATTCGCAGGTTCGAATCCTGCCGTCCCAGCCAAATTTGAACAGGTGTAAATTATCGCTCTTTTGGGTGATTTTTTGTTTTTATATTAAATTTCAGAAACGGAATAAGATGCTATTAAAATAAAAAAGCTCCCACTCGCCAGTGAGAGCTAAACTGTCGTGGTGGACAATCGAGATTAGCTAATATTGATAACCTGTAGTTGTTTGGTCGCCAAGCCATTTTTCCAGGAAACAGTTTCGGACTTTTTGTGGTTCAGTAGACTTTTTCCCAGCGGGCTATCCACGGAAATTCGCCCGTCCAGAGGGTTTGCTTCCAGGCTATGAACCAGCGTATAGCGGAAAATTTTTCCTTGCTGATCCACCAAATCCACGACTGAGCCGATAGCAATTTTCAATCGATCGCGCTTCCTTGGCAGCGGCTTAGCGTGACGCAAAATATCCTTCTTCATAAAGATTTTTGATTGGATATTTTCCAGTTGCGTAATTACATCGTTGCGGCGTAATTTGTCATCACGCGATTTGGCGCGCCCAATTTCCTTCAATTCCAACGTAAGCGCTTTCTCTGAAATCTCTAGCCCAGAAATTTCTTTCTGAAGCTCCTTAAATCCTTTTTTACTTAAAAATGTTGTACTCATACTTCCCCTTTCGGATCTGCAATTTGCCAATCAACAGTCCTATTACAACATCTAATTCTGAAAAATAGCTGAAAATTTACAGAATCGGCAAGGAAATTGTGAAAATGGTTGAGTTTTTCGATGTGTTAACAGAAATTTGTCCGCCTAGCGCTTTTGTCAATTGCTCCGCTAATGGCAATCCTAATCCATAGCCTTTCGTCTGTTGGGTGCCGCGGAAAAATCGCTCAAAAACGTGTGGTAAGGTTTGTTGTGAAATCGTTCCGTCGTTGATGAAGTTGACAGTGATGTTTTGTTTCGATGGGGTAATGCAAATTTTTACCACAGAATTTTTCGGGCTATGTTTCAATGAATTGTCGAGCAAAATCGCGCATAATTCTCGCGTCGCGGTGTGATGAGGCGGAATATTTATGTGTTCTGGGCAATTCATTTTAACTCGCGCTTCGGCTTTTCGTTCGCGAACGAGCTCGGATATCAATTCCGTTAGATCAAAGCTCTTATCTTCTAGTGACAATCTATTTTCCGTTTGTGATAATTCCAGAAGCATTGCTGTAAGCTCAGTCAACTTATTTATTTCCTCCAAATTGCTTTCCAGAGTTTCTGTAAGTTCCGCCTTATTCGCCTTCCGATTTTTTAGCGCAAATTCAGTTTCTGCTTTCATGATTGCCAAAGGTGTTCGGAGCTGATGGCTGGCATTAGCAACAAATCGCGATTGAGCTTGTGGGCGGTTTCTATCGGTCGCAAAGTAATTTTTGCCAATAAATATGAGCACCAACCGCCAGCGAGCAGAACGATAAGATTTATATAGCCCAGACTAATTAAAAGATTTCGAGTTGAATTATCTATTCTTTCCGACAAATTAATTGCAGGAAAATCACCTTTCCTTTGAACGATAATTTTATGAATTTGCGCATCAACTTCCGAGCGTGCCACCTGAAAAATAATGCTACTAAACAGCAAGCTGACGATCATCAAAATCATCAAATACCAGCCCGCCAACTTAATTGTTGCTGAAGTAAAAATTTTCATGGTTCAATCCTATAACCGAAGCCGCGCACGGTTTTTATCAATTGTTTTTTGAACGGTTTGTCGATTTTTTGGCGTAGATTTTTTATGTACGCCTCGACATTATTCGGCAAAATATCAGCGTCAAAATCCCAAACGTGATCAATCAGTGTTTCTTTACTGAGAATCTGATTCGGATGCTGCATCAAATATTCCAGCAGCGCATATTCTTTGCTTGTGAGGTCAATATTCTTTCCAGCTCGCGTTACGGTTTGCTGCTGCTTGTCAATTTTCAAATCGTCAATTTGCAGAATGTCTGGCTGGCTAATCGGTGGACGACGAAGTAAGGCTCGCACGCGCGCCAACAATTCATCAATTGCAAAAGGCTTAGTCAAATAATCATCGGCTCCTATGTCCAGTCCGAGTGTTTTATCTTCAGTTGTGCTTAGTGCTGTAAGGAATAAAATAGGCATATTTCCCGTTCTCGCGCAATTTTTTAACAATCTCCGTACCTTCTAATCCTGGCAGCATTCGATCAACAATCAACAAATCATACGGCTGACTATCCGCCAAATTAAAGCCCTCTTCCCCGTCGTACGCCGCATCAACCGCGTATTTTTCGCGCTTCAAAGATTCGGTTATGACCCTCGCAATTTTTCGTTCGTCCTCAATGACTAGCAGTCGCATATCTATATTATATCTTTTTTCCTGCGCTAAGTGCTATAATTTTATTTAAAGAAAAGGAGGCGTATGCCAGATAATAAAAAAATGGTTGAGATTCGTCATTTTAAGATGAGTTTCGGCGATAAAACTGTTATTAAGGGTCTGAGTTTCGATGTTTTTCGCGGCGAAGTTTTTGGTTTTTTGGGAAGTAATGGCTCGGGAAAAACTACGACGTTGCGCGCACTGCTTGGACTATACCAGCCGACCGCGGGCGATTTATTGATAAACGGCAAGCCGTATTCAGTGGAAAGTCAGATTCGCCTCGGATATCTTCCCGAGGAGCGCGGTTTGTATAAAAAAGAAAAAGTCTTAGACGTGATGCTTTACTTTGGTCAATTGAAAGGTTTGAGCCGTAAAGAAGCTAAGGATTTTTCTCTGAAGTTTTTGGAGCGAGTCAATTTGAGCGACAAGGCTAACACGCAACTTGATAAATTATCTGGCGGACAGCAGCAGAAGATTCAGCTCGGCGTAACGATTATGGGCGATCCAGAACTGCTGATTATGGACGAGCCAGCCAAAGGTTTTGACCCGGTGAATCGCCGTTTGTTGATGAATATAATTGAGGAGCAACGAAAAGCCGGTGCGACAATTATTTACGTTACGCACCAGATGGAGGAAGTTGAAAGATTGTGCGATCGTTTGATTTTATTGAAAGATGGTCAAGCGGCAGCATATGGAACATTGGAAGAAGTAAAAAGTCAATTTGGCGGCGCTTCAATGGACGACATTTTTGTCCAAGTTTATGGCGGCGAAGCGAAGGAGTTGAGCGATGAGTAAAATGCATAATTTGGGGACGGTTTTCAAATTTGAAACGCTTAGAACACTGAAGAAACCGACATTTTGGTTGACGGCATTGGGTTTTCCTCTGTTGATTGGCGTGCTGTATGGCATTATGTTTTGGTCGCAAAGTACGACTATTGAAGCGTCAAAAAAACCTGGAAAAAGCAAGAATTTTCACTGGAAGTCGCGGACGATTCGAAGTTGGTGAAGCCAGAATTACTGACGGCAATTAAAGCCAGAACTGCCAAATCGAAAGAATCTGGAATTGACGACGTAAAAAAATAATAAGGTTGATGCGTATGTTTATTTTTCCAAAGGATTTGAGCAAGCAAAAGGTCGAAGTTTACGGTAAAGATGTTGGGCTATTCCAAAACGGAAAATATGGTGCGGTGGCGCAGAGCTTATTGAGTCAATCAGTAGCAAGCGATGTTAATCCAGCACAAGTTGCAATTTTACGTGACAAAGTCCAATTGTCATCAACCACATATCTGGACGGAAAAGAGCACGGCGGCATTAATGAGATGATTGTGCCGGGAATGTTTTTGGTTGTTTTGTTCATTCTCATCAGTATTTTTGGCAATCAAATGCTCATTAGTACCACCGAGGAAAAAGAAAATCGCACGGTGGAAATGCTGCTTACGACCGTTAAAACTGACACTTTGATTACGGGTAAAATTTTGTCTTTGATGGTGTTGGCTTTGATTCAGATTTTGGTGATTGTTTTGCCAGTTTTGGCGGGCTATTTGGCGTTTGGCTCGAAGTTGCAATTGCCTAATCTGGACTTGAGTACGCTCGTGTTTGATCCTGTGAGAATTGGTCTGGCGATCATAATTTTCTCCGCAAGCTTCACTTTATTTACGGGAATGTTGGTGACTTTGGGTGCGATGATGCCGACCGCCAAAGAAGCCAGCCAGTGGTTCGGAATTGTGATTATGCTATTCATTGGTCCATTTTACGGAATCACGGCGTTCGTCTCCTTCCCTGATTATTTCTTCGTTAAGTTCTTATCGCTATTTCCATTCACCGCGCCGATTCCATTGTTGTTACGAAACGCAATAGGCAATTTGCCGATTTGGGAAGCTTTGCTCGGCACGGCAATTTTGGTCGCTACAGCGGTGTTTGTTATGTGGCTATCCGTGCGCGTTTTCCGTTACGGCGCGATGTCTTATGATAGTAAATTATCTCTGTCGGCGTTGCGGACACGCCGAAAAGCTGGTAAAGTTTAATTATGAAAGTACGTATAGAGATAGACACGAAAACATTTGTGCGATTTTGGCTGGTCGTAATGGGCTTTGGTCTGGCTGGTTTGGCAATTTATTCCGCAAAGGACGCGCTGGTTTTACTGGGAATTTCCCTGTTCTTGGCGTTGGCGTTGAATCGTCCGGTTGCGGCAATTGCTAAAAAATTGCCTGGAAAAAGTCGATTGGGCGGCACGGCGCTGGCATATACGACGCTGGTTTTGCTTTTGGGTTGTGTGATCTGGTTTGTTATTCCACCAATTGTCCAGCAATCTGCCAAATTCGTCGAGAGCATTCCGAGTATAATTGACCAAGCAAGCTCACAGTGGCGTGGCGTTAATGATTTTATTGATAAGAACAATTTGCGCCCGCAAGTCGATTCGATGATGGAAAACATTAAGCAGCAATCTTCGTCTTGGGCCACGAGCGTCGGCACGAATTTATTATCCAGCGTTGGCTCTTTGGCATCATTCTTAGGCTCACTATTCTTGGTGCTGGTGCTGTCATTCCTGATGCTTCTCGAGGGTCCAACTTGGGTTAAGCGTTTGTGGGGATTATACAACGACGAAGAAAAAATGGAGCGTCATAAGAAGCTGGTTGGCCGAATGTATAACGTGGTCACGGGTTATGTTTCTGGACAATTGACGGTTTCTGGAATCGATGCGATATTATCAGGTTTCGTGGTGTTTGTGCTGAGCTTGACATTCCCTGTCATAAATTCCAACTTAGCAATGCTCACTGTTATGGTAACGTTTGTGTTGACGCTAATTCCGATGTTTGGCGCAACGATTGCTGGCGCGTTGATATCACTACTACTATTCTTCAATAACATGACAGCTGGCGTTATTTACGCGATTTATTTGTGATTTACCAGCAGATTGAGAACAACTTTGTTTCTCCTTCTATCCAATCAAAGAAAGTTGAGCTGTCGGCTCTGACTGTCTTGGTCGCGGTGACAATTGGTTTGTACGTTGGTGGTCTATTGGGTGGTTTGGTTGCTATTCCAGCCGCTGGCGTTGTGAAAGTTTTGCTGGACAATTACTTGGAGCAAGCCAAGTCTAATCGCGTTGAGAACGAAAAGCCGCTTAATAAATTAGTTAAGAAATTGAAAAACGAAGATTAGTTGACGCAGAAAAAAATATAGCCCGTTGAATCCAGCGGGCTATATCCATGTCCAAATGCTGCCGCTTGGCGTATCGCGAACGGCAACGCCAGCCTGAAGAAGTTCATCGCGAATTCTGTCGGATTCTTCCCAATTTTTCTCTGCGCGTGCTTGACGCCGCTGGATGATCAACCTCTTCAAATCGTCAGTAATATCAGGCGTAGACTCAGCCAAATCCAGCCCTAAAATCTCGTCAATCTCATCAATAAATTGCACTAAACTCTGTCGATGAATCTTATCAAGTGGCGTATGATCCAACTTTGAAAATACTTCATCAATCAACGCCAGTGCGCCTGGAGTATCCAAATCATCGTTCAATTTCTCGACCAACGCCTGACGCCCCGCTAATAACGAAACCGAATCGTCCTGCTCGTCCTTATCGTCGTCATCTTCCAGCGTGTCGTGAGTCTGATGTCTCAGAACTGCGTAATCTCTCCAATGATTCAACCGCGCCTGCGCTGCTTCCAGGATTTCCCAGGTAAAATTGCCCTCTGTTTGATAATGCTTGCTTAGAATCGCCAGCTTAAACGCCATCGGACTAAACCCTCGCGAAATAATATCGTCCAGCGTAATAATATTACCCAGTGATTTACTCATCTTTCGGCCGTCAACTTTTATGTGATTATTATGTAGCCAAATTTGAGAAAATTGTTTTCCAGTCAGACTTTCGCTCTGGGCAATTTCATTCGTGTGATGAACTGGAATATGATCAATCCCGCCCGCGTGAATATCAATAGAATCCCCAAGTGTTTCACGGGCAATTGTCGAACATTCCAGATGCCAGCCAGGAAAACCGATTCCCCACGGACTATCCCACTCCATATCGCGCTTGGCATCTTTTGGTGAAAACTTCCATACAGCGAAGTCGGTAATATTGCGCTTTCCTTCAACGCTTACTCTGGCGCCAGCTTCCAGGCCCGCCACGTCCAGCCGCGCTAATTTCCCGTAATCCTTCAAAAGCGACGTATCAAAATACATGCCGTCGCCGTCGATTTTATATAAAAATCCTTTTTCGTCCAGTCCTTTTGCGAAGTCAATCTGCTGCTGAATATAATCCGTCGCCCGCACCAAGTAATCTGGTTTATCAATTTCAGCACGTCGTAAGCTTCATGATTTGCAACGGAAATATATCTTTCCGCCACGTCCCAGGCAGTCTTCTCCTCACGGCGCGCACCTTTTTCCATTTTGTCCTCGCCGTTATCGTCATCGCTGGTCAAATGTCCAACGTCGGTGATGTTTTGCGTTCGAATAACGGGAATATCTTGCCAGCGTAGCAGCCGTACCAACACATCCCAGTAAATATAGCCGACCCAGTTGCCGATGTGCGGTTGCGAATAAACTGTTAGACCACAGGTGTAAAACTTGACCGTTTCTCCGTCAAGTGGTTTCAGTTCATCTTTTTTTCTGGTAAGCGTGTTATAGAGCTTTATCATTATTTCTATTGTACGTTACTCTGGTCAGTTTTTCAAAATTGATATAAAAAACAGTCCCAGTTGGGACTTAATAATTTCAAGGAAGAAATGACAGACAGTATTATTACAAACGCCGCCTGCCATTTCTCCTAATGAGCTAGTGTGGACTAGCTCTGGGGACGAGGACGCTTCCACTCCAGGAGGGTTTTAACCCTTCCGAGCAGATTGTGCAACTGGGAGACTTGGTGCTCTTCCAGTCGAAGAAGATCGGAATTGTCGAGAAGCGTCTCGATATTCTCCTCTATTTGCAATGAGAATATCGCGATCTCGACAAGATAGTTTCCGAGATCTTTCACTCCCTTCCTCTGTTCTTCCAAAGGAGCGCACTGCCTTTTTCAAGGCAGAAATGGTTGCGCCGTTCAGGCGCTTTTGTAGCCTGGCGTGACACGACGCAAGACGATTGTACTGTGTCATGGTCGCCCAAGCCATCCGGGGCTGAGTCCTGGCTGCAGCTCCTGCCGTGACAAACACGGTAAGGAGGTTCTGCTCTGCTGTGCGCGAAGCATTTGTCACTCTGCGAACAGAATGATATCCGACGTCAAGCGATGACATCAGGACATCATGGAGGACAATCATGACCGAAAGATATCCCTCGGTCATATCAGTTAGGAGTTGCCTCCTTTCCGAATCTGGGATTTTACCAGATTCCCAAAACACGCGCCCGATCTCATCAACGGAATGCTTCAGCCTATCAAAGAGCTTGATGTCGCTCTCTTTGAAAGAGAGGCTCTTTCCGTTGATCTTCAGGATGCTATCATCCATGATCTCTTTCCTGTCTTCTCACCCCTGGATGGTGTTAAATGGCGTTTTGCCACAAGGTGAGATTTCATGCCTCTTTTCTGCTTTTTATAAAAGGAATAAAAACTCACCTTGTATATAACTGTCTGTCAAAGTGCGCTTTCGGACAAGGATTTACTCGACTTGTCAACAAAAGCTAGTATATGTATATCACTAATAGAATAAAATGTCAATAGATTTTGTCAAAAATGTGGTATAGTATTTTTTTCAACTCTGTTACGGTTGCAAAAGATTTTTCTACTATTTGCAAGAATCGCTAAATAAATTGCTAATCTAGCCTCTGCTTCGCCGCCGCCAAATAATACCGATAATAACTCTTTGGGTCTGGCACGAAAAAGCCGTCGTCCATGTCGTCGTTCGGATGAACTTCAATATGCTGGTCGTTGGCATACGGCTTGATGAGGTGCGCGAATTCAAATTCGTATTCACCGGAAATCTGCTTCAACTCTCTACTCTGATCAAGCGGATCAGGATAATCCGTCATCACCAGCGCGAAATATTGCCCACCTTTTAACTTTTAACCTTGCCCTGCTTCTCGCAAAGCTTGATCTGTCGCCGTGACTAATTTCCTTACGATTTCATCATATTCTTCAAGGCTAATCTTTAAGCATGTCTGGCAGCGGCGAATCAAAGGTGACGTTTCGTATCGAGGCTACAGTGTCGAACGGATCCAGGTGGGGATATTGCGCTCGGTAGGCCGCCATAACATCGCCAAAAATCGCATCGCCCCACGAAAAACCAAGAGCCTCGGCGGTCTCCCCTGACTATGCACTCATTGTCCGCCTCGATTTCGATATACGGTGCCAGCCACGGCCATTCATCAATGACGATCTCAGCATCGCCCAGTCGCCACGTTTCGTGTTTGGACTCCTGGAAAGAGGTGTATGGTAGACCGGCGGCCTCTAGGATAGCGATGGTTTCCTCGAAATTATCAACGTTCACCTCGTACTCTTTGGCGCCGTCAACGGATGATTTATTAAATTGCTTGTAAGTCATCGTCACACGGTCGCCCTCGTCGCGGACGCGCAGATAGCCTTTGTTCTGCTTCATTTTAGGGCTATCAATTGTTACTCGTCGCATTAACCGCTCAGGCTTTTCGCATGATCCACCAAGAGATCGCAACTTCTGTCTAATCTCAGAGGCGTTTATATTGACAAATTTGGCTTCATACTCGGTTTTCATTGTAGCCACACTCCTTGTGTTAAGTTAGTTTACCAAAAATTACGCTGAGAGTTCACTAAAGTTACGAATTCTGACGATACTTACTGGTATTTTTTTGTTACTAATGGTCACTTCTGTGGAGTCGCCAACTGATAGATTAAGTATGGCTTTGCTACCTATAAGCTCCTTGTAATGCATATAGTATTATATAGCGTAGCTAAAGGATAAAGTCAATTTTATAGGAGGCTAGGCGTGTTCAGCGCTAACTATGAAGCGCTTGTATCGTTTTTTAGCGCTTGATCCGTCGCCGTAACTAATTCCCTTACGATTTCATCATAGCTTTCATATACGCGGAATCCTGCCGCGTACGGATGACCGCCGCCGCCAAAATATCCAGCTACGGTATCGGCGATTGGTAAATTACCTCGTAAGCGCGCAGTCAATTTGCCGTCAGGGTAAGTTTTAATAACGCAACTAAGCGCCACGCCTTCAACCAGCCGCAGTTCGTCGCCAATCAACGCTCCAGGGTTGTAGGCGTCGCTGTAGGCTTGGATTTCTTCAAATGGCACATGCACCAGCGCCAATTGTCCGTCTAATAAATATTCGATTCGCTCGATCAATTTTCCCTTGTACGCCAAAATTTCTGGCGATTTTTTCATAAATTCGCGTCGTCGCTCTTCAATTTCCGCATTGGAAGCGCCCAGTTCTGTAAGTTCTCCCGCCGTATGGAAAGTCTGAGCCGTAGTGTTTTGCGTAGTAAGCCCCAGGCTATCGCTCATAATAGCTATCAATAGGTTTTCTGCGGCTTGGGCGTTTATCTTCCAGTCAGAATGCTTGAACAGTTTATATAGCAATTCCCCGGTCGCCACGACGGTTTCTGATAACATAATATGATCAAAGCTGAGCGTCGATTCGGCTGTGTGATGATCGATAACCAGAGTTGGGTGTGTTTCTAAGAAATGTCGCGCTCCAGGAGTTTCCAATACCTTGCTAAGAAGGATATCCGCGCTTGTATCGACAATTATCGCAGCGTCAGCTTGAAACGGAAAGTCGTTCTGCACTCGGTCCCAACCGCGAATGTAATGAAGGTATTTCGGTATATCTACTGGACAATATAAAGTGACAGTCTTCCCTAGGTCGCTTAAGACTTCTTCCAGTGCCAAGCTTGAACCCAGGCTATCGCCGTCGGGATTTCGGCTTGAATAATAACTATATTGTTTGCGGATTGAATGAATTGTTTAGCTGTATCTAGCATATTATTTATTATAACAAATGATTTTTACTCTAATATAATATATATTGTTTTTAATTACATAAGTGGTATAATATGTGATGGACTATTAAAAGTACTGCGCAATCAAAAAACATAAACATTTTTATAAATTATTATTGACAAAATATAAAGATTGTGCTAGTATGAGGACATAAAGCCTGAAGATAGGGCTGGAAAAGAGGAGTTTTTATGGACAAATTTAAGAAAATCGGCATTGCTATCTCTTTGGGATTTGCTATGCTCGGTGGAATCTGGTTGGCGTCACCTTCACAGGCTGCCGGCTGTAACAGTTTTAACGTTGTATACTGCGGTACACATTCTATGTCAGAATTGCAAACAGCATACAGCCGTACAGAAATTAAAGAACTATACAAAGAGTGGTACGTTACCGAGACTATGGTTCAAGGTGGCTCAAACATGCGTGAAGGTGTAGTTGACGCAAATGGTAATATTACAGTTGACGGTCGTGTTGTAGCTACAAACGCTATAACAGTACAATCTAAAGCTGGTACTCGTCAGCCTCAGCCACAACGTAGCTACAAGACCTCAAACGGATATACTTACTACCAATACACAACTGGTCAGAGCTTCGTTGACGGACCTAAGAGCTACAATGTTTACGCATGGTTTGACAATAACGGCTCATTTATCACTGGTGTGATTAAAGACTGTGGTAACCCAGTTTGGGGTAATCCAACAACACCTCCAGCAAAGCCTGCTCTAACATGTGACGCTTTGCAAGTAACTGAAATTTCTCGTAACACCTTCAAATTCAGCGTTAAGGCAACTGCCAAGGGTGGTGCATCTATCACCAGCTACACATACAACTTCGGTGATAACAACATCAAGACAACTAACTCATCAGAAATTCAATACACTTACGCAAAAGAAGGCAACTACACAGTTACTATTACTGTAAACGGTAAAGAAACTGGTGAAGTTAAGAGGCAAAACCCTAACTGTCAAAAAACTGTTACGGTTAAGCCAGAGCCAAAAATGATCGTTTGCGACCTTAATACTAAGAAATATCCAACAGAAATTAAGGAATCAGAATTTGACAAGAGCAAGCATTCAAAGAATCCAAACGATTGTAAAGAAGCTCCTGCTAAGATCACAGTCTGTGTAATTGAAGAAGGTGGCAAGAAGTACACTAAGGAGATTAAAAAGGAAGAGTTTAACGAAAAGATTCACAAGACTAACTTGGACGAATGTAAGGAAACTCCTACTCCTACACCAACACCTAGCCCAGAATTGCCAAAGACTGGTGCAAGTGACGCGATTATGTCAGCACTAGGCCTAGGTGGACTAACTACAGCTACTATCGCTTACATCGCTAGCCGCCGCCAAATGTAATAAGCTAAGCTAGCAACCGAAATACCCGCCGAGATGGCGGGTATTTTTATTGGTGATGAAGCTGCTGAATCTATAACTGTTTTCGACCTTCTAGTGCGTGAGTTAGCGTAATTTGGTCTGCGTACTCAAGGTCAACGCCGACTGGGATACCTCTAGCCAAGCGTGTGATGGTCGTATTCAAGCCAGCTTCCTGGATGTATCTTTGCAAAAACAGCGCTGTTGATTCGCCTTCAACTGAAGCGTTCGTAGCGATAATAATCTCCTGAACGTCGTCTGTTTTTATACGCTCAATTAGTTCTGGGATATGCAACTGCTCCGGCCCGATATTGTCAATTGGTGAGATAACGCCTCCCAGCACGTGGTATGTACCTAGGAACTGCCCTGTTCTTTCTATAGCAACGATGTCTAGCGGCTCCTCGACTACACAAACGACTTTTTTATTCCTGTTCGAATCTGCGTATAAAGGCGACACATCGTCATCTGAGTCGATCAACGCAAATGTCTTCGGACAGGTTTTTACGCGGTCGTGCAATCGGTCTAATGAATGCGCTAATTGCTTTGCGGATTTGGGATTGCGGCGTAAAACCGCGTAGGCATATCTTTCAGCCGTACGCGGTCCAACTCCAGGTAGATTACCAAAATCATCAATTAAAGCAGTTAGGGCTTTTGGTAAAATGTCGATTGACATGACTTTAGAATGGCAAGTTGCCCAAGCCGCCCATCAATGGCTTCATAGTTTCAGCAGCGACTTCCTGAGCCTTTGTCATACCGTCGCGAACTGCGATTTCGATCCAGTGCTCCAACTCTTCGATATTCTCTAGGTCGACCATTTCTGGGTCAATCTTTACAGACTTAATCTTTAACTCGCCAGTGATTTGTACGATCACAGCACCATCGCCAGCCTCAACTTCGATGATTTCTTTGCCTAATTGTTTCTGTGCTTTGCGTAATTGTTGCAGCATTTTTACCTGATCAAACGCCATATTCCTCCTTATTTAACACTTACAATTATACCCTATTTGCGGTCGGATGTGTAGATATAGAAGCGATCGCCGTCTTTATGATCATTGACAATTACTGACGACAGGTGTCCAGAGTAAGTCTGCGGAATTTGAGACTTTACGCTGTGGCTAACATATAAAGTCTGTCCGACGTTTGCTGGCGCTGTGTGGATAATTGATATCTGGTGATAGTTGTGTTTTTTAAGCGCTTCGTAAATCGGTGATTCTTCTTTACTGACCAATAACGAGAACGAATCGGTCGGCGCGGTATTTTTACGGAGTAGAGATAAGTCTTTATTAAAGCGTGAAACTGCTTCTGGGAAATAACGATAACCGTCAATATAACGGAAGCTGCCTCCCATCACCATAACGATGATTAACATTGATATAAAAACCAGTCCTGTGCCGCGAGCGTATGGATTGCGCGGGAAAAGTCCGTACCACATGTTCATTAGTGATTCCAATCCGACCGCCAAGAGAATGAATAGCGGGATGATGATTATCGGGGTGAGGCTTGGCTGAAAGATGAGTAGCGCCAATGCTAAGATTAGCCATGACCAAATCATAAACGAGCGGGCGCTGGAGATTTTTTGGAAGCTGCGGAATAGTCCTAGCCCGATTAGCACCATTGCGTTGATGTCCATAATTGGTGTGATTTGGTTCCCTACGACTGATGGGAAAATGCGGATGTATGTGTAATATAAAGTCCTGAGGTTTGCGACGATGTCAAAACTTAGGCCGTTGATGCCGATGAGGTTGTAAAATAGCGCGTGGGATTTATAGCAAAGAAAACTAATCGCACAACCAATCGCGAATAAGATAGCGGACGGCACAATCCAAGACTTACGATGTTTTCGGGAGATGAGGAAATAGCGTGGGTGTGGATGTAGAAAGGCTATGATCAGAAGCCCCAGATTGATATACCAAAAATACGGAGTGAAGAGGCTGAGTGCCGTAGTGATGGCTAAGCTGATTCGCCAAATGGAGGCGTTCTGGGCTTTCTGGAGAATCAATGTGGCAAAAAGCAAAGTTAGCGCGGTGTAAAAGATGTATAAAATGCCAACAGTTGCGCTTTGACCGATGAATAAAAATTGACCAGTCGTTGCCATAATTAATAGCGATAGAATCGTTGTGGACGGCTTAAACCAGCGTTTTAAGAGGAAGAAAATAGCGACGGAACTGGCGATTGAAAGGATTACGGCGGGCGCTTTAATTGTTAATAAGCTGACGCCGAATAGTTTGAAGAATAGCAATTGAAGAAGGTGGAATGGCAAATTTGTAACAGCGATTCCTTCGATACTGAAGTTCAAGTGATTTGTCGTATTGACCATGTTGATTTCTGCTTGCGACAAACCTCCCGGCACGTGCAACGCGGAAATTATAATAGCCCCTACATACAACAGCGCCAGCAGCGTATAGCCGAAAACGTAGCGCCATCGGTAAAGGAATATATCGGTAACTTTTTGCTTTTTCATTGGTATGATTATAACACAATTCTATTCATGCTTGCGATCCAGACTCATAAAGCGTAGGCGCTCTGGGTGGAAGTATAATTGAACTTTACCGACTGGGCCGTTACGGTGCTTGGCGATGATGAGGTCTGTAATATTCTGAACTTCCGGGTTGTCTGGCTCATAATATCCAGGGCGATAAATAAAGCTCACGATGTCGGCGTCCTGCTCAATGGAACCGGATTCACGCAGGTCGGCTAGTTGCGGAATTGGCGGCGTGCGAGATTCGACAGAACGGCTCAACTGACTCAGGGCAATTAGCGGCACATTCAATTCGCGAGCAATAAGCTTCAGTCCACGGGAAATTTCCGAAACTTCCTGAACGCGGTTCCCGTTGTGATTTCCATTGGCCTGCATAAGCTGCAAATAGTCGACGATGATTAGTCCTAATTGGTTTTCATGAGCAATTCGACGCGCTTTAGTTCGCATTTCCAAACTGATAATCCTGGCGTGTCATCGATATAAATTGGTGCCTCAGCCATTTCACCCATAGCCTCAGATAACTTTGCAAAATCTTCGTCGCTCAGATTTCCGGTGCGAATATTCCAGCTATCCACTCCCGACGCATCCGCCAACATACGGTCGACCAGCTGCTCCTTGCTCATCTCTAGGCTGAAGAATAGGACGGGATTCTTTTCAATTGTTGCCACGTTATAAGCCAGATTTGTCACCAGCGTCGTCTTACCCATGGCTGGACGCGCCGCCAGAATGATCAAGTCTGATTTTTGTAAGCCAGCGGTCATATTGTCCAGATCGCGATATCCAGTGCGGACCCCTCTGAGAGAGCCTTTATTTTTACTGAGCTCTTCAATTCGATCAAAGCTATCCGTCAGAATACTTTCCAGACTGACCAAATCTTGCTTGGTTGATTGGTCTGACACGCTGAAAAGCTCGGCTTCGGCCTTCTCTAATAATTCCTGCGTGGTCGTCGATTCGTCATAGCCAAGCTCTGAAATATCGCCGCTCGCTTTTATTAGACGCCTGCGAACCGCTGCTTGCGCAATCATCTCCGCGTAAGCCGATGCGTGTGCTGCCGTTGGGACGTAGTTTGTTAGTTCTGTCAGGTATGCCGATCCGCCAACCAATTCCAGCTCGTCCTTTCGCTTCAATTCGTCAGTTAAGGTCAATAGATCGACAGGCTTGTGTTTTTCAAATAGCCGCATCATTCCGGCAAAAATCAATCCGTGATTCTTGTCGTAAAAATCGCTAGGGTGAGTAATTTCTGCGGCATCCGCCAAAACTTCCTCGTCAATTAAAACCGCCCCAAGCAAACTCTTTTCCGCGTCCAAATTTTGTGGCGGTATCTTCCCTTTTACTTCTTCACTCTTGTCTGCCATTAAATATCCTCCAGCTTAACTTCTTCGCCGCCACCCATTAATTCTGCAATTTCCGCCAATTTTTCGTCCTCTGGCGGTTTCTTCTCTCCAATTATATCAATTTCCAAATCCATCTCAGTTTCTTCTGAGATAATTTCTGATATCAATGGTTTGTTTTTTGCGTCGTCCAGCTTTTTCTTATAAAACGCGGAACCTGCGTAAATTGTCAATTTTTTTCACCGTCAAACGACCACTGGCTTTTCTGTAATAATGACGCCAGTCCGAGGGATTTTTCCTTCGCTCTTTCAATGACTTTTTCCCAATTTAGCTCTAGTGGCGCGTCAGTTTCCTTTGGTTTTGCGGCGGGTTTTTTTGCTGGCTCGACTGGTCTTTCTTCTTTTTTAATCGGCTTTTTGGTCGGTTTTGCTGGCTCTGCGGGCTTAATTGGCGTTGGTTTTTCGGCGGGTTTTTTGGGCGCAGTTTGAGTTGCATCTTTCTTTGTCGCGACTGGCTTTTCTGTCGGCTGAGAATTGCTATTCATGAATATCGTCAATAATTTCAAGTCCGGGTGTGGGTGTCGATCAACCTCGATCAGTTGCTGAACCAACCCGACAAGATTCGGATTTTTTCGTAATCTATTGCGAGCAATCGACAATAATTGATGTGACACGACGACTGAATTGGCGCCGCTATTTTCTAATTCCTGAAAGATGTTTAAGACTTTCTCGTTGTCGTCGGATGGATATGAATCCAACAAATTGCCGAGCATCGTCGCGTCGCTCAGCCCCAAATATTCGGTAACCATATTCGCCGTCAGTGGCTGGTCTGATGTTGCTAAAATCGACAATTGGTCAAGCGTACTAATGCCGTCACGGAATCCGCCACGGGAACGTTCAGCGATTAACCTGGCGGCATCCTCTTCAATTGCAAATCCTTCTTTTTTCGCTATATTCATTAACTGGCGCGTCATAATTTCCGTCGGAATTGGGCGGAAGAAAAATTGCTGAACACGGCTAAGGATGGTGGCTGGAAGTTTGTCGGCGTCAGTTGTAGCTAAGATAAATACCACGTGTTCTGGCGGTTCTTCCAGGGTTTTTAATAGCGCGTTAAATGCCGATTTTGACAGCATATGAACTTCGTCGATGATATAAACTTTTTTCGGCGCAGAAACAGGCGCGACTTGGGCTTTTTCTCTTAAGGCACGAATGTCATCAACGCCGTTATTGCTGGCTGCGTCAATTTCAATAATATCCAAGTTTGAAGAATCGTCGTCATACTGCAGATGGTTAATCTCGTGCGCCAGAATTCGCGCCACCGATGTTTTTCCCACGCCACGCGGTCCGGTCAACAAGTACGCATGAGCAATTTTTCCCTGCTCTAACGCTCGACGTAAAATACTAGTCACGTGATCTTGACCTAAAACTTCATCCAAACTGCGACTGCGATATTTACGATATAGCGCCTGACTCATCCCTCATGCTCCTCATGAGATAATTATAGCAGAAAACGGCATTTTTTATGGATAGCGCAGATCGATTTTGTGTTTTGTTTCGGCGACATAAAAACGGTAGTAGCTATTAGGGTCTGACACGGTTGGATCTTCAAGTATCTCGTCGTTTTCTTTTATCTCAATATATTCATCGTTACTATACGGTTTGATGAGCTTAGTAAACTCAAACGCATATTCACCAGAAATATTCTTTAGTTCTCGACTCTGATCTATTGGGTCGGCATAGTCGGTCATAACTAGTATAAGAAAGTATCCATCCTTACCGCCGAATAGATGAAAGTCGTATCTGGACTAAGCGGTATCAGTGGTGCGAATTGTCGAACATAACCCAATTTTTCGAGAATTGGGAATGCTTCAAAAACTACAGACGGAAATATAAAATTTGAGTAATTGTTCATAATGAAATTATATCAGGTAAGATGGATAGTTTTCAGACATATCCAGGTCTTATGACTCAGAAGTCAGTGAGGTGATCGCGCAAGTCGTTGCCGTTCATGGTTTCCCATGTGTTGTCGACGATAACCTGACCACCCTCGCTCTTAGGCAGCCTCCAATAGACGATATTTTCGCCGAGCGGACCGCCAGTGACTCTGACATGACCATGTCCAGGACCGTCTGGCTTGAACATGCCTCCGTAGTAGACGTTAATCTGTCCTCCAGACCTGCGCACAATAGCAGGCTGTTCGAAGTAAGCCATGATAACTCCTTCTGGAGTCGGGCGAAGAAAATAAATCCTCCGCAAAACGGTGCGTTGATTTGACGCAAGCTAACACACGTTGTGAAAGCTAATGTAGATATATCAATAATAGAGTAAAATGTCAAGCTATTTCATCAAAAATATATTGTAAAAATAAGGTTTTAAAATAACGTTAATTGCTCGGTTGGTAAATCCAGCTCAATTTCTCTGTCAACTTTTTGCGCCCGATAGCCAATAAACTTTTTGACATTGTAAGCCAGCAGCTGACCGTCGTAATCAGTGATGACAATTGAGCCGATGACACTGCGTACATGTCCGACTAGTTGACTATAATCCTTCATCAAAACGGCACGTGACAGATCAACGCCAGCGGTTTGAAAATAATCTTCGCAAGGAATTAGCTTGGACTTCGGAAACGACACGCCAATTTTCTGCTCAATTTCAAGTAATTTTTGTCGCAATTCTTTTTCGCCAATCGCACGATCAAAAGGTTGTTTTATCAATTCCATCTTTTTGTGAACTGGCAGAGTTTCAGCTATTCCGTCCAGCTTGGAAATTTTCGCCTCATATTGCCTGGCGATCAATGCCGAAGAAAACGTTTCTAGTTTTATGGCTAATCGCGCTCCCTGCTCCAACAATCTCCGAATTCCGCGCTCTTCTTGCGAGATTCCAACTTTTATGACGTTCGGTGCGAAGTACGCCAAGTAAACAAAGTGCGGATTTTGATTGATTTTTTCTTGTTGAGCGGAAACTGAATTGGCGTTGTAAAAAGCTGGATTGAAGCCGGTTTTATCGCGGCATTTTAAGCAATTTTCATACTTTTCATCAACTGTGGCATAATCTGGACAGATTTGACTACAGCGATTCTCAAAATCCACCCAACCAGTGCAATATTTGACAGAAAAATCAAACTTAAGAGATAAATCTCGTCCAAATAATTCATGACGCTCAATTTTATCGCCAACTTGACATTCAATAAAAGGCTTATTGTCAGTGTTAAAACTGGCATAACTGAGCAAAAACTCGCTCGGTAGCATAATATTTATAATGCAGCTTCGACTGCAGCCCAAGTTGCGTCAGGATTGTCTTCAGGGATGATGATTGTAACTTGGTCGCCGACGTTAATTCGGAAGTAAGTTACGCTAGCAAGCAAAATACGATATTCGCGACCAGAAGCCTCGACGTAGTAAATTCCGTCGTGCTGGACGAGCGTTCCGATAACTTGTTTTCGTGGCACAGGACCGATCTGTTTATAGATAAAGCTGCCGTCTTCAGCGATTGTCAATTTCATCAGGTCACCTTCAACCAGCTTCGACTTTGAAGCGTAATTAGCTGGGATTGGGTAATTTTTGCCGTCTGGGCTAAGCATCATTTGGCCGTCAAATACGCCTTCGATAATCTTTCCTGTTACATCATCTGACGAATTTTTGGCGTGACAACTTGACCGTCGTCGCCAATAATACTAATCAATAATTCTTTTGCGGCAGCTAAATTGGTTTCCGCCTCTTGAATAAGTGTCCTCAGACGCTTAATTTGCTTTTCTGGTAATTCAGACATGGTTCTCGCAATTCCTTTGTCTATTTTTTATAATACTTAACTAATATATAGCATATCCTTACATTTATATCAAGTCGTGTCATTTGATTTTCTCTGATTTTCCACAGCGCTATAAGATATGGACGGAAAAGTGTTGCAAATTTTACTCTTGAAAATGATGTGTGGTTCGTGATATTAAGATTGGCGACATAAAAATCACCGCCCAGAGCGGACGGTGATTAAACGAAACAAATTGGCGTTGTATAACAAATTATGAAAGCTCGACAGTAGCGCCAGCGTCTTCCAAAGTTTTCTTTGCAGCTTCAGCTTCGTCTTTAGAAACTTTTTCCTTGACTGGTGCTGGAGCGCCGTCAACGATAGCTTTTGCTTCACCTAGACCTAGGCCAGTGATTTCCTTAACAGCCTTGATAACTGCAACCTTCTGAGAACCAGCGTCTTTCAAAGTAACTGTGAACTCAGTTTTTTCGTCAGCAGCAGCGGCGTCACCACCAGCAGCTGGACCAGCAACAGCGACAGCTGCAGCAGCTGGCTCGATGCCGTATTCTTCTTTAAGATGATTTTTCAATTCGTTAACTTCTAGAACTGTCAATTTTACAAGTTCTTCAGCCAATTTCTTAATATCAGCCATTGATATTCTCCTTTATTATTATATTGTTGCGATGAATGCAACGTTACTAGTGTTGATTGCTAAACTTAAGCAGTAGCTTTGGCTTCGATGCCGTCCAAAAGTCCGTGCAAATTGCCGCCAAGCGCGTTGACCGTGTCGTGTACTGGTGATAGCAATTGTGATACCACTTGAGCAACGAGCTGGTCTTTGCTTGGTAGGCCTGCCAATGCTTTAACGTCAGCTTCGCTAATTGCCAAGCCTTCGCCTGAGAAGCCACCTGCAAGTTGTAGTGCTGGATGCGTTTTTGCAAACGTGTCCAATACCTTTGCTGGCATAACTTCATCTTCGCTACTTACAGCGTAAACCAATTGACCAACCAATAAGCTGGTGTCGGTTTCTTTGTAAGTATCGATTTCCTGAAGAGCTACGCGTACCAAGCGGTTTTTAACAACCTTGATGGTAACGCCCGCTTCGCGAGCTGCCTTGCGTAGTTCTTGTAGGTCGGCAACGGTAAGAGTTTGATATCGAGCAAAAGCCGTACCCTTAGCGTCTTTTAATAGCTCTGTCAGTTCAGCAACCAAAGTTTGTTTTTTATCGCGTGAAATTGCCATAAAAATCCTTTCTTTGATTGAGTTAATTTGTTATGTGCCAATTTGTTAACGTGCGGTAATGGAGAATCAAAAAACGTCTTTGATTCTCGCACTACCAAAGACGTCAAATAAAACTGTTAGTTTCATCCCTCGGTGGCATTTTTACATCTGTTTTTCATACAAATCGCCACTGTCTTTGGTAATGTTCCAGACCATTGTAGCAGAAATGACAACGAAAAACAAGAGTTATGGTGATTATTTTCCAGCCGATTCAATCGCCTTATTTATTGCATTTTCACCTAATCGTAATATTCTCCTGCGTTGAGCGACAGTTGTGCCTCCCCACACGCCATATTCGGCAGATTCTGGGTGGCGGAGCGCATATTCTAAGCATTGTTTTAATACTGGACATTTTCGGCACATATCTATGGCAGCTTCCGCGGCTTCTGTCTTTCTGGTGCCTCTTAAATCTTGGTCTGGAACATTTGGGTTTATTTGGAAAAACAAGCGATCAGCTTCTTTGGCGGACAATTCCGCGCATTTAGCGCCTTCTAATAGACTCTCGTTACTTAATTCTGACATATTTATTATTTTACAATAATAACGTAATAAAATCAATAGGTTTCTAGGTCTAATCAAAGAGAAAACCCGCTCCGTGGTGGAGCGGGCGGGCGAACCTCCTTTCTTTCTGTATCTGTATGTTCTGTCGAGGGGTGCTAGTTGATTAAACTAACACCCCTCGACGAGATGGGTTACCTCTCCGAGCGTGCCGTCTGGCGACGACGCGCCCAAATGAGGAAGCCTCCGAGAGCCACTAGCGCGACCGCGCTGGTGACTACGTCTCCACTTGTACCAGTGACCGCCAGCTTCTTGTGCTGGGGTGCTGGTGTGGGGGTAGCCGAGGGCGTAGGCTCCTCATACCGTTCAATAACGGGAGTGGGGAGCGGCACGGGTTTGCGTGTAGGCGTCGTGCTCGGACTCGGAGTCGGTGTCACCGACGGGGTCGTGCTCGGCGTGGGTGTCGACGGTGTTGCCGACGGACTCGGTGCCGGGCTTGGTGCCGACGGACTCGGTTCAGGAGTCGTCGACGGGCTCGGCTCCGGGGTTGGAGTCGGTTCCGGCGTGGGTGCCGGAGTCGGAGTGTTGTCAAATCCGGCGTTGCCGCCGGACTCTTTCCTGGCAACCTTAGCTACCACTTCCCAGGATTTATTCTGGGAAGTGATGGACGCTGTGTCAGTCCACGGACCGGGATCTGTGGCGCTGACGTTAATGTTCAGCTCAACGCGGGCTTTTTCGCCCTGATTTAGCTGAATATTGAGAGTTGCCTTGTCGTCAGCACAGCTGACGATATCAGGTTCCTCAAACCGGATATACTGGGGTTGACCCCAGTTACCGGCCGAGGAATAGATCCCAACCCGTCCATTGAGCAGACTGCTGCAGACGAACTTCTGACCCGGTGAGGTCAATACGTCCGTGATAACGAACGTTTGAGCGTCCTGCGTGGCGGTGGGCAGTACGATCGTGACTCTTTGTTGAGAGCCATCTACAGATCCCACTTAGAGGGGGCTGCACCAATTGTGGAGCACCCATCACAGGTGCCCACTTGGATGGTCGTTCTGCGAACGACACCACCAACGTTCCATTCCAATTCTCGGGTTTCCCCGGGAATTAGAGAACTACTCATGTGGACGCGCCACCACGCCGAGGCGTGGAAGTTCACTCGTCCGGGCACCTCCACAGCATCGGTCAGTTTGATCGACACAGTGTGGTCGGCAGAGTATGTGGCGTACCCAATGACGATCCCCTCTGGGGTTGTCATCGGAATCGGTGCGAAATTCGCATCCGTGCCAAGTTCGCTCGGCACAGAAATGGAGATAGTATCGCCATTGCAGTGACCCTGCTTAAGGGTCAATTCAATGGAGAATTGTACTGACTCGTAGGCAGTGTACTCCGGGGATCCATCTGAGGTCCTCAGAGCCGTCTCGATTTCCTCGGCTGAAATCGGTCGAGGAGTACAGTTGCTGTCGGTGGTTGCCGCCGTGGCGACACTACTACCAGACGACGACTGCTCAGTGTTAGCAGTGCTGCTCGACTGAGCCTCGCCAGCGACACCAGACGAAGACTGAGCCTCGTTGCCGGTATCTGCTACTGTGGTAGCAACACCAGACGACTGGGCTTCGGCAACAATACCAGACGAGGACTGAGCCTCGGCTGCTGACTGTGCCTCGTCGGCGCGTGACACCCCTCCGAAGAGGAATGCAGCGAGGAATGCAGCGAGGATTGCCATGATAGGCACCCTCAATGGGGTCTTACGGTGATTCATTTCACCATCATCCCTTCTCTTGTGAACAATAAGATACAGATGTTAAGGTCCTTATCCAGCTAGGCTGGAAATCAGGAGATCTGAACATCAGCATCTAGGTGGACTTTACTATTTATCATAAAAAATGAAAAATGCAATAGTAACACAAAAATCCCGCCAGAATCGACGGGATTTAATTGCCTGAAATATAAAGATTACAGAGAGTTCTCTACTTTAATGCCAGGACCCATGGTTGTGGCAATTGCAATGCTCTTAACGTAAACACCCTTTAAGCTGGATGGCTTTTGGGAGTTCAAGCTGGTTAAGAATGCGCGTGCGTTTTCTGACAATTTTTCAGCTCCGAATGATACTTTACCGATTGACAAGTGAACGATGGCTTGCTTATCAACGCGGTATTCAACTTTTCCGGCTTTTGCTTCAGAAACGGCTTTAGCGACGTCGGTAGCAACAGTGCCAGACTTTGGATTTGGCATCAAACCGCGTGGACCAAGCAAACGTGCGTATTTACCAAGCTTTGGCATGTACTGTGGAGTTGCGACCAAAATGTCGAAGTTCAATTCTTCCTTGTCCAATTGGCTTAGGAATTCTTCGTCACCGATGATATCAGCGCCAGCTTTTTTAGCGGCAGCGTGTTCTGATTCTGGTGCAAAAACTGCTACGCGAACATCCTTACCTGTACCGTGTGGCAATGCTACGGTTGAGCGAATGTTTTGGTCGGCTTGGCGTGGGTCAACGCCTAGGCGGATGTGGATTTCAACGCTAGCGTCGAACTTAACTGGGCTGGTTTCAGTAGCCAACTTCAAGGCTTCGTCTAAGCTGTACAATTTGTTCTTTTCAACGTTTTTTGCGGCGTCCTGATATTTTTTACCGCGGCGCTCCAAGCGTGGACGAGTAACTGGCTTTGGACCCTTCTTTACGTGAGCTTCAGCGTCGTCTGATTGTGGAGTAGTGTCGCCAGCTTCCTTGCGAGCTTCCTTCTCTGCTTTTTCAGCGGCTTCGTCAAGAGCTTTTTGGCTGCGTTTGCCAGACTTAGCGACGGTAGCTTCGCGCTCAGCAACAACGTCTTTGTCTTTGTTGTCTTGAGGCTTGCTTGCGTCTGTAGCCTCTGCAATTGCTGCTTCAATTTCAGCGATTGTGTTTTTCTCACTAACTTCTAGTTTTAGTTCTGCTGCTTTTTCTAGCAACTCGGCTTTCTTTGCCATAAAAATCCTTTCTGTGGTGCGAACGGCAATTTGTCATCTTAACAAATCAGCCTCCCAACATTGATTGATAATGTTGAAATTATACCATATTTTTAGAGATTGAGGCAAATATTTACTTTTATGGAGAAGAATTGTATAATATGTAATATTATGAGTGAGTTTACGAAAATTGTAGGTAACGAAGACGGTTCTTTAGGCACGATAGATATCTACATCCCAGAGCAATGTATGTCTTGCCCAAGAATAATAGAAAGTTAAACGACTTAGAAGAATACAGAAAAACAGTAAATAAACTTCTAGAAATGGCGTTTAGTGGTGATGAGGTGACATTGGTTAATAAGGCTACAGGTGAGGTATTAGATAAAGATCAATCTACTAAAATTGTTTGTAAAATGGCCGCCAGTGGAATGGACGAGCTAGATGAAAATATTGCAAAAGCGCAGAGGGATATTTACACGCTAACTAATGGGTGTGAAGGACCTTTAACTCTTGGAGGGTCTGACGGTTCTCGGGTTGTGCGCGTCGCTATGTGTGATAGTCCGAAGGTGTTTTATTCAGGGTTGGGTGAAACTCAAATTGGTGAGCCGGTGATAATACAGCGCGATCTGAAGAAAAATGAAGATTAACATATAATTGCTGTTTTTGATAAAATAGTAATTATGGATATAACAATTACAAACATACAAGCAAGGCAAATTTTAGATTCGCGTGGAAATCCGACGGTTGAGGCGGACGTGACTTTGAGCGATGGTTCGTTTGGGCGTGCGGCTGTTCCGTCTGGCGCAAGCACTGGTTCTTTCGAGGCTGTTGAGCTTCGGGACGGCGAGTTGGCGTTTGGCGGTAAAGGCGTGCTTCGTGCGGTCGAAAATGTCAATGGTGAAATTGCGCAGGCTTTGAAAGGTTCTAATCCGTTCGACCAGGCTGCAATTGACGAGAAATGAAGAGTCTGGACGGTACGCCGAATAAGGCACGTTTGGGTGCGAATGCTATTTTGGCGGTGTCGCTGGCTGTAGCGAAAGCTGCCGCTAAGTCGCGTGGCGTGGAGTTGTATCAATACGTCAATAGCTTGGCTGGAAATCCTGCAATGTGCCTGCCTATGCCGATGATTAACGTGATGAACGGCGGTCAGCATGCGTTGGGTGCGACTGATTTTCAGGAATATATGATTATTCCAACTAGCGCGGCAACTTTTGCAGACGCAGTTCGAATGAGCGCGGAAGTTTTCCATGCATTGGCAAAAATCCTGAAAGACGAAGGCTATCCTACGACGGTTGGCGATGAAGGCGGCTATGCACCTCATGTCAGGAATGGTAATATGGAGCCTATTTTGTTGCTATCTCGTGCCATCGAGCAGGCTGGCTATAAATTAGGCGTGGACTTTGGTTTTGCGCTGGACGTTGCAGCGAGCGAGCTTTACAAGGACGGCAAATATAACTTGGCGACTGAACACCGAATTCTGTCGGCTGACGAAATGATTCGCACGTATAAAGCCCTGTTGGAACGTGTCCCTGTTCTCTCGATTGAGGATGGATTGAACGAAGAAGCTTGGGAAGATTGGGAGAAAATGACGGCTGATTTGGGCAATTTTGCGCAATTGGTTGGCGACGATCTTTTGGTGACGAATGTCGAGCGATTGAAGCGCGGAATTGAAGAAAGGCTGGCAATGCGATCTTAATCAAGCCGAACCAAATTGGTACATTGACCGAAACGATTCAGGCTGTTTTGATGGCTAAGAACGCCGGCTGGAATACAGTGATGAGCCACCGATCTGGCGAAACGGAGGACGTAACGATTTCTCACTTGGCGGTCGGTTTGGGCGCGGGTCAAATTAAGACTGGCTCGATGTCGCGGTCAGAGCGAATTGCTAAGTACAACGAACTGCTGAGAATTGCGGAAAAGCGCCCAGATTTGGAGATTGCACATCCGTTTGTGAAGTAACTCTCACAAAAAGACTTCCCCGTAATTCAGAGGAAGTCTTTTTTATTTGGCGATTTTTTGACAATTATTCGAGGATTATCTTCTTAAAAACTCAATTCCCCCACCCTCGTTGATTCGGACAATTTGCGACGGCTGAGCGTCGGCGGTTTCTCCAGAATCGACATAAATCGGTACTAATTCGTGGAAGTAATTTATCGCTTCAGTGACGTTCTTTGCCGGTTCTTCTCCCGATGGATTTGCGCTGGGCGCGACCAAAAGACCGACGGTTCGAATTAACTCTGCCAACGGAGATTCTGGCACAACTCTGAATGCCAATGTTCCGCCATTTCTCGAAAGATGTGGCAGAAAATTAGGACTCACTTTGGTGATGATTGTTGTTGGTCTATTTTTGGAGATTTCTTGATATTCGTGTTTGATCGACGGCGTGAGATTAGGGATCTCGTCAATATTCGCAACCAAAATAATAACGGGTTTATCCAAGGGGCGCCGCTTAACTTCGTATAATCTCTCGACGGCTTTTTCTGAATTGGCAGCGGCTAATATTCCGTAAATCGTATCAGTTTTAGCAACTGTCAATTGTCCATTTTTAAGCGCGGAAATTACACTGTCATCTAAAATATTCTTTACAATCATTTATTACATCTTCCCATAAAATAACCCCGAGAAGTCCGGGGCTATTTGCTAAAAGTTCTGTAGATTAGTCGACGACTTCAACGCCCATTGAGCGTGCTGATCCGGCGATAACTTTCATTGCTCCTTCGATGTCGATTGCGTTCAATTGGTCTTTTTTCGCCTCAGCGATTTCTTGCAATTGTGCGCGAGTAATCTTACCGACCTTGTCTGAGTGTGGCTTGCCACTACCCTTTTGGATTCCAGCTTTCTCACGAATCATATCGTCAACTGGCTGACCAAGTGAGTTCCAAGTAAATGTTCGGTCTTCGTAAACTTGAATGTGAACAATTACGTCCTTACCCATCATGTCTTTTGTAGCGTCATTGAATGGATTGATGAAGTCCATCATGTTTAGTCCCCACTGACCAAGCGTTGATCCCACTGGAGGACCTGCTGTTGCTCGACCGGCTGGAATGCGTAATTTCAAATTACCAATAATTTTCTTTGCCATAGTTCTTCCTTATAGTTTGTAGTGCGTAACTCGAATATTATATCGAAAAATGCTTAAAATTGCAAGCTAAACTTTTTTAACCTGCAGGGCGTCCAACTCGACTGGAGTGTCACGGCCAAACATGCTGACCATAACCTTCAAAGTACCCTTAGATGCGTCAATTTCGCTCACTGCGCCATCAAAGCCCTTGAACGGACCGTCGATAATTGAAACAACTTCGCCTTCTGAGAAGTCAATCTGATGTTTTGGCTCTTCAACGCCCATTCGCTTCTTAATCTTCGCAATTTCTTTTTCAGAAACTGGAGTTGGCGTAGTGTCGGCACCCACAAATCCTGTAACGCCCGGCGTGTTGCGGATAATGTACCAAGTTTCATCGGTCAATTTCATCTCAACCAAGACATAGCCCTGGAAAATTTTAGCCTCAACAATTTTACGCTTACCGTTGCGAATTTGAATTTGCTTTTCCTTTGGCACGATAACGTCAAAAATCTTATCAGCCATATCGACACCGTTGATTCGCTGGCGGATTGATTCGGCAACTTTTTCTTCGTAGCCAGAATAAGTGTGAATTGCGTACCATTGCTTACTGTCGTCATATCGTTTTGAACTCATAATATCTCCTCTATTTCAAAATTTGGTTAAAGCCCCAGTTGAATGCGGCGTCAAGTAATAAAATCAGAACGACAAACGTAAAGGTGAAGATAAGCACCGCCGCTGTCATTGCCCAAGTTGCTGAGCGGGTTGGCCAGCGAACTAGCTTCAACTCTTCCCAAGCGCCCTTGAAATATTCAATCAATCCACCTTTCGCCAGACTTTTTAGACGCTTTTGTGGTGATTTTGGTTGGTTTATTGATTTTTTTTGCTACAGCTTTTTCTTTTTTTGGCGCGTCGTCGGTAGCCTTGATTCGACGAACCGTAGTTTTGCTGCTTGCCTTGCCTTTCTGTGCCATATTTTCTCCCAATTTAAAAAGTCTGTTTTTCACAGACTGTCAATAGTCATTGTAATTCATCTAGTCCAAAAAAACAAGTTGACCGAATATTATTTGTCATTATTTTTAAACTCTTTCAGCTTGAATCCGAACGTCGATCCGTGGTTTAATCGGCTTTCTACCTCAATTTTGCAGCCCAATTTCTTCGCCAACTTAGCGGAAACGTATAGGCCTAATCCCGTGCCTTTCGTCTCGCGAGTTCTATAATCTTCTGCGCGGTAAAACTTGTCGAAAATTTTCGCTATGTCGGCTTTGCTAATGCCAATTCCCGTGTCAATAACCTTGAAGGTGATTTCGCCAGATTTATTTTTCTTGATTGATAAAGTTATGGAGCCTTTTTGTGTATATCGAATGGCGTTGGTAATGAAGTTTTGGAGAATTTCCTCCAGATATAGACGAGAAACCTTAACTACGCCAAGTCGCCCGCCGATATCCAAATTGAAAGCCAAACCTTTTTCGCCCGCCTGAGGTGAATATTCGGAATTTATCTGAGCCGCCAGTTCTGCTACGTCGATTATTTCTGTTTCATCAGCCACACCTCGCTCGGCGCGTGATAACGTACTGAGGTCGTTGATCATTCGCGCTAAGAATAAAATTTGCTTATGAGATTCGTCGATGGCTTCGGGAATTTTGCTAGTCATTTTACGCTCGACCAGCAATTTGGCGTTACTCAGCGAACCTTCAGCAATAGCAATTGGCGTGCGTAATTCGTGACTAACTACGCTAATAAATTCATCGCGCTCCTCTTCGAGGCTCTTCGTCTTCGTGATGTCGCGCAAGATAAGCACATATCCGTCCGGTGTCATCTTGTCGCCACCCTGAACTGGCGCAAGCGTAACTTCCAGGCGAATATAATCGCCATCTTCGATTTTCATCAGAATGTCGTCGCGCTGGCGAATTGCGGAAGATTTGGTGAGTTCCTTAAAAATGTCAATCGGCTTTTTATCTGTCGTTTCAAGGTTCAGCACTTGACTGATATGTTCGCCGTTAATTCCGCTGTTCGTATCAATTAAATTAAGTGCCGCAGAATTGTACGTATTGATAATTCCATGCTCGTCCGTGCTGAGAATCGCGTCGGTAATGTTATTGATAAGCGTGATCATTCTTTGGTGCTCGCTGAGGCTTTTTTTATCATTTTTATAATCAGATTTATCGCTAATTTCCGACAATATTTTATGTAAAACAATAGCTATAACACCTAAAACAACACTCAGAGTGATCAATAGAAAAATTAGCGCCCACATAGCTAAAGTATAACATAAGCATATACGTTTCTATATGTATGGCGAATATTTTTTCAATTCATTTCGGTGGATTTTATAATGCGGGTCAAATTTGGAAACTTCGTCCCAGAATTTCGTCGAGTGATTCATATGCCTGGTGTGACATAATTCGTGGATAATTACGTAATCAATTAGCTCAAATGGCAAGTTCATCATCCCGATGTTCAAGCTAATCGTTCCAGATGAAGAGCAGCTTCCCCAGCGACTTGATGAGTGTGTGATTTTACTCCGAGCAAAAGAAAAGCCGTGTTCTTTCGCTAAAAACGACAATCGCCTTGGTAAATACGACTTGGCTTCTTTTCTGAGCGCGGCCAGAATTTTACTGCGGATAAGTTGTTGGTTTGCGGCAGATTCGACGGATTCCGCTTCGTTGATTTCTACCAATATCTGCGTTCCGACGATTTTTACGCTCGAAGGTTTCGCGGTCGTTTGTATCAATAAATTATGACTTTTGCCGATTTGCTGATTTTTCGTGTAAGAAAGCTTTTCTCTGTATTGAGAAACTAATTCGCGGATCTGCTTTCGAGAGGTTTTAATCAATGCCTTTGCGGCTAGCAGCGGCGCATATGGCGGCACTGTAATTTGTATTCGTCCGTCTGGCGCAATTTTCAAACTAACAGTCTTCGCTAAGCTACGTTTTTTAACGACAATTTCTCCGAATTCTTCGTCGGTAATAATTGTCATGGTTAACCTATGTTAATGCGATTTCCGGCAATTGGGCGGCGTGGAGCTTCTGGGCGACTGGCTCCGATTTGCTTAAGAACGGTGCGAGCTTGACTGCTTAAGGTGTGACGACCACTGATCACGACGTAAGATTCGCTACTGTGTGGTGCCGAAAACTGCTTCAATCGTCGTTCAAAAGATTCGTCATTCCCGCCATAAGTCTTTATCCAGCGATGCTTGGCTGTGGCGGGATCGGTTTGCACCCAAACAAATAGAACTTTATATCCATATTCCCTGGCAAGGCGATTGATGCGCATACGATTCGTGCGCTGATCCGTTGATCCGTCCAAAATAACAGTTTGCTTAGTCTTCAAAAATTCTTCCAAAGCGACAATGTTGCGTCAGAAATGGTTTTTGTATTGTCCGTAAAAACTTCAAATTGTCGAGAACTTACCACTGGAGAATTGAAAATCTTCGCAAATTCTACAGCGAATTGTGTCTTCCCTGAACCTGGCGCACCAACCATGGCGATAATATGCGGAAGTGAAGGCGATAAAGGTTTCATATTGAGAAATTATAGCAGATTTTTGACTAATAAAAAAGATTCTCTTTCGTGCGAGAATCTTGGCAGGAGTGGAGGGACTCGAACCCCCGACACCTGGTTTTGGAGACCAGTGCTCTAGCCACCTGAGCTACACTCCTATAGCACTTATTTTATCACGAATTAGCTTTGTCGCAAATGTTAAAATTGTGAAAAATAAAAAAACTCGCGAAAAAGATCCCAAAATCCCTTGAAAAAACATAAGCGTAGTTCTACAATTAACTCAGAGATGAAAATTTTAATGCTTGGGTGGGAACTTCCTCCGCACAATAGTGGCGGACTTGGCGTTGCTTGCTATCAGATGTCGAAGGCGCTTGCTTCGGAGGGCGTTGATATTGACTTTATTATCCCCTACACCGCTGAGCATCCCGGAATTGACTATATGAATATCTATTCAGCTACTCCTTTACCGCCGAATTATCACGATTTGGGTGCGTATAATAACGGCTCAGAGGAAGACCGTGAAACGCTAAGGACGAGTATGGTCTTTCGCCGATGCGTGCTGTGCAGAGGCGTTACGGCAAATACGTTCGGAAGTTTGTGAAAAATCATCAGCCCGACGCGATTCACGCGCATGATTGGTTGACGATGGAAGCTGGAATAATTGCTAAGGAAATGACGGGCGCGCCGCTAATTGTGCACGTTCACGCGACGGAGTTTGACCGTTCTGGTGAGCAGTCCGGGAATCCTCTGGTTCACGAAATTGAGCAACAAGGCTTGTTGATGGCTGATCGGATAATCGCCGTTAGTGAAATCACGAAGGAAATAATTGTTAAGAATTATCACATTCCGCCAGAGAAAATTGAGGTGGTTTATAACGCGATTGATTTGGCCGATTTGCCGCCACATGAGTATGACGCCAGCACTTACAGATATTTGGAGGAGTTGAAAAAGGATGGCTATACGGTTGTTGGCGCGTTGACGCGACTCACGGTTCAGAAAGGTTTGACGTATTTTGTACGAGCCGCAGCGAAGGCGCTTGAAAAATATGAGAAGATTGTTTTTGTTCTATCCGGAAATGGTGAGCAAAGAGATGAACTGATTGAACTAGCGGCAGATTTAGGGATTAGCGATAGGATGATTTTTACGGGATTTGTGCGCGGAAAACAGTGGCGAGATATTTACTGTTTGATTGATGTTTTTGTGATGAGTTCGGTTTCTGAGCCATTTGGCTTGACTGCCTTGGAGGCGGCGCATCATGATACTGCGTTACTTATTAGTCGTCAATCTGGCGTTGGTGAGGTTCTGAATAATATTATGCGGTTTGACTATTGGGATGTGAATAAATTGGCGGATGAAATTGTTAATATCGCTGAATCACCTGCCTTACAGAAGTCTTTGAAGAAAAACGTTAAGAATGAATACGCGAGAATTTCTTGGCAGGACGCCGCTAGAAAATGTCTGAAACTGTACAAAGGAGCGCTGGTATGAATAAAAATAAAGGAATAGTTTTGTATCTACATGTACACCAACCGTGGCGAATACGCGAGTATAGTATATTTGACGTGGCTTGGAAGCATAATTATTTCTCTGGCGGTCAAAATCCAGATCAGGACAATCAAAAAATATTCCAAAAAGTTGCAGAAAAGTCGTATTTGCCGATGAATGCTTTACTTGAAAAATTATTGAAAAAATATCCTGATTTTAAGATTTCACTGAGTTTTAGTGGAACGTTTTTAGAGCAAGCTGAAAGGTTTAATCCTGAAGTTTTGGAGAGCTTTAAGCGCTTGGTAAAGACTGGTCAAGTAGAAATATTATCAAGTCCGTATCATCACAGTCTGGCGTTTTTCTATTCACGTAAGGAGTTCGAGCGTCAAGTTGAGCTTCATCGCTGGAAGATTCGCGAGATTTTTGGTGCGGAAACGCGAGTTTTGGCAAATACAGAGTTGGCGTATAGCGATGACTTGGCAAAATGGGCTGAGCAGGATGGCTTTAAGGGTGTGCTGGCTGAAGGCTGGGATCCGATTCTGAATTGGCGCAGTCCGAATTATGTATATCGCCCGAGAGGCACGAAGAAAATTGGATTACTGCTTAAGAATTATCGATTGAGTGATGATTTGGCGTTTAGGTTCAGCGATCGAAAATGGAATGAATGGCCGTTGACCGCGGACAAGTTTAATACGTGGGTGGAAGATTCTGTCCGTTACGCGCCACTGCTTAACTTGTTTATGGACTATGAAACTTTCGGCGAACATCAATGGGCGGAATCTGGGATTTTCAGCTTCTTTGAGAACTTTGTTGATAAATGGCTGAGCGCTAGTGGCAATACTTTCTATACCGTTAGCGAAGCGCTGGACGCGAATGCGCCTGCCGGTGAAATAAGTATGCCGTCGCCTGTAACGTGGGCGGACGCCGAGCGAGATTTGACGGCTTGGAACGGAAACAGCTTACAGAAAGAAGCTTTGCGATATGTCTATGAGCTTGAAGATGAGGTCTTGAATAGCAAGGATGAAGGTCTAATTAGCGATTGGCGAAAATTGCAAACTTCAGATCACTTCTATTACATGGGAACGAAGAATTTTACCGACGGCGATGTTCACGCTTATTTTAGTCCGTATGATTCGCCATACGACGCTTTTCTTTACTATATGAATACCATTCGTGATATGAAATCTCGATTGAGGAAATAGTCAGACATTCTTGCCAAATAAAAACTCCCTCTTAACGCGAGGGAGTTTCTGTATAATCCTGTTAAATTAGCTTTTACGAGCCTTAACTTCGTTGCGACCAAGGTTTTTCTTAGTCTCGGTGTAAGTAGCGTGTTGCTTTGCAATTGGGTCGTACTTACGCAGTGTCAATTTACCCTGACCTTTTGTGGTACGGTTCTGGGTGTTAACGGTAGTATAGTAAGTTCGGTGGTTGCTCAAGTTACTCACCAAACCAATCAGCTTTCGTTTCGTATTCTTCTTTGCCATCTCTTTACTCGTTAGATTTATAAAACGTCTTGACTAATTATAGCATGGGTGAAGTGAAAATGCTAGTACCATATCAGATTTTACTAATTTTTATGCTTACTTCGCCGATTGATAAGGCGCGCCGGACTCTAATCTTTCTTTTCCAAGTATAAATATTTATTCAGCCATTCATCTGTCGGTTCAAGGTGTCTGTCGTCAATCTTTTTGAGTGGCATATTTTTTGCCATATCATCCGCAAGCTCCAATATTACGTCCTTGAGCTCGATATTATCCTTGTAATAATCCGGTATGTTTTTATAGCCAACCCTCGCTCCAACGATATTTCCAGTTATTGCCGCTGTTGAATCTGAATCCCCGTCGTGATTTGCCGCCGCAATGATCGCCTCCTCAAAATCGTCTTGGTACTTGACCGAGCAATAAATAGCAATCGCAACCGACTCTTCGGCGACCCAACCTTCCCCGAGTTGATAAAGAGCTTCTTGATCTTCAACGTCAGATTTGGCTAAGCGAACGGCGTTATTAAACAGTTTGGTCAGCTCGGCTTTTTCGCTATCACAACCAATCTCAAAAGGATCTTGATCTCCATAAACTTTCTCGGTAGTCCAGTCGTTCATTTTCTGGATTGCGATTTGCACGGCTTCTTCTATCGATTTTCCGTCCAGTGCGTAATAAATTATATATCCCAGCGTGTATGCGGAAAGAATTGCCAGAGGATGCCCGTGAGTCAGCGCGCAAGATTTGGCGGAAATTTCACCGACAACGTATTCTTTGCAATACAAGGCAATTGGCGCAATTCGCATAACTCCACCGCAGCCTTTACTGCCGTTGAGACCACCTTCTAATGTTCCTCTTTCTCCCGAGGAAAGTGAATCAAGGCACGTCATTCCTGGACTTCGCACGGCGTTTAACTCCGGAATATTTTTTATCCAAGCTACTGGCATGTGCTCGACCTGTCCAGCTTTTTGTTGCGTGTCAAGCCAATCCAAATACGCCAAATATATCGCCTCCGACGGAAGCGGCGCTATGCCACGCGTTTGAAGTCGTGTAGATCGCCATAAAAGTCCGCAAGCTGTAAATAGCGTCATCTGCGTATCGTCCGAAATCATACCAATTCCATCCGTAAATCGAGTCGTTGACCTCGGAGCTATGTCACGCTCAAACTCTATTTGGTAGCCGAGCGCATCGCCAATTGCTCCGCCCAGCATTGACCCGCGCACTTTATCAATTCTCTGCTCTATCGATTGTTTCATCATAACACCCTCCTAACCTTGTTAAGATTATATCATTAGCTAAGTTTTTGGCGGTCGTTTTATAGTATAGTTATCAGAAAGGTTACTCACTTAGTAGTCGCGGAAATCATTTCTTGGAACATTTTCCAGATGGACGGAATTAAAAACGTAATACCAATGAGTTGTCGTCATGAAGTGATAGAAAAAGAAATCCCCCCTATGGTCAAATTATGGGGCGAATCTCCAAAGGTTATTAAGAATGAGTGTGCTGGGTGCAAAAATAATGACCATTTTAAACATAATGGCAAATATGTCTTTATTATGGATTGGGAAAAAGGAAAACCAGTTAAATTTATAAACTTAATGAAGGCGGAATAAAAAAGATCCGCATCTCTGCGAATCAGTGTTTCATATGGAGCCACGATCGGGGCTTGAACCCGAGACCTCATCCTTACCATGGATGCGCTCTACCAACTGAGCTATCGCGGCGTAACAGGCTTAATTTTAGCATATTAAGCCATGTTTAATCAACCGGGTTATTTCTTACGAGTGGATTTTTTGGCTGGCGTGCCGGCTTCTTTTGGCAGTTTTGGCGTGACAAACGCTTCTATTATTCCCCACGCTATGCTATTGACCAAGAACGTAACGAACAATATTCCTGACACTGATGCCGCCAGGTGTGCTGATGAGGCGTTAAATAATGTCAATAATCCCGCCGCAGCTAGCCCGATTATAGCCAGCATAATATAAGCGTACTGTAATTTCAATCGTTGGTTTTTTTCGCTATTCCATAGTGTCAGAATAGATTTTGTAAATTCAAGCATGCTCATATAATAGCATATAAATTATCAAAAGTCAATGGCGCTCAGCCTGGCGTCTTGCGACCAATTCTATAAAAATATCTACGTAAGAAAAAATATTATTTTCCGGCCTTATAATTTATCGATTAGCTCTAGTAGCTTTTTCCACGATTCCCTGTCGGTGTGGTCATTATCAACGGTAACGGCGTATACGCAAACTTTATACAGGAGAGGATATTCTTGTGAATTAATCCAAGTCTGCATCTCCAAAGGATACGCTAATTGGTCGGAAACTCCAATAGCCGCACCATAATCAGTAGTCAATAAATCAAGCCCATCGGCTCGAATCTGATCCGCCCAATATTTGCAGTGTTCGACTGCTTGTTTGTAGATCATTTGAGGGTAATTATTTTTACCGTATTCTTCTGGCAGATCATCAATTAGTTCCAATAACTTTTCCCACGAAGCTCTGTCGGTGTAATTATTGTCAACGTCTATAGCATATGTACGAACTCGATCCAAAGGATAATATTTTTGCGGATCAATCCAAGTCTGCATATATAGTGGATAAGTTAACTGATCAAAAATCCTAGTAACTTCACTGTAATCAGTAGTTAATAAATCAAGTCCTTTATGTCTAATTTCGTCCGCCCAGTACTTGCAGCGCTCGACTGCTTGTTTGTAAGTCATTTGAGGGTATTGATTCTCGCCGTTATTCATATTTTATAATTATATAACATGAAAAAGTCCCAGAGTAATAACATAAGAATTAGTATGGGACGGTCGTCTCCTTTCTATCTACCGAACAGTCTCTCGGCGTGGCGCTTGGTCACGCTCCAGATTTTCTATCCTTGGCTGGCGCTTTGCTAGGTCTCCAGTTCTTGTGAGTGTAGCCAAGCAGTTGGTAATGCGTAGAGTAATACATCCGATTGACGTATCTTTGATATGGTAGACATTGGAAAACCTCCTTTTACTTAGCTGCTATTCACTCCTAAGTTTACGGGGGTCTGGTTTAGTTTAATTGACCCGGTTTGGTAATGTATCAGCAGTGCCTGTGTCGATTAAGATAAAAAATCGCCTAAAAAGGCGACGATAATTCAAACTTGGTGCTGGAAGTAGGACTCGAACCTACGAAGCCTTACGGCGGGAGATTTACAGTCTCCTGTGATTGCCACTACACGATTCCAGCGTGATGTGGAGCCGCTTCTCGGGCTCGAACCGAGGACCTACGGTTTACAAAACCGTTGCTCTAGCCAACTGAGCTAAAGCGGCAACTGAATTTATTTTATCAATTTTTTCTCTCTGTGACAAGAGTTTACATAACTATTTTTCGCGGTTGATGTATTTTGCGCTGCTGGCGTGGGCGTGGTGCTTCAGTTTTACTATTTGTCGACGCCACAGGAGCGATCATTTTTGTGGCTTTCTTGCGTAATTCTTCAGCTAATTCAGCCTGTCCGGCATTGTCGTAAGCCTCCGCTAGGATCTTCAGTGTTTGAGGAATCGGCTCCAGTTCTACAGCCTTTTCTAGTGCATTAATTACCTTCTTCGTGTTTCCTATTTTTTCCTGAACTTTGGCGTAAGCGATGTAGCGCGCAGCCAAATCATCTTCCATTTCCAGCGCTTGCTCGAATGCTAGCGATGCCTTTTCATAGTTCTCTGTTTCGTAATAAATTAAGCCGACATTATGAAGACTTGAAGCACTTGGCTCGAGACTCTGAGCAATCTCAAAGCATTCGATAGCATCCTTATACGCCTTCTGCTTAGCATATAAAATTCCCAAACGGTTGTATGCTGTGGCGTTTTTCTCGTCGACGCGTAAGATTGTTAGCAGAGCTTTTTCTGCGCGCAGGTACTTATTCTCACGAATCGATTCTTGGGCAATTTCCCATAATTGATCAAGTTTATTAGTAATCTTAGTTGGCAGATCGCCAGTTTCTTTAATTGACGGATGATAAAAAATCGCCCAAATCATTAAAATTAGGATGAGGAATAATCCAAACATATCTATACTATTATATCACAAGTTGTGTCAGCGCCAGCCTGACGTTGGCGTTAGATTTTAACGCGCTCGCAACAGAGGTGGTTTTTTCAAGTTGCTCCTCAAGCGACGGATTTATCCCGTGAGATAAAGCTTGAAAACGAATCATATTTACTATAATATCTGTCAGCAATATTGCTTTTTGGCGGTCAGAAAAGTATTTGACGAGATTCTTAAACGTGTCGTATTCTCGATTTGTGGCTAAAATTTGCTTTGCGTCGGTGGCTAATTGTCGATATTCGGCGAATTTTTCTGGATTTTCCGCCAACTCCTTAATTAGTAACGGTCGCCCAGCAGCTAAGAAAAGAATTTGCTGGCTAGAGGCGGGGTCTAAATTGTACTTTTCGAGCAGTTTTTTATCTTGGGCGGATGTTGTTTTATGAAGAGTCAACGTTTGACAACGAGATCTAACAGTATCGAGCATTAACTTCGGGTTTTTCGCGACAAGGATAAAATTGGTATTTTTATTCGGCTCTTCCAGTGCTTTCAGAAATGCATTTTGCGACGGCTCGGTCATTGAATCGGCTTCATCAATGACAATAACTCGACGATTTATGGCGTAAGTTCGGAGCATAGAGATGAGCTCGCGGATTTGATCAACAGATATAATTTGCTTTTCTGGAAGTGGTTTCAAGTGAAAAGTATCGTTATTCTTTGCTAATATTTGAGCCACGCCCAGTCCATCAAGCCCGTAATCCGCAATTACCAAAAGCGCGTGAGGCAATTGCGATGAAATCTGGCTGATTTTTTGAGTATCTCGAGCGGATATAATCACTTCAGTCATCTATAAATCCTCTGGGAAGAATCTCTTGAATTCGTCAGGAATTGCGGCTTCAAAAACTTTTCTCTCGCCAGACGGCAAAGTTATCTCTAATTTTTGAGCATGCAACATCATACGACAATCCGAAGACTTTCCATAAACTCGATCGCCAAGAATCGGTGCATTCAAATGAGCCAAATGGACGCGTAATTGATGAGTTCGACCAGTGGTCGGCTTCAATTCCACGAGCGACTGAGTATCATTTTCCGCCAAAACATGGTAAGTCGTCTGAGCTGGTTTCCCGTTCGGATCTATACGAAAAGTGCTCGGCGCTGAAGGATTGCGACCAATTGGCAGATCAATTTTTGCAGCATTCAACTTTGGTCTACCATCAGTTATTGCTATGTAGGTTTTCTTGGCGGTTCGTTCGGCAAATTGCCTCTGTAGATGCGCGGCAGATTCTGGGTTTTTGGCGATAATCAGTAGTCCCGAAGTATCGCGATCAAGCCTATGAACAATTCCCGGACGATCGGTATCCGTTGCGAATGAGGTTTTTGGGGCGAATTATCTCCGCAACCGTCGGCTCGTCAGAAAGTCCGCCCTTCGCGTGCGTCAATAGCCCACTTGGTTTATTGACGACAATCACATCATCATCCTCGTATAAAATCGGCAAATCAACGTCCGCTTGCTCTTTTTTTCTGGCAAATTAAGCGCAATCTCATCAGTTTCATCAACCTCAAACTTCGGCGTCGTCGCGACTTTATTATTGACCGAAACGTATCCAGCTTTTATGTATTTTTGCCAAAGGCTTCGGGAAATTGTCGTGTCAAATTTGGTCGATAAATAAATGTCCAAGCGCACCTTAGTTGGCGAAATTCGGAACATTATGACGTATTTTCCCTGGAACGGCGTTTCGGTAAATTCTGGGTCTAGCGGATTCGGCAAAATCTCGGCATTATCTGGTTTTTCCGTCCACAATTCGTCAATAGATTCTTCGTCAACAATCGAACCATAAAGCAGTGCAAAATGCTGCTTGTTCAAAATAAAATCCGCAAAAACATGAGATTTGTCCGTTTGAATTTCCAATCGACGCAGCGCTTTGACGGGCGTATTGTCGTCCGCTAATTTGTACAATCTAGCTATCTTCAGCACTGTCCGAGGTAATATTTTCATGCGATTTGCTCCCTATTTTCGAAGCCCTACAGCTTTTTGAACGCGATACAAAGTTTCATTAGCGACGACATTCATGTCTTTTTCACTGGAAGCCAGCTTTTCTTCAATTGCTCGCTCATCAACCGCCGCAAGCCGATTCTGGAAATTCTCCAAAAATTCCGCGACTTCGTCGGCTACGATTCGCTTGAAATCGCCATAACGATCCATACCGAAGTACTCGTTGGCGGTCTGCTCCAGAGTAACTTCCCGGCCAGCATCTTGCCGAACCAAGGTTAAAATCTCCAGCAAATTAGAAATTCCTGGCTGATTTTCCTTGTCGTATTGAACTTTGCCAATTGAATCTGTTGTTGCGCTCATTATTTTCTTATGTGCCGATTTTGGATCGTCAGAAAGGAAAATAATTCCCTTGCCACTCTCGTCAGATTTGCTCATTTTCTTCGCTGGATTCACGAGATCTTTAATCCTTAGTCCTTGGTCTTTTCCGAAGAATTGATGCTGCTGAATTACGGGTTTCGGCACGATAAATAGATCGCCAAACTTACGATTCATTCGCTCAGCAATATCACGCGTGAGCTCCAAATGTTGGGTCTGGTCGTCGCCAACTGGCACGTAAGTCGCGCCGTAAAGTAGAATGTCGGCAGCCATCAGGACAGGATAGTTAAATAGTCCAACGGAAGCATCGCCCTTACTTCCCTTATCCTTAAACTGCGCCATTCGGCTCATCTCGCCAAATCCAGTGAAGCAATCCAGAATCCACGCCAGTTCACTGTGTGCCGGGACGTGGCTTTGGCGGTAAAGATGAATGGAAGGGTTGTCCAGCGGCAATCCGGCGGCGGTATAAACTCGAGCGTTGTTCAGGGTGCTGTCGTATAACTTACTGTGGTCAATTGGCGTCGTAAAACTGTGAAGGTCTGGGATGAATAGATTGATATCGTATTCGTCCGGGCGACGTTTCGTCATGTTGATAATCGGCAAAATAGCCCCAAAGTAATTACCTATGTGGATGTTATTGTTGGCGCGCACGCCAGTGAGGATGACGGGTTTAGTTGGTTTCATTGTATACATTATAGCACTCCTTTGGTTGTTAAGTAACGTAATAAAATGTTCATTGGGTCAATGGTGTTTGGTTTCGGCGAAGGCGCAGGATAATTCGGTGCAGCCTAATAATACCGGCGGACTGCTGGGGTAATTATTGATATAGTTTACTGCGTTCGCCTGTTCGGATTGGGCTGTTATTGGTATTTTATCCAGCGCCGCCTGAGATATTGTTTGCCCAGAAATTACTGCGCGAATTATCACTTCCAGCGCTTGTTCTTCGTCCTTATCCGGCGTTAATACGGTTACTCCGGCGGCTTTCAACGGCTTGTCATATAGTCCAGTGTGGATGGTCGTCGGCGACGCTAGCAATCGAATTGTTTTATAATGGCTGCTAGCATAATCAATTGCGACATCTACCATGGAAGTTATGCGAATATTCAGCCGCTGTTCAATATCGGGCTGCAACAAATGCGCAGTATTGCAGGCAATTATGATAACGTCGTCCATCGACGCGTCAATATTTTTCAGCTCGTTTATGATAATTTCCAAGGCTTCGCTGCGTCGCGATTCGTTGGTGATAAAATCAGGAACCGGCAGCGACAAATGAACTATATGTGGAAAATCCGTGCCATCCTTCGCGCCGTCTGCCAGCGCCTGCTGAATCATCCGCCGGTGTAGTTCCAAGCTTGCCTGCGGCCCCATGCCGCCGATGATAATTATTCTTTGCTTCATAATTCCTCCTTTGGGTTATATAAAAAAGACCGCGCGCGGCCTCTAGTCATGGTTGGTATTTTCAGAAGAAATTTACGAACAATTCAACAAGCCGCGGCGAAAACGCGTGCTTTGCCAGGCGGTGTTGATGAATTGCCGTTTTATAGTCATGGAGTGATTATAACGCTAATTGCTAAAATTCGCAAACGTTCTATAAAACAGCTCGCTTGGATATGCGCCAAACCCATAAAATGATGTAAATAGATAAACCGATTGAGAATAAGAGAGATAGGACGGCCATCGGATTTGCTTTCCATAATATTGTCCATGTTGGCGGCGAAATGATAAATTCTACCATCGCTAAGAACCCGATTTTAGTATAAATATGCAGCGATTCAGCCAGACAAACAGCGAAACTGATTACCATACCGAACACAGAGGCTACGATTAGTAAAATGACATTAAGGAGCGGCGGTCTTTCTTCCCAGCTCAGCTTAGTTGTTGCTTTATAATCTTTAAAGATTTTTTATATGTAGACGCTATATCATTTTCTATCTTTTGTATAGCTGATACATCACTTTGGGATGTTGCTATGCCATCAAAGTTACTTGCTAAATCATCCCAGTCAATTGCTGGATAGTCAACTTTATCGCAGTCAGTCAATCTCGCCATTGCAAAACACAATACATCAAGCGACACAGCCGTCTCGATTTTGTCTTGCGAATCTCGGTAGAGATCAATGATTTCGCGAGCAATGATAGCCTGTTGTATACGGTTATTATCAGCTTTCATGCATCTATTAAATAATCCCGCAGCATCGCAAGCCCGTCAACTTTCTCAATTATCGTCAGATATTCCTGCCATTCTTCGTCGTTCAATTCTGCCAAACTGCGACCAGGAAAGCTCGGATGTCCATAAATGTACAGTAATTCCGTCCAGCCATGGAGATTATCACCGCGTGGCTCGTCGGTGATAAATCCCTCTTCGTTGGCTACGAAAATGTGGTCTTTTTCGCCGTCAAAATAGCCAACCGCAAAAGAAAAAATAGCTCGACGATCAGCCTCGCCTTTCATCAACTTGATAATGCCGGGATAGCTAAAGCTGTTCAGCAGCAATTTAACAAACGGCCCCGGAAAACCTTTCAGCGCCGGGATGAAGAAACCGCGATCGTCAACGACCAAGCGCTTGTTCGGAAACGCTTTCTTGGCTTGAGATAATTTACTTTTGGCAATCGTCTGAATATCCAGCCCTCGTCCTTCGTCAAAATCATAATCGAGCTGCCTTAAATCAACACCAAGCGGCTGAAGGAGTTCTTGAAGACTAATGAATTTGCTGTGATTGGAAGTGATGAAATAAATTGGGCTATTCTCTTGTTTCATACTAATAAGTATACGCTAACTAACGTTACTTTGCAGATTTCTAATGCTTGTGTCGTACGGAATATGAATGAGGAGATTAGCCGCCATTTTTCCACTGCCTGGCACGTTGCAATAACTTATCGACATAAGCTGCTTTAAGTTTTTTATACGCTGACCTGTCGTAATTTGCTTGCTTGGCATATTGATATTTTATCTTTGAATATTGATCAGCTTCGTCATTGTGAGACCTTAGATAATCTCTGATAATTAAGAAGTTATCGTGCGTTTCAGTATTCGCGACCGCGAGGTGAATATGAATATCGCCCTCGCCAGTTTCTTCTTGTCGGGACGCCAGGAAGATATACCCTTGACGGGAACTTGGATTTAATGAAGGAAAATATCCAATTGCTACCAGTTTGTCCCGCAGCTCGTCCATGTGTTCGCTATCTTTAGCAGAAATAAGGATATCTAGGATATTTTTACCATCCAAACCAAGTACCGCGGTACTGCCGACATGATGAATTTGCGAACTATCCGCAAGCACTAGCTCTAATTTATTTTTCACACGCGTAAAGACAGCCGATATGTCTTTTTTGGATCTTTTAATTTCAACCGACATAAGACCTCCTAAATTTAATCAAAGTAACCGTTATTTTGCAGATTTCTAATGCTTGTGTCGTACGGAATTTTCCATAATTTGCCGTCGATATCCAGGTTTTTCAGAAAATTGCACATTTGCTGCTGAATATTTTTTATGTCGGCACTGTCTTCGGTCAAAACTTCCAGTTCAATAAATAATCCTAGTCCAGCAACTTCATCAATGCAAATCGTGTAATCTTCAGTCTTTGATTCAAGGCGGACTTTATCAACCGTGACAATTTCTTGCCAGCCCAGCGCTGTGAGCATTTGGCGCGCCGCATTTCCGTCATCAACCGCAAATTCATATTCATCAGACGCTAATTTTGCCTGTCCTTCAACTTTCAGTGTCATCAAGCTTTGTTGCAGCTCGCCAGTTTCCGGATTAAGAACATCGCGCACTCGCATAATTTTTGAGCCAGGAACAATTGGCGCGTCAACTTGCTCGGGCAATAAAAATACTGTATCAATTTGGCGTTTGCTTGAGATTGACGTGATAAATTGGCTTTTTAGTATGGCGATGAGATTATCGCGAGTAATATCAGACGCTAATTTGAATTTGGATTCGATTTCGATCATAAACTTCCTCGTTTGGATTTTGTTATAGGATGACTCGTTTCTGGTGAATATTTTCCTGCCAAATAATCTTTCATAATTTCCGACAGCTTCTTCGCATATTTATCGGTTACCTCATGTCGCTGAGTTGCCATTGACGTATGAGTGATATTGTTATGATCTTTTGCTAATTTCTTCAGGTTTCTCTCTACAATCAGTGGGTCGAGTTTTCCAGACAAAATAGCAATCGGAAGAGTGAGCTTAGTGATGTCATTCATCGTTGTCTGATTGATAATCGCAGTATTCAGGGCGATTAAAAACGACTCGGAGGTAACCTCGTCGGCCTTAAATCCAGCGTCAGGCCAAATATTGTGCCGATCAGCGAATTGCAAAAAGCGTTTCGAACTGCGCGGATGACTATTGAAAAACTCATAAAGCGCACGCAAAATTTTCTCTGGATGATGAATTTTTTCGTCAACCCTCGGATAATATATTGGCGGACTGCACAAAATCAGCGACTTGCTTAACTTCGGATATTGCTTGGCGAGCTCTACGGCAGCCAGCGAGCCCATAGAATGACCGATGATAATATCGACGTTATTTATGAATTCCCTACGCAAAGTGGCGGCGATACTTGCGGCTTGGTCATGAACATTATAGGTTTTCCAATCAGGCTTGGGCGAATTGCCAAATCCCAGCATATCAATTGCTATAACTCGCGTGTCTTTTGGTAGATACGGCTCCAGCGGCGTCCATGTTTTCCAGGATGTGCCTAATCCATGAATAAGTAAAATCGTCGCTTTCGGTTTTTCCGGACGAGAAAAATAATGCATGTTCAATGTATACGGAATCCGTAACCAGCGATGGATAATCTTGTCCAACATATTTTTAGTATACTATGAAAATACTCCGCCTGCATGTGAAACGGAGTATTTTGTGATAGCCTTTTCTGTATTAACGCTTAGAGAATTGTTCGCGCTTACGAGCAGAACGAAGACCGTACTTCTTGCGCTCTTTCTCGCGTGGATCACGCTTCAATAGCTCAGCCTTCTTCAGAACTGGACGCAGGTCAGCGTGAGCAGCTGTCAAAGCTTTTGCGATGCCAAGCTTGATAGCGTCAACTTGACCAGCTAAGCCGCCACCCTTAACTAGGATAGTAACGTCGAATTCTTTTTGCTTGCTGACAATTGCAAGTGGATCGGTTACTTCTGCTAGAAGAGTTTGTTGCCATCCAGGTACTCAGCGGCAGGTTTGCCGTTGATAGTGATAGTGCCTTTTCCAGGAAGCAATCGAACGCTTGCTGAAGCACTTTTGCGTCGACCTAAGCCGTAGAAATAAGTATCAGCCATATTACTTCACCTCAACTTTCTCTGGTGTTTGTGCTGTGTGGGCGTGGTCGCTGCCAGCAAAAATGCGTAGACGCTTTAGGCGCTCTGCTTGCAATTTGTTCTTTGGCAACATACCTTTAACAGCTTCTTCAATAATTCGCTCTGGGTGACGTTCACGCATTTCTTTGAATTGCGTTTCCTTAATTCCACCTGGAAAACCACTGTGGCGATAGTAATACTTATCAGTTTCCTTGTATCCAGTAACGACTGTTTGCGCAGCATTGATAACAACTACGTAGTCGCCACCGTCAATATGAGGAGTGTAAGTTGGCTTGTATTTACCAGTCAAATGCTTGGCAATTTCTGTAGCCAAACGTCCAAGTGGTAATTCGCTAGCGTCAAACAATACCCAACGGCGAGAAACTTCAGATGGTTTTTGTGAATAAGTCTTCATCTTATTTTCCTTCCTTTGGCATTGGTTTAATATCGTCAACAAACTCGATAATCGCCATTTGAGCGCCGTCGCCGACTCGCAAACGTGTTCGTTCAACGCGAACGTGTCCGCTGGTTCGACCGCTTAGCTGTGGCGCGATTTCATCAACTAGTTTGTAAGCAGCGGCGCGTGTGCTTAATGCTGCAATCACCTGACGTCGGCTTGCTAGGTCGCCCTTTTTAGCCTTGGTGATGATTTTTTCAATGTGACGCTTTAGTTCCTTAGCCTTTGGCAAGGTGGTCTCGATTTTTTTCCATACTCAACCAAGCTGGTAGCCAGACCTTTGAGTAGGGCTCGTCGCTGATCACGCTCGCGGCCGAACTTGCGCCCTTGATATCCGTGTCTATGCATAGTTAAAACTCCAACTCCGCCATCTTGTCACGTACTTCGTCTAATGCCTTTGAACCGAAACCTTTCAATTCTCGCAAATCTTGCTCAGTCAAAGTTACCAAATCGCGAATAGTGCGGATTTCATTGTTAATTAGCGCGTTCGTCGTGCGGGCGCTTAAGTTTAGCTCTTCGATTGGCATTGCTAGCTCTGACTCTTCGTCTTCCTTAGCTGCACCAAGTGCTGGCGCGCCAGTTACCATCGTATTGCCAGCCAAAGCTGTGTATTGGTTGACAAGAATCGCTGCTGCTTCTTCGAACGCCTCACGAGGTGTGATTGTGCCGTTAGTTTCAATAGTGATTGCCAATTTATCCAAGTTTGTCTCCTGGCCAACACGAGTTGAGTCGACTTTGTAGCGAACGCGTAGAACTGGTGAGTACATTGCGTCGATAGCAATCATGTCGCTGTGCAAACGCTTTCGCTTGACTCTTCAATTGTCTGGTAACCGCAACCTGCCTCAACTACCAAATCCATAACCAAATGCTTGTTTGGGTCGTCGATTGTAGCAATTACTTGCTCTGGGTTGACAACTTCAACATCAGCATTAGTTTTAATGTCGGCAGCAGTTACTTCGCCAGCGCCAGATTTCTCAATGCGTAGCTCAACTGGATCGTCAGTAAATACGCGTAGGTGAACGTTCTTCAAGTTCAACATAATGTCGACAACATCTTCTTTGATGCCTTCAACAGTAGTAAACTCGTGAGTTGCACCCTCAATTCTGAAAGCTACAACTGCGCCACCACGAACGCTCGACAATAGAACGCGTCGCAATGAGTTACCAAGAGTATTACCGTAGCCTGGGTGAAGTGGCTCGATTAGAAAAGTAGCACTGGTTGCTGAAATATCATCAACGCTCGCGAGTGCTGGATTGTAAATTGCTTTTGCCATAATTCTTCCCTAACCCTTCTTATCGTGAGTAATACTCAACAATTAATTGCTCGTTGATGTCAGTTTCTGCTTCCTCGCGCTTTGGCAAACCAGTTACTTCAATCTTCAGCTTCTTGCTATCAGCTTTTAGCCAACTTAGTGGGCCTTGGACTGAATTGTTGATTACATCGTCAATTCGCGTAAAGTACTCTGACTTGGTACTCTTTGGGCGAACTGTGATGACATCGCCAGCTTTAACGCGAATCGATGGAATATCGACGCGTCGGCCGTTCAATTCAAAGTGTCCGTGGCTAACTAGTTGACGAGCTGCGCGGCGTGATACGGCAAATCCAGAACGATAAACAACGTTATCCAAACGGCGCTCTAATAGCTTCAACAAGTTTTCGCCCGCCAAACCTTCTTGGGCGCGTGTTGCTTCGTCCATCAAGCGAGCAAATTGCTTTTCAACTAGGCCGTACAAGCGACGAACCTTCTGCTTTTCACGAAGCTGTGTAGCGTATAGGCTTGGCTTGTTCTGACGACCATGTGCGTGCTGACCTGGAATGCCAGATTTTTTCGCCAAAATTTTATGTGCTTTTGGATGAAGCGCATAACCTTCGCGGCGGCTTTGCTTGACAATTGGTGAATTATCTCGTGCCATAATTATGCCCTCCGTGCCTTTCGTGGACGAACACCGCCGTGAGGCACGCCAGTTACGTCCTTAATGCTTTCTACTGAGATGTCGAATGCGCTGACCGCACGAATAGCGGCGTCACGACCCAAGCCGACACCTTTCACGAAAACGTCAACAGACTTCAAGCCGTATTGAGATTTCGCAGCTTCAGCAGCTTTTTCAGCAGCAACCTGTGAAGCATAGGCTGTACCTTTTTTACTTCCACGGAAACCACATGCACCAGCTGATGAAGCAGTTAGCACGTTACCCTTCTTGTCGGAAAAAGTAACGATAGTATTGTTAAATGTTGCCTGAATATGCAGCTGACCAGCTGGGACTGATCGGCGCTGCTTCTTCTTGGTAGATTTTGCGTCTGCCATTTCTTAGTCCTTTCTTTAGGTCTTACTTGCTGCTTTTGGTTGTGTACCGCCCACGGCGATGGCGCGACCCTTGCGAGTTCGTGCATTCGTACGAGTCCGCTGTCCGCGTGTTGGCAGTCCTGCTTTGTGGCGAAGACCGCGATAGGCGTTGATATCCTTCAAGCGCTTAATATTATTTGTCACCAAGCGCTGGAGATCACCTTCAACGGTGTATTCGCTGTCAATAATTTCGCGAATCTTGTTTTCTTCAGCCTCGGTGAGATCTTCACCCGAGTGGTCGGCTCAATTTTAGCCGCCGCAAGGATGCTCGAAGCGTGCTTTGGCCCAATACCGTAAATATAGGTGAGCGCAATTTGCACCTGCTTCTCTGTTGGGATAACTACCCCAGCAATTCGAGCCATGCTTAACCCTGCCTTTGCTTATTCTTAGGTTTTTTCTTGTTGATGATATATAGTCGGCCTTTGCGGCGAACAAACTTATCATCGGGACTGATTTTTTTCACACCTGCACGAACTTTCATAGAGTGCTTAAATCTCCCTTCCCGAGTAAACCCGAGATTACCGTTAATATTTAACTACCGACCTTGAGGTCGATCGTCACGTAGGCGGAAGCTGATTCGTCCCTTTGTAAGATCGTAAGGGGTCATCTCAACCTCAACCTTATCACCAGGCACCAGACGGATATAATGCTTGCGCATTCGTCCTGAAATGTGCGCGATGATACTATGGCCATTCTCCAGTTCCACCTTAAATTGAGTATTAGGCAGTGCTTCCACTACCTTTCCTACCATTTTGATGACTTCCTTTTGACTCGCCATAAGTTACAGTTGTCAATTATACAGTACTAAACACAGTTTGACAAGGGTTTTCGCCGTAAATTTAAGTGCTATAATTGTGCTATCAAATTTAACATAAGGATTTTTATGGCAAGCAAGAAAAAACCAGTAAACTTTAAGGTTACAAAATCGAAGAATGAGATAATGACCGCGGTGCTAATCGGTCTGGTGACGGCTTTGATCGTGATAGTTATTGGCGTAATTTTACTACACGCCAACCAAACTTCCGACAAGACGTCTCAAACAGCGGAAAAGGTTGATAATGGATCTGTGAGCTTGGGGTCTTTGGGCTTCCGTATTGAAGGAGGTAAAGCGGTTACTCGCAACGATTCAGCCACACAAGAGCTTCGTGATTTTCTGAAGGCAGACGTAAAAAGTCGGGCTGTAAGGATAACAACAGCGTAACTACGGTAATTGCCCATTCCCAAGATGAGAAACAGTTGTTGCTGGGCTATGGTTGCGGCAATTCTGAGGCACGAATGTTTGCAGTCAAGAAAGATGGCGGATGGAAAACGATTTCCCCAACCAACCAATTTAATTTGTTCAACATTCCGAGTTGTAAGATGGTTGATGAAAATAACATTAGTAATGAAATTGCGCCAGTCTGCCAAAATGAGAAAAAAGTTGGCGACAATTCATCTTACGATTACAAAATACGATAATCCATTCGCAAAAAGAATTCCCCGCTTTTCGGCGGGGATTTTTAATGTCAATTATTTTTTCTTAAACAAACGACGCTTCTTACTCTTCTTTTTGTCACTATCAAGCAGCTCGTCTGGGTCAAAGTCATCATACGTAACCATCAGCGCACGAGAGTTGACTTGTCGCAGCGTCTCAAGGGCAACTGATACGATAATCAAGATTCCAGTACCGCCGATTGACAAACGCAAACCTTGCAAGCCTGTCAAATTGTACGTGAGATATTCCGCAACGAATGGCAAAATAGCCACGATTCCTAGGACAATTGAGCCGAACAAAATCAAGCGATTGACGGTTCTCATAAGGTATTTTTCAGTCTGAGCGCCCGGACGTACGCCTTCAATAAATCCGCCCTGCTTCTGCAGATTTTCGGCAATTTCATTAGCGTTAAAGACGATTCCAGTGTAGAAATACGTAAAGGCGATAACCAAGATGAAGTATAGGGTTGGGTAGATAAATGCTTCAGCGGTACTTCCTGTAAACGAACCTGCGTTTGGAGCTTGGAACCAAGTAATCAATTTATTGGCGGTCGGCAAAAGATCGGCGTTACCAGACGCTTTCATAACTTGACCAACGAATTGCGGCAAGCTTAGGAACGCAACCGCAAAGATGACTGGAATAACTCCCGCCGCAATCAGCTTAACTGGCAAAATGCTCTTTACATCGCCGTAATTACTGTTTCCGTGAACGCGCTTTGCGTAGTTAATCGTAATGACACGCTGAGCTTCGTTGATTTAACTAGGAAGTAAAGGACGATAAGTCCAGCGATTGACATGATTGATATTGTCCAGAACATAACTGGGTTTACAGGGAGAGTGAACCAGTTGAAGACGTTTAAGCTGCCAGATGAGGTATTGAACAATGATGAGATTAGTGACGCGAGCATTTGTGGCAATTGGCTGATGATGCCAGCGAAGATCACGATAGAAATACCGTTGCCGATTCCCTGCTCAGTGATCAACTCGCCGAGCCACATTAGAAGGACAGAGCCTGCTGTCATTGAAGTGATTGAAACGATCCATTCCATCATCGTAGGGTCAGCCAATGTCGTACTGCCGCCTTGAAGAACTGTTTGCCTTAAGATGAAGATGAAAGCGATTGACTGGACAATAGCAAGCGGCACGGTAATAACACGCGTCCATTGCTGAATTTTTCGGCGTCCAGATTCGCCATCTTTGTGTAACTCCTCAAGCCTTGGAATGGCTTTAGTTAGAAGCTGAATGATAATACTGGCGGTAATAAATGGACTAAGTCCAACCAACACCAGAGAGAAGCTCGACAACGCACCACCAGATAGCAAGTTCAAGATACCACCGAGGTCAGATTGCCCAAGTACCGACGAAATCGCGTTACGTAGTTGCGTTGGTTCCGCCAATGGCACTGGAATGTGCGCCAATAATCGATAAACAACGATTATTCCCACGACAATAAATAGTCGTTTTTGCATATCTTTATTTTTCAGCGAGCGAAAAATTATTCTCCAATTCATGTTTTAGCCCCTCATAGTCACTAACAATTCTTAACTCTGTTAATTATACATTACCTTAGCGGATATTTCCATACTAAAAACATAAAAGCGTATGCTCTATCGATGAAACCGCTATTTTAGAACAAAAGAAAATCCCCTTCGAAATGGAAGGGGATTTATTATCACCGAGAAAAATTATTTCTCTTCAGCTTCTTTCGCGCTTTGGCGTAGAGGTGTAGCTACTTTCTCGAATGAGCCACCAGCTTTTTCGATAGCAGCAACAACTGAAGCTGAGGCAGCTTGTACTTTCAAGTCAACCTTAGCCTTCAATTCACCACGAGCGATAACCTTAACCGTGTGGAAAGGAGTTGCAATGTAGCCTTCAGTGAATAACAAAGCATTGTCAACGGTTTTGCCGTCAAATGCGTTCAAGTGATCCATGTACACAACTTGAGCTGGAGTTCGCAAGCTCTTGAATCCGCGAGCCTTTGGTACAGCTTGAGCTAGTGGACGCTGACCACCCTGGAACATTACGCGAAGCTTCTTACCTGTTCGGGCGTTCTGACCTTTAGTACCGCGACCAGCAGTTTTACCTTGACCAGCAGCAATACCGCGACCAACGCGCTTTTTATTCCTGTTTGCTGAAACTTGGAGATCATTGTACTTCATTATTTAGCCTCCTTTTTACCAACCTTTTTTACAGGCTGAGCGCTTAGCCATTGATCGCGTGGAACTAATGACTTTAGAGCTTCGATAGTCGCGTAAGCAATGTTAACCTTGTTGGTTGAGCCAAGAGATTTGGTCAATAGGTTACGAACACCTGTTACACCGATAATTTGGCGAACTACACCACCAGCGATAATACCGGTACCAGGAGCGGCAGGTTTTATCAATACGCGTGCGCCAGAGAATTTAACTTCGCTGTCGTGTGGGATTGTCTCACCGTTTAGTGGCAATGTAATTAGGTGCTTTTTAGCGACTGACGTAGCCTTAGCGACGGCAGCTTGAACGTCTGCGCCCTTGGCAACGCCGACACCAACCTTATCTTTGCGGTTACCAACAACTACCAAAGCCTTAAATCGGAAGCGGCGACCACCTTTAACCACGCGAGAAACGCGGTCAATGTTAATTACCAACTCTTCAAATTCTTTTGGTGCGTCATCGCGCACATTTCGCCGGTCATCGCGGCGACCACCACGTGGATTTCGAGGTCGACGACCTTCTGCACGTGGGGTAGTATTTGCAGCTTGCTCTGCCATACTAAAAACTCCAATCCTTCTTGGCGCGCAGCATCAGCCAAAAGCCTTTAGGCGGCCAGCGTATTGACGACCATTGCGATCAAACACTACTGCGCTAATCTTAATTTTCTTTGCTTTCTTAGCAATTTCAGTACCGATAGCGGCACTTTTTTCAGTCATCGTGCCAGTTGCTTTTGTGCCAACCGTAGTTGCTGCAGCCAATGTCTTGCCAGCTACATCGTCAATTAGCTGTGCGCTAACGTGCAAATTGCTAATAGTAACTGTCAAGCGTGGGCGCTCTGTCGTGCCTGAAACCTTAGCGCGAACGCGGTTTTTGCGAAGAGCGCGGTTGAGTAGCTTCTTATTTTCAGCCATGATTACTTACCTGTCTTTCCTGCTTTACGCAAAATCTGCTCGTCGACGTACTTGATACCCTTGCCCTTGTATGGCTCAGGCTTCTTCAGTGCGCGGATTTCCGCTGCAACTTGGCCGACTTGTTGTTTATTGATACCGCTAACAACGATGATCATTTTTTCGTTGGTAACAGTTACACCTTCTGGGGCTTTGTATTTGACTGGATGTGAAAATCCAAGTGCCATTTCCAGCTCATTATTGCTTGAGCTAACACGGAAACCGACACCGTTAACCTCTAGGCGCTTTTCATAGCCTTTGGTTACACCGATTACCATGTTGTTAATTAGCGCGCGCATCAGACCATGCTGGCTACGGGCTACTTTGGACTCGTCCTTAGGATGTACCGTGACTTGTCCGTCTTCGACTTTCACCTCAACTGCTGGTGTGATGAATTGCTTCAATTCACCCTTTGGCCCTTTAACGACCACATCACCAGAGTCAACCGTGATTGTCACACCGGCCGGAATAATCACCGGCAGTTTTCCGATTCGACTCAGACTCATTACTCACCTTTCGTGTGATTTGATATTAACTTCAGTATTTAACACAGACTAGGGGTAAAATGCAAATCTGTGATATACTGATTGACAGAGAAATAATAATCGTGAATAAACTTGATAAATATACAATCCCTCCACCCTCCATTTCCTATCCTGAGTCGTCTCGAACATATTCATGGCTCGTCAAGAGATAGAAAAAATATTTTTAATAGAGATTTATTCTGGCGTCTCGCACAAGCGCTAATAAGAGCTTGTAATAATAGGCAGCATTCTGCCGGAATACAAGAAATAACGTTACGATTAGGTGAATGCAGCACAGTAGGTGATTTATTTCCTGACGTCGATGAATTATCTTCTATGGAAATAACTTCTCGATTACACAATCAATTTATAGAAAAATTTGGAGAGACGTTTTGAATGCGACACCTCACCTCATCCTCATCCCTGGCCTAGGCGATCGCAAATGGCTATACCAGCTGACCTATCCTTTGTGGCGAGTGCGCGGGTTTCGCCCGCATGTCTTCACGTTCGGCTGGGAGAGCGCAGCGAATGATTACTATAAAAAGCAAAAATGCTTGAATGACTATATCCGCAATCTGAATGGAGACATATATCTTATCGGGGCAAGCGCGGGCGGCGCGGCGGCATTGAACGCCCTGGCAATGGATAACAGCGACAGAATCAAAGCCGTCGCGACGATTGCGACGCCGTATGTATATCGGCAGCGCTTGAAAAACCAGACGCTTGCCCGGGCAATTGACGAATTAGCCAGCAACCTGCCTAACATACAAGCAAAGTTCGCGCGCATCACTTCCTTTTACGGTACACGCGACCAAGTTGTACCGCCAAACGACAGCCAACCCAATACCGCTCGATACATAAAACAGCCAAACAATAGTAAACCCACAAACATCAACTATCAGCAATTGCCAACTTTCGGTCATGGATTAACGATTGCGGCGGGATTGACGATGTTTGGCGAGCGGATAGCGGTTAGTCTGACTTCGATGGCTCAATAATTCGCAAAGCTTTCCCGATATATCACGTCCATATCCTTTTACATAACGGCGGAGACTTATGGTGACAAAACAGTGCGGAATCGAGTGTAAGCGGAAATTTGTAGGCAATCTGAGCGAGCTCATCGTGCAGCTAACGTTGCAAAGTTTTTCTTGACAAACGAGATGGTTGAGATTAACACATAATTATTCTCGGTCGGATATTTATTTTATAAATACCTTTGGAAGATTGCCAATCAGCGTAGAATCTAGCTTTTCTTGTTTGATTTCATGAATATCGAAATAGTTAAAATTTGAAACTTCATCTGTTTTACGAGGTGCTGTTAATAGGGTAACTTTGTAGGCAATAATCAAAACGGGGTCGTCGAACTTTGTATTCCAAGTCGGAATAATCAAGGGATTTTCTGTAGCGACTTCGATATCTGTATCTAGTTCTTCCAGAAACTCTCGTTTCAACGCTTCTGTAATATCCTCACCGTGTTCTAGCCCACCGCCAGGAAGATCCCATGAGTCACTTCTCTCTTGAACGAACAGCAGCCTACCTAATTCATCGCGCACTAATCCCTTTACTGCTACTCGATATGCCGACTTTATGTCTTTTAGCGCTCCAGCTCCCATATGATAAAAGTTTATCATAAAAAATAAACACCCTGCAATGAGGACGTTTATTTGATTTGCGTGAGGCTTAGTAAACCTTTAACAACAAAATAACATAATCAATCTTTTCGAACAACTCGTCATGTATTAATGTTTCATTAAAATTTTTTATTAACGATATACTATCTCCGTTTCTTTGCCATGATTTTGCTTTAAAGCTGTCAAATACTTTTCAAAATATTCATATTTATGTTTAGAATTATACTGCATTATAAATCTCGGATGTTCCAAAGGTATGATTTCATCAAAAATTATATTTTTTTGTTTATTTTTAGATAAAAAAATGTATAATTATCTCCACTTCCTATGCAATAACACACAGAAGTATCGATCCCAAAATCAATTTGTGCCTGTATTGAACTAACAATCAAAGAATACAATGTTTCTTGCAATTTTTTACTATCATAATAATTGCAGTTAACCTCATTCCCCTTTGAATTGGCTCTAACTATACCAACAGGACAGACAAAATTCATATAAAAATCCGAATAAAACTTTTTGCATCCACCATATTTTTCAATTACATCATATAAAAAACCTGAAGATGATTTGTTAATATAAAACTTATCAATCAAAATACCAGTTTCTTTTTGAAGATGTTCCACATCCTCAAATGGCACCCCTGTAACAGCTGTTCCTCGACGTGCTGGTGAACTTCCTAATATTATACGACGTTTATTACAATCATTATAAAACCTTTTGTAGAACGTTGTTGAAATTTCATTTACTATTTCTTTTTGACTTCCATTAAACGGATTTATAATTTTTAAAACCATCCGGTAATTCCATTGATATTTTTAGATAATTTTTTTATTAAATTCTATTACTTTCTGGCCGAATGTTTTTTTGTTCAATCATTTAGCACCTCCTTCTCCCAGTTACTTATTGTTTGTCTTGTTGCTCCCATTTTTCAGTAAACTGTTCTTATGAAAGAATGTCAGCTTTTCTTAAATTTAAAATATTTCGACCAATATTCATATAATCATCTTAATATTAATAATAGTAAAAGTCGCTCCGTCAAGTCTTTTTTTATATTTTAATTTTCTCTGTTATCCCTATGTTTTCGATAAAGTCTTGATCATGAGACACTATCACAACACCTCCTCTATACTGACCTAATGCCAATTCCAAAGCTTCAATAGTAGGAATATCAAGGTTATTCGTCGGCTCATCCAGGATGATAAGATCAGGAGAGCTCGTTGACATAGCAGCAAGCAGAACTTTAGCCCGTTCACCACCGCTGAGATCTATTGCTTTTGTCGAAGAGATTGTTCGTTTATCCAGACCAAAACGAATTAATATATTGATCGCGTCGTGTAATTCAAGTTTTGGCGATAAATACCGCAAATTGTCCAAAGGTGAGTTGTCTTTAAGCGGCAATGATTGCGACTGATTCATATATATTATTTTTGCATTTTCGCCTTTTTTTATTTCTCCGCGATGATACTCAGGTGTATTATTTCCCATAATAAAATTGAGGAGCGAAGATTTTCCTGAACCATTCTCTCCCTGGATCAATATTTTATCGCCAGGACGTACATTAAAAGTAACGGGTCCTATCATCTTCTCTCCGTCATGTGAAATACTTAGCGATTGCACAGAAATAAGGCTATGCTTCTTAGACGATACTTCATCGAAAGCAAACTTAATAGCAATTTCATCCTCCACTCTCTCAGGTTCATCCAATTGTCGCAGGCGAGACTCCACGCCTCCAGCCGCCCCTGCAATATTTGAAGATGCGCGCTCTTTACGAAAATTATCATTTAACTTATCACTATCCGATTTTTTGTGGCTAGCTTTGGCCGAATTCGCACGAATTCTCGCATCCCGCGCAACGCGGTATAGTCGCTTTTTCTCCTTTTCATATTGCTCATAGCGGTCGGTCATTGCTTGACGAGTTTCACGTCTTGCTTCAATATATTCATCGTAACCAAGATTGTACTTATTCACACCCTTGCCGCCAGTCAATTCTATGATCCGTTCCGCAGTGTTACGTAAAAAATGCCGATCATGAGACACGATCAAAAATGAAGCTGGCGAATTGTCAATAAAATCTTCAAGCAAAATTACTCCGCTGTCATCAAGGTTATTAGTTGGCTCATCAAGCAAAATTAGATCATAACGAGACGCAAAAACTGCCGCCAAAGCTATCCGTGTGCGTTGTCCCCCGGAAAATGTATTCAGACGTCTATCCGGATCAATATCACCCAGAGCTGCCCGCGATAAAGCCTTTAATCGTCGTGTCAAAATTTGCTACTTCGAATTTTTCATACCTCTCCAGAGCTTCGCCATAAGCTAATAGCGTCTTTTCACTAGCCTCTTGGGTTAATCTCTCACACTGATAATCAAATTCTTCTCTAGCCGACTTAACACCAGTCACTTCTTCTATAAAATCATAAACTGTCTTATCGAGCCATTTATTCAGGTTTTGTGGTAAAATACCTATTTCTTCACCACCCGAAATAATATCACCTGATGTAGGCTGGATATCTCCGTTTATTATTTTTAATAAAGTAGTTTTTCCAGCACCATTTGGACCAACTAGTCCAATCTTATCTCCAGTGTTAATAGCAAAGCTCACATCGCTAAACAATTCTCGACTATTAGTTTCATAAGACACATTCTTAAGATCGATCATGTCACTATTATACTATCTCTGTATAAATAGATATAAAAAATAAACGCCCTGCAATGAGGACGTTTATTTGATTTGCGTGAGGCTTAGTAAACCTTCAACAACAATTCGCCGCCAAGTTTAGTCAGCTAGTTTCCCCGTTGCGAATATGTGCCGGAAGGCCATTTATCAACATATATAAGTATGGTATAATATTCCAAGTAATCAGGTTATTATTTAGCTATGAATAGAGAGACTATACAATTACCTAGCCCAAATGACACAGGAAGCTTTTATGCATTTGCTGGTATTGACGGTTCAGGTAAAACAACCTTAATCAACAGCCTCAGCAGTGAACTACGGATGGCGGGGCATGATGTTTTTATAAGTAAAGCTTATACACCAGAGCACAAAGACGCATTTAGTCAGTTCATAGAGACGGCTGACGATATAGAAATTATGTTCATGTTCCAGGCATTCCAGCGGCGTCAGCGTAATAATATTTTAGCCAGACTTGCACTTGGAAGCGTCGTTCTTGCCGATCGATGGAACGAAACTTTTGAGGCCTATCATTCACAGAATGGCGACTTATCAAATAGACCCTCTCTTAGGGCTGCAATTGATGACTTAACAGTTGGAGATCTAAGGCCTGCTAGAACATTTATTTACGTATAAAACCTTCAGTCGCGATGCGCCGCACACACTCTAGAGGGGCTGATTTTTTTGACGTAAAGACAATCGACTACCATCAAGCACAGGCGGATTATTACGATAAAAGAGCTGACGAAGATGATTCTTGGATTACTATTGATGCGCATAGGACCCCCGCCGACATTATGGCTTATACGTTAAACATAATAAGAGACGACATTAATTCCTAAATAGCTCTTGTACAATGATTTGATTTTGTAAATCGATTTTTTTTCGGGGTGACACATCGAGGAATGTTAAATTAAGTCTATTAGCCTCTGCTTGCAAAAACTTACTATAGTTTACAAACTCCTCAAGTTTATTATAAAGTTCCGTGTAGCCAATTGCGCGAGACCAATGGTCCTTTGGCACTCCGTGCAATATCACAAGAAGGTCTTCAACTGAAGAATTGGGGTATCCCAAAAACACCGCCTTAAGCTTTATATTCTGCTTAATTTCCGAGATGTCTTCAAGATTGATACAATCCCCCTCTAGAAGATAATCTTCACTAAAAAAGCTACGAGCAAATAAGAAAGCTTTAATAGTCTGCCTCATATTCTTATAATTATCCATAACGCTTTTATCATGGCCCACCGACAGGTCTGGTACTAGTATCTCGGTTAATGTTCTCAAAGTATCAGTATCAATTCCACTGATACCTAAATGCCTTGTCATATATTTACGAGCTGTCGTCTTGCCGCTTAAGGACGGTCCTCCTATAACATAAATCACTATGTCTCTCCATTCTGTGTCATTGCGGTTTTTGGTTTATTACCTCTTAACATATAGCTTGAGAGGATTACTCCCCTTATGGCTGCTGCGCCATGAATAATATACGCGGGTATCGATCCTAAAACTAGGCTCATGTAATGCACCCGCTTTGAATATTGACGCGATGAGGGCATTATCATATGTTCAAACATAATCTTTGTTATGACTGTAGGTAGAATAATAAATGCAACTGGTGACGCCACTAAAACTATATTTTCTGGTGATACGACGACAACTATAGATAATACAACAGCCAGAAATGGACCCAACACCCAATATAAAGCATGAGAAAACAATTTACACTATTTAAAAGTAACGCCGGAGAAAGTTTTGTGCCTTTCAGTAATTTATAGTAGAGCATAGATTGATATGGCCCCTGAAACCAAACCGACTTTTGAACAAAGATAGATTTGACGCTATCTGGCGAGTCTGCTATGTCAAAGAAGGGGATAGGAGAAAGTATTACATTGTTTCTCGCCAACTCAAGACCAAGAATAGCATCCTCATTTACGGTAGCTTCGGAGAATTTAATAGACTTTATCAAATTGGTTGTAATAAATATGCCATGTCCGATACAATAATTGAACGGTCTTAACGATGGCGGCAGAGTAATTCTAGAATGAGCCGCATGAGCTCTATAAAATTCAAAACCTAACGACCATCGGCATTGCCAATATGCATTAGCTAAAAGTACATGCTTCATCCTTTGCTTTGATAAGAAATTGACATTTTTAAGATATAATCCATATTGTTGAAAGGCTTGGTTTACACCGATATTTATACGCGACGATACCCAGCGAAAAGTTTGTGGCTCTGGCCTAGAATCGGCATTATATACCACGCAAATAGAGTCATCTGGTAAACTATTGACTGCATAATTAAGTTGATGAGCCATTACACCGGATTTATTCGGTACATGCAAATGAGATATATTATTATGCTTCTTAGCTAGTTGTTCTGCAATATCCAGAGTTTTGGAGCCTGAGTATAGAACTTTTTCCCTTTCTGTAGTTATTACTACTAAATGAAGGTTCTCGTATGATGGCAAGAGACTATCTAAATAGTAAGACGCAAACTCTCGAAGACGAGAATTCTCGTTCAGAACTGGGAGGAGTATGTAAAAATCTATATCATTTTGCGCCTTAGTATTTGTTGAGCGCATCTTCCTTAAAATAAATGTGGACTTGATGATTCTTATTATCCATAATAACAAAAAACAGCAAACCCTATAGAGATTATATGGGCAAATTTAATCACAAGAAAGTTCCTATAAACGGATCAGTACTATCTTTATAGTGGTCAATTAGCGAAAAAAAAGACTTCACTCGTTCTGGAAATATTTTCAAGTTTTTAAGCTCAGACTCTTCATACCAACGAGCTTCCTCTACCATCCCATTTTTATCAAGATCTATATGGCTACTCAAGCCGTCAATCGTTTGAATGTTTCTGTCGTTAACTTTTGCCAGCCAAAAAGTCTCAAAGAATATCCTATCTTTTTCATGAAATTCCTGCAACCAAAGAAGTCTCTCTATATCTACACTATATCCTGTTTCCTCATTTACTTCTCTTGACGCACATTCTGTTATTGTCTCCTCTGCATATTCCCAGCCACCACCTGGTGGGTACCAGAAGTTTGCACCTTTGTTACGTACTAATAAAATCTTATTATCTTTCAATACTAATACTCTTGCCAATACACGTAGTCGTTTCATCATATTAACATTTTACGATATAGCATTCATTTTGTCTATATAGATATCTGCCTAATATTGCGAAGGTTAGCTTTACAAAAAAATAAACGCCCTGCAATGAGGACGTTTATTTGATTCGCGTGAGGCTTAGTAAACCTTCAACAACAATTCGCCGCCAAGTTTAGCCTTGGCTGCTTCGGCGCCAGTCATGACACCTTTTGATGTTGAGATAAGTACCAAACCGCGGCCACTCTTTACCTTTGGAATCTCGCTAGCGCCGACGTAAACGCGACGACCAGGTTTTGAGATGCGGGTAATTTCGTTGATGGTGCTGTTAGTTCCTTTTTCATTGATAGTAACTACCAACACGCCACGAGGTTTAGCATCTTCCAGCTTGACATCTGCCAAGTAGCCGTTTTTGACTAATTGCTCAGCGATGACTTATCCGCCGTCCGTACAATTTGCTTAGTTTTCAATAAAGTCTTTCAATAGTCGCTTATAGACTTCCTCGCTAGAACAATTATAAATAATTTTATTCGCAATAGACCTAATAGCCAATAGCGATATGTCGGTATCTCCCACTCCGTGCTTTTCAATCCGATCATTGACAATAAAGTCATCCATTGAAACATGGTCAACACGCGCCCTCGATACGCTACGTTCGTATCTCACTTCTAATGGAGCATCTACATATAGAATTCTACCAGGTGAATTTATTATGCTATATGCAGCATCTATTGTGCGAATTCCCGTAAACACGGTATCATTACTCAAGGAGCTAAGCGCCTCATTAAGAAGCGGGTCTTGACCCTCATTTTCTTTGCGCAGCTTGCATCCAAGAGCCTGAAGCGACCTTCTGCTCATATCCAAACCCAGCTCTTTAGCTCTTGCTCGCAGAAGGTCTCCTGTTGAAATTTGTGAATAGCCATACTCCTGTGCTATATATTCTGCAGCAAAATCTTTACCGCTACATTGCGGACCCGAGATTCCAACTATGTCATATCTTCTCATGTATGATATTATATTATCGAGTATATTTAAAGTAAATACTAGGATTAATGAGAGAGATTATACAGCAATTACGTCCTGACGCTTCTATTCAAGACTTTATGGATAAAAACATAGAGTGGTCAAACGAAAGATCGCGCCAACTTCAAGTTGTCGCAAAATACATAACGACGCAGACCTTACTACATTTACCATACTATGACACAGGGGAAATTGTACACGATAGTTCTAGGGTTTTATCTGACATTGATACAAAAGTCATTACTTTAAGCAAAGACTATAAGGGTGTCTATGACCGTTTGTATGAGTCTGCTAGAATGGGAATGGTAAATTCCGACGCAAAGCTGAAAGGAAGAAATACTCTATCAATTCACGACGAATCAAGCATTATCCCCATAAGATTTGACCTCGTTCCAGAATTTTTAGCCAAGGAAATAAATAATCATCTACATTATATTAGGTCGTCTCGAAATGACAGTATAGCAAATTATGGATTATTTATAGACGGGGCCGAAACCCCCTATGCAAGTGTTAGTTTTAGTCAATGTAGTCGCGGCTATCAATTGAAATCTCTCAACGAGGTTACGGGGGCTAATTTGAAACCCAGCCAAGTTTTGTCGATGACAAGAGCGTTTACCTTCAATAATGCTCCTCGAAATAGTATGAGCAAGCTCTTTCATCAATCTCATAAACAAATCTTGCGAGATTATCCTCATATAAAGCTATTGTCACCGCACTAAATCCATATACAGGATTTGATGGAGGAATATTTACTGGAGCGAGCTACACTCCATACGCACTCAGTCCGATGGAATATTGGTACGACGAAAATCAATTCTATGTCCCGAGAAGCAAGGGTATATATCCACAAAAAACAGAAACCCCACCTATCTTATGGCTAGCGCATGGTCTCGATAGAAATACTGCCGCTCTAATCGAAAAAATCCCTATTGACAAACTTAAATATATCACAAGAGATGAGTATCGAGAAGAATAAGGTTCAGCGATCAGAATCGTACTACGGAGGTGATCTTATAGAGACTGATATGCAAGCCGCAGATATCCTGTCTCAGGCAAACCCTCATAGTGATATTTGTGAAAACTTGCTAAAAATTGCACGAAAAGCTTCCGAAAGCTACTCCTTCGTCGATCACCAGACTTATCCACGTCCATCACACCCTATGCCAGAAAAAAGACTAGCGCCAGAATTTACTCTTTTTAGCGTGATAACTTCTTTAAGATGTACACTAGAAGTAGAGCAAAAAGTCACCAAAGAGTTAATAGATATAACGAGCGGCAATGTCGAGGTATTGAATAGCTTATCTATTCAAGAGATAGAGACCTTACTGAAGCCTTCTGGAATAGCTAAAAATAAATCTATTTGGATAGCCAATGGGCTTGTCAAATTAAGAACAGAGGATGACTATAATATAGATATCCTATCCAGCCAGCCAGTTGATATGGTCCGTGAAAAGATTATGAAATTAGCGGGTTTTGGCCCAAAGGCTGCAGACTGCTTCATACTCTTAGGGCTTGATATGCTTACTTTTCCAGTTGATATAAATATATTCAAGCTTATAGCAAAGCTTTATCCCGAGGCGGTTACGGGCGACTCATCAGTTTTGCCACATTTTTCTTCACAGAGACAGGTCGCTTCCGTAAAAAAACTAATACAAGATAATATTCCACCAGACGTAAGACTTTACCAGGTTTTACATACCTTCTTATTGCTTGCCGAGAAATATAAGGTAATAACACTATGAAAACAACTATACTTTTCGCCACCAGAAACTCAGGCAAATATACGGAATTCGTTGCCGCGTTTCATAAATTCGCTCCGCAAACGTCAATTATTTCGTTAGCGGATTTGGGCTATCAAATTCCCGACTGCATAGAAACGGGCACGACATTTGAACAAAACGCCCTATTGAAAGCACAACACACAAGGCATCATTTACACGGAAATGACAAAGACCTGATAATTATCGCCGATGATTCCGGTATGGAGATTGAAGCTCTAAATGGCGAGCCTGGTGTATTTACAAGACGCTGGAATAGTCACGAGATGAGCGATCAGGAAATCGTAGATTATTGCCTGAAGAAGCTTGAAAATAAGACAAATAGACGAGCGCAATACACGACGTGTCTTGTAGTAAACTTCCCTGATGGCCGTGAGGAGGTAATTTTTGGAGAAAATTCCGGCATTATCTTAACTGAGCCACGAGAAGAATCTCGACTCAAAGGTATGCCGTTTCGGGAATTATTTTTCGTGCCCGAACTTAATATGATGTTTCACGAAGTGCGCGAGCTACCGAAGTTGAAGCGTAATGGATATTCACTCGGGCATGAGGTTGCAGTCGAAAAATGTGCTAGTGTGATACAGGAAAATTTATTTGACTCTGTATAGCGGCTTTCAACTCCGCGCTCTCACTTGCCCATGGAATGTGTTGTGTGAGTTCATCAACTGTCACAAATTTAGCATACCGTATCTGCTCTTCCTGTATTTGCTCTTCGTCCTCGTTCTGTTGATGCAAGATATACTCATCGGCATTCTTATTAAGTTTCAGACTAACCCGAAGTTGTAAGTACTCGTCATCATTTTTTAAGCTATCTGTTTCCAAGATATCGTAATAACCAAAGAACTTATACTGACTAGACACGCTGCCTGTATTAATTCCCGTCTCTTCAGCTACTTCACGCACGATGGTTTGCAAGTAAGTCTCGTACTTATTTGGCTTTCCACCGGGCAGCTGCCACTTTCGACCATCTTTAGAGACGATGGCTATTTTATTATCGTGAGTAAAAAGCCAAGCATATACCTGATTTACCGGAAGAGTCTGATCTTCTGGGTGAATTTCTTTACCGTCCTTCCAGGTGCGTGCTTTAATAGTTTTTCTTATAGTGTCCATGATATCTCCTTTTCTTTGCCATGATTTTGCCTTAAAGCTGTCAAATACTTTTCAAAATATTCATATTTATGTTTAGAATTATACTGCATTATAAATCTCGGATGTTCCAAAGGTATGATTTCATCAAAAAAATTATATTTTTTGTTTATTTTAGATAAAAATGTATAATTATCTCCACTTCCTATGCAATAACACACAGAAGTATCGATCCCAAAATCAATTTGTGCCTGTATTGAACTAACAATCAAAGAATACAATGTTTCTTGCAATTTTTTTACTATCATAATAATTGCAGTTAACCTCATTCCCCTTTGAATTGGCTCTAACTATACCAACAGGACAGACAAAATTCATATAAAAAAATCCGAATAAAACTTTTTTTGCATCCACCATATTTTTTTCAATTACATCATATAAAAAAACCTGAAGATGATTTGTTAATATAAAACTTATCAATCAAAATACCAGTTTCTTTTTTTGAAGATGTTCCACATCCTCAAATGGCACCCCTGTAACAGCTGTTCCTCGACGTGCTGGTGAACTTCCTAATATTATACGACGTTTATTACAATCATTATAAAACCTTTTTGTAGAACGTTGTTGAAATTTCATTTACTATTTCTTTTTTTGACTTCCATTAAACGGATTTATAATTTTTAAAAACCATCCGGTAATTCCATTGATATTTTAGATAATTTTTTTATTAAATTCTATTACTTTCTGGCCGAATGTTTTTTGTTCAATCATTTAGTACATCCTTCAAAATTTAACATCATTTTTTGCCTTAGCTGATAAAAAAGTTCTACATTTGTAGGAAAAAATCTAATATCTTCAAAAACAATTATATAATTTAAAGACATAAAAATAAGAGCCTTTCGGTTCTCATCGTATTTACTCTTCAAACTGCTCGTGTTTACTAAAAATTTTTCCGAACAGTTATTTTTATCAGTTTCTTAACTTTTTTTCTGCATATTCATTTGGATGATTAATACTTAAGTCTCCATGATAATAACCACTTAATATTTCGAATTCACTATTAATTAATTCATCGTGTATTATTTTTTTGCAGATTTAATCATAATTGGTCTTTCTCTACTTCCTACTACCACTATTGATTTTTGATTTGTTAGTTTTTTTATATTCTTAAGATGATAATTGGAATTAGCTTTTTAAAAATGAAATCATATTATCTTTTTGTTATATTAGAACTATCAATATAATACTTATCAAATAATTCTTCTTTTTATTTTTTTAAACTTTTTAAATTGAAGTTTAGAAAACCACTTTTTTTATTTATAAGTCCATAAGACATATTAATTGATGATTCTATAAGTTTATTTGTCATTTTCATTGGGCACACTAAAGCACTTTCAATTATTGTATATTCACATATATTGTCTCTTTTTTTGACAATATATCTAATAAAAATTTGTGCTCCTAATGAAAGTCCTCCTATAAGTTTAACATTTCCGTTATAATTATTATCAATATATTCAATTATTTCATTTGCATTACTTTCAATAGAAGTAAAATCTCTATCACTTCCTGAATGACCATCTAATATTGGCAATATTACATGATAATTACTTTTTAATATTTCTGACACTTCTTCATAATTCCACCATGATAATCCACCACCATGTAATAACATAATAATATCTTTATTAGATTTTCCATATTCTTTAACTATCATAAAATCACCCCTTAGCTAAATTATACTATCTCTGTGTAGATAGATATAAAAATAAACGCCCTGCAATGAGGACGTTTATTTGATTCGCGTGAGGCTTAGTAAACCTTCAACAACAATTCGCCGCCAAGTTTAGCCTTGGCTGCTTCGGCGCCAGTCATGACACCTTTTGATGTTGAGATAAGTACCAAACCGCGGCCACTCTTTACCTTTGGAATCTCGCTAGCGCCGACGTAAACGCGACGACCAGGTTTTGAGATGCGGGTAATTTCGTTGATGGTGCTGTTAGTTCCTTTTTCATTGATAGTAACTACCAACACGCCACGAGGTTTAGCATCTTCCAGCTTGACATCTGCCAAGTAGCCGTTTTTGACTAATTGCTCAGCGATGACTTTCTTCATCTTGCTGGACGGAACACGAACTTCCGTTTTGCCAACCAATTTCGCATTGCGGATGCGAGTCAGAAGGTCGGCGATTGGGTCTGTAGTTTGCATAGACATATTCTAATCTCCTTTCCTTCTTACCAACTACTCTTTGTTATGCCTGGGATTTCACCCTTGGCTGCTTTTTCGCGGAAATTGATACGACTCAAGCCAAACTGACGCATGTAGCCGCGTGGGCGACCAGAGATGCTATCACGGTTCTTGTGCCTGGTTGGACTAGAATTGCGAGGCAATTTCTGCAAACCATCGAGGTCGCCAAGTTCTTTCAACTCAGCACGCTTGGCTGCAAACTTGGCAATCATCTTCATACGCTTCTTGTCACGAGCGACCATTGATTTCTTAGCCATTACTTGACGCCTCCTTTCTTCTCGAACGGCATGCCGAATTTTTCTAGCAACGCCTTAGAAGCTTCCTTGTTGCCGTTCTTGATAACAAATGTAACCTGCAAACCGTGCAAAACCTGAGTTTCCTCAAATGTTAATTCTGGGAAAATCGATTGCTCGGTGATGCCTAGATTGTAATTGCCACCTTTATCAAACTTCAAGCCAACGCCGTGGAAGTCACGAACGCGAGGCAAAGCAACGTTAATCAAACGATCCATGAACTCGTACATACGAGCGCCGCGCAAAGTTACACTAACACCAATTGGCGCGCCCATACCTTTACGAATGCTAAATGTCGCGATTGATTTTTTGGCTTGTCGAGCCACTGGTGCTTGACCGGTAATTTTCTCGACAGTGTTTTTGACAATTTCAAAATGACGCTTGTCATCTTTCTTTTTGCCGGTACCAACGCTCACGACGATCTTTTCCAAAGCTGGCACTTCATGCACGTTCTTTAGATTCAATTCGGCTTGTAGTTCCTTAAGGTAAGTTCCTTGATACAAGGCTTTCAAGCGAGGAGCTGGCACGACAGTTTTCTTTTCTGCCATTATTTAATCTCCTTATTTTTTACCTGGCGAGCAACACGAGTTTTGCCGCCGTCAGCATTCTTTACTAAACCAACCCGACTGGTTTTGCCTGATTTCTCATCAACAACCAAAGCGACTTTACTGATATCCATTGGTACGTGAATATCTTTTTTGCCGCCTTTTGGATTGTACTGGCTTGGCTTAACGTGGCGATGTCCAACGCCGACACCTTCAACCAAAACAGTTTGGTCTTTGGTGTTAACTTTTAGAACTTTACCAGTTGTGCCTTTATTTTTACCAGCAATAATTTTTACAGTATCGTCTTTATGAATTCGAGCCATTAGAGTACCTCCGGAGCTAAGCTGACGATCTTCATGTAGCCCATATCGCGAAGTTCGCGTGGAACTGGGCCGAAGACACGAGTAGCTTTTGGCTGCTTGTCATCGTTGATAATCACTACGGCGTTGTCGTCAAAGCAGATTGTTGAGCCGTCTTTGCGATGAATTTGATCGCGAGTACGAACAACTACAGCTTTAACAACAGATTTTTTCTTAACGTTACCGGTTGGGCTAGCGTCTTTTACTGAGCAGACGATTACGTCGCCAACGCGAGCGTAACGGCGTCGTGTACCGCCAAGAACGCGGATACATAGAACTTCCCTAGCGCCTGAGTTGTCAGCTACCTTAAGGCGAGATTCTTGTTGGATCATTTGTCGTCCTCCTTAGCCTCTTCCTTAGTTTCGCCAGAAACTTCGTCCTTTAGTTTGATAGAACCGCGAGACTTTTCAATCACCTTAACTAGAGTGAAACTCTTAGTCTTGGAAATTGGGCGAGTCTCTTCGATCTGCACCTTGTCGCCTTCACCTGCTTCGTTGGTTTCATCGTGAGCAGTGTATTTGCGAGTCACGGTGTACTGCTTGCCGTATAGCGGATGCGTTTCGCGGCTGGTGACCGTCACGGTGATGGTCTTATCGCGCTTGGCACTCGTTACGACGCCAATCAATGTTCGTCGGGCCATTACTTGCTCTCCTTTGTATTATTAATTTGTGTCAGCAGGCGTGCAATTTCCTTTCGGAGTGAACGCAACGCTTTTGGATTAACTAATTCGCCAGCAGTGTGAGAACGTTTTGCCCGAAGTAAGTCGTTTCGCTTTTCAGCCAATTCCTTCTTCAAGTCGTCAATAGTCTTAACAACTGCTGCTTTAACAGTTTTCTTTGCTTCAGCCATTTATGCGTCCTCCCGCTTGATGAACTTACATTTGACTGGCAATTTGTGGCTAGCCAGACGCATTGCTTCGCGAGCAACTTCCTCTGAAACACCCTGCATCTCAAATAGAACAGTACCAGTCTTAACCTTAGCAACGAAGAACTCTGGATTACCCTTACCCTGACCCATCTTCAAGCCAAGTGGCTTTCGGGTAACTGGAGTGTGAGGGAAGATTCGAATCCAAATCTTACCACCACGCTTGATATAACGAGTCATCGCCTGACGAGCAGACTCGATTTGGCGGGAGTTGATGCGCTCATTTGATTGTGATTGCAATGCAAAGTCACCGAACGCGATGTAATTGCCACGAGTTGCTTGACCGCGGTTTTTTCCAATACGCACTTTGCGGTGCTTAGTTTTCTTTGGTAACAACATTTAGCGACTCCTTTCTCCCTTATAAATCCACACTTTCACGCCAATGATACCAGCTGGTGTCTGAGCGCGAGCACAGTGGAAGTCAATATCAGCGCGCAAGGTGTGTAGAGGCACTGAGCCTTCAATTACCTTTTCGCGACGTGCCATTTCAGCGCCGTTCAAACGACCAGCCACCTCAATACGAATACCTTTAGCGCCGGCATTCATGGTGTTTTGTGCGGTCATTTTAGTTGCACGGCGGAAGTTGATTCGGCGCTCCAATTGGCGAGCGATATTCTCAGCTACCAATTTGGCTGCCAATTCTGGACGACGAACTTCTTCGATGTTAATACGAACAGCCTGACCAGCAATCTTCTCAACTTGCTTCTTCAATTCGTTCACGCCAGCACCACCGCGACCGATAACAACACCAGCTTTTGCTGTGTGAATTGTAATTGTGATCAAGTTAGCGCTACGCTCAATCTCAATGCGATTGATAGTTGGGCGTGAGGCAAATTTCTTTTCAATCAACTCGCGGATTTCGTGATCCTGACGAATCGCCTCTGCAAACTCTTTTTTATTGGCCGTAAACCAACGAGAGCTCCAGTTCTTATTAACCTGTAGGCGGAAGTTGATTGGATTCACTTTTTGACCCATTTACTTCTCCTCCTTTTTTGCTGCCGGTTTAGCGGCTTTTTTAGCTGCAGGCTTAGCAGTTTTTGCTTCTGCCTTAGCTTCGGCCTTCTTTGCAGGCGCTTTCTTCGGCTTTTCCGTGCCAGTTACTTCAACCAAAATATTTGAAGTCTTTTTCTGGAATGGCAAAGCGCGACCACGTGATGCGGGCTTAAATCGACGCAAGCGTGTGCCAACAGTAACGCTCAAAGTAGTAATTACTAAACTTTTAGCATCCAAGCCGTGGTTGTTGATGGCGTTTGCCTTAGCACTTTCGATAGCCTTCTTAACTGGGCTAGCAGCGCGCTTCGGAACGTGCTCTAAGATAACTAGCGCATCAGCTACAGTACGACCTCGCACCAAAGCTGCAACCAAGCTAACCTTGCGTGGCGCCTGATCGACACCTTTAGCGTAAGCACGGACGGTATAAGTTGTATCAGCCATGATTACTTCTTATCCTTTCCACCATGTTTACGGAATTTACGAGTTGGACTAAACTCACCGAGCTTATGACCAACCATGTTTTCGGTAATCAGCACAGGGACGTGCACTCTACCGTTGTGGACAGCAATCGTTCGACCAACCATTTCTGGTGTGATAGTCGAAGCGCGCGCCCACGTTTTGATAACGGTTCGATCGTCAAGGCTAAGAGCAGCAATTTTCTTTGCTAGCTTTACATCGACGAATGGACCTTTCTTTAATGAACGACTCATCGTGATTTACCTCTTCCTCTTCGCGTCGTGACGCGTGCGTACGATTAATTTATTCGAGCCTTTACGGCGACGAGTTCGATAACCTAATGTCAATTGACCCCAAGGAGTACGTGGTGCTTTACCAGTACCGTGGCGACCACCGTCACCACCACCATGTGGGTGATCTGCGGCGTTCATAACGACACCACGAACGGTTGGGCGAATACCCTTGCGACGTTTGCGACCAGCTGAACCGATCTTAACATTTTGGTGCTGAACGTTACCGACTACACCAATAGCAGCGGTAGCTTCCAGGCGAACTTTGCGAACTTCGCCAGATGGCAATTTGATAGTTGCGTAGTTGCCTTCTTTGCCATCAACTGAGCTTTAGCACCGGCAGCGCGTACCATTTGTGCGCCCTTACCAGCGGTCAACTCAATAGCGTAAATCATCGTACCAACAGGAATAACTGACAATGGCAAGCGGTTTGAAGCCTCAATTGGAGCTTCTTCACCAGTTCGGATAGTTTTACCCTTAACCATTGAGGTGTCAGCCAAGATGTAGTGGTACAAATTGTACTGATCCTTAACTCGAGCAATACGAGCTGAGCGGTTTGGATCGTATTCGATTTCTTCAATCGTCAAGGTCAAGCCTGCTGGCAAATTGTGGTTCACCAAGCGGTAGTGACGACGAACGCCGCCTCCGCGATGACGAACAGTAATTCGACCTTGGTTGTTGCGACCGGCATTTTGCTTTTTAGCTTTAATCAGACTTTTAAGAGGTTTTCTTGTTGTAATGTCTGACAAATCCTGACTCGTCATGCCGCGACGAGCAGGAGTGGTTGGATTGTAAGCTTTCACTGGCATTACTTGGTCTCCTCCATCTGCTGCTCTACTGCGTCAAACACATCGAGCTTATCGCCTTCTTTCAGCGTCACGTAAGCCTTCTTCCAATCCTTGCGCGTTGTTGTGCCAGGATAACGATTCTTGCCTCGTGAGAAGCGTACAGCCTTGCCGTCTTGTACTAAGGTTTTAACCTTAACTACAGTAACGCCAAATTGCGCTTCTACAGCTGATTTGATTTCGTTCTTATTCAAGTTAAGTGGAACGCGTAGCACATATACACCGTTGGCGCTCTGTGCGTAAGCCTTTTCACTAACGCGTGGGATAATAATCGTCTGTTTCATATTACGCTTCCTCCTTGCCCAACCATGCAGTAATTACCGGCAGAGCTTTCGGTGTTATAACGATTGTATCCGCATTCAGAATGTGATAAACGCTTAGATAATTAGCGCGAACCACCAAAACGTTCTGAATATTGTTTGTAGCACGCATAAGTTCTGGTGTCTTCTCATCTACAACGATCAGAACACGGCGCTCGAACTTGTTGTCGGCTAGGAATGTTGCGACTTCCTTGGTCTTGCCAGTAGTCTTAACATCTTTAACGACAATTTTCTTAGCTTCGTTAGCTACGGTCAAAGCTTGGCGAACTGCCACTTTCTTAGCAGTCTTTGACAATTTTTTTAGTGTAGTTTTTCGTTACCGCGTGGGCCAAATACTACACCACCGCCGCGCCAGATTGGGTTACGGCTTGAGCCGAAACGTGCTCGACCAGTTCCCTTTTGCTTCCATGGTTTTTTTACCACCACCAGAAACTTCACCGCGCTGCTTAGTTGTAGCGCTAGCTAGGCGTGCGTTTGCCAAGTAGCTGTCATATGCCAATTTCAACAATTCGTGATTTGGCACTTCCACAGCAAAAATGTCTTTAGGAAGTTTGGTTGAATCTGCCATTACTTGTTACCTCCTAAAATAATCAGCCCCTTTCGTGGTCCAGGAACAGCGCCTTTAACCCCGATTAGATTGGTCTCTGGATCAACATATGCCACTTCCAAGTTCTTGACAGTAACACGCTCGTGACCCATGTGGCCAGCCATCGTCTTACCCTTGAAAACTTTTTGTGGATACATCGAGCCAATTGATCCTGGCTTACGAGTATTACCTTTACCACCGTGCGTCTTACGATGACGCTTAAAGTTGTGGCGTTTAATGGTTCCAGCGAAACCTTTACCTTTGCTGGTTCCGGTCGCATCGACAAAATCGCCGACTTCAAACGCGGAAACATTAATTTCACTGCCAACTTTCAGATCCTCTGGAATCTGGTCGACACGGAATTCCCGAATATGTTTCGGGGTCACTTGGGCTGGCTTAACGTGTCCAGCCACGGCCTTGCTCAGGTTCTTACCCTCTCCAAAAGCTACCTGTACCGCATTGTAACCGTCGGTTTCGACAGTCTTCACCTGAGTAACGGTGACAGGGCCGGCTTGGATCAGCGTTACCGGAATGGCTTTGCCGTCTTCAGCCAAGAGCTGGGTCATACCAAGTTTGGTACCGAGAAGTGTTTTCACTTTTCCTCACTCCCACTTAAATACTCCTGATGATGTGCGGTTTCTGGATTCTGGGAGAACGTTAAATGTAAACATCCGCTCATAACCAGACCTGCTCATTCACCAAGGAGAACAGTTGATATTACGCGTAATAGAAATTACTTCCTCACTATAGCACGTTATGTATATTATTGTCAATAAAAGACAGGCTCTAAATCATCACGCCAACCGGCGTAAACGAAGTCAGAATTGCCATGAAAATTATCGTGACGTACCAAATTTTCCGATTGAATTGATATTTCTCAATTTTTAAGACTAATAGCAATGCAATAAATAGCCCGGCAGGAATGGCCTGAACAACCAAACCGCCAACTTCAACTGGATTTTTTAGACGAAGCCACAGTGCACTTAATATCACAAAAACCACCAATTTCAAGAAAAATGAGCCGTCATTGTCATAAATACGTTCGCGCCCTTTGCGACTAAACAGCTCATTAGACTTCGAGCGATTGCGAGCATAAGTACGAGTTTTTTGTTTTGTCATAAGCTGAATGGAATTATAGCATAAAAAATCCGCCCCATTCAAGAGGCGGAAATTTTATATATCGTTAAATTACATACGAATTTCAGCGTCAACGCCAGCTGGCAAATTCAAGTTCTGCAAGCTATCAATCGTCTTTGGTGTAGCATTTGTAATGTCAACCAGACGCTTGTGAACGCGACGCTCGTAAGATTCACCACCAGTTTTGTAAACGTGCGGACTCTTTACGACAGTGTAAGTGCTGCGTCGAGTTGGCAAAGGCACTGGACCAGCCACGTTAGCACCTGTGCGGATTGCGGTGTCGATAATTTGTTTTGCTGATTGGTCGATGACTTTGTGGTCATAAGCCTTCAGACGAATACGGATTTTAATTCCTGTATCTTGAGCCATAGCTCCTCCTCTTATGTGCAATCTCGTAACCTCTAATTGTCCTATTTATAGTCAATCGAGTTCTCGAGATAAATTATTATTAACTATGCGATTATATCAGCAATTTTCCGCTTTATCAAGATGAGAAATCATTTCCGCAATAATTCCAGCGGATTTATTCAGCGATTCTTTTTCTCGCTCGGTAAGCGGATAGCCCGCCAAAATCTTCACGCCGTCGCTACTGATTGTTGATGGCAATCCAAGTACAACATTATTCAGGCCATATTCACCTTCAGTCAAAGAGCAAACGGGATAAACCGTGTGTGTCGATTTTCGGAGCGCCGAAACAATCTTAGACACGACAAACCCAATTGCAAAATATGTCGATTTCTTTGTTTCAATCACCCGATACGCTCGGTCGCGGACTTTCTGCTCAATTCCGTCAATCATTTCCTCTGTAAATCCAGGATATTCCCTAATCGGCACTTCACCAATTTGCGCCGTCTCAATTGTCGAAAACGATGAATCGCCATGCTCGCCCAGAATATAAGCGTCAACCGCTTTACTGTCGACATTGAATGCGTCCGCCAAATACGATTTCATTCGCGAAGTATCAAGCGTCGTGCCCGTCCCGAATACGCGATTTTTTTCGGCAAACCAGATTCCTTAAGCGCCACGTAAGTCAGAACGTCAACTGGATTACTGACAATCACCAAATACGGCTTCGCGCCATTCGCCATAATATTTTTCACAATATCGCGCATAATTTTCGCATTAACGTCAATCAACTCCAATCGAGTCTGGCCAGGAAGCTGCGGCGCACCCGCAGTAATCACAACGATGTCATCGTCATTGATATCAGAATAATTTCCCGTATGAACCACGACATTCCTGTCAATTCCCATCGCGTCATTAATGTCAGCCGCCTGACCCCAAGCCAAATCCTCATTACGGTCAATCAACACAATCTCTTCAATGACACTACGCAACGCACACGCATAAGCCGCCGTCGCACCGACCATTCCGCCTCCGCCAACAATTAGCAATTTCTGTTTATTCACCAAAATCTCCTTTTTCTGTTTTATATTAGATGTATTTATTCTGCCATAAACATTACCGCTTTGTCAATTAACTTTACTTTACGACAAAAAATATGTATAATATTGGCAATTTATTAACTTTTACATATTATCAACGGGAGGATATATGGAAAAAAGAATGTTTGCAGAAAAAGCGCCACGCGTCGATACTGCAAAAGTATATCGAGCACTTGCAATGCTAGCTTTATTACCATCGTGTGTATTGGCTGGATGCGCAGGCGAAAAAGGAGTTGATGCTGGAAGCTCAAGTTCAGCCCCGTACGGCGACTCTGAAACTACTACATCTCAGCCAGAAAATAGCAATGCCGAGAATCCGTCACAAAATAAAAAAGACGATTCTGCGGGAAAAATAGATATAGAAAAGAATTCAATGTACTATTCAGAGAACGGAACCCGCGAAGGATTTATAGCTAACTGTACAGCAAGAACTTACGACGGATTCCCTGAAAAGGCAAACTGTTCAATGTATATTTGCGATGGAAACGATGTGGTTTTCTTCACATTCGAAGATATCGACTTCACCGAACAAACTCATGGACGAAGAAAACCTGAGATCTCAGACCTAATGAACAAGACAAGAACATTAGCAATGGAGTATGACGCTTATATTCCAACCGAAATCGGAAAGAATATGACTGAATGCCGAGAGAAGAAAAGTAGCGTGGGACAATTCACTAAGCCCGTATCTTTTCCACACGGCGAGAATGAACAATACCTCTGTCTTCCTCAATTTATGACAACAATAGACGGAGAGAAGGTTGCTTTGGAAATCAAAAAGACTACATCTGTCAACGAGGAAGACAATAACGATAGCCCATATTATCCTCACTATACGCTTGATACTTCTAAAGAATGTCTTAACACAAAATTCCTTGATTAAACATACATTATCACAGCGACATCAAAAATCCCCCGAAAGTTCGGGGGATTTAATTAGGCTTGTGTTATCAAGATTATTTATTAATCTTTGTAACAACACCAGCACCAACTGTGCGGCCACCTTCGCGGATAGCAAAGTTCAAACCTTGCTCCATAGCGATTGGTGCAAGCAACTTAACCTTGAAGGTTACAGTGTCGCCTGGCATAACCATTTCTTTGTCAGCTGGCAATTCAACTTCACCAGTAACGTCGGTTGTGCGGAAGTAGAACTGTGGCTTGTAGCCCTTTGAGAATGGAGTGTGGCGACCGCCTTCTTCCTTCTTCAAGATGTAAACTTCAGCTTCAAACTCAGTGTGTGGAGTAATTGTGCCTGGCTTTGCCAAACTTGACCACGCTCAATGTCGCTGCGCTCAATACCGCGTAGCAAGACACCTGCGTTGTCACCTGCTTGACCTTGGTCAAGAGATTTCTTGAAGGCCTCAATACCAGTTACAACTGACTTCTGAGTTGGCTTCAAACCAACGATTTCAACTTCGTCGTTCAATTTAACAACACCCTGCTCGATACGACCAGTTGCTACTGTACCACGACCCTTAATTGAGAAGACGTCCTCAATTGGCATAATGAATGGTTTGTCCATGTCACGTGCTGGCTCTGGAATGTAGCTGTCCATTGCGTCAACCAATTCCATAATAGCGTCTTCGTATTTCTCTTCACCTTCAAGAGCCTTAAGAGCAGAACCCTTGATGATTGGAGCGTCTTTGTCGAAGCCGTTCTTTTCAAGAAGTTCGCGAACTTCTTCTTCGATCAGCTCAACCATTTCTTCGTCAGCCATGTCCATCTTGTTCAAGAAGACAACGATCTTTGGCACACCAACCTGCTTTGCAAGCAAAAACGTGCTCACGAGTCTGAGGCATTGGGCCGTCAGTTGCAGCGATAACCAAAAACTGCACCGTCAACCTGAGCAGCACCGGTGATCATGTTCTTAACATAGTCAGCGTGTCCTGGCATGTCAACGTGCGCATAGTGACGATTGTTTGATTCATACTCTTGATGTGAAGACGCGATAGTAATACCACGTTGCTTCTCTTCTGGTGCGTTGTCGATCTGGTCGTACGCAACAGGTTTGTTAACTGCGCTTGGTAGGCGCTTTGCCAACACTGCAGTAATCGCAGCAGTCAGCGTAGTCTTACCGTGGTCAACGTGGCCCATTGTACCAACGTTAACGTGCGGTTTGCTTCGGTCAAATGCATCTGCCATTTGTAGAAGTTCTCCTTAATTTAATTATTATTTTTCACGCGGGTACAGTCCATAAAAAAGACCTCACGGCGTATGAGTTTAATTATAACGATTTTCCAATCAGTTGTAAATAGCCTATTTCTTACTATAATACTTAGACAAGAATGAATCGCGAAACTCGTAAAAAGTTCCATCCTCCAAGCTGGCTCGAATATCATCAACCAACTTAACGATAAATCGCTCGTTGTGAATTGACAACAACGTTCCAGCCAACGACTCGCGGGCGTGCAGAAGATGACAGAGATAAGCCGCCGTGTAATTCTTGCAAGTATAGCAATCGCAATCGTCCATAATCGGCACAAACATCTCGCGGTATTTCTGGCCGCGCACATTGACTCGACCAAACGGCGTATACGCGGCTCCATTCCTGGCTACACGCGTCGGACTCACGCAGTCAAAGGTGTCAATTCCCTGCTCAATTGCCGCAAAAATGTCATCAGGCTCGGAAATTCCCAGTAAATGACGCGGTTTATTTTCAGGCAGAATTTGATTGACCCACTGAATCGTTTGCGCCATAGTTTCCTTTTCCAGCGCGCCGCCGATTCCATAGCCATCAAAATCCATTGCGCCCAAAAACTCGGCAGTTTGCTTTCGCAAATCCTCGTAATTCGCGCCTTGCAAAACGCCAAATAAAGCTTGGTACGGCTTATCTGGACGAGCCGCCCTTAAGCGCTTAACTTCCGCCAAACTTCGCTCCGCCCAGGCATGTGTCCGAGCCAGCGCCTCAACTTGATATTCGTACGGATCAATCAAAGAGGTCAATTCATCAAACGCAAAAGTAATGTCAGCGCCAATTCCAGCCTGAATTTGCATAGACAATTCTGGCGTAAATTTATGGTAAGAGCCGTCCAGATGCGACTTGAACATTACGCCGTTTTCGTCCACCCAAGCATGACGCGATGATTTTTTAGCAATCGCAATTTCTTCGTCAACATCAGTGCTCATAGCTAAAACTTTCTTAAAGCCCGAGCCCAAACTCAAAACCTGAAACCCACCGCTATCCGTAAACGTCGGACCATCCCAGTGCATAAATTTACCAAGATATCCAGCCTTCTCAATCAACTCATGTCCCGGCTGCAGATATAGATGATAAGCATTCGCCAGCACCGCCTGCGCGCCAACATCCTTCACCATCTCCGGAATCATCGCCTTAACATTAGCCTTAGTTCCAACAACAATAAACGCCGGCGTTTTAATATCACCGTGTGGCGTGTGAATAATTCCCGTTCGTGCCAACGTGTCGTTAAATCGTGAGGTTATTTCAAAAGAAAAAGGTTTTTCCTGCATAATCTGTTTGATTATATCACGAAATGGTCGACGGGTCGTTTCGTGACAAGCTAATCACATCGCTACATCGCACCAAGTAATATTTATTCTCTTCCGCGTTATTAACTATTAGCACAGGCTCGCCGCGACTAAGCGGCAATTCCGACGCGCTTAATATTCGGCCGTCAATATCCGGCCTATCGTTAATTTCTGGATTCCAGACCACCAAATTATCCGCACATAGCGCAAATTTTTCAACATATTCATGACTATTCACTTCTTCTAGTGGAACATCATTCCACGAAACCGCATTCAGCAAATCACCAGGCAAACACCGGTATGCCGAAACTACACATTTGCCCTTAAACTCCCGCACTCTGCTAATATCCTGAATTACATTACGAGCGGCGCATTCATACTGACTCAATACATCAAGCTGCTCATCAAGAGGCAATTTATAGAAGCACTCATCATTAACTACTTCACTTGCAAAATTTGCAATTTTATGAAGTTCATTTACCGCCATTTTAAGCTCTTCAGCTTCACCATCAAACCCCTCCAAACGAATAATCTTATCTCTGTCGGGTATCACATAAATCTTCTTCGGAAAGTCCCCAGACTCACCATCTATCGTCACTTCAATCGCCGCGTAAAATTTATCATGATAGCTAACGAAACACACCCCATCAATACACGCCCCAGAAATATCCATAAATTCATACTGTAATTCATTATTTTTCGTAGCGTCAGGGGCCAACGCAAAACCAGTCAAACTAACATCGACAAACTCGGGAAACTCAGACAACTGATCATTTAGTATTTGGGTATATTCTCTTGACACTTCATCAAGCTCCGACTCGTCAACATAAGAAAGATCCGTCGCTAGCTGCCAAGCGGTCTCTTGAAAATCGTCATTAAAAACCGTTTCAAATAAATCAATAGAGGCTCCAATATCCTCTTTATCAATTGGCGCCATATCAAGCACATCTTTCATATCTACGCAGAAAGTCGCAAATCGATTTTTAATATCAAACATTTCCAGCACAGGACGATTATCGCGCCACGTAAAACTCGGTAGCCATCCAGATAAAACCGCGGGATTAGCGTCTTCTACATTATTTTCCCTGCCGTCAATTTTAATCTTATACGCCTGGCATTTCACTTGAATTCCGCCATCATACGGAATCTCATTCAAAACGTCATTTATCTCATCTATCAAAAGCCGCCTCGACTCCGCATCTTGAATGTCGCCGACGCCAGCAACTTCTTCAATTTTGTCAGCATAGTGGCGCAATTTACGCACACATCGAGGAACGCCGCTATCATCCGGCAACAACTCTATTGATACAATCGCCTGCTTGTCAAGCGGAAAATAATAGTCATTCTGCGAAGTTCGCACGCACAAAGCAGCCATCTCTTTAGTGTAAATCGCAAACGGCGCTGGAATCTCAGAGTCAATTTCCATAGGAGATATCAAATCTGCCACACCCTCAACTGACTGCAAACGATACGAACCGTCCTCTTCGGATTGACTATACCCAACAACTCTAACCTTCTCGCCCTCAATATCGCCAGCGTGCGTAGCTTGTTCTATCTCAGCGATCGCAATCTCGTCGTTTTCTCCGTCGAGCAATAAATTTGCACCAGCAATTCGCCTCCAGTCTTCATCGGAGAACAGTTCGGGAGAATTAGACTCCGTATTAGGCTTTGAACGCTCCATATTGCTATATATTATACAACTTTAATCGATATTTACAAGCATAGCCCCTTCCGTATGCTGTATACTAGAAACATGAGCAGTAAAACCCTTGTTGATTTGGACCAGTGGCTAGCCCCACACAAATCCACAATTCAGGCGCGCGAGAAGTATATTTCTTCGAAGCTGAAAACGGTTTAATCAGCAAGACGCCAGCCGAATTCGCGATGGGTTTTTTACACTTCGGACTTCATAAAACGGATACTGGCTGGACGTTTCGTGAATGGGCGCCAAACGCTACTCGGATGTTCTTAGTTGGCGATTTTTCAGATTGGAAAGAGTGCAAGGAATTCGCATTAAATCGCGATAAAAACGGCGAGTGGAACATAAATCTTCCTGAAAATTCACTTCGTCACGGACAGAAATATAAATTGCGTGTCTATTGGCCTGGTGGCGATGGCTGGCGACTGCCGTCATACGCAAATTACGTCGTTCAGGACGAAAATTCTGTCGATTTTTCCGCGGTCGTGTGGTCGCCAAAAACTCCTTACAATTGGCAATATAAAACCCCGCCCAAGCCAAAAGTTCCACTAATTTACGAAGCGCATGTTGGCATGAGTAGTCAGGAAGAAAAAGTTGCCAGTTTCAATGAATTTACCACGGAGGTTTTGCCGCGAATTAAAGAATCTGGCTATAACACCATTCAACTTATGGCAATCGCCGAACATCCATATTACGGCAGTTTCGGTTATCACGTCAGCAACTTTTTCGCGGTTTCGTCAAGATTTGGCACGCCCGACGATTTTAAGAAATTGGTCGACGTGGCGCACGGAATGGGACTGCGCGTCATCATTGACCTTGTTCACGCTCACGCCGCCAAAAACGAAGTCGAAGGTCTGGGCAATTTTGCCGGCGATCCGACACAATATTTCAAGCCAACAAATCATCCGGAATGGGATTCGCGATTATTCGATTACGGCAAGCCAGAAGTTTTGCATTTTTTGGCAAGCAATTGCCGCTGGTGGCTGGACGAATATCACGTTGACGGATTTAGGTTTGATGGCGTAACTAGTATGATTTACCACGATCACGGACTCGGAAAAAGTTTCACTAGTTATGATGATTATTTCCGCGATAATGTCGACAAAGACGCGCTCGCTTATTTACGATTGGCAAATGAAACCATTCACGCCGTTCGCCCCGACGCCACGACAATTGCGGAGGAAATGAGCGGTTTCCTGGGCTGGGCGCATCAGCGAAAGACGGCGGGCTGGGATTTGATTATCGCTTGCAAATGGGTGCGCCAGATTTATGGATAAAAACTCTGAAAGAGAAAAATGATGAAGATTGGGATTTGGGGCAATTAGCTTACACTTTGAGTTCGCATCGGCCAGAGGAAAAAGTCATCAATTACGCCGAAAGTCACGATCAAGCGCTCGTCGGTGATAAAACGCTGATTTTCCGATTGATTGATAAAAATATGTATTGGCATATGGATAAAATTGATCAAGATCTTAAGACCGAACGCGGAATAGCCCTGCATAAACTGATTCGTCTAATGACATCTGGACTACATGGCGGCGGCTATTTGAATTTTATGGGCAATGAATTCGGGCATCCGGAATGGATTGATTTTCCGCGTGAAGGCAATAATTGGTCATTTAAGCATGCTCGTCGGCAATGGAATTTGCGCGACAACGGCTTCTTAAAATATCAATGGCTGGGAGATTTTGACGCAGCGCTGATGAAGATTATTAGGCAAATTGATAATCCTAATGTTCACCATTTGACGGTTCGCCAATCTGATCATATGGTCAGTTTTATGCACGGCGACTTTTTATTTGTTATCAATTTTTCGCCCGACAAATCCCACTCAGGTTACGCAGTACCCACAGAAGCTGGCTCTTATAAATTGGCGTTAAGTAGCGACGATAAGGACTTCGGCGGGCAGGAGCGAATAGACCATAATTCCCGTTTTTTCACTTCCCCGGCTGATAATAGCCACAATCTTAAAGTTTATTTGCCAGCCAGAACGGGTATTATTTTACAGAAAGTTGACTAGTGTTGACTTTTTTACGCAAGTATAGTATAAATTAATACAGACTTTTGTTGACAATCCCGTCAACGAAAGTAGTCCTTGTATAGTTCGATCGGAAAGGCAGCATATCATGCTGAAACTCAAAATCGCGGCCACATACATGGCACTAGCCGGAATGATGCTACTCATTCTGGGAGATACGTATATGTCCGTGTCCCTGGCCATCGGCTGCACGGAAGTGGCGACAATGTTGGCATTACACGCCGCATTGAAGTGGACGTCGCCGAAAGAAAGTGGATTTCGAAATTCGCACTGACACTATGGACCTCCGGAATTACGCTGGCAGCTATCGGCGCACTCCGAAAAATGGGGTTCTATGACATCCCTCTCAGCACACCCATAGATCCCGTACAGAGTGTAAAGGCGGCGGGATTCTACGTGTTGCTCCTGGGCGCCCTCTCCATTCTTCTGGCGGTTATCGTACCGTGGGCGTCGCCCAAGTGGGACGATGACGACGAGGACTAACCGCCCGTCAAGAAATAGTTCGCCTTGAGACTTTTAGTCTCGGCTGGAGCTCTCTTGGCGGGCTATTTCTATTGATCATGAAATTATTTTGTATATTATATTGACTTTTTTACGCAAGTATAGTATAAGTGACGTAAGCTTTCGTCGATAATCCCGTCAACGAAAGTAGTCCTTGTACAGTTCGAGAAGGAGAGTCACCATGCTCAAGTTGAAAATTACGGTCACAGCCCTGGCTCTAGTCAGCCTAGATTTGATCATTATAGGGGATACTTATCTTACCGCCAGCGCTGCCATCGCCTGCACGGCGATGGCTCTGCCACTGGCGGGCTATCTCGCATGGAGGTGGCAGGTTCCGGACGATAATTCCCGGATTCCCTTCATTCTATGGGTGCCTGTGGCCGAACTACCGGTCATACGCGCATTCAAGGAGTTGGGGGTCATGAGCACCCCGCTTGGGGCTACCATCGAACCAGAGAAAATGACTACACTAGGAGGTTTTGTTGCGCTTACAAGCACTATAGCCATCCTTCTCGCAGTCATCGTGCCATCGTCGCCCACGCGCGACGACAGTGACGACGAGGACTAGTGCCCGTTGAGAAATAGATCGCTGAGGCTTAAGCCTCGGCTTGAGCTCTCTTGGCGGGCTATTTCTTTTGGTTTGTGGAATTATTTCGTATATCCTATTGACTTTTTGATGTAGATGTTGTAAAATGAGCACAGTCTTTGTTGACAACCCCGTCAACAAAGGTAGTTCTTGTGGAAGGAAAGCCATGAACAGCAACAACACGAGTCTCGGCATCAGCCTGAGGACTATGGTCTTTACCATCAGTGCGTGCGCAGTCTTCGTGCTCACACTAGGCACGACTATCGGGGCAATTGTCTGCTCCACAGCTCTCCTGGTGGCGGCGCAAGCCCTTACCATCCCCCTCGGCTGGGTCTACTTTAGTTCTACTGGTAAAATCCCAACAGTAGCGCTGAAGGTGACTGCAATACTTGGTACGGTAGTATATGTCGCGCTATTAGCCTCAAATATCGACACCCTAATCACTGACTGGGGTGACCTAACGACGGCGTTTAACGTCGTCATTGATGGAGAGGGGTGGGCCGGCGCGCTGGCGTTCACGCTGTTTATGTGTACGTTGCCAGTGGTGACTGCGGTCATCGCGCCAGTGCCGCCCGAGCGCGATGATTACTGTAACGACGACGAGGACTAACCGCCCGTCAAGAGAAATAGTTCGCTTAAGGCTTAAGCCTTGAGCTGGAGCTCTCTTGGCGGGCTATTTCTATTGGCATAAATTTGTTACACTAGATATTGTGAAGAAAAAAGTACCAAAATTCATTGAGCAATCATTAGCCCGAGTCGCTAATCTTTACAGCTTTGAGCCGGAGCATCATCTGGAGAAAATTGACGAAAGTTTGACACCGAATATGCGAGCTTTGCGCCTGGCTATGACGATTGCCGAGCAACTTCTGAGTATGGGTGTGGTGGCGCGCGATGTGGTTCGTATGGCGCAAGGAATCACGCGGACATATTGCCGCAGACCCGTTCATGTGGACGTGAGCTACACTTTGGTGACAATTTCTCAAGACCGCGGAGTTAGCCATGAGCCTTTGACGATGGCGCGAGTTATCGTTCCTGACGACCCTAATTATCAATTGATTCAAGCATTGCAATTATTAGCCCTCGACATTCGTCGCAAGCAACTTTCCCTGGAAGAAGCCGAGGAGCGATTGCAACAAATACTCAAAAAACCCACCGAACATTCCCGACTAGTCGTTTACGCGGCGGGCGGATTAGTGAGCGCGGGTTCTGTTATTCTATACGGCGGCAGTTTGCTCATGGCATCAATAGCGTTTCTGCTCGGATTCTCAGCGACTGGACTACTGAGGTGGCTGGGGCGTATTGGCGCACCGTTATTTTATTCGCAATCCCTCGTGGCGATTTTCGTAACATTGGTGGCGGCAGGCGCAGCTTGGTGTAGCAATTATCTGGGGCTAAGCGTCAACGCAACATTGTTGGTTATCAGCGGAATTGTCTTATTAGTCGCGGGACTAATGTTTGTCGGCGCATTTCAGGACGCAATCGACGAATATTACATGACCGCCAACGCCAGATTATTAAAAGTCGTGATGGCAACGGGCGGCGTAATTGCTGGCGTGATGGTCGGATTATACATTGCGACAAAATTTGGCATAACATTCCCTGCGACACCAGATCGATTGACATTGGCGGACGGACACACTCAGTATTTGGGGGCTGGAATTATCGCGGCGGCGTTCGTTCTGAGGAATCATTCTCGATTCTTTGGCATGATTATTTCAGCATTAATTGCTATATTCGGCTGGTGGATTTCACGATTAGCCATGAGTTTGGTTTTGATATCGTAACAGCGAGCGGCATCGCGGCGGCGGTAATTGGACTAGTCGCAGTTATGACTTCCAGATTATGGAAATTCCCTTCCTTGGCGATTATCGCGGCGGGAATCGTACCGCTAGTCCCAGGATTATCGCTTTACAATGGATTGATGGGCGTCGTTCTATATCCACCGAACAGCGCAAACTTCCTACCAGCCTTGGCTATCTTAGCACGAGCAATCCTCATTGGTGTAGCGGTAGCAATTGGCGCGTCATTCGGCAACATCGTCGGCCGCCCAATTCGCCGACAATTTATCAATTTATTCCGTCGCAACACACAAGCATCGTGAAAAATAACCCGAAATTTAGCCAAACAAAAATCCCCGGATTCGCTCCGAGGATTTTTTATGAGTTAGAGATTATTTATTTCGCTTTTCGATAATCTCTTGCGCAACGTTTGGTGGAACCTCCTCGTATTGAGCTAATTCCATCGTTGAAGCGGCGCGACCCTGAGACATTGAGCGAATGTCTGATGTGTAGCCGAACATATTTGCTAATGGCACAAATGCCTTAATCAACTTAGCGCCACCCATCAAGTCTTCCATAGCGTCGATACGTCCGCGACGTGAGTTAAGGTCGCCGATGATGTCACCCATGAAGTCTTCTGGTGTAGTAACTTCAACCTTCATAACTGGCTCAAGCAAGATTGGGTTAGCTTGCTTAATACCTTCACGAGCAGCTATCGAACCTGCCAATGAGAACGCCAATTCTGAGGAGTCGACATCGTGGTATGAACCATCGTAAAGTGTAGCCTTAACGTCAACAACTGGATAGCCAGCAATAACACCGCCTTCCAATGTTTCGCGAATACCCTTCATTACGGCTGGGCGATATTCCTGAGGAACCACACCACCCTTAATTTCATCAACGAACTCAAAGCCTTTACCAGTCTCATTTGGCTCAAAGCGAACCCAAACGTCACCATATTGACCGCGACCACCAGACTGCTTGGCGTGCTTACCTTGAACTTCAGAACGACCCTTGATACTTTCGCGGAAGGCAACCTGAGGTTCACCAATATTGGCTTCAACCTTAAATTCGCGCTTCATACGGTCAATAAGAATATCCAGGTGTAGCTCACCCATTCCTGACATAATTGTCTGACCTGTTTCTTCGTCAGTATGAATTCGGAAAGTTGGGTCTTCTTCAGCCAAGCGCTGCAATGCCAACGCCATTTTTCCTGGTCAGCCTTTGATTTTGGCTCAACCGCAATCGATACTGGTGGTTCTGGGAATTCAATTGACTCAAGAGCGATTGGATGAGCTACATCTGCTAACGTGTTACCAGTCGCAGTAGACTTCAAACCAACCACAGCGGCGATGTCACCAGCTTCAACCTTGCTAATTTCTTCACGCTTGTCAGCAAACATACGAACGATTCGTCCAATTCGCTCTTTTTCACCAGTTGTCGTATTAAGAACGTAGCTTCCTGAGGTCAAAACACCAGAATAGACACGAACGAAGATCAATTTACCAACAAATGGATCGGCAGCAATCTTAAACGCCAAAGCAGACAAAGGTTCTTTATCTGATGGCTTGCGGCTAACTTCGTCGCCAGTCTTTGGATTCTTACCCCAAATTTCATCAACGTCTAGAGGGCTTGGCAAGAAGTCAACCATCAAGTCAAGCAACTTCTCAACGATCACGCCGCGACCATCACCACCAGTAACTAGGTAAAAGTCACCAGCCAAAACGCGCTTACGTAGAGCCATCTTCAGCTCGTCAACGGTAATAGCTTCTTCGCCCTGCTCCAAGAACTTCATAGTAAGTTCGTCGTCAGCTTCAACAGCGTTTTCAACCAATAGAGAACGTGCGTTTTTAGCTTTTTCAAGCATATCAGCTGGAATTTCGCCAACCTTCAACTCGTGATCCGTGTAATCGTCATATGTATATGCCTTCATGTCAATCAAGTCGACAACACCGTTGATAGTCTTTTCAAAACCAATTGGCAAGTGAACTGGGAAAGCCTGCTTACTCAAGCGGTTGTGAATTGACTCAAGAGATTTGTAGAAGTCACCACCAGTCTGGTTGATCTTGTTAACGAAACAAATACGAGGCACGCCGTACTTATTGGCCTGGCGCCAAACAGTTTCAGACTGAGCTTCAACACCCATCTTACCGTCAAAGACTGTAACTGCACCGTCAAGCACGCGCAAGCTACGCTCAACCTCAGCGGTAAAGTCAATGTGTCCTGGGGTGTCAATAATGTTAATCTTATGATCTTTCCAGAAACAAGTCACAGCAGCTGACGTAATAGTGATACCACGCTCTTTCTCCTGCGCCATCCAGTCGGTGGTAGCACCGTCACCTTCACCACGGACCACACCGATCTTATGTGTCAAGCCAGTGCGGTACAAAATACCCTCAGTTGTCGTCGTTTTACCGGCGTCAATATGGGCAATAATACCAATATTTCTAAAATTCTTTAGCGGAACATGCGTCTCTGCCATAAATTTTCCTTTATATTACGTTAATTTGCCGAGATTTTTGGTCAATTTTTTGGCACCAAAAAACTACTCTTGCGTTTTATTATATCAGTTATCTATGTTTTTGACTAGCTCTGAGTCGGAGGATTTTTAGACTCGTTGTCGTTCGGAGCTGGTGCCGCAGGCGGATAGTTAGCTGGAGGCTGCTCTATAGGCGACTGCGCGTATGTTGGCGGATATTGACCAGGTTGCTGTTGATGATAGTAGTTCTGTTGCGGATATTGTTGTTGTGGCGGAGCTGGCTGCTGATACGGTTGCTGCGGATACTGAGGCTGCTGCAGGAATTGTCCAGCGACAGGATATGGATAAGCGTTCATCTTACGGCGATTACTGACAGAAACGGCAATTGCGATAATCGACACTGTTAAGAATAATGCTCCCGTTGAAAGAATCACCACAACCACGATTATAACTGTAGTGTTATTTTCTGATTCGCTCGTTCCAGCTTCTGCGCTAGACGCCCTCGCTTTCCGTAGAATCATCTGGAGTATTGGATGAAACTTCGATCATCTTCGCCACCAAATAATTGTCGGGGTATTTTTTTATCCAATTGTTCAAATTTAGCCTTTGCCTGAGAATATTTACCTTGAGAAAAAAACTCTCCAAGCCGTCTCCCCAGAGCTTAGTCAATTCGCCGTTCGCCGATAACGCAACATTATTTTTTTCTTCGCCATAGTTTTTCAGATCAGCGATATCACGGAATATTCCCTCTCCAAAACAAGAATTGTTGCGCTCGCTCCTATCCGCACAGGATGAACCGCCGTAGGTGTTTAGTCCAATCTGCTTACCATCGTCATCAAACGCTGGACCACCACTGTTGCCTGCCGCAATTTGCGCACTCATTGAAAATAGCTTATGACCACCCGCGTCACTACCCGAACCAGAAACATCACCTTGAGTAACAGTTGGGACAGTCTTACTCTTCTTCGTATTTACACCGTCGTCGACAATCGCTGGATAGCCAATCGCCGTCACCCGATCGCCTCTAGAAATCCTAGAGCTATCGCCCAATTCTACCGCCGGAAATCGCCCTTCAACCTTCAGAATCGCCACATCACTTTTGTCGCTATTCAGATCCATTCCATGACCCTTCAAATCAACTTCCGCGTCAATTTTCTTGGCTGGAATATTAGTCTTCGTCTTTTTCCACTTAAGATCGCCCGAACCGTCATCTTCGCGCGCAATAGGTTCGCTTGAGGTCTGGATGACATAATCGTATCGATCGTTTTGCGAACGTATATTATCGGCGGGAACTTGGTTGATAAGACCGAGAATTGCCGCTTGCGCACTCTGATCGCCGCCATTAGCCTTATTTGCCAAATCCCGAAGCGTCTCTCGAGTCACATAGCCCGCATCTACCACAAACTTTATATATTTATTCATGTTCTCTTGTGTGTTAAGACCCATGATCATACTCTGATTAGAAACCTCAGTCACATGTCCATTTGTAGCAATGTAGCCATCGTCAGAAACAATCGATCCACTACCAATTCCGCCTGTACATAAGCCATTCAGCCGCATGCTCGCACCATTCTGTGCCGTATAAATCATATCAGCACAACGATATGTTCCCACACGGACCGTAGCAATTTGGTTCCTTGCCACCACTTTAATAACAGAATCTTCGTCCAGTTCATCCAAAGTATTTGTAGTGTCTTTATCTTCTGAGAAATTTTCCGCCTTAGTTTCGGTCTTAGCTATCGTAGCGGAAGCTACTTGCGCCTCATTATTGCCATCAGCCCTGACCAAGTAGCTACTGTCTGGATTCTGGAAAGTAACCTTAGCAACCAGCGCCTCCAGCTGGTCAATATATGGCTGCGTGTACGAATTTTTACTCAATGCAAAAATAGTCATCCAGTATGGCCTACCGTTCTGAATCGTCAAATAAGTTATTTTTTCGCCGGTTTTCTGCCACTTGCCGTCAATAGTGCTTCCGTAATCGACGACCATCTTCTTAAACTTACGTCCAGAAATCGTCGCGTCGCTAGTGTGATATTTTAAGTTCGGATTATCCTTCTTCTGCTTGTTGATATCACCCTGAAGCATCAAATCCAAATCTGAATATTTCTTCGTGTCCTTGTATTCCTCGGACATCGTTGATCGATCAAAATAAGCTTTTTTGCGCGAAGTTACGATTGAGAAGTCTGGCATAATCTTCCTAAACGAGAAGTTCTCTTCTTCCTCCTTCGGCTTTTCTGAACCTTTCCTAAAATGCAATCGCAAAATCGCATAAGCACGGCTTTCTTTCAATTCATCATCAGCATACGTGGTGGCACTGTACTGTTTTTCATTAGAATCACTATTTAAGACGTGACCTTCGCCAGTAAAAATACTCTTGTCGTATCGAATTGAATAGCCATATTTGGAAACGACCTTCTGCGAGTTCTTAGCATCTTCTTCGGCAAAAATCTTCTGGATCTTCTTTTTTGCGGTTTTACTAACTCCGGAAGAGCGGTTATTATTAACGACAATCAGCCCAACTATAACAGAGATCAAGAAAACTACACCCAGAACGATGGCTGCAATTTAATTTCTTCATTGACTTCTGATTCATACCGCTACGATCCTAACGATAATTTACAAACTGTAGAGGTGTATCATAATCACTTTCTCGCAATAAACTAATCACCTTTTGCAGCTCATCCTTCGACGCAGAAGTAACACGAACGAGGTCGCCCTGAATTTGCGGCTTAGCTTTCGGCGTATTAGCGCGAATATCAGCGGCAATCTGCTTCGCCGTCGGCTGATCAAGGCCTTGCTTGAACGGAATCTCCCAAGTCGTCTTCAAGTTCGAGACAACTTTCTCTTTTGATAAATCCAGAACTTTGCTCGACTGACCACGCCCCGCCAATTTCTTGCGCACGATATCCAGAACAGCATCAACTTGCCAATCATTGTCGCCGGTAATTTTCAGACCCTTTTTATCATCCAGCCAATCAATTGCCGCGCTCGTCCCCTTAAAATCATAACGTCCTTGGATTTCTTTTTCAGCCTGCATGAAAACATTATTCATCTCAGCCTTGTCAATTTCCGACACAATATCAAACGAAAAACTCGCCATTTCTCCCTCCTAATTTTTTCTATTATATCAAAAAATCGCCCCGTTTAGAGCGATTTCCTGATTTTGCTTTCAGGCAATAATTAGCCGCGAGCAAAGTGCGCAAAGGCGCGGTTAGCTTCAGCCATCTTGTGGGTGTCTTCCTTCTTCTTGAAGGCAGCACCAGCTTCATTGTAAGCGTCAACGATTTCCAATGCCAAACGCTGTGAATATGGCATTCCGCTGCGAGCGCGAGCTGATTGAACTAACCAGCTAAACGCATAGTGCAATTGTCGATGTCCCTGAACTGGGAATGGAATCTGGTAGTTAGCACCACCAACGCGACGAGACTTCACCTCGAAGCTTGGGCTAACGTTCTTCAATGCTTTTTCAAACACTGCCAATGGATCTTCAGAATCCAATTTCTTAGCAGCAGTTTCTAGGGCTGCGTAGACAGCGCGTTCAGCCGCCAATTTCTTACCGTCTAGCATTGACTTGTTGATCAAACGCTGAACTAGTACGCTTTGGTATCGGCGATCAGGTTTAAGTTCACGCTGCAATTTCTTGGTAACTTTACGAGGCATGATTATTTATCCCCTTTCTTTGTACCGTACTTAGAGCGACCCTTCTTACGGTTGTTGACACCTTGAAGGTCAAGCGCACCACGTACGATGTGATAACGCACACCAGGAAGGTCAGGCACACGACCACCGCGGATCAAGACCACAGCGTGCTCCTGCAAGTTGTGACCTTCACCACCGATGTACGCCCAAACTTCATAGCCGTTATTCAACTTAACACGAGCAACTTTACGCAAAGCTGAGTTTGGTTTCTTTGGCGTCTTAGTCGTCACACGCACACAAACACCACGCTTAAGCGGTGCATTCTGGTCGTAATAACGTGTTTTTAGGGCGTTATGAATACGACCTAGTGCTGGCGACTTGGACTTTTTCTTAGCCGTTTGGCGCGGTTTGCGCACCAATTGGTTGATTGTTGGCATCCAATTTCTCCTTGGTTGATTAACTAATTATGGCAATTTGCCTTACGGTTTGGATTCAGCAACTCCTCTCCGTGTCTATACCTTTTCCGCCGAGATTGCAGTCTGTACACATTCAAAACACCGCGCACTCCGAAAAGAGGAAACTCTACATCTATTCTAGCACAGATTTCGTAAAAGTAAAATCGCTGTCCATACTCAGAGTCTAAAGGATCAGACTTAAGAACAGAGTACTCATTGTCAGAGATGAATTCCTTGCACGGAATAGATATAACTTGTCACACATACTCACCCTAATCCATCACCTCCACTAGGAATATTTTCTTTTCAAAGCCGCCGCGTTTTTCTGCTTTTTCTGCGCGAATTTTTTCTAATTCTTCCGCGGTACAACTATGCAGGCTTGCGAGAGCATAGACTACTTCCATGATATCGGCAAGCTCATCAGTATTTTTATCTTTTTTATATTCCTCAACTTCTTCGACTAGCTTTTTTGTAAGCTCCACGACATATTCGTCTGCCGTAAGTATTTTGTGAGTCGGCTTTTGCCCGTTAGCCTTAATGATTTCCAAAATTTTATCGCGGACAAGTTTGTTATATACTGGCATAAAACCTCCTTTAATTGTTTATATTATATAATTTTTTTCCTATAAAAAATCAATTTAAAGTAAAAACTCCACCCCCGTCCGTGGAGTTTTTACTCGACACCGTGACAAGAGTGGAGTGTTACTCCACAGAACTGCTCAGGACTACTCAGCCTTACTTAGCACCAAGAGTGTCCTCTTGATCTTGAGAGAAGATTTTTATTCCTCGTCATCTGCATCTCTAATCTCTGCTTCCTCCTGGAATAATATCGAATTGACGAAAAACATAAAGACCCTCAAACCGACCAAGATCACAAGTGCCGCTAGAAATAGAAACCCCACCATCATATTCTCCCTTGCTGTGAAGTACTCTTTTACACGGTTGTGTAAAAGCTAATACAATTTATATCACACCTGAGCTAAAAAGTCAATACATATCATCCAAAACAAAGACTTCGAATCTACATACAGTGCTTTATGAGCTACCAAATAAAATAATCATCATACGCAAAACACCCGACCTTATAGTCAAGGTGCGGGTGTTGCGGGTTATTGCGGTCAGATCTACCTACTAAGCAGCGACTTCCTCTTCGACGAATTCGTCTTCGCTCGGTGTTTCGAATTCTTCATCTTCTTCGACTGCGCCAGTTCCTACTGGAATCTTGCGGCCGATGATGACGTTTTCCTTCAAACCGTGCAAGTGGTCGGCTCGACCAGATACGGCAGCATTGATCAAGACGCGAGTAGTATCCTGGAAGGATGCGGCTGATAGCCATGAGTCGCTCCAGATTGACACCTTTGTAATACCGAGTAGCAATTGTGTGTAGCTAATCAAGTTCTTACCTTCAGCAGCCAATTGCTTATTCGCATTGACCACAGCGGCCTTAGAAACGATGTCACCAGTCACGAATTCACTATCACCAGCATCTTCGATTTGCACGCGGCTAAACATTTGGCGAACAATAATCTCCAAGTGCTTGTCAGCCACGTCCTGACCCTGAGCAGCGTAGATTCGCAGAACTTCGTTGATGATGTAGCGCTGAGTTGCCTCAACACCCTTAAGTCGCATCAAATCGTGCAAGTTCAATGATCCAGCTGTCAATCGATCACCAGCTTCAACAACGTCATTTGCCTTAACGACCAACTGCATATTACCTGGGATTTCATAACGAGTTGGCGAAGCAGCCTCTGCCGCGATCACCAAAGTATCCTCAGCCGACTCAATCACACCGTCAAATGGCGCGATCAAAGGTCGAGTGTCACTCTCACCCGTCGCTAAGACATCGCCAGCCTTAACGCTTGAGCCAGCCTTAACTACAACGGTTCGACCCTCTAATGGCAATCGCTCAACCTTGCCAGATTCTGGCGTAATTTGAACGATGTACTTCTTACCATCTTCCCAAACGTCAACCAAACCAGCAACTTCCGTAATGAATGCTTGACCTTTTGGCGTGCGCGCTTCAAACAATTCTTCAACACGAGGCAAACCTTGGGTAATGTCACCACCAGCAACACCAGAGTTGTGGAAGGTACGAAGCGTCAACTGAGTACCCGGCTCACCGACTGACTGAGCGGCGATAACACCAACTGGCTGATGATTGCCAACCAATTTACCAGTCGACATATCAATACCGTAACTTCGCTGTGGAATACCATTAAGGTTGTTTGTTGACAATACGGACTGAATCTTAACGCTTTCAATGCTTTCGTCGTCATCAATTGAATCTGCGATTTCACGCGTGATCAATTCGTTCTTATTGACGTGACCTGGAATTGTTTCAGCAGCATAACGACCAGCCAAACGGTTCGAGAAGTCAATCATCGTCTCTTCGGTCTCTGATCGGTAAATTGCGTAACCTTCATCGTCGCCATCAGTATCTTCAACGGTAAATACGTCTTGTGCAACGTCCACCAAACGACGAGTCAAGTAACCCGAGTCGGCAGTCTTAAGAGCCGTGTCAATAAGACCCTTACGTGCACCACGGGTTGCGATAAAGGCCTCAAGGCTAGACAAACCGCCCGTGTAAGAGCTGCGGATTGGAAGCTCAATCTCATGGTTGGTTGCGTCCATCTGAACACCAATCATCGCGCTCGCCAACTTCACGTTGGAAATATCACCACGAGCACCAGAGTTGACCATCATAGAAATACTGGTGTCCATGTGTGCCAATTGGTCTTTCAGGAATGCTGTAATCTTATTGTCAACGTTTCGCCATGCGCTAACCGTCAAGTTGTATCGCTCTTCCTCAGTAATCAAACCTTGGTCGAATTGCTCAGAAATCAAAGCCGCCTTAGCATCACCTTCAGCCACAAACTGAGGAATTTCCTCAAAGTGGACGTAATCGGTCATACCAGTCGACACAGCCGCAACCGTAGCAAAGCGGAAAGCTTGACCCTTCATGCGGTCAGCAATCTTAGCGGTTTCTTCGGCGCCGTACTTGTTAAAGATTTGCGCCAACACCTTCTTAAGCTGCTTTTTAGTCTGAACGTTGTTGTCGTATGGGAAATCTTCAGGCAGAATCTCATTGAAGAAGACGCGACCCAAAGTTGTTTCACGCATTTTACCTTTCGCAAAGATACGAATTGGGGTTTGCAATTGAATTACGCCATTGTCGTAAGCCATTTCTGCTTCGTAAACAGAACTGTAAGTCTTAATCTTATCAGTCTGAGCTTGTGGCTTGTCGTAAGTCAAGTAATAGTTACCAAGCACGATGTCCTGCGAGATGTGCAACACTGGCGCACCGTCGGCAGGCTTCAATAAGTTGGCAGTTGCGCTCATCAATTCACGAGCTTCAGCCTGAGCCTCTTTTGATAGCGGCAAGTGAACAGCCATCTGGTCACCGTCGAAGTCAGCGTTAAATCCGGCACAAACTAGCGGATGCAATTGAATAGCTTTTCCCTCAACCAAAACTGGCTGGAAGGCTTGAATTGACAAACGGTGCAAACTTGGTGCGCGGTTAAGCAGCACGTACTTTCCTTCAATTGCCGAATCCAGCGCGTCCCAAACTACCGCTTCACCAGCTTCGATTAGGCGTGAAGCCGAGCGAATATTGTGCGCAAATTCATTCTTAATCAACCAGCTAATCACGAACGGCTTGAACAATTCCAGCGCCATTTGCTTTGGCAAACCACATTGGTTAATCTTCAATTTTGGACCAACCACGATAACCGAGCGACCAGAATAGTCAACACGCTTACCAAGAAGGTTCTGGCGGAAGCGACCTTGCTTACCCTTTAGCATATCACTCAAGCTCTTCAAACTGCGGCGACCACCAGTCGAGCTGACTGCACGACCGCGAGATGCTGAATTGTCAATCAAAGCGTCAACAGCTTCCTGAAGCATACGCTTTTCATTGCGCTGAATAACTTCTGGCGCATTAAGCTCAATCAACTTCTTCAAGCGATTGTTGCGGTTGATGATTCGGCGATACAAATCGTTCAAGTCAGATGTCGCAAATCGGCCACCAGACAACGCCACCATTGGACGAAGATCTGGAGGAATCACCGGCAGAACAGTCATACATAGGCTGGACGGCTTAATGCCAGCAGACTCCATACTCTCCAGCATCTTCAAACGCTTTAGCAACTTCTTCTGTCGCTGACCTTTTGCAGTTTCAACTTCCTCTGTCAACTCAGCGATAAGCTTTGGTAGGTCGATATTGTCCAAAAGCTCCTTGACCGCGCTGGCACCCATGCCAACTTCAATCAATTCGTCATATTCTTCTGGCAAGTTGCGATATTCGCTCTCTGAAATCAAGGCTCCCTATTTAAGCTCTCCAATTGAGATCTCTTACCAACGTAAGATTCTTCCAATTCCTCGACTTCACGGCTCTGCTCTTTAGCTAGTTGCTTAACATCAGCACCATCTTCTTCAGCCATTTTTTCGTAGCGGATTTTGATAGCCTTGCGAGCCAAATCAGTTTCCGCTTCCAAATCTGCCAAATATTGATCACGAGTTGCTTCATCAACGTTTAAGATGACGTAAGTCGCAAAGTAAACGATTTTTTCAATATTACGAACCGTCATACCAAGTAACTGGCTCATTGCGCTTGGAGTACCACGCATAAACCAAATGTGCGCTACAGGCACTGCCAATTGAATGTGTCCCATTCGCTCACGACGAACGATTGACTTAGTGACCAATTCACCATTCTTATCGACAGCAGCTTCGCGTGATCGAACACCCTTAAGCTTTGAGTCGTGTGGATTAATATCCTTAACTGGACCAAAGATTCGCTCACAGAACAATCCGTCGCGTTCTGGCTTTTGTGTGCGATAGTTAATTGTTTCTGGCTTCAAAACTTCGCCGTAGCTCCATTTCAGAATGTCTTCTGGGCTAGCTACCGCCAAACGAACCGCGTCAAAATCGCTGATGCCCGTTGCGTTAAATGCAGAATTTGCCATCTTACGCGTCCTCCTTTATTTCTTCTACTTCATCAATATCTTGCACGCTCATGCCATCGTCAATTTCACCGATGTCATCTGATTCGTCCAAGTATGTTTCTTCTTCCTCGCCATCAGCGGCAACGGTTTTGTCTTCTGGACCACTTGAAGCGATAACGTGCTCAGCGTCAACTGCAGCCTCGTCGTCAACCAAGTCAACTCGAAGACCCAAACCTTGAAGCTCCTTAACCAACACGTTGAAGGACTCTGGAAGTTTTGGACCAACAATTGGTTCATCTTTAATGATTGACTCGTAAGCCTTGCGCGACCGTAAACGTCGTCGGACTTAATTGTCAACATTTCCTGCAAGGTTGCAGCAGCACCGTAAGCCTCCAATGCCCAAACCTCCATTTCACCGAAGCGCTGACCACCGTTTTGTGCTTTACCACCAAGCGGCTGCTGAGTAACCATCGTGTATGGACCAGTTGAACGAGCGTGAATCTTGTCAGAAACCATGTGGTGCAACTTAATCATGTGCATCACACCAACCGTTGTTCGCTCCTCAAATGGCTCACCGGTGCGACCGTCAAACAATTGACTCTTACCGTCACGCGCCAAACCAGCTTTTTCTAGCTCATCAGAAATCTTCTCACTCGGAACACCGTTAAATGACGGAGTTGCTACACGGTAGCCCAATGCTCGCGCTGCCATACCAAGGTGAGTTTCAAAAATCTGACCAAGGTTCATGCGGCTTGGCACACCAAGTGGGTTCAAAACTACGTCAACCGGCGTACCGTCCTCTAGGAATGGCATATCTTCAACAGGAAGAACTTTCGCCACAACACCCTTGTTACCGAATCGTCCAGCCATCTTATCACCAACGCCAATCTTTCGCAATTGCGCAACGAAGATCTGAATTTGCATCAAAACGCCAGCCTTCAATTCGTGACCATTTTCACGACTAAAGATTTTAACGCCAACAACTTTACCGCCGCCCGCGTTGTTCATTCGCTGTGATGTATCGCGAACGTCCTTAGCTTTTTCACCGAAGATTGCGCGAAGCAGACGTTCCTCAGAGCTCAATTCCTGCTCGCCCTTTGGTGTAATCTTACCAACCAAGACATCGCCAGCCTTAACCTCTGAACCAATTTGAACAATTCCGTTCTCGTCCAAATGACGCAAACTTTCCTCGGAAACGTTTGGAATATCGCGCGTCACAATCTCTGGACCAAGCTTCGTCTCACGAACCTCAACGGTGTAATCTTTAATGTTAATGCTTGTCAATCGATCATCTTCGACCAAACGACGACTCATAATAATCGCGTCTTCCATGTTGTAGCCACCCCATGGCATAAGGCAACCAGAAGGTTTTTACCTAGGGCAATTTCACCGCCGGCAATTGAGGCGCCTTCAATCAGGATATCGCCCTTCTTAACCTTGTCGCCACGCTCGACGCGAACTTTTTGGTTGTAACAACGATCGTCATTATTCTTTACGAAATGCTTCAACGTGTAAATCTTTACGCCGTCAGCATATTTAACGTGAACTTCGTCGGCATCAGCGCGAACGACTTCGCCGTCGGCACTAGCTTGAATCAAGTGACCACTGTTCTCAGCCACAGCCTTCTCAATTCCAGTACCAACAGTTGCGGATTCTGGACACAATAGAGGAACCGCCTGGCGTTGCATGTTTGAACCAGTCAAGGCACGGTCGACACGAGTCTTTTCAATAAATGGCACCAATGCCGCAGTCGAACCTAGAATCTGGCGGTGAGCTGCATCCATGAATGTAACTTGGCTAGCATCAACTTGTGATGGCTGCATGTTACTTCGAGCATTAACTCGCTCGTCGCGGAAAGTTCCGTCTTCGTTAAGAGCCTCACCAGCATCAGCGATAACTTCACCAATTTCCTGTGAAGCATCCAAATAAACAAGTTCGTCAGTGACTTTGCCGTCTTTCACACGAAGATATGGAGTTTCGATAAATCCGTATTCGTTAACACGCGCATAAGTCGCCAAGTTAAGCACCAAACCGATATTCGCACCTTCTGGCGTTTCCACTGAACAGATACGACCATAGTGAGTTGGGTGGGCGTCGCGAACCTCAAATCCAGCGCGCTCACGAGTCAAACCGCCAGGACCAGTCGAGCTCAAGCGTCGCTTGTGGCTCAATTCTGACAATGGGTTAACTTCGTCAAGCAACTGCGACAGCTGGCTTGAAGTAAAGAATTCACGAACCGCAGCAACAATTGGACGAGCGTTGATCAATTGACTTGGGCTAACACTTTCCAAATCAGCCACGCTCATACGATCCATCGCGTTACGCTGCATTCGGAGCATACCAACGCGGAATTGTCGAGCAATCAATTCACCAACCAAGCGAATTCGGCGGTTGCTCAATGCGTCAATGTCGTCAGCTGGCTCTTGCGTATTGTTCAAGCGAATAACTTCACGCAAAATCGCCACCAAATCGCTCATCTGCAACGTACGATTTTCTGCTGTATTTGCAACATCCAGACCCAAGCGTTGGTTCAATTTATAACGACCAACCCGCGAATAGTCAAACCGCTTAAAGTCAAAGAACATTCGTTCAATCATCTGACGAGCATTATCAACCGTTGCCAAATCACCTGGACGCAATCGACGATAAACCTCAATCAACGCCTCGTTTGCACCACGAGAAGTATCCTTGTCCAAAGTTTCGTCAATGTATTTTACGTCGCCAGTATCAATATCAGCGAACAACTCTTTAATTTCGCTAGTCTTTGGATAGCCCAAAGCGCGCAACAAAGTCGTTGCTGGCATCTTGCGGCGGCGGTCAATTTTTACGTAAATCGCGCCATTAGAAGCCGTCTCAAATTCCATCCAAGCTCCACGTCCTGGAATAATTTTTGCGCCGTAGTAATTACGTCCCGCTATTGTTTCAGCAGTGAAGAAAACACCAGCAGAGCGAATCAATTGGCTAACAACCACACGCTCCGTACCGTTGATAACGAATGTACCGCGCTCGGTCATCCATGGATATTCACCGAGGTAAATTTCCTGCTCTTCAACTACGCCGGTTGTCTTGTTAGTCAATTCAACTGTTGCGTGTAGCGGAGCTTCAAATGTCAAGTTGTTTTCTTTGGCAAATTGGTCAGTGTTTTTTGGCTCGCCAAAATAATATTTGCCGAACTTTAATGACAACTTCTGACCAGTGTAGTCGTCAATTGGGTTAATTTCTGAAAATATCTCACTCAAACCTTCTTCGACGAACCAGCGCCAAGAATCTTTTTGGTGAGCGATTAAGTTTGGTAGCGGCAGGGCATTATCACCAGAGGTGAAATAGACGCGCTCGCTACTTGTGGTTGGTTTTTTTGCCACAGGCGTAAACACTCCTCGCTTTAATTAGTGGTTAATAGACGGCCGTGAAGATCTCTAATTCATAGCCCAAAATCACGATTTGCCTACTCGCAATTTTCACCCGCCATGAATACACTACTTCTATAACTACTCATTATGACGAAAAGTGTCAATAAAATCAAGGGGTTTTACTAGTGTTTTTCAATATTATCAATCAGCATATCATGAACTTCGTCAATTGTCCCGTCCGCTGAAACTACCGGAATTCCGTACGCCTCGGCAATCTCCAAATATCCATCGTCGACTTTTTTCTGAAAATCTTGCCCGCGCGACTCAAAAGTGTCAGGATTTTCCAGCTCGCCGCGCATAGAAATTCGCTCTTCCCGCTTATCGCGACTCAAACTCAAAATAACCATAACGTCCGGCCTCAAGTATTTTTCATCTGTGAACAATTCTGTCAATCGCAAAATCTCCGACTCGTCATATCCTTCGCCTCGCCCCTGATAAACTAATGTTGAAATATAATTCCTCGCGCTCAAAACAATTTCCCCACGTTCCAACGCTGGCTGAATTTTTTCCCGCCATAATTCACGCCGAGCTGCAGAAAATAGCGCCACATTCACCGCTGCAGAGCGAGCTAAATCGCCGTTTTTTATAACTTTTCGAAGCTCATTTGCTATCGGAGTTGATTTTTCCGGATCGTCGCTTCCCGGCTCTTCAATCACGCAAACCGTTTGCCCGATTGATCGGAAATATTCCGCCAATTTCGCGACCTGCGTTGATTTGCCAGTTCCGTCATTGCCCTCGATAACAATATATTTTCCCGCGTCGCCCATCATTACCTCGTAATTACAATGTGCGGCTTCTGTAGAAATACCAGCCATTTTTTCGTTTTTCCATCAATTTTTATCAAGTGAGTATGCTGATGTATCATCGACTTGGTTTTGCTGCCTTGGGCTCGAGCGTAAATTGAATAGCCACTAGATTCAAACCTAGCAACCTGATTCATATAGTCAATTTTTTCTTCATCACTCAAATTTGCCAACGAATCGACGTGCCGTTTCGGTATCACCATCAAATGATCGTCCACGCCGCAGCCATCCCAAAAATCATAGCCAAATCGATTTAATGATTAGGCAATGCTGCGTTTCTTCTACGACTTGACTAGTGTGCTGTTTTACCAATTGACAGAAGTCGCAACTTTCAGACCTATTACTTTTCTTATGATTCTTATATTCTTTTTCTTTTGTCCGCCAACGGAACATTGAGCCAGTCATCATTATAAAACCCCCTCGCTTAGACCCGAAATTTCCATCGGTTTATACCGATTATCCTTAAATGCCCGCGGCAACATCATTTCTGGACGCCAAGTTTTTATCAATTCATCCAAATCGTCAGTGTGCTGATATTTGCCGCTCATTCCACCGCGTCCACTAGCATATCCACCGTCAACCTGAACAGTGTGATGAAAAATCAATTGCCCAATTCTCTCACCGACAGGCAAAACCACACTTTCATGCTTATTCAAATTGTAAATCTCAAGCGTAATCCGATTGATATATCCCGGATCAACCCAGCCAACATCAAAACACACTGCCACGCCGTTTCGCCCCCAAGAGCTACGACTTTTCACCTCAGCCGCACCGCCATGCGTCCGAATTCCAACAAATTCGTGCGTATGCGCCAAAATTCGCTCACCAGGCTTCAGTACGATTATCGGATGATCTGGCGGAATATTCTTAAATTCCCGAAAACCGTGCCGCTCGCACCATTCGGAGTGCGGCATAGCCTTAAGCGGACCCTTGAAGTATCGATTGACATCAGACTCGTCAAACGGATTATAAACTCGCGAAATATCGTCATATTCCTGCTTATAAATTAAAGCCTAGCGTAAAATCTAAGCTGGCTTCCGATACGTTTTTTGGGTTGAACGGCGTACAGACAATTGTCCCGTCTTCAATCGCCGCTAATATATCTTTATTTGAGTACACGCTCACTAAACACCTCCCATTGCGTGATTTTTCTACCAAATCTTATTATGGCAAGTTTACGCATTTCTATCAAGCTTTCAGTAAATTTTACAGCATGTTAAACTGAAATTATGGAAAAAGCCATTATTGTAGCTTATGATAAAAACCGCGCCATCGGACAAAATGGCGATATGCCATGGGGGCGAAGTTTGCCGGCAGACTTGGTGAATTTTAAGCGTTTGACGAGAAATAGCAATGTCATCATGGGCAGAAAAACGTTTGAGTCAATTGGCTCACGACCACTTCCAGACAGAGAAAATATTGTCATCTCATCAAAACCGACAGGCGTCAAAAAAGTTCTTACGGCTATGAATTTGCAGAGCACCCTGGCTTTGTCACGATATCCGACTTTTATTATTGGCGGCTCACAAGTTTATAAAGACGCGCTAGATATTCCAGAAATTGACACTATTTACGCCACGGAAATTGACGCCGAATTCCCCGATGCTGACACTTTTTTCCCAGAGATAGATATGGACGCATGGGAGGAAGTAAGTCGCGCACATCATTCGGCAGATAATGAAAATAATTACGATTTTGATTTGTGACGTATAAAAGAAAATAGCCTTCTTAAGTTGACAGTATTTGGTATTTGTGATATGATAAAGCGCATGAATGAGCAATATAATCTATGTATCATAGATCCCGAAGAGAGTGGCGATCTTAAAATTACAGATATACCAGAATATCAGAATTCAGTGCGCGCCCTCATTGCAATACTTGTCGATAATCCTACCCATAATGAGGACGGAACGGTCAACAGCAAAGCGCTCTTACTGGAAAGAGGAATATCCGAAAATGGCAACTCTACAGCAAAAGGAACGTATAGAGATATACAGTTTAACCCCGACACCAGACGATATAAAATTCTGCCGAAGAAAAATCTCCGTAAAAAATAAACCTTAGCCGCTCAGGCTATAAGTGCAAAATCACATTACACGGCAATCGGTGCTTTTATCGCTGGATGGCACTCATAATTCTCCAGACGGATATCATCAATCATGAAATCGTCAATATTCTTGATGTCTGGATTGAGCCACAACTTAGGCAGTGTTAGCGGATTCCTCGATAATTGCTCGTCAACTTGCGCGCGGTGATTATTGTAAATATGCGCGCTATTTAAGATATGAATAAACTCGCCGGGCTGTTTGTCGGTAACTTGAGCGACAATCGACAAAAGCAACGCATAGCTGGCAATGTTAAACGGCACCCCAAGGAACATATCCGCCGAGCGCTGAGTCAGCGCCAAATCCAGCTTATCCTTCTCGCCGTTCTTGCCAGGTCTTACGTTAAATTGAAACATCGTATGACACGGAGGCAGCCCGCCAGCTTGAACGATATCATCAATTTCCGCCACATTCCACGCACTCACGATATTCCGACGCGACTCTGGATTTGTCTTTATCATGTCAATAGCATTCTGAATCTGGTCAATCGTCCCGCCCTTTCCGTCCGGCCATTTTCGCCATTGAACACCATAAACAGGACCCAAATTTCCCCATTCTTCAGCAAACGCGTGATCGTTCGCAATCTTATCAATAAATTCCTTCATGCCAGCGCGCCACTCGTCGCCGTTAATTTCCGGTATTTCTGACCAGTTTTTTCTAGATAATTTTTATATGGCCACTCGTCCCAAATATGAACGCCGTTTTGCGCCAAATATTCAATATTGCCCGTACCCTTAAGAAACCACAAAAGCTCATGAGCGACGCTTTTGAAATATAACTTCTTGGTAGTCATCGCCGGAAATCCGTCCGCAAAATTATATCGCGTCTGAATACCAAAAACTTCTGTCGTCCCCGTTCCCGTACGATCACCTTTTTGCACACCGTTATCACGAACGTATTTCAATGCGTCTAAATATTGCCTCATAAGCCCTCCTTGCCTAATTCAAATTATGACAATATCCTCCAAAAACCACAAGCAGAATCACTAGTAGTTTTAACAACAAACATGCAAATTTTTACGACAATTTAGTCAAGACTTTATCAATCAGTCCGTATTTTACGGCTTCATCCGGCGTCATCCAATAATCACGCTCCATGTCAGACTTAACTTTAGCCAACTTCTGACCGGTGTTTTTCGCCATAATCTTCGCTAGCATCTCCTTAACCTCCAAAGTTTCCTTCATGTCAATTTCCATGTCAGTCACTTTTCCGTGCGTTCCAGAAGACGGCTGATGAATCATCACCTTGGCGTGCGGCAAGCAAAACCTCTTGCCCTTAGCGCCAGAGCTGAGCAAAAACGCCCCCATGCTTGCCTGCAAACCAATTCCATACGTCGCCACATCGGGCTTAATAAAATTCATCGTGTCGTAAATTGCCATACCGTCATAAACGCTGCCGCCTGGGCTATTGATATATAGCGATATATCAGCCTGCGGGTCAACATATGCCAAATGCAGTAATTGCGCCACTACACTGTTAGCGGTATGCTCGTTAACATCTTCGCCAAGGAAAATAATTCTCTCATTCAACAATCTCGAATAGATATCAAAAGCACGCTCGCCGTCGGCCGACTTTTCAACGACAGTTGGAATGAGATATGATTTTGGCATATTTACTCTATTTCTTCGTGTTTAATTCGACCAATTTAGCAACGGTCTTATCTGTAATCATTCGGTTGGCAATGTCGCGGTGGACGTTTGGATTATCGAATTGCTCTAATATTTTCTTATCTTTGCCGTATTGTTGCTTGAAGAAATCAATTTGTTTCTGGATTTCATCACGAGAAGCGTCAATCTTCAATTCCTTCGACAATTCAGCTAATACCAGACCAGCCTTAACGCGCTTTCAGCCGCTGGACGAGCCTCTTTCTTTGTCCACTCTTCCTTATCCTTGAAGCCCTGAGTCTTCAAATAACTCTCCAAACTCAGTCCGCTATACATCAAATTCTGAGTCAAGTCACGCTCGATTGATCGCAATTGATCCTCAACCAAAAGTTCTGGCAACGCAGCCTTGCTCTTTTCAGTCAATTCACCAACCAACGCGTCCTTAAATTTCTCGTCAGCTTCACGCTCTTTTTGCGCGGTGAGTTCACGCTTGATGTCCGCTTTTACTTCTTTCATCTCTGTAAATGGACCACATTTTGCAGCAAATTCATCATTTAGTTCTGGCAATTTCAATTCATTAACCTTGTGAAGTTTCACAGTAAACACAACGTCTTGACCCGCCAAATTCTCAGCGTGATAATCCTCTGGGAACTTCAATTTCAAATCGAACTCTTCGCCAGCCTTATGACCAATCACGCCTTCTTCAAATCCAGGAATGAATTGACCTTCGCCAAGCTTCAAGCCATATTCCTTAGCCGAACCGCCGTCAAACGCCACGCCGTCTTTCTTTCCCGTAAAGTCAATCACAGCCTCGTCACCGAGCTTAGCGGCACGCTTGACCTCTGATTTTTCAGAATAGTTTTTACGGATTCGCTCAATAACCTCATCGACATCTTTATCTTCGACCTTGGCTACTTCTTTTTTCGCTGTCAATTTTTTGTAATCGCCCAATTTTACTGGCGGAATAACTTCAACTTCAGCCGTAAATTCCAACTCAGAACCAGGAACAAACTTCTTAACTTCAACGCTTGGTCGATCCAGAGCCTGCAATTTTTCCTGCAAAAATGCCTCAGCTACTGCCTTTGACAAGGCGTTCTCCAGAATCTGCTCCTGAAGCGCATTCGGATCAATGTGCTTAGCGGCTATGCTTGCGGGAACTTTTCCTTTGCGGAAACCTGGAACTTTAATGTCGCGCGCCAACTTCGTCAAGGAAACCTGCTCTGCGTCAGCCAATTCGCTAGCACCCAAAGAAATCGTCAATTGAACTTTAGTATCTGATAGTTTTTTTACAGTAGTCTTCATAAAGACTAATTATAACAGATATCAGACTATATCTCAAACAGAGCGTCCTCATCACCATCGTATCGACGATCTTTGACAATTGTCACGATTCGTTCAGCGCTAACCTTCTGCTCATCAGATTCCACCAAGTTTCGAACCGTGTATGCGCCGCTAGCAATCTCATCCTCACCCACAAACACCGCAAACGGAATTTGCTTTTTAATTGCCGCTTTTATCTGCTTGTCAATCTTTCTACTAGTGATGTCCAACTCCGCTCGCACGCCTTCACTGCGCAATTTTCGCGCCAAATCGTCCGCGCCAGCCATAGATTCTTTTGATACCGGAATTATATATACATCTGTTTTAGACGCCAATCTAGGCAACAAATTGTGCACTTCCAAAAATTGCTCCATTGTCGTTGCACCCATGCCAACGCCGACCGTAGCAATCGGCTCAACGCCAAATAGCCCGACCAATCCGTCATATCGTCCTCCGCCAAACAACGCTCGGTTATTCTCTGGCGAATTGTCAAAAAGCTCAAAAACCATGCCCGTGTAATAGTCCAGTCCGCGCATCAAAGTAACATCAAACACTGCATTCGTAATGCCTTTTTGGCTAAGCAATTTCATCACTTCGCGAAGCTGTTTGACGCTTTCATCTTCCGTCAATTCGCTCGGTAAATCATCAACAGATTTCATACTGATCATCTTGGCCAACTTCGGCAAACCCTCTGATGCTTGATTGCCAAAAATCTCAATCGCCTGACGCTTAAATTCTTCGGCAGGAATCTTATTTTTCCTATCGAGCAGCTTCATCATCATCGTCGAACCAACAATATCAAGCTTCAAAAATTGACTCATCAGACGATTTATCAATTGGCGATTATTAACCCTGACCGTAAACATTTCTTGTTTGGCGCCAAAATTCATCACGCTAGCGTGGCTCAGCTCAATAATCTCCGCGTCCGCCGCCGCGCCGACCACGCCGAATAAATCCGCATTCAATTGCCAAAACTCACGCTCACGCCCACGTTGCGGTCGTTCATAGCGCATAAAATTAGCAATTGAATATAGCCGTGCAGGCATCGCTAATTCCTGACGCTTAGCCGCCACCATTCGAGAAATCGACGGCGTCATCTCAGGACGAATTGCCACCATTCGACCGCCACGATCTTCAAAAGCGTATGTTTGCTCGCCCGCCAATTCCTGACCCGACTTCGCCAAATAAATATCTAGCGGCTCCAGTAGCGGCGCGCCGTATTCTTCATAGCCAAAACTCTCAACCGTCTTGTGCCAAACATTAAAAATGTAATTCTGCAGACGCTTTTCCTCTGGAAAATAGTCTCGCGAACCTTTGTAACTTTGTGTAGATAAACTGCTCATGTTAGCTCCATTATGTCATTATTTCTTATTTATAGCAATCAAAAACGCCGAGGCAGAACTCGGCGCATACAATCAAAAATCAGAGTCCTACCTCGGCAACACGTGTGAATGATGGAATTTAGGTAAAATCATGCTCTCATTATAGTAAATTTTATGCTTTTTGTAAATACCTGTTGACAGCGGGTCTAATAATTGATATATATATATATATCAGCTTTTGCAATCGCAGAGGCTGGCGTTTCGCCCAAAGCCATTGGGCTTGAGACGCCCCACTTCGCGAAGAATAACTTCTCCGCTCAACACTGAAGAGGTGTTAAACCATGGCACGCAGCAGCAACTGCTCGATGACCGGATTCTCCAAGAGTATTTGTCCGTGTTTCAAGTGTACGACGAAGCGTAATAACGCACACTCGCGTAGCGGAGACAACCGGTCTAAGCGAAAGAGCACGAACCCGCACAACGACGGGATCAAGAGCACTCGCAATCCTAAGCGTTTCCGTCGCTGACAGCTAGCCATCAAAGACCTGAGTCGCGTCTATAAACCGACTCTTTTTCTTGTTAAACTGTTCATATGAAATATTTTACAATAGTTAAATATCACCCCTGCGTTCAGCTAGCTCACGCCTATGAGCATTTATTTGTGTCTACGATTACAGAATATCTTTACCAGCACAATAGATATAAACTATTAGACTATTCATTAAACGGCGAAACCTACGAATCAGGCATAATAGTCATTAACGGTGAATGCTATAATAATGAATCTGAAAAATTATTAAATAATATAGCAACCATGAAAGCCGACTTAGGGTCGGAGAAATCTGGATATCTGCCGGTCGCGCAAGCGATATCCCAAATAGGCGCCGAAGAGCCCAATATGCTTTATATCAGCAATCCAGAAGGAGTAATTAAAGAGCTGAAAAAGCTCAACACGAAATCCTGGAAAAATATAGACTCAGTTAACCTACTGCCAGATACAAAGGCTATAAATGAAGACATTGTCGATTTAATATACCCGACAAATCAACTATCAAATATTAATTCACCTTTAGAATTAAATATCGAGATCAAAGACCAGCCTCTACAAATCTGCGCATTATGGTGTGAGCTAGTTAGATTTATAGGACTATCAGTTGGACAGAGAATTTGTCATAATTTCAGTACATATTTTAGTAGTGAACATATAAACAACGACGACACAACCATGACCTATACTGCCACTTTTTCTGTTAATAGACATTCTCAATCAGAAATAAATTTAGAAGAAGTCGCTTTATTATCCAGAAAAACCATAAATGAGATTATCACGCCGGATGTATTAATGAGGTTTTCTACGTATTTGTCTTCCGTGTCATATTCTCACAATCCACACTTTGCACCAGATATATCTTATACGGCACAGAATCTTGGAGTTCTAATAGGTTCACAAGGATGGAAAAACATCGCCACTTCAGATAACATGAAAAAAATATTACAAGCAGTATCATACAACCTACACTACGGAAATAGCTCAATTGCTCTATAAATCGCCCCTCGACAATGTCAATACATTCTGCTGCAGCCAACAATACATCGCCACAGTCGCTGCCGCGCCGACGTTTATAGAGCGAGTCGAGCCGAATTGCTCAATCGCCACAATTTGATCCGCAGCGCCAGCCAGCTCCGCAGAAATCCCTGGACCTTCTTGCCCAAATACCAAAACCGCACGCTTCGGTAAACTCGTCTGCGACATATTAACACTTCCTGGGATATTATCGATAGCGATAATTTCCCTGCCTTCATTACGCATTTTTTCAACAAATTCTTCCGTCGTCGCCAAATATGTAATATGAAGATATTTATCCGTCATCATGGCGCCGCGCTTATTCCACTGCCTGCGCCCAATTACATAAATCTGCCGCACACCAAACGCATTAGCGCTCCTGACAATTGTCCCCATATTAAAATCTCGCTCGGTATTTTCCAGCGCAATCACCAAACCGTGATCTCCAGAATCCAACTCACTTATAATCTCCGATTCGCTCCGACCCTTAAACTTATCAATTACGTTTCTTTTATCTTCCATCTCTGTTATTTTATCAAAGTTCCTAAGCGAATAACAAAAGTTGAGAACCTTCTATTGACTTAATCACCATAGAATGGTATAAGTAATATTGGTTTTCGTTAATGAGTCGAGATTACTCCTCATCCGAAAACGTTCATTGATAAGCAGCCAAAACACGAGATGAGGTTTTATTTCTTCTAAGAGCTTTAAAGAGATAAAATCTCGTCTTGTGCATTAAAGAATATGCATATATCGCAGCTCCGCGAAGATGAGAAAACACCAGAAAGGTAAAGGGTCGTGAATAAAAAGACCAATATGACGGCACTGGAGAATTTTCTTCGTCGAGCAATCGCGTCTGTCGAGGGGAAGAAATTGACCCTCGACTATATCCCGAAAGAAGGTCTGATATCACACGCGATTGCCACTGATGTAGAAGTTAGGAAACTTCTCGTCCAGCTAAGCGAAGAAGCCGCTGCGCTGACGCAAGTAGCGCAAAGTCTTCTGGACTACACAGAGACAGAAGACTAACAACGCGGGATATATGATGAGTTGATCCACATTCTTTTTTATGACTGCTTGTCATATATCCCCTGAAATCATTTTGGAATGGTCTCATTTGAGGCTGTTTTTTATATATTCTATTGACTTTTTTACACAAGTGTGGTATAAACAAAAGTAGCTTTTGTTGACAAGTTGAGTAAATCCTTGTCCGAAAGTGAACTTTGACAGGCAATCGAATACAAGATGAGTTTTTATTTCTTTTTAAAAACCACCGTAAGAGAGATAAGATCTCATCTTGTGTTGTTAAAGAACAATACGTCGCAATCCTGCGGATGAGAGAACATGAACAGGAAGATAGCACAATGTTTATCGATGTCTCTGACGACCTCTTCGCTACGGCGGAAGCCCTGAGTATGGAGTGGAACATCGCCATGAATGTCATCTGCAAGGACGAATATATCCCTGCAATTCAAACCAGGCGATTCATCCAACAGATTCGCGACATGTGTCAACGAGTACAAGACCTCCAGGTCTATGCGAACACACGTTTCACACAACCTCCATCCATGATGGTCGTAGGCGTCAACATCTACAACGACGCCGCGAGAGTCTCGTCGGCCCTAGAGGAGCTGAAAAGCTTCATCACTAGGTACGTCACCATGACAGACGAAGATGACAAGCAATTCAAGAGTATCTTGAACGAGATCGATGATACTCTTCTGTGCTTGATGTACGTAGGAGAATCCATGCAAGGCCGCGACGAGGCTGTACTCAGTGATCCCTGGATTGACTGACAGTATATAGTCTACATGGCAGTGATTGTTCTTTTACGATTGCCTGTCATGCAGACTCTGAACTTATGACATTAAAAATCACCCTAACTACGGGTGATTTTCTTATGGTGAAAAATTTCAATTCTTGGTGCGGATGAAAGGACTTGAACCTTCACGTACTTGCGTACACTAGCACCTGAAGCTAGCGCGTCTACCAATTCCGCCACATCCGCATGGGCTACGCGTCAATTATAGCCCAATTTTCACCCAGTATCAAGCTTGATTACGAAGCTTGCACCACGCGTTTAATTCCGCCGCCAACTCCTTTGGTTGAGCCTCCGCTTTAATTCCTGGATTAAAAATTCCAGCTGGATCAAAGATTTTTTTCACCTTTGTGTATAATTGTTTTTCATCATCTGGCAGATTTTTATAAATAAAGTTAGCCTTCAATCTTCCGTCACCACCAAATCCTGCAAACGAACCTTCGTACTTATTAACAATCTGAGAAATTTCCACCAACAACTGAAGAACCTTCTGGCGTTCACTCACCTTTTTACTATCAAACGTCGGATGCAGAGAAATATAATCGCTTGAAAAGTCAACGAAAACTGGCAAATCCACGCCATACTTAGACTCCAGCGATTTCAACTCGCTAAGGAAACTGTCAATCTTTTCTGGCGCCATTAAAATCCCTGAGAAAACGCGTGGCGTAATCATATGCGGCTCGCTCGGAGTTTCCGCTAAAGTCAAAACAGAATGCAAACTGAACAAATCCTGCTCTTCCAAATGTAGAGTTTTTATGTCAATCGCTTCTGATGATTCCAATTTTCTAGTCAATTTCTTCGCGGCTTTATTGCGCGCTCTGTCAGAAAAGTCGTCAAAGATAGCCAAGACCACCGCACCCTTAAAGCACTCTTTCGGCGCCCACTCAACTACTTTACCGACGACCGCAGCCTGACGGAAGAATCGCCCGTCGATTATTTCCACCGCCGACGCCTTATTTTTCATCGCTAATTCCACGGCTGATTGCGCGTCTGACAACTTTTTATATGATGCGGCAACAACTGAATATTCTGGACGAATAAATTGCGCCTTCATAATAACTTCGCAAATCACACCCAGACTTCCCTGACTACCAATAAACAGCGGCGTCAAATCAAACGACCCGTCCTTTTGCTTCACCCGAGAAATCCCGCTGTAGCCAACCGTATCTGGCAAAGCTGGGTCCATTTGCGAAATCAGCTCTGCGTTATCTGAGATTAAATTGTCAATCTCTCGATAAATCTCGCCCTCAAACGTCGATAAGCCTTTTTTCTTACTCAATTCGCGTCGAGATATGCGACCAGTCTGAATCACGTCGCCGTTACTTAGGACAATTTCAAGCTGCTGAATCGCATCAGCAAAACGGCCATGCGCGCCAGATAGTATTCCAGACGGAGCTGTGTTAATTGCGCCACCAACCGTGCCTTCTTCTGCCACATATGAGGTTCGCGGCAGACCCAAGCCTTTATGAGTAGACAAAGTTGCGTTGATTGCCGAAAGAGAAATTCCCGCTTGAACATGAATCAGTTGCTGGCGAGGATCAATACCAAACACACGATTCATATACGTTTTTTCATCAATTGCAATGCCCTTATTCGTCGCTGCGCCAGTTTCATCATTGCCACAACCACGAACAAATACAGGTAAAACATGACCTTTCTCTGCCAATTGAGAACAAAATCGCATCACTTTTCTGATGTCGTTCATATTAGCCGCACGAACAATCATTTCTGGTCGGCGCACCAAAAGTCCGTTATCAACTTCAACTTGACTCAATGCAAAATCCTGCGACGCGACTTCGCCGCTAAGATGCTCATTCAAATATTTCGCAACTTTATTCATCAATCCTCCTTAGTATGTTACTTCAATTTTAGCATAAGCGCGGACAGTTGATAAGTAGAATTTGTTTTGATATAATCAGTTTATGCGGATGTGGTGGAATTGGTAGACACGCATGCCTTAGGAGCATGTGCCTCACGGCGTGAAGGTTCAAGTCCTTTCATCCGCACCAAGAACTGAAATTTTTTTCACTATAAAGAAAAATCACCCCTGGAGTTGGGTGATTTTTTTAATTAATCTTTATGGCGTCGATCAGTTTCGCCTCTGCTGAACTTATTTTTTTGCTGCAACCACTGCGCTAACTCCTTCCATACTACAGCTATCATGTCGGTCTTTTTCATCGTCACTCATCTCAGCTATCGTCTTGTTTGCGCCATCAACTTTGAAATATTTATCGTAGTCACAACCATTCTCGCCGCGTGGTTCGCTGAGTAATTCACCATGCACTTTGTACGTAAACGTCTTGATTTCTAGTCCATCTAGATACGTAACCGTACGCTGAGTGTATGCCCCTCTGTCATCTTTAAGCAATTTTTACTATGTTTTTCTATGCCGATAGTATCAAGTGCGTACTTCGTGTAAACCCCTGGAAAACCTTTGAGGCTTTTTGATGAACAGTCCAGAGTCCATAACAACCAGTGGGCTCTTTAGTAGTTCGTAGTATTTTTTTGAGCTTTATCAATGGATACTTCTTCTTGGCTATCTGATTGGATTTCCGGTACATCAGGCAGCTCCCTGTCGGGAGCTGTGAGTGTTAGACCCGCCCCCAATAATGCCTGGTTTGCTCCAGCTAATTTATATTTGTTGGTTGTGGCGTAGGTTATATTCATAAATCCCCTCATTTATTGAATTATTCTTTTCTTTGCCATGCAACTCTTGCATAAAAAAACATTCTTCATTACCACTAGTACAGGAATTAGTATTGGAACAGACCATGATCGTATCAGCAACGAGGGACGATAGACTCATATCTGGATATTCCGACCCCTCAGGAATCACCTTTTCTGCGCCTATTATCACCGTTCGTATAGTCTCCTTGTTTACTCAACTTGTCAACAAAAGCTACTTTCACTTATATCACACTTGTATAAAAAGTAAATAGGATATACTCGGCGCAACTTGTCAGGACTTGAAACCTGAACTATAATTAGCTCACATCACGAGTTCGTTAAATAAAACGACAGATGTAATTACGGGAAATTAGCTCAGTTGGCTAGAGCGCACGATTCACATTCGTGAGGTCACAGGTTCGAGCCCTGTATTTCCCACCATTTCACGTTAGGTATAAATATGGAATCTTTTTACGTTACGTCAACTCATCTTGACATAGCTATGGCGACTGAACCTCATCCGTCTGGGCTAGTTATATTCTCGCGAGAATTATCTACAGACGGGGAGCCGACTGGGCACATAATAATATCTCCCGAGAACCATCATACAGATATATATTGTGATTACCTTGAAAGAAATGAAGCTTTAGTAGCAGAACGTGAACGTTGGGGAGTAAAAATTCGACAGGACAAGATTGTAAATTACTTCGCCCGAACAGAACCTGCTTATGGAATATATATACCCAAGTCAGACAGTATACCAAACTATCCCGAACTGCTAATAGCCCGTACGGAGAATAAAACAGCGAAGAAATTAGCCCGCAAAGAATTAAAAATAAATCCGACGCAAGTTAAATTGGCAACGCAAGCTCTCGGTATAGTAATGGCTGATTTAGATATTTTGTATAGAGCCGACGGCAAAACTCGACTGATAAATTTTCCAAAAGACCAACTTGACGAACAGCAAATTACAGTATATTAAAGTGTTAAACACAACTTTCACTCTTTTTATTTTCCCCTTATCGTGGTAAAATTTTATATTAAGAGGAAGGTCTGTGTTAATATCAGACCATATTTTTATGAAGGACGCTAGCAAGATTCGAAACATTGCCATTATTGCCCACGTCGACCACGGCAAAACGACCATGGTTGATGGGCTATTAAAGCAGTCGCGAACATTCCGCGACAACCAAGCCGAGATGAGCCAGGAATTGATTATGGATTCCGGCGATCAAGAGCACGAGCGCGGCATCACCATCACCGCCAAACAAACGTCAATTTTTTACGGCGACTACAAAATAAACATCATTGACACGCCAGGACACGCCGATTTCTCTGGTGAAGTTGAGCGAACCTTGAATATGGCTGATGGCGTTCTGCTGATTGTGGACGCGCAGGAAGGTCCGATGCCTCAGACCAAATTCGTATTAGCGAAGGCGCTTGAGCTGGGGCTGAAGCCTGTCGTGATTATCAATAAGATTGACAAGCCAGCCAGGCGAATTGCCGAGGTTGAAGATGAGCTGAGTGATCTGTTTTTGGAGCTAGCAACCGACGATTCTCAATTGCAATATCCAATTTATTACGCAATCGGACGTGACGGAAAAATCATGGAAAGAAATTCCTGCAAACACCGACGAAGACGCGGATTTGACGCCAATTTTTGACGCGATTATTAACGATATTCCAGCGCCAGACGTGACGGAAGATGGCGCGTTTCAATTGCTTGTTACCAGCTTGCAATATGACACATTCCAAGGAAAATACGCGATTGGGCGAATTGCTCGCGGATCCGTTAAGCGTGGCTTGCAAGTCAGTTTGATGAAAAATGGCGAAGTCGCGGGTTCCGCACGAATTGAGAAAGTTTTTGGCTATCGCGGCTTGAATCGCGAAGAACTTGACGAAGCTTTTGCTGGCGACATCGTGGCGCTGGTTGGCGTGGCTGACGCGCATATTGGCGATACGATTGCCGACAAAGAACAGCCTGAGGCGCTACCGACAATCGACATTGAAGCGCCAACTCTGAGCATGTACCTCGGCCCAAACACCAGTCCAATGAAAGGGCGCGAAGGCGAGTTTACGACATCCAGGCAAATTGGCGACCGATTGAAGCGAGAACTTGAAACCAATGTCGCGTTACGAGTCGAGGAAAACGGAATTGGCTTTACGATTTCTGGACGTGGCGAATTGCACTTGAGCGTTTTGATTGAAACCATGCGACGTGAAGGCTTTGAGTTTGAGGTTGGACGACCGCAAGTCGTTACAATTACCGAGGACGGCGTCGAAAAAGAACCGATTGAAGAATTGCAAATTGAAGTCGGAAGCGAATTTATCGGCGCGATTAGCCAGGAGCTTGGTGCGCGACATGCCGAAATGAAATCTCAGGAAACGACCACCTCTGGCGCTGCTCGTTTGACTTACATTTTGCCGACGAGGGCGCTGATTGGCCTGCGCAACATTTTATTGACCGCCACCAGAGGTACGGTGATTATGAATTCCCTGCCTCACGGATATCAACCGCTTGGCGGAAAACTGCCAAAAACCCGCAATGGAGTTTTGATTGCATTTGAAGCTGGCACGACAACACCTTATGCTTTGCAAGCAGCCGAAGCTCGTGGCGAATTATTGGTCGGACCAGGAACAGAAGTTTACGCCGGAATGATTGTCGGGATTTACAATCGCCAAGAAGACATCGAAATCAACGTCTGTAAAGCCAAGCATTTGACTAACATGCGCTCCAAATCGTCAGATGGAACTGTGCAATTGACGCCATTTACACAGTTTAGCTTGGAGCAATGTATCGACTTTATCGAAGATGACGAGCTTTTGGAAGTTACGCCAAAATCATTACGACTTCGCAAGCGATATCTGGACGCAAATGAACGAAAACGCGCCGCAAAACAATAATTGCGTTAACCACAAAAATAACCGCCCCGTAATGGAGCGGTTTATTTTTATACGCAGACAGGAATTAGTTGACAAGAGTTTCTTTGACTCGGCGAGAAGCAAAGAAGTACAAGATTACCAATCCTTCTACTATTAGCATTGTAACGATTCCGGTAATAAATGCTGGGGCATCTACTTCTGACTTTCCAGACGCATATATAACTACCGCATTTGCAACATTGCCCAATCCAGCCGTGGCGATCGTAGCAACAGCTAGCCACTTACCAAGACGCTTCTGCATCGCTATAAACACAACTGCACAAATAGCCAAGACTACTAGTACAGGTGAAAATATCAAAGAAATGACGTTCTCTGGCTGACTAAGATTCATTATTGCCTGGAAACACTGCTGTATTAACAAGGCTACCGATAACAAAACAAACCACAAAGAACATTAACCAACCCTTAACACCCTTCAGGGATTCCGCCATCACGACATATTGCACTGGCGCTGCTTGAGGCTGTGCAAAATATTGTTGGCTAACTGGTTGTTGCTCATACGGCGTGTTCTGCGGTTGCGGTGCGGGACCGTATTGTGCGTTTGGATCAGGCTGTGGCGCATATTGCGGCTGCTGAGATTCTTGTTTTGGCATATTAACTTCTCCTTTTAAGAATATTGGTAATGCCAATTATACCACATCCTTAATTTCCTCTGGTAAAAATCCTTTGTCGTGCTTAAAGCCGGCTTGCCATTTGTAATCCTTGTTATAGCCCAAATCTTTCATCAATTTGGTCGGAGCGTTTCTGAGATGTAACGGCACGGGAGAATTCGGATATTTGCGCGCCAGTTCAAAAGCGCTGTACATTAAATCAGTAATTTCGCGTGACTTCTGGCTACGAGCCAACGCAATAGCACAATGGAATAAATTATACTTCGCCTCCGGAAGACCGACGCGCTCGACAGCCTCAAACGTTGCAATTGCCAAGCTCAGCGCACCATTACCCGCCAGCCCGATATCTTCCGATGCAAAAATCACCATTCGCCGAGCGATAAACTTCGGATCCTCGCCCGCGTCAATCATTCGCGCCAAATAATACGTCGCAGCCGTCGCGTCACTACCTCTTAGCGACTTAATAAAAGCGGAAATCACGTCGTAATGCGAATCGCCTTTTTTATCATAGCCCGGAAGTCGCTTCTGAGCCGCCGCCTTAACTACTTCCGGCGTTACTTTTTCGTTAAAACTCAGCGCCAATTCCAAATTGCCCAGCGCCACCCTTGCGTCGCCATCCGATAATTCCGCCAAATAATCCAGAGCTTTGGGCGAAACTTGCTTGGACTTTTTCAGAACTTTCAGCGCTCTTTTTAATACCGATATAATTTCGTCTTTTGTCAATCGCTGGAGAACCAAAACCCGTGAACGCGACAGCAGCGGCGTGATGACTTCAAAGCTCGGATTCTCGGTCGTCGCACCGATTAGCGTAATTAGCCCACTCTCAACGTGCGGCAAAAACGCGTCTTGCTGAGCTTTATTAAATCGGTGGATTTCGTCAACGAATAGAATTGTCCTGAGTCCCAAGTTCCAATTTTGGCGGGCGTGTTCAATTACCTGTTCAACATCTTTTTTTCCGCTCGTAACTGCCGACAGCTCAATAAACTCAGCCTTCACCTCGCGCGCAATAATCCGCGCCAACGTCGTCTTTCCAGTTCCCGGCGGACCCCACAATATCAAACTGACCGGCTCGCCATTCTTAACGATTCGCCTCAATAACTCGCCCTCACCAAGCAAATGACTCTGCCCTATCACCTCGTCCAGCGTCTGCGGTCTCATCTGTTCAGCCAGCGGCTGCCTACTATCACTCATACTTCCATTATATCGCGAAATCCATAAAGCCAAAAAGTCTCCGCCGTTTACACTTTCCTCACACAAATGCTACAATAGATCTATATAAATAGGAGGAAAAATGGAAGCATTTGTAGCAATAATCTTGTCGTTTATCGGTCTTTATGTGCTAAGCGGCATTAAAATTGTCAATCAATATCAACGCGGCGTGGTTTTAACACTTGGCCGATTTACTGGCGTTCGCGAACCAGGATTAAGAGTTGTCATTCCAGGACTGCAGACAATGATGTTGGTCGATATTCGCTCAACTCCAATTGACGTTCCAAAACAAGAAGTTATCACCAAAGACAACGTCACGGTCGGCGTTGATGCGGTGGTTTATTTCCGAGTCATCAACGCGCCAAAAGCCGTGCTAGAAACCACGAACTATATTTACGCGACTAGCCAATTTGCCCAAGCGGCACTGCGCGACGTCACCGGTAACGTTGATATGGACGATTTGCTTGCCAAGCGCGAAGAAATTTCCCAGCAGATCAAGGAAATTGTTGATGCCGAAACCGACAAATGGGGCATCGATGTCGAGAACGTTAAGATTCAGAATATCGAACTCCCTGGTGACATGAAACGCGCTATGGCCAAACAAGCCGAGGCAGAACGTGAGCGCCGCGCCAACATCATCAATGCTGACGGCGAAAAAGCTGCAGCCGAAACATTAGCCCAAGCCGCAGAAATCCTAGCAAAAACTCAAGGCGCCATCAATCTGCGAACATTGAACACCTTAGAGCGAATCTCCACAGAGCCAAGCCAAAAGACGATGATGTTATTCCCTATCGAACTCATCGACGCAATTCGTGGCGGCAAGAAATAATAAGTCCAAACATTTTCTAACTCTACTCAGTCGTGCATTATCGCAAGGCGATTATTAAAATGTAGTTATCTTTATTAAGTTTTTTAATTAACCTAAATTATTTACAAAGTCTCTGTAAATTATTATCTCTGCACACTTCCTAAGTGATAAGCATAAACATATTATAAAATATATTTGACAAAGACAAAAAAGAAGCGTATACTACATAAATATTTATAAAGTATACGGCCACTTAGTGTGCCTTTATGTGTGAGGAGATAATAATATGACAGGACAAAACCTAGCAGCTACTGGATTGGGAGGTTCTACTGCAGCTGGACTAGTACTAGCAAATACAGGTATGGGCATCTACGGAGCAATCTTACTCGGGGTTGCGTTAATTTGCTGTGCAGCTATTCTATTAAGTCTATTGATGGACAAAATCAAAAATGCTAGAAACGCTCAATAGTATCATTACTAGCGGCCTGTTTCTTGTCAGTATTTATAGTATAATTAGATTGACTCTATATACTATTATTAGCAACCATTCCGCTTATCAACCAACAAACGCCGTTATATTCGTTATCCAAAATTAACGGTAGTAATACCAGCTCACAATGAGGAGCTTGGTATAGAACGAACTTTACGTTCTGTGTTGGCGGCGGAATATCCTCGCGATCGTCTTCAGGTAGTCGTAGCTAATGATGGTTCAACCGACCGCACAAGTGAAACTGTCCAACAGTTCATAAATAAATATCATGGCTCAGCAAAGATAGAAATGCGATCAGGGCCAAATCGCGGTAAGGCAGAAGCATTAAACCAAGCAATCAAGGAGCGTGCAACGGGTGAACTTATCATGGTGCTTGACGCCGATTCAACCATAGATAATAAATGCCTGAAAAACTCAGCCCGCCACTTCCTTGATAAATCAATTGCCGCAACAGCATCAAACGTACGAGTAGTCGGAAATGGCACTATTATTGGCTTAGCACAAAAATATGAGTATCTAATTTCCCATCACATGAAACGAACACATACATCTCTAGGAATGGAATACATAATTGGTGGAGTTGGGTCAACTTTTCGTCGCGAGATTCTTGACAAGGTGAATTACTACGATTCCGACACAATGACTGAAGATATCGACCTCACACTCAAAATTATTACAATGGGGGGGGAGACAAGCAACCGCGTAGTTTTTGCTTCTGATTCAATCGCGTACACTGAGCCAGTTCAGACCTATAAATCTCTTGTAAAACAGCGATTCCGATGGCGCTACGGACGCATGCAAACTTTTTGGAAAAATCGCAAGATGTTTTTCAGCACCGACAAGCGATATTCAAAACTATTAACCTGGTATCTAATGCCAACAACACTACTATATGAAGCACTTATCATTATAGAACCCTTAATTGTTTTGTGGATGGCTTGGTATAGTGTAACTACAGGCAACTACTTACCAATCATTTCAATTATGACAACTTACATCATTTTGACTCTAGTTAGTATTTGGACCGGAAATGATAAGACTATTGCTAATAATGAACGATGGAAACTAACCCTATACTCACCCGCTGTATTTTTGCTGGTTTACATAATGGTTACAATTGAATATATAACAGCTTTTCAATCAATTATCCGCTGGAAGAATATTCCTAATAGCCTATCAAATCGTCATACAACCTGGACATCACCAGAGCGGGCCGTGCGATAATTTTATAATTCCTGGTGCGGATGGGGAGAGTCGAACTCCCATCTCAACCTTGGGAAGGTCACATAATAGCCGCTATACGACACCCGCTTGTATATAAAATTATAACACCCTTGCCAGATGGCGACAACTTTAGTACAATTAAATAGCAAGTTTGTGGCTCTTTAGCTCAGTTGGTAGAGCAGAGGCCTGAAGAGCCTTGTGTCCCCAGTTCAAGTCTGGGAGGAGCCACCAAATATTGCATTTCATTCACGACTTTGCTACAATAAATCGTGAACAACATGCGGGTATAGCTCAGTTGTTAGAGCGCTTCCTTGCCATGGAAGAGGCCAGGAGTTAGAGTCTCCTTACCCGCACCAATTAGAAAAAGGAAAACGCCTTATCGGGCGGTTTTTTATTTCACTTAGACCGCATTTAGTATTATAGTTATATTATGCAACGTTTTTGGGTAAACCGTCGGTCAGACATTCACCGTTTTTTTTCAAATCTCAGCTATAATATACAATACCTTCGCATGAGCCGTTGGCATATTACTCTCATTTATGCGACAGTATTGTTTCTATTTTACATTCTCTTTGGTCTCATATTAAGTAACGATTTTGTTGATGGGTATTTCGCTCTATTTGCCACTTTGAAGGAGTTAGGTGTAGTTATTGAGTATATAGGATTGCTATTTGCAGTACAGATACCTATCTTCATTTTGCTCTTGGAAAAATACGCGATTCAGGAGATATCCGACGACTCTCCCTTCTTGGTGTTATTTATTTTCGTGAGATATTAGCCACCTATATTATTCTCAGTTTCTTGCTACTATTTTCTCCTCGAGCATCTTACTATTATTTCCCAACTATAGCGATTACGGTAGTAAGCTCATATGCAATAATCCAATCTATTCAGTTACTGTTTAAAGTTGATCAATTAAAGCAACGAGAAGTTAGATACATAGAGAAGCTTACTAGAAGATCTCTAACGGTAAGCGAGCTGATACGCACCTCTAGTAATAATTTCTTTACCGATCTGAAAAACTCTCTATATGTTACGCATGGACTATTTGCCAGCAAACATGACAAGAACGAATCAAAGAAAACCTATTCAATACGAGCGTCTAGGGTGGGTGTTATTAAATCTATAAATGTAAAAAAGCTAGATGAAATAATCATTAGAGAATATTACAACAAAGCTCCGCAAATAATCGAAGAACAACAGCTAGTGGGCCAACCTTCAGATAGGGACGCTGTACAGCTTGCGCTAAGCACGAGGCCAGGTTCCGATATTAAAGACCAGAGTAAGATTATGGAACTAATCTTGCCCGACAACTCGCCAGCTCCGCATAAGAGATTAGAGCGTGATCTATTAGATTGTATAAAGATGGATCCAGACTATGTAGATTCTCCAAATAGACAGCTAGAAGTTTTAGTTAAGGGACTCAGGAAGCAACTTAGAGGTGCTATTGAAAAAGATGATGAAATTGCCGTTGATGACGTTTTGGTAATATATGAAACACTAGCCAATACAATGGCAGAAGAGTATTCAGGTAAGGACGATAATCTTGATTACACAACAACAAAGAGTGAGTTTGAGCAGATATTTATATTTAGCGACAGCGTCTCTCGTTATTTGCAGAGTACGGTAGACATCATTGATGAGGCTTTCTTTTATGCCTTACGTACAGAGCGTCGGGATGCTACAAAAAGCATAATATCAAGCGTATACAGAAGCCTATTGAACGTATTTGATTCATTCAATATAGTAGTTGCGGCACGCTTAGAGAAGATCTTTACTCATGCAATGTCAAGAACTATATACGACACAACATTGGAAAACACTCACTACAAAGAATATGTTTTGGAGTTATTAGCATTCAGACTCAAAGAGCATACTGGACTCCTCCTATACAATTACAGAGAGTGCGATGAGTCGTCATCGTTTAGTCGGGAACAGTTAGAACAGTGGCTTAACGATCGTTTGAGTAATATGACTAGTTTTTTACTTGACACTTACAAAAAATCTCAAACATCAGCGTTTAAAGAAGTTAAATCAATATTTAATGAGGTAGAGAGTGGATATAGACTATATCGCCAAGAGATGGAAGAGCTTGTATGGACTGCTCGGTGTAGACTTTTTATGGTCGCTGCCTATATTCACGATAGAACAGACCTTACACGCGAGCAGGAAGATATTAAAGATAATAGATGATTGCTTGAGTGGTTTTTACGCACAAGACTTAACAAAGATACTCGTGAAATGTATAGATAATAACTATGCTAGTGAGTGGCATTTTGACATCTATGATTTACCTGCTGATAGGAAAATGCATCTTGTGCCCGATTTTAACCCTAGACTGAAGTCACTTTGGATCGAACGGATGCTTGCATTGGATAGCATCCCTGAAGATATTGAACATTATGGACGTGATGATATAGCAAGGACAGGTGCTTTTTCTGATTTTACAACAAGAGAGGAAAAGCCTTTCATTATTCGTCGTCTAACTGAGATGGAAGAGCAAGGTAAAGACGTGTCCATGCTAACTGAGCTGGTTAAAACATTTATCAACGAGCGAATGAGATATGAAGACGAGAAACTTATCGCCGCACCGCTTGATCAAGATAAAATTATAGAATTCAAAGAAGGTGTATTAGCAGGATACAAGGAGTATGCTCTAGCGCTCTCCGTATTTGCGCCAAATGGACATTTGAAAACTACTAAAAAAACTACAAAGGCGACAGAAGGATTCTTGAGCTATGGATGGAGCCAAATCCAGGATAAGTATGGTTTTGTGAAAGACTGGCACATAGGAACTATACATCAACCTCATAGCTACGGTAGTGAGATAGCCGAATCTGAAAATAAACATATACTTGAAAGTTTATTTTCAAAACCAAGTAAAATTGATAATTTTGAAGAATGGTTAAAAAGATTGAGGCGAAGTAGGAATAAATCCTGGCTTATTGTTAGTGTGCGGACGGCCGATTGGTATATGATAAGCGATAGAAAGGATGATATTGGTAAACAGATCAAGAGTGATTTTAGCACCGGTGATATGTCTTTTAAGGGCCTGAAACAAGTAGTTCCAATATATCACGTATATGATAATTATTTACCAAAGGGATTATATGCAGTATCAGTAGACGATCTAGGCAGGCTAGAGATAGCGGATAATAAGGATGAGCCTATAGAAATTTCAATTGATGCATATTCCGACAATGAGAGACTACTTGAAGGCACCCTCGAGATACAACCTGATTGGCTAATAGAAAAGGGCGATAAGACCACTCAGAAATTTTTCCTCAAAACGCAAGTCAGAATGTTTATCAGACACGCTTTTAGATATAGACCTAAGGGCAAACGATCTACATTTTACTATCCCATTAATAATAAGGACGATAACTAGACTACGGTACCGTTGGCAATTCTTATCATCTCGCTTATACTTAAGCCATGAAAAATTGGCAAGATGTCGCTTCTCTTTATCAAATTTATCCGCGCAGTTTTCTAGATACGAATGGCGATGGAATTGGCGATTTGAACGGCATTACTGAGAAGCTGGATTATTTATCATGGCTGGGCGTTGATTCGATTTGGATTTCCCCATTCTTAGTATCACCGCTGACTGACTTTGGTTATGATATCGCAAATTATCGAGCAATTGATCCGACTTTCGGAAAAATGCACAATTTTCAGGCGCTACTTAAAAAGGCTCAACAAAATTCTTACAAACTGGCGCAGATAGTTGCTCGTCAAATAACTTGCTAAATCTGCCAAGTTGTTAACAGAGTTAGATATGCGCCACATTTTCGGTGTAGCGCATATCTTCTACCTTGCCGCCCGATCCAAGTTCGTACGGCTCGTTTTTTACACTCAAAATAGCGTAAAATGCCACCACGAAAATAGCCTAGTTAACCCTGAGCTATTTATCAATCTTATTCAATAACCCACCATAATTATACGGCGTGAATTTGTCATTAATAAAGATCGGATAGGCCGGAGTTTTCACTCCTATTTCCTCTGCCAAACTCTGGTCAATTGGCTGGAATGCTCTTAGGTTTGCCTGATCAAGATTCAACCTCGTTTTATCCTCCAGAGTCATCCGATATACAAAGCGAAACTTCTCCACCTCTGAAGTCGCCCGACAATCAGCAATTTCCTTTTCAGCAAGCATTTGCAGCTTCTGGCGCCAGATTTTCACATCATTCAACCTGCTCTGCACGCTAATTTCTATCGACACGCAATTTAGCGCATACTTATTTATACAATCATAATCTGCCACAATCACCCGAGGCAAACCCAATAACCATGACGCGCCCAGCAACTCTTCATTTGCACCTTCCCCGACAAACGTACAGTCATTATCCGGGCAAAACGTATTGTGAAAGTCAAGCACAATATCATATTCCTTGCACATTTTCAGTAGCTCAATCGGGCGCTGCTGTTCGTATATGCCGCTTGATTTCACGCCGGGAAATGACCGGTTCAAGTCTTGTTCGACGAACCGCTTATTTATTTTTATAGCTTCCTCATTCGCCAGTACGCTGTCAATATTTTCCAGCGGATTTTCCTGTAAACTCTTGACCAGATCAATGCCCAGCATTTCATTCCCGTGCATGCCGCCAATTACTAATATTTTCATATTCTTATCCTCCTTATATATTATTTTTTACCGAGATAAATCAATTGATACAAAATTCCGCCAATCAGGAACATCAGATTTGGCTTTATCAATGGTCGCATCATCGCCAAAGTCTCTCATAGCTACGCGCGTCATCGCTGGCACAATAGTCCGATAGGCTACCTTCGTCTGATCTAGGCGACTGGAAAACCCGTATACCATTGAGCGAAAATTTACTAGATTATTACGTCTCGAGACTTGGCGGTCAGCAAAAACTTCGTCCAGCCACAATATCTATGAGTTAGGAGCAGCGGTTGGCGCGTACTTTTGCTTAAGCCACGCTGCCATCTCTAGCGACCCAGGATATTTTTCCGCCGCAATCTGTATTGGATCAGCCGTCCAAGCGACCGCCGCCAATGCCAGTCCCGCTGGTGTCTCCTCGATATACCAACACGCTGGGCGCGTCTCGCCGATAGCATCAAATTTCTCGGTCAATTCCTGTTCTGTATAAGCTTCGTCTCCAGTCACGCTGCTACAAGCTTGACATATATCACCAGGATTTTGACGAGAATAGCCTGACGAGCAGCCGCCGCATTTACTTACTTCATACCAAGGCTCTGCCGCGAACGCCGCTTGATACGCGGGAATAATCGCGTCGTACTTCTCTCTCGCCTCATCTGGCGCAACGAACCTCGCTGTTCTTATTTCACTCATAAATATCTCCAAATTAACTAAATTGACTGTCAAAAAATCAAAACGCCAGCGTCGCGCCGGCATTCATTTGGATTTATTCACAAACTACTCAGCGCGAGCTGGCCAAACGTGAGAATGATGCTTGAAGACGTTTTTATAACCGCCAGTGCCGTTTTGCATCCAGTCGCTAATTCTGGCAACTGTACGACTACTGAGCTTCGTTGCCGCGATGATGTCGGCATATTTTTCGCCTTTTGACAACATTTTGGCGGCTTGCAGACGTGCGCCAACTTCAATAATCTCCTTCTGAGTCATGACATCGCGAAGAAACGCTCGTATTTCATTAGGGTCACTTATACTAGCAAGAACATCCGCCAGCTGACGCAACTGTTCATCTTTCCAAATATCGTTCTTGCTATTCATATCTTCAGTTTACCAAAGTAAAGTAGGAATGTCAACAATCTTCATATCACCATCTAAAAACTGGAATTTTGCTCTCATCTCGCTTATACTTAAGCCATGAAAACTTGGCAAGATGTCGCTTCTCTTTATCAAATTTATCCGCGCAGTTTTCTAGATACGAATGGCGATGGAATTGGCGATTTGAACGGCATTACTGAGAAGCTGGATTATTTATCATGGCTGGGCGTTGATTCGATTTGGATTTCCCCATTCTTAGTATCACCGCTGACTGACTTTGGTTATGATATCGCAAATTATCGAGCAATTGATCCGACTTTCGGAAAAATGCACAATTTTCAGGCGCTACTTAAAAAGGCTCACGATCTCGATATTAAAGTTATGATCGACCTCGTTCCCTGCCACACTTCAGACCAACATCCGTGGTTTCAAGAATCCAGATCTTCACGCGACAACCCCAAGCGAGATTACTATATTTGGCGCGACGGAAAAGATAATAGCGAGCCTAACAATTGGCGAAGTTTGTCTGGCGGCAGTTCGTGGGAATTTGACGAGCACACTGGGCAATTTTACCTGCATTCGTTCCTGAAAACGCAGCCAGATCTGAATTGGGATAATCCTGAAGTGCGTGCTGAAATGAAAAACATAGTGCGATTTTGGTTTAATGTGGGCGTTGATGGAATGCGCGTCGATGCAATTTGGGGAATTTCCAAAGATCCCGATTTTAAAGACGATTCTCCAAATCCTGATTTTTATGGTAATCCAGACGATTACGGAGCATTTATCCACGACCACTGTAAAATGGGACCGCATTTTCAGGAATATTTGCAAGAATTAGCGTCAGTCTGCGACGAATATGACGACAAGCAAATGGTGTTTGAATTTTATCCAGATAATAAGCTAGGCGATATTTATCATCAATACAGCCAAATCCTGACAGTCCACCCAAAAGCCTCGGCGTTTTTTATGGAATATCGCGACAACGAATGGCACGCTAAAAATATTGAGAAAAAAATCGAAAATTACTTGCAATCAGCAAATTCAACCACGCCATTTTTTTGCATTGGAAATCATGACCAGCCGCGAGTCGCATCCAGATTGAGCGAAGAACGCGCCCGCACCCTCAGCTTCTTAAATCTCCTCACTCCAGGAATTAGCGTGGTGTATTACGGCGATGAAATTGGCATGATGAATGGAGAATTGACCGCTGATGACATTCAAGATAATTTTAGTCCCGCCAATTCTGTTGTTGATAGCCGAGATTTGGAACGCACGCCAATGCAATGGAATGATTCGCAATTTGCGGGCTTTTCAAGTGCAAAACCTTGGCTTCCTATTAATGAAAATCACACGAAGATTAACGTTGATAACGAAAAAATCGCAAACGATTCCCTGCTTAATATGCACCGAAAGCTGCTAAAATTGCGCCAAACTCTCCCGATTCTTAAAAATGGCGATTTGAACATCGTGCAAAACACTGGCAACGGATTTATTCTTGGGTTAAAAAGAGAGCTGGCTGGTCAACGTGCTTACATTTTCATCAATTTCGCAGACGAGAAACAAAGCTTTTCCATTCCAGAAAACGCCAAGATTATCACCTCGACTCACTCTGTCAATTTAATTACCGTAGAAAATCTCCAAATGACAATTCCAGGATATTGCGGAGTTTTACTTATTGTCCAATAATAAAAACGCTCAACTAGAATAAGGTTCCAGCTTCAGTATCACACTCTTCTATGGGATAAACGCCCGCGCATCGAGCTGCCAGATCTGCCATTTTCTTTTTAGTTTTCTCATCGTCGACAGCCTCGGTGAGGGCTTCCAAGTCTGAATAGTAATCATCAAGAACATCTGGATAGCTGTTTGGATAGCTGTTTTGGCTAGATTCTGTCGTATCGTTTTCTAACTCCTCGTCACCAACCTTATTAGCTTCTCTATAAGAGCCGAAGCCATCCAGATTATCGTTCAATATTACTCGTTGCGAATTTGTGTTTGTTCCACTTGGCAAATAATCAATACACGGCATTTTCTACATTCCTCCTCTTTTTCACTTTATCTATAAATTATTATACACCGCCACCAGATATAGTGGTAGAGTTAACTTCACAACACTATCAAACAACAGAATCCTTCGCTCTACTCAATTAAACTATTGTTCGCTTAGCGACTGAGTTAGTGGGTGGCGGCTTTTCTTAAATTTATAGATACTCACGAGACGCACCCACCGACACAGCCGCTAATAGTTTATTGATGCCCTAATTGTTAAAGATCATTTTCTGACATATTTGCTTTGATTGTTCTAGCTAATCTCCGTCACTCCTATAATTCTCGCTATTGAGTCGGATTGAGCTATATCTTTCAATGCAGCCAGTGTAGTTGTTCTGTCTACAAGAGGTCATCAATTTCAGATTGCCAACCTCTTCAAACAGAAAAACCCGCTGGCTCTCTACTTCCAGCGGGTTTTGCTATACAACAAAAAAACGTCCTGACAGCTATCAGGACGTTTACCAGAAACTTATTTCAATCGTAGGAACTTGGTGAGGTGCGCCTCCCCATAACTACGACTGTCCACCACAACAATTATATGTAGTAACAATCAGATTCTCTGCCATTTTCAATGTTTGGTAGAGAGCCTAAATGGTGTTTGGTGTAAAAATGCTTGGAAAGTGTAATGCCTTTCTCAACTGTCACCAGTATAGCAAAAATGATTAAATATGTCAATAGCCTTGAGCTTTATCCATTGCTTTATAGAACTGACTTTCGGCTAATTCATCTTTAATTTGAAGATATATTTGGACCGTCGATATATCACTGTGCCCTAGCAATTTCTGTATTGTCATAAGATCACAACCAGCTATTAGTAGACGCACTGCAAAACTATGCCTTAATTGATGAGGTGTTATATGAATATCTGCATATTTCTTAAATGCTTGTTGAATCCACACTCTAGCTGTTTTTATCGTTTGTATTGAATAGAGGACCAGATAATCGGTTGTAGTCTGTCGCGAATTCATCTATCTTGTCTTTTAATCGTTTAGTTAGGAATACTGTACGATCCTTAGAACCCTTACCCTTTACGTATAAGTTTAATCCGTCTATATCTCTATAGCTAACATTGGCAATCTCTGAAATACGCAATCCAGTGTCGTATGCGAAATCTATTAGCATGTTTATATGCCGCTCTTTCGCGTTATTTGACGTCCTGTTGAGTACTAGTTGTATAACATGATGTTGTATATATCTTGGTCGTGGTTTGGCGTTTTTACGTGACTTAATAAGCTCAGAATTAATGCAGTCTAGATTCATATGTTCATTGCACCATTTGAAGAATGCTTTTTATTACTCGTTTTGTTGAGTTTGTAGTTGAAGCTGCGTGAGTTTTTTTCTGTATTCATAAAAAAATAAAAAAATCGAGCCATCTAAGCGACAGCTCGGTTATATTAGTCTTGTGTAATTCATCACAGAAATTAACAAATTGTTTAAGACGTACTACTCTAGTAGCTACTGTAGCTGGTGACATATCTTCGACTATTGCTGAATAATGGATAAATTGAAACGCTAGCTCTCTGATATTCTCTGTCTGATATTCTACGTCTAGTACTTCGTCTATCTTCTGTAATTCACTTATTACAGTAGCTCTTGATGTTGTGATTGATAGAATTGGTGCGGTCATTCTTCTCTCCTTAGAGTGACTTAGGTTTAATTTGTAACCTTTACGCCCCAATTGTTCTATTTTTACAGATTTTTTTAAGTCAATGTAATGCTTTTTCATGACATTTATGACAGCCTTTAACTATAAAAATACGGTGAAGTTGGACCGCTATATTTACGTATCTGACCCTTCATAACAGTAGCAAAATGATCAATCTTGATAATCTGTTTATACACCTTCCATTCGTGTTCACAGCCATTTTTTTATTCTTACGTAATAGTCTAAGTTGTTCTCGATCTGCTTTTAGCCTTATTAATCCGTTCAATAAGTTTACGTCTAGCTTCCTTAGTGTCAAAACTCATACGCCTGCCTTTTTACATAAATACGTAAATAATCGTCCTGGAGTTTGTTTTGCTTCTAGTGCGGTTTCTGCTAATTGCCAAACTGTAGCTTCTGGTAATTTCCAAAACACTTTACAGTAAAATGCGAAGTATTGTTCATTCCCAAACATCTGGCACAATCTAGTCGCCATATTCTCTATCTGCTTGGATTTAGCATACTTATCACGACTAATATTAGTATTAGAATTAGAATTATAGTTTCTATGAAACTTTTTTGCATTAGCATTAGAATTAATATTAGTGGTTTTCACCTCTGTTAACCCTCCAAATTTTTAGCCAACAGCTAACTAGCACCATTACTAGCTCTGGCGTTTTACATTTCCGAGGAGTTTTCCACAAGTCCGTAGTGCTAAGGGCTTGACAGAAAAATCCTATTTTTTAGTATTTCAGGGCAAAATAAAGCGGCCCCAATCGAAAGAAAACCTTTTTTCAATCGATAGAGGCCGGCAATCTGAAATTGATACTTCTATCCTAGCAAATATTTTACATATAGTCAACTACTGACTTGCAGATGACATCTTACCAAATGAAAAAGCTACCGAGCTTGCAAACACAGTAGCTTAATCAAAGGTAGAGTTTTTCAACTGTTCGGGATTTCCGAACTGTTCAGTTGTTCGGAATTTCCGAATTACTCAACAGCTTCTTTCATCTGCCTTACTAGGTCTAGAATAATAGTCTTAGCCGCTGATAATCCAGCCGCGATTGCAGATAATGCAGTAGCCAGCGTTAGAGCGTACAGTTCGTGCCAGCTTGCTGCGAATAACAAGTTTACTAAGTTTACGCCCGCAAGTAGAAATGTCGCGATAAATGTTTGCAAGAATGTCCATCCAGCTCGAATAGCTACGTCTTTATAATTAATGTTCTTTAGAGCTTCTAGTGATTTCATATCTCCTCCTTCTATTTTTCCTCAGTACCGTACACGCCGCGAGATTCACGCTCAACCTTACGATTAGCCAGCCACATAATAGCTTCCTCAATTTTCGTAAGAGCTAAACTGTTTTCACGACAAGGCAATCCTCGGTTGTAGTCTGCTAGTTTTGAGTAAGCTACAATAAGCAAGTCCTCAATAAATACACCGTTGCGCTCTGTGGTAGCTGTGCCGCCAGTTTGAAACTTGACTCTCAGTACCTCTTTGCCACCGATATTAAGAGAAACTTCATCGCCTGGTGTGCCGCGATTCAGTTCATTGTGCAATTCTTCTAGTGCATTATATTTGGTAGTTTTCATATTTCCTCCTTATTTATTGAACTTAAAAATGCTCATCAAAAAATCGATAATCTTCTCTAATAGACTTTTATTCTTAGCGATGTCTTGACTCAATTTTCCGATAGACCTCATAACGTCTTCGTTGGTTGGTTGTGGTGCTAGCGGCTGCTCCTGCGGCTTTTCTTTAGGCTGAGGTACCTGCTGTATTTCTGGTGTCTTTGGGGCTGGTTGTGGCTGAGGACGTGGTTGCGGTCGTGGTGTACCTGCGTCTCCATTCGCTAATTCGCGCACTCGTTCTGCTAATACCCAAATTCCATCATCTGCCATTTTCAGCTGTAGATAGCGTTTGTTGTTTTCGGTAGTTTCGTCTAATATCTCCGTTGAGCCGACAATTCGGAAGTAATCCCCTGTGTTAATCTCGCCAGACAATAAATAGCCATCTTTATCTGTCCTTACTGCCACAGAAACGGGTACGCCGTTATCCTCCCAGTCAAACTCATCAATCAATCGGTTACATCTAATTTGTCGTAAGTCAAATACAGTTGCTACTTCATCTGCGTAATACACTTCAGGCAGTGCTACACGCTTTGCTTCTTTTGGTTTACCTACATATCGATAAAATGCATACGGTGGACATCCAGACGCACTCCAGAGCCAGTCGTGGTTGTCTATTACAATACCTGCCTGATAGCGACAGTTAATTACGTTATCTGTATCCGTAAACATTCCTGTGTGTCCTAATGCGCCACCTGAATTGCCGCGAATACCCCAAATGAAAATATCTCCGCGTTGCGTGTCTGCATCGCCGTTTGCGCATTCAGGTACACGAACCCAGCCATTCTTTTCTAGGGCGTCAAATAGTGTGTCTGTATTTCCAATCCAGTAACTAGCAGGTAAAAGACCCGCTTCTTTTAGTGCGTGATATACAGAGCTTGAACAATCATAAGAATCGGGACCATTCCGATTCTCCATTGAATAACTGACTCGACCTTTACGTGCGTAAAACCAAGCTAGGGCTTTTTCTATCATTTTGTTACCTCCTTTACTTTTTCTATTACCTCAACAGTCGGTTTATCTTGAATAAGGTGGGTAAATTGAGTAAGCAAAAATAACCCTACCGCGCCTATAAGTACGGTTAGACCTGTATACTTGATAATTACGCCAACGAACTTCTTTTCACCAGTAACGATGGCTTTTATGAAGATGTTGCCATCTAGTTTATCGTTATGGTATTGAATTGCTTTGATATTTTTTTCAATATCATTTATTTTTCCATCTACATACTTTTTCCGCTCTACGTATTCAGACTCACTTACTAGCCCGTCTAGTTTGGCTAATATTTGAGCTAATGATGGTTCTGCTACTTTTTCATTGAACACCTCTAGTTTGACTAGGCGTTCACTTAGGTCTGTGTTTGATCCTGGCATATAAAAAACGGAAGCCTTTCGTCTTTATACGTGCTTCCGTTTCTTGAGATCACACTGGTTAATTTATATTATTATTTTACCATTTATACATTGGTCAGACAAGATAGACTTTACGACTATGCCAATGTTTTCCGCTACTACATCTAAATGGGAAGTTCTGCCACAAAATCAGTCTACTATCGTAAAGTACGACAGTGTAGCTTACGACACCGCAAAAATGTATGATGCTAAGACATTTACAGCTAAAGTACCTAAAGACGGTGTTTACCATATCGACGCAAGAACAGGTATAGCACAAACTGGCTTCTTCTCTCAATATACTGCATATATAAGCATATTTAAGAACGGCACAATGATTAAAGAATCTAATCGCTCTCGGGGTACAGATAACGACCGACACTTGCCACGACCAAGTCTATCTGTCGACTTACTCTTAAAAAAGAATGATGAAATCAATATACGAGCATTCTGTAGCGACCAACGTAATTATGGTGGTGATAGTACAATCAGTGAATTCAGTATGCGACTAGTGGGAATAATCTAGTCTATTGTCCAATTGCTATCCAATTAAAGTAGTAAGCACCCTCTAGCCAAGCTCCGTCAAAACGACGGATAGTTGCCTTAAATGATGAGTTAGTAATCTTTAATGCACTCATTGTTGCAGCGCCCCACGTATCGAGCGGGGAATCTGTCCAAGCGTCGTTGGGGTTGGGCGTGTATCCAATGAATGTACAGACTACTACAGGGAATGTGTCCTTCTTAAACTGGTTTGTAAAATATATATCGGTGGTAGCTTCAAAGGCGCGAGCAGTTACTAATATTCTGGCAGTACCGCACTGTATATTCACAGGTTTATCGGTAGTTGTGTCATTGCGTTTTACTTTTACTTTTTCCGCAAGTGGCATAGTCGTAAAGTCTATCTTGTCGGCTGTAATAGACTTCTCTTTGATTGATTCAGCAACAATACTGTCTTTGGCTATATTATCAGCCCCTACAGCACCTTTTTTTAGAGAACCGTCGCTGTTATGAGATTCTAGCATTGCCTCGGCTAGATCTTGCGCCCAGCCTGCAGTAGGACCAGCTTGAACAATATCCCCAACTAAGTTACCGTCATCTATTGCGTTATTCTGGATTTGTAAACTAATAATCTGACCAGTAGCCTTATTTGCCATACCCTTCCAGTCTCTCTGGCTACCTGGGACCACTTTACCAGTTGAGTCTACTCTATACGTCATAAAATGCACAGCAGTATCTTCAGTCCAACCAGTCAAACTATCTACAGATAGAGTGTCAGAGTTTGCGGGTCGTGGGGTAACTACTCGCGCTACGTTAGGATTGCTGCCGTCTTTGACTTTTGTAATTTTGTCACTAATACTTGCCATTTTATTATTCCTCCTTTAGCTTTGGTCTTTCGTGCCAATATTTACGTATTCAAATACCACTCTTGATATGCTGTAACTTACGCCAGGGTCTGATGAACTCCAGCCGTATTGCACCCAGTGAGCGTCTTCATCCACCTCCAGCTCTACTTCTTCGCTGGCAGAGTTAAAGGTTTCAGGCACACCCTTCACCTCGCTCCATCCAATAGAGCTCCAACCAACGCCTGGCTCGCTCCATCCAGTACGACTTGAAGACGCTCCGAAAAATCTTGTCTCTGTAAACGTCTGTAATCCGTCTTCAGTTTTAATAGTGGCGGTAAGATTAATACGCCCCTGAGGTCTGAGTAGCACAAATACCACCTTGAGCACACGCGCCCAATCTCTTCCAGTTTCTTCAAATCGCAATTGACCACTTTGTGCGCTAGTGTTAAACGGCTTTCCATCGTCGACTGTAGTTGCACCCTTAGATAGCTCGACTATCTTGTTTCCTTGAACTATTAAGAAGTGAGTTATGCCTGAGTTATCGTTATACAGTGTCATCCAGTCAGCACGAATACTCCACGGCTTCATCCATGCACCTCTACGGTCAGTGTCGTAAATCCATATCTGGTTGTTGTAGTCAGCGGCAACAGGTAATGCCCAATACACGCGACCTTCAAATGCTAGACCTACGGCTTTTTCTATAGCTTTACTGTTTAGGTTGCTAATAGCATCTTGAATAGTGTTAGTAATTCGTCTTGTAGATAAGACGTTCTGTAATTGTGGTAGAGTTCCTGTAGTATTAAATCCACCACGGCTTGGATATAGTAGGTCGTTATTGTAAATGACTACAGCGTCAGGGCTATCTGTGCCGTCAGCACCAGTATCTTCTTGTACTTGCCAGACAGTAATAGTATCTTCACCGTAAGTAATGTTTGTTGGTGTAATATAGAATCGTTTACCAGTACCGTTTGTACCGTTAGCTAGGACCGTTACTTTAGGGTCACCTTTACCATCTCGATATGGTCGTACTGCAAATGGTACTTCTTTGGTACCATTCCCTACTGGTGTATATCCACCACCATATCCAGGTGAGAAGTCTAGTTCATGCCCATAATCACCACCACGCCATACATAGAATTGATTGTCTTTATCACCAGTCATCCATATACGGCCATTGACTACATCGGCTCGTGTTGCTTTTGGACCAGCCGTGTTATTGTCTTTTGGTAGAGGCACTGACATGTCTAGGCTACGCGATCCATTGTCTACAAATACTGTCTGATCCATTGGCAATGCGGCAGCTAGACGGTAAAGTGTAGGCTCTCCGCCACCGTCAACACCAACGCCACAGTAAATGTTCCACGACTTAGCTTCTGTGCTGTCTGGACGCTTGACTGACAGGTTATGTTTTTCACCATTCCACATATCTCGGTCTGTAGAGATTGCTTGAGATAATAGAGGCGAACCTGCAGTTTCACCAACAGTAGAGTTAAAGGTAACTGCATAAAATACCTTAAATCCTGTACCAGTTAATCCTACGTTTTTATCTAGTATTGGCTTTACTGGGTCTGATATTTTCTGAAATGCTACTATCTTCTTTGTTGGTATATCTAAGTAGCTAAGAGTATCTTCTCCATTCATGACTAGAAGGTTATTGCGTATCTGTTTGAAATGACCGCGTGCGGATTCGTGATATTCTTTACCTTCTACAACTTGCCAGGCTGGGTCTTCACCTTTAGCTATACATAGCTTTGTTTTGCCGTTTATTCTTTGAAGACAAGCTAGCCAGTTTACGGATCCGTCTTTGTAGTGCTACGAAATTCAGCCAATTCGCCTAAGACTGTTCCTAGTGGCTGGGGACCGTATTTAGCAGTACCATGTCGCACGGTAATGACAGAGTCCTGATCCAATATCATATTCTCAGATGACCTTAGACCTCTTAGCGGTGAGCGACCATCATCAAATGCAGTGACTACGCCGTTTGTCCAATCCTCAACCGACAGCCGCTGTATTTTTGGTGCTTTAGTATTGCTAGGGGGTTTTAGCATATGTCAGACACTCCTGGGATCATACTTAGAGGTGCATATCTAGCTTGACTAGCATTATTCTCTATCATTTTTTCCATTAGCTGGTTGGCTTCATTGATGAGATTGCCGTATTGGTTCTGTAAAAGAATATCGTTGCGAGCATATTCAGCCGCACACATCACCACTAGCCACATTGGATTGTCTACTGGGACCATATCGCTTGGACTTGTCAGCAGTGGGGCACGTAAATATACAGGTATTGTTATTTGACCTCCAAGTACTGGGTCGTCACTTCGTATAGGATCGATAAACACCAGCTTATTACCAGAAATAGTGCAACAGTCTTGCCCCTTATACATTCCCGCTTGCTCTGGCGGCACTGTAGTGTATTCTTTAATCTGATTGTCTTTTTTGACCTTTATAGTGTCGCCGTATACGTTGCTTACCTTAGCAACCTTAGTAAAGTCAATTTCATACTCCTGATTCGTCGATAGTGTTCCGATATCGTAATTAGGGTCATATAAAGACTGCCAATCAACATTAGGTTCACTTTGCCACACAGGGATATACATGTTAGCAATACCTAGTATTTTCTGGTATTTCTTGTCTGTTTCTGGTAGGTTGCGCACCTTACCAGTAGCTTTCAGCATGACTGCCGATATAAGTTGCGTAGTGTTCATGGCGTTTTTCCTAAATTAAAAACACGGAGCCGGCTTATTATTGCCAGACGCTCCGTGTTCTTTAGGTCACGCTGTTTTCTGCTTATATTATATCATAATTATCACTATTATGCTTTCTTAATGAGGATTCGCGTGTTTTTGCTGGTGCTTGCACCATTCCACTTTTTTAATGTGTTAGTTATCTGTTTTTGAGTGTTAGTCTTGCTTATTAGGTTTTGTCCGATTTGGTTTATACTTGTGTTTTTTGCAGATGATTCGTTAGCTTTTGGCGCAGAAGATGTTAGACCCATACTCTTAGTGACTGCAGAAGCTAGTGGAGACGTGCTACCGCGGCTGTTTGAGCTACCACCTCTTCGTCCTCTACCTCTTCCGCTTCCGCTACCTGAGCGTCCAGAGCTACCTGAGGTATCTTTGGTTATCTTATTGCCGTCAGTGTCAAACTGAGTAGCATTAAGGGCGCGTGCTTCCTGTTTAGTTATGTAACCTTCAGCACGTAGCTTATTGATTACACCATTTTTAGCAAACATTTGTCCTGTAATACTCTTTCGTCGACCATTGGCTAGTTCTTGTATTAGATCCTCGTGTGATGATTCTTGAGCCTTTTGACGCCAATAGTTGTCCATCAGACTTACTTCATTATGAGATGTCATCGCACCGTATTCAATTTGATCCTTTGTATATCCAGATTCTTTGTAGTAGCGCTCTTTTACCCAGTCTGGCAAGTCTTTGTATTTACCAGTCATCATATTGACGGCAGTTTTAGCCTTGTCTACCTTTTCTGTACCGTTCTGTAGCTTGTTTAATGTTGCATTAGATGAAGTGAACTCTTTTTTAATAGTTGACGTTTTATCAATGTCATACGCCTTCATCCAGTTGCGATAAGCTTCATCACCTTGTCCTTGAGATTGAGCAAGCTTTTTGTATACGCCTTTTTCTACGTTACCATTCTTGTTTACTAGTAGTCCGTCTTGGAATGTATAGTCGCCCTTCTTTAGTTTCTTTTTAATTGAAGCGGCTTCTTTCTTGCTCAGTCCCTGTAGATCTATTTGATTATCTGTTGCTTGTTTTTGTTGTGGATTATTGTTGGTTGGCATGTTTATTTGCATACCATTAGACGCGTTAGCGACTAGACCGCCAGTCTTAAATAGATTGACCCACGAACTCTTTCCTTCTTCTACTTGCACTGGTATTAGTGCGTTTTTACCGAATAGAGCACCTTGTACCAGATTGAATGGATTGTCTTTTTCAAACTCAACCTTTGTCTCACCCTTGCCGTCTTTTACTTCGCCAGAGTGAGCTGCCGCAATACCTTGGATAGTTTTCTTTAATTGGCTACCTGCTGGTAATTGACCTAGGATGTTATACATAGCGTCTTTAGTTTTCGCCTCTGCCTTATCATCATCACCATCTTCACGTGCTTTAGCTGCCTCGTCCAATTTGCCCTTAGTATCAATCAATTTACGAGGTAAATCGACAACTGGTATTGTACCATCGTAACGTCCTAAGTTGCTCTCTTTGCCGAATAGCTTCTTGCGGTCGTCTTTTGTCGTTGCGGTATTAACTATAGCTGTAGCTATAGGTACGGCTGTAACTGCCTGGCCAGCTACTTTTTGGATTGTACGCTCTAGTTTAGCTTGTACTGAATTGTCTTTATCGTCATCATCGCCACCGCTTAGCCAGTCGCCTACAATCTCGATTAGTGTACCTAATGGATCAACCCCTGGCTTATTTCCAGTTAGCGCTTCTATCGCACTATATGCAATTGCCGTATTAACAGCGAGTGCCACCCTCTGTTTATTAGACATCTGGTTCCATACATAACGGTTCTGTTGTGTCACTTCTCGCGTGAACTGTAAGAATGATGCAGACCATAGCCTATTATATGCTCGTGGGGTGCTTATCTGATCGCGTAAGGTTACCGTGTCATTAATGAATCGTTCTGCGTATCTAACCGCATCCGCGTCGCTTAGTCCATTATTGATTGCCTGATTATATTTAGCTAAGAAGGTATATTCAATAACACCTCTTTCAACTACTTCCATAGGAATACCAGCAGTTTTCATAGTTTTTTCAAACTTGGTGTCATCTGTCAGATTGTCGTCTGCATACCTTAGGGCTAGAGCATCAGACTTCTGTAATATAGCTTTACGGTTTTTTAGCTTGAATGCCTGTATTAATGCTTTAGGGTTGGTTGTAGAGAATAGAGCAGGTAGTGATGCCGTCTGAGCTACTACTGAATTCATATTGCCGACAATCTTAGATAGTGCCGCCTGCTTCATTAATGCTCTACCAGTTGCACCTAGAAACTTACTCCCAAGACTCGGTTCTGTATCGTTTACTAATCGTTGGAATGGGTCTGTCTTTCCAGCTAGTCGGTTTGCATGTTCTTGGACAAATCCGACAAATTGAGTCAGTCCGTTTGCACTATCAGACATCAGCTTCATAAAGTTTACGTCATTAAGCATCTTATCTAGACTTTCAGCCATATTGTTGGTGGTTTCTTTTAGACTATTTATATCTTTTGCATCTAACTTTTCTACACCGAACTTGTCAGCTTTTCTAGCCAGACGATTAAGTTCTTGTATACCGTCTATCTTTCGACCAATTGCACGTTCTAGTCCGTATAGTTTATTTCTTACTTGTGTTAGCTCTTCAGCATTAACATTGCCAGAAGCAGCCGAATTATACAGGGCGTCTACTCTGTCAGCTAGCTTTTGTATACCGCTAGTACCCTTACCTGCAAATTCTTGTCGTGCTTCACTGGCCGCACGCACTGCTACTTCCAGCGAGCGGTTCATTGTAATAGCATCTGTCATATGAATATTGTGTAGGGGCTATCTTGCTATATTCCATTAGCGGCGTAAATGGATCTGTTGGCTTTACGTCACCTACACGTTGCATAGCGAATTGATTAAACTTCTGGCTTGGCTTGAATAGTCCTGTACGACCTGCTAATTTAGCCGGTAGTGATTTACGAGATTCAATAGCCACATCTCCGCCAGATAATAGATTCTTAGCACCGCCGTACATAGCCGCGATAGCTCCCTTGCCAGACTGCATTTTCTCCTAGGTGCGTAATATAATCTTTACGCTCCATGATTGGGTCTTTACCTAATTCTACCCTCTTTTTCGTTTTTGACGAGCTAGCAAGTTCTTATATACAGCACGTAAGAAGCTATTGTATTGATCCAGAGCTTCGGCGGCACTCTTTCCGTAAACTTCTTCAAATACTTTCAAGCGTTCATCATATGATGGTGATTTTTCGCCACGTTTTGGTCGTGATGGTTCAATTACATATACGGCGTCTTGTAGCATTTGGCGCTTTAGTGGACCGTGCTTTTTGGCTTGTTTTAGCAAGTTTTTGCGATAATCTTTTTATCTGTTCACCGATAGCGTTGCCTTCTTTTTACTGCGGCGGCGTTAGCTTGACGAGGTGTTTCAGACATAATATTCAGTAACGCCTCTTTAGCTTTATTGCCACCCTTCTTAAAGTAATCAAGGCTATTGCTTCGCCTCAATGAGCCTGTCACACGGTCTATCATTCCTTCAGTAGTCCATGTTTGACCTGCACCAGAACGCTTCGCCTTAATCTTACTGAAGTCAATATCGTGCATATTCAGGTTCATCTTCTTTTTTTACCTGCATATATAGTTACGTTGCCATCAGGTGTCATTTCAATGTAATTACCTAGAATTTGACCAGTTTGTGCGTCCACTACTCTACCAGATTCTATGTAGTGCTTGTCTGGATCGAATGTAACTAGTTTATCGCTTGGACGATATGCCTTTTTTTATCTCCAGTTTGCATATAACCATCAAAAAGCACTCACTAGTTCAGCATTTACACCCTTAGAGTTTTTCTCCATATGTACTGAATAGCTAGACCGTCATCAAATGCACGCTTAGCTTCATCATTAACCGCCTTGTCTGATCTAATATCGTCTATGAATTTCTTCTGTAGTGGTGAAGTTACTTTTTGGTGCTTCGGCACCTGTTCGTTACCATTTACCAAAGATATTTCTGTATTCGTAGAATGAATGGTATGCACCCTTCTCGTCCTTATAAATCATCTGTCGTGTATTGTGGGTAGCTGTATTTGCAGTAGTTGTAGGTGCTGGAACCGCGTGTTCCGCTCCAGGTAGTTTAATCTTTTTCTTTTTACTTCTGGTGCTATTTCGTCTATTGGGCGTAATCGTCCATTTTCATCTAACATACTACCAGCGCGTGCGTTGGTGTTTAGTAGCGCCCTTTCTCCAGTAATGTCATAGCCCTTTTTGTTCAGCCAACTTAGCAAATTGTCTTGCAACAGCTTTTTTTCGTCAATACCAGTAGCTACACTAGCATTATGTACTATATCTGCTATTTTTGTGCCTTGGACCTTCATCTAACCCTCTATTCAGTATTTCTCCTAATGCCTGCTGCTTTTTCAATTCTCTTTTTTTCTGCCTTAGCCTCTTCAGCACGTCGTTCTTCTTCCGCCTTCGCTTCTTCTATTTTTCTTTTTGCTTCTCAGCCTCTATCTTAGCCTCTTCAGCATGTCGCTCTGCAATCATCTTCTGGGCTTCTTTAATGACGTCTGGATCCCTACGCCATTCTGCCAATAGGGTTTTTCTCTCTTTCTGCACGACGTGCTTCAGCTACTCGCTTAATTTCATCGATAAACATATCGATGTCGTCATATCCCATTTCCTGAGCTACTGTATCGATATCTCGCTTACCAGTACGGCGTTTATAGTTAGACGGTAGGTCTCCAGCCAACTCCTTTCCTAGATGGTGTCGTAGGGTCGTCTACATGCAGGCGTGGGATACTCCACGTCAATCCATGACTTCCGAGGATATTTGTGTCATTATGTTCTAGGAATAGATTCTGGTCTATATTCTCATATATAAACTCATCTATAGCATCTCTTAGCTCCCTAGTCATCTTAGGCTTAGGGTTGGCTTCCATTTCGTTAATAGTTTCTTGAAGAGGGTGTTGATAGCGGTTGTCCGTATTGACATCTTGAGCATTGTTTGCTATAGTATCGTTAAGATTCGTGGACTGTAATTGCCCCGTTTCGGACGTATCATCAAGCCTCGACATATTATTTGCAGGATTGGTGCGGCCAGATGACGAATCATTAAAGTAGGTGACGACTCGTAGTTCGTTGCCTTTTTTAATTACCTCGACAATAGCAATTTTATTGCCTTCAAGGTTACGCTCCATACGAATTCGCTCTGTGTTTCGTACTGGCTTACCTTTAATAATCACATCTGGGTCTTCCAAAACGTATGGCAATCTACCCAGGTCGGCATCAGTCAGTGGATTAGCTGGCTTTTTACCACCCTGCCCATGAGTAGATAACATATGGACTGCACCATCTCTGTCCATTACGATCCGCGCATCCTTATTTATTGATATGCCAGTATCTGTTTTTATCCTGTCTGACAAATTATCAGACACGCGTGCCAGTGTGAATAATGCACGGCGGCTATTTGCTAGATCATCAATACCTTTAATCGCGTTAAGTGCTCTTTCAGGATCGATACTCATCGTCCTAACTCGGCCATCGCCACCAGGTACTTGTTGTTTGGTTCTGAACTTCCCCGTCTCCATTTGAGCATAGAATTGCTTAATGGCATCTTGTTTACCAACAAGTCCCATAATAGCTTCAGTGATTCGGTCATATACCGCTAAGACTTTTTGAGGAATACCTAATCTAGTACCTAGACGTACTTTATCTTCACCGTTTAGTCTTCCGTTATAGTAATCACTGAATCCGTCAGCTAGTTGTTCTTCTGCTAGCAGGTTTAGGTCATTTCCATATTGACTGCCATATTTGTTTATTAGATATTCATCTCCATAAGATTCACGGATAGAGTTTAATAAGTCTTGTTTGTTTTCTACACGTGTAAGTAATTTATGTCCTAATTCGTGGTTTAGAGTGTCTTCTGTAAGTTTATTAAGGTTTATGGTGTCAGTCTTTGGATCATAGTAGCCTAATGCTTTCTTCTGCATTTCATTTTGCCACTCATTGAATACAAGGTTCTCATCACCCGTTAGTTGCAGGTGGCGTGCTAGTAGCTTGTTTTGGCTAGCTAACTCCTGCATTTTGGCACCTAACTTATACCGCATATCTGGATTGTCTGTTGGGTTGAGATTGTTGGTGTATTTGGTTTGATTTGGGCTAAAGGTGATCGCCATATCGTCCATAATCACGCCATCTTTGCCAGTAGTGTCTTTGATATCTTGAGCATATTTTTTCCATTGCCCATTGTCAGTAACATCCCACAACAAATCCATGTCGTTATCGTACATATCATAATCTTCACGATATGCTGGCTCGCCATTATTTATTCGTCGATGTAGGGCGTCATATTGTTCAAATGAGACAGTTTTTTGGTTATTAGTTATTGGGGAGGTGATGTTCGCATACATTTCTTTTAGATTGACTCCGTAGCCATTAGCCATATCTTTGTCGTATGCTAAATAATTACCCTCGCCCCACCTATTTCGTGTGCTACTTGATGAGCCGGCTAATGGACTAAATTGGTCGAACTCACTATTTGTGCCATGGTATACAGTCTTAAGATTGCCATTTTCGTCTCGGATCTTAGAGTCCTTGAAGAACGTTTCTTGTTCTGGGCTTAATTTATACTTCAATCCATTCTCATCTACCTCACCGATATGATCTCTGGCGTATATAGCTTGCTCTTGAGCTTTACGTAGGTTAATCATGGCTGGGGCGTTTTCACTCATTCCTTGACCACGCAAGTATTCTTCACGTTGTCGTAGACGTGTTATATGTTCGTTATACGCTCTAACTTGTGCTTCATGCTCTGGATTGAGCTTGTATTTAACGTCTTCATTGACATTTTGGGCTTCTTGTGCTATACTACGAGTAGAAGCCTCTGTGTTATAACCAGGTTCGATAAGTTCCCCTGGCGACACAGAGGCTTTTCTTATGTTGCCCTCATAGAGAGTATTGCGTCCATGATCATTACTCTTAGCTATGTCGAGTGTAGCCGTATAGTCATTACCTCTATATTTGACAGGTAGCTCTCTATATTCAAAACCGCCATCCGCAACACCATGTCCACTTCTATCTTGTGCACTATCGATGAGGCGAGATTTTTCAATCACCTGATCAATGTATGGCGCCAATCGTTGCTTGACAGTGAAGTTTTTCATTAGTGGCTCGCGCTCGTGGGTTAGTAAATTTTCTATTTCCTTGACGGCTCAACTCCACGTCCATCCCATCACTTGTTCGGTACGGATTGCCAGATCGTGCCTTCTGTAGATCACCAAAAAGCCGCTTGGCTGAGACGTTTTTCTCGTGTCTCCCGCTATGCCGCCCACAACTTCGGCTACGTTGTATTTCATCTGCTTTGGGTTTAATCGATTAATTACTACTCCATTGTCCCCCGTAAGGATTGATCTTATTTCTTACTGCTCCTTTTACACCACTAAATGCACCAGATAGGTCTTGTATGTTTTTTGTAGCTTGTTCTATCAGATAGTTTTCTAGTATTCCTGTTGTTTGTTGGCGTGTGGCAACAGCATTTACATCACCGTGCTGAATATCTGACATATTCTGGGTAACGGCTTGTTTTAGTGCTGGGCTAGCGTTAGGTATAGTATTCTCTACTGCTGGGGCTACATTCACCGACTGGATTGGGTGTAATTGGTTGTTTTGGTTATTAGCTACATTTACTTCTGTCGCTTGCTTGAGTGAGGTGTCGTCCGACGATTGACGTGCTTGACGTTGAGCTATAGCCTCTTTTTCTAGTTTTCCAGTAGCTTCATTTTGATTCATTCGTGCAGTCATTGCACTTGATGGTTGATTGCCAGTCTGTCGCATAGCACCAAAATTAGCCATTCCAGCTGGACCACCAAGAAACGCACCCATAAGACCACTCTTAAGCACACCCTCTTCATATTTACGGTTAGGGGTCGTATGTATGCTTAGCAACTGCATTCTCTGCAAATTGCTGGGCAGCTTCTTCTGAGCCTTCTGCTATAGCGCCTGTTACAAACTTAGTCAGACCTTTTTTGCCAATAGGGGATAAGACCTTGCCTAGCCCAGCCTTCTCTATTAACGCCTGAACTCCCCCGCTAAAATATGCATATGGCAACATCTCACGCGTATCCTTACCATTGGCGTTTGCCTTAGTAATAAAAGTCCGCTGAGTGCTCTGCGAACGCACGCGCTGCCGGCAAGGTGCCGCCAGTAGCTACACCTGTAGCTATATCTTGCGCCAGTCGCTGGGCGCCTTGACCTGCCTCGTGCGCTAATGCAACATCCGTGTCGTTCTTCTTAAATATGCCCAGGTCTTGATCGTATTGAGCGTTACGTTGTTTACCTTGTTCTACAATATATTTTTCGTGTTCTGGCATATCGCTCATCGCCAGTAATGGCATACAGGGCGTCTGCGACATCTAGAGCTATAGCATCACCTGAATCACCAATTGAACGGCCAGCACCGTCAATAGCACCTTTAGTGAAGCTAACCACTGAACGTGTTGGTAAAGTAGCTAATCCTGCCATCTGTGCAATATTGCTATCACGTCTAGCTTTGTCCTCTGATAAATAAGCTCTGTTCTCTGCGTCAATACGTACTTGGCGGTTCTTAGCGATTTCTGGCTCGCTAACACCCCTTGCTCGCATAATGTTGTCTAGCTTGTCATTGCGTGCTGCCTGCTCGGCTTTTATATTTGTCACTCTCTTGTTTTGCTATATCTAGGGCGCGGGTTAAGCTGTCCTGATTTTTGGGTAAATAAAGGATTTCTTACAGGATTAGGAAAACTTGGGGCTATTTGTGGTCTATTCTGTTGTTGTGGTTGAATAGCTACTGGTGCTGGCTTTGGTTGTTGCTGTTGCTGTTGGACCTGAGTTTTTAAGTACTTGAGTAGGATTGTTTATGGCATTCTGGATTTGAATTTGCTTGTTTTTCTTTGTTTACCCAATCTTGTTGTCCTTGAGGGGTTAGTACTTTAGGGGCGTCATTGACGGTCTTTTTCTGGGATTAATGGCTTTGGCTGATTATTTTTGGTTTAGCTGTTGTGTTGCTTGATTAGCCTGTTGAAGGGATTAGGGATTTACTTTTTTTGCTGAGCTTGGCTGAATATATTAGTACCACCACCCTAACCCAGGTGTATTTACACCAGATAGACCATTTAGTCTGTTAATGTTAGGTTGTTGTACCTGCTGTAATGGCTGAGGGCGTGGTTGAACTGGCGCTTGAACTTGTTGCTCTTTACGTCGACGTTCATCATCGCTTACCCAACCCTTACCGCTGAAAAAGTTGCCTACTCTCTGGAAAAAGTCCATTATCTCTAATCCCCTCCTAATTTATTTACAGGTATTGATTCTGTCGTTTACGCTCGTCTTCTTGTTTTAGACGTGTATTGTAGATGTTTAGCGTTGGGTCACTGCCTGCTGCTTGTGGACCTGAAACACCAACTGCTGTATCACCTTCTACCTTGTAGCTGTCTAGGTCTTTTGCGTTGTATTGGACCTTATTGCCACTGTATGTACTTTGCTGACGTCCTAGGTTGTCAATTTCGCTTGATAGAGCGTTTGCTCGTCCAAGGTCTGCACGTGCGGCATTAGCACCGTTAGCACCTTGTGCGGCGGCTTTCTGGCTCTTCATCTGGGCTAATTGAGTTAATAGGTTTTGACGTGTAGTTTGAGATGACTGACGTGCGGCGTTATCTTCGTTTACTTTCCAGTCGTTAAGCTTTTTGTCTTCATCCGCGTAATCATTCTTAAACTGACCCCACGTGGTGTCGATTTGCTTTTGGTTCTGTGCGTAAGTCTGTCCTGCACCTGTTCGTTGCTGGTTGGCTTGGTTCTGAACTGCGCGACCTGCTAATTGCATGTCTGAACCTACTGCACCCATACTTCCTAATGAACGCAATAGTCCTCGTAAGCCAACTGCTGAGCGATCATTAATGTTATTGATGTTAGTACGTCGCTGTTGCTGATTTTGACGAGTCTGGTCGTTAAATTGACCTTCTGCACGGTTCCATGAACTCTTTAATTCGTTTTTCTTGGTATTGTACTGGTTGTTAATATTGCCCAAACGTACGCCTAATTGATTGTCTATACGTCCTAAGCCGTGTTCTAGCTGTCCAATACCTTGGTCATATTCTGCCAACTGAGCAGCACTGGCACGGTTACCACCGCCCATTCCGCCGCCACCGCCATAGTAGCCGCCTGGCTGATTGCTAGGACCTGGATCTTTAATATTAGCTTGTCGCCAGTTGGCGTATGATTCTTTCCACCATGGGTTGACCGAACGATTAAGAGTTGAAGCAGTGTAGCCGTTTGATGTTTGCTCTCTAACGTCTGGCGACCTGAACCAGCCTCGGTCTACTTTTTGACCCATTAAGAAATTACCATTAAGATTACCGTCATCACCTACTTGGTTAAGAAGAGCTTGCGCTTCGGCGCGCCTGGCTGCCCCAGGGTTATTAAGAGCGTGGTACTGCAAGTACTGACGGTATGACGCGTTGTCATTCATAAGAAAAATCTCCTTTCGAGACAAAAGGAGATTTGGGGTTTGTGCTATATACTAGTTATTAATTAAGATCGCAAAAGTGTTGAACAATAAGAGAGTTGCCGTATTTGTCTTTAGATACACCAAAACCAACTAAGTCATAGCCCTTGTCTAATATAGCTTCACGATGTCCTTTATTAGATGACATCCAGGTACTTATAGGATTGCGACTATTGCTGTCTGGTACTAAAATATTGGCTAAATTCTCACCGGCATACCGACACTTACTTGGCATATGCTTAAAAACGAATAGAGTGCCGCGTGTGCCTTCAGGTGATACGTGACCATAATAATCACGGTTTTGCATATCATCTGCCTTTTCCTGTGCACTGGCGTTTAATCTTTCGTCCAGTTTCAGGGGTGCTGCACCAACTTTAGCACGTTCCTCATTTACCAGTTCTAACATTTCCTGTGCGTCTGGTGGACCAACGTCATATTTGCTCTTCGGTTGCTCCTGTTTTTGCTCCTGAACTACTTCGGTAACTGCTTGAGCGCTTAGACGAGTCTTTAGCCATAAACCACCACCAGCACCTGCTATAAGCAGTAAAACAGCAGTGATAATTACGGCTTTTTTCATGGTTGCATTGTAGCATAACAGGGGTAGTTTGTCAACTACCTACCATGCCATGGTTCACAAGCTATACCGTCACCGTCTCTGTCTAATTCTTCACGATAACCAGGTTCACCCTCACGGATTGACTGAGCTCCGTTTTCACGGGCTTCAGTGCAATTTTTCGTAATATACATCATCTTCATCAGGTTCATCTTCATCAATAGGATTATACCTACTACTTGAGCTGGTAATACCTGAAGAATTACTGCTTTTGTGTTGAGTATGGTTCGATTCTGCCTTGTTAGAATTGCCAAGGTAATAGCTGCTACATGTATACGCCGCATACGCTACAAGTATTGATATTCCTATCACTAATATGCCAGAAAGAAAATCGATGACCTTATTCTTTGTACTCTTATTCATACAGCCATTCACTTACTCCACCGTGGTGTGAGCAAGCTCCTCTTCCAGTAGCGTGTGATTGCCAGCCATCTCGACAGATAGCTCCAACACGATAGCGTTGTTGAATAGGTTGTGGTGCAGGTTTAGGTGTACGGACGATAACGTGGTTTACAGGTTGAGTTATAACTTCCACCTTATCTTCATACCCTGGCTTGCTTGGTTTACAAATCTTTTTACTACCAGCTACACCTTGTTGTTTTATAGTTTCAGTGTAGCCATATTGACCTGTTTCACCTTCGTACTGTGTTTCAAACGGTATTTCTTCCGTTCTACAGTCTGAATATGTTACAGGTTGTACTACTGGCGCTATAGTCTGCTGTGGCTGACTATTATTTGCAGCTCCAGCCATACCTGCTACTGCAGCTACGCCGATAACAGCACCAATAGTGCTTTTGATGATTTTGTCTTTAGATACCATTTTAGTAAAGCCTCCCATTTACTTACTAAAGTACCTATAGCATACACCACAAACCCCAAATCTCCAAATTGTAAAAATACTATTAAATTGGATAAGAGCTATCGTCTGTTGTCTGGTCACCAAGAGGGCCTAGTTCTTCGCTCCATACTGACTTGGGCGGCTTCGTATTTATCTCAAACGATCACCTCAGATTGCTACTTATACAACGCTGCGACGCACGCTTCCTTCTTTTTTGGATGACAACGCGCTCTCGTTTTTTAGAGTCACACTTCGTGCTTAATTGTAAGGTTATTGTATCATATATCAAGCAAAAAGACCATTTCGTTGATATCCACGAAATGGTCTGATTTGTTTATGTTGTAGTCGCTATCTATAGCCTGCACGCCGTGAGTATTCGTGTATCTCTTCAGTTATTCTCTCTACGGCGCCATCATCGTCTGCAATGTTGGCTCGGATTAGCCTACGACGTAATTCGGTGAGTTTTTTATCTTTTAGCTGGCGTAATATCTTGTTGAATGTGTCGTGGGCTAATCTGCGCTCGTGACGGGACTTAAGAGGGTCATTAAACACCTTATGTAATCTAGTTAGATCGCCCTCTCTCGTCCAGTCCATAATCTATTAAGCTCCAATCCAAGGATCAGTAACTTCAACCTCTGGGTCTTTGTCATCCCCTGATGGTACTGCCTCTTCAATAACTGCAATAACCTTCTGCATATTGTCGTCGTTTGTGTTGCCATAAAATTTCTTAGCAACCTCTAGGTGACTTAATCCGCTGTTGTATGCTTCGATGATATCTTCCTTAGATACGCTACGGCTTACGATTTCACCACTAGTTGCAGTTTCTTTGCGCTAGCGATAATCTTCTCAGCCTCTTTTTTAGCGTTGGCGATAATCTCTTCGGCTGTAAGCTCGGTTGTCTTTTTCTCTGCCATTTTATCGTTTCCCTTCTTTGGTCGTAAGGGGTAGTGTTTAACCACCCCTTACTGTTATTAAATACTAGTCTTTAGCACCAGTCTTAACATTGATAATCCACTTTGGATCAAGGATTGCCGACGCAAATGCCTCAGCCTTCCAACCAATGGTCATAAACTGGTTGAGTGGGTTAGATGTATCACCCTTGTCTGACTGCTTGATGATGATTTTCTTCAAGCCGCTACCAGCTAAGTCGACAACACCGAATGCTTCTTGACCGTGAATGAAGTTTGAGTAAACAGTCGTTGTGCTTGCCTCTTCCTTCTGGTTGCTTGACGCTTCGATAAAGCGGACTTTATGCAAGCGACCTAGTTCACCCTTGTATAGTTCTGCACGACCAGTGTACTTCTGAGCGTCAATCCAAGCTGTATCACCAGTAATGTTGTATGCAGTATCTGGACCAACCTTACCAATGAAGAATCCGTCTGCATATGGGATTGCGTTGTTTTTCTTCAATGTACGTACGGCCTTGCGGATTTCTGCTACCGTCAAGATATCGTCAGCAGTAATGCCGTTCAATGCAGTTTTCTTATTTGCGAACTGCACTGTAGCACCCTGATGCAATACGTCACGGACCAATGCGTCGATTGTTTCACCTGCATTTTGACCCATAGTTTCAATCGTCTCTTTCATCTCGCGATCGATTGAAGTGTTGTACAGCATGCTTGAGATTTTAGTCCACTTACCGTAGCCACGTAGAGTAGCAACGACTTTGTTGCTTCGGATAGCTTCGTCTTGTGGGTTTTCACCTTCCGTCAATGGCGTTGTAGCCAAGCCAAATGGTGATCGTTTTGTAAAGGTAACCGTTGTACCAGAGTTTTTTCCTAGAGTTTTCTTTTTAGCACCTTCTAGGTGAATTGTGCGGGCTTCGCTTCGCTCCAAGAATTTTTCCTCCAGGTATTGGATCATCTCGGCAGAAAGCGTTGCGGTTGTGTTTGTTGCCATGTTATTAACCTTTCTTAAATATCATGTCCTTGTCGACGGAGATATTCTTCCTTCTCGTCTGTAGTAAGCTTGGCGAATGGTTTAACGATCCTAGTGCCGCCTCCACGGAAATCACCAGCGTCATTAATCACAGCGCGTTGCTTAGTGCTTCACCGTCTTTGTGGAATGACTTATATAATTGATATACATCTTTCTTTGAGCCAATGACTTTGCCGTTTTGGTCGTAAACAAGTACACTTTGCAGATACCCGTTTACGGCGTTATCAAGATGTTCATCGTATTGATCAGATTCTGGATCAAACTCTGGGAAATCCCTGAGCGCCATATTTGCCTTATACGACAAATCACTTCTTGATGTTTCGACTTGGGCTTTATAAGCCACTTCCTCCTGAGCTTGTTGCATATTATCTAGTCGCTGCTGCAACTGTAGGTTCTGCAATACCGCCTTAGCTTCAAATTCTGTGAAGAAGTCACCAGTCTCTGGATTCTCCATCTCCATAATCTGATCTATTGTTGGCAATTGTTGTGGCTGTGGCTGTACAGGTTGAAATGTGCTTTCGTTCTGTGCGTCAAGCTCCAATTGCTGGCGATAAGCTCTAGTTTCGTTCCGTTTAGCAACTAATTCACGAATGATTCGGTTATCCTCCTCTAAATCGCGTTCTAGTTGTTCACGGCGCGCCTCTTTGCCCCGTTTCGGCTTCCTATCTTCGTCTGACTCGTCATCAGAATCAGCGTCTTTGCTTTCTTCCTTAGACTTATCGACTTTGACATGTATCACCTCGCCGCTATCTGAGATAACTGCTTTGGTTTCTGGCTCTGAAGAAGCCTCAGAGTTTTGTGTTTCAGCTGGCGCCGACTCAGCGTGGGTAGACTCTTGCTCTACCTCTGTATTAACGACTTCTTGGTTTTCTGCGTCTGATGGCACAGCACCCCTCCTTCTCATTAGATTGTTTAAGCGTCGATTGCAGGTGACGAACCTGGGTTGCGTGAGATGCGCTCCTTTGGTTAGCCAATAGCGAGGATAGCTAACCAAAGCAGAGTACCTTACTACGCCGCTTGGTCAATTACACTCTCTAAGAAGCTCCTTTCCTCTCTTAAAATCTCTACAATACGTTTATTTGCCGATATATAAATAGTTAGTTTCTCTTTATCTGTAATTACTTCTTCTGGTATAGCGTCAGTAGACTTGTAGAAGGTAATGCGCTCATCCCAACGGTCAAGTACCTTTTGCAACTTATTCATATCTTGCTTAATAGCATTGATCTCGGCTTGCTTAGCCTCCTCTACCCTCTGGTCTTCTTCCTCATTTGGCTGGTAATATTCTGTACTACGCGGATATAGATTTTTCGTCCATTATTCACCCTCCTTTTTGGATAACTCCCATAATCGATGCGATTATCTCTTCTTCTGTAAATCCTTTTTTTGAATCATGCTTGGCACTTCAGCAATTAGGGTTTTTCTGGTGTGCCTATCTGTCGTAATTCATCTACAATACTTGGCTCTATATCTTCTTGTGGCTCTACTGGGACTTCAGCAACCTGAGCCTCGTCTTCTGCAGGGCTGTTTCATCTCGGCTGTAGCTGTTTCATCGGTAGCAGGGACCGCGGCTTGAGTTTGCGCCTCCTGCATTTCTTTTCATTTCTTCTTCTGTAACCTTTAGCTCGTCTAATCCATCAATACCAGAGTTGGCAACAATAGCGTTCCATGCAGCTAATTTCTTATCTACTGGTACTACTTGGTTCAGTGACTGGCTAGAATCTAGCGTCTGAATCAATGTCTTCAGAGAATCTAGCTGTGCCGCTTCGCTGTTTACTTTCGTTGTTGACGCGTCAATCTTAAACTTCAGTACGCCCTTAGCTTTTGAAAAGTCTACAGTTGCCTTATTGTCGTCATCTAGGACTACACCATCTAGTACATGACCTTTTGCTTCTAGGTCTCGCAATCTCTGTGCAGTGTCTGTGTCTAGCTGGATTATTTCTACACCTTCACGCTCTGCAAAAATACAAGTTAATAGCCGTTTCGCTCCACTCCTCAAAGAATGCTTCAAATCCTTTACGCAATGCATTGTCATCAATAGACAATTGAGCTTGTTGAGTCTTGAGTGCTTGTGGCGTTTTACCAAATCCTGGATTGCCAACCTCTGCGCTAATTGAAGTGTCTGGACTATTGACCAGGTTGAGCATTTGAGACTTCTGCAAGCCGTATAAGTTCGGATAGTCGCGGATTGCTGAAGTATCTACAGACATCGCTTCAATACGTACATTTGGGTTCTTAATTTTATTAAGACCGTTTGGCTTGAACTCAAGGGTTCGCTCGTTTACGTCTCCATATACGTTAATAGTTGGGCGCAATGCGGCGGCGCGGTTGTATTGATAAGCCTGCATATCGCTATCGATCAGGTTCTGTAGAGGACCAATTAGCTCTAAGACGCTACGACCCAGAGGATTGACTCCATCGGCGTCATAAAAATACCAATTTAAGGGTATCTTAGCCCTTGGGTCTTTATTTTTCTTACGTCGTACAATCTTTTGAGTGGCTGGATTGAATGTAAAGAAGGTTGCATTATGACCAATTTGAAAACCAGTTATAATTTCAATGCCTGATGGATCAAGTGAGTACTGTTGCTCTGCTTCGCTCTGGTCTTTAGAGTCTTTAGTGACAATAGCTTCTTTTATTTCTTCTAGTGCCTTCAAATCCCAAGTTGGTTCGTATAGTGCGCCCTCTTTTTTGGCAGTGTCGCGTCGTTCTTTTTCGGCATCGATAAGCTTTTCTACGTCAGTCTTTTGCCACCACGTGCGTACAAATAAATAGTCGCTATCGCTAGCAGATCTTTTGCCAGGTTGAATAAATACGTCACGCCATGAGACTATTAAATAGTCTGGAAGCAGCTTGCCATCGTTGTAAGCTACTGGTGTAAAGACACACTGCGACCCAAATGACTCACCATTTTCAATAGTTATCCACATTTTATGGATCAGGTCATATTCGGCGTTGGCGTTAGGTAGGATTTCTTTTAAGTAAGCAAATTCAGCAAGTATTGGCCATGGACTATATTCGTCAGAAGTAGAGACTACACCAGCCGGCAATTGCTGTACGGCACGACGTGCAGACTTAATGATAATTGAAGCTGATGTACCGTCTGTAGTTTTAGGAAACGCTTTAGGTATTTTAGCGTGTGGCTTATTTCTGGCAAGACGGGAATATTCCTCAAAAGGCTGCGTGAGTTTTTCTGTATAGTCTTTTGAGGTGTTACATAGATCGAAAATGTTTTCTTCTGTTAAAAAAGAGAAAGCCACTGATTACTCCAAAGATTACTGTTGTTTCAGTAAACTCTGGTTTGTTTCAGTGGTTTACGCTTGTATTATATCACATTTTTTTAATCAGTTGTGAAAAATAATCATTTTACCTGTTTAATTTTTGGTATACTCAAACACAACGTCAAATGATCCTTTGTATGATATCCTAGCGCGTCCATCATAACGGATTGACGGATTGATAAGACTGTCGTCGTTTTCAATCCTTAGCGTCAACTCGTCGACCTTATCACGTGCTTCTGCCATGGACGCAACTCGAAAACGTTCTTCATAGTGTAGCTTAGTTGCTATAACAGTATGATTTTGATAACTGTTTTCAACTACTACAGACGTCTTATCGTCTAGCTGCTGTTGCTCTTTGACTTTTCCAAATTCTGGCACAAATTTTTTCATTTTATTCCTCCACCTCAATTATTTTTCCTAGAATATCCTCGTCTGATATTAGCAGATAATCTTTATCGTCAAGTTTTGTCTGTGTTGCCGCGTAATCACGATAAATAACATGATCGTGCGGCTTAAAATACTTGACCTCATCACCAACGTTAATAATTTCTGCTTGCGACAAGTTGTCTACTGCATCCTTTACCAAAAATATTCCACTGGCTGTAGTCTCTGCCGCCTCTAGCTTTTTTGCAAATACCTGATGATTTGCTGGTTTTATTGTTTTCATATTCCCCCTAATTAGTTCCACATTGCTGTTAAGTCGCTATCTGCTAATGATTGGTTGTATGAGGCTGAGCCTACGTCATCTTCTGGTCGCTGAGCTAGCTGTACTTGATATGCTAGAGAGTCGCTCGCGTCGTCATTAGTTGCTTTAGGAAACATGCTTAGTTCAAGCTCTAAGTCTTTACATAAGTTAGCGTCGCCATGTCTTATATGATAGATTCCTCCGCGTTCATATCGTGGTACCAGTGCTTCAATCCTCAATGCTTTACTGTGTCCGCCATGCTTCAATAATTCAACGTCTAGATAAACTCCGCGGCGCATCATCTCTTCATCCCAAACAGACTTCAAGGCTTGAGTAAACTGGTTGTCTTCAATTCCGATCTTATGTAGGTTGTATCTCTTCCAGTTTGTAAACATGAGGTCGACAAGGTCAGTCGCGGATAGTTTTGTGCGATAGCATATTACATTCCATTTGCCTTCTCGGTCAATAAAATTAAGGGTTACACCAATGTAGTCAGTGCCTTGCTTTACGTCGTCTTTACCTCGCGGGTCAATCGTCATAACGTTGTACGTGTCAAGCTGTAAGACGTTGCTGAATTCGCGGTATTTGTACCATGCTTGCTTGAATTTGCGATTCTCTTCATCGATTGGGTTCTGCTGATAGAGCGCTGAGAATTCATAACTACCCATCTCTGCGCGTTTTTTTAATAGCTTCTCAAGTGAAAACTTCTCTGGCCATAGAGCCTCACCAGTTTTGCGGTGCGCATCATCTTCAGTAGCGATAGCCTTGTACTCAATTATTTTCCAATCATCATACGCTTCACCTCTCGCTTTAGCTTCTCGTGAGGCTTTGAGAACTCGACCAGCTAAGTCGTCATCGTGCCAGCGCGTAAGAATAAAGACGATCATTGAATTACCTTCCTCACGCGTTGAGAAGGTTGATTTATACCAGCCGTCGCGGGCTTCGCGGATTACTGGACTATCTGCTTCTTCACGGTTCTTAAATGGGTCATCGATAATACCAATTTTGAATCCACGACCAGTTAGCGCTCCGCCAACGCCAACGGCGGTGTAGCCGCCGCCCTGTTTTGTAATCCAGCGACCTTTTGCTCTAGCGTCGGCTCGTAAGCGTGTAGAAAACATCTTAGTGTAAGTAGCGGATTGCATTATATCCCTAGTTTTTTGTCCAAAATCTGACGCTAATTCTGCAGAGTAAGATGAGACTACAATAGGAATGTTTGGGCTTTTTCCCAATACCCATGACGGAAACTTCTGCGTGGCTGTATCGCTTTTGCCGTGCCGCGGCGGCATAAAAATCATCAATCGGACATCTTCGCCCGCTAGCAACCGACGATATCCTTGCTCAAGCTCTTTAGCAATCTCAGCGTGGAACCACTCCAGTTGGTACTTTGGATCTATAGCAATGCAGTACTCAGCAAAAGAGCCGTTATCTGCAATTTCTCTAAGAATCCCGACGGTCTGCTCTGGCTTTAAGTAGTTGCTCTGCTTGTCTTGCACTTAGAGCTACTCCTATGTCATTACCGTTTGTAGTCATATCCAGCTTGTCGCCGTAAACTTTTGGATTCATCTTAGACATCAACCACTTGCGTGTATCAATTCTTAAACGTGACCTCTGAACATTTTTCGCTATTGAATATATATCCATCGCCTTCTAACTTTTCCATGTAATCGTTAGTAGCGTTATCTGCAATATCAATAATCTCTTCAGCCTGCGCGTATGATCGTTCTTCACATGCATGCGCGTATTGCTCACGAAAACTTATCGCTTTCTCGCAACCAGCGAAAAAAAGTGTCTGCATAGAGACCATATCTTTTTCTTTACATATAGATCGTACTGAATAGCCTTCTGCTATTTTCTGACATATTCTATCTGCTAGTTTGTCAGAGTATTTTGTAGGACGCCCGTTTTTTTTAGGTGTTTTTGTAGGCGGCTTTTTAGAAGACTTAGGCTTGCTTTTGGCTGTAGTTTTGGACATAACCAACATCCTCGCTAGTCGCCTGCGTCTTGTGAGTTAATTAAATTATATCATATTTACTAATTTGATAAAAAAATCTCCAAAAAAGTCATAAAAAGACGGATTATCTTTTGACTTTTCTACGAATTATTTGTAGCGGTGTACGAAATGCCTCAAGCCTAAATATAGGCTCCGAATAAACCCTAAAATACTCAATATAGAATCTTTTTCTGATGTATTTTTTTGCATAATCAATGGCATCATAACGATCCTCAAAGGCGATAATTTCGTTAATAGAGTTTTTTAGAATATAATCGTCGTTGGTCTGTGGATTGATTATTCGAGCGATATACAAGCAACCACTGTCAAAATTTGAACCAACAAGAGTCGCTTCTAAAGGATTTCTATTAATCACAGTTGCTTCTCCTTAATATTTTTATATAATCTTACAATTGCTCGCTTTAGATCGTAGTTACTCATATCTTTTATTTGTGCCGTATGCTTATTTATTCTTTTTTTCCACCATTTATATATCTTGCGTCTACTCGTATCCACCTTTGACGCAAGCACCTCATCAAGCTCTTTTCTCCATTTCTCAATGTTTCGGATATGATCGTCGATAATTGGCTTTACCAAGTCATATTCGTATTTGATTGCTTTACGCTTACCGTCGCTTGTGGCTACTCGGAAAACGATATATTCGCCACACCGAACAAAATTGCTCCAATATAATAATCTTTCTTCTTCGTAATCAATTAATTTTTTTAGGATCTCACTGCGTTCTTGCTTGCTATTCTTCATACGCTCTCTCACTTAACAAAATTATTTATTGATTAATGTTTCCATTCTCATCTCTCTTCAGATATTTACGCGTACCGTCATTTCCTAGACAATAAGGTGTTTCGTATATAGTTTTTCGGTATTTGATATACATAATCTTTACCGAAAACTCTCTGGCAGACTTGAGTCCCAGTTTCTCTTTTTACTTTTAGCGCTTTCTTGTTTTCCTCCTGTCTGGATATTACAAGTCCTATACAGGTAACCGCCACGACAAAAAGCAGTATGGCAGCTATATCCGCATCGTTATCATCCTTCATTTTGAATACTTTCCCTTTCGTCTTTCTTAAAATGATAAATGCTACCGTCTGAATATTTTATGATGTAGACTGTAAGAACTTTCTTATCGAGAGTTCTATATGGCATATGAATAACGTCTACAATATACGGACGAGGCGTAGGCGCATAGCTAGTTTCTATTTCTATAGATGGCTTATTTTTCATTATCACACCCTTTATCTTCGACAATCTCAATTGACCCGTTTCCATCTTCTTTCACTACACATTTTACAGCATCTCCAACTTCATATACTTCTTCAATTTTATATAGGACATTGTTTCTGCTCGTGTAAGTAAAATTTGGAGCAGCACCTCCGAATAATCTTTGAGTAGACTGCATCAGATCGATTATGTCTGGTGGCCTATTTTCTGTTATCTTTTTCTCAAGCTCAGTAACCATGTCCGATGCAGAATTAATGCCACGGACATACTCTTTTTCTAATAGTTTCTGAATCTGCTTCTTCGCTTCAGTGATTTCACCGCCAACTTTGCGCTTCTCGCCACGTTGAACCATGGCTTCATGTTCTCGGCCGAGTTGATATTGCGCGAATAGAATGTCATCTAGTGTCATTAT
>BNJT01002471.1_pt1 | contig 250331 bp, 495 predicted proteins | sample 8540491 | NCBI WGS metagenome assembly BNJT01 (sample SAMD00202455, study PRJDB9452) | human saliva metagenome | host: Homo sapiens
CCATACGGTACCACCGGATCACTAAGCCCGACTTTCGTCCCTGCTCGACTTGTTGGTCTCGCAGTCAAGCTCCCTTCTGCCTTTACACTCTTCGAATGATTTCCAACCATTCTGAGGGAACCTTTGGGCGCCTCCGTTACATTTTAGGAGGCGACCGCCCCAGTCAAACTGCCCGTCTGACACTGTCTCCCACCTTGCTTCTAGGTGCGGGTTAGAGGGTTCATGTAACAAGGGTAGTATCCCACCATTGCCTCCTTGGAAACTGGCGTTCCCATCTCTTCGGCTCCTACCTATCCTGTACATGTCACACAAACACTCAATATCAAACTACAGTAAAGCTCCATGGGGTCTTTCCGTCCTGTCGCGGGTAACCTGCATCTTCACAGGTACTATAATTTCACCGAGTCTCTCGTTGAGACAGTGCCCAGATCGTTACGCCTTTCGTGCGGGTCGGAACTTACCCGACAAGGAATTTCGCTACCTTAGGACCGTTATAGTTACGGCCGCCGTTTACTGGGGCTTCAATTCAAAGCTTCGCCCCTAAAGGACTAACCTCTCCTCTTAACCTTCCAGCACCGGGCAGGCGTCAGCCCCTATACGTCATCTTTCGATTTTGCAGAGACCTGTGTTTTTGATAAACAGTCGCCTGGGCCTATTCACTGCGGCTGGTATTGCTACCAGCACCCCTTCTCCCGAAGTTACGGGGTCATTTTGCCGAGTTCCTTAACGAGAGTTCGCTCGCTCACCTTAGTGTTCTCCACTCAACTACCTGTGTCGGTTTGCGGTACGGGTTCTGTTAATCTCACTAGAAGCTTTTTCTCGGCAGTGTGACGTCAGTTGCTTCGCTACTTTATTTCGCTCCCCATCACAGCTCACCCCGTATGTGACAAGCATTTCACTCATCAGCGGACTCGCTGCTTGGACGTACATTTCCAGTCGTACGCTCAACTTAGCCTCCTGCGTCCCTCCATTGCTCAAACAATTAACAGAAGTACAGGAATATCAACCTGTTGTCCATCGACTACGCCTATCGGCCTCGCCTTAGGTCCCGACTAACCCTGGGAGGACGAGCCTTCCCCAGGAAACCTTAGTCATTCGGTGGACGGGATTCTCACCCGTCTTTCGCTACTCATACCGGCATTCTCACTTCTAAGCGCTCCACATGTCCTTACGGTCATGCTTCTTCGCCCTTAGAACGCTCTCCTACCACTCAGTTATAAACTGAATCCACAGCTTCGGTAATCTGTTTAGCCCCGTTACATTTTTCGGCGCAGGGTCACTCGACTAGTGAGCTATTACGCACTCTTTGAATGATGGCTGCTTCTAAGCCAACATCCTAGTTGTCTGTGCAACCCCACATCCTTTTTCCACTTAACAGATATTTTTGGGACCTTAGCTGGTGGTCTGGGCTGTTTCCCTTTCGACTACGGATCTTATCACTCGCAGTCTGACTCCCGGACATAAATACATGGCATTCGGAGTTTATCTGAATTCGGTAACCCGAGATGGGCCCCTAGTCCAAACAGTGCTCTACCTCCACGATTCTTCATTCCGAGGCTAGCCCTAAAGCTATTTCGGAGAGAACCAGCTATCTCCAAGTTCGATTGGAATTTCTCCGCTACCCACACCTCATCCAAGCACTTTTCAACGTGCCCTGGTTCGGTCCTCCAGTGCGTTTTACCGCACCTTCAACCTGGACATGGGTAGATCACTTGGTTTCGGGTCTACGTCAACATACTCAATTCGCCCTATTCAGACTCGCTTTCGCTACGGCTCCGACTCTTCATCTTAACCTCGCATGTTAACGTAACTCGCCGGTTCATTCTACAAAAGGCACGCCATCACCCATTAACGGGCTCTAACTACTTGTAAGCACACGGTTTCAGGTACTCTTTCACTCCCTCCCGGGGTTCTTTTCACCTTTCCCTCACGGTACTGGTTCACTATCGGTCACTAGGTAGTATTTAGCCTTGCCAGATGGTCCTGGCGGATTCCGACGGGATTCCTCGTGTCCCGCCGTACTCAGGTGCTCTCTTGTGCCAACTTTCCGTTTTGCATACAGGACTGTCACCTTCTTTGGTCCTGCTTTCCAACAGGGTTCTGCTACAGATTGTCATACACGTTGTTGAAAGTCCTACAACCCCAGTGTGCATGCACACTGGTTTGGGCTCTTCCCTGTTTCGCCTCGCCGCTACTCAGGGAATCGATTTTTTTCTTTCTCTTCCTGCGGGTAATGAGATGTTTCAGTTCCCCGCGTCTACCTCGTCATAAGCCTGCGCTTATGCGTAACACCCCATCACAGGTGTTGGGTTCCCCCATTCGGAAATCTCTGGATCTTAGCTTACTTACAGCTCCCCAAAGCATATCGGTGTTCGTTCCGTCCTTCATCGGCTCCTAGTGCCAAGGCATTCACCGTGCGCCCTTATTCACTTAACCATTATGGTCGCGTTGCTTCTTGTTAAAAAAACTCTTTTTCGTTAGATTTCTCTAACTCTCGGTAAATTTTTTTGGTTTAAATTTGTGATATAGTATTCAGTTTTTCAAAGGTCGAGTTCCTATCCTTTCGGATAGTATGGAGACTAGCGGGATCGAACCGCTGACCTCCTGCGTGCAAAGCAGGCGCTCTCCCAGCTGAGCTAAGCCCCCATTAAATTCGAAACTTATGGGCCTAAATGGACTCGAACCATCGACCTCACGCTTATCAGGCGTGCGCTCTAACCAGCTGAGCTATAGGCCCGTTCGGATTTAGACTTATTGTTTTTGAGAGTTAACCTCTCAAAACTAAACAAAGATTTCAACCTGTAGGGTTCCGTATTCTTCTTAGCGCCTTAGCACTAGAAGTTATCCTTAGAAAGGAGGTGATCCAGCCGCACCTTCCGATACGGCTACCTTGTTACGACTTCACCCCAATCATCTATCCCACCTTAGGCGGCTGGCTCCATAAGGTTACCTCACCGACTTTGGGTGTTACAAACTCTCGTGGTGTGACGGGCGGTGTGTACAAGACCCGGGAACGTATTCACCGCGGCGTGCTGATCCGCGATTACTAGCGATTCCGGCTTCATGTAGGCGAGTTGCAGCCTACAATCCGAACTGAGAATGGCTTTAAGAGATTCGCTTACCCTCGCGAGTTCGCTGCTCGTTGTACCATCCATTGTAGCACGTGTAGCCCAAGTCATAAGGGGCATGATGATTTGACGTCATCCCCACCTTCCTCCGGTTTGTCACCGGCAGTCTCACTAGAGTGCCCAACTCAATGCTGGCAACTAGTAATAAGGGTTGCGCTCGTTGCGGGACTTAACCCAACATCTCACGACACGAGCTGACGACAACCATGCACCACCTGTCACTTTGTCCCCGAAGGGAAAGCTCTATCTCTAGAGTGGTCAAAGGATGTCAAGACTTGGTAAGGTTCTTCGCGTTGCTTCGAATTAAACCACATGCTCCACCGCTTGTGCGGGTCCCCGTCAATTCCTTTGAGTTTCAACCTTGCGGTCGTACTCCCCAGGCGGAGTGCTTAATGCGTTAACTGCAGCACTGAAGGGCGGAAACCCTCCAACACTTAGCACTCATCGTTTACGGCGTGGACTACCAGGGTATCTAATCCTGTTTGCTACCCACGCTTTCGAGCCTCAGCGTCAGTTACAGACCAGAGAGTCGCCTTCGCCACTGGTGTTCCTCCATATATCTACGCATTTCACCGCTACACATGGAATTCCACTCTCCTCTTCTGCACTCAAGTCAACCAGTTTCCAATGACCCTCCCCGGTTGAGCCGGGGGCTTTCACATCAGACTTAATTGACCGCCTGCGCTCGCTTTACGCCCAATAAATCCGGACAACGCTTGCCACCTACGTATTACCGCGGCTGCTGGCACGTAGTTAGCCGTGGCTTTCTGGTTAGATACCGTCACACGCATAACAGTTACTCTATGCGCTGTTCTTCTCTAACAACAGAGTTTTTACGAACCGAAATCCTTCTTCACTCACGCGGCGTTGCTCCGTCAGACTTGCGTCCATTGCGGAAGATTCCCTACTGCTGCCTCCCGTAGGAGTTTGGGCCGTGTCTCAGTCCCAATGTGGCCGATCACCCTCTCAGGTCGGCTATGCATCACGGCCTTGGTGAGCCGTTACCTCACCAACTAGCTAATGCACCGCGGGTCCATCCATCAGCAGAAGCCGAAGCCTCTTTTTCCTTCTTCAGTCATGCGACTGTAGAACCTATGCGGTTTTAGCATCCGTTTCCGAATGTTATCCCCTCTGATGGGCAGGTTACCCACGTGTTACTCACCCTGTTCGCCACTAGATTGACCAGTGCAAGCACCGGTCGCTCTCGTTCGACTTGCATGTATTAGGCACGCCGCCAGCGTTCGTCCTGAGCCAGGATCAAACTCTCATGAAAATACTTTTTCATGAGCTTTTTGAAAAAGCTCATTTAATTACTGACTTATTGTTTTTTTCTCCTTAGAGAAAAGAAATTGTTGTTTCTTCACTTTCGTGAAGTCCCTACACATTTGGTTTGTCTTCTTTGTTTAGTTTCCAAAGGTCAACGTCGCTTTATCGCGACAACTCCTATATACTATCATAGGTGTTTTTTTATCTGTCAACAACTTTTTTTGAATTATTTTTTTAAACGCTTTTAAAAGCGAACGTTCGTTAACAGTGTTTATAATTTACCATAGCTTTTTTTATTCTTTGCAAGTCTTTTTTTACAACTTTTTTTATATTTTTGGTTCTATAATTTATAGGGTTGATGGAGAAAATCCACCAACCCTATTTTTAGTAGTATACAAAAAGGGCTTCATCCCTTATATTAAAAAGCGTCCAAACTATTTAAGAGGAGATGAAAACCCTATGACAAATATACATGATATTGTACTACAAATCAAAGATAAAAAAATGTAATCTGGGAAGATAAAGCGGAGGAAGTATATTTTTAAAAAAAGAAAAAAAGCCTGTTTTTTTCTACGCTACTTATACGTATTGTCCTGATGCTTGTCCTAATTGTGGCTGTGTAAATCAAGATAATTCTATTGTAAAAATGGTACTCGTACTTCTCGCATTACTCTTAATCAAGTTTCTGGATTACCTGCCTTCCTTAAATTAAGAAAAACAACGCTTTTTTTCTGCCGTGAATGTTCGCATAGTTTTACTGCTGATACAACTTGTATTGTTGACCGTCATGGTTTTTATTTCTAAAAAAATGTAAAGAATGAAATTAAAGTGAAAGCTTGTGATACAGTATCTGAAATCCATATTGCTAAAGAAATGAACGTTTCCGTTCATACTGTACGTAGAGTTGTTAATGAAACTGCTGATTCTCTTAGAATTAAGCCTTTAAATGAGTTACCTGAACATATGTGTTGGGATGAATTTAAGTCGGTAGCTTCAGCTGAAGCTAGTATGAGTTTTGCTTATTGTGACGCTATTACTCATCAACTAGTTGATGTTGTTCAAGATAGAAAAAAATGGAGAATTTAGTTCGTTATTTCAATCAGTTTCCTCTAGAAACTCGACTAAATGTTAAAACAATTTCAATTGATATGTATGCTCCATACATCGAAGTCATTAAACGTTTATTCCCTAAGGCTAAAATTATTATTGATCCATTCCATATTATTCAAGCTTTAAACAGAGAATTAAATAAGACAAGAACAAGAAAAATGAATCAAGTACGCTATAAGGATAGACGACTTTATAATAAATTAAAACGTTACTGGAAACTAATATTAAAGAATAGAGATGAACTTCAATCATACAACTATAAACATTACAGATTATTCGATTGGTTAACACATTCTCAAGGAATTGTAGATTATTTATTACAAGAAGTTCCTACATTAAAACCTGAATATGAAACAGTGCATCAATTAAGAGAAGCATTCCAAGAACGTGATTTCAATGAATTTAAAGAAGGATTATTAACAGTAGATAGTAAACAACTTTCAGATGGTTTTAAATCGTGTTCTACAAACATTTAAGAAACTTCTACCGTATATTCAAAATACATGTGAGTATCCAACACTTTCCAATGGACCTATTGAAGGGATTAACAACAAGATAAAAGTACTAAAAAAAGAAATGCCTATGGCTACAGCAGTTTTACTCATTTTTAGAAATAGAATTCTATTAATGTCTAAACTATTTACTCCAACAACTAAAAAAAGGAATTAAGCAACCTGACGCTGCTTAATTCCTTCACTAAAATTGTTTCATCAACCCTATTTGACAAAGAGCCTATATTTTTTTGACTACAATGAAAAAGACTGTAGTCTTGAACTACAGCCCTTTTCCCATTATTGCACATTTCCTGAAGAAATTACTTTTTCCATCACTCACAATTTTTATAGTTACCTATTGGATGTGAATTACTTAGTGTGAATGTTAAATTCACTGTAGTATCCTCAGTTATTTCTAATGTATTATACACATTAGAAATTTGATTTTTTTGCATCTTCGATATATATCGAGATTTTTATTTGGCGTTTTTCTGCCCGTTATTTTTGTCCATTTTTTTGATATGGAATTGTAATTTGTTTTGTCACAGTGTGATCTTTTTTTACCTTTTGACAATACAATTGTAAGTGGAGTTCCTTTTTTTCACTTCTGCTCCTTCTCTTATTGATTGTCTAATTACTGTATCTGCTGTTGCTTCATTTTCTTCTTCAGTAATGGTTAATGCTAAATTATTTGAATTTGCATATTCAATGGCTCCTGCTCTTGTATAACCTGTTAAGTTTGCCATTTTAATAGAGCTTTCTCCTTTACTAACTACTAATGTAATGACAGGATCTTTTTCCCTCTACCTTTTGATTAGGAGCAATACTTTTGAGAAATTACTTTTTCCAGATTCTACACTATCAGAATTTTTCTTCTTGCTTTTTCTACTGTAAATCCTAATTTTTTTCAATTCATCTCTAGCAGCTTCATATGTTTTTATTACGATAATCTTTCATCGTAACAGCTTCTTTTCCTGAACTTACTTTAATTGTAATTTTTGATTTTTTTCTTTTTACAGTACTTCCTGCTTTTTGGACTTGTTTCAATGACTTTTTCCACTTTCAATTTCATCTGATTTCACTTGGATTACATCTGTAACATTCAATTTGGCATCTGCTAATTTTTGTTTTAGCGGCAGCTTCCGTTAAATTCGTTACATCTGGTACTTGTACTTCTTTAGGACTAGAATGCAAGAATACAAAAAGCCATTATTCCAATAATTGAAATCAATAAAAGAAGAAACAACCACGGCCATTTACGTCTCTTTTTAACTGGTTTCTCTTCATCCATTTCTACAACTGGTATTTCTTTACTCGTTTGAATTGGTTTAACTTTTTTTGTGTATGAATTGGTGTTAGTACTTTTTGTTTCTCCTGAAAAAAACTTGCCGGTACAAATTTCTTTTTCATATAGTCTCGTAGAATCTAAACAAGTTTTTCAAATCTTGAAACATTTCATAACAACTCTTATAACGATGCATTGGATCTTTTGCAGTAGCTTTTAAAACTATATTTTTCTAAGCTTTGAGGAACCATTGCAGTTGGATTTACTATCGTTGGTAATGGCTCTTGGAAATGTTTCAGCGCAATAGAAACTGCGGACTCCCCATCAAAAGGAACTTTTTCCTGTTAATAGTTCATACAACACAATCCCTAAAGCATAAATATCTGTTTGAATGGTCGCCATTCCACCTCTTGCTTGTTCTGGCGATAAGTAGTGTACTGAACCTAGCAATGTATTCGTTTGAGTTAAAGATGTATCTGATAAAGCAACCGCAATTCCAAAGTCTGTTATTTTAACATTTCCTTCTTTATCAATTAAAAATATTTTGTGGTTTAATATCACGGTGAATAATGCGATTTTTGATGTGCAGCTGCAATCGCTGAAACAATTTGCATCATAATACGAACAGCTTCAATTGGATGTAAAAGCACCTTTTTGTCTTACATAATCTTTTTAAATCTGTTCCTTCGACATATTCCATCACAATATAATTCATTTCTTGTGATTGCCCAACATCGTAAACTCCTACAATATTTGGGTGAGTTAGTTGAGTTGCTGATAATGCTTCTCTTCTAAATCTTCTCATTGCATCATCATTTTTGACGAAAAATCTAATCGTAATACTTTAATGGCAACTAATCGATCTAAAAATTAAATCCTTTGCAAGGTAAACCGCAGCCATTCCGCCAGTTCCAATTAAAGATTTAATTTTATAACGTCCATTTAATGTTCTACCAGCTTCTAGCATTAGGCTTCCTCCTCTCTAAGGTGAATTTTTGCAATCGCAACTGTTATATTATCACGACCACCTGACTCATTAGCTGCTTGAACAGCTTTTTTTCCACTTGTTGTTCCAAATCTGAATAATGATTTTAAAACATTTCTTATTTCTTCTAATGACAACATATCGCTGAGCCCGTCACTGCATAATAATAAGATATCTTCATCTTTCACAGTCATTCTGACAAAATCAATTTCGACAGCAGAAGTTACTCCTAATGATTGTGTCACAATATTTTTTTATTGGGATGATTTTTCAGCTTCTTCAGGAGTGATTTCTCCAGATTTCAATAATGCATTCACTAAGCTTTGATCTTCCGTTAATTGCTTTAATTGGAAGTTTCTCAAAACATACGCTCGACTATCTCCAACATTGGCAATCATTAATTGATTTCCAATGACACAGAGCAACTACTAAAGTTGTTCCCATTCCATATAAATCTTCATATTGAGTAGAACGTGTAAGAATATCATCATTAGCTTCCTCAATTTTTATGAACAATCCATTGATATGCTTCTTCCATATTTTTCAATATTAGTCTTTTTCCCACGATTGGCCTATCGACATTAATGCCATTGAACTAGCTATTTCTCCCGCATTATGTCCACCAATTCCATCACAGACCATCATGAGCGGGATGTGATTTTTTTGCTTTCAAAGTAGCCAGCAGCATCTTCATTTACTTTTTCTTCGTTGACCAACATCACTTTTTTTATCGCAAATTTCATACAATCCCTCCTCACTGTTTAAGATTTTTTTCACTAATTTACAAATATAAAAAAACCATCACTATTAAAGTCACTTGGTAATATTGTAATATCTTCTGTATCTTTCTGAATCCATTTTTCCAATCGATTCAATTTCAAATGCTGGATTCTCTTTTTAAAAAAACTGATGAACCAGTTCTCTATTTTCTGCCTTATTAATCGTACATGTAGAATATACTAGGCTCCCCTTTGATTTTACCATTTTTTTGAAGCAGATAATAAAATCTCTAGTTGAATTTTTTTCAAACTTTTTTTAAATCTTGTGCTTCTTTTTGTATATTTAATATCCGGTTTACGACGAACTAATCCTAATCCCGAACAAGGTGCATCTACAAATACTGCATCAAAACTTTCAGTTGGAAAGACATCATGAACGGTACGAGCATCTAATACTTTCATCGAAATGCAATCTTCCACTTGAAGTCTTTTTAGCATTTTCTTGAATTTTCTTTAATTTATGTTCGTATAAATCTAAGGCATCTACATGTCCGCCCTTTGATGCATCTAAATAACTTGCAATATGCGTCGTCTTTCCACCAGGTGCTGCACATGTATCAAGCACTTTATCCGTTGATTCTAAATTAGCAACTTGTGCTACTAAGGACGATGCTTCATCTTGAATAGTAATAAGTCCTTGCTCAAAAAGCTTTCGATTGAAAAACATTACCTTCTTCAACAATTAAACATCTATTCGATAAGGCACTTTCTCTAGTCTGAACTCCTTCTTCTAATAGAAGTTGTTTTACTTGTTCTTGCGATAAATGATTTGGTTGAATACGAACACTTACACTTGGGGCTGTTAAAAATAGACTCAGAAATTTGTTGCGCTTTTTTTCTTCTCCATACTGTTCTTTAAACAATTGATACATCCATTTTGGAATACTATACTGCACACTCATTCTTTCGTCTACATCTTTTATTTCCTCAAAACTTCTCAAATCATTTCTTTGGAAATTTCTTAGTACACCATTAACGAATTTGGCAATCCCTTGATGTCCACGTTTTTTTCGCAATTTGTACTGCTTCAAAAAAATCACTGCATGATCTGGGATTTTTATCTAAAAAAATACCATTTGATAAATGGACATTCTCAGCAATTGTTTCACCCATGGTTGAATTTTTCTTTACTTTTTTTGAATATAAGGCGCTAAATAAAAATCGATTGTCATTTTTTTCGTTGAATCGTTCCGTAAAACAATTCGGTTAACAGACCTTTATCTTTTTGCAGTCCATTTTTTTGTTGCTCAATTACTCTTTTTCAAACTAATGGTTGAATAAGATTGATCCTGTTCCACTTGAACTAATAAATCTACACCTGCATTTCTAACCTTATCCATGATTTACCCCTTCAAAACAAGCTTTTTCTTCAATAACAGAAGCAAAACCATTCATAAAGGCATCTGAACTCATTTTTGCTTTTCCTGCAGGTTGTAATTCAATAATTTCTAATACTGTTTGATTTCCACATGCTACATACAAATGATGATTTTTCTTTTAAATAAAGTTCCTGGTAGTTCATTAGTCGTTTTATCAACCAATCTCACTTGCCAAATTTTCACTCGTTCTCCATTCAATACAGTAAATGAAGTTGGCCCAAGGACGTAAGCCACGAATAAAACAATCCACCATTTTGGCTTCTTTTGTCCAATCAATTTGTTCTTGTTCTCGTGTAATATTTGGTGAATACGTTACAAGCTCTTCATCTTGCACAATTTCAGTAATCGTTCCATCAAAGATTTGAGGTAATGTATCTAATAATAATTCCGCACCTACTACACTTAATTTTTTTCAAACATAGACGCAACATCATCAACTTGTTCAATTGGAATAGAACGTTGTGATAAAATATTTCCCGCATCCATTTTGCTAACCATTCTCATAATCGTTACACCGGTATGAGAATCTCCATTCATAATAGCGTAATGAATCGGTGCTCCCCCACGATATTTTTGGTAATAAGGACGCATGAACATTAACTGCACCCTGTTTTGGAAATTCTAAAAAATTTCTTCGGTAAAAATTGACCATAAGCAGCTGTTACAATTAAATCAGCCTCTAATGTCATTAATTGTTCTAATTCTTCTGAACCTGTTAATTTTTTTCCGGTTGATATACAGCAATATTTTTGATCTAATGCATATTTCTTCACCGGTGATGGCGTAATCACTTTTTTTACGACCAACCGGTCTATCTGGTTGAGTCACAACCGCAATCACTTCATATTCTTCTGAATTCACTAGAGCATCTAATACTTTTGTTGAAAATTCGGGTGTCCCCATAAAAATAATTTTTTTCAAAACTCCACTTCCAATCTTTATAAAAAAAATATTGAGGTTCTACATCGATGGATACCGCTACTTTTTGATTGCGGAGTCGATTGAGTATTGACTAATACCTCATGTAATAAAATATCTAATACTGGATCTTTTTTTATATTTAATAATTAATTGATAATAATAACGGTTATTCATTCTAGCAATTGATTTTGCACTTGGCCCTAATAAGACAGATTGAGAAGATAATTTACCTTCCAATATCTTTTTTTAATCTCGTACGCTTGTTTTTTTGTGCAGCGTATTCTTGTTCACTAGAAACTGTAATCATCACTGTAAAATAATACGGCGGATAATGAGCGAGATGTCTCATTTTCATTTCTTGAGCAAAGAAAGCCTCGTAATAGTGATGTTGAGCTAATTGAATCGCATAATGATCAGGATTATACGTTTGAATAAATACTTCTCCAGCCTTATCACCTCTACCCGCTCTTCCTGCTACTTGCGTTAATAATTGGAAAGTTTTTTTCTGCTGCTCTAAAATCAGGAATATTTAAAGCTGTATCTGCATTGACGACTCCTACTAAAGTAACATTTGGGAAATCTAATCCTTTAGCAATCATTTGTGTTCCAATTAAAATATCCGCTTTTTTTGTTCTTCAAATTGTTTTTAACAATGCTTCATGTTGACCTTTTTTTACGAGTTGTATCAACATCCATTCGAATAATCCGAGCAGTCGGTAATAATTGCTCTAATTCTTCTTGGAGCTTTTTGAGTTCCCGTTCCAAAATAACGAATTTGTCGGCTATGACATTTTCGGACAATGATTGGGAATAGCTTCTTCATGCCCACAATAATGGCATTTCATTACTTTTGTATCCATATGAAGCGTCAAGGAAATATCGCAATTTGGGCATTCCAATACATAACCACAATCTCGACACATAATAAAAGATGAATATCCTCTTCGATTTAAGAGCAACACACTTTGCTCGCCTTTTTCTAAGCGGTCTTCTAAAGCTTGTAATAGTCGTTTAGAGAAACTTCCTTTTTGCGCTAGAAATTCTTGTTTCATATCAAGCACATGAACTTGAGGTAATGGTTGATGTTTAGCACGCTTTGTTAAACGTAATAAACGATACACTCCCTTTTCCGCTCTAGCTCGAGATTCTAAACTTGGAGTTGCACTACCAAGTACGACAGGGCAATGATGATATTTTCCTCTCCAAATCGCAATATCTCTAGCATGATAACGGGGAGTATCATCTTGTTTATAAGTACTCTCATGTTCTTCATCTAAAATAATAATGCCAATATTTTTCTAATGGGGCAAATACCGAAGATCTTGCTCCAACAACAATGTCTGCTCGACCTTCTTTTATTTTTTTGCCATTCATCGTGTTTTTCTCCAGGATTCAAACCACTATGTAAAACAGCCACCCTATTTCCAAATCGTTCTTTAAAACGTTGTACCATTTGAGGGGTTAATGAAATTTCTGGGACAAGCATCATAGCACTTTTTTCCTTTTTGAATGGCTTCTCCAATCCATTGAAGATATACTTCCGTCTTTCCTGACCCTGTCACGCCTTGCAATAAATAAACATGAGAGGTTTCATCAGTCTCTTCTTCTAACACTTGTTGAAAGGCTTGTTTTTTTGCTCATCATTTAATTCAAATGGTTTTAGAGTGGATAATTTTTCTTCCTGCGTAAGGGTCTCTATCTACTGCTCTTTTTTCAAGCGTAATCCACCCTTTATCGACAGCTTTCTTCACATCTGCTTGCACAACATTAAAGCGAGTGATAAATTCAGTTTTGGCAATTTCTGTATTCTCTAAACTGGATAAACCTTCCAGAAATCTTAACTGTTTTGCCGCATTTTTTTGGAACTTGCTTCATCATTTCCAAATATTCTTCAGGTAAATACGATAATACAATCCAATCTTCTGTTTTTAATTTGCTTGCGGTCTTCTACTAAAGTTTTAGCTTGAACAATTCCTTTTTTTGTTTTTAAACGTAGTAACTTCGCTAGTGTTTCCTTTGACATTTCATCAGTTACTTCAATTTCGGTTTGTCCTTTAAAAACTTCTTGATAAACCTCTTCGTGTTCTTGGGGATTTTCTAGTATAAAAAATTTTCTAGTTGTTGTTTTTTTAACATCGCTGGCAACATTGTTTGATAACAGTGAATTAAAAAAATGCGAATAAATGATTAGACATATACTCCCCTAATTCAATCATTTCTTTTTGAGAGAACAGGTTCAAGATCCATCAAACGTTCTATTTCTTTTAATTCCCCTTCAAAAATCAGATGTTGGACGAATAGAAACAACAAAACCTTGCACACTTCTTCCAGCAAATGGAACGACGACTCTCATTCCCACCTCAATTTCTCCTTCGAAAAATTTCTGGAATTTTATATTCAAAAGGTCGATTTACTTGTTTTTACTGGAACATCTACAATTACTTGTGCAAACATGATTTCACCTCGCTTTAGAGGTATACTTACCCCAATTTACATCATAAGAATAGTGTATCATCTTTTTCAAAAAAATAGAAAACCATTTATTCAGTCTTAAAATTTATTTATAAAAAGAAAAAAACCTTGAAGGGATTTCTCCGCTCCAAGGCTTATTAATGATTAAACTTCTTCAGGAATACTATCTTCACGAATTCCTAATTCACCAGCGATTACTTCTTCTAACGCACGCTAACATTTTTTTATCTGATTGATAGTCTTCTAATTTTTTTGTGGTTCATGATGGTGTAATTCATGAGCTCTCTTACTTGATAAAATTACTAAAGAATATTTTTGAATCAATTTTTATTCAATAATTTATCAATTGAAGGATATAACATCATAATGGATTACCTCTTTCTACTCTTCTTCCAGTATTTCTTCTAACTCTTCTATAGTATCTAAATTTCTAACGATTCGCAAGTGCTCCGTTTGAATAATTGCTTCGATTTTTTTGAACTGCATTATTTACTGTGTCGTTCACAACAGAGTAATCATAATACTTCATCAACTCTAATTCTTCACGAGCTGTTTTCATACGTTTCGCAATTACTTCGTCAGAATCTGTTCCTCTATTAACAATACGGCTTTCTAATTCATTTAAATCAGGTGGTGTTAAGAAAATAAATACTCCCTCTGGCATTAATTCACGAACTTGAATAGCACCTTGTACATCAATTTCTAAAAAAATACATCTTTACCTTGTGCTAACGTATTTTTCTACATATTCTAATGGAGTGCCATAATAATTCCCTACATATTCAGCATATTCCAATAATTGTTTATTTTTGAATCATTTGTTCAAATTCTTCTCTTGTCTTGAAGAAATAATCGACTCCATCTGTTTCACCTGTACGTGGTGAACGAGTAGTTGCTGAAATTGAATAAACAAATTTTTTTGTTCACCTTTTGCAAAAAAATTGCAGCTCTAACTGTTCCTTTTTCCTACGCCTGATGGTCCAGATAAAACGATTAACAATCCTCTCTTTGTCATAATCGTCTCATAACTCCATTCTTTTTTTACAGCTTTTTTTACTATCTTATCATAAACTTTTAGTTGAACAACAAGCTAAAGTAGAAAAAAATATCCCTTCCTCAACAAATTATAATCTTCCCCTAATAATTGTCTGTATTTTTTTCTTGAAAATCTCGGATATTTATTGTGAAATAACATACATAACAATTGACTTTCTTCTAAAAATTTAAATATGATAAAGATAATGATGAAAAAGGTTTACATTTTTAGTGCGCAAGGGGTAATCATTTATGAAAAAAAGAAATCGAAAAAAACTAAAATTTATTTTTTTCCTGTTGTTATTGTACTCGTAACATTAGCACTCTTCTTAACACCAAAGATTTTCGAATCACTCACAAAGCATTTCCCTATCTCATCAGACGCTGATTTTTTTATAGTGGGATACCACAACATTGAAGGATACCAATTAGACGATGTAGAACTCAAAAAAAGTTTCTAATGAAAAAAAGTAGAAATTGTTAAAGGGCAAATTAATCCGACCGTTAAACGTGCAGAACTTTCTAATCGTTATTTAGTATTTTCTGAGGAAGGAAAACCACATGGAGTCATTGGAAGAGTGACAGCTATCGACTTTAAAGAAGGAGAAATCAAACATCATAAAACAGATGACTATGCTTTTTACCTCTTCCGGCTCAAACGGTGATTACTATTTTTGCTTCAGCCTCAAATTTTTTTAGCAACTTTTTGATCCAACGTTAAAAAAATTAGATAAATATTTTTTTGAGAAACCGATCATTCTTTCAGACTTTTTCAAACGAAGGGAATCATCTTTATTTTTTTAGTAACAGATGTTAAAGGTGATTCAAATCATCAGAACCTAAATAATTTATATCATTTTTTTCATTTCAAGATAACAAATTACAGTTAGAAAATAAAGAACCTTTATTCGAACAAGCAGAAATGACTTATTACTTTAATGACAGCTTAGTAAGAGGAAATCAATTATACGCTACTTCAAGTGGTTATCATAAAAGACTCTACGAAGGAAAAAAATAATTCTAGGACAACTGTTCCACTATGATATGGATTCAGGAACAAAAAGAATTTATTGCTTTTACCTGAAATTGCTCCTACCAATCTTTTTTTGAATTAAAAGGTGATTTAGTAGCCATTGAACATTCGATAGTTTATTCTAAAAAAATCGGATTCAGCCTATTTCATTTAACGAATCAGACCTCACAATTCATCGATCTATCTGAATTCGGTTTTTGATGTTAATAAAGATTCTTTAAAAAGATGTGAAACAAATAGATGATGACACTTTATTAATTTTAGTAGGCAATAAACTATTACGTTATCAGATTAGTGAAAAATACTGTCCTCTCTGAAAAAGAAGTTGACCCTCATTCATTTCATATTTGGGTAAAATAACGATACAAAAAAACGAGCATCTCTGTTTGCGAGATGCTCGTTTCATTATTGTTCATTAAGATTTTTTGACCCATATCTTTTACTTTCATAATACGAGTAATACTTGCACGTTCTTGTTCTTCTAACTTCATTTCAATGTAGTAAATCGTTTCTTCTAATTGAGGAATCATACGATATTCTAAAGCATTTACTCTTCGACGTGTTTTTCTCAATCTCATCAGCTAATAACTGACAAGTTTTTTTCAATTTCTGTTAATGATAATAAATCTGGTAACACTGCAGAAATTTCTTCAATTGAATGATCAATCTCACTATTGGAGTTTAAATAACCATATTTAAAAATCACTCTCTTGATTTTTGTTCTACTACCGTAAAATTCATTTCTGGAACAGAAACACTCATAATATTTTTTTCTTGTAAATTCAATGTGACACTTTGTGGAGGAATTGCCACTAGTTCTTCAATAAAAGCTTCTTCTAACGTTGCTTTTGCTAAAACAAAACTTTTCATTCCTGCTGTTAAACGTTTTTTTCAACTTGATCACGTAATTCATTATTTTTTTACGAATTAACTCAATGAATTGTCTCATTAATTCATCTTGCTTATCTTTTAATAATTTATGACCACGAACAGAAACGGTTAGTCGCTGTTTTAACTTAGACAATTCCATTCTTGTTGGTTTTACATTTAATCTCACCATTTAGGAATCACTCCCCTTTAGGTAAAAAAATTCATCAAGCATTTCATCTTTGATACGTTTTAATTCCGTACGAGGTAAAATTGATAGTAATTCCCAACCTAAATCTAATGTTTCTTGAATGGTACGATTCGTTTGGAATCCTTGGCTGATGTATTCTTTTTCGAATCGATCTGTAAATTCAACATATAATTTATCTGTTTTTTTGATAAAGCAGATTCCCCTAATACGACTGCTAATTCTTTTTGCTTGTTTTCCTGTTGCATAAGCAGCAAATAATTGGTTCATCGTTGAAGCATGGTCCTTACGAGTTTTTTTCCTTCACCTGAACCTTTATCTTTCAAACGAGAAAGAGATGGCAATACATTAATTGGAGGTTGAATTCCTTGTTTATCCAATGCACGATCCAAAATAATTTGACCTTCGGTAATATACCCTGTTAAGTCTGGAATTGGATGTGTAATATCATCTTCAGGCATTGATAAAATTGGAATTTGAGTTACAGATCCTTTACGTCCTACTAGACGTCCAGCACGTTCATATAAAGTCGATAAGTTTGTATATAAGTAACCTGGATATCCACGACGACCTGGAACCTCACGACGAGCTGCTGAAATTTCACGTAATGCTTCACAGTAGTTTGTCATATCTGTCATAATTACTAAAACGTGCATATCTTTTTTTCATATGCTAAATATTCAGCTGTTGTTAAGGCTATTTTTAGGAGTCGCAATTCTTTCAATCGCTGGGTCATTCGCTAAGTTAATAAACATTACAGAACGATCAATCGCTCCTGTTTTACGGAAATCTTCCATAAAGTATTCTGCTTCGTCAAAGGTAATCCCCATCGCAGCAAATACTACCGCAAATTTTTTTCGTCACTATTTAACACAGTAGCTTGACGAGCAATTTGAGCTGCTAATTCTTTATGAGGTAAACCTGAACCAGAGAATACTGGTAATTTTTGTCCACGAACTAATGTATTTAAATGGTCGATTGCTGAAATCCCTGTTTGAATAAATTCATCCGGATAGTCACGAGAAACTGGGTTAATCGCTTGTCCATTCACATCTAAAGATGCTTCCGGTAATAATTCAGGACCACCATCAATAACATTTCCCATTCCATCGAAAAATACGACCAACCATATCTTCTGATACATTTTAAGGATAAAGGTTTTTCCTTTAAAACGTACTTTTGAATCACGAATGTTAATACCGCTAGGTCCTTCAAAAAAATTTGCACCATCGCTTTATCTTCATGAACTTCTAGTACTTGTCCATGACGAGTTTCTCCATTTTGTAATTGGATTTCTACTAACTCATCAAATTTAACGCCTTCTACTTGTTCAACCATCATTAGAGGGCCGACAACTTCACTAATCGTACGATATTCTTTAAGCATTTGTCATTCCTCCTTTTTTTGAATAGTTGCTTTTAACATCTTCTTGAATTTGTTCTTTAATCGCTGTAAATTGTTCCATTTGACTTTCTGGAATATATTTTGAACGAGCAATACGGTCACGAATTTCTTCTGTACCATCCATAATTTCTGCATAGTAAGCACCAACGCTCATCGCATGTCTTGCTTGTTCTTCAAATGTTAAAATTAAATCTAACATACGATATTGTTTTTTTCACGAGAAGTGAATGTATCCACTTCGTCAAACGCATTTTTGTTGTAAGTAATCTTCACGAATGGATTTCGCAATTGTCATTGTTAAGCGGTCTTTTTCAGATAATGACTCTAACCCAACTAAACGTACAATTTCTTCTAAACTTGCTTCTTCTTGCAATGTTTGCATCGCATGTTGAACCATAGATGACCAATTTTCATGAATATGTTCATCCATATTTTTCCAACTTCTTGATTGTATAGAGAATAAGAAGTTAACCAGTTCATAGATGGGAAGTGACGTTTTTTGCGCCAATGTTGCATCTAATCCCCAGAATACTTTCGCAACACGTAATGTATTTTTGAGTAACAGGTTCTGAAGTATCTCCCCTGGAGGTGATACCGCACCAATGGCAGTAATCGTACCTTCACGGCCTTCGCTACCTAGAGTAACGACACGTCCTGCACGTTCATAATATTCAGCAATACGACTACCTAAGTAAGCAGGGATATCCTTCATCCCCAGGCATCTCTTCTAAACGTCCTGACATTTCACGTAATGCTTCTGCCCAACGTGAAGTTGAATCCGCCATAATGGCTACACTGTATCCCATATCACGGAAGTACTCAGCAATTGTAATTCCTGTATAAATCGAAGCTTCACGAGCTGCTACAGGCATGTTCGATGTGTTCGCAATTAAAATTGTTCTTTCCATAATCGATTCACCCGTTGTTGGGTCAATTAATTCTGGGAACTCATTTAATACGTCTGTCATCTCATTTCCACGTTCACCGCAACCTACGTAAACTACGATATCTACGTCAGACCATTTTTGCAATTTGGTGCTGAACAACTGTTTTACCAGCTCCGAATGGCCCAGGTACCGCTGCAGCTCCCCCTTTTGTTACAGGGAAGAAAGTGTCGATAACACGTTGTCCTGTTAACATTGGGACTTCCGTATTTTTCTTCACTTTAAATGGACGTCCTTGACGAACAGGCCAACGTTGAATTAAATTGAAAGATTTTTCTCCTTCTTCTGTCTCAATCGTATAAACCGTGTCTTCAATACGAAATGTTCCACTTGAAATACTTGTTACTGTTCCTTTTTACACCATAAGGAACCATAATTTTATGTTGAACAACTGTTGTTTCTTGTACATAACCTACAATGTCTCCAGCTTCAACAGTTTGTCCAACTGCTACTGTTGCGTGAAACTCCCATTCTTTTTGACGATCTAATGGGGCTACTACTGTTCCACGAACTAAAAAGTCACTGTTAGATACTTCTTTAAATGTGTTCAATGGACGTTGAATTCCATCAAACATTTGAGAGATGATTCCGGGAGCTAATTCAACAGAAAGTGCTTCTCCTGTCGTTGTTACTGGTTCTCCTGGTCCTATTCCAGACGTTTCTTCATAAACTTGAATAGAGGCAACGCCTTTACGCATCTCAATAATTTCACCAATCAGTCCAAGGTGACCCACATGACAAATATCTTGAATATTTGCATCTTCCATACCTTCAGCGGTCACTAATGGTCCTGATACTTTTACGATTCTTCCGCTCTTCACCGAAGTACCTCCTCTTAACTAAATTTTTACGAATTATAAAATGTTTTTGACCTACAGCCTTTTTCCACATTTTTCTTGAATTCTTGATTTTCCAATGGATAATGAACCTTTATGATTTGGAATTAAAATAATTGCTGGTGAAACAACTGCATCATAACGGCGAATCGTTTCAGCAATTTCAGATGCAATCGCTTCTGTGACATAAATAATTCCATACTCTTCACTTGCTAATCGATCAATGGTTTCTCTTGCTTCTAAACTTTCATGAGCAGGAAACACATCAAAACCAAGAATTTTTGAAAGGAAGGACTGAGTCTTTATCTCCAACAACTGCAATTTTTATGAGCCATAAACTGGTCGCATCCTTTCTCTTAATTGTTCTTCACTGAACCCATTATCGATTCCTACTAAAAATCAATCGAATATTTTTTTCACTTCCATTTCACTGGCATGAATATAGGCAAGGGATGGATAAGGTCCAAAAAGCATCGAATGTCGCATCTTTTTAAATAACGATAAATACATTCATCTTTCAACAATTCTAACTTTAATACAGAAATATTTTTCTTGCGATAAAATACTTTCCAATTCTTCTTTATAAGAAACACCATCAAATAATTGTAATAATGATGCCCAACCTAATTCTTGGAATGTATCGATTAATTGTGTTTTTCGATACCGTTCCTTCATTTGATAATACGGTTTTGTAAAAAGCTTCTTGATTGTTTTTTTGAGCACTTGCTCGAATTAAAGTAGCAATATTTTCTAAATCAATCATTAAATTGACAAATTCTGTTACTTTATCATCTTGCAATTGACGTTCTAACATTCTTAAATGTTTAAAAATAATACGTATCCATAAAAAAACGTCAGCAGTTTCTAACCGCTCAAAATTTTCAAAAATCTTCATAAGCTTCTCGAACAGCCGTCACCATAATGCTAGGAACATCTTGAGAATCTCTCGTTTCTACTAATTGTTTTAATGTTGCTAATGAATAACGACCAATGGGTACTAATAAATGTGAAAAAAATCTTTTTTTAGCAAATTTTTCTTTTTAATAACACTTTTTAAATTATGATACGTATAACGAATTGAAAAATATCTAATAATTCAGGTGTAGGTATTAATTCATATAATTCCTCATACTGATGTTTCAAATGCTTCATTAATACCGCATCAAATTGTTTCGTTTGTAATAATTCATCTGTTTGAAAACCATAAGTCGTTTTTTTGTAATACTTCTAAAAGCTTGTTGTAACTCTTTTGAAGCTAATAAACTATTCATAGCATCTTTTTGAAAGTAATTGTTGTTCCAAAATACGAACAGTAGTATTGATTCCTGAATAAGCTAAATCATTCATTGAAATCCCTCCTATCTTTCAAAAAGCTTTTTTTAGCTAGCTCTGGTGAGTATTCTTGTTTTAAATCCTTTAATAATGCATCGAATAAATAGTTGTATTCAATTCCTGATTGTTGTAAAAACAAAACCAACTTTTTTTGTTTTTAAAGTCGTTTGAGACACTTCTAATTCAGAAGTATTCGTTAATTGGTGAATATCTTCTTGTGATAATTGACTTGCTGTTGCTTCTCCTAAAACTAAAGTGATTTTTTTCTTGTTTAGGTAATTGAGCTACTGCCGATTGAATAAACTGTACTAATGTTACACCACTCCATCCAGACATTAAGGAGTAAACTTCATCAAACACGCTATCGAGTAATCGTCTTTTTTTCTTGTAAAATTTCTTTTTACTCGCATTGATTAAAGATTGTTTCTCTTTATCCCAAAGTTGTTTTGTACGTTGTTTTTAATTGAGTTTTCTTTGCCACTTCTTGTTCTGCTAAAGTTGCATTCATGACATTTGTACGTTCTTCTTCTTCTTTAGTAGCAACAGCCAATTGGTGTGAGAAATCTTCTTCGACTTCTTTTTAATACTTGTTGTTTTTAGTTGCTCTAAATCTTTCAAACGTTCCAACTCCTAACCTAATTGATTGATAATTAAGAATGAAGCCAATAATCCTAAGATTGCATAAGTTTCAACCATGGCTGCAAAGATAATCCCTTTAGTAGATTCTTCTGGTTTTTTTCGCTAAAATTTGAATACCAGCCGCTGCTACTTTCCCTTGAGCAATACCAGATAATAAACCTGTGAATGCAATTGGTAAAGCTGCCATTAATAAGTATAAACCAGAGCTTAAAGGCAATGTTGCACTCATTTTTTTGCATAATGAAGAATGCAATGATGAATCCATAAATCCCTTTGAGTACCCGGTAATAATTGTAAAAATTAACGCTTGAACGAATTTTTTTCAGGCTGTTCTTTAATTAACGCTGCTGCAGCTTCCCCTGCAATCCCTACACCTTTTGCAGAACCAATTCCTGAAAAAAATACTTGCCACAGCCATTCCTAACGCTGCAAAAATAATACCTCCAGAATTTTTCACTAAAAAAATGTTAACCAGTTTGTCATAATAAATCTTCCTCCATCTTATTGATTTGATTTTTGTTTTTGTTTCAATATTTTTTTCATATGTTTTAAAATGGTTTTAACGGTTTTTCCGCCACCTTCATAGAATTTACCAAAGAATTCTACAAACTGTAATCTTAATCCATGAACATAAGCTCCTAAAAATGTTAGGAAAATATTTAACCCATGAAGTGCAATTAACAGAAGAATTCCCACTGTAACTCTTGCTACTGGTGGTAAGAAAGTTACTAACATGTTAAACGCTGCTGCAATACTACCGCCTGATACTGCTAAAGCCATCAAACGAGTATAGCTGACAACATCTCCCACATAACCGCTAATCCCATATAAGTTATATAAACCACTTGCCAAGCCCGCAAATTTATTCGAACTTGTCAACATAGATACGATAATAATTAGTACCGCTGCAATAATCGCCACATACGATCCAACTGTTGCTAGAACCGGTATATTTAAAATCATCGAACCTACTAAATATAAAAATTAAACCGAAAAATAATCGCTAACCATCCAATATGAGTGGTATACGCATTAGCATAATCTTTTTTTCTTCCAATTACTATAAGCCCCGATAAATAGACCTACAATAATTTGAATAATCCCAAAAACGATTGATAAAATCATAATCGTCGTTAAATCTTTTGAAAGCGATAATGGTTGGAATGGCATATCCACTCCAAAGAATGAACCAAAGATAATTCCCCAAACTACTGTTGGATAACTTAATAAATGGAAGAACATTAAATTACGTTTCATTCCTTTATCTAATACAAAGAGTTTTAACCCAATGAACGTTGCTAACCATAATACAAGTCCATATCCAATATCTGCAGACATCATTCCAAAGAACACAAGATAAAACGGCGCTGTAAATGGTGTTGGATCCACCTCTCCATATTTTGGTAAACCATACATCTCAATCATCATTTCAAATGGTTTAATGAGCGAATGATTTTTTTCAAAACAGTTGGAGTTTCTTCATATTCTTCCGGATCAATTTCCAATTCTACTACTGTCACTTGAGAAGCAATTCCATAATCTTCGATTTGTTGTTTTTGCTTGTTCCACAATATCTTCACATAAATAACCATGTAAGCAGAACAAATGCTCTCCTGAATACAATTGCTCTTTTTGCAATTTCTTTTTGCCATTCATTAAATGTATATTCACAATACAATTTTTAATTTTTCTAACAAGATCCTCTTGTTGTTGCATCTCTTGTACTAATGAATTTTTAGCTTCTTTTTAATTGCTTTTGACGCTCTAAATTCAATTGCAATTCTTCTTTAGGACTATGGTCAAATGGATACCATGTCACACTAAAATTCACTTTTTGCTAATTCTTCTTTAGCTTCTTGTTGATGCTTTCTTGAATAAGTCGCAAATACTCCGACTTCTTCTCTTGTATGATACACTTCCTGAATAACAATCCACTGACTCTCTTTTAGACTTTCTAAGTAACGATTATCCGTTGTTTGAGGAATCGTCCCCATTTTTTTGTTTTTTCGTAAATGGTTGTTTAAAGATTTCCTTTGGATGGAAATCTAAATTTCCCCATTTTTCTAAGTAGATTTTTCAGTTTCAACGAGCTCTGCATTTCTATCTTCAAATTTTTTTGTAATTGTACTCGATAATTTTCAACACTCTCAATTAACTCTTGATAATCCCAATTAGAAACCGTTTGTTGAAGTTCTTCAATCGTAAAGGTTTCTTTTTTTAGTTTTTAATTTTTTTCATGAGTGAAGGTGCTTTGAGATATTTTTTTCTAAAAAGCGAATATCTTCTTGTAATCGTTCTACTTTACTTTCTAACTCTTGAAGATTTTTTTGATTCGAAGGTTTTTGATTCTTCTAACATGGATTGCCCTTGACTTAAGGAAATGAATTCTAATGATTGTAATTCTTGAACCGCGTCCATCAGTTGGCTTTTGAATACGATTTGGTGCAATAAACATCAATTTTTTTCATTTTTAGCAATTGCCATATCGTTTTTAACACCTCCTTAATTGTTTCCTGAACCAATTCTTGTCGATTGGCTTCAAATACCTGTTGTATTTGTTGAATTTCTTCTTTTTGAAGAGATGCTAATTCTTCTTGAAATCCAATTTCTTTTTGAGAATATTTATCCTCTAATTCTTTTTCATAATTCGACAAAGCGATATCTACATTCTTTTTTTAGATTCAGAAATCTTTTGATTCGCTTGAATTTTTGCTTCATCAATTTTCTTTTGAAAATCTTCTTTTAATTTTTTTGAGCTTGATTTTTCAATAGCTTGAACAGATTCTACAATTTTTTTGGCTCATAGTACACCTCCCATCTCATAGGTCTGGATTCGATATTAAATTCCTACTTTTGTTATTATACCCTTCTTTATAAAATGTATCAAACTTTTTATACCATACCTGCTTCCTCTATTATACGTATAATTAAATAGGAAGAAATACTACCTTTTTTTGAAAAAAATTTTTTTATTTTTAAATAATGTTTGCATTTTTAGAACAAATGTTCGTATAATACAAATACAAACATTTGTTCGGGAGGTTCTATTATGGAACAATATAAAAAAACCATTTCATTCATTTATTCAACCATTATTAAACAGTTTACAATTTCCTACTGAATCAACTTCATTTTACACCTGTTATGCCATTAATTGATGTTGTTGAGACAATTCACAACAGTTATTATTTCAAAAAAAGAAATTACTCTTTTGTTTGAACAGTACAATTCAAAAGGCGAGTTACAACAATTTACTAAAAACAGGTATTATTAAAAGTTGTATTCAACCTAACAATCATTTTGTTTTTCTAAGCGAAGATTTAACAATGATTTTAAACTTAGAACAAGTTGTTTCAGCCATTCAAGTCTAGATAAAACAAGGAGGCAAAAATTCATTACTATGATTTTCGCCTCTTTTTTATGACCACTAAACATAAAAAAACTTATTACCATAGCAGTAGTAACAGAAGGCTTTTTGCCTTCTGTTATAGGGAAAAAAATTGAGACATTGGCTCAATTTTTTTAGCCATGAGATTCGCAAAGCGAAGCTGCTGGCGTCCTTGCTATAGTAATAAAATATTTTATAAATAAATTATAATATCGGAGAAAGCAGTCTGGAGAATTTTTGTTTTAGTTTTTTTCCACGCAGATTGCTTTTTTAAAATACGCTTCATCTGCTAGTAAACATTTCTCAATATCTTTCTCAAAAATATCTTGTAACTTACATGAAATTTCTTCATCATAAATAAATGCATTAATTTCAAAAATTCAATCGGAAACTTCTCATATCAAAATTAGAGGTTCCAACTGTAGAAGCAACGCCATCTACGACCATTGTTTTCGCATGCAAGAAACCTTCTTCGTATAAATAGATTTCTACACCGTCTTTTTATTAAATTCCGACAATAATATTCTGTTGCACGATAAACAAATGGATGATCCGGTTTGCATGGAACCATAATCCGTACTTTTTACCCCTGAAAGAGCAGCCACTTGCAAAGCTTCCAGAACACTCTCATCTGGAATAAAATAAGGAGTTTGAATATCAACCGATTTTTTTCGCCATATAAATCATTTTAACAAATCCCATTTTTTTATTTTTTTGATAATCATTATCCGGACCTGTTGAAACGATTTGCATTGCTGTATCTCCTAAACATTCTAAAGTAGGAAAATATCGCGGTAAAAATGTTTTTTTGATATCGTTCTGAAGCTGTCGCATTCCAATCAATAAAGAAACGAGCTTGAAGAGATAATACAGCATTCCCTCTAATTCTTAAATGTGTATCTCTCCAGTGGCCCAGTTTTCCCTTTCCTAAATATTCGTCCCCTATATTAAAGCCACCCACATAGCCAATTTTTTTCCATCAATAACAACAATTTTACGGTGATTACGATAGTTCATCCGCAAATTAATAATCCCAAATGTATACCCGAAAAAAAGGCTTCTGAACGTCCACCCGCATCGTGAAGTTTCTTCCAAAATTTTTGTTTTGTAAAACGAGCCCCTAATGCATCATATAGCACTAAAACTTCGACTCCTTGTTGCGCTTTTTCAACTAAAATCTCTAATAATTCATAGCCTAATTCATCATCATTAAAAAAATATAATAGCCGATATGAATATGGTCTTTAGCATTTCTCAAATCTTCTTTTTAACTGTGTAAATTTCCCCTGACCAGACGTCATAATTTCAACTTGATTTCCTTTTTGTAATGACTGATTCATCACTTTCTAAAAATAAAACCGCTAGTTCTTTTTAAATATAAATCTTCAAAAAAGTATTATCATGTTCTAATTCCTCTAATTGGCTTTCGGCTAATTTTTCTAATTCCAAATGTATCTTGGGATTTCAAATCAAAAAAATCCGATCTTTACTAATTTTTTTCTTCCAAAAAAAGAAGTAAATAATAAAAGCCCTAAAAACGGGAAAAAAAGACTAAGACTAATAACCAAGCCCATGTAGCAGAAATCTCTCTTGGTTCTCTAAATACGGTAATAATCGCTCCAAGTGTATTGATAAATACTAAACCTGAAAAATATCGCTGTTAATAAATCCATTTTGCTCTCCTTCCCTTCTACTTAGAAAAAAAGTGGGAAAACAAAAACTGTTTTCCCACCCGATTCATTATTTTAGTCATTTAATAAGTGAGATTTTTTTCTTTTTCGAGATAAGTATCTTGTTCCTTTTTGGAATATAAATATCACGTTTTACATAAATCAACGTTACTAATACTACTAGTGTTACGACTAATGTAGCAATAAAGTTTGCTGAAAAGCCTAAAAATCCACTTGCTAAAAGCAACTTTTTCAGTTGCAAATAATGTTGGTGCTCCAATTGCACTAGCAATAGCATGGAAACCATAGCTAACAAATGTTGCAATAATGCTAGCTGTTACAACATTTAATACTGTAGAAGAAATACGAGCGTTAAATGCTGTACGAACAGTATTTCTAGCAAAGAATCCAGCAAAAAGCTACAAATCCGTATCCCATTACAGAATCATGGAATGGAACAACAATATATCCTGTTCCGCTTGGATGTAAGACAGCATGTAGAAGACCAAATAAAATACTTGCGATTGCTCCCCAAATTCCTCCATGACGAAGAGAAAGTAAAATTAAAGGAATAATGGCAAAGTCAATGACTACATTGCCTCCAATTGCTGGAATGTAAGAAAGCCCACTAGCAACAGCAATAGCTAACAAAACTTCTAACATAATTTTAACTGCTTTTTGAACCCATGAATGTTCCCCTTTCAATAATACAACTTAATCTTTTTTTATAATGTGATGCTTCCATAATAATTGGAAGAATTACCGGACGACGTTTTGTCTGTTCAAATAAGTAGCGACTTAATCCATCACGTACTTCTTGTTTTTAAACGTGGCCATTCAAAAATTATCACTTGCTAAGTTTTTCTTCTACAATATCTGTGACAATTTTTTTGAGATTCTTGTAATAACTCTTCACTTGTCTTCATATAAACAAAGCCTCGAGATACAATTTGTGGACCCGATAAAAATTTTTTTCCTAAACGTCTAGAAATCGTTACTACGACTACGAAAATTCCATCTTCTGATAAAATCTTACGATCTTTTTAATACGATATTGCCGATATCACCAACACCAATTCCGTCTACTAAAAACATTTCCCGCTGGAACTTGCCCAGTAGCTGTCATTCTTCCATTTGAAAAACTCAATGACATCCCCTTTACCAGGAATGAAAATATTAGAATACGGAATGCCTAATTCATGCGCTAATTCAGCATGAGCTAATAAGCTACGATATTCCCTTGAACTGGAATGAAGAATGTTGGTTGCAATAAATTCATCATTAGTTTTTAAATCATTTGGAGTGGCGTGTCCACTTGCTTTCGCATTATCTGCCATTTCAACGACTTCAGCTTCTGCACGATAAATCATATCTTTTGTACGAGCAATGGCTGTTTCCATTGCAGTCGAAGGAGTTGTTGCAATATAAACTAAATCTCCTTGATGTAAATTCACTTGACGGTGACGACCTTGTGCCATTTTTTTGTAAAGCTTTAATCGGTTCGCCCACATTTCCTGTTTCTAACACAACGATTTCATCATCTGCTAAACGTTTTTAATTCACGTGCAGTTACGAATAAATCTTCTGAAGGAACCGTTAATTTATTTAATTTCAATGCAATATTAACAATTTCTTCTAATTCCACACCTGTTAAGAAAATCTTACGTCCTGATTCATAAGCTGCATTAAAGACTTGTTGAATACGTAAAATATTACTTGCTACACAAGCTACAATAATACGACCTGTCGCATCTCTAAATGTATCTAAAATACTAGCTTCGATTTTACGGTCACTAACATTTTTCCTCATAACTTTCAGCATCACTAGAATCACTTAATAAGGCTAAGACATATTCTTCACCAATATCCGTAATACGTCCAAAATTACTTTTGATAGCCAACTGCAGCACTTTGATCAAACTTGAAGTCTCCAGTATAAACTATACTACCTTCTGATGTTTTCAAAACAATTGCTACTGAATCTGGAATCGTATGAGTCGTTTTGAAAAACTTCACTGTTACAGATTCGAAATCAATCTCTGTATTTTCAGTGACAACGTGATAATCATCGAATCCTTTTACTTGTTTAGAAGACTCTACATAATATTTTTGCTAAAGCAATCGTTAATTCTGTCCCAAAAACTGGTGCTTGAATATTTTTTTAGAAAATAAGGAAGAGCTCCTACTGCATCCGCATGACCATGGGTTAAAAAAATACTCCTGCAATCCGATCTTTGTTTTCTTCTAAATAAGTAAAATCTGGAATCACGACATCGATTCCTAATAATTCGTCTTCTGGATAAACCAATCCACAATCTAAGACGAAAATATCTTCATCTACTTCAACGGCATATAAACTCTTACCGTTTTTCTCGAACGCCTCCTAGCGCCATTATTTTAATTGAACTCATAGTTCACCTCATCTTATTTATTTGTTGTATTTTTGTCTTACCAACTTGTTTACATTCTTATTCTAGAATAACATATTTACGATTTTTTTGACTAACATTTCATATTTTTTTCTTGAAATAAAAAAATGAGGCTAGGGTTTTCCTAGCCTCATTTTTATGAATGATTAAAGCTTCTTTTTCGATTAATGCTTTACGAGATAAGTTGATACGACCTTGTCCATCAATTTCAGTAACTTTTACTTTTTACTTTATCTCCAATCGCTAATACATCTTCTACTTTCGCCACACGTTCATGCGCTAATTCAGAGATGTGAACTAATCCATCTTTTCCTTTTGCAATTTCAACAAAAGCTCCGAATTTTTTTCAATACGGCGAACAGTTCCTTCATAAACTTGTCCAACTTCGATTTCACGTGTTAAATCTTCAATAATTTCTTTTGCACGTTGAATCATTGCAGCATCAGTTGAAGCGATGGATACATGACCTTCTTGATCGATATCAATTTTAACGCCAGTTTCATCAATAATGCTATTGATTGTTTCTCCACCACGACCGATAACAACTTTTAATTTTATCTGAGTGAATAGAAATCATTTCAATCTTAGGTGCATATGGGCTTAACTCTTTACGAGGTTCAGCAATTGTAGAAGTTAATTCTTCTAAAATTTCAAAACGAGCTTTTTTTCGCTTGCGTTAATGCTTCACGTAAAATTTGTTCCGTAATTCCTTGGATTTTTAATATCCATTTGTAAAGCTGTAATACCAGTTGTTGTACCAGCAACTTTAAAGTCCATATCTCCTAAGTGGTCTTCTAACCCTTGGATATCTGTTAATACTGTATAGTTTGTACCATCAGAAATTAATCCCATCGCAATACCCGCTACAGGTGCTTTAATTGGTACACCTGCTGCCATTAAGGCTAGTGTTCCCGCACAAATACTTGCTTGAGAAGATGAACCATTTGATTCTAATACTTCTGATACAAGACGAATTGTATAAGGGAAATCTTCTGGAGTTGGGATGACTTGTTTCAATGCACGTTCCCCTAAAGCACCGTGACCAATTTCACGACGACCTGGGCTTCCAGCACGACCTACTGAACCTACAGAGAATTGTGGGAAATTGTAATGATGGATGAATCGTTTACCTTCTTCAATTCCTAAACCATCAATGACTTGATATTCTCCTAAAGGTGCTAATGTAGCTGAAGTTAATGCTTGAGTTTGTCCACGAGTAAATAAACCTGAACCGTGAACACGTGGTAATAAGTCAATTTCTGAAGACAATGGACGAATTTCATCAATTTTACGACCATCAGGACGTACTTTTTTTCTTCAGTAATTAAACGACGTACTTCGTCTTTTTTTCAAGATTATCCACTAATTGAGAAACTTGTTTTTAATAAGCCTGCTTTTTCATCATTGTCTTCTAAAAACAGCTTCAAAATGTTCTAAGGCAGTTTCTTTAACTTTTTCAATATTTTTCTTCACGAGCTAATTTTTTTCTTCTGTTTGGATTGCATTAATCATTGCTTGACTGAATAAGTCTTTCACTTGTTTTTTTCGATTTCTGGATCAAATGATAGCAATGTTACTTCCATTTTTTTCTTTTCCAATTTCTTGAACGATTTGTTGTTGAAAGCTACTAATTTTTTTAATTTCTTCGTGACCGAATAATAATGCTCCTAACATATCTTCTTCGCTCACTTCTTTAGCAGAGCTTTCTACCATGTTAATCGCAGTTGCAGTACCTGCTACAGATAATTCGATATCTGATAATTCAGCTTGTTCAGTTGTAGGGTTAATCACGTATTCTCCGTTTACACGACCAACATCTACCCCAGCAATTGGACCATCAAATGGAATATCTGAAATACATAATGCTAAACTTGAACCAAACATTGCTGCCATTTCTGGTGGACAGTTTGGATCTACAGACATTACAGTATTTGTAATTTGAACTTCATTACGGAAACCTTCTGCAAACATTGGACGAATTGGACGGTCAATTAAACGAGCTGTTAATGTCGCATGTTCACTTGGACGTCCTTCACGTTTAATAAATCCTCCAGGAATTTTACCTGCTGCATACATTTTTTCTTCATAGTTCACTGTTAATGGGAAGAAATCTGTATCCTTTGCTTGTTTTGTACCAACGGCTGCTGTTAATACCACTGTATCTCCATAACGAACTAAGACAGCACCATTTGCTTGTTTTTGCTAATTGGCCGATTTCAACTTGTAACAGTCTTCCGCCCCATTCATAGCTATATACTTTTTTTCTGACATATCGATTCTCCTTTTTCTTCTTTTTTTAAGAGTATCTTTTTAAACCTACTTTTAGAAATATAAACAGACGAAAAAAACTCACCTTCTTATATTTCTAAAGTAAGCACGCTAAAAAAAGAATACTCCTTGATTGTCATACGCAATAATTCTACCATAAACGATACTGAATAACTATTTTTTTGAGTAAACTTTAGCATTTTTTTGAAAAAAATCCTAAAAACAATTGCATTTTAACTTCAAAGTGCTATACTAAAAACGTAATCAATGCCTCCTTAGCTCAGTTGGTAGAGCAGTAGACTCTTAATCTATGGGTCACAGGTTCGAGCCCTGTAGGAGGCATGTTTGATATTTATTAGAATGAAAATAGCGTAAAATCAACGTTTTAACATATCGTGATTTTCGTTTTTAGCTGTTTTTTTGATTAGTTTGGATAAATAGGTATCTAAAGAGATTTCTAAAGACATTTATTAAAAAAATAAAAAAATAACACCCCTATGGTTAAGAGGAAAACAGCACCTTGATTTGTGAGGTGTTTTTTTATTTGATTAATACTTTCTACTTCACTATAATTATGTTGTGTTGTTTACTTTCATTATATACAGATAGAAGTTTATCGTATACACAAGAGGTGCTAGCCGTTGCTAGTGCCTTTTTTTGTGTTTATTATCAGGTATGTAAAAAAATAAAATTAAGGGGAGAATGCGTACACAAATGGGGGGCGCGGTCTTTTGTACCCTTTTTCGTTTCGTGATTTGCTTAGGGGTATGCCTATACTGTCCCCTACTCCTTCATTTATTAGGCTTGTTTGGCTTGTATGGGTGTCCTCTTGCTTAATTATTATATTATTTACTCTTGAAAGATTGTTTGTTTAGTTGATTGTCTAACTCTTCTAGCTTCTTCTTCCTTACTTACTAGCATCATCTTGTTCTTTCTTACTCAATAGAACACACAGCAAGTTTTTTTCATCATATTCTTTCTCTTTAAGTCTTCTTGTTCTTCCACTGTCTTTTTTTCATGTTGATTGTCAGCAAAGATTTTTCTTACTTAAATAATATTCCACGTTTCAAAACCCATTCAGATGCTGTTCTATATGCATCATCTCACTCTTTAGTATTCCATTCTCTAATACTCTTTACATATACACTAGCTAGCCTGTCTTTGTAGTCTGCCCTCTTTATCCATAATGTTTTTCCATCTTATCTTTCATCTTACTAAGCTTGCATCATAGATAGCTAGGACAATTGAATAGCACCAGTTAGTTACCTTCTAACAGCAAAGACTTATGCTTTCTAACTCGTTCATATTCGCTTATTTTTCTGCTCTATTTGAGCCTTATTGGTTAGAGATGAATAAATACATTGTATGATGCCACACGCTTGTAGCACACGTTTTTCCTGCCTATTCTTGCATCATCTTTTTCCTGTTTACTTTCTCCTTTAAGCAACTCAATACAGCATCTTACTATTTAATTTTGAGTACAAAAAAAGAGGGAGTTAACCCTCTCCTTCTTGTTTTGCTTTAAAGGCTCTAACCATAGTTTGTAAGTACGTTTTTCCTACTAGATGATAATGGGTTCTATATGCATCTTCAAACTCGATTAGTTCATAGTTCTCTTTATCATCAAAGTTTTTTTAATTCACTTTCTAAACGTTGTATTGCCCAATACTCATGCATTACGCTCTGTAATTCTTCTTCTTTGATATTGGATTGCACTAATTTCATACCCGGTAATGGTTCAGATAATAGCTTAACAACGTATCTTGTTTCTTCACCTTCACATTCTATTATATCTCCAAAGATAGAATACCCTCTTATCGCTAGCGTACATTCTCCTAGGTTGATTATAACACCCTTACAACAGGTTACTATAACTTTATCTATATATGGGTTATAAAAAAAACTGATGGTAAAATGGTTTAGAATGTTGGTAACCATCAACAACTATATCATATTCCCCACCATCTAATTTTTTTCAATGGTGTATGTTTGGTCGATTATACCATAATCACGTGCCTGTATTATTGCACCATAAATAGCATAATCTGGATTTTTCGCTATATGAAGAAATTTTTTTCTTGCATCATAAATATATCGCTCCTTTAAAGATTATTGAATGGTTATTTTGAGGGTCTCCTTTACATGCACATTAATACCTTTCTTAAATCATCCTTCTAATTCAATCTTCACAATATATCTACAATCTTTTTAATTTTTCTTCTTCCTTTATCCCTCATCTATATTATACTAGATGCTACAGCTTTATGATAGCAATACACTTTTTTTATACAGCAAAAAGGACGGCTTATGCTTACCGTCCCCTTATTTTTTTGATTAAATTCCATGATTTGTTGACGTTCTTGAAAAAAACAACGTCAACACTTTTTTTCGTTGTCATATCAACGTTTCTAGCACTTTTTTTCCAATGTTGACGTTCTTCTCTCGTACTTACCCTATATATATAAATATTTTTTAAATATTTTTTTATTTTTATTTTATTTTTTTCTCTATTAAAAAAAATAAAAAAAACAACGTCAACAACGTCAACAAACCTTTATTATCGCTATCATATCAACGTTTTTTTCGTGTTGACGTTCTAAGAAAACAACATCAACAACAACGTCAACAACGTCAACGCTATACATCTAAATTAACAATAGCGTTTCTAACACCGGTACTTTTTATACTTTCTAGCTATTTGAGGCAACCCATCAAGTTGGTCAATACTAACGCGTACTTTCTTAAGCTCGTATCTAATACTTGTCATCTTTTTTTAACTTCTCCACAAAAGTCTTACCAAAACGATATGGTAAATCTCGTTTTTAACTTTTTGCTTTCCAACCAGTTTAAATAATCCTCTTTAATAATATCAATAGGTACATGTTTTTCGTAAATGATAATTATTTTTCTATATATTCTTCTTGAATATATGCCCTTACGTTATCATTTTTCCAATTGATAATTTTTCAATCTCTTCTTGTACTACTTTAGGGATAATGAATTTATCAAAATCCATTTCTATTGCTTTTTTTAGTACATACTCTTTTTACGTCTTGCCGTTTTTATATATTCGTCCTTAATTCTAGGGTCATTAACTTGTCCACTAAAATCAGCATAGAATGGAACGATTAAAGCACGTCTACCCCAACCGTCTTTATTACGTGTTCTTGGTAAACTATTCCCACTAAACACACAAAACGCTTTACTAATCAAAAGTAAATGGTGGTTTTCCTTTTTCTTCCACTGTTATAGGGTCACCAGTAGCAATACTCATTAAATTGTAAATATCGTCAATATATGCATCACTGATTTCATCTCCAAAGTTAGCTACTTTCCCATTCACTTGTGCTACCTTGAATTTCTCACCGTATTCATGAGGTTTTTAAAGTAGATACATTTTCACGTCCTATAACATTCATCGTCAATGCGTTATACGTACTTTTTACCATTATTACCACTAGGCCCGTACAAAAATCCCACTTTCCCTCTAGTATAGTTAGAGTTTATGGCTTCATTTATCATTTGCCACAATAAAATTTCTACTTCTTCATCTCCACACGCTAGACTAGAAAACCACTCATCAACATCAAAAATCTTTTTGGTTTTTCAGCATTAGGGTTATAAGGTGTTGCTATTTTACTTGTAATAATATATTTAGGGTCAAATGGTTCTAATTTTTTTAGTTTGTTGGTTATAAATACCGTTTTTGTACAGGAATTAAATATCTACTTTCTTCTGGAGTCACTTTTTTTCAGCAAGTGTTTTTTTAATATACCTATAATATCTGCCCAGTCTTTTTCTAACAGCTTTAGGCTCTACTTTTTAAAATTAAATCATGAATATCTATCTCACTACTTACATATAATTTGGTATCATAATTCCAATAATGAAGTACGCTCTTATCTTTTTGAAATACCGTCTCCAATCATAACAAAACGCAATGCTGTTGCTAAAGTATGAGCAATTAATATTGGTGCTATCTTACTCTCTTTTACTTCACCATTTCTTTTTTTGTTTCTGAATTAATTGCACGTAACTCCTTCCCTCTAAGTGCTAATCTCATCTCTACATCATTCATAGTTTTAATTTCTTCTTTATGGAAAAGGTCATAAAATTTTCTTTTTAAACGTATAGGGAGTTTTTTATATTCTTATTTAACAGCTCTTTTTTTAATTTTTACTATATTACCTTCAATCCATTTTTTTCATTGCCCATTGCAAGAATTCCAGAACAAGCTAATGCTGTTTCAATATCAATTTCACCAATTTGTACCGCTTTTGCCAATACTATAATAGCATTAAAAAGAATTTATGTACTCATGCAAGTTTTTTCCATCTTTGTCTACATATTCGGTAAAAAAATCTCAATTGCTTTTATCATATGTTATAAACTCTCTATTGTCGTTCATTCCATTAATAATAGGAGCATTATTCTTTTTTTAATAGGTGGTTCAATAATGTTAGGTATTGGATATTTTTTTCACCATCAATTACTAGTAAAGGTTGTTCCTTATTTAAAGGAGTAATAACAGGTAACCCTTGCACTTGTGTCCACTTTATAAATGATGGGTCATAAGGCAATCCAATCTTTTTCGCTATTTCTAATCCTATAATCTCGTATTCATATCCTACTAATGCTCTTGACGGTTCTATTACCACTCTCATACGTGGTTTTTCAACGGTATAACGTAAGCTAGGATAAAACAGCAATGCTGTATTAGGTAATGCATTCTTTACCTGTTCAATAAATGTAGCCGTATCTGTATCAATATCATCATAATCAATAACAATTAAGTCACGTTTAATAATATCATCACTCACACGATGCCACTCATTACCCTCATCATTACATGGTTCAATAAGCCCACTAATAAAGTATTCTTGTTTTTTTCTTTTACTTTTTGTTTGTAGCCTTACTAAAAAAAGCTTGCATCATCTTCATTTTTTTCTTTTTGTTGAATAATTTTTAGGTTCATATTCTTGTAACCATTCAAATGGACTAGTTTTAATCAGCAATTCATTTGGTCTTGCTTTTTTTAAAGCCTTTTTTTCAATATAAATTGGCAATAATAATTCTCTCCTTTCTACTTTCCTTACTTATTAAAATAAATCAACATCTTTTTTAAAGTATATCCATTCAAAACCTTTTTCTACTTATTTCCATGTTATTTTTTTCCTTTCAAAATATTCTTAACGCTTGTAAATGTTCGTTTTTGTACTGGCTAAAACTGCTTGTTCTTCTTGATAACCATAATATTTTAGCAATGCATCATCATAAGCATCTAAAAATCTCAATTTGTTGTTGAGTCATTGTTTTTAATCAAGTCGTTAAATAAGTCATTACTCTCAAGAAATAACTTATCTTCTTTATCATCACGTATCATTGCTTTCAAATTGTAATGACTTTTTTTAACAACTCACTTTTTATCTTCTAACGTACTATGTTCTAACCTTGCAAGAATATCCAAAGTTTCAAAAAAACTGTTTGTAACAATTCTGTTATGTCCTCATGTAGGATTGTGTAAAAGTAAGATTGTATCTTCCTCTGTCTTAGCTCTGTTTAGTTTCAAAAGTATTCTTTTTAATTTATTTCTTAATTCTGTTTGCATTTTTTTGTATATTCCTTTCCTCTTACCGTTTACAGTATTTTTTTATCACGCTTTAGTAGCATTTCTACTACTGTCCACCTTTAATTTCAACTTTTATACTTTTTTTGTTGTATAATTAAGAGGAAAGATACTTTTGTATCTATCGTTATTTCGTTTGCTATTCACTTCAAGTTTGCCGACTCAGTGAATAGCTTTTTTTATTTCTGATTAACTATCATAACGATTTCCTCTTAATATTTATCTACACTTGTTACTCATACTTGAGGATATAAGGTTCATATTGTATAATATTTATGCCTTAAGTATTTTTTTGTAACATTAGTTGCCCTAGGTGCTAGTTTTTTTGACTAGTGCCTTTTTTTATTTGCTGTAAGTTTCGATAATACACACTTTATTATCAATCTCTTTAATTTGCACTTCTAATAGCTTATCAGACGGCATTTGTCTGCTGTCCTTTACTGTTTGTAGTGCTTTTTCTACCGTACAATCCTTTAATAATGTAGCAATGATATATAATTCATCTGTTTCTACAATCCTTGCATAACGTGGTATTTTTCATATTAATCTGCTCCTTTTTCGCTTTTTACCATAGGGGTGGTTTATTTTGTTTTTTTATTTTTTTGAATTGTTGTAAGAATGCATCAATATCTGATTTCTTATAGTATTGTTTACCTTGTACTTGATACACTGATAAGCCTAAGTTTTTCCCACTGTTTCAAAGTAGGAGCAGATACAGATACATATAACTCATTTACTTCTTTAGACGTTAAATAATCCTTTGTAATACTTGCTTCTTGTTTGCCCTCTGCTACAGCAGCTTTATAGACTGCTTTTTAGCATTGAATGTAATTCCGTTGAAAATTCTTTAGGTAATTCTAGCGTTAACATGCTTCTTCATCTCCTTCCCTTATATCATTTGCCAACCACACACCGTAAGCAATACCTACTACAAACGATATGCCCACGGTTAAAATTAGTTCGATATTTTTGCATCATACCTACACTCATAAAAATCTACTCCTTTATGATTTATAAAAAAATTAATAATATTCAAATTGAATAATTATTTTTCCAAATATTTGTTCAATTTCAATTGATAATACTTCACAAATTTTTTTGCTATGGTAGAAATTTTTCATTTCAGATTTCCCATTTAAAAAAAATTTGAAATGGTAGATTGTGAAATATTTGTTAGTTCAGATAATTTTTTTAGCAGTTAAATTTTTTTCTGCCAATATAACTTTCAATCTATTTTTTTCAAATTAATACCTCCTTCCAGAAATAATTATAGCTATTACGCTATAACTTATATCGTAATTTTAAACCACTTATTTTTTTATATGTCAATAATATTATTTTTTTGTTTGCTATCATTTTTATTAGTGTATATGCTATAATTTTTATTAAAGGAGGAATTACTATGATAATTAATAGACTATCAATACTTTTAGCGGAACGTGGACTTTCTGGTGCAAAGTTTGCAATTTCTACTAAAATTGCACAATCAACAATATCTAAAAATCACAACACAAAAAAATCTAAACAAATTGATTACAAAACTTTAAACACTATATGCAATGACCTTGCTATTGAGCCAAAAGGATTTTTTTGAATATAGCCCTTATGATTTTTGAGTTTTCTCACAATAAAGAAGACAATCAACACTTTATATTTATTACAACAACAAAACATGGTGAAAAAAATGTAACATTTATGAATATAATTTTTGATTATAGTTTCAGTTGTAACAATGATTTACTTAATATTTATGACTATAATGATATTATTGAAAAATATAGACAATATTAAGGAATTATCAATAACTTACGTTTTAACTTTTAAAAAGAAGAAACGATTATAGAATATGAAAATTTATCTACTCCCCTTAAAACTACCTTTTTTTAGAAGAATTAAAAGACTTCTTGGCTTCTTTAGTAGATGAAATATTTTCATATTACTTTAAAAAAATATTTTTGGTATTATTAGTGAAACTAACGATTTTAATATTATGAATAGGATAGATAATATCCAACGAATACAATGTACCCGTACACTAAAAAGTTGATGAACTTTTTTTATTAAAATTAATTTCATAAAAAAACGATTGAATTATGATGCAACATGAAAAAGATAACGTGAAATTAGACTTGCTTAATGAAATGATTAATATCCAACAAGATTTCATTTCTAAGCTTACTCAATATACTGACACAAAATAATCACAGCATTTTATGATGCTATACCTTTTTCCTTTTTACCATAGGGGTGGTAATGAAAGGGAAATACAAAATGGCAACAATTACAACATATACAACAACAAAAGGTACGTTTTTTTAAAGTGAAAGGTTATCTAGGTATAGACCCAATAACTGGTAAACAAGTCAATATTGAGAAAAGAGGGTTTGAAACTAAGAAAGAGGCTAAGCTATACTTAAGCACTGCCCTACAAGACTTAAAATGATAACTCATACAGCAAAAACTTAAAGAATTTAACTTTCAAAGAGGTTTATGAAGAATGGCTAGAAACGTATGGGAACACTGTAAAAGAAAGCACACTACATAAGACTAAGGTAATTTTTTTAGAGACCATATTTTTACCAAAGTTTGGCAAATGTAGAATAAATATGATTGAGGCTAAGACTATACAGAAACAAGCCTTTGACTGGAATAAACACTATAAGAATTACAAAAAGTTTATTAATTACACTTTCTCTGTTTTTCTCTTATGCTTTGAGAATGGGCTATATTAATAGCAATCCTAAAGATAAATTTACGATGCCAAAGAAAAAAAGCAAGAAATGAAAGATGAGGCTTTTAAAATTTTTATACTAAAGAGGAATTACTCGTTCTATTTGATTACCTGGAAAAGGACACTAGTACAGAATGGGTTACATTGTTCCGTTTACTAGCCTTCACAGGAATTAGACGTGGTGAATGTTTAGCACTTACATGGAACGATATTGATTTTTATTAATAATACTCTTACTATCAATAAAAACTATTTCAGTAGGACACAATAACAAACAGATTATACAAGACCCTAAGACGTTCAATAGCCACCGTACTATCTCATTAGACGTTGTTACTATTCAGATGCTAAGAAGATGGAAGGTAGAACAAGCTAGCATGCTGTTAAAGTTTGGGCATAACTCAATGAATAAAAAAATCAGCTACTCTTTTTCTACAGCATCTAAAAAAATACTATGTATTCATTAAGTAAACCACGTACTATACTTAAAAAAAGATTTGTGATAAGCATGATTTTAAATTCATTCCTATTCACGGCTTTTAGACACACACACACTAGCTTACTACTTGAAAGTGGTGTTTCTAGTGAGTCTGCTAGAGACCGTTTAGGACATTCAGATATTCAAACTACAATCAATATCTATACTCACCTTACTCAAAAAAAGCTAAGGACAATACTGCTTCACAATTCGCAAAAATACATGGGCATCTAAAGACTTTTCTAAAAGAGATTGTAGTTTTTTTAGAGTGTTAACCTATGTAAAAAAACCTTGATATAACGCCATTTTTGATAGATATATTGTAATTTTTTTATGCCCCCTGTAGGGGCATCTAAATCAACAGGAAAGAAAGCCTTGATTTACAAGGGCTTTTTTGCTTGTCTATAACTGATTTACCCCATCATTTGTCCCCACTTTTTAAATCTATCTTTTCTTTTTTTGAATCAAATTACATCTTAACAAATAGTGTAAAAGCCCAGTTTACTTTTTGCTTTGATGCCATACAATATTTTTCATGTAGAGAAGACAAATTTTATCTTCTCTTTTTATTTTTCAAAAATAATAAAAAAACTGATTTTTCTTTTTCATGAAATCAGACTGAAACTTCCAAATTTTTCCATTTTGTTTATTGATATTTCCTCTAAAAAGGTGTATAATAGTTTTTTTTATTATCAAACTATACTATATATACAGGATGGGTATTGAAATGAAATTTTTCTAATCGTTTATCGCTATTCCTTGCAGGAGTTATTTTTGTCCTTTTAGCACTCTTTCTATTTACAGACCCAGTAGCTAATCTTGTTGCTTACAGCTGGTGGATTGCATTTGGTTTACTGGTTGCTTCTATAGCAGCTATTTTAGGCTATTTCTCTGTACCAAAAAGAGCTTCGCTCACCAGCTCATCTTTTTCCAAGGGATTGTTAATCTTCTCTTAGCTCTTTACCTCGTTGCCTATGGCTTTGTGACGCTGCCAGTTGTCATTCCAACTATTTTAGGAATTTGGTTAATTGTAGAAGCCATTATAGTTTTCTTTAAAGGCAATCGTCTGGGATTGATTTTCCCTATTATTGGCAACCATATCATGTGGATAGCGTTGCTTGCATTTTTACTAGGTCTAGTGATTTTGTTCAATCCAGTAGCTACAAGTGTCTTTGTCGTTTATGTCGTTGCCTTTGCATTTTTAATTGTTGGTTTCACCTATATCCTTGATGCCTTTCGTAAATAATCTAGCTGCCATTTTGGGCATATTAAAATAGCTGGGAAGTTACATTCTCAGCTTTTTCTGTTGCCTCCTTAGCTCAGTTGGTAGAGCAGTAGACTCTTAAGCTATGGGGCGCAGGTTCGAGCCCTGCAGGGGGCACATCTAAATCAACAGAAATAAGCCTTGAAACCAAGGCTTTTTTTAACGTCTAATAGCTTTTTGTAGAAAAGTATTTAAAAATAAAAGAGAAGAGAATCTCTCACTCTCTTCTCAGTATATCTTATTAAATTTAGTTTTTTTCTTAATCTAGCTGATTTTTTCCTTTGCAACGACAAATTCTTTAACCAATCGATAGATAACAGCAAATACGGGGGTAAAGAATATCATTCCCAAGTAGTCCGAAAAGATTCCCTCCAATACTAGCAGCCGCAAGCGTGAAAATAGCTGGCAAACCAATAGACTGACCTACAACTCTAGGATAAATAAGGTTTCCTTCAATCAGCTGTATAACTTGATATAGAAGAAGAGAAAGTAAGGCTTGAGTAGGACTCACTGTGAAGATAAAAATCGCTCCCACAACACAAGCAATCATAGGCCCTACATAAGGAATGAACGATAGCACTCCTGCAAAGATACCTGTCATTACTCCATAGGGTATCCCAAACACGCTGTAACCAACCGCTATCATAACTCCTATGATAACTGCTTCAATCAGCTGACTCATCAAAAATTGGTCATAAGTCTCTAGTGCTACTTGTCCAATGTAAGTCAACTTTATCACCACCTTCTCTGGAAGAAAAACTTTTAGAAGTCGACTCGTCATCGCTGCCAAATGTTCCTTACTGGATAAAAATAAAAAGGTGAAGACTATAATCAAAAAGGCATTCATCAAACTTGAAAAAATATTGCCGATATTACTAGTCAGACCTGATAAAAAACCTATCAAAGCTTGGCTAATAGAACTAGATTGTCCCTGTATGCCTGATACGATAGTTGACAACATGTCTTTGGTTACAAATTCCGAGCTGCCTAGAAATTTCCCAAGTTGAGTAAGGACTGTTGAAAGGACTGTTCCCAGCTGACTAATAGTCTGAGCTAGGGTTGGCAGCACCAAAACCAAAAGAGCAATCACGATTAAGATAAGAGCTAGGAAAACAAGTACCATGGCAATCGGACGACGCAACTCTGCCTTTACCTTCAATTTAACTAAGTACTGTTCAATTTTTTTCATAGGAACATTAAGCACAAAAGCAATAACAGCACCATAAATCAAGGTTGATATTACATCAAAGAGAGAGATTGCTCCTGATATAAAGCTCGATGCATTCAGAATTACAAGAGCAACCAGCCCTATAAAAAGTATTAACGGGGTGTATTTTTTTACTAAGTTCATAAATTCTCCTTAATAAACATGTTTAGATACGACTATACTATTTGGTTTTTCAAACTCTCGATTAAGGTAGGCTTGGTAAGTTCCTGGAGCGATAAATCCTTTGGGTGAGAGGATATCGGTGCCAGCCTGACCGACTATGGTATCAGCCAAGAGCACACAGTTTGTAGATAAGACAAAGTAGGATTTAAACTTAGATTTGATAAATTTATAAAGTTCCCCATCTGTCTCATGTCTGATTTTATAAGCGTAGGTGTAGTCTTCCTTACCATCACCTGTCATGATTTTATCTGCACTTGGCTCCCATGGAATCGTCAGTTGTTTCAATTCAGCCAACTTTTTCTGAACTGCTTTTTCCATTTCAGGCGTCAAATCTATCCCATAACCAAAAAGCGTTTTTTGACTCTCACGTTTACATAGGTCAATGTACTTGTCACGATCACAGAAATATAAGACACCATCTCCTACCATGCCAAATAAGGTCTCAGAAGACGGATCATAGTTGCCATAAGAAATAACACGGCCTTGATAGCAGATATCCACATGACCAATTGCCGAAAACAGAGAGGTCTCAGCTGTATGAACAAAAATTTCAAGCTCCGCTGTCTTACCAGACTTCACTATTCCAAGATGGATATCTTCTTCCTCATCAGCATTTTCCAGCATAAATTTGTTAACTTTTGCTAAAGTTCTTGCAGGGATGAGAGCGGCTAGGACAATAGGTAAGCTAATTCTAATACGACGTTTGAGATGGTTTTTCCCAATTTCCCCTTCAAACAAGAAACCATCACGGATATTGGACAGACCATAAAGGAAAAAATAAGCCCCTAATACAAAGAGTTGAAAGACAGAATTTCCTGTAGAGGACAAAAGACTAGTCCCACCAAGAAAAACTAGTACGAGTCCATCTAGTAAGAGACGAAAACGAGGTCGAATATTATTTTTACGGTAGAGAACATAGGTGACAAGATTAATCGTGGCCCTAAAAATCTGATAAACTCCAATCACAAGAGCCAGAACATAAATCGGCATATCCGTCGCAAGATTAGAACCTAGCAAATATCCCAGCACTAACAATTTAACCAGTGCAACTCCCAAGGTATCCGTTGACTGACTTTTTTTGAAAAACTACGTAATAGCAAATCTACGACCGTTGCTATCCAAGCTAAAAACAGAACCAGGCGAATAACTGTTACTGGCAACCAAGTCCCCGTGACCATCAAGATGAGACCTAGCAGAACAAACAAGAACCCCTGAGCAAGTAATTTCTTACCTGTCAGACCTAAAGATAGAATTTTTCGCCATATAAAAAAACCTTTCAACAATAAAAATTAAACACTCCGATTAAACTGACTAGTAAATAGCCAACACTACAAACAGCCTGTGCCAGCAACATATGGTGACTAGAAATGACTGTAGTAATGTCACCATCTTGTCTTATGCACTTCTAAAATTTGTTATATTGATTAGAAACCAGAGCTTATAAAAACTAGCTAAACTCGAGAGATAGACACAATTGCGACGAAAAAATGTATAACCAATTCAACTTGTTAAGGTAAGAAAGCATTATTTCCAATCTATTAATTATTCATCTATTACCTATTATGACACAATATTCCCTATAGTTCAACTTTTTACTTGTTTTTATATTACACGGACTAAAAAGTTTTCAACAGTTGATTGCATTTGTTTTAATAAGTTTTAACCTTTCTTGGTTAGATAAAAAAAGAACCATACAGTTTAGAATCTGTATGGTTTTTGCCCCACTTTTGTCCCATTTTTAAATCATGACATTGAAAATACCTAAAATCACTTATATTTCAATATTTTTAATTGCTCTCAATATGAAAGTCCTTTCCAAATCCCTGTAGGGGGCATTTTTTTGTATTTTTCTAGTGTTTCCTGGGATTGTAAAACGTTGTTAAATCAACGTTTTTCTATTTTTTTGTTTCGCCGATTTCACGGAACATTTACGGAACACGGAACATTTTTTTGGAACATGGAATAGATACGAAATAAATACTTTTAAAATCAATATTTTTATAATGTGGGAAGTTTTGATTTTTTTAAATTATTTTTTTAAATTACTTGAGTAAATGGGTGTCTAAAGAAAAGTCTAAAGAGATTTTTTTGATAACAATATTAAGAAAAGAAAATAACACCCCTATGGTTAAGATGAAAAAAATGCACCTTGCTTTTTTTGAAGTGAGGTGTTTTTTTATTTTTTTGAACTTAGAGGTTGAGAAGTATCAGAATCCAATGCGACATCTCATAGGAGATGTGCCAGAAATATAGGAGACCCGACAGTCCTGCTTTATTTTTGGCATCTAGTTTTTTTACTAGATGCTTTTTTTATGCTAAAAAAAGCACTTAACAAGTGTTAAGTACTTGGATGAAATTTAGTATTAAAATACACGAGCTATGTGTTTGATTCGTACGTTATCCCCTTTATATTCTTCAATGCCTAAATGGTCTAATATAGCTATGTACAAATCATGAAAAGTCATTTTTTTGCAAAAGTCTCAAATTCATAATCGTCTTTTTAGTATAGATAATTTCTCAGCTTTTTTTCTTCTGGAGTTAAATCACTTTTTAAAACTGTAGCTATTAATTTACATTTTTTTCAATCATTGATAGTTTTTTTCATTGTTCCTTATCTCCTTCCTTTTTTTAAAATTAGAGTTATATTCTTAATTCATTAATCTTTATCTCTAATCATCCCAACTCTATTTTTCTGGAAGATAACAAAAAAATGATGTTTAAGATATAATTTATCAGCCGGGATTTTTAGCTACTAAAGTAATAAAACTACTCTCATGTGTATTTTTCATCAAACCATTGATCAATGATTCCCATAATTTTTATTAGCAATTCCACGTCTCTGAAACTTTTTTTATCCACCATAATATCAGACACGACAAAGGTAATTCCTCCATCACCTACGACTCTTCCTAGTCCAATAAGTTCATTATCCTCATATACAGAAACAGCGAAAAAGTGTCCCCTCAAGTGCCTTTTTTTAACTTCAGAATTTGGTTTAGTACTATTCATCCCTGAGTTAACTCTCAATTTGTTATAAGCTTCAACACTTGGTGCTTTATGAATAAATTCCATACTAGTAATTCCTCCAATCTCTTCTATACTCTAATTATATCACTTAAAGGCACTCTATAAATTTTATAAAAGCTATTCTATCCAAACTTGCTTTTAGGTTGTTTTGATATTTTGGGCATAGACTTTATCTATAAAAAAATCATGACCAGCCAATTAAAAACTGATCATGATTGTTGAGTATCTGTAACTACTGGAAAACAAACGTCCACGAAATAGACTTTTTAGAAGTCGCTCTTTACCATTAGGCTGAGAGATAAAAAAATCTTCCTTAACTACCTCTACACTCCTAATTCAGCCACAACTTCTTCCACATCAAACAACTCTAGCGTACCATTTATTTTTTTCTTTTTCATATTCAGCAATTATGTTTTAACTCATGCTCTAATTCAATCTTTTTCCAATAAAAGCTCGTTTAAATAAAAGTGGACAAATCTACTCCTGTAAATTCAGCGTAATTTTTTTGAAGAGTTGTTCCTCTTCTTCACTCAGATGTATCGATACTATCATTCTGTCTATCCCTCGCTTCCACTGAGTCTATAGTTTCCACCCATATTTTCTAATCTTACAAGTCGTCTTCACTTTCACGATACTCAACATGCAATTCGTCCTTATACTCTTCACAAATCGTTTGATAATCGTATTCAGATAAGCTTGCAATAAATAAGTCATAGTCTAAATTTAACTGATCTGCTTCAAAGCTTTCTTTCCAAATTTCAAATTCTCTTTCAAATGGTAATGTGCTCTTCCATTCATCTTCTTCTGAGAAGCAATGTTCTGAAATAAAAATGTGCTAATGCTTTGTAAGAGTCAAAATAGTAATAATCCTTCTCCATTGGTAGTGCTACTTCTAATGATTCATTTCCTTGTTTTTACTTGATTACGATGTACATATAACTGACTCATATTAAATCCCTCTTTTTTTCTTATATTCTCTTACACTTCAAACTATATACGAAATACCTATTTCCAGCAATCAAAAATCCTTTATTCTGCTTGTCGAGTCTATCTCAAACAAACAAAAAAACTCAACGAACCCCGCTCTACAGGAACTCGTTGAGTTTTAAATTTTACAATGATTCATCTCCTATCGGTAATAAAAATTTCAAATATGCTTCCTTTTTCCTAGTTCACTTTCTACTGAAATTTCTCCTTGTAGACGATGCACAATAGATTGAACAATCGCAAGTCCTAATCCATTTCCTTCTTGAACATGAGACTGTTCTACTTGGTAAAATTGTTCAAAAGATATGTCGTTGTGCTTCAGACGAGAGTCCAATCCCCTTATCTTCTATTTGAACCTTTATGTGCTCGTTTTTCTTCAAGAATCGTAATAATTAATTCTACCGTATCTCCAGAATATTTAATAGCATTATCAATTAAATTTGTCCAAACTTGCATCATCAAGTCTGCATCCGTTTGACAATAGACAGGCTTGCTTGAAAAAGTTAGGTGAATGTCTTTCTCTTTCCATTTTTTTCTGTCATCAAAATAACTGCATGTCGAATTTGTTCATCCAATTGTACTCTTGTTTTCTGTGGCAAAAAAGTCTTTTTTCCATTTTTGGTAAGTGTTACAATATCATCACATAAACGGCTCAATCTCATACTTTCCGATTGTAAAAATATGCGTTAAATCCCTTCTTGTAGCTTCATCCAATTTTTTTCATCTGCTAATAAATCACTCACTCCGACTAATGCTGCAATGGGAGTTTTTTTAATTCATGGGAGAAATTGGCTATAAAATCAGCACGGTGTTGGCTACTCTTCTTTAAATCTTCAGCCATCTGATTGACATTTTGAGCTAATTGGTCAATTTCATTATGATATTTTTGCAGTATCTTTTGGATATTTTTCTACGATGGATTTTTATGATTATAATTCCCCTTAGAAATTGCTTTAACTGATTCATTCAAATCAGAAATGGGACGTGTTAAATGAACGGATCCCCACCACATCACTAAACTTCCAATCACAATAATCGTGCCACTAAAAAAATCAATAACCAAATTGTTAAACTTGTTTCAATTTTTTTAAAAAGATTTTTTTAGGAAAAAAATATGACTGCTACTCCAATCAAACTTATCGCTATCAATATCCTAAAAAAATAAGCGGAGAAAAATATTTCCGAAGTGAAAATTGAATTTCTTTTTGTTTATCCATGTTTCATTGTTCCTTTATAGCCTAATCCTCTAACGGTTACAATATCAAAATCTTCATTTCCTTTAAGTTTTTTTGACGAAGTCTTTTAATACAAGCATCGATTAAACGTTCATCATAATCTTCTTCCATTCCCCATATATCATCTAACAAATCTAATCGTGTAAAGATTTTTTTCTGGATAACTTAATAATTTATATAACAAGAAAAAAATTCTTTTTGGGGGAATTTGTAGTTGTTCTCCTGTTGTTAACTCCGTCATTGTTAAGGCATTGTAATCTAATCGAGTGTGAGTAAAAGTCAGCACTTTTTCTGCTTCAAGTTGAGATCTTCTCAGTAATGCTTTCACTCTTAAAACGAGCTCTTCTAACCGTAGAGGCTTCACCATATAATCATCCACCCCTAATTTAAAAAGCTGCTTCTAGCGATTCTAATTGAGATTTTTGCTGTTATCATTAAAATAGGCAATGTATGCTTCGTTTCTCGCAATGTTTGAACGAATTCATAGCCATCCATTTCAGGCATCATAATATCTGAAATGACTAAATCAATCTGTTGTTTCTCCATCAAATTCAAAGCTTCTTGTCCATTTTGAGCAGTATAGACAGAGTAATTCTCTTGCTTTAATTTTGTAGAAATCATTGTTTTTAATCGCAAAATCATCTTCACAAACTAATATACTAAACATAGTTCCTCCTTATTAGGAACATTATAGCATATTTCTTACAGGCGAACTAAACTTCCTTTTTTTAACTCATAGACAGTGTCCACATATTCTAATACTGAACGGTCGTGAGTAACCATAATGGCACTCTTTTTGTTTTTTTCTTTTACTTCTCTTTGAATTAATTGAGCAATTTCCTGTGCTTTTTTTCCGGATCCAAACTTGCCGTTGGTTCATCTGCTAAAAATTAATTGAGGATTTCCGATAAATGCTCGTGCAATGGCAACTCTTTGTTTTTTTGCCCACCAGAAATTTGATTTGGGTATAAATGATAACAACCTTCTACCCCTAATTCTTTTTAATAATGTTTGAACTTCTTCTTTACGTTTCGCAGAATCTTTTTGTCCTTTTTAATTTTGAAACTTCTTCTAATTGATCTCCAACTGCCATATAAGATAATAATTGATGATCTTGGAAAATAAACCCTAATAATTCTAGACGTTTTTTTAGTCCATTCGCTTTGCGTTACATTCGTTAAGTTTTTGATCTGCAATACGAATTTCTCCTGAATCAGAAGACAATAATAATCCAGCAATCGATAAGAAGGTTGACTTTCCTGAACCTGAAGGCCCTACAATCGCAATAAATTCCCCTTTATTCACGGTTAAATTCAAATCATGAAGAATTTCTCTTTTTTGCATTCCGTCCATAAATGATTTTTGTAATATTTTTTTAATTCAATAACTGACATGTTATTCACCCTTTCCACCAATGACTTCAATTGGATCTACTTGTTTAATTTTTTTAAAATCGATAACGCTCCACATAGAACAGAGATAAGAATAAAGCTCAATGCAATCGTAACATTTCCTTGTAAGGTCATATAAAACGGCATCGCACTTGGAAGAACTAATGCCATTGCATAGGCTAATAACAATCCTATTCCGACTCCAGTCACTGATAAAATACTAATTTGAGATAATTGAATGGCTGTAATTTTTTTCATTGACATTCCAATCGCTTTTAACACACCAAATTGTTGTAATTTTTTTGCAATGTTAAAATGTAGAAAAAAATACTCCTAAAATAGCTGAAGACGCTACTAGTAATACCCATGTAATCATCGTTAATGTCATATTTTTCAGCTGTATATCCAGGGATTTTTCTTAATTAATTGTTTTTGGTTGAAGTACCATTAACTGATTAGACAATTTATCAGCATCCACCGCTTGACTCGTTACAATCGTTTGTGGTTTCCAAGTATAATTTGGATCATTTTTTTGACGCATTGCTTCATATGTTTCTGCAGTGACAAATGCAATGGAACTATGTCCATATTTAGCATTTTTTTGCAAAAAGCTACAACTGTTAAACTTTCTTTTGACGCTTTATCTTGAATGGTATCTCCTACTGCAATGCCTTTTTTTCTTTATACGATTCATCTAATACCACTTCTTGATTTCCTAATTTTTTTCTAATGAGTAATCCATTGTTTCAACTTTGTTAGATACTTGATTTAAATGATTCACGGCAAAAAAATGTCACATCTTGAGTGCTGTCTTCATTTTTCTTTTTGATAGAGAAGAACGTTGAATGACTAAGCCAAACGATTCTTCTAATTTTAATGCTTCAATTTCTGTTAAACTTTGACTTGTAAAATTTGAAAAAAAGGAATCACTCCTTCTGAATCTTTTTGAAAGAATATATTGTACTTCACCAAAGTTTTTCAATTTGTGCAGTAATTGTTCTTCCTAATCCATTTGTTAATCCAGATAAAAAAATGACCATAAACATCATAATGACAATCAGTACCTCGATTAAAAATAAATTTTTTTAGGTTGATATTTAATTTCATTCCATGCTATTTTTCATGTAAATTTCTCCTTTATTCTCAATTGATGTATTTACTATAAGAGAGAAATATGACCTGAATATGACATTGAGTCATTGAGACAAAAAAAATGGAATAAGAATTTCGACTTCTTATTCCATCATTTTTCGTATTATTTTGTTAAATTCCAAAAACTAATTCTGAGACCTTCATTTACTTTTTTTCCATAAAGGCATCATCGACTTCTGTTATTTTTTTCAATTAATCGAACTTTATCAATAGTGCGTACTTGCTCTAATAACACAGTAGATTCCTTACTAAATTGAAATTCATCTTTTTGAATTTCAATATGGGTTAGTAAATTTGCTTTTTTTCATGTTTTTGCTGTTATCGCAGCAACAATCACTGTTGTACTAAAAATGATTCCCAACATCATTTTTGAACAATTAGAACAGGGACGTTTCCCCCTGTTCACTTCCTACTACAGGAGATAAGTCCGCTAAATATACTTCTCCTCTTTTTACCATCTATCCTTCTCCTAATCATGATTTATAAATTCTTGGTACACGATCACTAATTAAACAAAGTGATTCATATGAAATAGTGTGGCTTCTATGAGACAATTCTTCTGCCGTAATACGTTCATTACCTTCTTTTCCTATTAGCGTTACCTTAGTTCCCACTGGCATTTCATAAGGAAGACGAATCATACATTGATCCATACATACTCGACCAACTATTGGACATCTTACTCCTGAAAACAATTACTTCACCAGGAGCATACGCACGAAGATAGCCATCTGCATATCCTACTGGTAATGTAGCAATCCATTCATCCTCACTACAAGTATACGTAGCACCATAGCTAATCGTATCCCCTGCGTGTAGTTGTTTTTACATAAACAATCTCCGTTTCCCAAGTTAATGCTTCTTCTAATTGTAATGTATCTGGAAGTCTTAACCCTCCATTAGAAGGATTTAATCCATACAAGCCAATTCCCCAGCGAATAACATTAGTTGTTAATCCTTCATGCCAAATAGCTGCAGCTGAATTCGAACAATGAACATAAGTTGGGCGATGTTCTAAAAGCTTCAACACACTCATTAAATCGTGCTAATTGATGTTCAAATTGACTCGTATCTGCTTCATCAGCAGTCGCAAAATGAGTAAAGATACCTTCAAAAACAAATTGAGAATCATGTTCTCTTAGAAATTGTTCCACAACTTGAACTTGTTCTGGTGTTCGAACTCCAATTCTACCCATCCCTGTATCAATCGCTAAATGAACAATGAGTTTCTTTCCATCTGGAATTAGAGTCTGAGCTTTTTTTCTAACCAATCTAAGGAACTAACCGTTGTCGAAATACGATACTCACATAGAATTGGCACATCTTCTAATCGACTAATTCCTAAAATCAGAATAGGTTCTTGGAACCCTTCTTTTCTTAATTGGATAGCTTCATCTAATAATGCCACGCAAAATCCCGCAACTCCTTCTTCACGAGCTGCTTTAGCGACTTCTATCATTCCATGCCCATAAGCATTTGCCTTTACTACTGCAAAAAAATATCTGTATTTGGATAATGTTTTTTTACAGCTTTAATATTTTGTTGAATCGCATTTAAATTAATAGTTACACGTGTATTCCTATGAATCGCAGGAAACATATCTTCACTTTCTTTCTTCTATATTTGAGGGAGTCTCTTCTAAAAATAACGACAGCGTACGCATCATGGTTTGTATGCGTAATACTCACATGTCTTTGATAAGGGTGCGGAGCTGTTAATAAGGGTTGTCCATTTTTCAGCATTAAGAATTTCAATATCTTGAAAAAGAAACAGCTTTTTCCTATTCCAGTTCCTAAGGCTTTAGAATACGCTTCTTTGGCTGCAAATCTTCCTGCTAAATATTCTACTTTTCTTTTTGATTCCTAAAGTTTCATACACAGCATATTCCTTTGGAGTTAACACTCGTTGAATGAAGGAGGAATCTTGTACTACAATTTTTTTCAATTCTTGATAATTCAATTGCATCCATTCCAACACCAATAATCGCCATTTCAATACTCCCTTTAAAAAAACATAATGTATCTCTTATTATATCAAATGAAATCGCATTTGTCAGAATTTTTTTACTAATCTTTAGTAAATTTCTCCACTAAAAAAAGACGACCGAAGTCGTCTTCTTATTGATTATTTTTTTGACGGATTGTAAATCCTTTGTCAGATTTCTTTTTTTATGATTTCTACGGCGAGAATCTTTACTCTTATATCCACGAGTATATTCTTCATCTAACCCACGACCACGGCGGTCTTCTTTACGTTTGAAGCTTCCTTTACCATTACGTCCACGATTATCTTTACGGTCACTACGGTTTGTAGTTTCCACGGCTATTGCCACGTTTACGGCTTGGTAATGGACGTTCTGGAGTAATTTTAACAGGAATTTCTGTTGGGTCTTTAATCATTCCACTCACTAATAATGCTGCTAATTCATCTGCTTCATATTCATCTAATAAGTACGAAAATAGCTTCTTTGAAGCGACGAGTATCTACTGATTTCATTTTTTTCATCAATTTGCTCAATGGCAGATTTCATTTGTCCTTCTAATGCTTCCATTTGAGTTGGTGGACGTAATGCTGTCATTCTCTTACGAGTTAAATCTTCAATGACACGTAAGTAATCCATTTCATTTGGTGTTACAAAAGTAACGGACATTCCTTCTTGTCCCGCACGTCCTGTACGTCCAATACGGTGAACATAACTTTCTGGATCTTGTGGAATATCATAGTTATAAACATGCGTTACACCTGAAATATCTAATCCACGTGCAGCTACGTCTGTTGCTACTAAAATATCTAAATGATTATTTTTTTAAAATCACGTAAAACGCTCATACGTTTTTTTGTTGACTTAAATCTCCATGAATTCCTTCTGCACGATAACCACGCATTTCAAGTCCACGTGCTAATTCATCAACACGACGTTTTGTACGACCGAATACAATCGTTAATTCCGGTGTTTGAACGTCTAATAAAGCGAGTCATAATATCAAATTTTTTTCGAAAATCTTTACATTTTACAAAATATTGATCAATTAATGTCGCTGTCATCTCACTTGATTTAATACGAACATGTTCAGGTTCTTTCATAAACTGAACTCCAATTCGTTTAATATCATCTGGCATTGTAGCAGAGAATAATAACGTTTGGCGGTTTTCTGGAACTAATTTAATAATTGATTCGATATCATCTAAAAATCCCATGTTTAACATTTCATCCGCTTCATCTAATACTAATGTTTCAATATTATCTAAGCGAAGTGTTTTTTTCTAGAAATGTGGTCTAATAAACGTCCAGGTGTTCCTACTACGATATGTGGTTGATCTTTTTAATTGGCGAATTTGACGACCAATATCTGCTCCACCATAAACAGCTTGTACATGAATTTTTTTATCTTTTCCTAAGCGATATAATTCTTCTTGTGTTTGAATCGCTAACTCACGTGTTGGAGCAATGACTAATCCTTGTACTTTACGATTACGAAGATTAATTTTTTTGAAGCATTGGTAATCCAAAAAGAAGCTGTTTTTCCCTGTACCTGTTTGCGCTTGACCAATCACGTCTTTACCTGCTAAGGCTAATGGAATTGTTTGTGACTGGATCGGTGTTGCTTCCTCAAAACCCCATTTTTTTCAATTGATTCTAATAAGGCTGAATCTAAGCCTAATTCATTAAATTTCATATTTTTCCTCCTTGTACTGCTGAAGAGAAGCACACGAGGTATTTTACCTTCACAATAAAAAGTCTGGAACAGCAAAGAGCTCCAGACTTCTGAACATTACGAGATTATACAATATTACTTGTTCAATCTTCATGATATATATCATTACATTTGTGTAAACTTCTCAACTCTCCAAGTACTATAGCATGTTCAAAGCTAGATTGCAAAAGAAAAGGCCCTTTAAATTTCACAAATGAAATACTGAACAAATAGAAATTAACCTTCTTTTTAAGGCCTCTACGACCGATAACAATCCAGTACCATTACTAGATTTCACTAATACTTGGTCATTTTTGTCGCAAATTCCTCTTCCAACAGTCGGATTAATGCCTGTTTATCATTTTCAACATAATGTAAGTGAGATGCTTCAAAACGAGTTTTTAATGCTTCAAATAAAAGCACTCATTTCTTCCCCATATAAATACACTTCTTGAATGTCCTCTGGGAACATCACTTCAGAAATACTAGCATGTAATGCTTTTGATTGTTCTCCTAATTCACGAATATCTCCTAACACGACAATTTTACGTCCTTTAGTTGCTACTGATGTAAAGGATTGAATGACAGATTTCATCGCAATTGGACTGGCATTATACGCATCATTTAAAATTTTAGAACCACGAATGCCATCCACCCATTGCGTACGATTTTTTTGTTAATTCAAACTGTTGAATCGCTTCAATGGCTTGTTCTAATGATACACCACATTCTAATCCTACTTGAAGGGCAGCTAGCGCATTATTGACATTATAAGCTCCTAATACAGGTAGTTGAACAGAATGTTTGGCAGGTTTCACCAAGTCAAAAAAATAGTATGATCTTCAAATAATTGAATATTTTTCAGCCCTGAATTATACTGCTACTACCTTCTCCGAACGGTAACACCTTAAAGTGTTCTTCTGCCTGCATTTCTTCTAATTCTTGTTCTAATAAAGGTTCATTAGCTGGGAAAAATAATACTACCTTTTTCATGTAATCCTTTTAAGATTTCTAATTTTGCTTTCGCAATTCCTTGACGGCTGCCTAAATTTTTCCATATGAGATTCCCCAATTAAAGTAATGACCGCTACCGAAGGTTTTGCTAGTTTGCTTAAAAACTCAATTTCACCAAAAATCACTCATGCCCATTTCTAATACTAATTGTTCTGTATCTTCTGGCATATCTAAAAATGGTTTGAGGCAATCCAATATCATTATTAAAAATTCCCTTGTGTTTTTATAAACATGATAACGACTAGCAAGTACCGCAGCTGTCATATCTTTTTGTTGTTGTTTTTTTCCAGAACTCCCTGTAATGCCGATAACATTTGGTTGAACTTTTTCTAAATACCACTTCGCTAATTCTTGGAAAGCTTCTAGTGGATCATCTACCCAAATCGCACAAATCCCTTCTGGTGGAGTTTGATCTTGTCGTCCCCAAAAATACAGCTTTTTGCGCCTTTTTTTCTATCGCTTGTTGGATATAATCATGTCCATCTGTTTGTCCTTTCAAAGGAATAAATAGACTATTTTGAGTTAATTTTCTTGTATCAAATGAAACTGATTCAATACTATCAAAACGATAATCTGTTTGATAATCAATTGCTTTAACAGCTTTTTACAATTTGTGCCACTGTTCCGATTGCCATGTTTTTTTACTTCCTCTCTCACAAAAAAAGCGCCTCGGTGAGGCGCCTTTTTTTATGCATTTTTGTCGATCTTTATAACGTTTTTAAAAGCTAATTGAATTAATTCATTCACTAAATCTTTGTAAGAAATCCCTGTTTTTCTCCCATAGAAGTGGATACATACTAAATTGAGTAAATCCTGGTAAAGTATTTACTTCATTAATGTAAATATCATTTGTTTCTGTTAAGAAGAAATCACATCTTGTTAATCCACTACCATCAATGGCACGGAATGCTTTTTGCAGAATATTTTCTTACTTTTTGCAGAAACTTCATCAGAAATTTGCGCTGGAATTTCTAATGTAACGGTATTGTTAATATTTTTTTCATTGTAGTCATAAAAACCACTAGTCTTAACAATTTCTCCTACAACTGAAGTGTTCGCTTCGTCATTTCCTAGAACCGCACATTCAATTTCTCTTGCTTCAATCCCTTGCTCTACGACAATTCTACGGTCATATTTCAAGGCTTCCATAATTGCGGTCGTTAGTTCTTCACGATTTTTCCGCTTTTTGAAATACCTACACTTGATCCCATATTAGCTGGTTTAACAAATACTGGGTAAATTAATGTTCCTTCAATTTTATTATAAATACTTTCAGGATTTTTGTTTCCATTGAGTTTTTATTAAATGGAACATATGGTAATTGTGGTAATCCTGCTTGTTGGAATAATTGTTTACTTGTAATTTTATCCATTCCACAAGCACTTGCCAATACTCCACAACCGACATAAGGAACATCCATCATTTCAAATAATCCTTGAATCGTTCCATCTTCCCCATTTGGTCCATGTAAAACAGGGAAAAACAACACATTCCTCTTCTTTTTAAATCATATGGAGTTACAAGTACACCTGTCGAAACTTCTCCTTCACTTGTCGCAAAGTGAGCTTCTTGACTTGCTTCTAATCTTAATGCTTCAGAAAAAAAGCTACAGGACCAGTTAATGGTTCCCCTTTAAGCCATTCTCCTTTTTCGATTAATATAGACTGGTTGAACCTCATAATAATCAAAAATAGATTTCTTTAATAATTGAAAAAAAGCCGTTAAAATTGAAATATCATGTTCAGCACTTTTGCCGCCATAAACGACTATAATTTTTCATAAACAATCCTCCAACTAGAACTATCTCTTCTAGATACTTCTTTCATAGTTCATACACTAGTATATCAAATGCACTATAAACTGACAAGGTACTCACATTTTGCCAAAACACCTTCAGAAAATATAAAAAGAGCCAAGAGAACTTGACTCTTTAACAGATTTACGATTATTCCTTGGCTGGTCGGTGTATCTAGCATCTCAGGGCTCAAAGAATAATAGTATTGAACAACTTATTTTTGTTCATTTCAACTTTTTCAGGCAATGCTTCCTTAGAAATACCCCTCTTCTTTTAAAGAGCAGTATGAATGATCCCCCACAATAAAAATGATCTAACAATTCAATTCCCATCATTTCTCCACATTCCGATAATCGTCTTGTAAAAGTCAATATCCGCTTGAGACGGAGTAACATTTCCACTTGGATGATTATGTCCAATAATAATTCTTGCTGCAGAAAAAAACGAACCGCTTCTCTAAAAAAATTTCTCTTGGATGAACGACTGCTTGATTGAGTCCACCACGAAAAAAATAATTTTTTTCTTAATGACTTCATTTTTTTCGAATTTAAAAAAATAATGCAATTAAATGTTCTTGATACAAATCTTTTAATTCTTCCATAATACATTCTCCCGCTTTTTTTGTGAGCTTGTAATATGTCCTAATTTTGTTTGCTTTGCTGTTCCTAATCGAATGCCCAATTCCATTGCAGCTTTTTAATTCAATGGCTTTTTGTTCGTCCAATTCCATGAATCGCCATTAATTCTTCCACTGTTGCCATTTTTCAATGTAAATAAATCTTCAAATGTATTTAATACGACTTTTTGCTAATTGTAGTACATTTAACTCTCTAGAGCCTGTTCGAAGCAAAATTGCTAATAATTCATAAGTTTCTAGACTTTTGGCTCCTAATTTTTTTCTAATCGTTCTCTTGGCATTGACTCCAAAGGTAATTCTAATAATTGTTGATTCATTTCCATTTTATTGCCTCCTCTTTCATATAATACTTTCACTTATATATACGCAAAAATTGGCAAAAAAAAATTTTTATTTTTACGAAAAATTTTTCTTATAAAAAGAAATAAAATAGAGAGAACCTGTAATCCAAAGGGTTTCCTTACTAGTAGCTTGTGTGACATATTCCTCGATGAAATGGATATGCATCCTCTACAAATTCAATCTCACCAGTAGGATAATCTGTTTTTCCAATGGCACCTGCATACTCAAATGTTGTTACTACTAAACGAGCTTCCGGGTAACTCTTTTCGTAAATAATCAACCATTTCTTTATAGTGTTTTTCTTTTTTTAAAGCAGAAAAATAAAATCGTCTGTTGATCTCCATCTTCTCCATATTGTTTTCACCGTTTCAACGAATCGTTTTTAATGCATGAACATTATGCGCTCCATCTAATATTATTGTTGGTCTTTGCTGTACAACTTCCATTCTTCCCTAGCCAAATGACCGTTTGAAAAACTTTCTTGAATGGCAGACTCACGAACTGGAAATTGGAAGTTTCTTTTCAAATCGTAAAAAGCATTCCAACGCTACTGCAGCATTTTTCTAATTGATACTTTCCTTTTCAAATTTAAACGTGGAATGTGAATTTGAGTATCTGCATTTGTAAAAAAATAAACCCATCTTCAACCAGTTCAATTTTAAATTCTCGTTCGAAACGTGATGGAGATCACAGTTATAAGCTTTTTCCGACTACTTCAGCTACTTGTAGTGCTTCTGTTGGTAAATTTCCTAATATGACTGCTTGGTTTTTGTTTGAAAAATTCCCCGTTTTTTTGAATGGCAATTTCTTCAAGCGTATTTCCTAACATTTCTTCATGATCCATCCCAATTGATGTAATCACACTCATCGTTGAATGGACAATATTCGTTGTATCTAATAATCCACCAATTCCCTACTTCTAATAAAGCGACTTCTACTTTTTTTCTAGAAAAAAATAGACTAACGCCATAGCCGTCATGATTTCAAAGAAACTTAATGGTTCATATTCGTCTATCAATGTTGCTTCTGCTTGTTGAACGAGATTTCCAACGATTTCAAAATTCTTCTTCTGACATTACGTTACCATTCATTAAAAAAACCGATCCGTATAATCGATTAAATGAGGGGAAACAAATGCTCCTACCCTTTGCCCATGATGAACAAATAAGCATGATAGCATCGCAATCGTAGAACCTTTTCCATTTGTTCCCGTTACATGAATAATCGGATAATCTTCCTGAGGATTTTCCAAGAAGAGACATGACTGCTCTCATTCTTTCTAATCCGTATTTTTCGTTTATATTTCATTCGATCTAATATCCACTCTCTTACTGTTTGCATGAACTCCCCTTCTTTCATTTTTTCATCATACAAATTCCCTCTTCAACTTGCAAGAAATATTAAACTTTCTACCTCCATCTAAACAAAAAAACAGCTTTTTCTTCTGCCGTGAATGCTCCCATAATTTTACTGCTGATACAACTAGTATCGTTAAACAACTAGATCTAGCTTTCTTATTGACAAGCCAGCTAGGATTTGCTAGAATGTGAATGAACTGAATATAATATTCATTCATAATTGAAGGAGGAAAGGTCAAATTGGACAAAAAAACAAGCTCTAAAAAAAGCGGCTTATGACGTTTTTTTCGAAAAAAAGGTTACAAGGCGACAGGAATTTCAGAAATTGCTAGACAAGCTGGAATGGCAGTAGGCTCTTTTTTATAATTATTACGAGAGTAAAGAAGCCATTTTTCTAGACATCTATATAGGTGAAAAATAACCGTGTTCGCCAAGCTATGATCGAAGAACTAGATTGGGAAATTGATATGATTGATCTTATTAGTCAACTCTTTGCTCAGTCCAGAGCACTCGTTTCTTCCAATAAAATCCTTGCGGAATGGTACAATCCCTGCTATATCAGATGAGTTGCATAGCTACTATTCCTCAGAAGAAGGCAAAGTCGCAAATCCATTTCATAAATTTCTAGTTAAAACTTTTTACAAATCGTATGCAGGCTGAAGGGTATTCTCCAGAAAAGATTCAAGAGATTTTTACAAGTTTACAACCTATTTTTACTACATGGATATGCATATCACGGAAAAAGATTTTTCCAGATATAGGCAAAACTGTCGAAATACTTGCAACCAACTTCATAAAAGGAGTTCTAAAATAAAGAAAATGGTTTTCTTTATTTTTTTAAAAATATGTGAATGAATTTTGTTTTTAGTTCATTCAAAAAAATTAAAAAAACAGGAGTCATAAAAAAATGAAAAGAGGTAAAAAAATGTTTATTATCATTCTATCAACACTTGGGTTACTAGCCCTTATAACTTGGGGTGCCATCGCCTATCTTGGACGAAGTCAGACATTATCAATAAAATCCATCGAAAAAACAGAGGAGATCTGTATTTAATTCATATCACAAAGCCGAGTCATCAAACCTGGAATGCTGGAGCTTATGCTAAGTTTACACTCCCTGATACGACGTCCGCTGCTAGGGAAAAAAACGAAGCTAAGGGAGAACAGACCAGTCGATGGCTAACCATTGCCTCCACACCTGATGAAGATGAAATCCTCATTCTAACGCATAATAGTGGTAGCCACTTTAAAGAAACCTTGACACATTTACCGGCTGAAAGTGAGATTGAGATGAGTTGGCTTGATTCCTCTTTAGCCGTTAAAGATACGAATCAGCCACTAGTTTGCTTTTGCATCTGATGTTGGTATTTCTGCTCTACGTCCCCTTATCAAAGAATGGGCTGGTAAAGCTCCGATTATTCTCAACCATTTTGATAAAGGAGTTACTATTTTTCGATAATGAGATGAAGGAACTCGCTCAAAACACATCGAATTTTTACTTATAAAACTAGCGATGAATTTTCTCAAAGTCAAGCATTTTTTTAAAACGTGCTATTGATGAATACGGCAATCAAGCTAGCTATCTCATCACAGGTCAGCCTGATGATGTAAATGAGATGAAGAATTTTTTTAAAGGAAAATGGCATTGATAATAAAAAAATATCCAAGAAAGCTCGTTTAGAGGTTTGAAATAAAAAGCAATCTGTCTTCTGTATATCTGAATCATTCCGGTTCTATAATTTATAGGGTTGATGGAGAAAATCCACCAACCCTATTTTAGTGTATACAAAAAGGGCTTCACCCCTTATATTAAAGGCGTCCAAACTATTTACTACAACAACTAAAAAAGGAATTAAGCAACCTGACGCTGCTTAATCCCTTCACTAAAAATTGTTTCATCAACCCTATTTGACAAAGAGCACAAAAAAATCCTGCTAGTGATTTCTCACCAACAGGATTTGTCTCTGATTTATCTCAGGGCATCATTATGCTAATGTTTTTTTAAAGTTGCAATACGTTCTAGAACTGCCTGACGTTGGTCAGCGTATTCTTTTTCCTTTTTGCACGTTCTGCTTCTACGACAGCTTCTGGTGCTTTTCGCAACGAATTTTTTTCATTTGATAATTTTTTTCTCTACACGATTTACTTCATCTTGTAGTTTAGCCGCTTCTTTTTTTCTAAACGAGCAATTTCATCATCAATATTGATTAATCCTGCTAATGGTAAGTAAATTTCAGCTCCACTAATAACACTTGTTACAGCATGGCTTGGTGCTTCAACATCTAAACCATATTCGAAATGATTCAGGATTACAGAAACGAGCAATATAGCTTTCATTTTTCTGATAAAATAGCTTGAATATCCGCGCTTGAAGTTTTTAGCAATAATCGCAATTGGTTTCGATAATGGTGTATTCATTTCATTTCTGCTTGTACGAACTGAACGAATAAAGTCCATTAAGAATTCCATTTTTTTCTGCTGCTGCTTCATCCATTTGACTTTCTTGTACAACTGGATATTGAGCAACGACTAATGAATCTCCAATATGAGGAACTGACTGCCAAATTTCTTCTGTTACGAATGGCATAATTGGATGTAATAAACGTAATGTTTGATCTAATACATACACTAAAATGCTACGAGTTGTTAATTTAGCAGCTTCATCATTTCCTGCTAATGTTTCTTTAGACATTTCAATATACCAGTCACAGAAATCATCCCAAATGAAACGATACAATAGACGTCCCGCTTCACCGAATTCAAATTTCTCGAATAATTCTGTTACTTTAGCAATGACTTGATTTAAGCGAGTTAAAATCCATTTGTCTGCTAATGTTTTTTTCACCAGTAATATCTAATTGGTCCACTGTTAAATCGCCAATATTCATTAACGCATAACGGCTAGCATTCCAAATTTTTGTTGATGAAGTTCCATGCCGCATCCATTTTATCAGTTGAATAACGAACGTCTTGTCCAGGTGCTGAACCATTTGCTAAGAACCAACGTAATGCATCTGCTCCGTATTGTTCGATGACTTCCATTGGGTCTACACCATTCCCAAGAGATTTACTCATTTTACGGCCTTGGCTATCACGAATCAATCCGTGAATTAATACATTTTTAAATGGACGTTTACCAGTAAATTCTAATCCTTGGAACATCATACGGCTTACCCAGAATGTTAAAAATATCATAACCTGTTACAAGTGTACTTGTTGGATAGTAACGTTTATAGTCGCTAGCTTCAACATCTGAGCCAACCCATTGTTGAAAAATGGCCATAATGCAGATGAGAACCATGTATCTAATACATCCACATCTTGTGTCCAGTTTTTCAGCATCTTCTGGAGCTTCCATTCCAACATATACTTCACCTGTTTCATTATGATACCATGCTGGAATTTGATGTCCCCACCATAATTGACGAGAAATTACCCAGTCGTGAATGTTTTTCCATCCAACGTAAGTAAGCATCATTAAAACGTGGTGGATAGAAATTAACCGTATTGTCTTCTTCTGCACGTTGCGCTTGAATCGCTTGTTCTGCTAATGGTCCCATTTTAACAAACCATTGTTTTTGATAAACGAGGTTCAACCACTACATCTGTACGTTCAGAATGTCCCACACTATGAACATGTTTTTTTCGATTTTTACAAGAAGACCTGCTTCTTCTAAATCTTTGACTATAGCTTTACGGGCTGCAAAACGATCCATACCTTCGTATTTTTCCAGCTAATTCATTCATTGTCGCATCATCATTCATTACATTTACACGTGGTAAATTGTGACGGTTACCGACTTCAAAGTCATTTTGGGTCATGAGCAGGTGTAATTTTTAACAACCCCTGTTCCAAAAATCTTGTTCAACATACTCATCCGCAATAATTGGAATTTCTTTTTCCAACTAATGGTAAGATTACTGTTTTTACCAATTAATGCTTGATAACGTTCATCTTCAGGGTGAACTGCAACCGCAGTATCTCCAAGTAGCGTTTCTGGACGAGTTGTCGCAATTTCTAATACTCCACTTCCATCCGCTAATGGATAATTCATATGGTAGAAAGCACCTTCTACATCTTTATGGATTACTTCGATATCTGATAGAGAAGTTTTTTGCTTTTTGGATCCCAGTTAATAATGTATTCTCCACGGTAAATTAAATCTTTTTCATATAATGTTACGAATACTTTTTTTAACAGCATCTGATAAGCCTTGGTCTAATGTGAAACGTTCACGACGATAGTCCACTGAAATTCCCATTTTTTTGCCCATTGTTCACGGATATGGCTAGCATATTCTTCTTTCCATTCCCATGTTTGTTCTAAGAATTTTTTTCACGTCCTAGGTCATAACGAGATAAGCCTTCTCCACGTAATTTTTTTCTTCTACTTTTTGCTTGAGTCGCAATTCCTGCATGGTCCATCCCTGGTAACCATAATGTATCGTATCCCTTGCATACGTTTTTTTGACGAATAATCATATCTTGCAATGTAACGTCCCACGCATGTCCTAAGTGTAATTTACCTGTTACATTTGGTGGTGGAATAACGATTGAATACGGTTCTGCATTTGGATCTTCATTTGGATGGAAGACTCCTGATTCAACCCACCATTGATATTTTTCCTGTTTCAACTTCTTGTGGTTGAAACTTTGGTGACATTTCTTTTGCCATTCTTTTTTTCCTCCTTGATGAAATAATTTTGATACAATAAAAAAATCCTATGAAGATTTACTTCATAGGACGATTATTTTCGTGGTACCACCTAATATTCGCATCATAACTGATGCCTTTAACGTTGTTAACGAAGTCTACTCCGAGCTAAGTTACTATCATTCCCCTAGCCAACTTACAAGCTACCTTCATACAAATTCGTTAAGAAGTTTCACCAACCCTTCTCTCTCTATTAACTTAAATTCGTATTACTCCTCTTGTGCATTGCTTTTTATTCTATGGAATATAGTCTACCATTGTTTAACCCTACTTGCAAATGATTTTTCCTTGTAATTATTCTACTTATTTTTTTCAAGAAACGACGCATTGAGAAAAATTGAACCAAATGATCCAATTAATACTCCAACTCCTGCCATTGCTAAAGATAAACGATACAAGAAAGGATTTGGTGCTAACAAGCTAAAGTTAGATCCAGCAAAGAAATCACTTCCACCTTTTATACACCCATACATATAAAACCCATAATAATGCAATTGGTACAATTGAACCAATTAAGCCAATGAACCCACCTTCTAAGAAGAATGGCCAACGAATATAAGCTTTTAGTCGCTCCAACTAATTGCATAATTTCAATTTCTGTTCTACGGGCATGAATGGTTGCACGAATCGTATTTGAAATTAAAAAAATAGAGCAATAATTAGTAATACAGCGATAACACCAATCCCAACATTACGAGATGTTGAAATGACTTTTAAACAAAGTGTCTGCTCTTGCTCCACCATAGTTAACACGAGCTACATAATCCATCTTTTTCAATAGTTTTTAGCCACTTCTTTTTGTTTGATTAGGATTTTTTTCGTACTTACATCAAATGCATTTCTAAGAGGGTTGCTGTCATTTTCTAAATAGTTCAAACTCTTGCGCAACACTCTTCGTAATATCATCTAATTCTTCATCTTTTTGAACGGAATTTAACTGTATTTACAGCGTCCAACGCTTGAATAGCTGCTTTTAATTCTTCTGTTTTTTTGTTTCATCAGCTGCTAAATCAATATACACACGTACATTGACATCTTGCTCAACATCTGTTGCAATTTTATTCATGTTAAATAGTAGTGACACAAAAAAATTCCTACTAGTAATAACACCATTGAAACTGCAGAAATCGCACCAAATGTAGACCAGCCATTTCTAAATAAAGCTTTTTAACCGCATCACGAATATGACGCCACATGGTTCTAATCCTCATATCCGTACTCCCCTTCCTCTTGGTCACGGACAATGCGACCCATTTCAATTGCCAATACTCTATGTTTCTTTTTCATTTACAATTTGGCTATTATGAGTTGCCATTACAATAGTTGTCCCTTGTTGATTGATTCTTTCTAAAATATCCATAATTTCCATAGAAGTATCTGGATCTAAGTTTCCTGTTGGCTCGTCTGCAATTAATACAGCTGGAGTATTTACAATCGCTCTTGCGATTGCAACACGTTGTTGTTCTCCCCTGATAATTGATCTGGGAACATTGTCATACGATGTGTTAAGTTTACTAAAGCTAATACTTCTTCCACTCTACGTTGAATTTCTTTTAGGAGACTTTTTCAATTACTTCCATCGCATAAGCAACATTTTTCATATACAGTTAAACGTGGTAATAATTTAAAATCTTGGAAAACGACCCCTACATAACGTCTTAAATAAGGAATCTCACGTTCTCTCATTTTTTTGTTAAATCATATTTTCCAACTGTAATTCTTCCCTTGGTTGCTTTTTTTCTTGACGATACATCATTTTTAATAAATGTTGACTTTCCTGCTCCAGATGGGCCTACAACATATACAAATTCTCCCATCTTGAATTCTGACTGATAAATTATTTACGGCTAAAATACCTTTTTCCATATTTCTTTGAAACATTCATCATTTCAATCATTCACTCACCAGCTTTCTCTATTCATAGTCTATGTCTTATCTATTATACCATTTTTTTAAGATGACATTCTATTGACAGCATATTACAAAAAAATATGTCATTTTTAACACTGTTAAATCATGATATAATTTCAAAGTTTTTTTGATAAAGTTGAACAAAATAAAGCATGAAATATTGTAAAGTTTCTTCTTTTATAAAATGAGCCGTTAAAAAAATCTTCATCCGGAAACCATCTATCTAATAAATGATTTCTATAATGCTCTAGGAGCGTTTTAAATGAATGATCATATTGGTCATTTAACATTCCATGTTCAAAAGCACTTAATATGATTCCGATTCTTACTAATGAAATTCCTAACCCTTCTAATAACCTTTGAAATATTTTTAAAACAATTTCATATACATTAAAATGATGTTTTTCCCAAAATATTCTTTAATAGACTCTTTCCAGCTATTGATTAATTCTCTTGAAGTAATTTCTCCATCAAACCATTTTTTTCTTCCAATTCGTATCCAATCATATCAATTAAAAAAATAATTGAGGAATATTAATATTGGATAATGACATAGGATTTCTTCGAATTGCTAAAAAAATTATTTTAATAAAAATATGGTAAACTTTTTCTGCAGAACCAATATTACAAAAAAATAATTCACAATTAAATTAGAAAAAAATCCATCGATAATATTGGAAGTAATGTAGCATAATAACGGCAGGCATATTTACGATACTTTTTTTGTTCTTCGAATAACTCATTCTCTATTGGTTTTTTTGTAAAAATTTTTAGAATAGGTTTCGCCAAATAACTCTAAAAAAATTCAAATAAAGAGACTGAAAAAAGAATGATACGGAGATAATTGAAGATAAAATTTATTGTGGATATTAACACATTTTAGAATTTTTTTCTTGAATTCTACTTTAACTTTATACGGTTGAATTAACGTACGAATTTCATTTAGAAAGAAATTGAAGAAATAGGCAGCTTGTTGCTGTGTAATCATTAAGTCACAGACATCTGCGTTAGTTGGAATAGCATTTAGAATGAAGATATGTTTTATAAAATTGAAGAATCTTTGCTCGATGATTTTTTTAACTGATTGCAACAAGAGCAGACGAATTCCTCACCATATAAGCAGCATAAAAACTTCCTGATATTTCGGAGCAAACATATGAAATTTTCTCAGCATAATAGGATGCATAGAATAATCTAAGTTTATCTAAATCTTGTTCAAGAGATAACTCCAAAAAGTTTTTGGGCTTAAAGACTCTAACCACTTTTTCTTTTTAGTTCTTTTTGTAATACTTTTAAAAATCTTGATTAAAAATATTTAATCGCATATTTATCCTCCAAATAATAATCAGAAATTTTTTTGAATTTTTCACCTGTTCATCATGAGATAATTCATCTTGATGATAAGTAAAATATTGATAAATTTCCATTGAGCTTTTGAGACTTCATATACTTATCCATAAAATCACATGGCATCACATTATCAGGATCGCTCAATTGATTTTTTTATCCAAAAGGCTTCATACGCCTGAATTAATTCTTCAATTAATTCCATTGTATCTAGTAATCCTCTTAGTTCACTCACCGCATATTGCATTCTCAAAACCCCCTTTTATTTTCTAACTTAATTTTTACCGCTTTCATCCGCATAAAACAAATGTTTTTATCTATATTTTTTTAAACTTTTTTTCCGAAAAAAATAAAAGTTGTTTAGATACAACATCCAAACAACTTTATGATAATCATAATTCTTTTATTTTAAGAGCATCAGCCATGAAACCGAAGGTTTGCTGGCGTCCTCCTACTACTATACCCAAAAAGTCAATTTTTATTCTACGTCTCCGGATAACGACCATTTTTAAAGTACGCATCCATAAATGGATCTAAATCTCCATCCATCACAGCACCAATATTCCCAGTTTCATGACCCGAACGCAAATCCTTCACTAATGAATACGGATGGAACACATAATTTCGAATTTGAGAACCCCAAGCAATATCTTTTTTTGTTCCCCACGAATTTCAGCTAACTCAGCAGCCTTCTTCTCTTCTTCTAATTGATATAATTTTCGTTTTTTTAACATCGCCATCGCTTGATCTTTATTTTTTTAAATTGCGAACGTTGCGCCTGACTTTGCGTTACAATTCCAGTTGGAATATGCGTAATACGAACAGCAGATGATGTTTTTATTAATATGTTGCCCACCAGCACCACTCGCACGATACACATCTATTTTTCAAATCATCAGGATTAATCTCAATATCAATATCACCTTCTAATTGAGGCATAATATCAATGGAACAAAATGAAGTATGACGTTTTCCAGCCGCATCAAAATGGAGAAATTCTCACTAAACGATGCACGCCTTTTTTTCGCTCTTTAAATAACCATAAGCATTTAAACCTTCAATAGATAAAGTCACAGACTTAATACCCGCTTCTTCTCCATCTTGATAATCGACTGTTTCTATACGGTATCCATGTTGTTCAGCCCATCTTGTATACATTCTTAACAACATACTTCCCCAGTCTTGCGATTCTGTTCCACCAGCACCTGGATGAATTTCTAGAATCGCACTACATTTATCATGAGGTCCACTTAATAACATACTTAATTCATATTTTTTTCTAGCGCTTTTTTTCAACACTTTGAACCTGTTCCACTAATTCATCATGAATTTCTTCTTCTGGATCTTCCTTATACATTTCAAATAAAAGCTCTACTTCTTCTACTTGCAGTTCTAATTGATGAAAATGTATCGTACACAGCTTTTTAATTCATTACTTTTTTTGAATGACAGACTGTGCTTTTTCATTATCATCCCAAAAATCCTGGTTCTGACATTTGTTGTTCATAAGAAGCTATATCTTCTTCTAAATGATCTAAGTCAAAGAGACCCCCTATAACTTGTCATTTGCGTACTCATTTTTTTCTAATGCATTTCTGATTTCACTAATTTCCATACCATTCTCCTATCTAATTGTAAAAAGGTAGGCTGGACTTTTTGCCCAGCCTACTTCTTATTATGCTTGTTCTGGTTCTTCAGTTGGACGATCATGCCCTTGAGCAATCACACTTCTAGCACCTTGCACTTGTTCACGTTGTAAGTTTTGACGAATTTGAGATTTCATCAAGATACGAGTTACATCATAGTCAATAGCCGCAATCATTTGTTGGAAACGATTGAATCCTTCTGTTTGATATTCAGTAAGTGGGTCGATTTGTGCATATCCACGTAAACCTACACCCTCACGTAATTGATCCATATCATCAATATGATCCGTCCATTTACGGTCAACTACTCGTAAAATGACAACTTTTTTTCAAACTCAAGCATTTGAGAATCCCCATTTAATTGCTCTTGTTTTTTTCTTTATAAATTTCCATTGCTTTTTTTCATTCAATAGACCTTCGATTTCTGAAGGAGTTTTTCCTTTTAAGTCTGATAATGAAATATCATCTGGATGACAAATCGCATTTGCAGCAAAGTCTACTAAGCTTTCTAAATCCCAAGTTTTTCTTTTTCACCCTAATGTATGATTTTCTACCATACGGTGAATTGTTCTACGAATCATTGCTTTTGTTACTTTTTTTCTAATGAATTTTTCTTCATTAATAATTTGTAATCTTTGTGAATAAATGATTTCACGTTGCTCACGCATGACTTCGTCATATTGTAATACGTTTTTTTACGTGTATCATAGTTATTTCCTTCTACACGTTTTTTTGAGAAGATTCTACTTGACGAGATAACATTTTTACTTTGGATGAAGTTGTCATCTCCATTTTTCGTCAATATTTAATCTTTCCCAGATTGCTTGCATTCTTTCTCCACCGAAACGTTTCATTAAGTCATCTTCTAATGATAGGTAGAATTGAGTCTCACCTGGGTCCCCTTGACGTCCAGAACGTCCACGTAACTGATTATCGATACGACGGCTTTCATGACGTTCTGTTCCGATAACGCATAATCCACCCTAATTCTTTAACGCCTTTACCTAACTTAATGTCTGTTCCACGTCCCTGCCATGTTTGTCGCAATTGTAACGGCACCACGTTGTCCAGCCATCATAACAATTTCAGCTTCTTTAAAGTGGTTTTTTTAGCGTTTAATACTTCATGAGGAATTCCTTCTTGATGTAGCATTTGTGATAATAGTTCACTTGTTTCAACCGCTACTGTACCAACAAGAATTGGTTGTCCTTTTTGCATGACGTTCTTTAATATCACGTACTACCGCTTTTAAATTTACTCTTCAATGATGGATAAATCACATCATGATTGTCGATACGTTGAACTGGACGGTTTGTTGGAATCGTAATAACGTTCATATTATAAATTTCACGGAATTCTTCTTCTTCTGTTTTAGCTGTCCCTGTCATACCTGACAATTTACGATACATACGGAAGAAGTTTTGGTAAGTAATTGTCGCCATTGTTTTTAGATTCATTTTCAACTTCTACACCTTCTTTTTGCTTCAATCGCTTGGTGTAAACCATCTGAATAACGACGTCCTTCCATAATACGACCTGTAAATCCATCTACGATTTTTTTACTTGTCCTTCATCTACTACATAATCGATATCTCGGATCATAATGTAGTTTGCACGTAAATGCTTGGTCAATATGGTGAACTAATGCTGAATTGTCTACATCATATAAGTTTGGTAAACGGAAAGTTTGTTCTGCTTTATTAATACCCTTCGTCTGTTAATGAAATAGATTTAGAAGTTAAATCAATTGTATAATCTTCATCTTCTTTTAATGCTTTCACAAAGAAATCAGCACGTTGGTATAAAACTGTAGATTTTCTCAGCTTGTCCTGAAATAATCAATGGTGTACGAGCTTCGTCAATTAAAAATTGAGTCAGTTTCGTCAACTACTGCATAGTTTAATGGACGTTGTACCATTTGTGATTTATAAACCACCATGTTATCACGTAAGTAGTCAAATCCTAATTCACTGTTTGTACTATATGTGATATCTGCATAATAAGCTGCACGTTTTTTTCTTCTGGTGATTGACCTGTTAGGTTTACCCCTACACTTAAGCCTAAGAAATTATATAATTCTCCCATTTCTTTTCGCATCACGTGTAGATAAGTATTCATTAACCGTTACTACGTGTACACCATCACCTGAAAGTGCATTTAAATATACAGGCATTGTCGCTGTTAAAGTTTTTACCTTCCCTGTACGCATCTCCGCAATATTCCCATTATGTAGAGTAATTCCTCCCATAATTTGAACTTTATAAGGGAATAAACCTAGTACACGTTTAGCACCTTCACGTACTAAAAGCGAACGCTTCTGGTAATAATTTATCTAATGATTCTCCTGAAGCATATCTTGCTTTTAAATTCTTCTGTTTTTCACTGGAAAGTCTGCATCGCTTAATGCTTCCATTTTACTTTCCAAACTAATTACTTTATCCGCTAATTTTTTTCAAGTTTACGAACTTCGCGTTTGTTATTTTTCAACTAATTGCTTTTAAAAAAATTTGCCATTCTATGACTCCTTTATTTTTATTCTTTCCTAATCATCTATCTTGCAAATGAGTATACCAATTGCATCTTATTCATTTTACCATCATTATTCAAAAATAGAAAAGAAAAAAAGGCAGAGTTGGAAAAATTTTTTTCCAACTCTACCCTAAAAAAAGAAGGTACTTTTTTTATGCATTTGTTTCAATCAAACCATATTTACCATCTTTACGGCGATAAACAATATGTGTTTCATTTGTTTCTGCATCTTGATAAATAAAGAAGTTATGACCTAACATATTCATTTGTAAAACTGCTTCTTCACTATCCATTGGTTTTTAAATCAACACGTTTTTGTACGTACAATCTCTAATACTGATTCATCTTCTTCAACTGGTTCTGGCACAACTGGTGCAACAGGAATATCGAATCCTTTTTTTCACGAGATTTGCGATTAATTTTTTTGTTTTGTATTTACGAACTTGTCTTTCTAGTTTATCAATCACCAAGTCAATACTACCATATAGGTCTCCAGAAGTTTCTTCTGCACGTAAGACTAAAGTAAGGAAGAGGAATTGTTACTTCAACTTTTTGCTGTTTTTTTCAGAATATACTTTTAAGTTAACATGAACTGTTGCATTAGCAACATCGCCAAAAGTATTTTTTTCTAATTTTTGAAAGTTTCTTTTTCAGCATAATTACGAATTGCTTCAGTAACTTCAATGTTTTTCTCCACGAATATTATATTTGAACATAATAATCTCCCCTTTCATCTGGCTATGCCAGACTGAAGAAATCTCTTAAGGACCACTCTTAAGAATCCCTTCTTTTGATTTCTTTCTATGGTTTTTAGTATAAACCTTTTTTTCTTATTTTTTTACAACCGTTTTACAATAATCTTTAGGAATTCCTAAACATTTTTAATAAAACTTTTTAATAAATTGAATTTAATATAATTTTTATTTATTAAACTTTTTCTCAATGTTCATTATTTTTTTTCCGATTTAAACAACTAAAAACACCCTCTATTCCATTGACAGAAACCGTTTTACAGTATTACAGTTAAAGATATCTTATAACACAAAGGAGTGTTGTTTTTATGGAAAAAAAGTTTTTTTGCAAGTCCATCTCGTTATGTTCAAGGAAAAGATGTGTTTTAAAAACAGGTCTTTTCCCATGTTTTTAGCGTTAGGGAAATCGACTACTTCTTCTATGTGACCCAATCGTTTATGACTTTAGTGGGAAAAAGAATTAGAAGAAAATTTAGTTACTTCCGGAGCAACTGTTTACCATGAAAGTTTTAATGGTGAAGCTTCGAACAAAGAAGTTAGTCGTGTAGCTGAAATTGCTAAAGAACATGAATTAACAGTCATTGTTGGTTTAGGCGGTGGTAAAACAATCGACACTGCTAAAGGCAATTGCAGATGACTGTCAATGTCCTGTAGCTATTTTTACCAACAGTTGCTTCGACAGATGCACCAACTTCTGCTTTTATCCGTTATTTATTCTCCAGAAGGAGTATTTGAACGCTATCGTTTCTATACAAAAAAATCCAGAATTAGTTTTTAATTGATACAAATGTTATCGCTCACTCTCCTGTTCGTCTACTTGTTTCAGGAATTGCAGATGCTCTTGCTACTTGGGTTGAAGCTCGTGCAGTGATCGAAGCTCAAGGAAAAAAACAATGGTAGGAGATACTCCAACAATCGCTTCAGAAGCTATTGCTCGTGCTTGCGAATCTACTTTATTTGAAATCGGACTTCAAGCATTAGCTGCAGCAAATGCAAAAGTAGTCACTCCTGCATTAGAAAAAAAGTTGTTGAAGCAAACACATTATTAAGTGGTATTGGTTTTTGAATCTGCTGGTTTAGCAGCTGCTCACGCCATCCATAATGGATTTACAGCTTTACATGGCGATATTCACACTCTTACTCACGGTGAAAAAAAGTAGCTTATGGTACATTAACACAACTTTTATTAGAAAATCGTCCTAAAGAAGAATTAGATAAATATATTACATTCTATAAAGAATTAGGCTTACCAACGACATTAAAAAGAAGTAAAATTAGATACTGTACCATATGAAGATTTACTAAAAAAATCGGTCGTTTAGCTACACAAGATAGCGAAACAATCCACCAAATGGTTGTTCAATATACTGCTGAAGATGTAGCCAATGCTCTAATTGCTCTTGATCAGTACGTGACAACTCGATTTTTAATTTTGTGAGGAATACATTTTATTCAAAAATCACACCCAATCAGCTCAAGCAGATAACTGCTTCTGCTGATTTTTTTAGTTATTTCCTAATTAAGTCATAGTCACCCTATATAAATCTTCATCAAACATAGTATAATATAGGTGAAAATTTCATCAGACTATATCGTAATCACTAAAATTGAACGGAGGATTATTATGTTAAAAAGAATCATTGCTTCTGCTAGTTTATTATTATATCTATTATTACCTTTTTTTCAACATTCAAATAATGAACATATTTTTATCCTAATTTTTTTAAGAGCAAATCATACTACTCTTTTTCGGAATAACCATTTTGTTTATTTTTAAATATTGTATTAACAATTTTTAGTCATTACTCTATCAATCAAAACTAACCTACTGAAATCTCGTATGATAACAGTTGGAATCTATCTTTTTATGGGATTACTCCTTCTTGTTTTGATTATTGGAATTCCAAAAAGTTATACAAACCTATATTTTTTTACCCAATTCATTACATCCCTTTTTTTCATTTGCTTTTTGTTTTTTTGGAGTAGTTATTTCTTTAACTGTTTTTATCAAAATTTTTAAACAATATCTATATTAGAAATTTAAAAGGAATTAAGTAACTTTAAATGACTTAATTCCTTTTTTTATTTCATCCTGTTATCGAAACACCGTAAACAACTTAATATCCTCTACCCCTTTATCCTGCAATAACTTAGCAGCTAGTCGAATTGTTTTTTTCCTGTTGTATAAATATCATCAAACAATAAAAATTTTTAACTGGTAACTTTACTTTTTCTTTCAATACAAAAAGGTTGTTGGAGTTTCATCCTCTCTCCCTTGTCTTTTTCAGATTGTTTTTTTCCTTTTCCAATATGTTGAAAGAGTTGCTGATATGGAATTTTTTTGAGAGTTCTAAAAGATATTCAACCGATTCAAATTCTCTTTTTTTCTAAACTCTGTTTAGATGTTGGGAGCGGACAAATCGTATATCCTTGTTTGATATATTTTTTTCAACACTCTTTTTAAATCTTCTTTTTGATTAAAAATGCTACAGCACAATCGCCTACAAATTTATATCGTTCCATAAATTCTTTTTGCCTGTTCATCATAAACATATAATGCTTGATTCATAGGAAAATAAGAATCCCTCTCTTTCCAACGAATACAGTCATAACAAAGTGTCCCTTCCTCCATTAAACGCCCACATCCCGGACAAATTGGTTCCTTTTTCTAATGAGTGGAATAAATTTTTGACACTGACGACAAATCGGTCTTGAATTCCACATGAATAAAGAACTAATTCCTGAATCTGCTGTTACATCATTTCTACACCATACACAACGCATTTTAGTCACCTTCTATTAATCCTCTTTTTTTCTAGCTTCTTCATTTAATGATTCAATTTCTTTTTTTAGCTTGTTTCATTGCTCGACTTATTCCTTCATAAAAATAAACAACTTCTCCTCCCTGGATGATCCACACTTCTGCCTACTCTTCCAGCAATTTGTACTAATACTTCCCTTGTAAATATCTCTTCTTGTGCCTCTATTACCGCTACATCAATGCCATAAAAAAAGTAACTCCTCTTTCAAGAATGGTTGTCGTAATTAGAAAAATCTAATGTCCCATCTCTCATCTGTTGGATCCTCTCTTGCCGCTGTTCCTCTTGAGAAGATACACTAGAAAAATCTTGCATTTGGAAAAAGCTCGACTCATCATTTCTTCCACCTCTGGAATTTGCCTAATCGTTGATACAAATACTAAAAAAACGGATTTTTTTCTTCGAGTCGCTTCTTCATCCAGAGAAACAACTCTTGCGGAATTTTTTTCTTTTCTAAAGCTCTATCCCAATTTCTTAATTCCTTAAATAGAGGAACAACAAGGGGATGCCTATGAAATCTTGCCGGTAATAAAGAATAAGATAATTGCTGATGTTGAATGTTATACAATTCTAACTTAGAAGGTGTTGCTGTCATAAAGACTAATCTTCCCGTTGGTTTAACCGCACGATGAACGGCAAATTGTAACATCTCACTATTGGAATAAGGAAAAGCATCCACTTCATCTACAATAAGTACATCAAATGCATGATAAAATCGTAGCATTTGATGAGTCGTTGCAATGGTAATGGGTGTTCTTTTATACGCCACATCTGTTAATCCATGTAAAACAATTATTTCTTCTAAAGGAAAGGCTTCTTTAATTCTGGGAGCTAATTCGTTACAGACATCTATTCTTGGAGCTGCTAAACCAACTCTTCCTCCCTTTTTCTAATACAGTTCGTATTAATTCAAAAAAATCATTTCCGTTTTTCCCTGCTCCAGTTACAGCCCATACTAAATGCTCCTTATCCGTTACTTTTTACTAATTCTTGCGAAAGTTTTTTTCCTGTTCTTTAGACATCGTATGTTTATAATATAACTGAACAGAATGTGGTGAAAATGCCGGAGTTTTTCTCCTCAATAGCAACTAGTACACAACATTCTTTAACTTTTCCCCATATTCAAGCATTTTAAACAATAATGACACTTTTTTATTGCATATAATACAAGGGCCTATTGCAAAATCTTCTCTATTTTTGATTTCCACAACGATTGCAAATGAACTTGCCACTTTCTTTATGAAAGCCAGGTAACACTTCACCCAACTCTTCTAATACCGAATCTCTTTGTGACTGAAATCTTACTTGAATTCTCTCTTGATTTTCCATAACCCACCTCCAATCTTTATATACGAAAAAAACAGCGAAAAAAATTCGCTGCTACGATAAAAATTATAAAAAAACAAACATCCCATTTTGGGATGTTTGCTTTACTACGATTAAATTCATTCAAGATGAAGATTATTTAGCAGCTACACCTTTATCAGCTACTAACTCAACTTCTTCCCATCCAGTTCCTTTATCTGGAGTGATATTAATTTTTCTTAACACGTTTATTAACGGCTGTTAATTCAAATGTATTGAAACGAGGAATTGCAAATGGGTTTTTCTTGAACGTATTGTTGCCATTCTAAGAATAATTGTTTTTTTAACTTTTTTTCGTCGAATGTTTCGTTAGAAGAAATACGTTCTAATAATGCTGTATGTTTAGGTTCTACAAAGTGACCAAAGTTGAACGCAGCTTTTAGGTCCATATAATCCATCTGGAGATGGGTTATAACCAATTGTAAATCCACCTGTCCACATATCGAAAGTCATCAGCATATTTTTTTGTAATTTTTTTCAGCATAAGTTTGGAAGTCTAATGTACGACCAGTTAATAATTGTACATTTAATCCAACTTCTTTCCACCAAGCGATATATTGTTGTAATACTGCTTCAGCAGTTTCACTACCTTTAGCTGCTAATAATGTGATTGTTAATGGTTTTACCTTCTTTATCTTCTACATAGCCATCGCCATCAACGTCTTTATAACCAGCATCTTTTTAAGATTTCTTTAGCTTTTTTTCAGGATTGTATTCAAATCCAGGAACAACATCTTTACCTACATATAAATCTTTGAAGAATGGAGATAATAATGTATTTGCACGAACTGATAAACCGTGGTAAGTATCTTTACCAACTGTATCATTATCGATTGCATAACCGATTGCTTTACGTAAAGCAACATCATTCATTTTCTTAGAAGGATCTACAACGTGTTCACCTTTAGCTGCATCCCAATGTCCAACATTGAAACCAGTATAGCTGATTGAGTTAGTCATTAATCCTAATAATGAAATGTTATCTAAATCTTTAAATGTTTCATATTGATCAGAAGGCATACCACTTACATAGTCATAGTGACCTGCTTTTTAATTCTGAAACGATTTGTTCACTACTTACAACATCTAATTTTCACGTCAATTTTTGGTTGACCTTTATAGTAATAAGGGTTTTTCTCGAAAGCTTACAGATTCACCAGGTACGATGTTTTTTTGATAACGAATGGTCCGCTACCAACTACTTTTTGTACGAGAGTAATCTGAAGTAATCATTTCTTGATAAGTCATATCTTTATAAATATGTTTTGGAATCATTAAAGTATTGATAGCTTCTCCACCAAACTCTAATGCTGGATAAACTTCTTTTTAAGTGAAGTTTAACAGTTTGATCATCAATTTTTTTCTAAACCAGAAATTGATGATGCTTTTTCCTTCATGGAATTCTTGTACCCCTTCAACATTTAAAATATCTTCAGAGAAACGAACACCTTCATAGTCTGGACGACTAATTGCTTCATATGTGAAGATATAGTCATCAATTGTTAAAGGTTCTCCGTCTGACCATTTATAATCGCCTTTTTTTCAAGTGAATTGTAAATGTTTTTGTTTTTCAACATCTAACTTGTAATCAGCCATCCCTTTGCTGTTATCAATTTTTTTGGTTTGCATCATAGTCAAATAAGTTTGAGAAAGCCATGTTGACTACTGAACCATCACCAGAATCTAAGAATAGAATTGGGTTGAACAAGCCTTTGAATGGTGAGTTAGATACTTGTGCCATATTTAGTGTCCCACCACTAATTGGCGTACCTTCGTTTACCACTTCTGTTTTAAATCCATCTTCAACAGGTGCTTGTAATGATGAAGAAGATTGTTGTTTGTTACCACACGCAGCTAATGCTAACGCAGCTGTAACGCTAAGAAATCCTGTATATAATTTCTTGTTATTCATATTATCCCTCCTAAGTTAAAAAAACTAATGAATGTTTCGATACTAACACCATTTATGATGCATTTCAACATTTATTTCGTTTTTTTAATGTTTTTTCATCTATTTTTTTAATGAAGTTTCCATATCTATATGTTATAATTATAACCTTTTATAGTTATAATCAATTTTTTGTAAACAAAAACGAGCCTAAGCTCGTTTTTTTCTTATGCTTGTTGACTAACGATATAGTTCACAGCATCTCCAATTGTAACAATTTGTTCTGCATCTTCATCAGAAATCTGAATTCCGAATGCATCTTCTAATTCCATGACTAATTCAACGACATCTAATGAATCAGCACCTAAGTCTTCTTGGAATGTTGTATCTCTTGTAATTTTTTTAATACATCGACACTAAAACGTTCCGAAATTAATTGAATTACCTTGTCTAATACTTCTTGCTCTGACATTTGTAGTCCTCCTTGTCTAAGCGATTTCTCCCTACACTCCTAATGGATATACTCTTATTTTTACTCAAATTTGGCTTTTATTGTCTATCATTTCTTTTTGAAAAGCACTTTAATTTATATAACACTATGATAAACTGTTTTTTTCCAAATTTCATCTTGTTCTTTTTGTAGTTAGTACAAAATGTCCTGGAGTAATTTCAAAGCATTTCTTCTGGTTCATTTTTGAACGCTTGGCTGATAAATCACTCTTTTTACGATTCCTTTCATATTGAGGATCTGGTAAAGGAATTGCTGATAATAGACTCTTCGTATACGGATGGAATGGTTGATGATAAACAGCATCAGCAGTTCCTAATTCTACGATTTTTCCCTTGATACATCACTGCAATTCGATCACTGATGTATTTTTACCATCGATAAATCATGCGCAATAAATAAATACGTTAATTGTTGCTCTTTTTGCAATTTTTTTAATAAATTAACGATTTGTGCTTGAATCGATACATCTAATGCTGAAATTGGCTCATCACAGACAATAAAACGAGGATTTACTGCTAGAGCTCTTGCAATCCCGATTCTTTGACGTTGCCCTCCAGAAAACTCATGTGGGTAACGATTGGCATGTTCTGGATTCAATCCTACCATTTTCAATAATTCATTTACTTTTTGTATCTCTTTCTGCGCGAGTTTTAACGATACCGTGGATATCCATTCCTTCAGCAATAATATCTCTAACTTTCATTCTGCCATTTAAAGAAGCATACGGATCTTGGAAAATCATTTGTGCCTGTTTTTCTAAAAATCTTTTTAAGTCTTTTGTTTTTGTTGGAATTTCTTTTCCATCAAATAAAAATTTGTCCGTCTGTTGCATCATTCAATCGCAAAAATCGAACGACCTGTTGTAGACTTTCCTGAACCGGATTCTCCAACAAGACCGAAAGTCTCGCCTTCAAAAAAATTTCAAAACTAATATCATCGACTGCTTTTTACAACTTGTTTCGAAGAAGAACCAAAGTAACACTTTAAGCCTTTAACTTCGACTAATTTACGTTTACTCATTTGTCACTCTCCTACTTTCAAATTGTGCCCAGCGTTTTTGAATTTCTTCCGGTGGCTCTACTTTTGGAGCACGTTCATCTAATAACCATGTTGCTGCAGCATGTGTATTCGATACCGCAAACATTGGTGGCATTTCTTCAAAATCAATATCTAATGCATAATCGCTTCTTAGAGCAAATGCATCTCCTTTTGGAGGATTTAATAAATCTGGCGGTGTTCCAGGAATCGTATATAAGGATCCTTCCTCTTCTAAAGAAGGCATTGAGCATAATAATCCCCAAGTATATGGATGTCTTGGATTGTAAAAAAATTTCATCGACTAGTCCATATTCTACGATCTTCCCTGCATACATCACAGCCACTCTATCCGCAACATTAGCTACAACACCTAAATCATGCGTAATAAAAAAATAATAGAAGTGCCTTGCTTTTTGTTGAATTTCTTTTTAATAATTCTAAAATTTGTGCCTGAATCGTTACATCCAATGCAGTCGTTGGTTCGTCCGCAATTAAAATATCAGGATTACATGCTAATGCAATCGCAATAACAATTCTTTGTCTTTGTCCACCAGAAAATTGATGCGGATAATCATTCACTCTTTTTTCCGCATTTGGAATTCCGACTTGTTCTAATAATTGAACGGCTTGTTGCAAGGCTTCTTTCTTCGATAATTTTAAATGCTTGATCATTGATTCCGCCACTTGCATGCCAACTTTCATCGTTGGGTCTAATGACGTCATTGGATCTTGGAAAATCATCGCAATTTTTCTTCCCACGCATTTGTTGCATTTCAGATTCTGATTTTTTTCTAAAAATATTTTTCTTGTTCGAAAATAATTTCTCCATTTTCAATGACAGCATTTGCAGATAATAATTGCATAATGGATCTAGTCGTAACAGATTTACCTGAACCAGACTCACCAACAATCGCTAAAGTTTCTCCCTTTTTTTCAAGTCAAAAATCTATCCCTCGAACTGCTTGAACTTTTTCCATCAAATGTTTGAAAGGATACTTGTAAATTTTTTTACACTTAAAATTGTTTCACTCATACATTTCTCCTATTCTTTCATTTTTTGGATCAAAGGCATCTCTTAATCCATCTGCTAATAAATTAAAACTAATCATTAAAATACATAATACAATCGCTGGGAACCACATTAAAGTGTGGTAAAAAAATCTAAATGTTTTATACCCATCATTAATGAGCGAACCTAATGAAGCATTTGGTACTGGAACCCCAATTCCTAAGAAACTTAAAAAAATGCTTCAAAGAAAATTGCTGAAGGAATTGAAAACATCGTTTGAATAATAATAATTCCAGCAATATTTGGTAATAGGTGTTTCAATGCAATTTTTCCAAAAAAACTTTGTCCTAATGATTTAGACGCTAACACATATTCTAAATTTTTTTAATTTTTAATGTTTGCGCACGAACGACACGAGCCATTGTTAACCAACTTGTAACCCCAATGGCTAAAAATAATTGTACCGACACCTGGTTGTAAAAAAATAACAACATTAACACTAAGATAACTAAGTTTGGAATAGCCGTCATAATTTCTAAAATACGTTGCATCACTGTGTCTACACGACCACCAAAACCAACCAGAAATCAACCCGTATAATACCCCTACTGTTAAATCAAACATTGCTGCAGCAAAGGCAATTAATAATGATAATCTTGTTCCATATAAAATTCGAGATAATAAATCTCTTCCCAAAACCATCTGTTCCTAAATAGTAATAAGTCCCTTCAGGAACTCCTGCTTGAGCATAGGCATCTACTCCCGCTCTCATCCCTTTAAAAAAATACCAGGAATTTTAGCTGGTAAATTCGCAAATTGAACATTTTGTTCCAATGGATCATGCGGACTAATAAAAAGGAGCTAATAAAGCAAGAATGATAAAGAGAACTACAATTCCTAACGATACAACAGCTCCCTTATTTTTTTCAATCGTCTCCAAGCATCTTGTAAAAAAAACTTTGAGGAGGAAGTGAAATAGTTTCAACTTGTTCAAAAGATGATGCTACACGTTTGAATACTACTTTTTTCTGTCATTATGAAGCTTCTCCTCCTTGTGTTAAACGAATTCTAGGATCAATAAATCCATATAATAAATCTACAATTAAAATGGTCACAACTAGTAAAAAAATGAATACATCATTGTCACACCCATAATCGTTGGATAATCATTTGTTAAAATGGATTTAACAAATTGCTCCCCGATACCAGGAATGGCAAAAATATTTTCAATGACCATTGAACCTGTCATTAAACCAACTAACATTGGACCAGCAATGGTCACTAAAGGAATCAATGCATTACGTACCCCGTGTTTCATAACCACTTCCATACGGCTCAAACCTTTGGCACGTGCTAATTCCATATAATCAGACTGTAACACTTCAACCATTTCCGTACGAATAAAACGAGCAGAATCCGCTACTGGAGAAATCGATAAAGCTAAAGTCGGTAAAATCGAAGAAATAAATCCCTTGATTCCATAACGCAATTGGTAAAATCGGAAAAAAATAACACCGAATACTAATTGTAAAAACAACTGCGAATACAAAAACTTGGCACTGAACGACCAATAATCGCAAAGAATGTTGCTCCAGTATCCACAATTGTATTTTTGTTTCATCGCTGCCACTAATCCAAGCAATGTACCCATTCCCATACCAAAAATCAATGCTTGTAAACCAATTTTGAAACGATGGCCCTACCCGGCTAGATAATAAATTTAAGACCGTTGAATTATATTGGAAAGACATTCCTAAATCTAATCGAACTAAACCACCTAGATAGATGAAATATTGCATCCAAACTGGTTTATCCAAACCATATTTTGCATTCATAATTTGTAATTGAGCATCTGTTAAATTTTTCTTCATTCGCATATGGCGAACCCGGTAATAATTTCATTAAGAAAAAAACGTAATTGTCGCAATTAAAAAAACAATGTAACAATCATGTAGAAAAATTCGTTTTTAAAAATATATTTCGTATATTGATTCATGTACTTCCTCCTGAAAATACTCTTCACTTTTTTTAATAAAGAATGTTTTAACTATCATACTATTTTTTTAGCTTTTTATAATTCAATTATTTTTGTTTGAAAAATTTTTGAAAATGTAATGTTCTTAACAAAAAGACACATAAAGTGTCCTTTTCAATAAATATACTTTCATTCCATTTAAATTTTTTTCAGTTACTTTTTAACTTTCCATCTTCCAACACATAAATCTTGTGATAGTCCTCTGGATGTTTCGGTATACGGTGAGAAATTTCAATGAAACTCATTTGTCTGTCTTTTTAATAGTTCTCGAATAAAAGTAGTGGTTTCTTCATCAACTGCAGAAGAAAAATTCATCCATTAATAATACTTCATAAGAACGAAGCAATAATCGAGCTAAACATAATCGGGCTTTTTTCTCCTCCAGATAAATTGTCAACTAAATTTACAGTTTCATCTATTAAATCATATCGTTCAAGTAAATAAGACAAATGCACTTCTTTTTAGAACATTCTCCATCTGTTCTACAGAATACTCTTCACCAAGTGTTAGATTAAACGCTAATGAATTCATGAAAACAGTAGATTCTTGCATAAAATAGCCAATCTTAGCTTTTTTTGAAAAGCATTATTCTGCACTGAAGCCTCGACTCCTGCAAAGCTTATTTGACCAGATTGTGGATGGATATCTCCATAAATACAATCTAATAAAGTTGTTTTTCCCACTTCCTGATGATCCCATTAATAAAATCCGTTCTCCTTTATTCATCATAAAAGTGTAACTCCTGCAAAATCGTATGTTCTTTTTACTGTCAAATAAATATTCGTTAATTGAATAGGAAAAAAACTTCTGTGACAAGTACTTCTTCTTCCTTCATCGGTTCAAATTCCAAATATTTATTCATTCGCTGAACCATTGGAATCGTTGTATTCATTTTTTTGATAAAAAAATCCATCGCATTTAATAATGGACTAATAATACGATCACTTGCTAAATAAATTGCCATTACAACAGATAATTTCAAATCACCCTGAATAGAAAAAAATAAACTCCAATTGCTAAAGGAAGAAAAAGAACTAATTCCTGACACTAAATTCGCTAATATTTTTTTGAAAGAAAACGTAAATGATTCATCTGATAATAATCTTCTTCCGTTGCACGAATTTTTATAACCCAAATTCGAAATGGCAATCGATTCTACTCGAAAATTTTTTTAATGACACGCTTATAATCAATGAACTCATGTTGCCTTGCAATGTATTGTTGATTATTCTGTGACCACTCTTGTGCCTTAACTTTAATCTTCTTCGTAAACAAATGCGGAATGAGCAAAGGTAAAATTGCAAACGCTAAGAAAATAATTGTCATTTTCAAATCTAAAAATAGTGATATAAATAAAGGTAACAAATGAAAAAAAGTCAGACAATAGACAAAACTAATAAACGAAACAATTCCTTTGCTGCTGAATCACATTCCATTCCGTTAATAAAATGGATTCCACTTCACTTTGTTCAAAGTCACCTGCATAATAATTCGTAATCAATTTTTTTCTTTCGTTTGAATCGACAATAATTTTTAATAGTCGTTGTTGAAATTCATCCCAAATAAACACTCCAAAACGAACAAAACCATACCCTAATATCCCAACAATCGAAATAAGTACTAAATCCGAAACTTTTTTAGAAGTTCCCACTTCGATTAAATTGGAAATAAAATAAGGAATTACAATCCCATCCAAAGCCGTAATACTCATCCCAATAACAATGAGTAAGAGAATTTTTCTTTGGTATTGATTGGAATAATTTTTAGTAAGCTCAGCATCTTCAATCTCTCCTTTTTTTCACCATTATTGTTCAATATATCCCAAAGTAGGGGGTAAGTAAATAGTTTTTCTAAAAAGTATATGACTTTTTCATAGTAGCAGTAGTATTAGAAGTCGCTTCGACTTCTAATACAGGAAAACTTTGAGACCCTAGGCTCAAAGTTTAGGGCATGAAAACCGAAGGTTTGCTGCCGTCCTTTGCTACTATAGATAAAGTCATTTACAAAATTTATTTCTCTCATCACAATACTTCCATCTTTAATTTCTAAGCAATAATCAAATTGTTGCATAAATTCTTCATCATATTGATGTGTACTATAAACAATTAATTTATTTTTCTAAATGACTCACTACTTCTTCTACTTTCAAGCGATTCTGAGCATCCAAACCAGCAGTTGGTTCATCAAATAATAAAATTTCTCTATCAAAGAATAATAATCTTGCTAAATCAATTCTTCTCTTTTCCCCCACCTGATGCAGTCGAAAGAATACTATCAAACTCCGTTGACTGATCCGCCCATTTTTTTCTAATCCAACTTGCTTACATAATGCATGAAACTCAGAATCAGTAATTGAATTTTTGTAAACTAATATTCTCTTTTAATGATAATTGAAAGAGTGAAGTTTCTTGTCCAACATAAGAAATTTGATGAGAAATTGTTTCTAATTCAGAGCTATCCAACAATTTTCCCATTTTTCTAATTGAAATTTCAATGAATGATTTTCAACAGGAATTGAACCAATCAGCGATTTTTAAAAAGGTTGATTTTTCCACTACCACTTTCACCAATCAAAAGATACTTTTTTTCCTTTTTTTCTAATTGAAGATTCAAATGTTTAAATATTAGTTTTTTTCATCAAAATTTACCGAAAAAAATCTTCAAAAAAATAATTTTTTTGGATATTAGATTCTTCTTTTACAGCTTCAATATTTCTTTGATCAATGATTTCAAACACTTTATCTTTCACACTTTTAGCAGCGACTACTTCCGTATAACTCGCTCCAAATCCTTGAATAGGATATGCTACATATTGTGTTAATTGTTTAATTGTAAAAAAATACTGCTAAAAGTAACCGAATGGTTTAATACAAAATAGCCTCCTAATACCCAAGAGAATACATTTACAAACATTCTCAATCCATAAGAAATTGCATAAACAAATTTATTAGTATGAGTTACGTACACCTTTGCTTCTACTAAATCACGACTTTTACTTCTTAAACGTTTATTAAATAACGGAAAAAAACATCATATACTTTTAAAGTTGTAAAAAGAATCGAATATCTCTGTTAATAACGATAAATACTTTTCATTGATTTGAGATAAATTTAATTTTGCATTTCCTAAAAATTTTTCCTTGAAAAAAATATGGCAACGCAAATGGTAACGAACTTAATCCAATCATTAAAATAGCAAACAAAGGACTAATGACTATGGCAGATACGAATCCTAAAATAAATACCCATACATCATTGTACATACTTAACAATTCTTTAATATAATCACTTTCAATAGTTTCTAAATCTTTTGTGTACATATTTAAGTAGTAATCTCTACCTAATTTTTTTCAAATTCAACAATGGATTGACTTTCAATTGATTCGAGTAAATCTTCTCGAATGTGATACATTAATTCTTGCGTTAATCTTTCATTTACAACATCTACTGCATAATCTAAATATGAATCAATCAATACATAAACAAAGGATAAAACTGCAATCCATATAAAATTTTTCAAATTTACCTTCGGTGATAGTTTCCACTAATAAATTAATAATATAAGCCATAAAAAAACAACAGATACTGCCCCAATCATGCTAACAAAAGAAAAAGGCAATAAATGGTTTCATACTTTTTACGAATATAACGATACATTATAATTCCTCCATAATATCTAAAAATACATACATTACTCTATTTAAAAAAACATCATGTTCCCTCCTTCACATTAAAAAAACCAGAAGATTAAACTACTTCTAATTCAGATTATAATTTAATTAGAAAACAAAAAAACAATATGATTGAAAAAAACTAAGTAGAATTTCTACCCGAAACACATTTGGACGATAAACAATAAGTTTTCATAGTAGCAGCAGCAATGAAACCAAAGGTTTACTGCCGTCCTTTGCTACTATAGACAAAAGTCATTTACGCAAAAATGAAGTGACCCCAAAAAGTTAAACTTTTTGGGGTCACTATAGAAAAACTATGCTGATATGAAATACTCCACTATTTGTTCTACACATTAAGTCTCAGTGTAATATTTCGTAATAAAAGAAAGTTATTCAGTTACAAAACATATTGTTTAGTTAATCTTTGAATCACATACTCTGACAGATGATGAGTTACCATTACTACAGTAAGCGTGTCATTATCGAACAACAATTTTTCTATTTCTAGTGCAGATTGATTATCTAGCGATGAAGTAATTTCATCTAATAACACGACTTTTTTTATTTCTCAACAAACCTCTTGCTAATATTATTTTTTTGTTTCTGTCCGCCAGAAATATTTTTTTGCTTGATAATCAATAATTGTTTCTAACCCTAGTTCCAAAGAATCAATCCAGTCGCTAAGACCAACCTGTTTTTAAAAATATTTTTCTAATCTACTTTCCTCTATCGATTCATTTAAAATAATATTTTTCACGTATCGTTGCATTAAATAAATGTGGATTTTTGATCAATGTAGATTATAGAATTATGTAAACTAGTAATGTCTAAGTCTTTATAAGAAATATTATCCCAGTAGATATTACCTTTAGTTGGTTCTAGACGACGATTCATAATATTTAACAGTGTTGATTTTTCCTTTTCCTGATTCAGCAGTAATCACTACCTTATCTCCCTTTTTTTAATTTCCATGTTCATATTTTTCTAAAACAACACGTTCAGTATTAGGATAACTAAAATGAATATTTTTGCAACCGGATACTATTTGTTAGCTCATTGACGACTTTTCCCATCATTTCTTTCACAATTACTTTTTTTAATTTCTTACTATATTTTTTTCAAACACAGGTTGAACGGTTTTCAGTTCCGCATAATTAGCATTAAACCCTGTTAGGTCTCGAGAAAAATTGTTGCAGCGAAAAACTGCACTCCACCTATAGCTCCTATAGGGACATACCCTTCTACATATAAATACCCTGTAAATACCAATAAGATAATTTGACTAAATAAACTTAATCCATTTGTGGCAGATATCATTTTTCCCAGAATCAACAGCGTATTGTACCTTTACTTTTTAATCTGTACGATCCAAATAAGATTTTTATCCTTAAAATAATCTCCTAAATTCATACTTGATAAATCATTAAATCCATGCAGTACATCTGTAAAAGTACTCGTCACCTCATCACTGACTTTGGTCATAATTTCCATACTACTTGTCATTTTGGTGCTAAATTTTTTTGGAACTAACACCATTGCTATAAATAATAACACTATTACGACAATAATTGAATAATGAAAATAAACTATAGCCGATACACTCAAAGCAATCCCCGCAGCCTGATTAATCATCATCTCTAAGTTGTTAAAACCGTGTTGATTAATCGTCATGATGTCATTCGTCAACCAAGACAAATAAACACCCTGTTCATTTTCATTAAAAGAAAGGTAATCTGTTGTCACTAATTCTTGCGCAATATCCTCTCGTATTCTGCAATCCATACTTTGAACTGCATCTGTTAGTAATTTTTCTCTCAAAAAAATAGTTGAAACATCCATACCATGAAGATAACAAGCAATTGAACACTTAATAACTTTGCTGTTTCAATTTCCAACTTAGCTAAAGCCGTCACTAAATTAGCTATACTAACTCCCCACAATACTAAAACAAGCTTGCCCTACAATAATTGTCAATAACACATAACTATTCTTTTTCCATTCTCTTTTTTATATATTTCATTAAACTTTTCATATTAATCTCCTAACTATATCCTAATAGAATATGTTTATTCATGTTTAATGCTAACATAACCAATAACATACCACCATACCCATCTAGAATTCGAAAAATCTTGGTCTGGTTCGATAAATAGGCGCTCATAATATCGATTCAATATTCTTAAAATATTATGACTACACTCTAAATAACCCTCACGCCAGAGATAATATATAAGCCCTGCTATGCCATGGCACAAACAAACTTGATGATTATTTATAGGTAGAAAATCCATAGTTATCAACTTGGCAAGCGAATTGGTCATATAATGTTGCATTTCCTTAAGTAAATCTTTTAGCTTCTTCTAAATCTTTCATATATATGCTTATCCCAACCAAACCATAACACCAAGACAAATCACACGAATCAGATTCCATAATATCCATTTTCTTATCTAAACATGCCACTCTATGAATAATATTTTTTTCCCATTATCTATAATGATTCAACTTTATTATTTCCTAATATATTAATATTATTTAGTGCATCGTAAGTATCTATACTAGCAATAGCTAATGAACTTAAAAATCTTTATATTTTTTTAGATAGTTCTTGTAATATGCTTTTTTTACTTTGTATATTATCTGCTTTTTCTCATCAATTAAATATATGTAAGTATTTCATTATAGCCATAATTGGATATTCTAGTTACCACCTTTTGTCAACATAACAATTCATAAAACCCTCCACATTTCATAAACATAAAAAAAGCTGTAACATAGCTTCGGTAATCTATGTTACAGCTTAAATGTACTGTTAAAATAGTAACAAAAATTAAAACATCACAATACTTGGTTCTGAAGAAGATGGTGTAGATGAAGAAGTCCCTCCACCTGTATGCGCATTCATAACTTTTTAATTTTTTTCTTGTTCTTTCATGACTTGCTCATTGTACCCAATTTCTTTTTTTAAACAATCCTGATGTTGTTTCTTTTATTACTTGATTACCATTCCATTTTTATATTAAACATATGCCATCTCCCTTTCATAATCAAATTAGTTAATTAACTAACTTGATTGTAATTCTAAATCAACTATCTGTCAACAGAATCATTTACGCTGTACGCACTCTACATCAAACCGTTATTCCCTTCCATAAAACAAGTAATGACTTTTCATAGTAGCACTAGTATTAGAAGTCGCTTCGAGTTCTAATACAGGAAACTTTGAGACCCTAGGCTCAAAGTTTAGCAATGAGACTCGCTAAGCGAGGCTGCTTGCGTCCTTTCTGCTACTATAGATAAAGTCATGTGCGACAAAAAAACATCTCATAAATGTTCCTCGCATTTTACAAGATGTTTCTACGATTAGTTATTATTATTATCTAAGAAATAAATCAAAGTTTGCAATTCATTTGTTAAGTCAACATTTTGAACACGAATATGATCCGGTGCAGTTAAACGAAGCGGTGTGAAGTTTAAAATACCACGTACATTAGCTTCCACTAATAAATTAGCAGTTTCTTGAGCAACCTCTTGAGGAACTGTTAAAATCGCCACTTGAATTTGTTGTACACGAAGTTGTTCTACTAAATCGTTCATAGAATAAACTGGAACTCCACTCACAATTTTTCCCTACCATACTTTCGTCAACTTCAAACGCAGCACTAATTCTTACATGATTACTTTGGTGGAAATTATAGTTTAATAAAAGCTTGTCCTAAATTTCCCACTCCCACTAAAGCAACATTTGTTAAACGATCATGATTTAATTGTTGACTGAAGAAGTCTAATAAATACTCAACATCATAACCATAACCACGTTTTCCTAACGCTCCAAAAATAAGAGAAGTCACGACGGATTGTCGCACTATCTACTTTAACTGCATCACTTAATTCTGTTGATGAAATACGGCGTTTTTCCTGCATCATGTAAAAAAATCTTAAATAACGATGATAAATTGCTAAGCGCTTTGCTGTAGCTTTTTGGAATTTCAATTTTTTTCATTTTTAGTCTCCTTTATATCAAATTTCATAAATATTTTTAGCATAAGTTTCATATTTTTTTCACAAAGCAATATGCTTGTTTTTACATAAATTTATTACATTTGTACATTTTATTCTACATATTTCTTAAAATGTTCACATTTCAAGCATATTGTGATTTTTTTCTCAATCTTACATTTAGAGATAGAACATTAAAAAAACTTTTTGTACTTACCATATGTGTGATAGAATAAATTTGAAACTGCATAGAAAGAGGATTATGACATGATTTTTATTACAAGGTCAAGGGCTAGCTAGACATTTTGGCCCAGATGTACTATTTGAAAATATTTCCCTTGAAGTCCAAGAACGTTCTCGTATTGCATTAGTGGGAAGAAACGGAACAGGAAAAATCAACATTATTAAAAAAATTTTAGCCGGAATTGAAGAACCTAGTTTAGGAATGGTCAGTAAGAAAAAAAGACCTTTCCATCGGTTACTTAGATCAATACGCTTCAGTCGATTCTGAAAAATACAATTTGGGAGGAAATGATTGAATTATTTAAAGGCGTTGAAGCTTTTAAAGCAGGAAGCTCTTTTTAATTGCTGATAAATTAGGAAATCCAGACGTATTAGCCAATGAATCACTCTACCAACAAACATTAACACGTTACGATGATTTACAAGAACAATTAAATAAAATGAACGCCTATGGCTATGAAGGTGAAATCCGCTCTGTCTTACATGGATTCCAATTTTATCCCGAAGATTATGATAAACCTATTCAACAATTATCCGGTGGACAAAAGAACTCGTTTAGCCTTAGCTAAAATTTTTATTAGAAAAAAACATGATGTCTTAATTTTTAGACGAACCTACAAACCATTTAGATATTGAAACATTAACATGGTTAGAAGATTACTTAAAAATCTTCACCTGTATCACTACTGATTGTCAGCCATGACCAATACTTTTTTTAGATAAAGTCTGTCAAGAAGTATATGAAATTCATCATCACACTTGCGAATATTATAAGGGCAATTATTCATACTATGTTACTGAACGCGAAAACCGCTTCTTACTACAACAAAAAAAGCTTATGAAAAAAACAACAAGAGAAAAATTCAAAAAAATTAGAAGAATTTGTTGCGAAAAAAATATTGTTCGTGCCTCTACTACGAAACGAGCACAATCCCGTAGAAAACAATTAGAAAAAAATGGAACGAATCGAAAAACCACAGTCAGATTCACGATCTGCTCGTTTTTTTCATTTTCTATTCAAAAAAAGAATCTGGGAATCAAGTGTTAAATGTACAAGATGCGTATATTGGCTATAACGGACAAACGCTAGCAGGGCCAATCAATTTAAACATCCGTAAACAAGAAGCCATTGCGATTGTTGGTCCAAACGGAATTGGTAAATCAACATTTTTTTAAAAATCTCTAACGCAAGAAATTCAATGGATTGCAGGAGAATGTTCATTAGGGGCTAATGTTCAAGTCGGTTACTATGATCAAAATTTAAGTGGATTAAACTCTAAAACAACCGTTTTTAGAAGAGCTTTGGAGCCGACATACGACGATGCCCGAAAAAGATATTCGTACGATTTTAGGAAGTTTCTTATTTTTCAGGAAAAGATGTAGAAAAAAATCCACTGCTCAATTAAGTGGGGAGAAAAAAAGCAAGACTTGCTTTTAGCAAAACTTTCATTAGAACATGATAATTTCTTATTACTCGATGAACCTACGAACCACTTAGATATCGATAGTAAGGAAGTTCTTGAACAAGCGCTCATTGAATATGATGGAACAATTTGCTTTGTTTCACACGACCGTTATTTCATTAACCAAGTGGCAACTTCTATTTTTAGAAATCACTCCTGAAGGAAGTACCTTGTATTTAGGAGATTACGATTACTATATTGAAAAAGAAACAAGAGCTTGAAGCCTTAAAACAAGAAGAAGCCACTCCTGTCGTTCAAACAGAAGTAGCTTTAACCGATACTAAGAAAAAAATTACTTGAGTTCAAAAGAAGAACAAAAAAACAACTTCGTACTCTAACCAGACAAGTAGAACAGTTAGAAGAAAAAAACTGCATCAAATCGAACAAGAAATTTCTTCCGTTCACGAAGAATTAACGTTAGAAGAAGTTTATACGAATCCTACCCAATCTAGTGAACTTCAACAAATTTTACAAAACTTAAATGAATCATTAGAAGAAGTAATGATAGAATGGGAAGAAGCTAGCTTAGCTTTGGAAGAATTCCAAGCTTAATACGTCTCTCAAACAAAAATCAAAAGACTTTTTCCTCGTAGCTTACGATATGTTCTGCTACTGAAGAAAAAGTCTTTTTAGCTCACATTAAATTTTTAAAAAGTCAAAGCCCGTTTCATTTGCGAATGATTCAAAATCAACAAATTCCATATCGCCCTTTTTCATATTTATCAATCGCTTTTTAATTCTTCTTTGGTAGGAATGACACTATCTTTAAATGAAGAAATAACCGAAATCAAAGCATTTGCTTGTTCATCATCTAACTCATCGACATTTAGATGGTTTAAAATCCATTTTAGTTCTTCTTTCACCGTCATCACAGTCATTTCCTTTCTTTTTAATTTCTATTAAAGTAAACTCTTACTCATTCATCCATTGGCTTTGATAAAGATGTTGGTAAAACCCTTGCTTTGCAATCAGTTCTTCATGTGTTCCTTGTTCTATCACTTGTCCATCTTTCAACACTAATATTTTTATCTGCATTTTTGAATCGTTGAAAGTCTATGAGCCACAATGAAACTTGTTTTTCCCTTCCATTAATGTTTGGAAAGCTTGTTGAATTTTTCAACTCTGTTCTTGTATCAATGGAAGAAGTTGCTTCATCAAGAATGAGCATCGATGGTTGGCTTAGCATTACTCTAGCAATGGACAAGAGTTGTCTCTGTCCTTGTGAGAAGTCTTCTCCTTGTCGTTGAAGAGGTGTTTCTAATCCTTGTGGTAGCTTTTTCAATCATTTTATCTAATTGACATTGCATTAATACTTGTTGAATTTCTTCATCTGTTGCATTGGGATTTCCTAATAATAAATTTTTCTTGAATAGTCCCCGATTGCAACCAAGTTTCTTGTAACACCATTCCAAATAATTGTCTCAGTTGCTGTCTAGTCATGTCTTTTTATTGATATGCCATCAATGGTAATATTCCCTTTATCAACTTCATAAAATCGCATTAATAAATTAATGAGTGTACTCTTACCACTTCCAGTTGGTCCTACAATCGCAATTTTTTTCTCCAGGTTTTACTTCTAAAGAAAAAAATCCTCGATCAGTGATTGGTCTTTTTGGTAAGAAAATGACACCTGTTCAAATAGGACTTCCCTTTAATCATTTCTGGTAAATTGATTTCTTTTTCCTTCTTCAGATTCAACAGGCTCTTCCATCAATTCAAATACACGGCTTGCACACGCAATTGAATTTTTGAAACTCAGTCATCACACCTGAAATTTCATTAAAAGGTTTTTGTATACTGATTCGCATACGTTAAAAAAATGCTGCCAATTGCCCAATACTTAATTGAGAGTTCAATACAAAAAAATGCTCCCACTAATCCTACTACTGTGTACACTAAGCTGTTCACAAAACGAGTTGCTGGATTCGTAATCGAAGAATAGAAAATAGCTTTTAAGGAACGGTCTGCTAACTTTTCGTTCATTTTATCAAAAGTTTCTAATACATTTTTTTCTTGACTATACGCTTGAACTACTTTTTATTCCAGTAATCGTTTCATGAGTAAAGGCTGTTTGTTCCGCTCTTAATGTTGATTGGTCATGAAATAAATCATATGTTTTTTTAGCAATAAAGGAGGCAACAACAAATGAAATAGGCGTTAAAAGAAGGACAACGATTGTCATTGTTAGTTGAATACTAAACATCCAAAAATAATGTACTGATAATCGTTAAGATTCCTGTAAACAATTGAGAAAATCCTAATAACAATCCATCCGCCATTTGTTCTGTATCCGATATTACAATACTTTGAAGAGAACCGTGTGCTTTTATATCTAAATAACTCAGAGGCATTTTAGATAAATGAATAAAGACATCATCTCTCAATGATTTCACCATTCCATATGCAATATGATTATGACATAAACTCATCACATATTGACTTACCATACTGATTAGTGCTAGCACAAAAATCCATAATAACCCATTTGTTACAATCGAAAAATTGTACTTCTCCAACTCCTATCATAGCATCGATGGTTTGACCGATTACTTTTTGGAATCCATACACTAGATAACACACTCACCATTGCTAAAAAAATAGAGAAAATAGTAAAAGAAAACCATATGGTTTTTAAATAAGGAAATAATTTTTTTATACACTTCCATTTTTTTCATGCTTCATACTACTGTTCCTCCTTTTTGAAATTGTGAGGCCGTTATTTCTTGATAAATCGCATTTGTTTCTAGTAACTCTTCATGAGTTCCAATTCCTACGATTTTTTTCCTTTTTTTCCATCACAATGATTTGATGAGCTTGCATCACTGAAGCCGCTCTTTGAGAGACAATAATAGTTGTTGGTTTAAACGGAGCTTTTGAAATGGCTTTTCTTAAGGCTGCATCCGTTGCATAATCTAAAAGCAGAAAAAAACTATTATCTAATATTAAAAATCTCTGGCTTTTCTAACGATAGCTCGCGCAATCGTTAAGCGTTGTTTTTGTCCACCGGATAGATTTCTTCCTTCTTGTTCCAATATATAGTCTAATTGATTTGGTTTTTGCTCCACCAATTCTCTTGCTTGGGCTATCTCTAATGCCTCATATAATTCTTGAGTTGTAGCATCGGATTTTTCCCCATCTTAAATTTTTCAGCAATCGTCCCTCTAAATAAAGCTGCCTTTTTGAGGAACAATCCCTATTTTTCTGTCTTAATTCTTCTGTTGGAATGGATTCTATGGGTTGACCATTTATACGAATCGTTCCACTTGTTGGAAGATAAAATTTTGGAATCAGTGAAATTAGTGAAGTTTTTCCCACTTCCTGTTCCACCAATAATGCCTAAAGTTTCGCCTTTTTTTAGAGAGAACGTTAAGTTTTCTAACACTTCATGACTATCCCCTTCATATTTAAGCGAAACATTTTCAAATGAAAGTACAATATCTGTCTCTTCTTTTGAAGATAAACTACCCATCACTTCTGCAAACTTGTCATGTTGTTCAATCGTCAATATTGTTTCAATTCTCTTAGCACTAGCAACAGAACGTGTCACTTGAATCGTTAAATTCGCTAATTTAATAAGCTCTAATAAAATTTGCGACATATAATTTACTAAGGCAATTACTTGCCCCTTTGTTAAGATTCCTGTATCAATTTGTACCGCTCCTAATTGTAATAACACAATAATCGCAATATTAATAATAATCAATGTAATAGGATTAGTTAAACTCGATAGATGACTCACGAATTTTTTTGTTGATTCGCTAATGCATCTGTCTCAGTTTGAAAAAGTATGTTGTTCGATTTCTACACGATTAAATGCACGAAGAACTCTCACTCCTGTTAAATTCTCCATTGTTTTTTTGAGTGATACGATCCATTCCTTCTTGTACTTTTTGTAAATAAAGGAATTGTTTTTTTAATAAAATGGCATAAATAATCATCGATAAAACTGGAATCGTCACAACAAATATCCAAGCTGCTTGTACATTTACAATAAATGCCATTATCATTGCACCAAAAACTACAAAAAGGTGAACGAAGCAATAGTCGTAAAAATAAATTCCAACCTGTTTGAACTTGTTGAATATCACTGGTCATTTTTTTGTAATGAGTGAATCCGTTCCAAGTTGATCAATTGTTGAAAAAAATTCATTTCCGTGATTTTTTTCTAATAATGCATAGCGTAATTTCTTAGCAAAGCCAGTTGCTGATTTAGCAGCAAAAATACTGCGCAGTAATCGAAACGACTAAACCAATCACCGCAAGAAGAATTAACAAACCGCACATCGTTACAATATAAGACGGATGATTTTTGAGCAATTCCAACATCCATTAATTGCGCCATCACTAAAAGGCACAAATAATTCAAAAACTAGCTTCTAACAATTTAAATAAAGGTGCTAGCAAACTTTCTTTTTTTATAATAACGAACATATTTCCATAACGTCTTCAAAAACTTACTCCTAATCCAAAAAAATTTAATAATTAAATTGTAACAAAGTCTATAAAAAAATGCAAATAAACACAAAAAAACTTTCGAGAAATAGCAAATGATACTATTTCCCGAAAGACCATACTCAAACGTCCTCTCATTACGACACGTCCCAAGTAGAAAATGACTTTTCGCAGTAGCACGAGTACTAGAAGCCAACTCGGCTTCTAGTACAAGAAATTCGAGACCTAGGGCTCGAAATTTAGCAATGAGACTCGCGAATGCGAGGCTGCTTGCATTCTAGTGCTACTACAGAAAAGTCATACTCTCATACGCCCTCTCATTACAGCACGCCAAAAGTAGAAAATGACTTTTCCCCAGTAGCATGAGTACTAGAAGCCGCCTTGGCTTCTAGTACAGGGAAATTTCGAGACTTTGGCTCGAAATTTAGCAATGAGACTCGCGAATGCGAGGCTGCTTGCGTCCTAGTGCTACCACAGAAAAAGTCATTTTTCTACGCAAATCTTTTTCTTCAATTAACTCCGCAATTTGTACTGCATTACTTGCTGCACCTTTACGGATATTATCTCCCACACACCAAATATGGAAACTATTCGGTTGAGAAATATCACGACGAATTCTTCCAACAAACACTTCATCATGACCAGTTGCCATTAAAGGTGTTGGATATTCATTATTAGCAGGATTATCCACTACCACAACACCAGGAGCTTTCGATAAAATTTCACGAATTTCTTCTGGAGTAGTATCTTTTTCAAAAGTGACATTAATTTCTACTGAATGTGAATTCATCACAGGAACACGCACACAAGTTGCAGTAATTGCCACTGATTCATCTAACCCTAAAATTTTTACGAGTTTCTTGAATCATTTTCATTTCTTCTTTTGTATATCCATTTTCTAAGAAAACATCAATATGTGGTAATACATTATTATAAATTGGATGAGGATAATTTGTTGGGGCTAATCCTTTTTTTCTCCATTGACTAAATCATTAATCCCAGCTTGTCCTGAACCTGATACTGCTTGGTAAGTTGTATAAGCCACTCTCTTTAATCCGAACGCTTCATGTAGTGGTTTTAATGGCACTACAGATTGGATTGTAGAACAGTTTGGGTTTGCAATAATTTTTCTTTCTAAAGTTGGTGCATTACATTCTGGAACTACTAAGTCAATCTCAGGATCCATTCTCCATGCACTTGAATTATCAATAACAATCACGCCATCTTTTTCTGCGATTGGAGCAAATTTTTAATGAAGTACCTCCACCAGCTGAGAAAATCGCATAATCAATCTCACGTTTAAAAAGAATTTTCTGTTAATTCTTCGACAACATAATCTTTTCCTCTAAATTGTAATACTTTCCCTGCTGAACGAGCAGAAGCTAATAAATATAAATTTTTCTACTGGAAGGTTACTCTCTGCTAATCTTTCAATCATTTTTGTACCTACAACACCTGTTGCACCTACAATTGCAATATTTACCATAATGAATCTCCTCTTTACTATAAGTCTATGTGATGAAAAATTATATCGAATGTTTCTAAAAATGTAAAGAAATCGTCCTTCTAACGAACACATTTGTAGCTGTTTTTCGACACACTTCTGAATGAATGCTTCATCCTTACAAACATTCAGCACAATGGAAATCAATGCTTTTTTTATTCATGTGGTATGCTTCGAACACTCCCTCTTTTTGAAGGAGAAATTCCTTTTCCTCTGGAGAAATCTTAACATTTAAAATTAGTGCTGTTTCATCATTTGTAATTCCTAATTTACTAAATGGTATTTCCATCATTAACGCATACCATTTTCCGTTTTTTCTTTCACATTGTATACGGTAGCTGCTGATTTTTTTAAAGGGCATTGCTGAATAAGGCGTTATATGTTCCAATATCCAACAATTCCATTTTTCTTTTTAACGCAACTAAAGATGTATCTACTGAATAAAACCATTGAAATACCATCTCTTCTGCTTCCTGCCTTAATTGCTGTGCAATTTTACTATTTGCAGTTGTCACATCAAATAAAGAATATTGTTCATGAAACTCATCTTTTACAATGATTTCTAAACCTTTTTTTCGACAGAAGCACTCACAATATAAAAAAATCAAATCCGTCTATTTTTGCTAGGAATTGTTTTTTTCCTTCATAATCTATTAAATCTGAAGTTAATGTCCATTTCATTTCTTTATCCTTATTTCTATAATTTATATTGCGCTCGAAGTTCTAAAATCATATCTCGAAGTTGTGCAGCTTTTTTTCAAAGTTCAAGTCTTTCGCTGCAGCACGCATTTCTAATTCCATCACTTCAATAGCTTCTCTTCTTTGTTGAACAGTCATTTGTTTGAAATCAGTCTGAGTTGTTTCTTCTTTTTTTCAACTGCATGAGTAATCGCAATTAAATCACGAATATTTTTTTATGAATTGTTTTTGGAGTAATTCCATGTTCTTTATTATAAGCTTCTTGAATCCTTCTACGACGATTCGTTTCATCAATCGCATATTTCATAGAATCTGTAATCTTATCGGCATACATAATCACTCGTCCATTGGCATTTCTCGCGGCACGCCCAATTGTTTGAACTAAGGAACGTTCACTTCTTAAAAAAATCCTTCCTTATCCGCATCTAAAAATCGCAACAAGTGAAACTTCCGGAACATCTAATCCTTCTCTTAATAAGTTAATACCAACTAATACATCAAATTCACCAAGACGTAAATTTCGAATAATTTCTGTTCTTTCTAATGTTTTTAATATCACTATGAAGATATTTCACACGAATACCGACTTCTTTTTAAGTAATCCGTTAAATCTTCTGACATTTTTCTTCGTTAATGTTGTAATAAATACACGTTCATTCTTTTTCAATTCGATCATGAATTTCACGGATTAAGTCATCAATTTGTCCATTAATCGGTCGAACTTCAATTAATGGATCTAATAAACCTGTTGGTCGAATAATTTGTTCTGTAACAGTTGGAGTATGAGCCATTTCATAAGGCCCTGGAGTTGCAGAAACATAAATCATTTGCGGAATTCTTTCTTCAAATTCTTCAAATCGTAATGGTCGATTATCCAAAAGCGCTCGGTAATCGGAATCCATATTGAATTAATTGTTCTTTACGAGCTCGGTCTCCATTAAACATTGCTCTAATTTGTGACATCGTAATATGCGACTCATCCACAACATATAATGCATCTTTAGGGAAGAAGTCTAATAAAGTATACGGTGCTTCACCTGGTTTTCTTCCGTCCATATGTCTTGAATAATTTTTCAATTCCGTTACAATAGCCCATTTCTAGTAACATCTCAATATCATAGTTCGTTCGTTGTTCTAATCGTTGTGCTTCTAATAATTGATTATTTTTCTCTTAATTCTTCTAAACGGTCTTTCAATTCAGCTTTAATTGTAGCAACTGCTCGACTAATTTCATCTTCATTTGACACAAAGTGAGCGGCTGGGAAAAATAGGTACATGTTCTACGGTAGCTTTTACTTCACCGGTTAAAACATCAATTTCTTTTTAACGCTTCAATTTCATCTCCAAAAAAACTCTACACGAATAGCAGAAGAATCGTGACCTGGAGGGAAAATATCGACAACGTCTCCTCTTACACGAAAACTACCTCTTCGAAAAATCAATATCATTGCGCTCAAATTGCATTTCTACTAATCGAGTGAGCAACTGATTACGTTCTACTTCCATTCCTTCTCGTAAGGATAATACATGTTCTCTATAATTTTCAGGATTTACTAATCCATAAATACATGAAACAGAAGCTACAACAATAACATCTCTTCTTTCAAGCAATGCACTTGTAGCAGAGTGGCGTAATTTATCAATTTCATCATTGACGCTAGATTCTTTTTTTCAATATACGTGTCACTTGAAGGAACATAGGCTTCAGGTTGATAATAATCATAGTAAGACACGAAATATTCTACGGCATTATTCGGGAAAAAAATTCTTTTAATTCTCCATACAATTGACCTGCTAACGTTTTATTATGCGCTAATACTAAAGTTGGTTTATTCACTTCTTTAATCACATTAGCAATCGTAAAAGTTTTCCCTGTTCCTGTAGCTCCTAATAAGGTTTGTTCATGCTTCCCTTCTAAAAATTCCAGAGACTAATTCTTTAATCGCTTGTGGTTGATCTCCCTGAGGTTGATAGGGAGAATGTAATTCAAAATGATCCATTCTTCCACTCCTTTTTCAATATTCCTAATTAGTATAGCACGCTCGATATGGAAAAACAAACCAGAGCGAATTATCAAAATAGAAATTCATCATTTACTGAAAAGTCCTCCAAATCCACTTATTTTTATATACTATTTCATCGCAAGACTTGCATTTTTTTATAAGGACTTTTTGTATAATAATTCCTGTTGGAGACAACTGATCAGTGATTATATAAATGTAAGAAAGAGGGTGAACCCATTGCCAAATATCGCATCACAAATCAAACGTGTTCGTACAAACAAAAAAAGTCAACACTAGCAAACAACTCACAAACTTCTGCTATGCGTACTGCTATCAAAAAAATTTGAAGCTGCAGTAGCTGAAGGTGCTGAAAATGCTGAAGAATTATTACGTGCTGCTCACAAAGCAATCGACGGAGCTGCTTCTAAAGGATTAATCCACAAAAAAACAAAAGCTTCTCGTGATAAATCACGTCTTGCTTCAAAAATTAAGCAAATAATAAAAAGCCTGAGAAATCATTCTCAGGGCCTTTTTTTGTACTTTTTATTCTTTTTTTCAATTCAACCTGCTTATGCACTCTTTTGACAAAAACTTCAAAAATAAATGTTTCTAATTGCAATTCTTTTTATTCCAAGTCCTGTTTTTCAATGCATATTCTGTTTCTACTAATGAACGATATGCTGCTTCTAATAATGCAATCGAAAATTTTTCTTGATTGTCCTAGAGCGAGTTTTACACGATATGGATGAATCCCTAATACCTTTTGCATTTTCAGGTTCGTGATAGCCTTCTTTTTGTAAGTAGCTCACTTGTAGTAATAAGCGAAATTGCCCTAATAAAATGGCATTCATTTTTAATCGGATCTTCTTTTTGCAATAATAAATCTCGATAAATTTCAATCGCTACTTTACTATCTTTTCGAAGGACGGCTTCTCCTAGTTCAAAAAAATATTTTGTTCTAAACTTTTTGGAACTAATGTTGTTACTAATTCACAATCTATAACTTTCGTATCCATCGCAGACAAAATTAACTTATCAATTTCTCTCATCGCATCGGTTAGAGAATAATGTAATTTTTCTAAAAAAATAAATGTAATACAGAAGTTTCCATCGAAACGCCATTCTCTTGTACTTTTTGTTGAATCATCACTCTTACATCTTTCTCTTCTAAGGAAGAAGCATCTAATAAGACTGCCACTTTTTTTAATTGCTTCACGATTTTTTTACGAGCATCTAATTTTTTTCATAAGGTGCAAAAAAAATACAACAACAGAAGAATCTAATGGATTTTTCTAAATAAAACTGTAGTCTTTCAAGTTGATGATCAATTTTTGCTTTTTTTCTTTTTCACCGGTTAAAAAAAATACGGTTTATCAATCATGACTAAGCGTCTATCTCCAAAAAAATGGAACGGATTCTGCATCTTCAATGGCTGTTTGTACAGCTGTTTCTTCCATATTAAATCGAGCAACATTTAATTCTTGGTCTTCAGGAGCCACTACAGATTCTAAAAAAATACTTGTCTTGCCCAGTTTTGCAAATATTCTTCTTTTTCCTTGGACAATATAAATGGGAGACAATTTCCCAGATTTAATTTCTTCTATTTTTCTTTTTGAAATTCCATTTATGACTCCCCTTTCTCTTAGTCTAGTGTATCGTGAAGTGTTCTTTTTGTCCATGCTTTCATTCATCTTTATGACTTTTTTTATTGTGTAGTATTTTTTTGTAGATTCTTTTTCTTGCATCATATGAACTGCTCCATCTTCTTCTGAAATCCATATATAAGATAATTGTTGTTCTAACTGATCTAATAAGCGTGAACTAATATGCGATTTTTACATTCCCTTTTCCTTTTTTTCTAAAAATTAAAAATTTTTTTGTTTGCATTTGTTTAAATCCATTCAGTTTTTTTAATTAATTCTGCATTTTTTTCTTAGTAGCTATGACAATATCGGCTTGATTAGGCAGAGTATTCAACTTCTCATCTACTATCAAAATTCGTTTTTTTCATCTAACGTAAAAATAGAATTTTTGAGCCTCTTTCTTACCTCCATTTGCTGGAATCAATTCCCATTTCACCCCAGAAAGTAACTGTCTATCTCCTAGTGTCACAACGTCCAATTCTCCCAACTCTTTTTTTCAGAAGGATTTTTTTAGAAACAATGACCTCTCCTACTGAAAAAAATCTTGTATCATTTCTTTTTAAATCCTCAATATCTTCCACACTAGCATTTGTTAACACAATGGAATCCAACTGAGAAATTCCTTCTACTAAAACATTATTCGTAACGGTTTTAGAAAAAGATGGCTTACGAATGGTATTCCCCTTCAAATCCGTGAACGAATTTCCTCCTCTCACTATTAAAGTAGCATGATTAAATCCTTTAGGAATATACAATACTGAAACTTGCGAACCCGTACTTAAAAAGATGATTTGCTCATGCAGATGATAAGGAATACTTAGCGCAATAAGACAAGAACCTATTGCAAACACAACACTCGAATAAGGACGAAACCTAGATTTTTTTCATAACATACAAGAGCTCCATAAAGAGTAATCCAATACAATATCCAAGCTGTTGTTGACCATGTCCCAAATGTAAATCGCAAAAATAAAAATTGCTCACAAAAAAAGCAAAAAAATGTGATTCAATCCATTTAATAACGCATCTAAAAAGAAGACAATACCATTAGATATCCACACCCACTCTATTACGACTGCTAAAGCATAGAGCAAAAATTCCTGGAATAAGAATACTTTTTGAACAACAACACCACTAAACCAGCTAATAATACACTTAACAGATTCCACGTAAAAAAATAGTGACAAATTAACGGCAAAGCTATGATAGGCGTCAAAAAAAGCAATACAAATCGTTTTTCTTCCATTTCCCTTGAAGATTATGTTCAGCAAAAATAACTCGTCAATAATAAAATAGCCGTTAATCCATAACTCAGTTGAAACGCTACATTTTCAATGATACTCGTTCGATAAAATAGTGATAATAAAAAAATAAAAACCCCTAAACAATCCGCTGTTGCTAGTTTCCAATGAAACTTTTTTTCGAACTTTGCGCTAAAATATACATCAAAAATAGCTCGTGTGCCACTAATATTCCAATGGATGAAGTAGCCATAAATCACTAAGCCAATGATGATGATAACTACACTTGTTTCTCGAGTGATTTTCCATTTCCATAATATTTTTTTCTAACATATGAATAAACAGTGTAATATGAAGTCCTGAAATCGCTAAAACATGCATAATCCCCAGTCTCTTATAATGCCCTATCACTGTTGTATCCGCATCTTTCGTTTGTCCGAACAGTAATAATAAAGCATAGGTACGAACAAAACTTTCTGGCTGTTTATCAATTTTTTTAAATAAAATTTTCTACGCCAATTTTGAAAGAATGACATCCATGAAGGAGCATTTGCCATTTGTTTAAAAACCTTTAACTTCAAACACACGCAGAATCCCAATACTACGATAGTAACTAGGTGCATTAAAATCCCTCTATTTTTTTGGGTTCATTTACAGGCTTACTCTTTCCAATAACAGATAAAAGTAAGATTAGCCTCCTCTTCTTCAAATACAGCTCTCTCTTTTTCAGAATGCATTTTATATTGAAATAAAACTTTATGCTTAGAAGAAGGTAGTTCTAGTTCAGCCATTCCCGTTACAAAGTCTCCATTGATTTTTCAAATCATCACGGTTCAATCTTACAATCCCAGCTAACTCCCCTTCTGGAACAATTGTAGGATGATAAACTTGATAAGACCGTAAGCCTACAAAGATGAGTATCATAAACACCCAGAATAGTTGTTCTTTACTTCGAAAATGAAGAACAAACGTCCATATTCCTATCAAAATATACATTCCTTTTTAAAAAGAAATGAAGCCCCCGAAAGAATTAAACTTCCCAATATAATTTCTGAGACCATTACCCAAATCCACTTCTTCATTGGAAAGTCACTTGGCTTTTCAATCGCTTCTAAAGCTTTCTTTCCAATTCCCTTCACTTGTAATAAGTCTTCTTTTGTACGAAAGGCTCCATGTTCTTTTCGATATTGTAAAATGGCTTCTGCTTTTTTTCTTTCCAATTCCTTTTTATCGTTTGTAATTCTTCTAAAGTTGCCGTATTAATATTGATTGTTCCTTGTTTTGAATTAGACACACTTGTATTTGTCGAACTTCCTTTTCCAGAATTTTTCCTCTGTCGCGCCACCTTCTTGTTTATACTGTACATTAGGCACGATAATTTGCATCTGATCGGTAATTTTTTTGTGCTAAATTAATTTTTTTGTTTCATCTGCCTCCTCAGTAAAAACCTCCTGCTTTTTTTAATCACTTCTTGAATGCGACTCTCACAAGAAAACTCGTACACTCCTGGCCTTAGAACTTCTCCTTTAATATCCACATAACAATTTTTGTGGCATCATCACCGTTGTTTCTTCCACTCTTGTTGTATTGACCGCATTCGTTACCATCACTTTTTTTCTTTTTGGTGGTGAAGCCATCATTCCTCTTCCTACAAGAATCATAACGATAACTGCTAACACACCTCCAATTATTGACAGAACTTTTTTTATGTTCCATCAATAAACGACTTACTTGCATAGAAAAATAAAACATCATTTTTTCCCTCCTCTAACTATAGATACGAAAAATGACGTTTTTGTATTTTTATTTTTTTCTAAAAATTTTTTTACTGCATCTTCAAAAATTTTTTTACTGGATACACTTGAATATTGGATTTTATCTTCTCAGCGGTTAATTTAGCTTCTTCATAATTGGATAAAATATTAGGATTTTTTTCTCTCATTTCATCCGTAATTTCATCATCAGGTGCTAGGAAAATAGTTGCTCCTGCTCGAACAGCAGCCACTAATTTCTTGTCCACTCCGCCAATTCGTCCCACTTCTCCTTTTTTTCATTCATTGTCCCAGTACCAGCAACAATTCTACCTTGTTTTTAAATTATTATCCGTTAACTGATTATAAATTTCTAATGTAAACATCAGACCAGCTGATGCCCACTAACCCCATGTGGATCAAAAATCTACTTTAGGTGATTCATGCAATTTCGAATGAGTCACTAATTGAATGCCTAGCATTGGTTTTTCCTGTATCAGGATTTTTCTACTAGAACTCCAGTTTTTTTCAATAGTCTCTTGATTACGATTAATTTCAATCGTAACCTGATCACCAATTTTTTTAGAACTAATCGCTTGAATCATTTCTTGTGCGGATGAAAATGATTCCCCATCCACTTTTGTCACAATATCTCCTACTTGAATCTTCTCTTTAAAAATCAGATTCAGGGACGACTGTCATAACATATACACCTAAAAAAATTCTTCTTCGACTGACTTTCCTGCTGCCTTATACGCTACTGAAACGGCAGCATTTCTAGCTTGTTGCATATAATATTCCTGAATTTTTATTGTATTCCTTACTAGGAGTTGTTCCATACACTTTTTTTCTTTTTGGAATCATTTCAACATGAGGAAGCAATGTTTGAAGGGCTAATAAAGGAGTTGCTTGTTGTGAAAAATACCGTCATTACTCGAAACGATCCTTCCTTCTTCTCATTAACTCCTTCAATGGTTATAAAATCCTCTACTTTTTTTCAGCACTTCCTGGCATTTCTAAAACATAAGGTAAAGGATAAAATGCAAGGATTCCTAAAATGAATACACTAACGAGCGCAATCACAATCGTTCGTAAAGAAATTTTTCTTCATTCTTACTCACTTCTTTCTTGAAGCTTCATTTGTTGAAACTCTTGTTCCACATAAATTTTTTTCAAAATCTTTGCTACAGACTCTGGAACTAAAGAATCAAATTCTCCACCAAATTTAGCTAATTCTTTTCACCATTGTTGAACTGACATATTCATAGGCTGGTTCACTCATGAGTAGGACAGTTTCAATCTTTTCATCTAGTCGATGATTATGATATGCTAATGTTTTTTCTAATTCTAAATCTTGACTATTGCGAACACCTCTTAAAAGAACGGTTGCTCCTAATTGTTTTTGCAGCTTCAACCGTTAAGCCACCATCTTGTACCACCACTCGAACATTTTTTTCAAGTTTGACACAGCTTCTTGAACCGTTTGAACTCTCTCTTCTTTTGTTAAAGTATACTGCTTTTTGATGATTATGAGAGATTAACACAATCACTTCATCAAATAATACTGTCGCACGTTGAATTAAATGAAGATGCCCCTTTGTAATGGGGTCAAAACTTCCTGCGTAAATTGCTTTTTACCATACGAATCTCCTATTCAAATTCAAAGAAAATTAATGCTGTAATGCCATACTCTACTCGTTTCCATTGAGTAAATCGTCCAATTTTTTTCTGGTAATTGAACTGCTTTTATCCACTTCAGCAACAACTACAGCATCTTCTGCTACTAATGATAGCTTTTTCCAATTGCTCAATATCATTAATAATTTCTTGCAGTCGATACGGTGGATCCATAAACACTAAAGAAACAGGTTCAAACTCTTCTCTTGTCGCTAATGTTTTTCAATCCATGCTTCACATTTTGTTTTTAATAATGTAAATTGGTCCGGACTCTTTGTAATTTCAATATTTTTGTTCAATAGTTTGAATGGCTTGTCGATTATTTTTCAAATAAGAAGGCATGATCCATTCCTCTAGAAACAGCTTCAATCGCTACTCCTCCACTACCTGCATACATATCCAACATCACACCACCATCAAAATATCCTCCTAAAATATTAAATAAGGATTCTTTAATTTTTATCAGTTGTTGGTCTTGTGTTCTTTCCTGGAACAGCACGAAGATGTCTTCCACCAAATTCGCCAGAAATAATTCTCATCTGTGTTCCTCCTTTAATATGATTCCTTTATTATATACGCTCAAAAAAAGAATAACAACTCACAAGAAGCAGAAGGAATCTCACAAAACAGAAGTAGGTAGAGCAATGTATTTTTAATTCGGTCGAATTCGACTGAATTAAATCTTCTAAAAAAAGTCATGACCACCTGTCTAACGGATAGTCATGACCTTTTTTTACATATAAACATTACGCTTCTGTAGCTAATGCTTGTTTTTTTCTAATTCAATTTCCTCACGTAATTCTGGTAAGATTTGTGTAAAAATCCATTCGAACTTCATGGCGAGGAGAGACTTCAACTTTTTCGAACAAAGTGGAATTTACTAACTTTATCCATCACACTTTCCACTTCATCTTCATTGACATACAAGTAAATATATTTTTAGACGTTTAGAAATATAATGAATATTGCCGAAACGTTTTTAATTGTTTAATCGGTTTTTAATGTATAGAGCCATACAATAATTGCTCGTCTTTCTACTTGTTCCATGTTTACTCCTCTCTATTATTTTTTTACGAATTGTTAATAGTAAATCACTAACATCAATCATATCTTGTTCTTTAACAGCAATCGTCTCAACAACGCCATCAAATGGTGCTTGAATCGTTGTTTCCATCTTCATTGCTTCTGTTACAAGTAGCACTTGTCCTTTACGAACAGCTTCACCTTTTGTAACAAATACTTTTTAGGACACTACCTGGCATTGTTGCCCCAATTTGTCCAAAGTCATTCGCATCTGCTTTTTGACGTTTAACAGTGGTCATTGTCGCACTTGCATCATGGACAATAATTTCTCTACTTTGTCCATTAAATCGATAGAACATAATTCGATTGCCATCCTGGTCAGGTTCCCCAATTTGAACTAATGTAATCATGAAGACTTTACCGGGAGCATATTCCATTTGAATCGTCTCACCCATACGCATTCCATAGAAGAATGTCTGCGTATCTAATTTACTTAAATCTCCATATAATTCTTTTTCTCTCTTGGTATTCCTTATACACTTTTTGGATACATGAGATAACTTAGTACTTGTTGGTCTTTTTGGTTTTATGCCCTAGTAAATCTTCTAATTCTTTACGAACTTCTTCAAAATCTACTTCAGGTGCTAATAATCCTGGTCGAACCGTAATTGGCTCAATCTCTTTTTAATACAACTTTTTTTGAAGTTTTTTTCATTAAAGCCTCCAACCGGTTGACCTAAATCCCCTCTAAAGAATTGAATGACTGATTCAGGGAAGGATAGTGTTAGTCCTTTTTTTCATAAATGTTTTTCTTCATTGAGTTCATTTTGAATACAGAATAACGCCATATCTCCAACTACTTTAGAAGAAGGAGTTACTTTAATAATATCTCCGAATAATTGGTTCACACGGTGATACATATCTTTCACTTCTTCGAAACGTTCTCCTAAACCAACTGATTTAGCTTGTTGGTATAAATTCGTATATTGTCCACCGGGCATTTCATGATAGTAAACTTCAGGACTTGGAGAAACTTGTACTTGATCAAATGCATGATATGATTTGCGGATTGTTCCCCAATAACGGTTTAATTTTTGTTACATTTTCCATCTCTAATTCAGGTTGACGAGTCGTACCCTCTAAACCATGATATAGAGTTTCCATACTTGGGTTAGAAGTTCCACCTGCTAATGCACTGAAGGCTACATCGACTACATCTACTCCAGCATCAATTGCTGTTGCCAATGTTAAAATACCATTTCCACTCGTATCATGAGTATGTAAATGAATTGGAATATCCACTGACTCTTTTAAAGTTGTAATTAATTGTTTAGCTGCTTGAGGTTTTTAATAATCCTGCCATATCTTTAATGGCAATCATATGCGCACCCGCTTTTTTTCTAAATCTTTTTGCAAACTGTTTATAATATTCTAATGTATATTTAGTTTGCATTGGATTTAATACATCACCTGTATAACACATTGTCGCTTCTGCAATTTTTCCCGGCTTCACGAACGGCTTGAATACTCACTTCCATTTGAGGCAACCAGTTTAAGCTATCGAAAATTCTAAACACATCAATACCTGCTGCAGCTGCTTCTAAAATAAACGCACGAATGACCGCATCTGGATAATTCGAATATCCTACTGCGTTAGAACCACGCAATAACATTTGTAAGAGCGTATTCGGCATAGCTGCACGAATTTTTTTCTAATCGATTCCATGGGTTTTCTGTTAAGAAACGATAAGCTGTATCAAAAGTTGCCCCACCCCAAACTTCTGCTGAGAACAATTGAGGTACTGCTGCTTCATATTGCTGAGCCGCTTGAATTAAATCAATCGAACGCATTCTTGTAGCCATTAAACTTTGATGCGCATCTCTAAAACTTGTATCCGTTAAAAGGACTTTTTCTTGTTCTAATACCCATTTAGAAACTGCATCCGCACCTTTTTTTCATCCAGTAACTGCTTAGCAGTTATTTCTGGTTTTGAAATAGGATTCAATATTTCGATATAAGTTGGTCTCTCAAATGCCTTTGTTTCTTGCGGAATTCCTGGATACCCATTTACAGTAATTTCTGAAATATATTTTTAAAATTTTATTTCCACGATTACTTTCCTTAGGGAACTTAAATAATTCAGGTGTTGTATCAATAAACGTTGTTTTTAGCTGTTCCTGTTAAGAAATCATCATGATGAATCACATTTTTTTAAAAAAATGGAATATTGGTCTTCACTCCACGAATTCTAAACTCTTTTTAACGCACGTTGCATTGTTGTTACTGCTTGAGAAAAATCACGACCATACGTACAAACTTTTACTAATAGCGAGTCAAAAATATGGCGTTACCACATTTCCTTGGAATGCATTTCCTGCATCTAAACGAATACCCAATCCACCTGGTGAACGATACGTATTAATTTTTACCAGTATCTGGCAAGAAATTGTTTTTCAGGATTTTTCAGTTGTGATACGGCATTGAATCGCAGCACCACTAAAAAGTTAAGTTTTTCTTGTGTAGGAATGCCAATTTCTTGATGCAAATCCAACCCTTGCGCAATTTTTTTAATTGTGCTTGAACAATATCAATTCCTGTAATCAATTCTGTAATGGTATGCTCTACTTGGATTCTTGGATTCACTTCAATAAAGTAAAAACTGATTTCCATCTAGTAAAAAAACTCAACTGTCCCTGCATTGACATAACCAATTTCTTTCATAAAGCTAGCTGCAGCATTACAAATTTTTGGAACGCATCTCTTCCGAAAAGAGAAACACATGGAGCTACTTCAATCACTTTTTTTGGTGACGTCTTTGAACAGAGCAATCACGTTCGAATAAATGCACAACATTTCCATGTTTATCCCCTAGAATTTGTACTTCGATATGTTGTGGATTTTTCAATATTTTTTTCCACATAACATTCTCCAGCACCAAAAAGCTTTAATCGCTTCTCCAACGGCACGGTCATAACTATCTTGAACATCTTCCTTACGATAAACAACACGCATCCCACGACCTCCACCACCAAGTGCAGCTTTAATCATAATCGGATAACCAAATTGTTCTCCAAAATCATAAATTGCTTGAACAGAAGACACTGTCCCTTCTGTCCCAGGAATCGATTGTAAACCAGCCTTATGCGCCGCAGTTTTTTTGCTTTTAATTTATCACCTAAAATATCTAAATGTTCTAAATGAGGCCCCACAAAGGTTAGTCCTGCTTCTTGACATTTTCTAGCAAAATCAATATTTTTCAGATAAAAAAACCATAACCAGGATGAACAGCATCTGCCCCTGATTGTTTCGCAATACGAATAATATCATCCATATCTAGATAGGCTTCTGTTGGCTTCTTACCTTCTCCAACTAAATAGGCTTCATCAGCTTTAAAACGATGCAATGAATGATCATCTTCTTTAGCAAAAAAATACCAACCGTTTCAATCCCTAATTCTGAAGCCGCACGAAATACACGAATCGCAATTTCTCCACGATTAGCCACCAGTAATTTCTTCATGTTCTTCATGCTCATCCTCCTTTTTCTTCAATCAATTCTTTATTTTTCTTGAAATGTTTTTTTCTTGAGAATCTTCATTATTTTTTTATCTTCCTCAACTTTGAACTCATTCATTCTAATATTATTCATTTTTTTCTTCTTGATATTCCATGTCATATTTTTAATGCAAAAAGTACCATTCCTATCGCAATACTCGAAACAATAAAACTTGAACCACCATAACTTAAAAAAATGGTAGTGGAACCCCAGTAATTGGCGCTAATCCAAGTAACGCTCCAATATTCACTCCACTTTGTACTAATAGGAAAAATTCCAACACCCAGACATAAGTATCGAGAAAATAAGGATCGACAAAATTGAGCCTTCCAAAAAAATATATAATTAAGAAGAATAGAACGACTAATACAAGCCACACAACAATGAATCCTAGTTCTTCTCCAACAATCGCTAAAATAAAGTCCGTATGAGCTTCTGGTAAAAATCCTGTTTTCTGAATAGAACTAGATAAACCAGTACCTGTCAATCCACCCCTAGCTAAAGCTAAGAATCCTTGAATCGATTGATAACCTACACCGCTCGTATCATCCCATGGGTTATGGAATGAAAGAAATCGGCCAACTTGATAAGCCTTAAACGGTAAGTGCTGAATAATAGAAATCGGTAAATAGGTAAACAAATAACCAATGACAAAAAGCTACTCCAGAATATTTAATCGCTTTTTTTAGAATATCCTGTTGTTAATGCTAATAACCACATCATCAAGACTGTAATCATTACTGTTCCAAAATCTGGTTGCATTAAAACTAATATACTTACTAATAACAACATCCCCATTGGATACATATATAATTGTTTCCAATCACGATTATCTTTAAATTTATGATAATAAAAAGCACTTGCCCATATTAAAAATAACTTTAGCAAATTCAGAAGGTTGTAAATTAAAAAAATTCGTAAATTAATCCAACTTTTTAGCACCCTTAATTCCTGATTGAGTGAAAACGAATAAGAGTAATAAAATTAATATTACATATACTATCTGTAATATTCGTTCATTAAAAAAAAGAATTTTTTTCCATTATTTGCAATTCCAATAGCTATAGCAATTCCTGCCACAACAAAAAGCAAATTGGCGAATTAAAAAAAATATTCAGAATTACCTACAGATGTTAATGAAAAAAATAACTACTTGCACTATAAATCATTACAAGACCAAATGCAGATAATAAAATAAAAAAATAACTAAAAATGATTTTATCTACTTGGAAGAGATTTTTTTATTTTTATCTTGTACTTTCAAAACAATAATTCCTCTAACTTTCCTTAAGATTGCCAGTTTTTTTCTCATATACATCGCTATATACTTCATTTAATGCATATTCCAAATCAGCCATTAATTGATGTCCTTCATTCGCTTCTACAACACCAATCGCTACAGCAAATTCTACTTGTTTTTGATAATCCAAACAATTGAGTATCCACTACTTCTTCAAAAAGCTGGGCATTTAGCAATACATAAATGATTCTTTTGTTGATTAATTAATTGGTAAATTTTATTAGCATTTTTCTTTTTAATTGCTCAAGAGCATGATTTTTGATTAATCTCTGACATTTTCTTTCTCCTTTTTGAATAAAAATAACTCAAAGTAATTATACCATAAAGCATCAATTTTTTTCTAAAGAATGATGAGAAATTAATTCAAATTTAAATACAGAATCACAAAAAAACTCCATCTGAGGCATCAAACCTTAAATGGAGTTTAAAAAAATTATTTTTTTATTTTTCTTTTTGGCGGAAGCATAGATAAGCCTACTCTGCCTTTTTTTCATATCAATTTCAGTAACCCATACTGTTACAATATCACCCACTGCAACGACATCACTAGGATGCTTCACGAATCCTTGTTTCATTCTTGAGATATGAACTAAGCCATCTTGTTTCACACCGATATCCACGAATGCTCCAAAATCGACTACATTACGAATCGTTCCTTGTAATTCCATTCCGACTTGAATATCTTCCATAGATAATACATCACTTCTTAAAATTGGAGGATCAACTTCTTCACGAGGATCTCTTCCCGGTTTGGTTAATCCGGCAAAAAAATTAATTCTAACGTTTCAAATCCAATTCCTAGTTCAGTAGATAGTGCCTTTTTTTATCTATAACAGATAGTGCTTGTTCTACTTTTTTTCTGTACCAATCTCTACTTTTTGTTGCTTGAATTTTTTTCTAAAATCTTTTTCTGCAAATTCATAAGACTCTGGGTGGATATCTGTTCCATCCAATGGATTTTTTTACCATCTACAATTCTTAAAAATCCTACTGCTTGTTCGAAGGCTTTTTGGTCCTAAGCGAGGAACTTTTTTTCAATTGTGAACGATTGGTGAATTTTTCCATTTTCATCACGGTAAGCAACAACATTTGCTGCAGTCGTTTTTAGTTAGTCCTGCAATATGTTCTAATAGAGCAGCACTTGCTGTATTGACATTGACACCAACTTTATTCACAGCAGTTTCAACCACAATGTCTAATTTTTGCATCTAGTTGTTTTTTTGACTTACATCATGTTGATATTGCCCTACCCCTACTGCTTTTTGGATCAATTTTTCACTAATTCTGCTAATGGATCTTGCAAGCGACGAGCAATACTTACTGCTGAACGTTCTTCTACTTGATAATCCGGGAATTCTTTTCGCGCAATCTCACTAGCAGAATAAACAGATGCTCCTGCTTCACTAACAATTGTATAGTAAATTTTTACGATTCATCCCTTTAATCTGTTCACTGACAAAAGCTTCCGATTCACGGCTTGCAGTTCCGTTTCCAATCGCCACTAAAGTCACTTGATAATCTTCCAATAATTTCTTGAATGTTGTTCCTGCTTGCGCACGCTTGAAGTCACTTGCCCCTTGATGAGGATAGATGACTGCTTTGTCTAACACTTTTCCCTGTTTCATCGATAATGGCTAACTTACACCCTGTTCGATACGCTGGGTCTAATCCTAGAATCACATGTCCTTTCATCGGTGCTTGCAATAATAGATTTTGTAAATTTTTCTCCAAAAAAATCTCAATTGCTTGAGTTTGAGCTTTTTCTGTTAATTCAGAACGTATTTCACGTTCAATCGCAGGTGCAATGAAACGTTTAACACTATCCTCAATTGCCGCTTTCACATATGGGGCAGATGGAGAAGCCGCATTTAAAAATTTCTTTTTTTCATGATTTTTTTCTAATGGAATGGTTGTATCAACTTCCAAGTTAACTTTTAATACGCCTTCTTTTTTTCAGCACGATTCACTACTAAAAATTCGGTGTGGAACAATTGTTTTTTTACCAATTCTTGATACTCGTAATACATTTCGTATACGTGTTTTTCATCTTTTTTTCTTCATCTTTTAAACTTGTCACAAGCATTGCTTTTTTTGAACTGTGTATTCACGTAATAATTTTCTGTAATGAGCATTATCGGAGACTTTTTCAGCAATAATTTCTAACGCTCCATTTAACGCATCTTCTACTGTCAGAATTTCTTTTTTTCTTCGTTAACGAATGTTGCAGCTTTTTGCTTCAACATCATCTGCTGTACATGCTAATAAAAAAATTCAGCTAGCGGCTCTAATCCTGCTTCTTTAGCAATCGTCGCTTTTTGTACGTTTCTTTTTGTTTAAATGGACGATAAATATCTTCTAATGCCGTTAATGTTTTAGCATTCATTAATTCTGTTAAGATTTCTTCCGTTAATTTTTTTCTTGTTCATCAATTAATCGAATAACTTCGTCTTTTTCTTTTTCTCAAAAATTTAATAAATAACGATGTCTTTCTTCTATTTCACGAATTTGAACTTCATCCAAACTCCCTGTTTGATCTTTACGATAACGTGCAATAAAAAGGAACCGTATTGCCATCTTCTAACAAAGCTAATACTGTATCAATTTGCTTTGGTGAATATTGATTTAATTCTTGCTTTACAATATCCAACGCACGTTGTTCAATAGTTAATTCTGTCTCTGTCATAAAAACCTCCTAATCTTTTTTTATCCTAACATAAATTTAGATTGATTGAAAGTAGTTACATTTTTTTGTTGGAAGGGTAAATTTCTCGTAATAAAAAAAATATTTTTTTCGAGTATTTTTTTACGTATATAGAAGATGAAGACAGAATGCTCACCACTATTCCACTTCAAAAATAAAAATTAAGGAGTGTTAACAATGAAAGAACGAATCAAAGATGCAAGACCCATGATGGATTTAATGGCAAAGAAAGTTTTTCAGTAATCCTGAAATAACAGCACAGTTTATAAGGGATATCCTAGACTTACCTGTCCACCATGTAAAAAAATACTCGATGGAACACAAATACACAATCACCAATTCGAAGATATAAAGACTTATGTTACCAGTATTGATGTATTAGCTGCATTAAACGATGGCACACAAGTCATTATTGAAATCCAAGTAGCTTATCAATTTGACTTTATTAAGCGTTTATGGTTATATCTATGTAACCAAGTGACTAAAAAAATGCAGATGAACATAAAAAAAGATGGAGTGGAAACACATAAACTCGCAGAAGAATTATTACCTGTGTACACCATTGCCATCACAAAAAAAAATATTTTTAATGACGAGGAAATGATTCATGTATTCTGCTTCAAAGAAAAAAATACAAACGATGAATTGAAAGTTTATTTTTAAAGGCTTTAAAGAAGAACAAGATTTAGCCTTAATGGCATTTTTTTAGAATTAGAGAAGTATAATAAAGATAAGATACAAGAATACAAAAAAAGTTAGATGGATTGAGTTTTTTTGGGAACCAACCCTATACACAAAGTCCGGAGAAAATTTTTGGAACAAGCGGATTGAATTGTGAGCCGAATAGACTGGACAAAGGAGGAACGAAAAAAATGTACGATGAAAGAACAAGATATCTCCAAGCATATTCAAGTTTTTTTAGCCACTATAGAAAAAGATAAGAAAGATGCAATAAATCAAGCTATGACAGAAGGATTAGAAAAAGGAATAGCGAAAAGGATTAGCGGAAGGAAAAAGCACACGGTATCGAGCACGGAAAGAAAAATGATGATTATCAGTTTGATTAAAGATGGTCTTCTCTCTAAAGAAGAAGGTGCAAAACGATTAAGCATTTCCGTATTTGAATTAGATGACTATTTGTCTACTGATGAATAGTAGAATAACAATATTTTAAGACGACTTCGGTCGTCTTTTTTTGTTACAAAAATATTCCGGAAACTTCAAAATCCTAAGCTCTAAGTTTAGGCATGAGACCGAAGGTCTACTACCGTCGTTTATTACTATAAAACAAAATCTAACTCTCAAAACGCCCTCTCATAAATATCTGTCCAAATAAAAAAAGACTTTTGCATAGTAGCTCAAGCGATATAATCAACGAACTTTGATTATATCACAGGAAACTTCGAGACCTTAGGCTCGAAGTTTAGGCATGAAACACCGAAGGTGTACCGACCCCAAAAAAAGTTAGACCAAAAAAATCTAACTTTTTGGAGGTCAGTATTTTTTTATAGCTAAATATGACTTTGAATTTAAGAAGAAAGTTGTGGAAGCATATCTGCGTGGAGAAGGTGGTTATCAAATTTTAAGTAAAAAAATTTGGTTTAAAATCCACTAGGCAAATTGGTTATTGGGTAAAAGCGTACAAAAAAATTTGGCGATGAAGGACTAAAAAGTTTTTAGAAAATGGACGTGTATATCCTTTTTGAATTAAAACTATTAGTGGTAGAATCTTACCTGAAGGGAAATGGTTCATATAGTGAATTAGGATTAAAATATGAAATTCTAAATCATCGGGTCATCGGATCTTGGGTTAAAAAAATTTAAAAAAAGATGGCCCTGAAACTTTGAAAAAAACCCTCAGGAAGGTAGGGAATATACAGTGGAATATCATAAAAAAACGTCCATCAAAACCAAAAAAACAAATGAAAATAACTGAAGAAGAATTTAAAAGAATAGAAGAAGAAAAATTATCACCTAAGGATGGAAAATGACTTTTTTTAAAAAGCAATGCGGAGACTGAATTTAGAGGACGAAGCAAGAACGAAAAGAACAGCTAGAGTCATTGACAGTCTCCGAGAAAAAAATACAAATTAAAAAGATCTTTTTAGAGTATGCAGGTATGGCTAAATCAACTTTTTATGTATTGGCAGAAACGTTTTGATAGAGAAAAATCCAGATAAAGATATGGAAGAAAAAAATCCTCGAAATTCGTAGTGTGCATAAGGATTATGGTTATAGAAGGATACATGCAGCACTTTGTAATGAAGGATATTGTATTAATAAAAAGAAAGTTCAGCGTATTATTCAAAAACCTAAAACTACAAGTAACATCCTTTACACGTAAAAGTAGAAAATATAATTCTTATCAAGGTACAATTGGAGTTATTGCGCCTAATAGAATTAAAAGAAGATTTCATACTTCTATTCCACATCAAAAAAATCACAACAGATACAACAGAATTCAAGTATTATGAAGTGGATGAAAGAGGAAATAGAACACTCCATAAATTGTATTTAGATCCATTTATGGATATGTTTAACAATGAAATCTTAAGCTATAATATTACAAAACATCCTTCCGTAAAAAAAATATTCTTGATGTATTAGACAGAACAATAAAAAAATAACATCAGATTGTATCTATAGAAGAACCTTTCATTCTGATCAAGGATGGGCTTATCAATTAAAAAGAATATTCTTCTAGATTAAAGGATGGACAAATATTTCAAAAGTATGTCCAGAAAAGGAACCTGCTTAGATAATTCAATAATGGAGAATTTTTTTCAGCTTGCTTAAGCAAGAAGTTTATTATGGCAGAATATTTTTATAGTTATGAAGAATTAAAAAAATGAAATTGAACGATTTATTAAATATTATAACGAAAATCGTATTAAAGAAAAAAATTGGGATGGATGAGTCCTGTACAGTATAGAATACATTGTTCAGTATAGAGAAAAAAAGCGCCAAAAAAATTGGCGCGAAGCCCCTAGGGGGTTATTCATATATTTTATTTTAAAAAAATTAAAAAAAGAGACGACTAAAGTCGTCTCAAAAAAAGTCTAACTTTTTGGGGTCACTACATCAGGTCTGCTGCCGTCGTTTATTACTATAAAGCAAAGTCTATTTCTCAAAACGTACTCTCATAAATATCCGTCCAATAGAAAAAGACTTTGCATAGTAGCTCAAGCGATATAATCAGCGAACGCTGATTATATCACGGGAAACTTCGAGACCTTAGGCTCGAAGTTTAGCAATGAGACCAAAGGTCTGCTTGCGTCCCTAGCTACTATAACGCAAAGTCTAATTCTAAATTTATCAGTCTAAATCAAGCTGCCCCCGTATACAATTGATAGTACACGCCTTGTTTTTTTCCATTAAACTTTCATGGTTTCCACGCTCAATAATCTCACCATGATCCATTACCATAATTACATCCGCATTACGAATCGTTGATAAACGATGGGCAATTACAAATGAAGTTCTACCCTCCATCAATTGATCCATCCCTTTACTAATCAATGCTTCCGTATGACTATCAATCGAACTAGTCGCTTCATCCAAAATTAACACTTTCGGATTTGCCACTGCAGCCCTAGCAATCGCTAATAACTGTCTCTGACCTTGAGAAAGACCTTCACCATCCCCGGTAATCTCCGTTTGATAACCATGAGGGCAAACGTTTAATAAATCCATGCGCATTCGCCAATTTTGCTGCTTTCACAACTTCATCATCACTCGCATCTAAATTCCCATAACGAATATTATCCGCAATTGAACCAGTAAACAAGTGAGTATCTTGTAATACAATCGAAATTGTTTTTACGTAAATCATCTTTCTTAATCTCTGTAATCGGAATTGTGTCAAACGTAATTTCTCCATTATCAATTTCATAAAAATCGATTAATTAAATTTGTAATCGTAGTTTTTCCCAGCACCTGTTGCACCAACAAAAGCTACTTTCAATCCTGGCTCAGCCCAAACATTGATTTTTTTCAAAATCGGTACATCTGGAACGTAACCAAAAGTCTACTTCATTCAATTGAATATTTCCAACAACAGGGATTCTTTCGTCTCCTTTAACCCAATACCATTGTTTCGAATCTGTTTGATCTAATGTCACAGTTCCTTCGTCAACTTCAGATTCTTCTTTTAATATCGCAAAAAAATTCGTTCTGCCCCAGCCATTGCAGCTAATAAGACATTTGTTTGTTGTGACATTTGAGCTAATGGTTGTGCAAATGTTCTTGAATATTGTAAGAAAGAAGCTAATGCCCCAACATCCATTCCTTGGAATACAACTAAATATCCACCAACAGAAGCGGTTAAAGCATAATTAATATAACTAATATTCCCTAAAAATAGGAAACATAATATTTGAATTAAATTGTGCTTGATTTGCTGCTTCTCTTAATTGAGAATTTAACGTTTCAAATTCTTTTTAAGACTAATGTTTCATGATTGAACACTTTAACAACTTTTTGCCCTTCAATATGTTCTTCCACAAAGCCATTCACTTGCCCTAAAAACCTTTTTGCTGCTCAGCGAAAAAAATTTACCAGAACGACCTGCTACGAATCTAACAATCGCAAACATAATGAAGACCATAATGATCAACATTCCTGTTAAAATTGGAGATAAAATAATCATCATGACAAATGTTAGCACTAATTGTAATAAAGAACTAACAATCATCAACATACTATTATTAAATGCTTGTTGAATATTTTTCAAAATCATTTGTAAAGCGAGACATTAAATCTCCATGCTTATTTGTATCAAAGAAACGAATCGGCAATGTTTGAATATGGTCAAATAAATCTTTTCTCATTGTTTCAATCGTTTGTTGACCAATCGTAATCATAATCTTACCAGAGAAATAACTCGCAACCGCCCCAATGATATAAATTATCCCAATGACACCTAGCATTTTGGCTAGACCTGCTACATCTTTTTGTTGCGATAAAATCATTGATCAATGGACGAATAAAAGTAAGTCCCTACAATCCCAGCAGCACTTCCTAATACAACTAATAGAAGAACAGCGAAAAGACTCCACTTACTTTTTCCATAAATAGCTCCATAAGTCGGCTAATGTTTGCTTTAAATTTTCAGGACGTTTTTTTGTCCAATTTTTTTAGCGCTCATCTACTTTCGCTCCTTCCATTTGAGTTTCATAAATTTCACGATACAATTCGTTATTTTTCCATTAATGTTTCGTGTGTTCCAATTCCATTCATTTTTTTCCATCTTCTAACACAACAATCTTATCAGCACCTTGGATAGAAGAAATTCTTTGCGCAATAATAATCACAGTTGTATCTGGTAAATGATTAAAGAACGCTTCACGAATTAATGAATCTGTTGATGTATCTACCGCAGAAGTTGAATCATCTAAAATTAATACAGCTGGTTTTTCTTAACATCGCTCTTGCAATACATAGACGTTGTTTTTGCCCTCCAGAGAAATTTCTTCCTCCTTGTTCTACTTTTGTATCATAGCCATCTGGCATTTCCATAATAAAATTATGAGCCTGAGAATATTTTGCTACCTGAATCATTTCTTCTTCAGTTGCATGAGGATTTCCCCATAATAAGTTTTTCTCGAATCGTTCCAGAAAAACAGTGTATTTTTTTGAAGAACCATTGCTACTTGACTTCTTAAATCAGAAAATGCATACTCACGAACATCTTTCCCTGCAACTCGAACACTTCCTGCCGTTGCATCATACAATCGAGGAATTAATTGAACAAGAGATGTTTTACCAGAACCGGTTGTCCCAATAATACCAAGTACTTGTCCACTTTTCACTGAAAAATGAATATCATTTAACACTTCTTCTTGTTGATCTTTTTCCGTATGAGAAATGAACATGATCAAACTCTACATCGCCACGAGTAATTTCTGTCGGAATGACTTGCTCAGGTTCCACAATATCTACTTCTGTTTCAATCACTTCAAAAAAATACGATCCATAGAAGCTTTTGTCATTGTTAACATGACAAAAAAACAAAAGAAATCATCATTAAGGACATTAAAATTTGTGTAATATATGAAATGAAACTAATTAATTCTCCAGTCGTCATTTCTCCATGCATTACAAAATTTCCACCAAACCACATAACTGCAATCGTACAAGCATAAACGGTTAATTGCATAATAGGGTTGTTCCAAACGATGACATACATCGCATGTAACGCACGAGTTTTTAAAGTTTGTATTTTTCAACACCAAACTTCACACGTTCGAAAGGCTCACGAACAAAAGATTTCACTACTCGAATTCCAATAAAGTTTTCTTGAAGAATACGGTTAATCCCATCCGTTGCCTGTTGTAATAATCTAAAGCGAGGAAATGCAGTTGAAATAATAAGCGCCAAGCTCACTACTAAAAATGGAACGGCTACTACAAAGACTAATGACAATTGTGCATTCAATGATACTGCAAAGAAGAATGCAAATAAGAACATCATTGGTGCACGTGCTAAAAATACGCATCGTCATAATCGCTGTATTTTTGAATATTTGTTACATCACTCGTCATACGTGTAATTAAAGACGCATTTGAGAAGAAGTCTAAATTCTTAAATGAAAATTCTTGAATCTTCTTCATTTGCGCACTTCTTAATTCACTTGCTACTCCTGTTCCAGCAATGGATGCAAATTTTGCACCTAAAACCCCTGCCCCCAAGGGAAATCATCGCAACGATAATCATTAAAATTCCATACCATAAAAATCATAGAAGTATCTCGATTTGGAATTCCTTCATCAATAATTTTTAACATAATAATCGGTTTGCCCAACTTCGCAGACAACTTCCACTAAAATGGATAAAAAAATGCTAAAAAAATGGGAAATATTTATATTTTTGAAAAAAATAGGGAACTATTTTTCTTTAACATCTTTTTCACTCCTCTTCCTATTTCATAAAAGTATTGTATCTATTCTATCAATACTTAGAGTGTTTTTTTCAAACAATCCTATAAATTTTTTTGCTAAAAAGATTGACAATGATGTAAAAACTCCTTTATATTGTTACCATGTTCAAGTGTAGGAGGTTAACAATTATGAACAAAACATATTCTTTAACACTAATCGCATTGGGAGCAGCACTAGTGGCAGCATTGTCACCCTTTCAAATTCCTTTAGGTCCTATTCCCATTACGCTTCAAACATTAGCTATCGGATTAGTTGCTACCATCTATCGTCCAAAAAGAAGCCACACTTGCTATTGTACTTTATTTATTATTAGGTGCCATTGGACTTCCTGTTTTTTTGCAGGTGGAAAAAGGTGGATTTCAAGCTTTCTTTGGACCGACTGCTGGTTTTTTTAGTTTTCTTCCCTATTCGTGCATTCGTTACTTCTATCATTGCACAGAGAAAACAAAATGCTGTTCGTTTATTTATAGCGAATCTTTTTAGGAGAAGTTGCCCTATTTATTGGTGGAGTAATTGGATTTATACTAATTACGCATGCTGATTTTTCAAAAAGCTATCAATCTTGTGGTACTTCCATTTATTTTTGCCAGATTTAATTAAAATCAGTTTCACAACTGTCTTTGGGTTATTATTATTAAAGAGTTTAAAAAAATAAACCTTATTTCAGACAGGAAGCATAATTTTTTTATGAGGTTAGGAAGCAAATTTCTAGCCTCTTTTTTAATACCTCTTTTTATTCAACTTAGTAGGCACATAGAAGAACTTATGGTAAAAATACAAAGCATTAGAAGAGATAAAGGAGGATAAATTGTGACAGAATTACACTATATTAGTACTCGAGATAAAAAAACAATCGTGTAACAGCTTCTCAAGCAATTTTTAAAAAGGAATTGCTGAAGATGGAGGGTTATACGTTCCAACGACAATGCCACAATTATCATTGAACTGGGAAACATTGCAACACCAATCTTATCAAGAAATTGCATTCCCAATTTTTAAAAAGCATTTTTTTAACTGACTTTTTCAGACGAAGAATTACAATATTGTATTCACTCTGCTTATGATACAACTTTTGATGATCCAGCAATTGCCCCTGTAAAAAAAGTTGGCAATGCCTACATTATGGAATTATTCCATGGACGTACGATTGCCTTTAAAGATATGGCTTTATCAATCTTACCTTATTTATTAACAACTGCTGCTAAGAAAAATCAACAAGACAAAGATATCGTCATTTTAACAGCTACTTCTGGAGACACAGGAAAAAGCTGCCTTAGCAGGATTTGCCGATGTGCCTCATACAAAAAAATTATTGTATTTTTACCCAAAAGGTGGCGTAAGTACGATTCAAGAACGTCAAATGGTGACTCAAGCTGGCGATAATACATTTGTTTATGGTGTAAAAGGAAACTTTGATGATGCTCAAACAATGGTGAAAAAACTATTTAATGATACAGATTTAAACCAAACATTAGCAGAAAAAGGATTCCAACTTTCTTCGGCTAATTCTATCAATATTGGTCGTTTATGCCCTCAAGTGGTGTATTATGTTTATGCGTACGCTCAATTAGTTAAACAGGGAGCTCTTCAAATTGGAGAAGCTATGAATATTGTTGTTCCAACTGGAAACTTCGGAAATATTTTAGCAGCTTACTATGCAAAACAATTAGGTGTTCCAATCCAAACATTAGTCTGTGCTTCAAACGAAAATGATGTATTAGTAGACTTCTTCCACACAGGAACATACAACCGTCAAAGAAAATTTGAAGTAACAAGTTCTCCAAGTATGGATATTTTAGTTTCAAGTAACTTAGAACGATTGATTTTCGAAATGACAGGAAGTAATGCCGAAGAAACAAAAGTATTGATGGATTCATTAACAAACAATGGTCACTATCATATCGAAAAAGAAGTATTACACTCATACGAAGAGTTTTATGCTGCTCGTGCTAGCCAAGAAGAAACAGCCCAAACGATTGAATCTGTTTTTAACAAAAGAAAACTATTTATTAGATCCGCATACAGCAGTAGCTCAATGTGCTTATACTAAATACCAACAAGAAACAAAAGACAACACTCCTACAGTCATTGTCTCAACAGCAAGCCCATACAAATTCCCTCAAAGTGTTGTATCGGCTGTAAAAAGAATCTGATGTTACCACTTTAAGTGATCAACAATTAATTGATGAAGTACGTCAATTAAGCGGAGTAGAAATTCCTCTAGCCGTTACAAGTGTACTTGAAGCAGAAATTAGACACACAAGAGTACTTGAAATCTCAGAAATGAAACAATCAGTTTATGACAGTTTAAACATTTAAAGTTAAAAAGCCCAGCCATGAAAAAAATATGGCTGGGCTTTTTTTGATTTATTTAATTTTATGCTTATTCATTTTTTTCTGCAAAAAAATATTTGTCATAATTTCTCTTAATTCTTCTTTTTTTCCTTTTTCAGGTAAAGGTCCTTCTTGTTTTTGCTACTGCATAAAGTTCTGGATACTGTTTTGCAACTCTTGCTACAGTTCTTGTTGTTGCATGGGCTCTCACTAAAAAAATGGAATTTTCTTAATCCATTCGCTAGGTACTAATTCAAGAATTTTTTTGCCGCTTCTTTATCTGTAATGACAGAAGTCGTTAATCCCTGCATTTATTTGTTTTTTTGTTCATGTTCTGTAAAATCTTTAATATCCATTTTTATCCTCTTTTCTTTACTCAATTTTATTTTTAATTGTAATCAGTTCATTCAAAAAAATCTATTATTGTTCTTTCAAAAAAATCCTTGTTGCTGAATTACTTCTAATAACGCTAATCTTTTTTTGGAGGTAATGATTCCATTTTTATCTGCCACTTGTTTACTGAAGCGATCCACTCGATGATTTAAATCTCTTGTATCGTAGTAGCCTGTAATTTCTTCATCATACAATTCAATATCTTTTTAATGGATTTTTCCAGTACTTGATAGTGATTTTTCCATATACATAATTTCTTTTTGGTAAGCGAGGTTTTTAATTGTGGCTCTTGATTTTGGCCATCCTACAGCTAAACCAACTGCTGGGAAAGTATATTCTGGTAATCCTAATAAATCGATAATTTGCTGAGCATCATTATGTAAACTTCCTAAAAAAATACCGTTCCCATTCCTAGTGACTCAGCCGCTACTACCATATTTTTGAGCCGCAATCGTTGCATCTGTTAATCCTGCAATAAAAATAATCTGCTGTTCCTTGTAATTTGGCTGGTCTATCTTGCGCCTTTGTTAATAGAACATTACGATGATAATCTACTACAAATAAAAAAATAAATGCCCATTCTTTTTCAACATATGGTTGTTTTGAAATTGCAGCAAAGGCGGCTTTCAATGTTGGATCTGTAATACTAATAATCGAGTAAGCTTGCATAAATTTACTCGTTGCAGTATGTCTTGCTACATCTACTAATAATTCCACTTCTTCTTTTGTTAATTCTTGCTCCTTAAATGCTCGAATGGAGCGATGGTTTAATTGTGTTTGAATTGTTTCATTCATGATTTTTTTCTCCTCTATAAAAAAATAGTGGAGTCAGCAAACGACAAAAATTGTTTTTTTGCTCACTTCCACTATTTACATTATTTAAAAATATTTTTTTAGCAGTTTCAATCGCTTTTTTTCTTTAATCATTACTTCGCCATATTCTTGAACAACTTCCCAAGATACTCTAGAAAAATTCACCAAATTCTCTTAAAAGAGCTACATCTGCAGTAAAAATCTTCTCCTCCAAAAAAACATCTTGGTATACATGTAGAAAATAATAGTTACTATATCGATATAAAGATGATTTTTGAACATTATATGGATACATTTTTTTGCTAACTGAACAAAATCCTCAAATGAGTCAAAAAAAATACTGTACAATCCAGTGGCTCCAATTTTTTTCTTTTTCAACAGGGTGCCTCTACTTTTTTTCTCTTTTTTTGGTTTTTCCCATTCGATGTCCTAAAGAATGTTGAATCGTATCGACTAAATTTCGAACGAAACGTTCGCTATCTGCTTCAATATCTTTTTTTCAACATATTTAGTAACATATAATTCAATACCTTCTGGATTTGGCATCACTTGGAAACTCATACCTTCAGAATCTTCAAATTGATCAATGACATCCATTTCTACTAAAATACTATGGAAAAAAATTCTTCTATTTCTGTAGGATTAGCTAATAATTCTGAAACAGAAGTGCCACGTTCTTGTAAATCTTCATTTTTCAATTCTTACTAAAAATAGTATCATCATTTATACGTTCCATTTCCATAATATTCACCTCACTTACATTACAGTTAAAAAAATTCATTCATTATTTTTTTAAGAATAGTACTATTGTAACGAATTTTTCATAGAATGTAAAAGTAATAACACCTTTTCTATCATTCGTATTAGCTCAATAATAACTCTACTAATTCTTCAGCCGCTACATTTCCAAAATATTTACGAACATCAATGGTCTCAAATACTCTAGAAACTGCATCTCTTTGATATTCAATTCCTGTTAATTTTTTTCTTCTACATCACTAATTTCTCCAAGTCCAAAGAAATCACCGTTAATTTTAATTTCTTTAATATGATTTTGCTCAACATTCAAGTGGAATTCAACTTGTCCTGCTGTTGTACGTTTAGATTGTGTTAACGCAAATTTTTGGATTTTTTTCCCATAGTTCCAATCAGGATTATTAAAGTATGTCTTTCTCAACTCTTCAATTTTTTTCCAATCTTCTTCTGTTAGAACATATTCTTTAATGAGTGAAGTATCTTCCACTTCGAAAATATTTTTTTAATAACACTTCTCTAAATTGTAAAAATATCTAAATCTTGAAATTCTTCTGCCAAATAAGGCTTAATATTTGTGACACGTGAACGAACTGATTTAATTCCTTTTTGATGCAATTTTATCAGCTTTTTGGACGTAATAATTGCGGTAAAAATCGTTACATCCACATCTAGCATCAATGTTCCATGAGCTGTTAAACGACCATTATTTGAGTACATTGCATTTCCTGAGAATTTCTTCCCATCAATGAGTAAATCATTTCTTCCTTGAAGTTCAGCGCCAGTTGCCCCCATTTTATGTAGCGCACGAATCACAGGCTCTGTAAATTTACCAAAAATCACGGAAACTATCTCCATCATCTTCTGTAATGAAGCAGAAACAAATATTTCCCATGTCATGATAAACAGCTCCACCACCAGAAAAAAACGACGAACTACTTGAACTCCTAATGAATCAACTCCATCTTGATTCACTTCTTCATAAAGTATTTTTGGTTTTTTTCCCAATAATAATCGCATTTTTCGTTTACATAAAATAACAAAAATCGGCTCATCTAATTTTTTTCTCATTTAATAAGAAATATTCGATTGCTAAATTTGTTGTTGCATCATAAATTTCTTTCCCATTTCGTTGATTTTTTTACATAATACATGACCTAACCTCTTTTCTTATTTATTACAATTATTCTATCAAAAAAACGTTCTTAAAGAAAGTAAGCAACTTCACTTAAAAAAACGTTCTATAGTATATCTGATTTTCTTTTTAAAAATATCTAATGTCCAGCCTTGCTCTTCATGATAAATTAACTGACCAAATAAATTATCTTTAATATACACATTTTTCCATTACATGATAACGATCTTCTGCAATATATAACGGAATCGTATACTTTTGTATTTCTTTTTGTAATTCTTTCCGTTGAAAAAAACCATTCCGACTTTAAAAATACGTCACTAATTCTTTCATCAATTCTACTGGCAAATCTGTAGCATTTTTTTCTCTTGATTGAAAAAAATAATCGTCTATTTAAACGAGTCATTTCTTCGCTCATTTTGTTCGTCAATTGAGCAGCCAATTGTCGATAAAAAAATCATCCATCTTACGATAATAGACTTTTGTAAAATCTTGCCCTAAATTTAAAAAGATAAAAATTATTTTTGTAGTTTATAAAAAAACGGAGAATGCAAATGCGTATTTGCATGAGAAATATATAATAAATCTGCAATTTCTTGAGGTGTTAATTGATGTAAAAAAATTCCAATGATTCAAAATCAATCCAATTATACTCTGTAGTACTATTTTTGCACTTCTTCTAAAAAAATGCTACGATTTTTGAATCTTTAATATAGTAAAACCCAGTATAATCATCATAAATGGCTAATGGAGAACGTCCCTTTAATAATAAGATATTTTTTTGGGAACTTCATTTTGTGACAATACTGCTGGTTGAAATTTAATTGCGCTACTTAATACATGATTCGAAATCGAATCTAAATGTACATAAATTGATTGCATCACAAAACTCCTCCCTTAATCTAATTCCTCATTTCTATTATAGGGGAATTATCCCTATTTATGTATATTTATTTCATTACAAATTATATGTGAAAGCTATTTCTTTGTAACAAAATTGAAATAAAGACAATCGAAGCCTTCCCTAAAAAAACTTCAATTGTCTTTATTCTTACATTTCTCTTAAACGTTTAATCCGATTACTTGTTGCTGGATGCGTAGCAAACCAAGAATCTTTTTTTCTTCATTTCCTTTTTTTAAAAAGGATTAGCAATATATAATGCTGCACTTTGAGGATCCGCTTCTTCCATTGCTGGAGCTTGAGAGATTTTTTTCCAGTGCTGAAATTAACCCCTGCGGATTTCGAGTAAATTCTACTGCTGTAGCATCTGCTAAATATTCACGATTTCTTGAAATTGCTAATTGTAAAATGGTAGACATAAATGGTCCTAATATCATTGCTAAAATAGAAATTACCATCAATATCGCAGCAATTCCATTTTCATCATCTTTAGAACGTCTCGAAGAACGTCCCCAAAACATCATTCGACTTCCAAACTGGACTAAAAATAGCAATTACTGCTCCAAGCGCAATCGCAATGGTTTGTAATCTTACATCATAATTTCGAATATGAGCAAATTCATGAGCTAAAACTCCTTCTAATTCCTCACGATTCAAACGTTGTAATAAACCTGTTGTTACAGCAACTGCTGCTTTTTTTCAGGAGAACTTCCTGTTGCAAATGCATTCGGTGAGTCATCGTCAATCACAAATATTCTTGGTCTTGGAACTTTTGCAATCATCGCCATATCTTCAACAATATGCCACAATTGAGGCGCTTGTTCGTATTCCGTCACTTCAGTTGCATGATTTAATCGCATCACAACATCTGTTGATTGACTAATCATCATCATTGTATATAATCCACCTGCAACTAAAGCTATTACCATTCCTGCAACAGCATTATCCATTACTGTATAACCTAATCCAATACCTACAAGTAGAAATAAAATTAGATAAAATCCTACTACCAACCAAGTTTTTTTCTTTTTATTGGCAGCAATTTGTTCATACATCATTGTTTTCACCTACGGTCAATTTTTAGAATTGAACTTTTTGGAACTGCACGCTCTTCCGCTGGAATTTCTAACATTTGTTCTTTTTGTAAATCCACCAAAATTCGCAATAATATTATTTGGAATCATTTGAATTTTTAATGTTATATTGTGCCACACTTGAATTATATAATTGACGAGAATAAGCAATTTTATTTTTCTGTATTTGTTAATTCTTCTTGTAGTTTAATAAAGTTTGTATTTGCTTTTTAAATCAGGATAGCTTTCTGAAAGTGCAAAAATTGTTTTTTTAATGTTCCACTTAATTGATTTGAAACATCCATTTTTTCTTGAACAGAAGCATTACTTCCCATATTTGTTAATTGATTTCTCATTGCGATTACTTGAGAAAGTGTTTCTTGTTCATGTTTAGCATAGCCTTTTCACAGTTTCTACTAAATTAGGAATTAAATCATTTCTTCTCCCTAATTGAACATCAATTTGAGCTGCTGCTTCGCTAACCCAGTTTTTTAATTTTACTAAGCCATTATATGCAGATACAGCCCAGATAACGACTACTGCAATAATTCCTAAAATAATCCATAATGTCATATTGACACACTCCTTTATATTTTTATACAGTTAATTGTAACAAATCGAATGAGTTTTTGAAAACTTTTTATCGATTAATTGAGCATATTTTATCATATTTAGTATTACTTACCTCATACTTTAGACCTATTTTTTTGGAGGAATCATGGCACTCATTCAAAATCCTTATACCAAAAACATTACTAGAACTTTCAACTCCTATCCATCGTCATTGGACTATTGGAGACTTACCTAAAACTTATCTCCAATGGATTCAAAATGAAGGAGCTGGTTATTTTTCTTCATTCAAGAATTGACACAATCGAACCGACTCGTTTCGGATTAGACTATACTCTCTTAAATGGCATTGCAGGATTAGAGCAAGGAAATTGGATGAGTGTATTGGATGACTGTTTTTTTCCCCTAAGAACACGGGACTACCTAATTACTTTTATCCCCTTTTTTTAAAGATGAATCTGTTTATTATTGTTTTTGATTATCTTGAAAAAGGAAAAGAACCTAGCATTCGTCTCATAGATATAGAGATGGATCAATGGTTAACAATTGCCTCTTCATTTGAAGACTTAATCAATTCTCTGAAACCTCATATTGAAATCGTTGATTTTGACCATCGTCATTGGATTACCAAACATACTAGCACGCAACAATTGGGATTATTCCATCCTGAAAACTTTCAAAGCTTATTAGAAATTGAAGAAGAAAAAGATTTTTAACAGCTATATATACTGGCTTGCTAAAGGCTTAGAACAAAAATACTCCAATTTCTTCTATTGCCCAAGAAGCACTCGATTTTTTTACTTGAATACCGAAAAACAAGAATTAGAAAACTCCCCAGCTTACAAATTGATTCAACAAAAAAATCAACGAATAACTGATAGAAAAAAACAAGACTTACCATTCAGTAAGCCTTGTTTTTTTGCTTTTCTCAATTTTATCCTAAGTAAATCCGATTTAATTTAGTATTATGATTCACTAAATTTAAACAGCTTATAAAATTCACCTTTTCGTTCCATCAAGTCCTCAAAAGAGCCATCTTCAACAATCCTCCCGTCTTTCATAAAAAAAGAATTCTATCGTATTTTTTTCAAAATAGGCTCATTCAACTTATGTGTAACAACAAGAGCTGTCAAATCTTGAATTTTTCAAAATTGAATTTTCAATTTCAGTAGTAACTTGATTATCCAAAGATGAGGTAGCTTCATCTAATAATAAAATTGGAGTTTTTTTCGTATTAAAAGCACGTGCAATACTAAGTCTCTGTTTTTTTGCCCTCCAGACAGATTCGATCCATTTTCTCCGCACAAAGCTTGCAGAGTTAAATCATTCTCTAATACATAACTGTTCTAAACCAGACTGCTGTACAGCTTGTTTTTATATCATGTTCAGTAAAGGATTGATTAAGGGTAATATTCGCTTTTTAAAGTATCATCAAAAAAATATAAACATCTTGCTGAACAACTGTCATTAAGTTATAAAAGACTCTCAATTGAAATAGCTTGTAAATCTTCATTATCAATTGAGATATCTCCACTAGTTACATCATAGAAACGCAACAATAGATTAAGTAAAGTTGATTTCCCACTTCCTGACCTACCTACAATAGCAATTTTTTTCTCCCTTTTGAATCTTCAAAGATAAATGATTAAAAAAATCCTTTCTTCAGCATTTGGATAAGAAAAAAATCAACATTTGAAAATGTAATCACTTCATCAAAAATATTCTTTTGTTTTTTTCCCTTTTGAAATTCCGGTACATCGTATACCTTGAAAGCTTCTAGTGTTACCTGACCTTCACGGAATTTACTTATTCCTACACCAATCTCATTTAGTGGCATTACTACAAAAATTAACTAATTGAACAATAGCTGTTACACTCCCAATAGAAGTATAATCATTAAAAAAACAAGATACATTCCTCCTCCAAAGGCTACTAAAAAAACAATCATTCCTGAAAGCTGAGAAATAATATTAGCTAAAAATATCAAACTTCCCTTTTTATAAAAATATATCTCATCCAAGTTTTTCACTTTCATGACTATAATCCTGATAGATAATCTCTTTCAAATTAAAACTTTTAATAACTAGAAAGCCTGCTATAATATCTTTAACCTTAGCTAAATATTTCTGTTCTGCAATCATAGCACTATTTTGTAGACGGGCTGACTTTTTGTCCAATAAATCCTGTACTCATCATAGGAATGACGCTGGCAATAATAACTAATAATGTTAAAAAAACCAATTACCTATAAACATAGCTATTAGTGAAAAAAATCATTAAGGAAAAAAATTTTTTTGAAATATGAAAAAAACTGGTACAAGTAATCCTGTTCAATTTTTTTCATGTTTTTCAGTCAAAAATTGAAATAAATTTCCCTGATGTTTCCTTAGAAAATTCTCTATAATCTCTATCTAAAAATAGATTGGAACACCTTGTTTTTTTATATCTTGCCATAATTTTTTTCTAACCAGCTTATTTCTCAATCGAGAGGATATAAAAATTAAGACCAGCATAGATGAATATAACAACAGCTCCCACAAATATTGCTTGAGTTAAATCTTCTTTATTTTTTTAGACATTCCACTATCAATAATCCCTTTAATAGAATAAGCAAAAAGCAATATTAGTTAAAGGAACAAGTATATTAAAAAAATCATGAAAGCATAGAAAGCCGTCTGATGGTTCTTTATTAATTGTTTCATTCTTAATCTGCCTCATAATTCTTGATTTTTTTACTTAGAAAATGTGACATAAAAATATTCTTCTAAATCGATATTTTTCTTGTATCAGATCTTTCATATAGACCTGTTCAATCATTGATCCATTTTTTTGATAACACCAATCTTATCTGCAATCTGAGAAATTTCCGATAAAAATATGACTTGATATTAATATTGTAATTCCATATTCTTTTTGAAAGTGACAGTAAAAGATTTCGAATCTCTTGAATTCCTACTGGATCCAAACCATTAATTGGTTCATCTAAAATTAATAATCTGGGTTTCGTTAAAAAAAGCACGAGCTAAACCTAGCCTTTGTCTCATTCCCAACGAAAAATTCTTTTTACTTTTTTTGTCGTATTTTTTTAATCCGACCATTTTTTAAAGGCACTTATTATGTCTAATTCGGTAATATTCTTTCCCATGTATTGAGCGTGAATTTCTAAAAATTTCTTTTTGCAGTACGGTCTTGATAAAATATTGGTGTTTCAATAATACTACCAACCTGACTTAAAATTTCCTCTCTACATTCTTGTAAATTTTTTTCCCGAAAATTTCAATACTACCTGACGTAATCGTTAATAAAGATAACATGCATTTTCATTAACGTTGTCTTTCCAGCACCATTAGGTCCTAAAAACCATAGATTTCTCCTTCAGCAATTTGAAGGTTAATATCACTCAAAATTTCTTCCTTATCTATTGTTTTTAAAAAGTTCTTTTTATTTCAACAATATTTTCCATTTCTATCCCTCTCTTTCAATATACGGTTTCAAAGTGAGTCATTTTTCCCTCAGTTATATAAATTACAAAGGTTCCCTTTTTATTCATTCTTTTATTTGAGAAAAAAATCCTCTCACTTGAATAAACTCAGCTATACTACTCGATATTAATATCTTTTTTGAAATCATATAAATTGAAAATGAAATAATCATTAAACTTATAAAACTAGCAAATACTAAAAAAATACGTTATCAACAAAATTATTCATTAAACTTCCAGGAGTTACATTAGAAAGTAGTGCTGCTAAACCAAGACCTGAAAGCATTGTTATAGGAGTTGAATACTTAATCATTCCTAAAACAAAAAGGAATTAAACCGACTAATACTGTTCCAAACGTAATTCCGACTAAATTAATCAAATGATTCGTTAATGGAATATAATTTTTCCCCTGTTAAAAAAATGCCATTAATTTAATAAATAATTGAATAACAATATGTGCAGTAAAATGAGTAATAAATGATAGTAGGATTACTGATAACACTTTCCCCCATAGTAATTTTTATTTTTCGAAATAGGATAAAGCAAACAACTGAAAAAAATTGTTCTTCGTTTAAATTCATCAATAATAATAGTAGACAATAAATAAGATTCAAAAAAATTAAAAAAACGCTGCTTTTTGTAAATAAAGATGAAAACAATGACGCTGCAACTGCCCAACCTTCCCATTTACTTGTACCTCTAAAATCATTAATACTCTGACCAACGAATTCTCCCAATTTATTATCCGTACCTAGACCCATAATTATAATTCCTGTAATAGCTGATACTATAAATATGGTAATTAACCAAGCTAAAAAAATAATTTAACTTTTGAAACTTTATTTATTTCAATTTTTTTATAAGTGACAACATAGATTTTTTTCCCTCCAAAAAAATTTTTTTATATTAATTACAATATTCTAAAAACATTTTTACATACTTTCGGTATGTAAAATCCAAAAAAATAAACATACTAAAGGTATGTATAGTAGTTTTTTTAATACCACACCTAAAAGCATGGTATTTTTTTAAAACATTTATACGTAAAACTTATTTACTGCTTTTTTTAAGTGATCAAATAATTTGAAAAATTATTTCCATCATTTCATCAGTAATCAACTGTACTCCCAGGCCTTTAAAAAGTTAGTTTAATGAAATTCATTTTACGCTTTAATTCCTCTACTGTATAAATAGAAATTTGGAACCCAATCCAAATATTCAAAGTTAAAATAATTAAATCTGCTAATTCTTCAGGATATTCTGTTTTTAATTGATTTATCTTTAACACCTTCAAAAAAACCTTTTTCTCTAATACCTGGTAAAAAAATCAGAAAATAAATTTAAATACTGTTCTCCTAACAAACGTGGACTTCTTAACATAATTGAAGCTGAGTATACGAGTCTTTGTTGTTCAAGATTAGAAAAAGAATCCATTAAAGAATTTTTGTATTTTTTTCTAATCCTGTTTCTCCTCTCCAATTATAATTTAAAATTTGTTGATTATTTTTCACTAATAATTGATTGCAATATTTCATTTTTTTGACTCAAAATGATGATAAATAACACCTTTTTGTTAATCCACCTAATCTATCGATAATATCTTGTATTGATGTATTATCAAATCCTTTTTTTCTAGAAATAATTCTTTAGAAACTTCTAATATTTTTTTCTTCTTGTTTCTTCCGGCTTTTCTATTCCTTGCCATTATAACACCTCCTTTTTCATACCGGTAGTATGTAACTTGGATTATAATGAATCAAATTTACGTTGTCAAGCATACTGTTATTTTCTTTAAATTAAAGAATCAATTTTTTTAATGTCAGTTTAAATAACTCTTCCAAAAATATTTTTTTATCTAACTTTTTAGAACTAAGTACAAAAAAATGACCAAAAAAAGTTAGACCTAAAAACCTAACTTTTTTTGGTCACTATAATTCTAAACGCACTCCCATAAATACACGTCTAAAAAGTAAGACTTTCTATAGTAGTATCAGTGATAAAAAAACTGCACCGCAGATTTTATCACAAGAAAAATTGAGACCTAGGCTCAATTTTTTTAGCAATGAGACTCGCTTTTGCGAGGGCTACTTGCGTCTTCTACTACTATAACAGAAAGTCTATATTCTAAACGAACTCCCATAAATACACGTCTAAAAAAAGTAAGACTTTCTATAGTAGTACCAGTGATAAAAACTGCCTCTGCAGATTTTTATCACAAGAAAAAAATTGAGACCCTAGGCTCAATTTTTTTAGCAATGAGACTCGCTTTTGCGAGGCTGCTTGCGTCTTCTACTACTATGACAGAAAGTCTATACAAAAATTTATAAAGAGTCGTCGATTAAAAAAATCCCAACTTTCTCAATGCCTTCTCAATTTCATCTAAATCCTGCTTCGTATCAGCTTCCACTAAATGATAATGAACCCCATCCGTTAACTCAGACAATGGACGAAACTCTGTTTCCTCCACTTGCTTCATAAAATGAACAATATCTCTTCGACAAGTCATTTTCAACAACGTTTGAATTTCCCCATATACCGGATGATCCACTAAAACCGTTTTTGACCTTACCACCATTATCCACAATAGCAAGCAATTCATCTTCAATATCATCAATCGTATGTTTCACCTTAAACAAACGATGCATTTGTTGCGGTTGCTTTAGAAGCAGAATGAATATAGCCTCGATTCGTTGAGATAATTTCTTCCCCATCTGCACGTAAAATGGCAATATCCTGAACAATAATTTGTCTTGTCACATGAAAATGGTCCGCTAATTGCTGTCCGTTAATCGCTGATGAAGATTCTTTTAATAAACTCAATAATTGCTTTCTACGTGTAATGGTCACTATTAACCCTCTCTCTTATGGATTTTTCTTTAATGAACGATAAATACCAATCGCTACTACATAGTCTACCATACTATGAATAATCGTACCAACTCCCACTAAGACAAATAAAACATATAATAATTTTTTTGAAGATCTTGACCTGTCACACTGTAAAATACAAAACATACAAATACTTCACCAATGGCATGAATAATTGCTAAAACAATATTGAAAATCCATGAAGATTTTTTTATTTTTCTAATATATTCGGGAACTTTCTCAAATAAAGAGCCCCTAATGTCCCAAATAAAATATGAGAAAATGCTCGCAACACGATAATAAATGGGAATCCTGCTAGGAAGAAACCAATGGTAGATCCTAATACAACAAATACTGTCATCCATGGAGAAAGAAACATTGCAATAAAAAAATAGCTACGTGACTTCCTAAAGTATATGATGCCGGTGGAATGACAATTTTGAATGGCATTATAATTGGAACAACAATCGCAATTGCTGTTAGTAAAGCTGTTAACGTTAAAAAAATCTATTCTTTTTCATTGAATATATCCCCTTTTTCTACTGTATATACAGTAGTGTATACCACAACTTTACAGATTTCAATGTTTTTTTATGAAAATAAGAGAATTTTTCATAAAAAATGAAAAAGACTTCCCGAAGTAGCCCACGCCCAGTTACGTTCACTTTGCTACTTCAGAGAAGTCTTGCTTTTTATACGTTCACTCATAAACACACATCCATATAAATAGACTTCTCGCGGTAGCTCGAGTGATAAAAACTGCTACTGCAGATTTTATCACTGGAAAAATTGAGACCTTAGGCTCAATTTTTTTAGCAATGAGACTCGCTTTTACGAGGCTGCTTACGTCCTAGCTACTTTCAGAGAAGTCTAATTTATACCTTTTACAATTACATCATACCCATTCCTGGATCCATTCCAGGTATTGCAGGTGCAGCTGGAATTGGTTTATCTGCTACAACTGCTTCTGTTGTTAATAATAAAGCAGATACAGATGCTGCATTTTTGTAAAAGCAGAACGTGTTACTTTAGTAGGGTCTACAATTCCTGCTTCAATCATATTTACCCATTCATCACTTGCTGCATTATATCCAATTCCTAACTCTTGAGCTTTCAAATGAGCCACAATTACTGAACCTTCTAATCCTGCATTTGTTGCAATTTGACGAAGTGGCTCTTCTAATGAACGAGAAACAATTTTTTTGCCCCTGTTGCTTCGTCCCCTTCTAATTCTAATGCATCTACTGTTTTTTTGAACATTCACTAGTGCAGTTCCACCACCAGAAACGATACCTTCTTCAACAGCAGCACGTGTTGCATTTAAAGCATCTTCAATACGTAATTTTTTTCTCTTTTTAATTCTGTTTCAGTTGCAGCACCTACTTTAATAACGGCTACTCCCCTGATAATTTTTGCTAATCGTTCTTGTAATTTTTTTCACGATCAAAAATCACTTGTTGTGTCTTGTGCTTGAGAACGAATTAAAAGCTACACGATTTGAAATTAATTCTTTTTGAACCTGCTCCTTCAACAATTGTTGTATTATCTTTAGAAACGACTACTTTTTTCCAGCTGTTCCTAATTGTGCTAAAAGTAGCATCTTTTAATTCTAAGCCTAAATCTTCTGTAATGACTTGAGCACCTGTTAATACCGCAATATCTTCTAACATTGCTTTACGACGGTCACCAAATCCTGGTGCTTTAACAGCAACTACATTAAATGTTCCACGTAATTTATTTAACACTAATGTTGGTAATGCTTCTCCATCTACATCATCCGCAATAATTAATAATGCACGGCCTTGTTGAACAATTTGTTCTAATAATGGAATAATTTCTTGAATATTAGAAACTTTTTTTATCTGTAATTAAAATAAAAGGATTATCTAAATGAGCAACCATTTTATCGTTATCAGTTACCATATATTGAGATAAGTATCCACGATCAAATTGCATTCCTTCTACAACATCTAATTCAGTTTCAATCCCTTTAGATTCTTCAATCGTAATAACGCCATCGTTACCTACTTTTTTTCCATTGCTTCTGCAATTAAACTACCGACTTCTTGAGAACCAGAAGAAATAGCTGCTACTTGTGCAATCGCTTCTTTTGATTCTACAGGACGAGAAATTTTGTGTAATTCTTCTACAGCAGCACGTGTTGCTAATTCAATCCCACGACGAATACCTACTGGGTTTGCCCCTGCTGTAACATTTTTTTAAGCCTTCACGAACAATTGCTTGCGTTAAAACTGTTGCAGTTGTCGTTCCATCTCCTGCGATATCATTTGTTTTTAGAAGCTACTTCTGCGACTAATTTAGCTCCCATATTTTTCAAAAATGATCTTCTAATTCAATTTCCTTGGCAATTGTTACCCCATCATTTGTAATTAATGGTGAACCAAATGCTTTTTTTCTAATACAACATTACGACCTTTAGGTCCTAAAAGTTACTTTTTACTGTATTTGCTAAAATATCTACTCCACGTAGCATCGATGCTCTTGCATCTTCTGAAAATTTAATATCTTTTTACCATCTTTCAGTTCCTCGCTTTCTTATTGTACAATTGCAATAATATCTTGTTCTTTTTACAATAATATATTCTTGACCATCTAATTTAACTTCTGTTCCTGTGTATTTTTTTCAAAGACAACACGGTCTCCTACTTGAACTTGACGATCTTTTTTTCTTCTGTAAATTCACTAACAGCTAAAACTGTTGCAAATTGTAATTTTTTTCTTGTGCTGCAGTTGGTAAAAAAATAACCCTCCTGCTGTTTTTTTCCTCTTGTTCTACCATTTGAATGACAACACGATCTTTTTAACGGTTTTAACATATTCATACCTCCTTGATTTTTTTAGCACTCATTCTTCTCAAGTGCTAACTACATTACTATAGTACTCATTTGGTCAAAAAAATCAAGAAAAAAATTACTTGAAAAATATGCTACAATCTTGTAAGATTTTTTTAAGGAATAATGATGGGGAGGGCTTTTTAATGATTAGCAAACGTCAATTTTTTTGTACATTTTATTTTAGAAATTTTTAATTGCTAGTTTTTTTATTTTTTTAGCAGTACTACTTCTTCCCATTCGTGGTTGGGAATTTTTCAACAATTTTTTTGTTGTGTTTTTGCCACTTTTAGTATTTCAAATGCGATTCGAATGTTACAATCTTATATTGCTATGAGAAAATTAATCAACGAAGCCTCAGAGCTAATTGAAAAGAATTTTTACTTTTTATGGAAACGGAAGATGAAGATTCTGATTCTTCAAAAGAATAAGAGAGGTTATCCAATTGAATAAACGACTCTTTTTTTACATGCACTAGGAACTACAATTATCCTTACAATACTCGTTATCATTTATGCAAGTTTAACTAAAAAAATGATTTTTTTGATTTTTGTTTATATTGGAAATAGTTTAACTCTATTCAGTTTCCCTTTTTTTAATTATTGGATTAGCTTTATTAGTCATTCAATCTGGAAACTTTGATTTTTTTCCTTTATAGTTTTTCGTTCAAAGAAAAAAAAGGGTATGTTCCACAAAAAGAATAAATCGTATCAGTCTATCATTCAATTTTTGTTTATGGACTTTTGCATTGTTATGGATTATTTCAATTCTATTAACATTTCAAACAATTTTTTTAAATAATTAACAAAAAAAAGTGACGTCTGCCAAAACAGCACGTCACTTTTTTTGTACTTCATAGGAAAAAAACTTTGCATAATAGTTTAGGCAATGAGACTCGCTTTTGCGAGGCTACTTGCGTCCTTAGCTACTATATAGCAAAGTCTACTTCTCAAACGTCCCCTCATAAATATCCGTCCAAACAGAAAAAGACTTTGCATAGTAATACTAGTGATATAATCAGCCACTGCTGATTATATCACACGAAAAAAATTGAGACCAAGGCTCAATTTTTTAGGGCATGAAAACAGCAAAGCTGTTTGCTGCCGTCGTCTATTACTATAAAGCAAAGTCTATTTCTAGTTCTCCTCAAAAATAGTCAACCAAATCTTTCACTACGCCACTTCGAACAATCGTATCAATTTGCTTCAACGCAAAATAAACACTACTTGCACTAGAAGAACCATGCGCCTTCACAACAGGAGCCTTCAATCCAAATAAAACTGCGCCCCCAAATTGAGAATAATCTAAAGTATTTTTCAATGAACGGAAAGTATTCTTCAATAATAAAGCCCCTATTTTTCCGGAAATCCCTTGATTTAAAATGTTTTCCTTTAATAAACTCATCATTGTTAAAGCTGTACCTTCAATCGTTTTTAAAACTGCATTACCCGTAAAACCATCAGTTACAACAACATCCGCAATTCCATTTAAAAATTTCTCTTGCTTCAACATTTCCAACAAAATTAATCGATGAATTTTCTTGAAGAAGTGGATACACACTTTTTACTAAGTCATTTCCTTTTCCTTCTTCAGTTCCATTATTTAATAAACCAACTATTGGATTGTCAATCTTTAATACATATTTTTGCATAATAAGAACCTAAGACTGCAAATTGTTCTAAGTTTTGTACTTTACATTGAGCATTTGCACCCACATCCATTAAAAATAAATTGACGATTTTTCTTTTTCCAACAACTGGTAAAACTGGCATTAACCCTGGACGATCAATTCCTTTAATACGACCAACAATTAATAAACCACTCGCTAGTAATCCACCAGTATTTCCTGCTGAAAATAGCGCATCTGCTTCGCCATCTTTCACTGCTTGAGCTGCAACTACCATGGAAGCATCTTTTTTTACGACGAACAGCCTTAACCGGTTCATCTTCACTTGTTACTTTCTCACTACAATGAATAATTCTAATATTTGGCAGAGTTTCTGTCATCACTGCTTGAATACTATCTTGATTTCCATATAATTGAAATTCATTTTCTGGATATTCTTTTGCTGCTTGAATAGCACCTGCTACAATTTCTTTAGGAGCGTGGTCTCCACCCATTGCATCAATGGCAATTTTAACCATTTATAACTTCCTCCGTTTCACGACTTGTTTGTTCGATAAATTCTTGTATTTCTTTATAAGCTACACTGTCCTCTTCTTCGATAACAAATGTAATAGCATCTTCTCTTGCTTGTTCTAGTATATCATAATCTTGTACAATGTCAGCCACTTTAAACTCTGGAATTCCAGATTGACGAAGTCCAAAAACATCTCCAGACCCACGTAATTCTAAGTCTTTCTGACTCAAATAAAATCCATCTGTTGATTCACACATAATTTGCATTCTTTGTTTTTCCTTGCTCTGTTTTTAGGCGATGCAATTAAAAATACACGTCGATGCATGTTCTCCACGTCCTACGCGTCCTCTTAATTGATGTAATTGAGCTAATCCAAATCGATCTGCATCTAATATGACCATTACAGTAGCATTTGGTACGTCTACACCTACTTCAATAACAGTTGTAGAAACTAGTACTTGTACTTCATTTTTTTGGAAGGCATTCATGACACTTTTCTTTTTCATCACTTTTTAACCGTCCATGTAATAATCCTACCGACAAACGATTTTCAAATCGTTTAGAAATCATTTCATAAATTTCAGTAGCATTTTGGACATCTAAATTTTCACTTTCTTCAATTAAAGGAGAAATGACATACGCTTGTCTTCCTGTTTGGACTTGTTTTTCGATATAATCATAGACTTTTTCCAACTCTTGTTCTTTAACCCAAAATGTTTGAATTGGCTGTCTTCCTTTAGGAGCTTCTTTTTAAGATGGATGTATCCATTTCTCCAAAAAGTTGTAATGGCTAAAGTTCTTGGAATTGGGGTTGCTGTCATTTGCAGTACATTTACTCCCGTTCCTTTTTGTGCTAATTGCGCTCTTTGTTTTACTCCAAAGCGATGCTGCTCATCAATGACAATGAAAGCTAAATCATGATAAATAACATCTTCCTGGAATAAAGCATGAGTCCCAACTAAGAGTTGAAGTTCTCCCTTTTCTAATTGCTCTAATAATTGCCGTCTTTCTTTTTAAAGTTGTTGTTCCAGTAAGTTTTTCCAACTTTGATTTCTGTCTCTTTTATTAAAAGCACAAATAGTTTCGTAATGTTGGTCTGCTAATAATTCTGTTGGAACCATTAAACAGGCTTGTTTACCTGTTAAAGCAGTCGCTACCATCGCAATTGTAGCAACAACCGTTTTCCCACTTCCAACGTCCCCTTGTAATAAACGACTCATTTCATAAGGCGCTCTTAAGTCATAGCAAATTTCATTGACTACTTTCTTTTTGCCCTTCTGTTAATGTAAAAGGTAATGTTTGAATAAATTCCTTTAATGCTGCATTTTCATATAAAAATACTTTGTCCTTTTTTTGAGAATGATGTCTCTTCTTTTTTTAAGCTCTGTAATTTTAGTTGGTAACAAAAATAATTCTTGATACACTAATTGCTGTCTAGATTGTTTTGAATGACGTTCATCTTTTTGGAAAATGCATTCCTTCAACTGCTTCTGGATGAGAAAGTAATTGTCTTTTTTTCTGAATCGAAGAAGGCAATGGATTTGGAATATTTTCTTTATACAACGGTAAAGCTGTTTGAATCAATTTCAACAATGTACTTTTGTCGAATGGATTTATTGGTTCGATATACCGCTTCAAAATTAGACGTTGCTTCCATATCTTCTTTCGTAGAAATAATTTTTCATTCCCATCAAAGTAGATCGTTTTGGCATCCCATTTTCCAAAAAAATAATACATTCTTGATGTTGAATTAACTTATTTTTTTCAAATAGGGTTGATTAAAAAAAGGAAACTTGGATAACTTGTTCACCAATCGCCATTCGACAGGAAATGCGATTTTTCTTAAATCCATAATAATGAACGACCGGTTCTGTTACAATGATTCCTGCTAATGTGACTTTTTTCTTGATCCATGATAGTGGAAACATCTCTTACTTGAAGGTCTTCGTAGCGAAATGGAAAATGGGTTAGTAAGTCATAAATGGTATCAATTCCTAAGTCATGTAATGGTTCCATTCGTTTAGGTCCAACTCCTGGTAAAAAAATCTTACTGATTGAAATATTGTTTTATCCATTTCTTCACCTCCAATAGTCTTATTCTTTTTATAGTTTAGAGAGGAAAAGAGATACTGTCAACTGTTGTTGTTGTTTTAATAATTTATAGACAAAGAATTTTTCATAGTAGCAAGGTCGCCAGCAGCCTCGCGAGCGAGTCTCATGGCTAAAATTCGAGCCTAAGGTCTCGAATTTCCCCTATAATATTGCTACTATGAAAATTCTTGTTTATTTTAAACGGATTCTTTCTTTTTAGACGTTTTCGATGGCAAAATTTTTATGGTTGCAAAAAAACACGTAAAAAAAGACTGGACGGAAAAACGTCCAGTCTTCTCTAATATTTTTATTCTACTGCTAATAAATATGCATATACAGGTTGTAAACCTTCATGTAATTCGACTTCAATATCTGGGAAATGTTCTTCAACATAAGAAACAATTTCTTCTGCTTCAGATACTTCCACATCTTCCCCAACTAAAATTGTTAAGATTTCAGATTCATCATTCACCATTTTAGCAATTGTATCGATCGTTGCTTGTTTGCGATCTGGTACACTAATTAAAATTTTACCATTTACAATACCCATAAAGTCCTGTTCTTTAATGTCTACTCCATCAATGGAAGTATCACGAACGGCATTTGTAATTTGACCGCTTGTCACTAGTGACAATTGTTCTGTCATTGCTTCTTGATTTTTCTTCAAGGCTTGCTTGTGGGTTAAATGCTAATAATGAAGATAATCCTTCAGAAATTGTTCTACTTGCCACAACTGCAACTTCTGCATCTTCACTTACTTCAGCAGCTTGATTTGCAGCCATTAAAATATTTTTTTATTATTTGGTAAAACAATCACTTTTTTTCAGCATGAGCTTCTTTTACTGCTGCTAAAATATCTTCTGTACTTGGGTTCATTGTTTGACCACCATTAATAATTGTTGTCACACCCATGCTCTTGAATAATTCATGGATTCCTTCACCCGCAGCTACAGCAACAATTCCATATTCAGCTTTTTGGAGCAACTGCTTTTTACTTTTTTTCAGTATAGTCAGTTTTTTTAAAACTTCCTCATGTTGCAAGCGCATATTGTCAACTTTCACTTTCATTAATGAACCAAAGCGTTGACCATAATTCATCACTTCACCAGGACGTTCAGTATGAACGTGAACTTTAATAATTTCATCATCCGCTACAACTAATAAAGAATCTCCTAATTCATTTAAGTAATTACGGAATGTATCATAATCAAAAGTATCTACTACTGTTTCACCTTCGCCAATACGTACCATAATTTCAGTACAGTAACCAAATTGAATATCCGCTGTAGAAGCATGTTCATAATCAATGCCACTTTCATGATGAGCTACTGAACTTAAATCAATTTTATTCGTTGATAATGCTTGAACTGGAGTAGCTTCTCCTGTTAAAGCTTCGTAAAATCCATTATAAATAAATACTAAACCTTGACCACCTGAGTCAACTACGCCTACTTCTTTCAATACAGGTAATAAATCTGGAGTTTTATCTAATGATTTTTTTGAGCACCACGTAATACAGAACCCATTACTTCGATAATATCATTTGAACGTTCTAATTTACGAACGCCTCTTTTTGCAGATTCACGGGCAACTGTTAAAATAGTTCCTTCGACAGGTTTCATCACTGCTTTATATGCTGTTTCAACCCCTTTTGTGAATGCTTCTGCTAAATCTTCACCTGTTAATTCATCTTTTCCTTCAACTGCTTTTTGAAAAAAACCACGGAATAATTGAGATAAAAATAACTCCTGAATTTCCACGAGCACCCATTAATAAACCTTTTGCTAAGTCTTGTGCCAACTCTCCTACCGTTTGAGCAGAAGAATTTGCGACACGCTCTGCACCTGACTTAAATGAAAGGCTCATATTTGTACCAGTATCACCATCTGGAACCGGAAATACATTCAATGAATTGACAAATTCAGCATTTTCACTTAAACGTGCTTCACCAATTTCTACCATTGCTCGAAAATCTTGAGCCGTAATAATATTTTTTGTTACCATTGATTCTTATATCCTCCTGACACACCATCAAAAGCTTACGCTTCAATGATTTTTTTACTCCTTGAACATAAACATTAACAGTGTTCGCAGAAAATCCTAACATCGTTTCTAAATTATATTTTTACTTGTTCTTGAACATTGCGACAAATTGCAGAAATTTTAGTGCCGTAACCTACGATAATATACACATCAACAGCTACGCCTTCTTCCTCTTGACGAATCACTACGCCACGAGAATAGTTTTTCTTTTTTTCAAAATTTCATTTAAATTATCACGAATATGATTACGGCTGGCCATTCCAACAACTCCATAATTATCTGTTGCTGCGCCACCAACTACAGTAGCAATAACTTCATTGCTTAATTCAATTAACCCTTGTTCTGTTTGAATTTTTGACTGTCATTTTTTTGTAACCTCCTTAAAATTCGTACAATCTATTTTTTTACAGACTGTTCGATGATTCTCTATTATTTTTATCATAAATGATTGATTTTTACCTAACCTTTTATGTGTGAAAATGCGCTACCAAAAATAGATTTAACAAAAAAATTTATATTTTATATTGGACTCTAGCTTGCATTCTATCGTCAACTATGATAAATTATTTAAGTATATGATTTAGTTTAAAAAAATTATATCAGCTGATCAATGATTTAAATTAAAGGAGGAGAATGACCATGGCTAAAGTATGTTATTTCACTGGACGTCGTTCTGAAACAGGTAACACTCGTTCTCACGCTATGAACGCTAACCGTCGTACTTGGAAACCAAACTTACAAAAAAAGTTCGCGTTTTAATCGATGGAAAGCCTAAAAAAAGTATGGGTTTCAACTCGTGCATTAAAAATCAGGTAAAGTAGAACGCGTTTAATTTACACAAACAAAAAGACTGGACAATGTCCAGTCTTTTTTTCTTTACTATTTAGGCTCATCGACAAATTCTGTTGGTGAATCAAATTTAACACCAAATTAAGTCTTTAATTTTATATGAACAAGGTGGGAGAAAATTAAATATTTAGTCTATTTAATAATCTACCATAAACATAACTATGAATGAAATCTAGTTTTTAACTTTATAATGAGCAGGGGCATGTTATCCGCGATTAGCGGTTTTGGGGGCTGTGAAATTTGATATTATTTTTTTCGCTTCCCCCAATTCAACATGCCCATGGAGGCTCATTGTCAAGTTAAAACGACTCTATACAACCTTTCTTAAATCATAATGACTTTCTATTGACCGGGGTAAAGAAACACCCTTTGATAATCTTAATTCTTAATTTCATATTCTCAAAATTTCGATATCCATATGCCACACGTTTAATCACTTTAATGAAATTATTCGTTCCTTCAATAGCTCCATTGGAATATCCTGTCGTAAATGCTTGATAAATCCCATCCTTAAAACGTTTGAATACTTCAAACTTCTTCTTAAATTCATAAGGTAATTGTCTTGGAATCTCCTTTATACATGTCATAAATGCCTCATAATCTTTCTTCTTGTAGGCTTTTTCTAAGTTCTTGGATGAAATCATATGCATCTGATAACACTTCGTTAAAACTCAATAATTTATCTACTAATTGTGCTTGAGTAAGATAGGTTTTTGAAGTGATAATTATACCTTAGTTTTTTTCTTCATCTAATTCTTCAATAGGTTTTTAAGAGTACTTTCCAGTAACGTTTTTAATGTCTTTTTGTTGTGTTGACTTAGCAGAAAATTGCTTCATAATCACAACTCGAAGTTGATTAAAATTGCGATTCATATGTTGAACGATATGGAATCGATCTACTACGATAACAGCGTTTGGAAATACTGTTTTAATAAGGTTTTGATAAGAAGCATTCATATCCATCACTAAATATTTTTACTTTTTAAACGTTGTTTACGGGAGAACTTCATAAAGAATGAAATTAATTCGTGAAGTGTTCTCCCAGGTAAAAATATCAATTAATTGATGATTTTCTCCATCTAAACAAATGAAATTCATTTTTCCCTTGTTGCGTTTTTAACTCCTCTAAATTCATCTAAGCAAAGCACTTTAGGTAAATAGTTATATCGTTGCATTGTCTTTATTTTTAAACTTCTTCATAACCCTTTCTACCGTTTTTATCCGAAATAGAAAGAAGCTTCGCAATAGTTCTTCTAGAGAAATTTTTCTTTTAAATACAAACATAATTTGGCACTCTAAATTATAAGAAATATTACTATTTTTTTAGGAACAAGAGGGCAATCTGCAACCCAAGTTTTACGACAATCTTTACAGATAAATCGTTGTACCTTTAGGTCTAAAAATAGTCTTACTACCGAATAGGTGTGGAATTCTAATTTTTATGTTCCATAGGAGAATGTTTAATGACATTTTTCACTAGAACAATACAGACAAGAAGTACAAGAATCGGTCCAAGTTCCTTTAATTTTTATGAACTGTTTCATGATTTTCTGTTAGTGTTTCTAACCAATTTTCATCCGTAATAAAAATTTTTCTTCTGTTAATCCTAGTAATTTTTCGTATACAATAGTCCATGAGAGAAATCCTCCTTTGATTGGTTTTTGGTCGACTTAATCATAACCTGGATTTCTCTTTTTTTGCATGTAAAAAAATCCTGTCGGTGATTTCTCACCAACAGGATTTGTCGAACAACCACTATTTAATATAAGTAAAAACTCTTTCCGATAATGACGGTTGTTGTCAAATTATGGAAAACTGCTAATGTACTTGGCGATAAAAGATTAAACAATCCTAATCCCATTAACGAAGTATTTACCCATATAGTTGTATTCAAGTTTCTTCCCTAATTGTTTTTTTGCAATTGTGCAGAAATATCATCTAAAAACAAGAATTCCAGATAACGTTTCTTCTAAGAATACAATATCACTAGCTTGTCTTGCAATATCTGATGAACTTGCCATTACTACTCCAACATTTGCTTTGGATAAAGCTGCTGAATCGTTTAGACCATCACCAATCATAAAGACACGATGTCCTTTATCTTGTAAATCTTGAATCACTTGATGTTTTTTTGTTCTGGTTTCACTTCAGTATACACTTCGTCAAATTGAATGAGCGAACAAATAGATTCTGTTCGTTTTTTTCGTATCTCCGGTTAATAAAAATAATATTCTTTCCTCGTTCTTTTTAACGATTGCAGAACTTCAATGGTTTCCGGACGTAACGGTGTATCAATTAAGAAAAATCGCAATTAATTTTTCCTTTATATCCTAAATACAATAAGTGATACCATTGAGTATACTCTTCTATAACTGCCTTTTTGTTCATCAGAAATTTCCACTTGATGTTCTTTCAACAATTCTAAACTTCCGATAACAACTTTTTCACCATCAATCGAAGATAAAATTCCTTTTTGAAGCAACATGCGTTAATTTACCATGCATTTCTTCATGTTCTACTCCATCATCTTCTGCTTTTTTTGCACTACTGCACTCGCAATTGGATGATAAATATGCTCTTCTAAACATGCTGCAATTCGTAAAACTTCTTCTTCAGAATAGCCACGATAAGGTAAAATCTTTTGAATTTTTGGAACGCCTGTTGTTAAAGTTCCAGTCTTATCAAATACATAAGTATCAATCATTGGATATTCGTCTAGTGAACTTGATCCCTTCACAACAATTCCTCTTGTAGAAGCTGCTTTAATAGCTGTTAAATACGTTACTGGTGATGATAATTTTTAAGGCACAGGAATAATCCACTAATAAGAACGTTAATGCTTTTTTTGCACTGATCTTGTTAATAAATACGTCACTGCCATTCCAATGAAATTATATTTCACCAAGCCATCTGCTTTTTTTCTAATAATTGTTTTTTTGTTGTTTTTGATTGATGTAGTTCACTTGTTTTTCATTAATTGAACAATTTGTTGTAAACGTGAATTTTTGTTCAGCATTCGTAACTTTTTACTAATAATTCACCTTGTTCTACAACCGTATTGGCAAAAAAACAGTATCTCCAATTTTTTTAGATACTGGGAAGGCTTCTCCAGTTAATGAACTTTCATTTAAAAAAATCCACGACCAGATACAACTGTTCCATCAAAATAAATCTCTTGCCCTTCAGTAGCAACAAATACATCGCCCACTTCTACTTGATGACTTAATTTTTTTGAATCGTTCTCCGTCTTTTTTTCAATCCATAATTCATAAATATTATTTTTTTAGATTTTTTTCTCCAAATCTTCAACGGATTTCTTTTTGAGACCACTCATCTAAATCATCTCCAAGATTTAATAAGAACATAATCGTATCAGCTGTTTTTATGATCTCCCATTGCCATCGATGTTACAATCGCTACAAAATCCAAAAATACTCATGGATAATTTCTTTTCTAAAAACAGATTCAAATGCAGCTTTTTCCGAATTTCTTCATTTTTCCATAATAACCAGAAAAATTTTTTTAATGGTTGCGGAATCAATACTTTTTGCAACCATTTTTATGGTAAATATGAGAAGCTACAATATCCACAGGTGTCACTTGAGCATCCACTGTAAAAATCTCTTTGTTTTTTTCATTTAAGGTAGACACCTCTAAAATGATCTAGGAAACGATAAACACTTGATTCATATCCTGTTTCAAAAAGTAAATGCGATATGCTTTTTCATCTTTATAACAAATGATTTGCGTAATTTCTGGAAATAGTCTTTTTTTCTTCTTCTAAATACAACTGAACAGCAGCTGTACATCTAAAAAGGCACTTCCAAACGCATTCTATTTTTTTGATTGAGCTTTTAATTGTTACTTTCATTATTGTTCACTTGTTTCTACTGTTGCTAAGTTAGCTGCTTTTTTTCTTCAACATATAAGTCATTTGCTTCAGCTAATACATCATCCGCATGTTGTTTCAATTGAGAAACTGTTGCATCTAATCCATCTTTTTAATTTGTAAGATTTTTGCTACTGCTTTAGCAACAACATGTTTAGTATCTTTGCTTGCTAAAAACTTTAAGTCCTAATGAACCTACTACAACTCCACTTACAAAAAAACACTTGTTTTTTTAACGAATTTTCCTAATTCTAAAAACTTCTCTTAACATAAAAAAAGACCTCCAATATATACTTTTTTTGAATCTTCTTGGACTCAACTATAGTATAACTCATTCCTATGAAAATTCAACTCAAAAGAAAACATCATCCCATCATTTTTCATAAAAAAACAATGGAATGATACTAATTTTTCATTTTACTATTTTTAAAAATTTTGTTTTTATCTCCAAGAATCTCTTGTTTGCCCAACAATCATTCCACCAGACTCAAATGAAATTTCCATCATTTCATCGATGAACTCATTACTAATCAATGCAATCGGAAAAATCATAATCTTGATGTTCCAAAGAATATTTAACATTTTTTTCAACGTTAATTTTTTTACAGGTCCCGTTGATATAAAAGATAAATACTTCGTATGCTCTAATTTATGAATGACATAATCTCCTGGAGTTAAATAAGAAATATGATTCCATTCATCTTCTAGAGAAAGATATGGAATTAATGCTTGTAATTCTGGACGAAACATAGTCCATAAACAACTAATGGCATGATCAACTCTTCCACCAAAAGCCCCTAACACATGAACCTTTTTTTGAGGATATGACTTTGAAATCCACATTAATGCTTCTTCAAAATCTGTAAAGTCTTTTTCAGAAGGAAATTCAATCATTTTTTTGAAGCATAATGTTTTTAATCTTTCTTTATCTTCTGAAGAAATCGAATCGAAATCTCCAATTGCTAAATCAATCGGTAACTCTTCCTCCATTAATTTCAAACAGCCACCATCTACTCCAATAAATTGAAATTCTTGGCTATCTTTTTTTGCTGAAGTTTCTGATTCAACCATCGTCGTATTGCACCTTTATCCAATGGTCCCCCAATGACTACGATTATTTCCATACCCAATTCCTCTTTTAAGCTTCTTTAATAGAATCAATTGCCTTTTTTTAATATCGTCTGCATAGTACACATAAGAACCTGCTACTGCAACATCTACCCCTGCTTCACGACATAATTTAGCTGTCTGACCATTCACGCCACCATCTACTTCGATTAAATAGTGATAGCCATGTTCTTGACGTAATTCTACTAATTCTCTAACTTTATCTAATGTTTCTGGAATAAATGCTTGTCCACCAAATCCTGGGTTTACAGTCATCACTAATACTAAGTCAACCATGCCTAATACAGCACTAATCGCGCTCACTGGAGTTCCTGGATTAATGACAATCCCTGCTTTTACTCCTTCAGATTTAATCAGTTGTAAAGTACGATGAATATGATTTGTTGCTTCAATATGAACCGAAATATAGTCCGCCCCCGCTTTTTGCAAATTCCTTTACAAAACGTTCAGGTTCTTGAACCATTAAATGACAATCTAATGTTAATGTTGTAATAGGACGAAGTCCTTCTACGATATTTGGTCCAAGTGTTAAGTTAGGAACGAATTGACCGTCCATTGCATCGATATGAATCCAGTCTGCTCCTAATTGTTCTACTTTCTTAACGTCTTCTCCTAATGTTGCAAAAATTTGCACTTAAAATGGAAGGTGCTACTTTCATGATTTTTGACTCCTTTATAACGATTATTTTTTTCTTTGATAAATTGGTTTTTCTTTGGCTAATTTCTTCATAGAAATCTTGATAATGGTCATATCTCTCTTGCCAAATTTTTCCCTTCTTCTACCGCTTCTATGACGGCACATTGAGGTTCGTGTTGATGAGAACACTCTCTAAATTTACAATGAGTTGAGTATTCTTCAAATTCTGGAAATAAATGCGGAAGGTCTTCTTTTTTTCCACACCAATAAAATCTACCGTACTAAATCCAGGGGTATCTGCTATCCAAACTTCTTCTACTTCATGTAAAGAAACTTGTCTAGTCGTATGTTTCCCTCGACCTAGTGCGCTAGAAATTTCTCCAGTTTCTTGATTTAGCTCTGGAATTAATTGATTCAACATGGTTGACTTTCCAACCCCAGATTGCCCTAAAAAGACCACTAGTTTTTCCTTTATAGGAAGCTAAAAAAATTCACTTTGGTGTTCTTTTTACTTCTGAAGAATACCATACTTCATATCCAACTTTTTGGTATTTCTTCTTCACTGCTTCTAGATGTTGCAATTGTGCTGAAGTTAATAAATCTACCTTTGTAATCAGTAAGACTGGTTGAATTTCCATTCCTTCTAAATATACTAAAAACCGATCCACTAAATGCGTTGAAAAAAATCCGGTTCTACTGCGGACATCACCACTACACCAATATCTACATTTGAAACAGGTGGACGAACTAAAGCATTTTTTTCCTTGGATAAATTTTTTTCTCCAATACTCCTTCTTCCATAGTATCACTTGTAAAATCCACAATATCTCCCACTAATGGAGACTGCCCTCTTTTTCTAAAAAAACTCCACGTGCTCGAGTTTGATAAATTTGATGAGAGGACTCGATATAATAAAAAGCCACTTAAGGCTCTAATAATTTTTTTCCTTGAGGCATAATCGCTCCTTCTTTTTTTGTTATCAGTTACATTATAAAGATTTTTCCAAAGAAATTGCTATGCTAAACTTGACTTTCTTTAGCATTTTTTTAGGTTAAAGAAAAAAAGAGTTCTCATAGTAGTATGAGTGATAGTATCTGTTCTTACAGATACTATCACAAGGAAAAATTGAGACCTAGGCTCAATTTTTTTAGCCATGAGACAGCGCTAGCTGGCTGCTGGCGTCCTAATACTACTATCATAAACTCTTTTTCTAAAAAAATTATTTTTTTATAAATACCATCCGCTAATCATTGCAACGATTCCCATAAAAGCACTCGCCATATAAAATGGAGCAATAAACAGATTCCAATTCAACCATTCAGGAGTTTCGTCATAATAACCGGAGTCAAAAATCACCCCAATATTCCCTCCAGCTAACACAATACTAGTCGTTAAATTAATCTCTTCTTTTTCAAAAAAATTCTGGAAATAAAATAGAAAAATATAAGACATCGTTCCTACAAAACTTACCCCAACTAAAAACACTCGCTACATAATATAAAATGATCTGTTTAAAGAAAAATAAAGATTAAACTACCAATCGCCATACTAAGTAGCATCATCGGCAATGTTAAATCTCCAACTTTTTTTCAATAACATTCCGAAAAATAAAGCCGGCAATCGTACCACTTAAGGCTAAAATCGTTAATAAATTACGAGATAGAGCTACTTCTAATTGATAATACGTTAAAATAAGTGATGGAATTTTTAATCGTTAATCCCATATAACTCACTCCAACTACAAATGTAAGAAGTGTTAACATAACGGTCGCTAAACGAATGTTACCTTTTTTTCTTAACACGTTGTTCTATTGGAGTATTTGGAACATATTGATAAAATAATAGGAAAAATTGGAATCGCAATTAAATAAGTTAAAAAAATACCGTACGTTCACCAAACAGTAATAAGTAACCTGATAAAAAAATGTCGTTAGTGCTTTCCCAATATTTAAGAAAGCCGTTCTCATCCCAATCATGGTTGCTTTTTTTCATCCGATTCGAAAAAAATCACTCATCAAACTAATCGACAGAGAATTAAATAATCCAATCCCTGCTCCTAACAACATTCGACTAATCATCACTAATTTAAAAATTCGTTAAAAAAAGGCTGGAAGAGGTCCAAAAAAATAATAATCAAACCAATTCCTAATAATACGGTATTCTTTTTTTCCAATTTTATTCATGACAAGATTACTAATTAACACAAAAAAATCGTAATCATCATTGCTGGAATCGTCGCTAAACTTTCCACAGAAGCCAATCCTAGTTCTGAATTCATCCCATGGTAATACTCGTATAATTTAGGCAAAAACAGGTGAGATGGCTCAAATGAGACATTAATAATGTCGAAATACTCACTAATGAAAAATTTTTGAAATAGTTGATAACTTCATACACATAACTCCTAAAAAAACATTAGTATCTATTTTTACTGAATGATGCTAAGAATCGTCAAGTGTCGGTAAAATTCTCCTATTCTCTTAATCCATCCCATAAAAACAACTCGCCCGTTCTGTAAAGACTTTTTGTACGTCAATAATTCTTTGATTCAAACTTCCTCTAAATTGCAATGTTAAATCTCTTTTTTTAATATCAAATCTTCCATCTACTAAAATATCGAGTTCTTGTAGCAACGCTTTTTTTGTCAGGTGTTTCTAATTGTAACTCTTCCCAAGTATAGCCTGTCCATGACCAAATATCTTTAGAATGCCCATAAACACTTCGTAATTTACGAACAAGAGACAGACATACTTTCGTATTTAAAAAAAGGTTCTCCACCTAATAAGGTCAATCCTTGGCAATAACTAGCGCCAATGTCTTGAATAATTTGTTCTTCTAATTCTTCTGTATACAAAATTCCTGTATTAAAATTTTTGTGCTTTTAACATTATAACAACCTTCACAGGCAAATAAACAGCCACTCACATATAAGGAACAGCGTACACCTTCCCCATCTACAAAATTATAAGGTTTATAACTAGCAATTTTCCCTTTTAGAATATTCCTCACTTGTCCATTCCCCCGGTTTTGGAAACTTCATACCCAATCCTCCTAATTTCTTAGATTTCGTTCATTGGAGAGATGTTTTTACCCGTGATTTAATTTCTTGATGTCTTCCGTGAACCATTGGACGAGCTTGAGGATTTCCTAAATAACCGCAAGTTCGTTTAACGACATCACAAGTTTTTTCGGATTTCTATTTTTTTACAAATTGGACATTCAAATCCTTTTTGCAGTTGGTTCAAACTCCCTTCATAGCCACATTCATAACAACGATCAATCGGTGTATTCGTTCCAAGATAACCTACTCTTTTCATATGCATAATCCCAAACTGCTTCAAGCCCTTTTTGGATTTTTGTTTCATGACAGGATATTCGCAATAATGAATAAATCCACCTGAAGAATAAACGGGATAATCTTTTTCGAACTCAATTTTTTTCAAATGGAGTTGGAGACTTTCTCACATCATAATGGAAACTATTTGTATAATATTCCTTATCTGTAATATCAGCTACATCTCCAAATTTTTTTCTTGGTCTAATCGACAAAAAGCGATCCGTTAAACTTTCACTTGGAGTTGCGTAAACACTAAAATGATAGTCATATTCATCCGACCATTCCTTTGTTTTTCACGCTCAATCGTTTCACAATATTTAAGGTGAAATCTTTTGCTTCTGGATTTGTTTCCCAACAATTTCCAAAAAAAGACAGTAGCCGTTTCATATAAGCCAATATATCCAAGTGACACTGTTGCACGACGATGTTTGAATACTTCGTCTACTGGTTCATCATTCATCAATCGTTTTCCAAACGAACCATAACGATATAAAATAGGCGCATTCGCTGATTTCGCCTCTTTACAGCGTTCTACACGGTACACTAATGCATCTTTACAAATTTGCAATTTTTTTCTTCTAAAATAGTCCAAAATTGCTCTTTGTCACCATCTGATTCTAATGCAATTCTTGGAAGATTTAAGGTCACAACTCCTAAATTCATTCTTCCATCGGAAACATCTTCCCCTTTTTTTCATTTTTTTCCAACCTTGTAAAAATGATCGGCAACCCATCGGCACTTTAAAACTACCGGTAATTCGAACAATTTGTTCATAATTTAAAACATCTGGATACATTCTTTTTAGTTGAACATTCTAACGCTAATGTTTTGATATCATAATTCGGATCCGTTTGTTCTAAATTCACACCACGTTTTAACGTGAAAATTAATTTAGGAAAAAAATGGCTGTTCTTTGTTCTTTCCCAATACCTTTAATTCTTACTTTTAAGATTGCTTTTTTTGAATTTCTCGTTCAAATAATGACATCCCTAATCCAAATCCTAATGTTGTAAATGGGGTTTGACCTTGAGAAGTATAGAGCGTATTAATTTCATACTCTAAAGATTGCATGGCATCATAAATATCTTTTTTCGTTTTTTCTAATGCATATGCTTCTTGTTTTTCTTCTCCTTCTACCCATTTTTTTAGCATCTTGTAAATGTTTTTTCATAATTCAACTTTGCATAGGGAGCTAATACTTCATCAATACGATTAGCAGAACATCCTCCATATTGACTTGAAGCGACATTCGCAATTATTTGCGCCATTTGAGCAGTAGCTGTTTGAATCGATTTTGGACTTTCGACATCTGCATTTCCAATTTTTAAAGCCATGTTCAAACATTTCCTTGAAATCAATTAAACTACAATTTGTCATTGGTAAATAAGGATGATAATCTAAGTCATGATAATGAATTTCTCCTTTTTAAATGCGCATTTGCAACATGTGGTGGAAGCATTTTTTTAGTCCGAAAGCCTTCCCTACAGTTCCCGCCATCAAATCTCGTTGCGTATTAAAGACTTCGCTATCTTTATTGGCATTTTTCATGAATAATACTCGCATCTCTTTGGCTTAATTTTTATTAATCGTTGAGTAACATCCATTTCTTTTTTTCTTTTTTTATCCCATTCAATTTGATTGGCAAGAAATTGATTCGCTAATACCGTTTCGCCTTCTTGTTTCAAACACTCTAGAACCACAGCTTCTATTTCTTCTGATTTGATTTCACTTTTTGCTAAACTTTCAATGTTTGATAAAACCTTTTTTTCGTAACTCCGTCTATTTCTTCTTTACGTTGTTTTTGAAAGTTCTCCGTATAAAGTTTTTTTCTGCTATTTCTATTCCATGAAAGATTTTTTTGCCATTTGAATGTCTCTACTCTTTCATCTCTTTTCTTTACAAGCATTACACTCAACTCTCACTCCTCCTTTACATTTTTTTATTGCCTCTATCATCATACACCCTATATATTGTGTTTTTTTCAACCACTTTTTAAAAACTATATATAGTATTTATTTCACAAAAAAACTTCCATAGAAACTCTCGTCTCTATAGAAGTTTAATCTTAAACTCTCTACGCTAATGAAGAACCCTCACTACTATCATACTCCCTATGAATTTCTTCTTTTTAACTTAGAAAAAAATTTTTAATGCTCTGGCTTAATTTCTTTTCCTGCTACGGTCGTTGTTTTCAATAAAGCCTGAAGATTTTTCTTTCATTACTGAAATATAATCATCACCCTTATCCATTTCTTCTTTAGTTAAAGATTCTAATGGATTTAACACCTCTAACACAACTCCCGTTTCTGTTGCTAGAGTCTTAGCAATTTTTTTCTGATGCATTTTTCTTCAAAAATAAATATAACGAATTTCATTTTTCTTTAATATACTTTGTTAATTCAGCTAGACGAGCTGGTGAAGGTTCTGCTTCTGGAGAAATTCCTGCAATCCCAACTTGATTCAACCCATAATCTGTTGCTAAATATCTAAATGCTGTATGTTGTGTCACAAAAATTCTTTTGTTTTGCATCTTTTAAAGCTGTCGTATACTCATTATCTAACTGAGATAATTTTTTTCTAAATATGCTTGTGCATTTGTTTTTAAATGCAGATGCTTTTTTTCAGGAAATGCTTCACTTAATTGAGCTGTAATCTTTTTCAACTAATAATTTTTGCTTTTTTTAGGAGATAACCATACATGTGGATCAAACTCATGTTCATGTTCATCATGATGTTCTTCTCCTTCATGATCATGTTCTTCTTCAATTGGCAATAATTCCAAATCTTTTGTTGCTTTTAATTTCTTTTTACTTTTGAATCTGTTAAACTTTTTCATCACCGTTGGAACCCAAGTTTCCATATTTTTCATTATCATAAACTAAAGCATCTGACTGAGAAATTTTTTTGCAATATCTTTTGCAGTTGGATCATATTCATGTGGTTCTGTTCCAGCTCCAATTAATAAAGAAACATCTCCTTCATCTCCAACAATATTTCTAGTAAAGTCATACATTGGGAAAAAAATGTTGTTATAATATTTAATTTAGATTCTTTTTGAGTTTTTTTGTAGAAGTAGTTGGTTGAGAACAAGCTCCTAATAAAAAAATGCTGCTCCTAACACTGCTACAATTTTTTTACTTACTTTCATGATTTTTACTCCTCTTATTTTTTTCTTTCCACGTTTCGCTTCATGAATTAATTTTTAACGCACGTTTACGAGTTTTTAATATTTGGACTTTTCATTTGTCTATATGCTGTTGCTAAATCTTGTTTCATTTCTTTCCCTCCATTACTTACCTTGAATTACCAGCTTGCTTTTGACAACACCTGGGATTAAGCCTTTATGAGCTAAATCACGGAATTTAATTCTTGAAATTCCGAATTTTTCTCATATAAGCTCTTGGTCGACCATCAACTTTATCTCTATTTTTTTACACGATTTGGATTTGAATTAATCGGTAATTTACGAAGAGCTTCATAATCTCCTGCTTGTTTTTAATTCATATCTAAGTTGTGCATATTTTTTTCTACTAATGCTAATTGTTTTTTTCGTGTTTAGCAATTTTTTTGACTTTTTAGCCATTTGTTCTCCTCTTTTCGTTTTGACTTTTTCTTAAATCGTAACATTTACGTTTTTATGATTATAGCAGTTCTTTTTTTATTTTTGCAATAGGTATTTTATGTTTTTTTCACAGAAAATGAAAAAAACTGTTGGCATAATACCAACAGTTTTTCATTTTCATTATTGTTTTAATCGACGATGTTTTGAAACACCAATACGGTTAATCGCTTTGTTCAATGCAATTTTTCGCACGTTCTACTTCACTCTTAGAACAATTTTTTTATTTTTGGATAATCGCTTCAGCTTTATCACGCGCTTGTTCGGCACGATTCACATCAATATCACGTGCACGTTCAGCAACGTTGGCAATAACCGTTACGACATTATCACGTACTTCAATAATTCCTCCACCGATTGCAATATAGTCAGTAGGAGAATCTTCTAAGAAACGTTTTTACTCGTAATTCACCAATTTTTTTAACGGTAACATGATTGGCGCATGATTTGGAAGAATCGTAATTCCCCCATCAATAGCTTCAGCACTAACCGAATAAGAGCGGTGATTATAGACTTTTCCTTCTGGAGTCGTTACGACGACTAAAAGTTCTCGATTTTCAAGCATGATTAATTACCTCCTCGGTAACCTGCCGCTTGTGCTTTTTTAAGAACATCTTCAATCGGTCCAACATTACGGAATAAGTCTTCTGGAATATCATCATATTCCCCATCAATAATTCCTTTAAAGCCACGTACTGTATCTTTAATAGGAACATATGAACCTGGTTGACCTGTAAATGCTTCTGCAACGTGGAAGTTTTGAGATAAGAAGAATTGAATTCTTCTTGCACGGTTTACAATAATTTTTTCACTATCAGATAATTCATCAATCCCTAAAATAGCGATAATATCTTGTAATTCACGATAACGTTGTAACATTTGTTGAACTTTCATAGCTACTTCATAGTGTTCTTCTCCTACAATATCAGGAGTTAAAGCACTTGAAGTTGAAGCTAATGGATCCACCGCTGGGTAAATCCCTTGTTCTGTTAAACGACGCTCTAAGTTCGTTGTAGCATCTAAATGGGCAAATGTTGTAGCTGGCGCTGGGTCAGTATAGTCATCGGCGGGAACGTAAATTGCTTGAATGGATGTAATAGATCCATCTTTTGTTGAACTAATACGTTCTTGTAATTGTCCCATTTCAGTTGCTAATGTTGGTTGATAACCTACCGCTGAAGGCATACGACCTAATAGGGCAGATACTTCTGAACCTGCTTGAGTAAAACGATAAATATTATCAATGAATAATAATACATCTTGTTTTTTTGCTCATCACGGAAGTGTTCAGCAATTGTTAACCCTGTTAAAAGCAACACGCATACGAGCTCCTGGTGGTTCATTCATTTGTCCAAATACCATGGCAGTTTTAGCAGATACACCTGACTCTTGCATTTCATGGTAAAGGTCATTCCCTTCACGAGTACGTTCTCCTACACCCGTGAATACAGAAATACCACCTAATTCTTCAGCAATATTATGAATTAATTCTTGGATTAATACCGTCTTACCTACTCCGGCACCTCCGAATAATCCAATCTTACCACCTTTTTAAGTAAGGTGCTAATAAGTCAATAACTTTAATACCTGTTTGTAAAATTTCGTATTGGCTACTTAATTGTTCAAATTTAGGCGCTGGTTTATGAATTTCATCACGTCTAAAAATCTTCAGGAAATTTCTCCCCTAAATCAATTGTATCTCCTAATACATTAAATACACGTCCTAAAGTTTCTGTTCCAACTGGAACACTAATTGTACGTCCTAAATCAATAACTTTCATGCCTCGTTGAAGACCATCAGTTGATTCCATGGCAATTGTACGTACAGCACCATCCCCTAATTCAACAGCTGTTTCAAGCGTAATTGTTTTTTTATGCCCTTCGCCATCTTCTTTAATAACATGTAGGGCATTGTGAATATCAGGCACGCCTTCTTCTAAAGGAAATACAACGTCCACAACTGGTCCAACAACTTGTAAAAATTTCTCCAGTTCTCAAAAAAATTTCCTCCTTTCACTCTTACTGTTCTTCTAGAGCTGCTGCTCCGCCAACGATTTCAGTTATTTCTTGTGTTATTTGTGCTTGACGACGTTGGTTTTAAATCTTGTGTCAAATCACTAATTAAATCTCTCGCATTATCCGTTGCACTTCTCATAGCTGTCATACGTGAAGCATGTTCAGCTGCTTTTAGCATCGATAATTGCCCCATAAATAAGAGATTCTGCATATTGAGGCAATAATGTTTCCATAATAATTTTCTTTATTTGGCTCAAAAAAATATAATCTAACTCATATTCTTTCGCTTCATCTTCATCTAAGTCAATAATTGGTAACATTTTTTTCAACACGATAATTTGATAATAATGCATTCACATGGTGATTATAACAAACATAAAATGCATCAAATTCACCTTGTCTAAACATTTGTACCGCACTACTTACAATTTTACGTACTTCTTCAAATGATGGAATATCACTGACATCATTAATTTCTAAACGAACATCAATACCCATCTTTTTAAAAGAAGCGACTTGCAGCTCCACCAATCGTTAAAATCACATACTCATCTTTTGAATCATGATCAGTTTGCAACATTTCACGAGTTGCTTGGAAAATAGAAGAATTATAACTTCCAGCTAAACCTTGGTCTGAAGAAATGACTAAATACCCTGTTTTTTTCACAGGTCTTTCGATTAATAAATCATGATAATCAATAAATGATTCCTCTTCTTTTGAATCAATTTGTTCATCTGTTTCTTCTACTTTCACATTTTGTTCAGCATATAATAAATGCGTCACAACTTCACGAATTTTTTTCAGCATAATCATGATAACGGCGAACGGCTTGTTCAGACTTAGCTAGTTTTGAAGCAGAAACCATTTGCATAGCACTTGTAATTTGACTTGTTTTTTTGTTGAAATAATTCGCTTCTTCAAGTCGTTTAATGAAGACGCCATACAATTCACCTCTTCTTTCTAGTTCGCATTACTTTTTAACGTTCGTATAGATGAATTTGTTTAAACTTGTCGATAACTTGATAGAAAGCTTCTTCATCTGGAATTTTTTTCTTCATCACGAATACTTGCTAAAATGTCAGCATGTTCATTTTCTAAATGATGATACAATGCTTTTTTTCGAAATCTTTCAATCTTTCAATTGGAATAGAATCTAAGACTCCATGTGTTAATGCAAATAAAATCGATACTTGATGTTCAATTGGTAATGGTCTATGAACATCTTGTTTTAATACTTCTACAGTTCTCTTTACCACGATTTAATTTTTTTGTTGAGTTGCCGCATCTAAATCAGAACCAAATTGTGTGAAGGCTTCTAATTCACGGTAACTTGCTAAGTCGATACGTAATGTCCCTGAAACTTTTTTTCATCGCTTTAATTTGCGCAGATCCTCCTACACGTGATACAGATAATCCAGCAGATAAACCTGGACGAACACCTGAATAGAATAAATCACTTTCTAAGAAGATTTGACCATCTGTAATAGAAATTACGTTAGTAGGAATATAAGCAGAAATATCTCCCGCTTGAGTTTCAATAATTGGTAAGGCTGTTAAAGAACCTCCACCTAATTCATCATTTAACTTCGCTGAGCGTTCTAATAAACGAGAGTGTAAATAGAATACATCCCCTGGATACGCTTCACGACCTGGAGGGCGACGAAGTAATAATGAAATTTCACGGTAAGCTGCCGCTTGTTTTGATAAATCATCATAAACAATTAGTACATCTTTTCCGTTATACATAAATTCTTCTCCCATTGCAGTTCCTGCATAAGGAGCAATATAGAGCATTGGAGCTGGTTGTGAAGCACTAGCAGATACAACTGTTGTATAATCCATTGCTCCATAACGTTTTTTAAAGTTTCTACTAAAGCTTTTTACAGTAGATTCTTTTTTTGTCCAATTGCGACATAAATACATAAAGTATCTTTACCTTTTTTTGGTTCAAAAATTGCATCGATTGCAATACTTGTTTTACCTGTTTTTTTCTATCTCCGATAATTAATTCCCTTTGACCTTTACCAATTGGAACTAATGCATCGATTACTTTTTAATCCAGTGGCTAATGATTGGTGCACACTTTTACGTTGCATTACACCAGGTGCTTCATTTTCTACTGGACGACGTTTTTGTTGTTTCAAGAGCTCCTAAGCCATCAATTGGACGACCTAAAGCATCCACAACACGACCAATCAAAGCATCTCCTACAGGAACGTCTAAAAATACGACCTGTACGACGCACTGATTCTCCTTCATGGATATTTTCATAAGTACCAAAAGATAATAACACCGACATCATTTTTTTCTCTAGATTTTGGGCCATACCATAAGTACCATTTGCAAATTCTACTAATTCACCAGCCATGACATTGGTAAGACCGATGACACGAGCAATTCCGTCCCCAATAAATGAAACTTCACCAATCTCTTCAATGTGTTGTTCCGCTTCAAAGGAATTAATTTGGTTGCGGATTCCTGCTGTGATATTACCGAATTCCGTATCCATTGTCTCACCCCTTCAATCCTGTTTGACTAATTTTTCTTCTTAAACTGTTCAAGTTTATATAATAATGTTCCGTCTAATAAATATTCTTTTTGTTTTTTTAATTTCACTCCACCTATAACACTTGAATCAACCGTATTGACAAATGAGTCATACTCTTTTTTTCATTTTCTTTTTGAAAAGCTTCTGCAATACGATTCATTTGTTCTTCTGTTAGTGGAACTGCTGAAATCATTTCAAGTCGATTCGCTGAATAAATATCAAGAAAAGCTTCGATTGCTTCAATTAGGTAAGCAGATTTATCAGGGTGTAAATAAGATTTTTAAATAATCTTGTGTACTCCTTGATAAATTCGAAACAGCTTCTTTGTAATAATGCCATTTTTTTCTTCAACGGATACTTGTTCTAAATGCATTAATTGACGAAAGCGTGCAGTATTTTGAATTCCGTCTAATACTTCTTGCAATTCTTCTGTAACTGTTTTTTTAAAGTCCCATCATATTTGACTTGACCATAAAAATGACTGGCTGCTTTTACTACTTCTTTATGAAATTTCACCATCAGCTTTCCAACCCTTCAATAAAGGATTCAATCACATCTTGATGTGTCTGCTCAGTCAATTCTTTATTTAAAAATTTGGCTTGCAAGTTGAACAGATAAATCTACAATTTGATCTTGCATTTGCGCCAAAGCACGTTGTTTCATGGAATCTACTTCACGTTGTCCATCTAGTTTCATTCTAGATACGACATCTCGTCCTTCTTTAATCATTTCATCTTGCATTTTTTTGAAGCAGCTTCTCTAGTCGTATTTAAAATTTCTTGACCTTTTACTTCGGCATTATGAATGATTTCTTTTGCATTCGCTTGAATTTCTTCAGCTGCTTTTTCGTTTCTTTTTCAGCTTCATCTAAATCTTTACTGATTTTTTTGACGACGACTTTCTAACATTGCTTCAATTTTATCCCAAGCGAAAAAAACTTTACTAAAAAAATAGTAACAAAATAATTGAAATTAAGACAACAAGTGTATCTCCAAGAACAGTGCTACCTGTTAACATATACTGAAACATCCATCATCCCTCCTTTTTCAACAAATTTATCGAATAAATTGATTATTTGATGAAAAACTAGGATTAAAAGCGATTAATACCGCGAAGATTGGCATCGCTTCGATTAAGGCTACCCCAACGAACATTGTTGAACGTAATTCATTGCTCATTTCTGGTTGGCGTGTCATTGATTCAATTGTTTTTTTACGATAACTGCTTGGTTACCAAAAAGCGGCTGCTAAAGCTGCCCCTGCTACTGCGATTGCTGCTGCTAATTCTGTCATAAGTTAATTCCTCATTTCTTAAAAAAATTATTCATGTTCTACTTTATGTGCAATGTACACCATTGTTAATGTACAAAAATACATAGGCTTGAATAGCTCCGATAACTACGGAAAATCCTTGCCAAACAATTCCTAATGGAATTGCAAAAATATATGTTAAGATTCCGAAACTGGATGAGAACATCACAATTAATCCTAACAATACTTCACCTGCATAAATATTTCCGTAAAGACGGAATGCAAGTGTAATTGTATTTGTAAACTCTTCAATTAATTTAATCGGTAACATTAAAGACATTGGACTCAAATAAGAGTTTTTTTAATATAGCCTTTAAATCCCATTTTTTTGGACACCGGAATAGTGTGCAATTAATGTCGTCATCAATGATAACGCCAAACACACAACCGGACTTGCCGTTGGAGAAGCAAAAATAACTATGTTCTCCATAATGGAAATAAATGACCAAACCGACCATATTGGCGATTAAAATAAATGAGAAGAGTGAAAATACATATAAGTAATATGACTTGCCCGTTTCTTCATCTACCGCACTGTTTACAATCCCTTTTGTAAAATCCATCAGAGATTCAAAAACATTTTGCATCTTTCCTGGTTTCATAGAAACATTTCTAGCAGATACAATTGAAAAAAATTGTTACTACTACTAATGTTACAAGACAAGAAAGTAAGATTGGAACTGAAAAAGACAAACCCAAAAAAATTCAATCGTTTTTTTGGTAAAGCTTCCATAATTCATACTCCCTTACTTATTCCAAATAAAAAACTGACAATTTTCACCTATCGTATGCATTGCTTAAACGGTGATTATTGTCAGATTTCATGGCAATAGTCAGACGCAAAAAGCGTGACTACGATTTTATTTATTTGGTTCCAAATAGGCGATCTCCAGCATCACCTAATCCTGGAAGGATATAGCCGTTTTCATTCAATCGCTCATCTAATGCCGCAGCATAAATGTCAATTTCTGGATGTGCATCTTGAAGGACTTTTACTCCTTCAGGTGCTGCTACAAGACAACAAAACTTAATCGAATTTGGTTGCGCTCCACGTTTTAGTAACGCATCAATCGCAGCCACCGCCGATCCTCCTGTAGCTAACATTGGGTCAACTACAAATAATTGTCTTTCAGAAATATCTGAAGGCAATTTAACGAAAATACTCAACAGGTTGCAATGTATCATGATCACGGTACATTCCGACATGTCCAATTTTTGGCAGCTGGAATTAATTCTAAAAATTCCGTCAACCATTCCTAAACCAGCACGTAAAATAGGAATAATGGCAACTTTTTTTACCAGCTAAAGTCTTCAATGTTGTTTTTCACTAAAGGTGTTTCAATCTCCACATTCTCTAATGGTAAATCTCTTGAAACTTCATATGCCATTAACATTGAAATTTCATTTACAACCTCACGAAAGACTTTTTGTTCCACAATCTTTTTGTCGAATCATCGTTAACTTATGTTGGATTAACGGATGATCTAACACATGAAAAATTACCCATCTTGCTTGCCCCTTCCATAATATATTTTCACTATTTGTTATTCTACAAAAAAATAATCAAAATACTAGTATATAAATAGGAAAAAAAGAGTTTTTTTCTTAAAAATTTCATTAAGAAAATAGTGTTTTTCATTATTTATGTGACTGATTACATCATGTTATTCATACAATGGAAATTTTTTTGTCAATTCTTCTACAGATTGACGAATTTCGTCTAAATTTCCTTCATCATTTGCAGAAGATAGTGTTTCTACAATTAATTGTGCTACTTTCTTCGCTGCTTCTTTATCAAAGCCACGAGTGGTAATAGCTGCTGTTCCGACACGAATACCACTTGTTTTTCATTGGTGGCAGTGGGTCAAATGGAATCGCATTTTTATTTACTGTAATTCCTACACTGTCTAATAATTCTTGAGCTTCTTTCCCGTTCAAGCCAGTAGAAGTAATATCTAATAATAATAAATGATTATCTGTTCCACCAGAAATTGGACGAATACCACTTTCATTAAAAAAACTTCCGCCATTGCTTTTTGCATTTTCAACAACATGCTCGATATATTCTCCAAATGCTGGTTGAAGTGCTTCATGGAAGGCAACTGCTTTAGCCGCAATCACATGTTCTAATGGCCCACCTTGGATACCGGGAAAAATAGCACTATTAATTTTTTTCGCAAAATTCTTCTTTTGCTAAAAATTAAGCCACCTCTTGGTCCACGTAAGGTTTTATGCGTTGTTGAAGTTACAACATCTGCATACGGTACTGGATTTTTGGTGTGCTCCTTTTGCAACTAAACCTGCAATATGCGCCATATCCACCATGAAATAAGCATCAATACTTTTTAGCGATTTCACTAATACGTTTGAAATCAATTTCTCTTGGGTAGGCAGAAGCTCCTGCAACAATTAGTTTTGGACGTTCTGTTTTTAGCAATTTCTTCTAAGGCATCATAATCAATCATTTCTGTTTCTGGATTCAATCCATACGCAATAAAAATCATAATCTTGACCAGAGAAGTTGACTCCCATTCCATGGGTCAAATGTCCACCATGACTTAAATCCATTCCTAAAATTTTGTCTCCTTTTGAAACAAGCGCTCGATAAGCCGCCATATTCGCTTGAGAACCAGAATGGGGTTGAACATTAGCATATTCCGCTCCAAATAATTCTTTTTACACGGTCAATTGCTAATTGTTCAATTACATCGACATACTCACATCCACCATAATAACGGCGATTCGGGTAACCTTCAGCATATTTATTTGTTAAAATGCTACCTTGCGCTCGTAATACAGCAGGTGAAACGAAGTTTTCTGAAGCAATTAATTCAATCCCGTGCTTTTTGACGCTGGGCTTCTTTTTCAATTGCCTCAAACACTAGTGTATCTTCTTTAAACTGTGTCATTAGCTTCACTCCTTTTTTTCTTCTATAGAATTATTCTAACATAGTTTAAGTGTATCATCAAAATTAGCAACTTATGTTAACTCCATAATAGAACATTCTTCTATCTTTCTTTTTAGTAAAACTAGATGCTTTTTTTCTAAGCGATTCATATACGCCAATCCCGCGCCCTCTTTAACACTTTGCTTGCGCTAAAATAATCGTTGCATCTGTATGGTCTAATGAACGCAATGCATTAAATAAAATGATGGTTCATATTTGCAACTGAATCTTTTTTTCTCCTAATGAATAAGACTCGCTCACAGTTGACTTCACTGCTTCTAAAACATCATCTGTCGCCATGACTGCAACTTTTTTTCGCCTTGTCCTTGATACTCTCCAATTAGTGAATGCCAAAACTCTAAAGAACCTTCCACCACCACCACAGGAGTCGTTGGAGCATAGTGACGATATTTCATTCCTGGTGATTTTTGGCGTTACTTTTTTTCTCCCGTTGTTGTCTTCATATATTCTACTAACGGTCCAATAATAGGTTCAATTTCTTCCTTTGTAATCACGCCTGGTCGTAAGATGACTGGACCTTCTTCATTCGTTAAATCAATGACTGTAGATTCAACACCGACACTTGTGTCTCCACCATCAACAATACCTGCAATTCTTCCCTCCATATCTTCTACTACATGTTGGACTCTTGTCGGACTTGGTTTTTGTCGATTGATTGGCACTTGGACCAACTAATGGTATCCCAACTTGTTCAATTAATGATAATGTCAACTCATGATTTGGCATTCTAAATGATACAGTCGGTAATCCTGCTGATAATGCTGGTGCATAAATACCAGGTTTTTGCTTTTTAAAATCATCGTCAATGGACCTGGCTAAAAATGTTCCGCTAATAATTTCGCATTTTCTGGAAATTCTTCAACAGTATCCATCACTTGGTCTACAGAATGTACATGAACAATTAATGGATTATCACTTGGTCTTCCCTTTGCTTCAAACACTTTTAAAACCGCTTCTTGACTCGTTGCAATCGCCCCTAATCCATATACCGTTTCTGTTGGGAAAGCTACAACTTCTCCTTCTTTCAATAAAGAAGCTGCTTTTATCTAATGTTTCTTGATGAAAAAAATTTGTGTTTTCATGTTACTTCCTCCCTCCTACAATAATCATTCGGTCATTTCCTGATAAATCTTTATGAATACTCACTTCTCGATTCGGACAATACTGTTCAAATAATTGTTGAACAGCCTTCCCTTGTTTAAATCCAATTTCAAAAAAAGGCTTGCCCTTCCTCTAATAAGTAAGTTTCTAAATTTTCTGCAATATTACGGTAAATTGCTAATCCTTCATCTTCTGCAAAAAGAGCTACTTCTGGTTCAAAACGTAAAACTGATTCATCCATCACATTTTTTTCTGAAACATCAATATAAGGAGGATTACTTATGATACATACAAACTTTTGAGGAGAAACTTCTTGAAATACATCGCTTAAATACAAAGAAACATTTTTCTAATTGGTATTTCTCTTGATTTTTCTTAGCAACTTCAAGCGCTCCTTCTGAAATATCCACACCTTGATAAGAAAAAGCCAGGACATTCTAAAGCTAATGTATGAATAATACAACCTGTTCCTACTCCAATTTCTAACACTTTTCCACTAGAATGTTCAGATAAAAAAGCAATAATTTTCTCAACTAATTCTTCTGTCTCCGGTCTTGGAATTAAAGTATCGGGACTCACAATGAATTCTCGTCCATAAAATTCTGCTTGCTTTGTAATATATTGCAATGGTTCAAAAATTTGATAAACGGATGATTAGTGGTTCCATTTGATCCCATAATCCAACTACTGCAGGCTGGTTCAAATGAATCAGTAAATCAGTCATCGTCCAATTATTCAAATATAAACTTAATTGACGAGCATACCAGTCACAATCTTCTTTTTGAAAAAGACGGTTGTCTTTCTTGTAAAAAAACAAGAAGCCCTTACTAGGACTTCCTGATTCGTTGGATTAGTTATTTCCATTATTTAATTGCTCCAATTTTTTTCAGTGTGATCGTATAAAATTAATGCATCAACAATTTCATCAATTTTTTTCCTGCAAGAACTTGGTCTAATTTTTGTAACGTTAATCCAATACGGTGATCTGTCACACGATTTTGAGGGAAATTGTATGTACGAATACGTTCTGAACGATCCCCAGTACCAACGGCAGATTTTCTATTTGCATCATATTCTGATTGAGCTTCTTGAGAGATTTTTATCGTATACACGAGCACGTAATACTTTCATCGCTTTCTCTGTTTTTCAATTGAGAACGTTCATCTTGCATCGCTACGACAATACCTGTTGGTAAGTGAGTTAAACGAACGGCAGAAGCTGTTTTATTAACGTGTTGTCCACCTGCACCAGAAGCATGATAAATATCCACACGAATATCTTTATCTTCTAATTCAATCTCAACTTCTTCTGCTTCAGGCATAACTACAACTGTTGCAGTTGATGTATGCACACGACCTTGTGATTCAGTTGAAGGAACACGTTGTACACGGTGAGCTCCTGATTCATATTTTAATTTAGAGAATACATTATCCCCTGTAATCATTAAAATAACTTCTTTATATCCACCAATACCTGTAATGTTAGCATCCATTACTTCTACACGCCAACCTTGAGATTCTGCATATTTTTTTGGTACATCGCTAATAAATCTCCCGCAAATAATGCTGCTTCATCTCCACCGGCAGCTCCACGAATTTCCATAATAATGTTTTTTTACCATCATTTGGATCTTCTGGTAATAATAAGAATTTAATTTTTTTCTTCTAATTCTACTTTTTTTCTTTTTTTAAGAGAAGCTAATTCTTCTTTAGCCATTTCAGCCATTTCACTATCTAAGCCTTCTCCTAGCATTTCTTCAGTATCGCCAATTTCTTCCACTACTTGTTGATAACGTTTAAAAGTTTCAACTTTTGGACGTAAATTAGACTCTTCTTTTGTTAATTCCATAAAACGTTTTTGTATCGCTAATCACATCTGGGTCACTTAATAACTCAGATAACTCATCATAACGAATAATAAAACTATCTAATTGATCAAACATAACTTCCTCCTTAAACTCTTTCTTCACCTGGGTGTGAATAATGATATCGACAAACAGGATAATAAGATTCATTCCCGCCAATTTGAATTTGTTCACCTGTATAAACAGGTTTTCCATCTACGACACGCATATTCATACTTGCCTTTTTTTATGGCAGTACCAGCAAATCGTTTTTAATTTCCTCAATTTTATCTGCGTACAATAATAAATATTTAGATCCGGTAAATAATTCATTTTGGAAATCATTTTTTTAATCCAAAAAGCCATTACAGGAATATCCAAAATATCTACAATATGCGCTAAATCTAAAATATGTTCTCTACTTAAAAAAATTGAGATTCATCAATTAAAAATACAAGCAGGTTTTTACCTCTTGCTCTTTTTACAATAGCAATAATATCTGTTTCATCATAAATTGGAATTGCTTGTCTTCGAATTCCGATACGACTAGAAACATATCCTACTTCATCACGATCATCGATTGCACTTGTAAATAATAATACAGATTTATTTTTGTTCTTCATAATTATGAGCAACTTTTTAAAAATTTCAATCGACTTTCCACTATTCATTGCACCGTATTTAAAAAAATAATTGTGCCACAATTTTAACCTCCTGACACTTTTTATATACCTTTAACATCTTACGATAATATCGAGAGTTGTGCAACGAAAAACTATAAAAAAATCATTATGAACTTTTTTTCATATAATTCCAAACAAATTCTTATTCATTTCTTAATAAGAAAACAAGCGAATTGTATTCCTTTTCAGTGAATTTATGCTACAATAAAAAAAGAATATTTTTTTGAAAGGATGCACGTTTCGTGAATATACGTACCAAAATTGCTATTGAAGCGGGTAAATTGACTCGCTGGGCACTTAAAACTTTTTACAAATGGTGGAAGTAGTTTCCCAGGAAAAAGTAGCTCATGCTATTGATCCACATATTTTAAAAACATTTATCAGACCATTATGAAGTCATTATTGTTAGTGGAACAAATGGAAAGACTTTGACGACTTCTTTAATCGTTCAATTATTAAAACAAAAAAATATCCAAATATTTTTAACGAATCCAACTGGAGCAAATTTAACACAAGGAATTGTCTCTACATTCTTAAATCATACTCCTGTTAAAGGTGAAAAAAATATTGCTGTATTAGAAGTTGACGAAGCAACGATTAAACATATTACACCATTTATTCAACCAAAATTATTCGTATTTACAAATATTTTTCCGTGATCAAATGGATCGCTTTGGTGAAATTTATACAACTTACCAATATATGTTAGATGGTGCAAGTTTTTGCTCCTGAAGCTACGATTCTATCAAATGGAGATGCGCCAATTTTTCAATAGTGATACTCTTCCAAATCCAAGACTTTATTTTTGGATTCAATCATACAGAAGATGGTCACTATCAAGCTCATTACAATACGGATGGTATTTTTATGTCCACATTGTCATTCCATTTTACAATATAACTTTATTACGTATAGTAATTTAGGAAAATATTACTGCCCTAACGGAGATTTCAAACGTCCTGAATTAGACTATGCCGTGACAGAGTTAACAGAATTATCTCTAACAAAAATCTTCTTTTTAAAATTGATGGATTTGATTTCTCACTTCCAATCGGAGGCCTATACAACATCTATAACGCCCTAAGTGCTTATGCTACAGCTAGATTTTTTTCGGACTAACTCCTGAAGAAATCCAATCAGGATTTGGACAAGCACAAAGAGTCTTCGGTCGTCAAGAAACCTTTACACTAGAAGATAAAGAAGTCATGATTAACTTAATTAAAAAAATCCAGTAGGATTTAACCAAATCGTCCAACTACTTGGCTATGAAAAAAAGAAGAATTTTCACTTGCTGTTTTTATTAAACGATAATTACGCAGATGGACAAGATATTAGTTGGATTTGGGACGGCGAATTTGAAGAACTTGCAAAACTAACTCCAAAACAAACCTATATTGGTGGACTTCGAGTAGATGACTTAGAAACTCGAATGGAAGTTGCAGGATTTACAACGCTCACAAAGACAGAAAATAATGATGATTTAGTTGAAAAAAATTAAAATCAGTACCAACGAAAAAAATCAATATTTTAGCAACGTATACGGCATTATTACAACTCCGTAAAGACTTAGCTAAACATGGTTACTTGAAAGAAGGAATGACTTCATGAAAATAAGAATTTGTCATTTATACGGAAACTTAATGAATACTTATGGAGATAATGGAAATCTACTGATGCTCCAACACCGAGCAAAAAAATTAGGATATGAAGTCGAGACTACATTGATTAGTTTAGGGGATCGATTCAATCCTGATGACTTTGACATCGTGATGTTTGGCGGTGGACAAGACTATGAACAAACTATCGTGGCTAAAGACTTACAATCTAAAAAGACGCCTTAATCCACTTCATCGAAGACGATGGAGTTGTATTAGGATTTGCGGTGGCTTCCAATTATTAGGACGTTACTACATCAATGCAGCCGGTGAAAAAAATTAGATGGAATTGGCGCGATTGACTGCTATACAAATGGACAATTTGACCACCGATTTATCGGAGATATTACAATTTACGATGAAGAAACAGGAGAAACATATGTTGGTTACGAAAACCACATCGGAAGAACTTATCTCTGCAAAAAAATCTTAAAACCATTAGGTACTGTCACTAGTGGAAATGGAAATAATGATGAGGACAAAACAGAAGGAGTCCATTACAGAAATGTCTTCTGCTCTTACTTCCATGGGCCACTGCTCGTTCGAAATCAACACCTAGCTGATCGTATGATTGAATTAGCAGCAAAACGACAATTAAGTAAACAATAATAAGAATAAAGAAGCATAGAAATGTTTAAGATTCATTTCTATGCTTCTTTTTGTTTGATGCTATAATTAGTATAGGCATAAGAAAGGGAGTATAAAAAATGAAACAGAACAATAGATTTAGAGATATCGTAATACCTTTATTACTATTAAGCTTACTATTCTTCGCTGTTCTATTTGACGGAGAATATACGAAAATCGCTCTTTATATTAGCATCATTTTAAATATTATCTACACTTACTTAATGTACTTTTAAAAAAAGATCGCAAGAAGTAAATATCCTTACACTTTCCTTTATAAGACTTTCCTAAAAAAACATTGAATAAACAAAAGGCTTAGAAACATTGAAAAAAACAACATTTCTAAGCCTTATTCATCATAAAAATGGAGCCGGCGGGAGTCGAACCCGCGTCCAAATATATCGACACAATCAAATCTACATTCATAGTTTATCGATTTAGAGTTTCGCTACTGATTAGCTGATAAACAAGCATCATCTTAAGCTAGCCTGATCATCTCTGTTTCACTTAGACAGACGGAAAAGTGAACCGTATCCCACTAATAATGAGACCTGGACTCCGAGCACATGGGCGATGCCGGACAGATCTTAGCCTGCAGGTATTAAGCTGCGAAAGCTAAAGTGTTTGTTTGTTGTTTGTCAGTTATATTTAACTGTAACGTTTTTAACGTAGCCGTAACCTACGAAATGCATTGAAAGCTCAACCTATACCTGTCGAATCCGTAACGACCCCGTATATTCTTTTTATACTAACAAAAAAATCAACCTTCACGCAAATGATAACAATTCACCCTATCATGAATTTATCCTGAAAAAAATAAACAATAATTCATTAAGAATAATCACTCCGACAAATGAAATAGCTAAAATCAAAAAGCGGTAGACGAATATCTTCTGCTCGAAATCCCCTTATAAACGACTACTACAAAATCAATCATCATTGTTAACGCAAAAATTCCCATCATCATATTCAAAAAAATTGGTTCACAACAACACTTCCTTTCTATCCAATAAATTTCTACACTACCACACCATCAAAACTGTTCCTGCAGTAATCAATCCACAGCCAATCAACGTTTTTAATTGTTAACGTATCTTGTAAAAAAAATAACTGCGAGAAATACCGTAATCACAATACTTAATTTATCAATCGCAGCTACTTCTGCTACACTTCCCTAATTGCAATGCTCGATAATAACATAACCAAGATGCTCCTGTTGCTAGTCCTGATAAGATTAAAAAAATATCCAACTTTTTCTTACTAATCTCGCTTAATCCAGCCTGTTGATTCGTTACAAATACCATCAACCATGACATTCCAACAACCACTACTGTTCGAACTGCCGTTGCTAAATTAGAATTCACTCCATTAATTCCAATCTTCGCTAAAATTGAAGTTAATGCTGCAAAAAAATGCCGATAATAATGCAAATACCATCCACATATTTAGTCCTTCTTTCTTCTACAAAATAGAAATGACTTTTTCTAAATAGTATCGTCCTGCATCATCTGGCATTCTTGACTACTTTTAGAAAAGTCATTTTAACTTTCTTTATTTTTTTCAAATAATGTCATTGGTAGTAATGAGAATTCACGCTCTACCGCTTCTTTTCTCAACGCAAAATGACTTGTTTGATTTAATGCTTTCAAATGATATTGTCCATTTGAATATTCCACAATGTTTAAAGAAGAATTATCAATCATATCTGATAATTTAAAAGTCAGGAATTAATTCATGTAAAATATTACGAATTGTCATTCCATGGCTAACAATTAAAAATATGTTGATTAGTATCACGATGTTTATCAATTAATTTAATTAACCCTTGTTCTACACGAGTCCAAAATTCCATAAAGTTTTTCTCCAATATGATCTGGATCCATTGCTTTAATTTGATTCATCTCTTCTATGACATTTCTACCATCATTTTGATCAAAGGTACGTTGTAATGTCTTATACAAATTCGTCCAAACTTCTGTTGCATTTTGTCCTTCTAAACTTCCAAAACAAACTTCACGAAATTCTGGCATCATTTGTAAGCTTAATTGATCTCTTAAAGGATGATCTCTTAATACTAATTGAGCTGTTTCAATCGTTCTTCTTAAATCACTTGTATAAACTGCGTGAAATGGAATATCTCTCATTCCTAATCCAGAACGGATAGCATCTAATCTTCCTTCTTTTTGTTAATGGAGTATCTGCCCAACCTTGAATTTTTATTGTATCGATTAAATACTGTCTCGCCATGTCTCATGAAATATAATGTAACGCCTTTATCTGCCATTATGTTTCCTCCTCAAATCATTTGCTACTACCATTGTACTCAATTTTTGCTCAAAAAAATCATATATTTAAGATGAAAGTTTAGAAAAAAATCCCAAATATCTGTTGCTAGACCTTCATAAAATTCCGGTTCATGGCAAACCATTAAAATACTACCCTTATATTCTTTTAAGGCACGTTTCAATTCGTCTTTTGCATCTACATCTAAATGGTTCGTTGGTTCGTCTAATACTAATACATTTGATTCATCATTCATTAATTTACAGAAACGAACTTTTGCTTGTTCGCCTCCGCTTAGTACTTGAATTTGACTTTCAATATGTTTACTTGTTAATCCACAACGAGCTAATGCCGCACGAACTTCTGGTTGAGTCATCGATGGGAATGTATCCCAAATTTCTTCCAATGCTGTTTTACGATTTCCTTGAGGAGTTTCTTGTTCAAAATATCCTAAATCAATATAGTCTCCACGAACAACTTTTCCCATCTAATGGCTTAATAATTCCTAATAAACTCTTTAATAAAGTGGTTTTTCCCTGATACCATTTGCTCCGACAATCGCAATCTTTTGTCCACGTTCCATTTCTAAATTCAATGAACCCGTTAAAAGCTCGGTCATATCCAATGACTAATCCTTCTGTTTGGAAAAATATAACGACCTGGTGCACGAGAAGTTTTGAACTCAAATTTAGGTTTTGGTTTTTTTCACCCGCTAGCTCAATCACTTCCATTTTATCTAACTTCTTCTGACGTGACATCGCCATATTACGAGTAGCTACACGAGCTTTTATTACGATTTACAAAGTCTTTCAAATCCGCAATCTCTTTTTTTGTTGACGATTATAAGCCGCTTCTAATTGAGATTTCTTCATTGCATATACTTCTTGGAATTGATCATAATCTCCTACATAACGACTTAATTCTTGATTATCCATATGGTAAATTAAGTTAACAACACTGTTTAAAAATGGAATATCATGCGAAATTAAAATAAACGCATTTTTCGTATTCTTGTAAATAACGTTTTAACCATTCGATATGTTCCACATCTAAGTAGTTCGTTGGTTCGTCTAATAATAAAATATCTGGTTTTTTTCTAATAATAATTTTTGCAAAGCAAAATTTTTCGTACGTTGTCCTCCACTTAATTCACTCACATCACTATCCATACCAAATGCTACAACACCTAATGCACGAGCCACTTCATCGATTTTTTTGCATCTAAAATATAAAAAAATCATGACTGTCTAAACGTTCTTGAATTTCTCCAACTTCTTCTAACATTGCATTCATGGAAGCTTCATCTGCATCGCCCATTGCCATATATAATTCGTTCATACGAGCTTCTGCAATAAATAAATCATCAAATGCTTTACGCAATACTTCTCGAACGGTCATTCCTTTTTCTAAAACCGTATGTTGATCTAAATATCCAACTTTTTACATTTTTTTAGACCATTCGATTTTCCCTTCATCTGGTTGAAGTTTCCCCGTTACAATATTCATAAAAGTGGACTTACCTTCACCATTTGCTCCGACTAATCCAATATGTTCGCCTTTTTAATAAACGGAAACTCACATCATTAAAAAAATTGCACGTTCCCCAAATCCATGGGTTAATTTTTTTCTACATTTAAAATACTCATTGATTTTTCTCCTTCAAATTTCTCTGGGTCATTGTATCATATTTATAAGAGGAATATCAAAGTATAGGTGGAAAAATTTTCCTTTCTATTATCCCAACAAGAAAAAAAGCCTTACAGATTTTTTTCCGTAAAGCTTTTGTCATTTCGCATATAGATACTTTTTTTAATCATTTATTCTCTTTTGTAGTATTTTTCAATTTTTTTCTTGTCCTACTTTTCAACATTTCCTGTTCAACCTGACTCCACTTTCCAAATAACACCTCTTGTAGAACAATTGCTGCTGAAATTGTGTCTTCTTTTTGAATCAAAAAAATACATTTTCTATCTCTTTGATAAATTTGAATTCGTTCAAAAAAATCCCTAATTGTTCCAATAGCTGCGTATTCTTAACTAAATTTTCTACTATCCTATCATGATGTTCTTTTTGGAGTTGCTCTAGCTTGTTCCGGGTTAATAGCGTATAGTTCTTCATATCGAATGACTGTACTTAAATACGACAATTCTGGTTTTGTAGCTATCAAAAGCCAATTGAACCATATATCCCTTTATTTTTGTAATATTTCACTAGTTTTTTTCTGGGAACCTCTACAGTTCGTAATGTCCCTTCAATTAAAAAGATGATATCCCAAATCGCTTAGCTTCTCTACTAGACATTCTACCATCTTCCCTGCAAATTGCTTTTGTATATTCAACACTATCTTTACCATAGTTTTTTTCTGTAACATTAAATAACATGGATGCTGAAACCGAAAAACTATCTCCATCAATAATAATGATATTCCCTTGAAACTCTTTTTTTGTTTAATACGATGAATTGTTGTTTTACCAGCTCCGCTTTGACCGCCCAGTAAAATTGCTATTGGATTTTTTTAGTGGAGTGCTTACCCCTTATCAAAGATCGTATATTGCGTTTCAGTACAAGTTGAAATTCTTCTTCCGTATACTCTGCAATATCCATCACGCTACCATCCGTTTCTCTGAAATGGTTATCATTCGTTCAATACCATCCAAATATCCAACATAACGCTCTAACTCTTCAAAACTATTCACTAAATAAATATTGGTATGAATTAAATCAGATAAATCATCACTAATAACAACCCAAGGATTACTTTTCATCATCAACCTCTACTCCTTGAATATTTTGATATTGATAAAGACGTGCTAGCAGATTTGCCCCTCGCTCTTTTACAATTTCAATTTTTTAAAGTCAATTCATACTCTTCCATAGGACTTAACATTTTTTTCTTCTCCTACAACCTCAACATAAGAAACATTTAATTTCTTACAAATTTTATCAATTAATTCAATAGAGATAGAACTTGTTCCATTTTTCGTAACGGCTTAAACTATTACGAGAAACTCCTATCATTTTGGCAAATTCAGGTTGTGTTAACTGATTTTTTTCTTTCGTAATGCTTTTTATATTCTTTCCAATCATAGTTACATCCCCCTATTCGATAGAATCATTATAGCACATCAAAAATAAAACGCACCATTTTTGGTGCGTTTTTTTGTTGTTATTCTATTTTTTTCATTACGCAAATTGCGCATGATATAAATCAGCGTAAATACCATTTTTTTCTTCAATAATTCCTCGTGTGTACCATCTTCTGCTAAACCATCTTCTGTTACTACTATAATGCGATCTGCATGTTGAATGGTTGCTAGTCGGTGCGCAATAATAAAAGTCGTTCTTCCTTTTGCAAGTTCATCAAAAGATTGCTGTATGAATTTCTCTGTTTGCGTATCTAATGCACTTGTTGCTTCATCCAAAAATTAAAATCGAAGGATTTTTTTAAGAAAATACGCGCAATCGATAACCGTTGTTTTTTTGTCCACCTGATAGTTTGACCCCACGTTCTCCGATTTGAGTATCCAATCCAAACTCTAAATCATCGACAACTTCTCTTAATTTCGAACGCTCAATGGCTTCTTCTACTTCTTCATCTGTTGCATCTAATCGTCCATACAGAACATTTTCACGAATCGTTCCATTAAATAAAAATACATCTTGTTGAACAACTCCAATTTGACGTCTTAACGATTGCAGTGTAAAGTTTCGAATATCTTGCCCATCGATTAATATTTCTCCCTCTTGTAATTCATAAAAACGAGGTAATAAATTCACTAATGTTGTTTTTCCGACACCTGAAGGACCAACAAACGCAACGGTTTCTCCCTTCTTCACATCCATTGAAACATGTTCCAAGACTGCTTTATTTTTCTTCATATCCAAAAACTTACATTGCGATAAGAAATATCTCCTTCAAAATGAGGAGCTTCGATTGCATCAGGTCGATCTTGAATATCTGGTTCAATAGCCATTAATTCTTGATAACGACGGAATCCAGCAACTCCTTTTTGGATATAATTCAATCATCGAATTCATTTTTATCAATAGGTCGAACAAAGACATTTGCTAGTAAAAATATACCCCACTAATTCTCCCGCAGTAAGTTGTCCTGTAACAGTAAAATACGAACCTAGCATTAACGTAAATAAATTAATACTACGCATTAATAAATAATTAAATGAACTACTTGAACCCATTGTTTTTATAAAACTGAATTTTTATTCGTACGATATTCTTGAATTAATCCTTCAAATAATTGTTGTTCATGTTCTTCGTTGGCAAAAAGCTTTTACGACACGCATCCCACTTAAAACATTTTTCTAAACCTGCAGAATAGTGAGCTAGCCCTTTATAAATTTGACGATTAATCGCTGACATCTTTCGATTGAAAACCGCTAAAGCAATCGCTAAAAATGGAACAAACACAATTGTCCATAAAGCTAACGTTGGTTGAACTTGATACATCAATACAAATGAACCAATTAATGTCATTATAGCGATAAATAATTCTTCAGGACCATGATGGGCTAATTCACTAATATCAAATAAATCACTCGATAAACGGCTCAATAATTCCCCAATTTTCATATTATCAAAAAAATGAAAATGATTGCTTTTGAATATGTGCAAATAAGTTTCTTCTCATATCCGTTTCTATATTAATTCCTAATAAATGCCCAAAAGCTACGACAATATAATTTAACACTGTAGAAGTCGCATATAGAAGAACTAAACTAAACCCTACTACAAGAATTATTCCAACATTTTGCTGTGGTAACACTTCATCAATGACACGATGAACCATTACAGGAAAAAGCTAATTCTAAAATTGCCACAATAACCGCACAAGTAAAGTCTAATAAAAAAATAATTTTTCGATACGGTTTATAATATTTAATAAATTCTTTTTAACATGTACTAACTCTCTCCTTTTGCATAATGCATGCTACTCCAGTCTTTCCATTTATAAACTAAATGTCCATATAAAACCGTTAAAGCATTCGAAAGTAACATCGCAATCCAAATCCCAGTAGCCCCTAACTCTGTTAAACTTCCTAATATCCAAATAATTGGTAAACGAGCCACCCATAAACGACCAATTGACATATTCATCGAATATTTTGTTGCACTACAACCTTGGAAAAAAATCCACTATAAGCAGAAAACATTCCCATAAAGAAAAATAATGAACGCTGTGTAATATAAATATTCAACTGCACTATTCCAAAGAACTGTATCAGACACATCTTTAATAAAGATATGCAGTAGAGCATCTTGCCACATAAAAATGGCGATACTTCCAAGTGCAGAAATGAGTAACACCCAAATCAATGCTCGTTTAAAAAAATCGTATGAGCCCGTTCAAATAAACCAGCACCCATATTTTTGCCCAATGATGGCAGTTAAAGCAGAGCCAATTCCCATTTGAGGTTGCGTTAAAATATCTGAAATACGATTGACCATAGAATACGCTGCAAGAACAGATGTCCCGTATGACTGAATTAATCCATTTAATACAGTAAAACCAAATGCAGCTCCCCCATATCCAAATGCAGAAGGCCATGCCACTTGTAAAATCTTACGAATAACAGATGCATCATAATCCACTTCATACAACGGAACATGAATAATGGACTCTTTTCTAGTAGCCATAATCGCTAAAATCAATAATACAACTTTCGCAATTACCGTTGCCCAAGCAGCTCCCTCAATCCCTGCATTTAAACCAGATATTTGAGTAAAAGGAATCGTTGCAAAAAAATAAATATCGGATCTAATAGGACATTCGTAATAGATGATATTGTACTTACCACTGTTATTACTCTTGTTCTACCTTGCGCATTCAGCAATGCTTGATATCCAAAAATAAGCAAAAATCAAAAAAATAATCCAATAAAATTAATTTTTAAATACGCAGTCGACTTCTCATAAAAGACGCCACTGGCTCCCATCCATTCTACAAATTGACCAGCAAAAAAATATAGCCAATCGTCGATAATAGAAATCCAAAAGCAAACGTTAGTGCCATCGTATTCCAAGTATATTTCTTCGCCAGTTTTTAAATCATTTGCTCCAAAAATATTGCGCAATGAGAGCTGTTGCTCCAACACTAATTCCCAAGCCAATTGAGATAAATAAAAAAATTTAACGGCCAAATAAACGCAGTCGCCGCAAAAATCTTCAGCAGACAACTGAGCTACATACAATCCATCCGTTAAATTATATAAAGTTCGAATTAAATTATTAATCATTAAAGGAGTGGCAATCGTTAAAATGACTCGATTAATATTTCCACTCGTTATAAAAATTTTTTTGTATTCTGTCTCTCCATTTTAATCACCTTTAACAGTATACAAGATTTTTAAACTATTAAGGTAGTGTTATGGATTTTTTTCGCCGTAGCAAGTACATGAAACCACAGGTCTACTGCCGTCCTTTGCTACCTCAAAAAAATCCACATCTCAAACGCACCCCCATAAAGTCACGAAAAAAGAGAAATGAATTTTTTATAGTAGTATGCACATGAAACCGAAGGTTTGCTGCCGTCCTTTACTACTATCAAAAAAATACATTTCTCGCCCTCTAAGAAAAAAAGGCAAGCTTCGCTTGACCTTCCAATTACTTTTTCTCGAAATTACTTTTTTTAGTTTCTTTGAAAACAACGTGTTTACGTAATTTTTGGAGAATATTTTTTTAATTCTAAACGTTCTGGGTTGTTACGTTTGTTTTTGCTTGTTAAGTATAAACGTTCACCTGTTTCAGCACATTCTAATAAAATGTTGATACGCATGAATGACACCTCTCATTTCCAAATAGATTCAATAACTCATCGATTTTTTTACGATTTGCCTGTTTATAATAACAAAAATCCTACACATTTGTCAACGGCTCTACTACAATTTCCAAATAATTTTACTTGTCGTAAAGTTTCAAAGTAACTTCTGGTTAAGTTACTCTGAAATAGCATTTCGATAGTAAATCATTATCATACAAATGAAACTTTTTCCCTTAACAGAACAATACTCATTGATGAAAACTCAGTCACATTTTTCTGCTGCAACCTTTCTATTAACTTTCATTCATTCGACAAATCTAATAACAATTTTTCGTCTCTTATTCCGCCAATTTTTTTCCTTAATACTTTCTACATAGTGATATGTTTCGTTTCCTGCAATTCCACCATCACCAACAGCTGTTGTAATTTGTCTTAAATGTTTTTTTGACGGACATCTCCTACTGCATAAATGCCAGGAATACTTGTTTCCATTTTTTTCATTTGTTACAATCCAGCCTTCTTCATTTGTAATACCTAATTCTTTGAATGGATCTGTCACTGGTAATAAACCAACATAAATAAATACTCCAGCAGCTTCTAATTGAGAAGTTTCATTCGTTTGAGTATCTCTTAATGTAACATGAGTAACTTTTTGTCCATCCCCCGAAATTTCTTCTACTACTTTATTCCATGAAAATTCCATTTTTTTCATTTGTAAATGCACGATCTTGTAAAATCTTTTTGCGCACGTAAAGCATCTCGACGGTGAACAATCGTAACTTTATTCGCAAATTGTGTTAAATAAGTTCCTTCTTCAACGGCAGAATCGCCTCCACCAATCACTAATAAATCACTACCTTTGAAAAAAGCTCCATCACACACTGCACAATATGAAACGCCTCTTCCAGCATATTCCTCTTCACCAGGCACTTCTAATTTTCGGTGATAAGAACCAGTTGCAATCACTACTGCATAAGCGGCATAAGATTTTTTTCCCCGCATGAACAATACGTAAATCTCCATCCACTTCAATGCCACTTACATTGCCATAAGCATATTCTGCACCAAATTGCATTGCCCCTTTATACATATTTTTCGGCTAAATCTGGCCCACTAATATTTGAAAAAAACCTGGGTAATTTTTCTACATCAGAAGTATTTAATAATTCTCCTCCTGGAACTCCTTTTTTTCTAAAAATTAATGTTTTTTTAAGTTCGCACGTGAAGCATATAATGCTGCTGTCATTCCCCCAGGACCTGAACCAATAATAATCACATCATAAATTATTCTTTCTTCCATCATCAAATCTCCTTTACCTTTTTGTTATAAAAGAAGACTGAACAAAAACTACTGCTATATTGCAATTTTTGTTTGTTCAGCCTTTTAATGTCTATTTTATTTTTATTCTTTTTCAGTTGATTCAACAACTTTATTGCTTGAATTTTTTTCCTTCTAATCGACGAGCTAAATCAATAATATAATCTTTTAGCTCATCCTTAATTTCTGGATGCTCTAATCCGAACTCGATACTTGTAGTCATATAACCTAATTTATTCCCCACATCATATCTTGTACCTTCAAATTTCTTCGCAAATACACGTTGAGTTTGGTTCAATGTATCAATCGCATCTGTTAATTGAATTTCTCCACCAGCTCCTGGTTCTTGTTTTTTTCTAAAATTTCAAAAATTTCAGGAGTTAATAAGTAACGACCAATAATTGCTAAATTACTTGGTGCATCTTCTGGTTTTTGGTTTTTTTCCACAAAGTGACGAACATTATATAAATCTTCAGCTACTTTACTTTCTGGTTCAATAATTCCATATTTATTTGTATCTTCCATTGGAATTTCCATTACTGCAATATTTGAAGCATGAGTTTTTTTCATATCCTTCGATTAATTGTCTTGTTAATGGAACTTCTGCTTTAACAATATCATCTCCAAGCATTACAACAAATGGTTCTCCACCAACGAAGGCTTTTTGCTTGTAGTACTGCATCTCCAAGTCCTTTAGGATAAGATTGACGAACAAAGTATAATTTAATCCCTGTTGTTTCTTGAACTAATTCCAATAATTCTGTTTTTTTCCTTTTGCTTCCAAATTCGATTCTAATTCAATATTAGAGTCGAAATGATCTTCAATCGGACGTTTACTCTTACCAGTAACAATTAAAAATCTCTTCAATTCCTGAAGCTAATGCTTCTTCAACAATATATTGGATAGTTGGTTTATCTACAATTGGTAGCATTTCTTTTTGCCATGGCTTTTGTTGCTGGCAATAAACGTGTTCCTAATCCTGCTGCTGGGATAACTGCTTTTTTTACTTTTTTTCATTGTGATACCTCCATTTGTTCTTGATGTGATTTTTAATGAAACTTCAGATTTTTCTTTCTCTTTCCATCAATTGCAAAATTTCTGCTTTAATATTTTTACCATTGTATAAAATATTGTAGACAGCATTTGTAATCGGCATTTCAATTCCTTTTTCCTGGGCTAATTGATAAGCTGCTTTTACATGTTTCAACACCTTCAACAACCATTCCCATATTGGCTAAAATATCGTCTAAAGATTTTCCTTGACCTAATTGATCTCCTGCACGCCAGTTTCTTGAATGAATACTTGTACAAGTTACAATTAAATCACCCACTCCACTTAATCCAATAAAAAGTAAGAGGATCTGCTCCAAACGCTACTCCTAAACGACTAATTTCTGTTAATCCACGAGTCATTAATGCAGCCTTAGCATTATCTCCATATCCTAAACCATGTAAAGCACCTGCACCTACCGCAATTACATTTTTTTCAACGCTGCTCCTAATTCCACTCCAATGACATCCGTATTTGTATATACTCTGAAATAAGAATTACTAAATAATTGTTGGACAATTTGTGCAGAAGATAATTCCTCGCATGCAGCTGTTATCGTTGTTAAATCCTTTTTTTAGCAACTTCTTCCGCATGACTTGGGCCTGAAAGAACTACAATATCTTGGTACTTATCTTTAGGTAATTCTTGTTTTTAAAAATTTCAGAAATTCTCAAATAACTTTCTTGTTCCAACCCTTTACTAGCATGAATAATCACAGGATTTCCTTCTAATAAAGAAGCCACTTGTTTAGCAACTAATCGAATGACTTTTTGTAGGAAGAACAAAAAAAGTACCGCATTGGCCCCTGATAGAGCTGTTGCTAAATCTGTTGTTGCATAAATTTCTTCATTTAGAATAACTTCTGGTAAATATTGATGATTTGTATGGTTTGCATTAATTTCTTCAATTTGAGAAGCATTATTTCCCCATAAACATACATCATGACCATTGTCTTTTTAAAACCATAGCCAATGCAGTCCCCCAAGAACCTGCCCCTAAAATTGCAATTTTTTTGTTTCATAAACTTACTCCTTTAAATCCATAAATCCGATGACTTTGGATCATCAACGGATACATAAGTAGGTCTCTGTGGATGATTTTTTTCTTTGCATCCATACCCATATGATGGCTCCAATCACTAAAATTAAAGACAATGCTTGAGAAACACGAATGACTCCAAATAACCATAAACTATCTGTACGCATTCCTTCAATTACAAAACGACCACATCCATACCAAATCAGATAAGTCGCTGCAATTTCCCCAACTTTAATAGGAGCTTTCTTCCTTAAAATGACTAATAAAACAACCCCTAAAGCAGACCATAAAGATTCATATAAAAAAAGTTGGATGATAATAAACACCATTAATATTCATTTGTTCTATTATAAAACTTGGTAAATGAAGATTTTTCTAAAAAAATTGTCTCGTAACTTCTGCACCATGAGCTTCCTGATTCGTGAAATTCCCCAACGTCCAATAGACTGTGCTAATAAGACAACAGGCGCTAAAATATCTAGTAACAAAGTAAAAGAAACTTCTTCCTTCTTACAAAACCAATACGTTGTTAAGGCTCCACCAATTAATCCACCATAAATGGCAATACCGCCTTCCCAGATTTTTAATAATATCAATTGGGTTAGCAATATAATGTTTCCATTCAAACAAAAACATAATAAAAATCTTGCTCCTAAAAAAAGGCTAATGGAATGGCCCAAAATACTAAATCAACTACAAAAATCTTTACGAAATCCTTTTTTTAGTTGCTTCTCTATCTGCTAGAGTAGCTGCAATATAAATGGCAGAAGCAATAATAATTCCATACCAACGAACTTGTAAGCCACCAATTTCAATAGCTATAGGATTAATCGTTTGAAGTAAAAATTCATTCATACAATCTCCTCCTATTGTTCGCTGTTTTCAGCGATTAACTGCTCTAAACGTTCTGTGAATGTTTTTTTGTAGCATCAAATCCCATTTTTTTCGCACGGAAGTTCATCGCAGCAACTTCCAAAATAATAGAAACATTTCGACCAGTTTTCACAGGAATTCTCATTTTTTTGGAATGCTTACTCCCATCACTTCAGTCGTTTCAACTGCTCTTCCTAAACGATCATATTGTTTATCTGGTGTCCAATTTTTCTAAATGAACTAATAAATCTACTTGTTTCGTATCTAAAATAGCTCCTGCACCAAATAATGTCATTACATCAACAATTCCAATTCCACGAATTTCAATTAAATTATTTAAAAATTTCTGGCGCTTCACCAACAAGGGTTAATTCATCATGTTGATACAATTCAACACGATCATCTGCTACTAGACGGTGACCTTTTTGAACTAATTCTAAGGCTGTTTCAGATTTACCAACGCCACTTTCTCCAGTAATTAGCATTCCAATTCCATACACGTCTACTAATACGCCATGCATAGACATCCGTTCTGCTAATCGACTTTCTAAATAATTCGTTACACTACTCGATACATGAGTTGTTCTTGAGCTCGCTTGTAAAATAGGAATTTTTTTGCTTCCTCCGCTGCTTGAACTAATTCTTCGGGTGGTAATAATTTTCTAGACACTACAAAACAAGGTGTTTCTGGCGTACATAATCGGCGCATTGTTTTTTTAATCTTGTACGTGAAGATAGTTGCTCTGCAAAAGATAATTCTGTTCTTCCTAGTAATTGAATTCTTTCTGCTGGATAAAAAGTTAAAAATATCCTGCTAATTCTAACCCTGGTCTTGAAATTTCACTTGTTGTAATTTCACGATCTAAATATTCTAAACCATATAATGGTTTTTAAATGCAGTTTTTTTCAGCCAGTTTTTTTCTATCGTTACGATTGATTTCATATCATCCCTCATTTTTCTACTTATTCTAGTCTATCATACCACATTTTTTTACACTTCCAGGGAAATTCTATACCAAATCTTTATAGATTCTCTCATACTTTCCTTACCTTAGATGATTGAAACAAAAAAATGACTCTCCATAGTAGCTGTTTATTACTACTTATGAAAAGTCATTTTTTATCGGCTCTTTGTCAAATAGGGTTGATGAAACAATTTTAGTGAAGGAATTAAGCAGCGTCAGGTTGCTTAATTCCTTTTTTTAGTTGTTGGAGTAAATATTTTTAGACATTAGTAGAATTCTATTTCTAAAATGAGTGAAACTAGTGTAACCATAGGCATTTCTTTTTAAGTACTTTAATCTTGTTGTTTATTCCTTCAATAGGTCCGTTTGAAAGTGTTAGATACTCACAAGTATTTTTGTAAATACGGCAAAAACTTCTTAAATGTTTGTAGAACACGATTTAATCCATCAGACAGATGTTTTTGTTTGTACATGCATCAATTCTTCTTTGAATTCAATGAAGTTTCGCTCCTTAAAAGCTTCTCTTAATTGATGTACTGTTTCATATTCTGGTTTAAGTGAAGGTACTTCTTGTAATAAATAATCTACAATTCCTTGAGAATGTGTTAACCAATCGAATAATCTGTAATAGCTGTAGTGATAGGATTGAAGGTCATCTCGATTTTTTTAAGATTAGTTTCCAGTAACGTTTTAATTTATTATAAAGACGTCTGTCTTTATAGCGTACTTGATTCATTTTTTTCTTGTTCTTGTCTTGTTTAATTCTCTATTTAAAGCTTGAATAATATGGAATGGATCAATGATAATTTTAGCCTTAGGGAATAAACGTTTAATAACTTCAATGTATGGAGCATACATATCAATCGAAATGGTTTTTAACATTTAAGCGAGTTTGTAGAGGAAACTGATTGAAATAGCGAACTAAATTCTCCATTTTTTTCTATCTTGAACAACATCAACAAGTTGATGAGTAATGGCATCACAATAAGTAAAACTCATACTAGCTTCAGCTGAAGCTACAGACTTAAACTCATCCCAACACATATGTTCAGGCAACTCATTTAAAGGCTTAATTCTGAGAGAATCAGCAGTTTCATTGACCACTCTACGAACAGTATGAACAGAAACGTTCATTTCTTTAGCGATATGAGATTCAGAAACTGTTTCGCAAGCTTTGACTTTAATTTCATTTTTTTACATTTTTTTAGAAATAAAAGCATTAAGTTCAACGATACTAGTTGTATCAGCAGTAAAACTATGAGAGCATTCACGACAGAAGAAACGCTGTTTTCTTAATTTAAGAAAAGCAGGCAATCCAGAAATAGGATTAAGCGTAATTCTAGAAGTACGAGTACCATTTTTTTACAATAGAAAAAAATCACGATTTACGCAACCACAGTTAGGGCAAGCATCTGGGCAATAGGTATAGGTAGCGAAGAAAAAAACAGGCTTTTTCTTTTTTTAAAATACACTTCTTCCACATTATTTTTCCCATTTTACATTTTTTTATCTTTGATTTGTAGCACGACTTCTTGTATAGTAGTCATAGGGTTTTCATCTCCTCTTAAATAGTTTGGACGCTTTTTAATATAAGGGATGAAGCCCTTTTTGTATACTACTAAAAATAGGGTTGGTGGATTTTTCTCCATCAACCCTATAAATTATAGAACCTTTTTTATCCTAATAATATTCTTCTTCCTTAAAGAAATTCTCAACAAATTTTCTAAAAAAATATTTAATAACACACTGACAACGATTAACATCCAAAATGATGTCACATGAATTCCAGGAACAATTCCCATCATTAACCAAAGTATTAGCGCATTAATAATTAACATAAACACCCCAAAACTTGCGGCAATTAATGGAATAAAAGGCAATCATTAAAATTGGTCTCACGACAACATTTAAAAATAGATAAAACAACCGCCGCAAACAAAGCTGATCCCCAATTAGTAACAACAAATTGAGGAAGCAGTGCTGCAATGACCATAAATCCTACTGTGTTAATAGCGATTTTTTTCTTAAAAAAACATTTACCTAAAAAGTCACTCCAATCAGAATCATCTTCTTCTACTTTTTCGAGCTTCTTTTTCTTGGTCGATTGTAAGAATCATAATAATAATTTTGATTTCTTGGTCTTTTTTTCGGATGGCATAATAATCCCTAATAAAAATATATAACAAGATTGGCATACCTGACCACGTTAAAAAAATACAAAAAAATCACTCTTAAAATACTTGCGTCAACATCTAAATATTCTGCAATCCCACCAATAACCCCTGCTAGTATACGATTATCTTTTTGATCGCATTAATCTTTTTCTTTTTCATAATATTCTCCTTTTTTACGAATTTATCTCTATTGTACCGAATTTAATGTCACACTTCCAGTTGTTGTTTTTCCCTGTAATTCTAACAGGAACTACTTCTTTTTGCCTTCTTAAAACAACGGAATGACTTGTCACCGTTTTTTTCATGTTTAATGACTTCATATTGTGCATCATCATAATGTAATTTTTCCTAGTGAGGTACTTAAAGCTGCTTCTAATTCTACTGATTCAGGCACGTCTAAATGTACACTTCCATTAACCGTTTTTAGCTAAAATTTGTTTGGCATTTGGAGATACTTTCTTCACTTTTAATAGAACCATTCACTGTTTTTTTAGTGTTACACTTTCTGCTTCTGCATCAAAAAAATAATATTACCATTTGTTCCATCTAAAATAGAATCTTTGAATTGTCCCTCTAATTGTTTAATCGTTCCGTTTTTTTACTTGTCAGTTCTAACATTGTTCCACTCACATTTTTTTAACAGAAACTTCTCCATTTTTGTGATTCTGCATAAAAATCTTTTCCCTGTGAAGTCTTTCATTCGAATCCCACTATTCAATCCTTTAACACTGACATAATCATAGTCTTTTTTTCTGGGAAAACAAAAAGTAACATCTGCGTAAACTTTTTTTACTTGGGACAAAGAATTTAAATGTATCGTTCTCTAGACTAACATTCAATCGCTCATTAATATATTGTTCAATTTCTTCTTCCGTTTCAAACTCTTCATTTAATCGAAATTCTCCTTCAATCGTTACAGTTGATTGAGGCGCTGTTTTTCATTTTGATATCCCCATTTGCCACTTTAATTTCAATAATGCCAATTTCTCCAAACTCTTCTTCAAATGCATAAGAATGATTGGTTTTTATAGAAAAAAATGGAGACATCGTTGAAAAAAACTTGGATGATCTTTAATCGTAACACTTACATTACGAGCTGTTTCAGCAGCTGCTTTCGCAAATTGTCCTGCAAAGCGTCCAATGATTCCTCCTAATTGTGATAAAGAATCGCTTGTTGTTTGTTGCCAATCTGTTTCTTCAATTTTTTTGTTTAGCTTTTTTTAGCTTTTTCGTCCAACTCTTCTTTTTTTCAATCGTTTCATATCCTCTTGTGCTGCTTTTTTTCTCTTCTTCTAAACTTCTTTGTTGAGAACGTAAGACTTCTAACTCTTCAGTGAGTCTTTGTAATTCCATTTCTTGTTCTACCGTTAGTTTGTCAAGAACTTTTTGCAGAATGTAACTCTTCAATTCGTTCTTCTTTTTTTGTTTTTACTTGTTGAGTCACTTGGTTTAATGTTTCAAATTCTTCATCCCATTCACTTGAAAAAAATTCGTAACAACAGAAGCTAGGCTATCTAACACTGTATCGAATCGTTTTTTTCATCTTCTTTTTGATAAGCTGATGCATCTTTTTTTCTCTTGCTCACTCACTTTTGAAGCTTCTCCTTGATTTTTTTCCCTAATTCTTCTAATAAGGAAATTGCTTCTTGCGAGCTAATCACTCCTTTTTTTAACTAAATCTAAAAATACGTTCTTTTTTCATTCATATCAGATTCCTCCATTTATTTACTAATTTCATTTACAAGATTATTATGCCTTTTTTTCCTTTTCAGATGTCATAGGTCTTAAGTTTGATTCTTAAAAATATTTTTTTGTGCAGAGTTTTTCTCTTCTATGCTAAAATAAACCTACTATATTGGATAAATGTAAGGAGCCTTTATGACGATTGAGCTAAAACCACATGAAAGATTAGATAGATTAGAAAGAGAAAGCATTGATATTATCCAAAGTTCGAAGTATTTTTCCTTTTCCATCGATGCGATATTATTAAGTGACTTTGCTACTATCCCTCATCAAAGAAAAAGCTACGATTGTAGACTTATGTACAGGAAATGGAGTTGTCAGCTTTTTTTACTCAGCGCTAAAACGAAAAAAATAAAAATTCTCGGCGTTGAATTACAAGACGCATTATGTAATATGGCAAATCGAACCATTCAACTCAATCAACTAGAAGAAAAAGTAGAAATAATCCAAGCAGATGTTCGAGAAATTACAACAGTACTAAAGAAAGACTCCATTGATTACATAACGTGTAATCCTCCTTATTTTAAATTACAAGAACAAGCGCTCGTCAATCAAAAAGAAGCTTTCAAGATTGCTCGTCATGAAATCCATTTACCTTTAGAAGAATTGCTACAAAATATATCCGGATTACTAAAGATGAAAGGAAAAGCCTTTATTGTTCATCGTCCAGATCGTTTGACAGATATTTTTAACAACGGCACGACTCTATCGACTAGAGCCAAAACGGATTCAGTTCATTCATCCAAAAGAAGGAAAAGAAAGCAATATTGTCCTCATCGAACTGATAAAAGACGGACAACCGGGTGGCGTTCGTATTTTACCACCGATTACTATTTTCGATGAAAATAATGAATATACAGATAAATTAAAAGAAGTATTATGGGGTTAACTAAGATGGGAACACATTTTATATATGTTGCCTTATGTAAGGATAACACTTTATATACAGGATATACGACAAATGTAGAAAAAAAGAATCGCTGCTCATAATAACGGAACAGGAGCTAAATATACAAAAAAACAAGACGTCCTATTACCCTATTATATGCTAAAGAATATGCTACAAAAATCCGAAGCGCTGAAAGCAGAATATGCTTTTAAACAACAAACACGTATCCAAAAAAAATAAACTATCTAACAGGGCAAGGTGTGAAAATACGAAAAACAGCCAAGCCAATTATTCAATTATTACAACAGGAGGAACAATCATGAGACAAAAAAAGTTTTGAAGAATCCCCTTATGGAAAGTTGTACTTAATTCCTACTCCTATTGGGAATTTAGACGATATGACTTTTTCGTTCCATTAAAAACATTACAAGAAGTTGATTTTTATTCTTGCGGAAGACACAAGACATACTCAGAAATTATTAAATCATTTTGAAATCCAGACTCCACAAAAAAGTTTCCATGAACATAACACACAGGAACGAATTCCTTCTGTTATTGAATGGTTAAAAGAAGGGAAAAATATTGCCCAAGTCAGTGATGCCGGAACTCCATCGATTAGTGATCCAGGATTTGAACTTGTTCAAGCTTGCATTCAAGAAGGAATTGCGGTTATTCCATTACCGGGTGCTAATGCTGCCATTACTGCACTTATTGCATCTGGATTAGTTCCTCAACCATTTTATTTTTTTATGGATTTCTTCCTAGAAAGAAAAAAAGGATCGAGTGGCTGAGTTAACAGCTTTATCGACTCATAGCGAAACGGTGATTTTTATATGAGTCTCCTTATCGTTTAGAAGATTGTTTTAATCTGATTGCTCAAGTTTATGGTGAAGAAAAAGAAGTGGTTTTATGTCGAGAATTGACAAAAAAACATGAAGAATTTATTCGTGGAACTGCTTTTAGAATTGAAAAACACTCTGTGAGGAAGAGGAATTAAAAGGAGAATGTTGTATTTTTAATTGGGACTACTCGTCCTGAAGATGTAACAACGAGTGTTGCTACAGAAGAGACTGCTTCTTGCGAACATTTAAGTTTAAAAAGAACAAGTCCAATGGGCAATGGAACACCAACACCTTTCTCAAAAAGATGCCATTAAATGGGTGGCAAAAACAGAACCAACTAAAAAAACAAGACGTTTACAAGTTGATTCACCAAGAATAAGTATACTAAAAATAGACATGACTTGTTTAGCCGGCAAGGTCACCAGCAGCCTCGCGCCGCGAGTCTCATGGCTAAAATTCGAGCCTTGGTCTCGAAATTTCCCTATAATATTATCCAATATACCTATCGGATAATATTATTTTTGCTACTAAAAAAAGCCTGTTCTAGTTTTTTTATTCTTCATATGCATCTTTCACACAACAATGGAAAAAAATTCTTGATATTTTCAAAATAAAAAAATACAGAAAAAAAGCCTTTTTAGTAGCAAAAAGTAATATAAGCCAAATGGCTTATATTACAGGAGAATTCGAGACCTTAGCTCGAATTCTAGCCATGAGACTCGCTAGGGCGAGGCTGCTGGCAACCTTGCAACTAAAAATCTCTTTCTGTATTTTTTTATAATCTTTGGTACACATTATACAAATTGATAAATAGTAAGACTATCATCAGTAAATGATAACATGTTAGTACTTGTTGGTGGGTTAATTTCTTTTTGAATTTTTTTGTTCCAAAATATCCACCTAAAAAAATGCAAAAACAATAATCAAAAATCACTAATAACCCATTCCATTCAATCTGATGTAGATGCATCACAATCGAACCCATTTTCATAATCTGCGCAAAGAAAATCATTTGAATCGAATAAAATGCTGCTTCTTTTTGATTTCATTGAAAAGAAATATAATAACAGCACAATATTCAAAGGCCCTCCCCCAATTCCAAGAAAGACTGATACTAAACCTACACTCCACCCTAAAACCATAATCCCAAATAAATGGTTTAAGGAGTGTGTCGAGATTTTTTCTTGGAAAAAAGCATACACAATAATTCCCACAAGAATGATTACTAATAAAATCGATTGAGATAAACTCACAAATCGATTCCCCCAATATTGTAAAGCCATCTGGAAAATTTGTTCTCCAGATAATCCGCCTACAATTGAGCCTAACGAAAGCCCCAATGAGATTTTTTTCGCTGACTATTTTTTTACATCATCCCATCTTTTATAGAGAGACACGATACACATGGAAAATACTGCAATTGTCGAATATACACTAATCATCGCTGCTTGATCTAACCCAACAAAATCAAAAGCCGGTTTAATTATAATTCCTCCACCTAATCCCGTTATTGCGCCAATAAAGGTCGCAATCCAGACGATGATGCTATAAATTGCTACGTACATATGATTCCTCCTCAAAACGGACACAACGAAATCCCATATGACTTGTTGTAGACGTTACAAAGGCGCCATTTCTAGCAGCTACTCGATATCGATTACAATAAGAACAATGACATAAAAAAATGATCCCCCACGAATCGCAAATTCTCCACTAGGTTTTATAGAATCAATAGAAATCCGCTCTTCTACTAAAGGTAAAACGATTCCTCTTGGATGACTACACCATTCCCAAACATTTCCAATCATTTGATATAATCCAAAATCATTCGGTTCAAAAGAATACACAGGGGCTGTTCCAACGAATCCATCTAATGCATCATTGACATTTGGAAAAATCTCCTTGCCATGTGTTTGCACGGTAGCCTGATTCAGGTACTAAATCCTCTCCCCAAGGATAAGTACTCGTACTCATTGCTCGTGCTGCATACTCCCATTGCACCTCAGTCGGCAATTGCAGGTTAGCCCATTTACAAAAAGCGATAGCATCTTCTAACGCAATATGAACGACTGGATGATCCTCGATTCCTTTTATACTAGAACCTTCTCCAAATGGATGAGCCCAATTAGCGTTTGGCACGACTTTCCACCAAGGTGAGCCTGTTACATGAGAATAATTCTCCCTTTTTTCCTCAGGTAATAATAAATGAAATACATAGGAATCTCCTAATCTCTCCGCTAAAGTTTGATAACCAGTTGCTTGTACAAATTCTAAAAAAACTCTGCATTCGTTACGGGAGTTTTTTTGCCATTTCAAATGCATGAACTTCTTTTTTTCTACAGCGGGGCCTTCATAATCTTCTACAAAACCTTGATGAGAAGAATCTCCCATTAAGAATTTCCCGGCTGGTATTTGAACAAATTCCATTATGCTTCCTCCTTATAAAGAGTTGCACGGATGGCTTCTACTGGCACTTGATGTAATTGTCCATCTTTTACAAATCCTTCCGGACGATTTTTGTAAATATTGCACTAATTTCGCTGTCAACTCTTCAATTACTGGAGCATAACTTTCTTCTGTTATTAAGTTCTTCATTTCATTTGGATCCGTTGGCATATGGAATAATTGATATTCGTCCTTTACAGGATACCAAATGAATTTCCAATCTTGAGTTAAGATAAATTGACAAGAATCGACTCCCTTGCTATGTTCTCCATGGAAATCTTGTCTCCACCCTTCATAATGACCAAACAATAATTGCTTCACACTCTTTCCATCCACTTCTACATGTTCTCCAAGTGCTAAATCCACTAATGAAGGGAAAAATATCTTGTAATTTCACTAATTGCTTAATCGTTTTATGACTAGCTGCAATAATATTTCCTGGATCATAAATAAATGATGGAACTTTAATACTGCCCTGATAAGGATAAGCTTTTTCTAAACAAATAATGTTCCCCTAATTGATCCCCATGATCAGATACGAACCAAATAATCGTATTTTTTTATCTAAATCAAATTCTTCCAATGCTGTTAAGAAACGGCTAATTTGATTATCGATATGAGAAACTAAGCCATAATAAGCAGCTAACATTCTTTTTTTGAGCGTCTGGTTTTTAATTTTTCCACGATGAGCATATAAGTCTGGAATTTTTTTCTTCTAGTCGTTCCCAGTTTCCAATATGCAAATCTGTTTCATCTGGCAATGCATCCATATATAAATCATAAAAATATTTTGGTGGATTTAAAGGTGCATGTGGTTTTTCAAATGACATTTTTAAGAAAAATGGCACAGAAGGATCTCTACGTTTTAAAAATTGAATTGACTCGCTTACTACCCAGTTCGTTGGATGATATTTTTTTCTGGCAATTCCCAAGGACGAACATCCCACGAATTACAATTGACACCATCATCAATCATATCAATATCGTGACCTAATTCTTTTTTTCAAAAAAATTCTAAATAATCACTAGAAGCTTCAAAATTCTGTCCATAAGCTTTGTCATATTTTCGATCGACATGTAAATATCCATCATGTAATACTACGTGATCAAATCCCATTCTTTTTCTTGATGGGTAAACGTGCATTTTCCCAATACACTCTGTTTGGTATCCCCAATCTCTAAACGTTTGAGGTAATGTATTCGTATAATTCCAAGGAACTTCATCTTCATACCCTACACGACCGGTAGAAGACTGATCCATTCCGGTTAATAGGGCTGCACGTGCTGGTACACAACTCGGAACAGGAGAATAGGCTTGTTCGAAATTATATCCCAAAGAAGCCATCATATCTAAAGTTGGTGTTATCGCAAAAATGATTTGGATCATTAAACGATAGCGCATCGGCTCTCATCTGATCCACCATTAATAAAATAACATTTGGTTTTTTTGTTTCATATCTTTCACTCCCATTTCTTACGTATTTTTTTATTATATACGATTGTATTTTTTTGATAGAAAGATAAAAAAAGAACGCTAAATATTGCTTGTTTTTTTATAAATATATTGTTCTCTTTGATGAAAAACGAATACTAGAATTCCAGAAATTTCCTAAAAGTAGCAAGGTCGCCAGCAGCCCTCGCTTAGCGAGTCTCATGGCTAGAATTCGAGCCTTGGTCTCAGATTCTCCCTGTAAAATAAGCCACAATGGCTTATTTTTACTTTTGCTACGGAGAAATTTTTCTGAGATTCTAGTATTCTACATCATTTACATATCTATCAAATATCATGGTTAAAAGGTGAAAAAAACACATTAAAGATTTCATTCAATGAATAAGAGCATAAAAACCATTTTTCACTGTAGCATCAGTCATATAAGCCTGTTTGGCTTATATGACAGGGGAAAATCGAGACCTTGGCTCGAATTTTTAGCCATGAGACTCGCTTGCGAGGCTGCTGGCGACCTTGCTACTATTGGAAAAATGGTTAGTATGCTCTTATTCTACGTCATTCACATATACTGATATTTACTGTTTTTTTCACTAAATAAAATTTCGGTACAAAACATGCAGTTTTCATCATTATCACGGCGTTTTCCATAATAAAAATTACAAATATGGAATCCTTGGTCGTAAATATTTTCCAAATTAATTAATGACTGACTGCGTTTTTTCTTTTGTTCCACCTGCTCATTGGATTGATCCGTTGGAACAGATTCGTCGATGGTATCTAATCGTTCTTTTTAAGTGAAGATTTTCCATCGTTAAATTATGATTTTCTTCAATGACTACTTGTAATTCTTGACTAATTTCTTCTAACAATTCTAATTGTTGATGAACTTGTCTTTTTAATTGTTCTACTCGGTCATATAATTGACGATTCGTCATACCATCTCTCCTTTCTTACTTAGGAATCATTAATACCCATTGTTCCAGGGCTGCTTGTATTCCTACATTTGATTGAACTTTTTCTAACACTCTAGTCGTCTTTTCATGCAATTCAATCCATTTTTGTACTGATAACTGATTCGCAATTGTTTGTAAACTAGCGGCTTTATCTTTTTGAATCATTTGCTCTTTAGCACCGATTGCCATATAAAGAGAATCTCTCACATAAATGGATAATAATTCTAAAAAAATCGTTGACCTTCTGCTTTTTGAAGTTAGTAACGGCATCATTTGCGACTGAATTGTTACAAATGACATCGAACGATTTTTGGAACACTCGTGTATACCATTGCCAACTATCTTGACGTAATTGTTGGAATGAGTCACTGTTGGCTAATTCTAATGCCTCATCCAAATCACTTGTCAGTGTTGCTAATAAACGAGAGACAGAAGGAATTACTCCTGCTTCTTCTAATTGATTCGTTAAAGTCTCCATAACGGGCGTTGCAAAATGAACGATTTGACAACGAGATTGAATCGTTGGTAATACTTTTGCTAAGTCTGCTTGTTAATAATAAAAAAATAATATCGAAGACTCTGGTTCTTCTAAAAAAATTTTAACAAACTATTGGCTGCACCAGTCGTTAATGTATCCACATCATGGATAATACACACTTTCATATGTCCTTCCATTGCTGTTTTGGATAATTGTTGTTTTAACTCACGCATTTGGTCTACTTTTTAACGTCTGCCCATCTGGAGTAATCTCCATGACATCAGGGAAATTTCCCTCATCAATTCTTCGGCAATAATGACACTGCAAACACGGTTCTTCATAAACATCTCGTTCTTGGCAAAAAAAACTAATTTGGCAAGAAATAGAGCTAGCTCTCTTTTTCCAACTCCTTGCATTCCTTCAAATAAATAGGCATGACCCTAAGCGATTCTTTTTGAACTGCATGAATAAAAAAATTGCTTCAACATCTTCATACTAGAAACGATAGAAAGCATCTACTGGAACAACAAATACTGTTGCACCACCTACACGAATTGGAACTGGCATCGACATTCCTGCTTCTAATGTTGTATCTAAATGTATTGGCGGAGTTGTTAATTGTTCTCTTGATTCACAGTTTTCACGAATAATCGATAATACTTCTTCCACACGTTCTTCTTCAATCCCTACTAAGAATGTTGTGTTTCCTGCTCGTAAAAAAATCCACCTGTTGTTGATAAACGAGTTGCACGAATATTTGCATTTGCAAATTCATCGCTTAATAAATGACTATCTTTATCTTGTACAATCGCAATAATTAATTTCATATTATCTCTCTCCATTCGTAAAAATATTCTGGATAACGTTCTACTAAAGCTGTTAAACATTCTTGTACAACTTCATCCACTGTTTTTTTGTTGCATCAATTTGGATAAAACGTTCAGGATCTGTTGGAATGATATCCAAATATCCTTGACGAACCATTTTATGGAATTGTAATCCTTCTTGATCTAAGCGATCAAATTGACGATTCCCTTTTGCTAAATGAATTCTTTTCTAATCCAATTTCAGCTGGAACATCTAAATATAAAGTCACATCTGGTGTTTTTCCCCGCTGTTGCAAATTGATTTAATTGATACACTGCTTCGACACCAATTCCACGAGCTACTCCTTGGTAAACTAATGAACTGTCTACAAATCGGTCGCAAAAATACAATGCCACCTTTTTTTCTAAATTCGGTAAAAATTCGATCCGTTAAATGTTGTCTTCTTGCAGCTGCATATAAAATCGCCTCTGTTCGAACATCCATTTCTACATTTTGAACATCTAAAATAATTTGTCGAATATCTTCTGCAATTCGACTTCCTCCAGGTTCTCGAGTAGAAGTAATGGTCACATTTGTTCGTTTTTTTCTAATAATGGAATAAGCTTTTTCAATCACAGTTGTTTTTTTCCTGCTCCATCTGGGCCTTCCATCGTAATAAATAATCCCTGGCACAATACTCCTCCTAGTTTCGCAAATTCTATTTCATTTTTATCATATTTTTCCAATGAACTTAAATTCAAAACTAAATATTCAGGAGAAATTTGAGAAACTAAGAACCATTCTTTCAATAGAAAAACCTTACTTAGCAACTTCCCCTTGCCACTCATTCATACCACCAGTTACATTGACCACATCAAAACCTTGAGCTTCCAAAAATTCGCACGCTCTGGCAGAACGACCACCTGCTTGACAAACAACATAATAAGGTTGGTTTTTTATCTAAATTCGTATAACTAGTACCCAATTCACTTAATGGAAAATTGTCTGCTCCTGGAATATGTCCAGCTTGATATTCATCTTTTTCACGAACATCAATTAAAAACGACTTCCTCTGATTGATTAACTACTTGAAATTCTGCTGCTGTAATATTTTTTTCATCTTCCTAACTCCTTTTTTTATCATCTGTTTTTCTTTAATTTTAACATATTACATATCCTTGTCCTACTGTTGAGTCTTATTGAATGAATTTCGTTATTTTAACAAAACTATGAATGAACAAGAAAAAAACACCTAGAATATTCTAGGTGCTAGTTAACGAATTGGTAATCCTTTAGAGTATGCTTCTTTTTGCTTCTGCTAATGTCATTTTATTTGGTCCACCATCACTATTTATAATTCCAGTATTCTGCCAATGACATACATCACAAATATCATAGTCCATTACTTCATGTCCGCATACTGGGCAATGAAGCCATAAATATCCATTTATGACCCAAGTCTTTTTGAGAGTTTTTCTATTGTAATACTCCTCTTCATTTCGATTTCTATTTCTTCTTCGTTAAAGTTTTTCTTTGTCACTATTAACCATTCAGCAAAATAGTTTAAATCAATTGTCTTAGCTAATCGACCGAAGCATAACACTAAACTATCCATACTATCTGGTCTGTAATATCCATCATTCGGCTCATCTGCTATCATTTCTACACCTTCTACTCCCTCTTTCTTTAACAGACGTAAAAAAATTTCGTTACATCAGAATTCCCTTTTAATAATTTTTCTATAATAATCCTCAGCTACTTCGTTTTTTTACCAACTTTAAGAGCGACTAACATCATTGGTACTAGCAACAAATCATTCAAACGATATTCTTTTTTTCGTATTCATCTAAAAAAATACTTTTTGCTTCATCGTATTTTTTTCTAGGTGTGCATACACATTCATTAATTCAAAACGAGCGCCTAGTGAATCATTCGGATTCATTTCTAGCAATTCTTTATATTGCTTTTTCTGCTTTTGTGAAGAAAGCATTTCTAACATATTTACCTGCTAAATCAACTTTTTAAGCGAAGATACGGACGATTTTTCGATATACTCCCATCCCATTTCTTCTGGATCTAACTTTTTGAATTCTTCTCTTTCTAGTTTTTTTCTAACTCATAAAGTTCCTCAGGTCGAGGTAGATAGCTAAACAAAGCTTGCTTAGCTTCGAGATTGTCTGGCTCTATTTCCAAAATTTGTTTCGCAACCTTCTTACGTTTTGGAGTTCCTGGTCTTGCATAATGTAATTCTTCTAGCAAATCCCATAGTATATCTTCATCAGAATCATCGATAAAACCTCCGCCCATCGCTATGTTCAGATTATATTTCATCTGAAAATCAGCAATAGCTTCCTCATCATTTTCATATTCATCTCCATGTTCATCCAAGAATTTATATAGTAATGTTATAAATTTTTTTCTGTTTCAAATGACATAATACGCCTCCTTTAATTGCCTATTCGAATTATAGCAAAAGAATTAGCAAAATGCATTCCCCCGTTATGAACATAGTAAACAATAAAACGCTTTCCAATTTGACAAAAGAAGAAGGATAGAAAATAGCGGAGATACTATTTTTCTATCCTTAATATTGAAGTTAAAAAAATTCATTAATAGACTTACTTTAATCAATCTGCTTAATTATTTTTCCTCTTCTTCGTCTTCTTTCTTTCCAAAAACTAACAATCCTAAACCTGAAAGAATTGAAGCCGCTGCTGCAGAGAAGATACCTAGTCCATCTGCAGTACCAGTATTTGGCAAGATATTTTTGGTTTTGTATCTTGAGTTTGTTGTACTGATTCACCTGTTGTTGATGGTGTTTCTTGAACTGGTGTTTGATTATCTTTCGTTGTTTCTGATTCATTGCCAGCCTTCGGATTTTTGTTCTAATTCACTTGTTGGTGTCTTACGCCCTGGCGTTGTTACATCAACTGGATTAGATGGTCTCTTATTCGGCTCTGTTACAATACCTTTTCCTGGTAAATCTCCTTTTTGGAAGTTTATCATTTGGTACTTCACCTGAACCATTTTTCTCCGATAATCACTTCAATTGGAGTGTTGTTATCACCTGGGATAAGAACTTTTGTTCCTGGTGGGTATGTTGACCCATCTGGTTTTCTTAGGTGTTACTACTGCATCTCCATTTGGTTTTCTTGTTATTTCAATCGTAATAGGTTGTTCTGTTTGAGGTGTATTTGGATTTCTATCCACTTCTACCTTTGGAGTAAGTTTTTGCTGGTGTTGTTACCACTGGAACTTCTTCAGTTGGTTTTTCCTGGTTCTGTAATCTTAGCTACTCCTGGAACTTTTTCCATCTGGTAATTCACTATTTGGTACTTTACCTTTGCCGTCTTCTCCAATTATTACAGTGATTGTGTTTCCATTCTTACCTGGAATTTTTTTACCTTCGTTCCTGGTGGGTATGTTGAACCGTCAGGTTTCTTAGGTGTTACAGTTACGTCCCCTGTGTTTGGATCTTGTTCTAACTCTACTGTTGGTGTCTTACGTGCTGGCGTTATTACATCAACTGGTTTAGATGGTCTCTTATTCGGTTCTGTTACTGTTCCTTTTTCCTGGTAAATCTCCTTTTTGGAAGTTTATCATTTGGCACTTCACCTGATCCATTATCTCCGATAGTAATTTCAATTGGAGTATTATTATCACCTGGGATAACTACCTTCGTTCCTGGTGGGTATGTTGTTCCATCTGGTTTCTTAGGTGTTACAACAGCGTCTCCATTTGGTTTTCTTGTTATTTCAATTTCACCTGGTTGTTCTGTTTGAGGGTGCATTTGGATCTAATTTTTTTCGGTGTTTTTCACGTTTACTTCTACTGTTGGTTTACCTGGTTCTGTAATCTTACCAATTCCTGGAACTTCACCATCTGGTAAGTCTTTATTTGGTACTTTACCTTTTTCCGTCTTGTCCAATTGTTACAGTAATTGTGTGTCCATTCTTACCTGGAATTTCTACCTTCGTTCCTGGTGGGTATGTTGACCCATCTGGTTTCTTAGGTGTTACAGTTACGTCCCCTGTGTTTGGATTTTGTTCTAATTCTACCGTTGGTGTCTTACGTGCTGGTGTTGTTACATCAACCGGATTAGATGGTCTCTTATTCGGTTCTGTTACTATTCCTTTTCCTGGTAAATCTCCTTTTGGAAGTTTGTCATTTGGTACTTCACCTGATCCATTATCTCCGATAATCACTTCAATTGGTGTGTTATGATCACCTGGGATAACTACCTTCGTTCCTGGTGGATATGTTGTTCCATCTGGTTTCTTAGGTGTTACAACAGCGTCTCCATTTGGTTTTCTTATTATTTCAATTTCACCTGGTTGTTCTGTTTGAGGTGCATTTGGATCTAATTTTTTTCGGTGTTTTTCACGTTTACTTCTACTGTTGGTTTTCCTGGTTCTGTAATCTTACCTGTTCCTGGAATATCAGCATCTGGTAATTCATTATTTGGTACTTTACCTTTACCGTCTTCTCCAATTGTTACAGTAATTGTGTTTCCATTCTTACCTGGAATTTCTACCTTAGTTCCTGGTGGGTATGTTGTTCCATCCGGTTTCTTAGGTGTTACTGTTACATCACCTGTATTTGGATCTTGTTCCAACTCTACTGTTGGTGTAAGTTTCGCTGGTGTTGTTACCACTGGAACTTCTACAGGATCTTTTCCTGGTTCTGTAATCTTAGCATTCCCTGGTACTTCACGATCTGGTAAGTCCTTATTCGGTACTTTTTCCTTTTTCCGTCTTGTCCAATTATTACAACAATCGGTGTTCCATTCTTACCTGGAATTTCTATCTTCGTTCCTGGTGGGTACGTTGATCCATCTGATTTCTTAGGTGTTACCGTTACATCACCTGAATCTGGATCTTGTTGTAACTCTACTGTTGGTGTCTTACGTGAAGGTGTTGTTACATCAACATTTTTCATCAGGTTTTCCTGGCTCTAAAATTTTACCTGTTCCTGGAACATCTCCTTCTGGTAAATCTTTATTTGGCACTTTTTCCTTTTACCATCTTCTCCAATTGTTACGACAATTGTTGTTCCATTCTTACCTGGAATTTCTACCTTAGTTCCTGGTGGATAAATTGAACCATCTGGTTTCTTAGGTGTTACTGTTACATCACCTGTACTTGGATCTTGTTCCAACTCAACCGTTGGTGTCTTACGTGCTGGCGTTGTTACATCAACTGGGTTAGATGGTCTCTTATTCGGTTCTGTTACTGTTCCTTTTCCTGGTAAATCTCCTTTTTGGAAGTTTATCATTTGGCACTTCACCTGATCCATTATCTCCGATAGTCACTTCGATTGGAGTATTATGATCACCTGGGATAACGACCTTGGTTCCTGGTGGATATGTTGTTCCATCTGGTTTCTTAGGTGTTACTACAGCATCTCCATTTGGTTTTCTTGTAATTTCAATTTTACCTGGTTGTTCTGTTTGTGATGCATTTGGATCTAGTTTCTTAGGTGTTTTTCACTTCTAATTCAATAGCAGGTTTACCTGGTGGTGTGATTTTACCTGTTCCTGGAATTTCTCCATCTGGTAAGTCTTTATTTGGAATAATTACTTTTTCCATCTGGTCCAGTTGTTACCACAATCGGCGTTCCATCTTTTTCCTGGGATTTCTACCTTAGTTCCTGGTGGATATGTTGTTCCATCTGGTTTCTTAGGTGTTACTGTCACATCTCCTGTATTTGGATCTTGATCTAATACTAACGCTGGTGTTAAACGAGCCGGTGTTTCAACAGTAACTTTTTTTCTGGAGTTTTACCTGTACCAGGCTCAGTGATTGTTCCTGGACCTGAAATTTTTACCATCTGGTAAATCTTTATTTGGTACTTTTCCTTTACCGTTTTTCTCCACTTGTTACAACGATTGGTGTTCCATTCTTACCTGGAATTTCTACCTTAGTTCCACTTGGATATGTTGTTCCATCTGGTTTCTTAGGTGTTACTGTTACTTCTCCTGTATCTGGATCTTGTTGTAACTCTACTGTTGGTGTCTTACGTGCTGGTGTTTCTACAGTCACATTTTTCAACAGGTTTATTCGGTTCTGTTATCTTAGCATTACCTGGAGTATTTCCATCTGGTAATTCACTATTAGGAACTGTTCCTTTACCATTTTTGTCCAATTTCTACTCTAATTGGGTTTCCATCTTTACCTGGAATTTCCACTACTGTTCCTGGTGGATATGTTTCTCCACCTGGTTTCTTAGGTGTTACTGTTACATCACCAGTATTTGGATTTTTGTTCCAACTCTACTGTTGGTGTCTTACGTGCTGGTGTTGTCACATTTTACAGGTTGTGATGGTTTCTTATTCGTTTCTGTTACTGTTCCAGTTCCCGGTTTAGCATCTTTTGGTAAGCTATCATTTGGAACTGTTCCTGAACCATCATTTCCAATTGTTACTTCAATAGTTTTTCCATCTTCTCCTGGAATTTCTACCTTAGTTTCTGGCGGATATGTTCCTCCACCTGGTTTCTTAGGTGTTACAATAGCATCTCCATTTTTCCTTACGAGTAATTGCAATCTCTGTTGGAGCATCTGTTTCTGGTAATGTTGGATCAATTCGTTTTGGTGTTTCCACTTTAACGGCTTCAGGGTCTTTACCTTTTTCTGTAATTGTACCTGTACCTGGTGTTTTATCTTCCGGTAAATCATCGTTTGAAACTTTTTCCTTTACCGCCATCTTCTATTGTTACGACAATAGGTGTTCCATTCTTACCTGGAATTTCCACAGTTGTTCCTGGTGGATATGTTGTTCCATCTGGTTTCTTAGGTGTTACAGTAACATCTCCAGTTTTTGGATCTTGTTCTAACTCTATTGTTGATGGTTTACGTGCTGGTGTTGTTACATTCACAGGTTTAGATGGTGCTTTATTCGGTTCTGTTACTGTTCCTGTTCCTGGTTTATCAGTTTTTTTGGAAGTTTATCATTTGGTACTGTCCCTGAACCATCATTTCCAATTGTAACTTCAATTGGAGTATTGTCATTTCCTGGAATTGTTACAGTTGTTCCTGGTGGATATGTTCCTCCACCTGGTTTTTGTTGGTGTTACGATTGCATCACCATTTTCTTTACGAGTAATTCCAATAGTTGGAGTTTGAGAGGTAGGAGTTTTTTTGGATCTGTTCCGTTTTTTTCTTTTTCTTCCTCATCTGGAATTCCATCATTATCATCATCTAAATCTGTTTTTATCTGGAATTCCATCTCCATCTGTATCTCTCAGAATCGTTACAGGAACTTCCACCTTAATTTCCTCAGTTTCTTTTTCCAGTTTTTTTCCATCTTTTTCTTTTTGTAATTTTTAACAGGAATTTTAATTTGACGTTCTTCTTCATCTTTGTCCCAATTATCTACTGTTGGAGTTCCTGTTAACTCACCATTGCCGTTAACTGACAAGCCATTAACTGGTTCTGGATTCTCTTGTGTAATTTTTGAATCTGGTTTATTTGATGTTACAACAGTAACTGGTGTGATTGCAGCTTTTTTTCTCACAGGAGCTGGTGGTGTCACAGTTCCTGTTAGGTCATCCGCTACTTTTTGGATTTTTTTATCTTGTTCATCTGGAATACCATCGTTATCATCATCTGAATCTGTATTGTCTGGATCACCATCTCCATCTGTATCTCTTAATACATTTACAACAATATCTTTCGTAACTGGTGTGTCACCTTCATGAGTTACAGTTACTTTAATAGTTACTTCACGATTGTCTTCTATTCCATCCCAGTCTGTGATTTTTTTGGTGTTCCTGTAACTTTTCCTTCACTATTCACCGTTAAGCCATTTTACTGTTGGTGCAGTAATCTTACTATTGTCTTTATTTGGTGTTACGACTATTGAACTTGTATATTCTTTATTTTCAATAGCTTTTTCTGGCTCTCCGAACTTAACTTCTAATGGTTTTCCAGCTGTTTCTGTAGATGGTTGACTTGTTAATTCTGTTGTCTTACTTGTCACTTTCGCAGTAACTTCCGAACCATCTTTTTACTTTGTCCGCTGGAATTGTCACTTTACCATTTACATCAACAGATAATGTTGGGTCTGAACTTGTCCATGTTCCATCTCCACCTTTTGTCAATGTTACTATTTGTGGCGTGTTATCTTCACCTGTATATGTGATAGTTGTAGTTCCTTCTCCAGTTAATACTGGTGTAATTTCTACACTTCCGTTTTTCTTTTTGGTGAAACTGTTGGAGTTGAAGGTTTCACTTTAACAATTACATCAGTTGTTTCTGTTGAACCATCTTCATAAGTAATTGTCACCGGAATTGTATGTTTACTATCTGGAGTTACATTTGGTAGAGGAGATTTTTTTCTACTACACTCGTAATCTTCGCAGTTGTGAAATCTTTCGTTTCAGTTCCATCCGTTACACCTGTAACCCCTGTTGTTCCTGATAAATCACCTCTTGATAATGGTGAGTCTGCTTCTTTTTCAACATCTTTTTTAGTTACAGTATGAGATTGAGGCGTATATGTCGCATCATCAGAATCAACTGCAGAACCATTTGTTCCTTTTAGTCGCTTTAGCTGTGACATTATTTCCAACTAACTCTTTAGGAATTTCTAGCGAACCATTATGGAATACTACTCCTTCTTTTTGGAGTTTCAATTTCCCATCCAGTATCTTTCTTCACTAATGTTACAGTTCCATCTGTTAATGGAATTGTTACTTTATCTCCACCATTATCTGTGGATGGCGTTACTTTCACATTTCCGTTTTGCCATTGTGAAATAGTTGGAGCAGCTGGTTTTTTCTTCTTTTTACAACTACATGTACAGTTACTTGGTTTCCTGCTTTTTCCTTGGCTATCAACTGGTTGAAGCGTTACAGCGTATACTCCTGCTGATGGATTTTTCTGGAAGTCCTGAAAGAATATTAACTTTTCCTGTACCAAATGGTTTTGTCCGTTGCGCGGTCATCTTCAGTATCAGATACCGTTACTAATTCTTTTAGTAACTCAGCTGTAAGTGATGTTCCTGCAGTGTAAACTTTAGGATTTTCTTGCGTTCCTTCAGTTGCATTTTTTTCAATGTTACTACTGGCGCATCATTTGTTACAGAAATTACTTTCCAATTTCCTGCTGGTGTTGCATCTTGTCCTGATTCAGGTTTGTAGTCTACTCGTAATCCTAAACCACTAGTATAGTTTGCTGTATTATCTCCTGAAGCAGTTTCTTCTTTAATAAGAAGTTTTTTTATTATCTGTTTCTTTTTAAGGTAATACTTACTTTGTTTTCAGCTTTATTTCCTTCATTAATACTATTTGTAATAGCATCTACAAAACCATTTGCATTTGTAACCCCTGCTGGTACCGTAGAAGGATCTACTTTCCAATTCCCACCATTTTCATCACGGACAAGAACAATACTGTTTGGTGTATTATCTGTGTCAGTGCTGTTATGGAATCGTAACTCGATTCGTTTTTGCATCATGTGGTACTGTTACATCAATACGCTTGCTACCAGCAATTGTAGCAGAAGGTGAGTAATCTCCCATTGTAACGACTTTAGGATCACTCGTTTTTAGAAACGTTTGTATCTCCAACTTTGTTTACTACAGTAATTGGTAATGGTTTCTCTGTTTCTCCGTTTTTTTGTTTTCACTTTGACGAAGTTTTACATTATCTGGTAATGTCGCTGTCCAAGTATCTCCATTAATTGTTACTTGTCCATCTTTGCTTGATAAAACTGTTTTTATCTTTATCATTTAAGTGTACTTCTACAACTCTATCATCTGATGTGAATCCACCTAATGTACCACTGATTGTACGTGTTGTTGATGATACTGCATCCTGATTAAACGTTGGTTTTTGGAGGTGCTACATGGAATGTAACCTCTTTTTTTCGATGCTAGCAGGTGTATAAACTTTAATAGTTTTGCCATCAATACTCTTTGTATAGAATCCTGCACCTGATGCAAATTTCACTAATGCTTTATAATCCGTTACGACACCTGGTTTGTTAAATTCAGTAGTTGTTGTTATTTCAGCATTATTCGTACTCCATTTGAAGTTCATTCCTGCTGGATAATATTTATCATCACCATCATTATTTTTGACCATCGACTACTTTCACAAAAATTATGAGAGTCTTGTCCGTTATTTGCATTTGCTGCATCAACTAGTTTAGTTCCTAACTCAACAGTTTTTTTGGACTATTTCTAACTTCAACATCTACTACTTTATATTTATATTTATAAGTACCCTTATTACCTGTTGAATCTGTAACTTCTACACTTCCTACATGGTCTCCTAAAGTAGCAGTATCTGTTGATGTATTCGCCGCGTCTTCAATCTTAACATTTGTTCCACTTGTCCAAGAACCAGTTTTTTTCAATTTCAGTTCCATTTGGAAGCCCTGTTACTTTCAGATTAGTAATTTTATTTCTATCATCTCTTACATTGAAAGTAGGATTGAATTTTGCTCCTTTAAATACTACAAAGTTAGCAGTAGTATTCACATCTTTTGTTAACAACATGCCATCCATTGTAGCTGAAGGCTCATTCGCATCCGCTTTTACGACAGGAATTTGAATTTCGTCTGTTGAATGGTCTGGATATTCGATAGTTGCACCAACATAGTGAGAACCATCTGCATTTCGCTTAATAGCTCCATCCTCTTTCACAAGAATCTTCAATCCAGCAGTTGTATTATCTATTTTTTTACTGGTCCACGAGTTGAATTAAAGGTAATATTTGATTTCAGTGTATCAAAAATCTGACTGACTAATTTTTCGCATTTGTAGCAGCAACATCCACATTCACTGGTTGAGCTGTAACTTGTGGTTCATATTTTGTTGCTTGAGTTAGAACTTTGAATTTAACTCTAGTAGGATTTGTTCCATCTGATATATTTCTTAGCTCATTTGTAGAAGCATCTTTTGCAATCACATAACGTGTATAATCGTCACTATCACTCCATGGTGTTGTTCCTGTTTTTATATTCACTTACTTTCCCCTGTAACATTAACATCTCTTGGTGCTTCTACTTCAGTATTATCTCTACGAATCAATTCATTATAAGATAATCCTCGGAATCCTAAACCATTACTTAAGTTCCCATTTTTTTCCATTATTCTAGATTCTAATAGCTTACCAGAATTATCCGTCACTCTACCAATTGTTAGATTTGTATCCTCTGTAGGCGTTACATAAACTACTTGGTTACCATCAGCATCAACTATTTTTTTCTTTTTCCATCTGGAGCAAATGTAAATACTGGTGGTTCTTTATCCCCGGCTTTAGAATTTGCTGTTGTTGTATCACTATCTACGCTGTCTGTTGTCACAGATTTAGCTGTTATTTCAGTTGCGTCCTTAATAGCACGATCTTTAATCGTTACAACACCAGTCTCAGGGTCAATCGTTACACCATCTCCAGGTGCTCCACTTGTTAATGACCATCTATTTCCGTTTTTTAGTAGCTGTAACTGTAATATTAGAATCATTTGGATGTTTGTAAGTAAAGCTTAGCGTATTAACATTCTCTTCACTTACCGGAGTTACTGTAACATCTCCTTTTTCTAAAGGAGTAATTGTTGGCGCTGTTGGTTTTAACACGGAATACTTGATCTCTTTCAATTGTAGCAGGTGTATAAACTTTAACTTCCTTACCATCGATTGTTTTTTTGTATAGAAACCAGCTCCAGATTTAAACTTAACTTCTGGTTTATATTCAGAAACGATTCCTGGTCTGCTTTAATCTAGTTCCATTCGGAACTTCAGCAGTATCCTTCTTCCATTTGAACGACATACCGTCTGGATAATATTTATCATCCCCATCATTATTTGTGCCGTCTACTACTTTTACATAATTATGAGAATCTCCTAATTGTGTATTTAATGGAACTGTTTTTTTGGTGTTTCTTTAATTTCAACATCTACAACTTTATATTTGAATTTATAAGTTTTCTCATTGTTTAGCGCGTCTTTTACAACAATACTTGCTTCATGATCTCCTAGTCTAGCAGTATTTGTTGCTGTAACCGTATTACCTGTTACTTGAACATCTGCACCAGTTTTTGACTCAGTTTCCTGTCGCTGAGAAATCATTTCCACTTGGCAAGCCTGATACACTAACGCTTTTTCACGTTATTTTTTTATCATCGCTAACTCTTAATGTTGGGTTAAATGTAGAACCTTTAAATACTACAAATGAATAATCTGTAGCCGTTTCTGATAATTCTTTACCATTTATTGTTACTCTTGGTGCTGTTGTATCAGACTTCGTAACCGGAATTCTAACATCTTCTGTTGAGTGGTCTGGATATTCAATTTTAGCATCTACATAATATGAACCATCTGTAGGATCTTTCTTAATGGCACCATTGTCTTTCATCGTGATATTTAAACCAGCGGTTCTATTGTTAGCACCGTTACTGATTTTTACATCACCACGATCTGAAGTGAAGGTAATATTTGATTTAATAGCATCAAATTCTGTTGGAGTAACTTTTGCACCTGGAGCGGTAATATCCTTATCAATTACTTGATTTCCAACATGTGGAACATATTTCGTTGCTTGAGTTAAAACTTTAAAGGTAACAGCTGTAGGATGTTCGCGCGTATTAGATATTGAATTGTTTGAAGCATCTGTTGCATTCACATTACGAGTATATAGTTCATCATCGACCCATCGTGTTGTACCAGTTTTTATAATCACTTACTTTCCCTGTTACTATGATATCTCTTGGTGCGGCTACTTCGACATTATTAGCACGAAGTACTCCATTATGTGTTAACCCTGGGAAACCCTAAGCCACTAGCGTTACCATTTGTTTCTTTTAAATATAGCTTCCACTAATTTATTTGAATTATCCGTTACAGCTCCAATATTAAGATTTGTATCTTCCGTTGGAGTTACATAAACAACTTGTTTTCCAGTAGCATCCACTATTTTTTCTTTTCCATTAGGAGTAAACGTAAATACTGGTGGTATTTTATCACCAACATTTGAATTAGCTCTTGCTGGATCACTTTCTACGTTATCAGTTGTTTTTAGATATTGCTGTAACTGGAATAGAGTCTTTTTATTGCTCTATCTTTGATTGTTACTTTACCTGTAGTTTGATCAATCGTCACACCATCAGCAGGAGCATTTGTTAATGTCCATCTGTTTCCAGTTTTTTTGTTGCTGTAACAGTTTTTTGGTGCGTTATTCGGATCATTATAAGTGAAATTAAATGTATTAACATTTTTCTTCAGTCACTGGCGTTACTGTAACATCCCCATTTGTTTCTGGCGTTACTGTTGGCGCAGTTGGTTTTACTTGGAATTCAATAGTTTTTATATAGGAATGATCTATTGATAATTTCATTATCTTTTCCTGGAGTATTATTAGTAACTTTTTTTCAACGCCATTTGTTCCAGCGTATCCATCATGGAAATAAGCTGCTGCTTTTTACATTATGTTTACCTGGAGTATTTAACGTAACTTTACCAGTCGTAGTACCATTTGAATCAATAAATCTAAATTTCATTCCACCTGGGAAAAAAATTTGTCATCAACTGCTTTTTCCATCAGTACTCGTAATGAAATCGTGAGAATCTGTATAAGACGTTCCTTTAGCAGTTTTTACAACAAGCTTACCGTCACTAACTGTTCCCTTTCCTTCTTTGAAGGCTAAGTCAACAACTTCGACATTAAACTTAACAGTCGCTTTATTCCCGCTATCAACATTATTTCCTTGGTCATCTGACACTTTAAAAAGTAACCGTTTGTTTTTCCTAATGGTGCATCCGTAGCAACTGTCCCCGTAACATTTGTTGTTCCTGGAGTTTTTTTCTACTGCTCCTGTTTTTTTGAAAGTGTTGTTCCATTGTTAAAATTAACACCTTTAGGTAATCCACTTACATATTTTTAAGTTTACTTTTTCCTTTTGGATCGTTATCGTACATTGATAATGGAATATTTAATGTCGCGCCTCTATAAATACGAGTTGTAGGCGCATTAGTCTCATTACTTGTTAATACACTTACTCTATTTCCATCTGTTGGATTAGTCATTTTTAACCGTTGGAGGTTGGTTATCTGGAGCATCTGTTGGTGTAACTCCTTCACTTCGTTCAGAAGTCACAACCCCATTATTATCGACAGTTGTGATAGCTGTAATTGGTGTACCAGGTAATGCTTCTACTACAGTAATTGTTGCAGTAGTTCCATTAGTTTTTCCTGTTCCGATAATTTTGCCATTACTATATAGAGTAACTGTAGATCCTGTTTTAACCCCTGTACCAACATTTACTGTGATTTGTTGATTTGTTAATCCTTTTTTATGCTGTACATCAGTTGCTGCGATTACAGGTTTTTTAGGGTTAACCGTAAAGTAAACTTTTCCATCAGATCCTGAATTTGCGTCTTCTGAAGTTGAATTATCTTGATATCTTGCAATTGCAGTATAAGTAAACTTCCCAGCATTTACTGTACTTGGAGCAGTGTTATCTTTCCAACTCCAACTCATTCCAGCAGGGAAATCTCCACTGCCCTTACGCGTAATATATTTATCCGCTACAGGATTACCTGTGTTTAGAATTGTATCTCCTACAACTTTTGTATGTCTGCTACCTTGGATAGGATATAGTTTTTGCTTGTTTTTTTCTCTTAATGTTGGTTGTACTGGTTGGTCTGGATAATCTGTATATTTCGGTTCATTTGCATCTCGTCCTGAAACGAATGTATATGCTTGGTTAGTAGTAAGTCCATAAGTTCCGGCTACTGCTAAAGTAAAAGCATCTCTTACTTGTTCATCTGTAACCCCTTGTTTCAATTTAACTTTCACATGCATATGCACAGCTTTTATCTTTATCATTTGTTTTTATTCCGATACCATATGAATATTTATTATATCTAGTATCAGTTCTTCTTACTCCGTAGGCTAACAATGGATCGTTACTATTCCCTCTGAAAGTTTCTCTCATATCCTGATCATAACTCGCACTATGCCTAATATCTAAGGTATTAAAATAAGTCAAATTCCCTTTTGAAACAGAGTCTCGCAAGAAATCAAAATTTTGACTGTCTACTTTTTGTAAATTTTTTTCAGGATTTTTGAGATAATGTTCCACTATCTCCATTTTTTTCTATAAACATCAAATTTTAAATCTCTCATAGTATCGGATTTGTACGTTCCAAAGTTTCTCGAATCCGTATTTAAGTCTAAAATTTGAGGTGGTAAAAATCAATCTATAAATTTGATTATAACTTTTTATCAGCCATAGGTCGGCCGTCATTATTAAAGAAAAACATCATAAACTACATAGCGACTTCCACCAATTGTTGTCGTTTTAGCAAATAAATCTACTTTTTTTCAGTATATTCTGTCAATCCATTTCTAACAACTCTGTTTCCATCACTTGCACGGTGACGTTGATAAATTAATAAGTTGTCACTTGAATCCCATGTTGAAGAAATTGAAGCTGCTCTAATATCAGAACCTTCTTCAATTTTATTCCCATTACGTGGGTCACGAGCACCTGAAGTTGCTCTTAACACTTCGTTTACAATAGAATTTCTTACTTGACTAGCTTGTTTTTAACAATACTGTTAACTCTTCTGAGCTTAATGTAGGAGTTTCTAATTGTGTTGTAATATTGGCTAAAATAGATTTTTGCTTCTTCTACTTTTTGTTTCTTTATTTTTCTTTTTCCCCCAACTACTGTTAGATAGTTTTTGAAGATCTTTTTGAATTTGTTTTTAAAGATACATTCTTTTTCTTCTTGTGTTTTTTTGGAGAAGATACTTCTTCTTGTACTTTTAATGAAGGAGTTTCTACTGTTTCTTTTTGAGGAGCAGAATCTTTCTTCTCTTTTTCTTCACTTGAAGTTGATAATTTTGGCATTGATTTTTACAATTGAGATAGTACTTTTTAGACTTCTCACAACGCTGTTAACTTCTTCTTGAGTTGCTGATTCATTTTTGTAAAAACCGATTTTTGCTTCTGATAAGGCTGTTTCAAATTGTAATAAACTACTTTTTTTGAAACTTTATCCTTATTTACATTTGCTAAAAATATCTATTAACTGATTAACTGCTTCAGATAAATTATTTTTTTCAACAGTTTTTTTCTTTTTTTACTTCAACCTTATTTTTCTTTTTAGCGAATCCTCGGTTGCCTTATTTACTTCTACTTGATTTTTTTGAATTCCAGCTTCTTTTTTTCAACTGATGAAGCTTGAACCATTGAAGCATTTGCTAGAAAGAATGTTCCAACTAATGCTGATGTTACACCAAATGAAAAATTTTTCGAATTGAAAATCTTTGGACTTTATTCCACATATTTTTCTGATCTTCTTCTCATCGTATTCTCCTTTACTGTTATTTTTTTATATTTTTAAATACGACTTATTATACTATAAAACTATTCATAGTTTGATAATTCACAATTTATTAAAAATTTCTTCTTTTTCTTCATCATTTCCTCTTATATACCATTATATTTTTGGAAATTTATCATTTTAATTGTTAAAAAGCTATTATTTTTTTATGATTTATATTGGATTTTAATTATTCAAATTAATCCATTCAAAAGTGGGCTGCTTGTTTAATGATAATATTACAAAAGATATTTCTTAGACTATCGATACAAATAATTTTTATTATTAGACACAAAAAAACACCTAGATAGCTTCTAGGTGCTATTTATGGAATTGGTATCTCCACTTCTTTTTTTATTTCTTAAGTATTATTTCTTCACCAATGTACACTCTTTTCTGCATTTTTGCCAATGGTTATAAACACAAATAGAATAATAAAAAGCAAGACACACTTCCTTTTTAAATTATATCTCATTATTTTTAGAACCATTCTGAACAACACAACTCTAAAACATTTCCTATATTCTATTTTTCAAACTTATTCTCAGAAAGACTCAGAAATATTTCATTCTAAAACTTTAAAAATATAACTAACTAATTCTCAAAAAAATTGAGGACTATATCCATACCTTACTCGACTATTTTTACAAAAATACAAGGAAAAAAATACTATTGAAATTTAAAACTATAGAAACAACACAGCTCTAAAACGTATACGAGTTCCAACGAAAGGTATACAAGATTTTGGAACCATTCAGAACAACACAGCTCTAAAACTTTGCATTGTTATTCCAATTCGAAGGAGACATTTTTGGAACCATTCAGAACAACACAGCTCTAAAACTAAAAAGAAATTCCTAATATTCAAATTGAAAAATTTTTGGAACCATTCAGAACAACACAGCTCTAAAACTAGTTCTGTAAAGCGAATTTTTAAAAAAATTATTTTTGGAACCATTCAGAACAACACAGCTCTAAAACTCAGGATACATTTTGGTACGACTTTTTATCAATTTTTGGAACCATTCAGAACAACACAGCTCTAAAACATGCAATAGATTTTTAATCTTTCTGTTTCTTATTTTGGAACCATTCAGAACAACACAGCTCTAAAACAGCACGTTGAAAAAAATCAAAAAAACAAATGATTTTTGGAACCATTCAGAACAACACAGCTCTAAAACCTCACGCTTCAAATTTCCCGCGTGGTTTCGTAATCGCACCATTCATCCTAGCAAGACTTCAGTTCTGAATAGTTCCATTTTTTTATATTTGATATTTTTACATGAACAACTAGATTATATTACTTATCTAGCTTCAAATCTATTCTTGTTTCATAAAAACCTGTAACTGATTGATAAATTAATGTTCCAGTTAAAATTTCTGTAACCGTTGAATAACGTTGTCGATCAATTTGTTCTCCAAAAAATTGAAAGGCTACCGATGCCCCTGATTGGGTAAACGCTAATAGAGATAAAATGGCTGTTGAAAGTTCATCAATAGAAGCTTTTTTTCATAATTTTTTTCTCCATTATTTTCTTTAATTTAGCTACTGCTGTCGGCTTAACAATCCATTTCTCAGATCTTTCAATAATAAAGTCAAACAACTCTTTAAATTCTGAACGATGCTGTTCTAAAAATTTACGATGTTCCTTGTTTTCTTCATCATCTCTATGAATTGCATGATATAACAATAGTGTGGAATCTTTAGATATTGTAAATTCATTTGCTTTTTTTGTAATTCTTGATGGCTAGCTAATCTACGTCGTTTACCATCTTCCAATTCAAATAAAGTATATTTAGGAAGAATCAGAATAGAATTTTTCTTGAACATTTGTATAACCTAATTCTTCAAGGAACACATTAGGATTATCTTCAAATCGTTTTTTTGATTCATAATCGATATCCCAATAATATCTTTCAGTTTAACTTGTTTCATACCTTTTTATTTTTTTCATATTCAAACAGAACAGAATAAGCAATTTTTTGGACTTCCAACACCACCATATTTATTCGTATCCCACCCATTTTTTTACGTGGAAGTAATTTATCAGAAGTTCCTTTTTTTCTCAACTGTTTCATTGGTAAATCCACCCGATTGAATCTCTGTTTTTCTTCACAACAGTTACTTGATTATTAAAGATAACTTTCTTAATCATTCCAATATGTTGATTCTTATTCCAAAAACACATTCCCTTGAGAATCTTTCTGTTCTCCATCCTCTTGTAAAAAAATTTCAATACATTTGAATATAGATAAACTTTTTTTAGTAGCTTTTTTTCTTCTTCATTCGACTTACGACTTAGATGCAAATGTTGTCCATATATAAATTCAGGAGCTAGTTTTTGGATATTTTTTTAATCAAAAGATTTCCCACGATAGCATTTAAATATGCATCGTGCGCATGATGATAATGATTCAAATCACGGATTTTTTTGGAAGAAAAAAACATTTTTTTCTAAAATTAGCTACTAAGCTAGATTTTTAAGGTTACAATTTTCACTTCATAAATTTTTTTGCCCGATTCATCTACAGTTGAATTCCATCTTTCATCTAACATTCTTGCGATATGTTTTTGTAATTTGTCGAGTTTCAACTAATTGTCGATGAATAAAACCTTCTTTATCTCTATCGGTTAATCCACCATGACGTGCTTTTTGTTAATCGATTATATTTAGATTCACTTATTAATTTTTGCATTTAATAAAACTCTCCAGTAAGCATCCATACGCTTCACAACTTCTAGACTTGGAACATCATCAGATTTTTCCACGATTTTCTTTAGATCTAACTAATACTTTATTATCAATGGAATCATCCGGCAAGAAACTACGAGGAATAATATGATCCACATCATAGCTACTTAAACTATTAATATCTAACGATTTATCAACATACATATCTCTACCATTTTTGTAAGCAATACAAGTATAATTTTTTTCTTTCAACAATTCCTTATTTGTAATATTATGGTCTTCGAGCAATTTACTAGATAATAACTTCAAACCATCCGATACTTTCTTAAATCTAGTTTTTTTGATTGTTTCAAACCTTGAGCAGTCGTTTGATTTTTCTCTAGCCATCTCTATGACAATGCTTGTTGGTTTATATCCCATAATTTTTAATAAGTTCATCTACAATTTTTCATAGTTTGTAAAATGCCTTTTTTTATAGCGGGGCTTCCAGCAAGAGACTGAACTTGTTCGACTAAGTTATCTACTTCTCCAACTACTTGAGCTTCGGCAATTTGTTTCTTGAATGTTAAATAGTCATCTCGAATTAATTGCATGAAATTACGATTCCCAGCAGGATCATCTTTCAAATAATCTAAAAATTGTTTTTCCCATTATCTCTAATTCCAGCAATTAATTTCTTAGACAATCTACCCCCACCCTGTATAGTGGCGTCTTTCCAATCGTTTCATCACTTTTTTTGTCAAAATAAGTTTTATACTGACTTAAACGTTCACGAATCATTTTTTTCGATCTTCAAAAATCGTTAATGTTAAAATAATATCTTCAATGATCGGTAGGTTAGCTTCATTATCTAAAAAAAGTCTTTTGTCCACTTTTTAATTTTTAAAAAAATCATGATAAGTTCCTAATGATGCATTAAAGGCTTTTAGTTTCTTTACTTAACCCTTCAATTTTTTTCTATTCTAAAAATCAGCATATGCTATTTTTTTAGATAGTTCATTAGTTTTTTTCAACCGTAACTTTACGTTCTTTTTTTAAACACATTATCAACAATATCTTTTTTTAGCTTTAGCATTGAAGTAAGAAGCATGTCTTTGATCATCCACAAATTGAATTTTTAGTTAATTCATTATAGACTGCAAACAATTCATATAAGTAACTATGTTTTTGGCAATACTTTTTGATCTGGTAGGTAAATATCATAGTTTGTCATACGATGAATAAATTCTTCTGCAGCAGCTTTTTGTATCGACAATTTCGTCAAAAATTCCATGGACGAATGGGTTCATCAGAATGATAAGTCGCCCAGGCAAATGGACTTTGTTTATTTTTTTCGCTAAAGGCCCAACATAATATGGAATTGTAAATTCAAAAAAATTTGGACTAATTTTTTTCTTTATTTTCGATTAAAAATGGATAAAAATACACCTTGTCGTTCAATAATGGCTTCGAATTCTTTTTTTGATGAATTTGATGTGGAATTGATCCATTATCAAATGTCCGTTGTTTTTCTTAAGAAGTCTTCTCGTTCTAATTTTTTTCTTTAAACAATTCTGGAGCTTCTGTTGCTTCAAATAACTTCTTCAATTGCTTATAAAAAGCTTCTTGAGTGGTACTTCCATCAATATATCCTGCATAACCATCTTTTTTTAGGATCATTAAAGAATTCTTTATATGTTTCTCGTTCCAAAGTTGATTTGAAAAAAACTGTTTTAATTCTGCTAACTCTTCTTGGTGATTTTTCATATCGTTCAATCATAGCAGCAGACAATGGTGCTTTTTGTATTTTTTTATCCTTAATGGATAAAATATTCGCTAAAACAACACTATCATAAACTTTCTTAGCAGCTAGAAATACATCTGCTACTTCATCTCCTACTTGTTCTAATAATGCTGTTAGATCATCTTCATAACTTTCTTTAGAAAATTGAAGAGTAGATTTTTTTCATCTAGATCAAAAAAATCTTTTTTTAAATTCCCCTGAATTACCTACGATTAATTTTTAAAAAAATTCAATCAAGGGACTCTTTTTATCAATCGCAAACGTCTGTACAATTTTTATCTTTTTTTAGCAGATTTACTAATTTTTTTCTGTTAAAATTTCTCTAACTTCCATTTTTCTTTTCTAGCTCCGAACTATCTTCAAAATAGGCACTATAGCTAGCTAAAAATTCATCAAATAATTGTTGAATATCATTATTTTTCAACTTCTACATTTCCTTCAATTAAAAAAATGTCCTCTAAACTTAACAATATGAGCTAAAGCTAAATACACTAAGCGTAAATCCGCTTTTTTTCTTTTTCCATCTGCTAATTCTTTTCTTAAATGGTAGATGGTTTTTATAGTTAGTATGAAATGCAACTTCTTGTTCAACATTTCCAAAAAAACGGATATTTACTATGTGGTTTATCCTCTTCCCATAAAAAAAGGAATCTTGTAATCTAGCGAAGAAATTCTCATCCACTTGCATCATAAATAGCGCAAAAAAATTTCTTGTAAATAACGGATTCGATTTCTTCTTCGTTCAATCCTACGACGATTTGTACGCTTCATTCGACGAGCCATCGCTGTTTCACCACTATCAAAACAATACGGAACCCATTAAATTTTTTTACGAATAGATTTTTTTATTAGTATTTCCTAAAACTTTTTACTTTTTTTACGGGAACTTTATAATTGTCATCAAAAAAATAACACTATACCCAACACTATTTGTCCCAATATCTAATCCAATAGAGTAATTTTTTTCGCATATTTCCCACCTCTTTAAGAATTTATTCACAGTTTCATTTTTAACAAAAAAACGTTTACATTTTTAAACTTTTTTTATTGTATACTTTCAGTGTGCAACTATTCAGAACAACACAGCAAGTTAAAATAAGGCTTGTCCGTAAACAACGTTTTCATACGTGGATGTCGATTCGACATCTTTTTTTATACATTTTTTTGTAAACAAGCAAAAAAATCTTCATCTATTTTTATAGCTTACCATTGAAAAAAATCCTCTACTAACTTTCCTTCTAAAAAGCAAATATCTAAATGATTCAAACGAATATAATCTAAAAATTTCTTCTACTTCCTTTTCTTGAAAATATACTAGCACATTTACAAAAACTAATAATTTCTTTTTTTACTCAAATACTTATAAACTTGAATAATTTCCAATATTTTTATCCAACAAACTATCACTTCTTGTTTCAATCTGAACTCCCAAAGCCTTAATTAATTCTTGAATCGTTATTTCGTCATACTCTAAATCTAATTCATTTTCAACTAGTTCATAACTTATTAATTCAGTAATCGTATCTATTAACTTTTTCAATCATTGATTTCACTTCTGGCTTTTTCATTTAATTGATTTTTCAATATCTCCATAAATTAGTTTTTAACATAGCTGTTGAATTGACATCATAACCAAGTATATCCGTTACAATCATTACTTCTGAGTCTTTAATTGGTTTAAATTTTTTTATCCGCTAATTTCAATCGTCCTTCCCCCATCATAACGATAAAAAAATCTTCAACTGTACGAGCAAGTGCTTCTCTTGATTCAATACTTAATAATGTTGCTCCCTCAACAACAATTTCTTCATCTGCTAAAGGTAATCCAATCCTAATCATTTTCATCATCTCCCAAAAATACCAATCGATCTTCCGTATTCGCAACTGATTGATTTCTTTCACCTGATAAATAAATCATCCTAGCAAATTGTTTCTCTGTTACCGTTAATATCGTAATCATCCCTTTTTTTAGGATTATGTTGTTTTTAATCGTGCAATCATACTTTGATTCGCAGTTCCATTTAACAATAATTTACTATAAACAGAAAATTGATGTTTTATAAATCCCTCACTAATTAAAAATTTTCGAAATTGTCGATATGCTTTTCTTTCTTCCACTGTTTCTACAGGCATATCGAACATTAATAACATTCGCATATATCTCTCACTCATAGACGAAACACCGGTACTTCCGTCTTCTCCCCATTTAAAAACTTTAATCACCTTTTTTTAGTATACTCACTAACAATATTCGATAAATACATTTCTTTTTTTATCATAATGGTAAGTTTTTACAAAAATAACTGAAACAAATCTCTTTTAAGATCTACAAAAAAACTTTATAACGATTTTTGATAAACAATTTGATCCACTAATGGACGAAATGGTTCCATCAAATCACTAGCTAAATTAAAAAGCATTAAATTGATTTGCATGTTTTAATCCTAGTTGAGTTAAACAACCATTTGAAACAATTTCTCTGGCAAATAAACTTAGTAATAAAGTATAACCATAATCTAAAAGCAGCATTAATATCACTCGCATCATCTCTTGTAAACTTACTTCCAAATAATGTTGTAAAATAAACTCTTGCTGCATGACCTTCACGATTAGTGACATCATTCAATTGTAATTCATGTATTAGTCGACCTAATGATTCTGATTTCACTGTATAATCTTGTTGATATAGATGACTTGCTTGATTCATCATTTTTTTGCAAAAATAATTTCTGTCCAAACTTCTACCTTTCTATCCTTCTCCCATTGAAGTTGTTTTGCTAATTGTAAGCTGCTATTGTGACTTCCATAATAAGGAACCACTTGGGCAATTGGTAATCGTTTATCATCACAAATAATGACTAATATTTTTTTCATCCATTAATCGCTTCATTAACATCGTTGTAATTAAAATATCTGTTCGTTCTAATAATAAAATATCAATCTCTGACAAATGAATTTGTTCTACAATTTCTGCGTCTTTATAAATTAAATAATTATTTTTTTATATGATAACTTTGCATGTGCTTTAACAACAATTGTTCTCCATCCCATTTTTTTCCCACTCCTAACTGATATAATCCGTATACAGTCAGTTTATCACTGTTAAATATGATAGTCTATAAATTTGTGAATAAACAAACAAAAGAAGAAGTTCTGTACACGTAACTTCTTCCTTAAGTTTTTTATGATGTTTTTTTAAGCGGATAGACTTCCTATTGTAACCTCCCCTATCAATAAGTTCTATCTCTAACGTACTCTCATAAACTCCCATTAAAAACACAATGGACTTCTTATAGTAGCACGAGTGATAAAAACTGCATTATGCAGATTTTTTTCACTGGAAATTTTGAGACCTTAGGCTCAAAAATTTAGCCATGAGACCGCTGGGCTGCTGGCGTCCTTTGCTACTATATTCAAGAAGTCCTTTTGCACCACGCTTCTCGTTCATAAATCTGAATCAACTCTTCTCGTAATCGATTATAAGACGGAGTATCTTCATACTGATGGATGCGATTCGTTAATAAAATCATCCCTTGTTTTTGTTGTAAGATTCATCAATACTGTTGTTCCAGTAAACCCTGTATGTCTTAGCCAAATTTGTTCGTCCACTCGATCCATATCCCATCCAAGAGATCTTCCTGCTTTTTCTTGTAGGTGTCCAGTCCTTCAATAAACTTTGCATCATCTCTGTGCTACAATATTCAAAGTCTCCCAACTTTCCACCATTTAAATATAATTGTACTAACGTAATACAATCATCCAATGTTGCAAATAGTCCTGCACTTCCGCATCTTCTTTGCAGAATACTTGCTTTAGGATCATGTACTTCTCCTTGTAATAATCTTCCACGTCTTTCTTCAAAACCAGTTGGAACACAATATTCACTTGGAAGTGGACCGTATGAGGTAGTTAGTTTTTAACGGACGAGCGATTCTTTCATCAAATAAATCCGCTATCGGTTTTTCCAAATTCTTTTTCCAAAATAATTCCTGCTAGTACAAAAACCTGTATCAGTATATTTTTACAGTATGATGAAATGTTTCCGTTACCGGTAAAGTGGATAAAGCTTCAATTAACTCATCCGGTGCTAATTCATTTCGATTTTTCAATATATCCCCATAAACCTGAAGTATGTGTTATCAAATGGCGAAGGGTAACTCTTTCATCGGCATTTGGAAACCATTTGATGATAGGTGCATCCAAATTCATTTCCCTTTTTTTCAACCATTTGTACTAATAAAGTACTCGTTACAAATGCTTTTTGTAACGGAAGCAAGATCATAAAAAGAATCCATCTTTTACAAGTTTAGAATGCTCATTATTCGTAAGTGTTCCTTCAAAATACTTCGTCACTTCACCTTCTTCAATGAATGCTAAACTAAACCCTGGAAATACCCCATCTTTCATAAAATCTTCAATTTTTTTCATTGTTTTTTTAAATACTTTTTTTCATATATTCTACTTCTTTCAAATTTTTTTAAAATTTCCTCTTGTCACAAGAGAAAAAAATAGGTCTAAAAATACCCCTTAAGCAGCCCTTCAAAGTTGCCCAATTAAATATTTTTGGAGGTATCCTTATGTCAAAAAAAGAGTAAAACCATATTACTGAATTAATCGGTATTACACCCCTTGTTAAACTAAATCGTTTAACAGATGCAGATAGTGCAGATATTTACGTGAAAGTGGAAGCTTTTTAACGCTGGTGGTTCTGTAAAAGACCGTATCGCACTCAATATTATTGAAACTGCTGAAAGAGAAGGTCAGCTAAAACCAGGAGATACGATTATCGAAGCAACTTCTGGAAACACTGGAGTCGGCTTATCCCTAGTTGGAGCAGCTAAAGGCTATAAAGTGATTACAATTATGCCTGACTCAATGTCTATCGAACGCCGTCAACTAATGACTGCTTATGGTACAGAAGTATTATTAACTCCTGCTGCCGAAGGTTTCGGCGCTGCCGTTCAAAAAGCAGAAGAATTATCTCAACAACCTGGTTATTTCTGGGCAAGACAATTTGACAACCCAGCTAACCCAAGCATTCACTATCAAACAACTGGTCAAGAAATTATTCAAGCCTTCGATGGTGAAACACCTGACGCATTTGTTGCCGGTATTGGAACAGGTGGAACTATTACAGGTGTCGGTCGTGCCTTAAAAAGAAAAATGCTGCTGTTCAAATTATTGGAGTAGAACCTGAAGAAGCTCCATTTATCTCAAAAAGGACAAAAAAAGGAAAAACACCGTATCCAAGGAATTTCCGCTGGATTCTTACCAAGTATTATCGATAAAGAAGTTATCGATGATTTCGAACTCATTACAAGTGAATTAGCGATTGAAACAGCTAAAAAAATTAGCTGCTACTGAAGGAATCCTAACAGGAATTTCATCAGGTGCTGCAATTGCTGCGGCATTACGTGTTGCTAAAAAAACTTGGAAAAGGTAAAACTGTTGTTGCACTTCTACCAGATACTGGTGAACGTTATTTATCAACAGGTATTTTCAATAAAGAATAAATGTTACATCAAAAAAACTCCGGTTGTTCGACAAATCCTGTTGGTGAGAAATCACCGACAGGATTTTTTTATGCAAAAAAAAGAGAAATCCAGGTTATGATTAAGTCGACGAAAAACTAAAAAAACCAAAGGAGGATTTCTCTCATGGACTATTGTATACGAAAAATTACTAGGATTAACAGAAGAAAAATTTTTATTACGGATGAAAATTGGTTAGAAACACTAACAGAAAAATCATGAAACAGTTCATAAAATTAAAGGAACTTGGACCGATTCTTGTACTTCTTGTCTGTATTGTTCTAGTGAAAAATGTCATTAAACATTCTCCTATGGAACATAAAATTAGAATTCCACACCTAGTCGGTAGTAAGACTATTTTTAGAACTAAAAGGTACAACGATTTATCTGTAAAGATTGTCGTAAAAACTTGGGTTGCAGATTGCCCTCTTGTTCCTAAAAAAATAGTAATATTTCTTATAATTTAGAGTGCCAAATTATGTTGTATTTAAAAAGAAAATTTCTCTAGAAGAACTATTGCGAAGCTTCTTTCTATTTCGGATAAAACGGTAGAAAGGGTTATGAAGAAGTTTAAAAATAAAGACAATGCAACGATATAACTATTTACCTAAAAGTGCTTTGCTTAGATGAATTTAGAGGAGTTAAAAACGCAACAAGGGAAAAATGAATTTCATTTGTTTAGATGGAGAAAATCATCAATTAATTGATATTTTTACCTGGTAGAACACTTCATGAATTGATTTCTTTCTTTATGAAGTTCTCCCGTAAACAACGTTTAAAAAGTAAAATATTTAGTGATGGATATGAATGCTTCTTATCAAAACCTTATTAAAACAGTATTTCCAAACGCTGTTATCGTAGTAGATCGATTCCATATCGTTCAACATATGAATCGTAATTTTTAATCAACTTCGAGTTGTAATTATGAAGCAATTCTCTGCTAAATCAACACAACAGAAGACATTGAAACGCTATTGGAAACTGCTGTTAAAAACCAAGCGATGAATTAGATGAAGAAAAAAATTAAGGTATTATTATCACTTCAAAACCTATCTTACTCAAGCACAATTAGTAGATAAATTATTGAGTTTTTAACGAAGTGTTATCAGATGCATATGATTTCTTCCAAGAACTTAGAAAAGCCTACAAGAAGAAAGATTATGAGGCATTTATGACATGTATAAAGGAGATTCCAAGACAATTACCTTATGAATTTAAGAAGAAGTTTGAAGTATTCAAACGTTTTTAAGGATGGGATTTATCAAGCCTTTACGACAGGATATTCCAATGGAGCTATTGAAGGAACGAATAATTTCATTAAAGTGATTAAACGTGTGGCATATGGATATCGAAATTTTGAGAATATGAAATTAAGAATTAAGATTATCAAAGGGTGTTTCTTTACCCCGGTCAATAGAAAGTCATTATGATTTAAGAAAGGTTGTATAGAGTCGTTTTAACTTGACAATGAGCCTCCATAGGCATGTTGAATTGGGGGAAGCGAAAAAAATAATATCAAATTTCACAGCTCCCCAAAACCGCTAATCGCGGATAACATGCCCCTGCTCATTATAAAGTTAAAACTAGATTTCATTCATAGTTATGTTTATGGTAGATTATTAAATAGACTAAATATTTAATTTTTCTCCCACCTTGTTCATTTGAAATTATAGACTTAATTTAGTATTAAATTTGATCCACCAACAGAATTTGTCGATGAGCCAAAACTCCTGTCACTTCATGATGACAGGAGTTTTTATTTTAGGAAATTTCACCATTTCTTAATTTATGAATAAAACTTTCTAGACGTTCGATTGCTTTTTTTCAAACTATCTAATGAGTAGGCATAAGAAATTCGAACGAATCCTTCTCCACTTTCACCAAAGGCAGATCCCGGAACAACCGCTACACGTTCTTCTTGCACTAATTTCGTCGCAAATTCCTCAGAAGTCATGCCAAATTGAGAAATATTTGGGAAAAATATAAAACGCTCCAAATGGTTCAAAACATGGAATCCCTAATTCTTCCATTTTTTTCAATAAATAACGTCTGCGTTGATTATAACTTTCTCGCATTTCAATCACATCATCATCACAATTTTTTTCAAAGCATCAATCCCCGCATATTGACTTGTCGTTGGTGCTGCCATAATCGTAAATTGATGAATTTTTAATCATTTGTTTCATCAACACTTCAGGAGCTAGAGTATACCCCATTCTCCATCCAGTCATCGCAAAAGCTTTTTGAGAACCCATTGATTAAAAACGGTTCTTTCTTTCATCCCTTCAATTTCCACAATACTTACATGACGATTTCCTGTATACGTTAATTCAGAATAAATTTCGTCTGAAATCACAACGATATTATGTTTTTAAAAATTACTTTTTGCAATCGCTTCTAAGTCTTCACGACTCATCACCGCTCCTGTCGGATTATTTGGAAAAGACAGGACGATTGCTTTTTGTTTTTTTGGAGTAATCGCTGCTTCTAATTCTTCCGGAGTTAAACGGAATTGATTTTTCCTCTTTAAGAGGAATTCTTACAGGTACTCCATTCGACAACACAATACATGGTAAATATGATACATAACAAGGTTCACAGAAAATCACTTCATCTCCTGATTTAATAAAGCTCGCATTGCTAAATCAATTGCTTCGCTTCCTCCAATCGTTACAAGAGCCTCCGTCATTGGATTATAAGTAACTCCTTGTTTACGTTCGATATAACGACAAATTTCTTGACGTAATTCTTTCAAACCGGCATTGGCTGTGTAAAAAGTTCTTCCTTTTTGAAGAGAATAAATCCCTTCTTCTCTTACATGCCAAGGAGTATCAAAAATCTGGTTCCCCTACCCCTAAACTAATAACATCTTCTAATTCATTGGCAATATCAAAGAAACGACGAATTCCAGATGGTTTAATTCCTGTTACTTTATGACTTAATAATGATTCAATCATGGAGTAACCACCATCCGTTTATCTCCAGTCTTTCCAATAAACATTGTGCCATGGTCTTTATATTGTTTTAATACAACATGTGTTGTAGTTGATTGTACTTCATCAATAACAGATAAACGACTAGATACAAACGCTGCAATATCTCTCATTGGTGCCTTTTTTTCAATTTCACCATAAAATCATATCCACCAGACATTAAATATAAATCTTCTACTTCAGGGAAATGATAAATTTTTTTCTGCAATACGATCAAATCCCATTCCTCGTTGAGGGTTTACTTTTAACTCGATAATCGCAGATACATTGACATCATCTGTTTTTTTCCCAGTTAATTAATGTGTGATAGCCACAAATCACTTTTTTTGGTCTTCTAATTCTTGAATTCTTCTTTGAACTTCATCCGGTTCAATCGCTAATAAAGTCGCAATTTCTTCTGTTGTTAAGCGACTATTTTTTTCGATTAATTTTTAAAAATTTGTTCATTTACATCTTTGAACATATTTCTTCCTCCTATACTAATTCTCTTCTTGAAGAAATCTATCTTCTCTATTGTATCCTACTTTTCCTAAAAAAACTAATGCTTTATTCGATTTTTTTCTTTTTATTTTTCTCGCCCATTTACTAAAGGCATCTAAGGAATGGTGCATGAACTGACGAGATTGCTTTTTGAATTTTTCTCAAACAACGTTTTTCTTTTTTTCATCGGCACATGGATCACAGGTTTTTGAATGCTTGGTTCTTCAAGTTCTAATCCATGTTTTACGATAAACGCTTGAACTTCTGCATTATGCTTTCCTTGCTTCATACGACTCGCAATTTTCGTTTCCAGTAAAATACTACTTTCCTGAATCGTAAAATGAATTTTCTTTTTTTCGATAATAATGCCATCATTTCAATTCCACTATAACAACAAGCGCTTAGTATCATCACTAAATAATACGATTGTTGATGTACAAAACATAATTCTTGATACGATTGGAATTTTTCGCTGATAAAGATTTTTCCAGCACTTCCATCACTCGATTAGCTTCTATTTCATTTCCAAAATAAGCAAAAACTTTCCCTAAAACTTCCACTAACTGCCTGAATACTTGACGTGCATCTGTAGAAGCTTGAAAAAAATACGATTCATTTCTTCTTCCACAGTCTGTTTCGCTAAATATAATTTTTTTCTTGCAATCAATTTTTTTGCAAACTAATAAGAGTCGCTACTTTATCCCCGTCTACACATTCATATAATAAATCCAACATTTCTTCTAATCCAAATGAAGGAAGATGGACTGATTCATAAATGGGATAAGGTTTTGCCATAACATTAATAATGCCTTTTACAGGAAGTGATAAATCCACTAACTGACTTTGAAATTGTTCAGCTTTTGTACCAATGGATTGCGTTAAGGCAATAATCGTTGGGAGATGGTTAGCAATTCTGAATAACGATTCTTTTGTTTCAAGAGAAAAGTCATTGCTAGAACCATTCAGACAATAAATACATGCATCATAATTGAATGAAGTTGAAGTTCCTGTAATAACGAAACCTCATCCACTTGAAATTGTGGAATATTTTTCGTTTTTCTTTAAATCAAATAAAGATTGTATCAACGTTGTTTTTTTCCAACACCAGCCTCGCCTAACACTAACAGACGATACGTTGGCAATTGTTGCCATTGACTTTCTAGCGCTTCTTGAAAAAAATGCTTGCCACTTCCACTATCTTCTCTCCCTTCCATAACGCCACTATCATACCATATTCTCCCTAAAAACTCTTGCTTCTTAATGGTTAAATTTTTTTATTATTTTTTTGGACTATAAAGAAAAAGGAAATGACTTTTTATAGTAGCGCAAGTATTGAGACTCGCAAAAGCGAGGCTGCTTGCGTCCTCCGCTACTATATTAAAAAAAGTCATTTCCGTCCTCATACTAGGCTAACGAACCCATGGGATCCCATGGTGCTAATACGATTGGTTCAGCATTAAATGCTGCTAATTGCTCTGGTGTTAAGAATTCTTTACGAACTACGATTTGATACGTAAATTCATCCATCCATTCATCTGACATCATCCAGAATCCATTAACCCCAGATTTTTTTCTCCCCAACTATTTTTCTACTTTCCAACGAGTTGGTTTTCCATTTACTAAATCTACCCCAGTTAATACCATGGCATGTGTCATTAAACTTTCACCATATTCTAAACGTTCTGCTTTTAGAAAGTTTGAAGTCTAATCCCAATAAACCTTTCAAATCATAATGATCCATTGCCATTAATCCAGTATCACGACCTGAGAATTGACCTACATCACAACCAAAACCAAATTGATTCCCCTTGTTCTAATTGTTGAATCGCAAGTTTCTTGAAAGTATCCATTTCCACATTTAAATATTTAACTGGAGTTCCTCCAACAACGTTTCCTAACATTTCAACTGTATAAGAACGATTGTATGGTTTGTCTGCTGTTGGCGCATTAATAATTGATACATATTGATCTAAATCTAATCCAACAAACTGTTTATAAAATGTTTGTGGTGTTAAATTTTCATAGTGATGATATTCTTTATCTTTATCACGATAAGAAAAAAATCAAACACTTCTGGTGGAGTTCCTAAACTGATTGCTAATAAATCATAGACTTCCTTCATCAATTGTTTACGAACTTCCAAGATTTTTTTCTTCAGTAGCTCCCCTGCTACTAAATCTCTTAAAATTTTTCGCATCTTCACGAAGTTTTTTTGTTTTAAGTATTTATTCAACTCTCCTGAAGCTGAACTACTAAAACTTTCTGGCATTACTGCCTTTTGGTACGACACCATACTTATTAAAGATGGAAACAATCATATCCCATTGGGCCACCATCTTGTTGTGGTGTTTGAAGTAAGAAGGCAACATTACGACTTGTAATGTCTTCATGAGCCGTTTTTAAAATATTCTCATGGAAGAAATTCGCCTTCTCATATTTATCCCAGAAAAAAAGTATAGCTTTGAGAAAGTTCAAATTCCTCTAGCTTAAACTCATTAAAGATTTTTATGACGGAACGTGTTTAACGCAGCAAACATCCAACATCTCCCAGATTGTTTTTTTGATTTGCCACCTTTCCATGTTCCAAATCAATGGAATAAACGGGCGGGTTTTTTTCACGATTGCTTCTACATTTTGGCTAGAAGCGTGAATCCCATTTTTTTCACAGTTGCATGTTGTGCAACTTTCTTTTGTCCGTCAGATTGAAATTTTTGACGGAACTCATCAGTCATGTCTTTTTGTTAAAAACATATACTCATCTCCTTTTCCTTTTTGTATTCTACATCATACTCCTCTTATGCTGTTTTTTTCAAGTGAAAAGAGAGTAATTTTAATAAAAAAACTAAAATAAAAAAACACTGTAGAAATTTCTACAGTGCCTCATTCTTAAAAATTCACTAATCTTTTGTGCTTGATCTAATTCAAAAGCTCTTACTTCACGAGGTAAGAAACGACGAATCTCATCTTCGTTATATCCTACTTGGAATCTCTTTTTCATCCAACATAATTGGGCGACGTAATAAGCCTGGGTTTTTCTTGAATTAAAACAAATAATTGATTCAAAGGAACTTCATCTAAATCTAAGTTTAATTCTTGGAATGCCTTTGAACGTGTTGAAATAATCTCTTCTGTTCCATCTTCCGTCATACGTAAAAATATTTTTTTAATTTCGTCAATTGTTAATGGTTCAGAGAAAAATATTTCTTTCAGTATATGCGATAGTGTGTTCTTCTAACCAAGCACGTGCTTTACGGCATGAAGTACAACTTGGTGATGTATATAATGTAACCATAAATCGCTCCTTCTCGATGAGCTAGTTTAGATGGGCTCATCACGCTTTATATTATATTATTTTTTTAGAATAAAATCTATACATTTTTTTCGTAAAAAAATTTAATTTTTTTCACAAATTATTTTTTTGGAGTCTCTCTAAAAGGTATTTCATTAAAAATCCGATTATTTCAAGGTTTAATCTTTTTCTTAACATTTGTCAAGTAATATCCTTTTTCACATTTCAGGGATAATCCGATAACCTTCCACTATTACAGCTTCATACTATTCCTTTTAAGGAAAAATTTTTCACCACTATTTCTTCCCAAAAATATATTAGGGTGTGAAGAAATTAATCTTCTGATTTCTTTATTTTCTATTCACACTCTTCCACTAGTGTTCTAAGATAAACTAATAGAGTATTCAATGCTTTTTACTGCTTCCTCTTTCTTACCAGGTCGGTAAAGAGCTTGAAAAATACGCTTGAATATTCACTTCAAAATCTTTTTGGTAAATGAGTACATCTCTCTTTAGCATACTGTAACATTCGTTTTTTTCTCCCGGGTGAAGCTGTTCATTAAGTGCAAACAATAAATCAAAATAAGACGCAAAAAAATTCGCTGCTTCGATGATTTATGCTTAATAAATCTTGACGTTTGATTGCTTTTTTTGAATTTGTTTAGAAAAAAAGCTGGCATCCCCTGTTCTAGTAATAACATTTGTTTCTGAATAATATTCCTTTTTAACTCAGTTGGATAAGGTACCTGATACTTACTCTTCAACTGAGCAAAGCGTCCGTCTTTGTCATAGAGAATTTTTACTGTGAATTACATTATACCACATACAGGTTGTATAAGAATTTTTGAGCTTGATGATTCATAATTATGTTCTCTAACTCTTTATCAAAACCATCTAGTGAACGATAGATCAATTCAATCTCTATCCCATTCTTTTAAAAACACAATCATCCTCTAATTCCCAAAATTGATTACCAATTTCCATATAGGAACAGTACTTACTAAGAATTTCTTTCCTAATCCCTTCGCTTATTGGTACGGTTAAATAAATATATACATCATAATCAGAATCTTTATCATAATTCTCTCCTGCACGAGAGCCTCCTAAAACAATCGCTTCTACTTGCTCTAATTGTTCTAATTCTTTAAAAAGATTTTTGCGGCATTTTTGAAATACCTCCTTTTATTTCTATCAAAAAAATTTGAAAACTAAGCATATGATAACAGATTTATTCTACGAGTAGCACTACATTTGCTTATCTTATGATGAGCCTAACAAAAACATATTTTTTTGTGTTAATTTTTTTCAAAAAAATACGGTATAATAAGACTAATTCATTGAATTTTTAAAGGAGAATATATATGACTAAAAAGAAAATTTTTCTCTGGAGTACAACCTTCAGCTATCCCAACAATTGGAAACTACATTGGTGCGATGAAAAAAATTTCGTTGCGTTACAAGACGAATATGACTGCACATACTGTATCGTAAATCAACATGCGATTACAGTTCCACAAGACCCTAAAAAAATTAAAAAGAACAAACTCGTTCCCTTGCTGCATTATACTTAGCAATTGGATTAGATCCTGAAAAAAATCTACGATTTTCGTTCAATCTGAAGTTCCAGCACATGCTCAAGCTGCATGGATTGTACAATGTAATGTAGGTGTCGGCGAATTAGAACGTATGACACAATACAAAGATAAATCTCAAAAAAACAACAATCAGTATCTGCAGGTTTATTAACTTATCCACCATTAATGGTAGCAGACATTGTTTTTATACAATGCTGAAGTTGTTCCTGTTGGGGAAGACCAAAAACAACATATGGAATTAACACGTGACTTCGTCGCTCGTTTTAACAGCCGCTATGGAAACGGGAATGAATTATTAAAAATGCCAGAACCATTTATTCCAAAAAGCTGGAGCACGTGTCATGAGCTTACAAACTCCTACGAAAAAATGAGTAAATCAGATGCAAATGTGAAAGAATACATTAGCATGTTAGATGAACCAGCAATCATTCGTAAAAAAATTAAAAAGTGCTGTAACGGATTCAAGTGGTGTCATTGAATACAACCCAATTGAAAAACCAGGAATTTCGAATCTTTTAACAATCTTCAGTGCATTTTCAAACCGTAGCATTGAAGATTTGGTAGAAACTTATAAAGATTCAGGATATGGTACTTTTAAAGCGGATTTAGCAGAAGCAATCGTAGCTGTAATGGAACCAATCCAACAACGTTACTATGAATTACTAAACTCTAAACAATTAGATGAGATTTTTAGATGAAGGAGCTAAAAAAAGCAAACGCTGTTGCCTCTAAAACTCTTCGTAAAATGGAAAAAAAGCTGTCGGCTTTTGCAAGATAATCATTCAAAAACAAAATCCTGTCGGTAACATTACTGACAGGATTTTTTTATTTTGTTAAATTTTTAAATTATACTTTTTTTGAATCCAACCTTCTGGAGCTTCTACATCCCCATATTGAATCCCTACTAATTCGTCATATAAACGACGAGTGACTGGTCCTACTTCTGTTTCTGAATAGAATACATGGAAGTCATCCCCATTTTGGATACCAGCAATTGGGGAAATAACCGCTGCTGTACCACATGCTCCAGCTTCTGTAAATTCATCTAATTTATCAATGAATACATCTGCTTCTTTCACAACCATTCCTAAACGGTGTTCTGCTAACCATAATAATGAGTATTTTTGTAATACTTGGTAAAATCGATGGAGAGTATGGAGTAATGAATTGATTATCTTTAGTAATTCCAAAGAAATTCGCAGCTCCAACTTCTTCAATCTTAGTATGAGTCAATGGATCTAAATAAATACAGTCACTAAATTGACGTTTTTTTAGCTTCTTTACCAGGTAATAAGCTGGCTGCATAGTTTCCTCCAACTTTTTGCAGCACCAGTTCCTACAGGAGCAGCACGGTCATATTCACTCACTACGAAGCTAGTTGGTGTTAAGCCACCTTTGAAATAAGCTCCTACTGGCATTACAAAAATTGTAAAAATATATTCTGGAGCTGGGCTTACACCAATCGTATCGCCTACCCCAATCATTAATGGTCGAATGTATAAGCTTCCGCCTGTTCCATATGGTGGAATCCAATGTTCGTTTGCACGAACAACTTCTTTTACCGCTTCAACAAAACGATCTTCTGGAAATTCTGGCATTAATAAACGTTTGCAAGAGCGTGCAAAAGCGAGCCGCATTTTGATCTGAACGGAATAAATTAATGCTACCATCTTTACAACGATAAGCTTTCAATCCTTCAAAAAGCTTGTTGTCCATAATGAAGTGCTGTTGATGCTTCACTAATATGAAGTACATTATCTTCTACTAGAGCTCCATTATCCCACTCACCATCTTTTATAATAACTAATATAACGATAGTCTGTTTTTAATATAACTAAATCCTAAATTTTTTTCCAATCTAAGTCTACTGTTTTTTTGTCATAATAACACTTCCCTTTAAAGTTCTTTATTTTTACTGGTTTATAATTACCCGTTACTGAATCCATCTCTTCCAAAAACTTTTTGAAGATTGTGTATATCGGAAATATCCAAAGCTACTTGATCCACCTTGTTCTTGATGTCTAATGTGAATATCAATCGAGTCTTTTGTCTGAGCTTGAACTAATATCGTATAATGATCATCCAGTAAGACTTGTTTTTTTCGTTTCAATCTCTTTAATCGCTTCTTTTGCTAAAGCATTTAGTTCGGTAGTAGTCGTTCCTTCTTTGGTAGAAGTTGCAGTTGTTGTTGTTTCTTCAACTTTTTGTCGTCACTACTGATTCTCTATTTTTTTAGAAACATTCACCATATCAGCTTGATTAAATGTTTCTGTACGATTTGCACAGCCCATTAAGCCAATAGCAAATAAGCTGACTACTAATTTCCATGAAGATTTCATGGTACCCTTCCTTTCCACTTGCTTAGTTTTTATAACTTTTCAAAAAAATGATAACGTGAAAACAATTATTAGATTATTTTTCAATTTTACAATTTTTTTCTGTTCATTGTCAAGATGAATTGTTAAAAAAAGAGTAGGAAAAAAATCAAATAATTCTTTTTGATTTTTTTAGCCTACTCCTAACTAGATATCTAGTTTCCTGTTGTTTGTGATTGTTCTGTTACATTTGGTGTATTATCAGAAAAAAATCTTTCAATGCATTTTTTTAATGTGTCATCTGTAATTTTCACATCTGCACTTTTTTTACTAATGAAGAAACTACTGAATGGATAGTAGCTGTGTCTTTTAACTTTTCAGCTAATAATTCATCTTCTAATGTAGAACGTACATCGCTCAATGAACCTTTTTTTCAGGTTTATCGACTAATTTAATCACATGGTAACCATATTGAGTTAATACTGGTTCTTCTGTGATTTCTCCTACTTTTAGACCATAAGCTGCATCAGCAAATTCTTTCACCATGTCTGAGCGTTTAAACGGCCCAATTTTTTTCCACCATTTTCAGCAGAACTTTTTATCTGTAGAATTTTTCTTTTGCTAATGTATCAAAAATCAGCACCATCTTTTTAATTGCTTAATTAAATCTTCTGCTTTTTTTCTTAGCTTCTGCTTTTTTTCATCGTCGGAAGCATTTTGCGATACACCAATTAAAAATATGTTGAGCTGTTGCTTTTTGGCTCCCATGAATCATAATATTTTTTTGAACTTCTTCATCACTGAAAGTAGTTGCTTTTTAACAGCTGCTGTAATTAATTTGTTTAAATAAACAGTATCACGGTAAGCATCTACTGAAGTAAAGCCACTACGAGCTAATACAGCTTTTAAACCATCTTCTCCACCGTATTGTTTTACTTGGTTTGCAACTTCTGTTTTTGCTTCTTCTTCTAATGATTTTTTATCTTTTGCATCATTTTCTAAAACTTTTTGTAACACCAAACGTTGTAAAGTTTGTTCTCCTGATGTTGTTTTTTTAATGCTTTATAAAACTCTTCCTGGGTAACATTACCTGCTTTTTGAAGTCGCCACAGCTGATTGATTATTTGAACATGCTGCTAACGCTAAAGTTGATGCTACAGCTAACATTCCCATCATTGTTTTTTTCATTCATTCCACTCCTGTCGTAATACTAAATATTGCATTTCTCACAATATACCATACTTTCAGTGTATTTCCTAGCTTTTTGAAAAAAAGACAATAGTTTTTTTCTTAAAATCTTCATATATTTCTAAGCTTATTTTTTTACAAAAAAAGAAAAAGACTGGATTTCCATCCAATCTTTTCTGCTAATTCTTATTTTTAAAAATACGAATCGTAATTGTACGACGTCCAAAATTATAAGTTTGTGCTACAGTTGGGAAGTGAACATCAATTTTGTTCCCTACAATCGCTCCACCTGTATCTGCTGCACGGAATACACCGTATCCTGGAATTTCTACCATAGTTCCTAATGGAATTACTCGTGGATCTACTGCAATAACCATTGGGTCATTCACTAAGTTTGTTCCATCAGCTGTATAGCTAGACAATCCTGCTTCTGCATAAGAATAAGCTGTTGCTTCAACTGTTAATGTATACCCTTCTGTTGCTGCTGGAGCTGTTGTAGTAGTTTGTACTTCTTGTGAAGTAGCTGTTTGCGGAGTTGGCTCTAATGCTTTTTACTTCTACAACTTCTGTATTATCTTCTACTTTGTAAGTGTGCTCTTCTTCTTCAGTTTTTCACAACTACTTCTTGTTTATCCACAGAAAACTTAATTGTTGTCCCTGCATAAATCAAGTTAGCGTTTTTGAATATCATTAACACGAATTAAAGCATCTAATGATACATCCATCGCTTCAGCGATAACAGATAATGTATCACCATATTTTTACTGTGTACTCTTGTACTCCTTCATCATTATGAACAATTTCATCTTTTACTTCGTCTGTAGTACGTGCTACCCATTCATCAGCTTTTAGCTGTTGAAGTTGTCATTCCTGAAATTCCTAGAAAAGCTACTGCGATTGTTGCCAACACCGTCTTCTTTAGTGTAAATTTCATAAACATCCTTTCCGACTCTCTACTAAAAAAATTTCGTTTCGAGAATCTACCGCTTAAAAATTTCCAAGTGCGGTTTTTATTTGATGTAACTACTGTAACACGAAAAAAAATAGTAAAATGTTGATTTCACGCGTTTTTGTTAAGCCTCTTTAAATAAATTGACTTTTTTTGATATTTAGATTACAGAAAATCGATACGAACATACGTTTTTTTGTTACATTTGTCATCCTTTTTGTAATATTTCCTTAAATTTCTCTTTAACTTTTGTTCGCATAAAATTGAAATGTTACAAGTTTGAAAAACGTTTTACAGATTATGAAGTTTATTTTCTTTATAGAAAATCGCAAAAATACGAAAGACTTCCCATAGTAGCAGTAGTCCAATAAGCGGCATTTGCCGCTTATTGACAGGAAACTTTCGAGACCTAAGGCTCGAAGTTTAGCAATGAGACTCGCATTTGCGAGGCTGCTTGCGTCCTTTTGCTACTATACAAGGGAAGTCTATACGAATTTTTTATTTATATTTTATTTATCTTCTTCTGTTTTACGTTTTCTGTCACGATCACGTTTCATTTGGCTTGAACGTAATTGACCACACGCTGCTTCAATATCATGACCGAATTCTTTACGAACCACACAGTTAATATGATTCTTCTTCAATACATCATAGAAAGCTACTACACGATCCTTACTACTACGTTCATATTGATCATGCTCACGAACCTTATTATACGGAATCAAGTTTACATACGATAAACGCTTCTTATCTGCTAATAAATCTGCCAATTGTTGCGCTTGCTCTACAGAATCATTCACATGATCCAACATAATATATTCAAATGTCACACGACGGTTCGTCGTACGAATATATTCATTAATAGCTTCCATTACCACTTCAATTGGATATTTACGGTTAATACGCATAATTTTTAGAACGAGTATCATTATCTGGAGCATGTAACGATAACGCTAAGTTTACTTGCAAGCCTTCTTTAGCAAAATCTAAAAATCTTAGGAGCAAGTCCACTAGTAGATACTGTAATATGACGCGCACCAATGGCTAACCCTGTATCTGAATTGACTACTTTTTAAAAAAACTTAATGACATTATCATAGTTATCAAATGGTTCCCCAATTCCCATTACTACAATATGACTCACACGGTCTCCAGGAGCAACTTCATCTAATGTACGTTGTACGTGCATGACTTGCGCTACAATTTCTCCAGCGACTAAGTCACGTTGTTTCGCAATAATACCACTAGCACAGAAAGTACAACCGATATTACATCCTACTTGTGTTGTTACACAAATCGATAGTCCATACTCTTGTGGCATTAATACTGTTTCAATTAATAATCCATCCGCTAATTCAAATAAGAACTTACGAGTACCGTCTGTTGATTGTTGTTTAATTTTTTTCATTTAACACTGGGAATGTAAAAGTTTCATTTAATTTTGCAATTAAATCTTTTGATAAGTTTGTCATTTCTTCAAAACTTGTCACACGTTTACGATATAACCAATCCCATAATTGTCCTGCTCTGAATTTTTTTCTCGCCATGTTCTTCAAAACCATGCGACTAAATCTTCATAAGGATATCCATAAATAATTGGTTTCCCTTCATATTCACGAACACGTCTTCCGATTTTTTTGTTACCATTTCTAATCCTTCTTTCTAGCATGCAAATGCTTTTTTTCAATTTCTTCTATTGATTTTTCCTGAACTTAGTAAAACACTTAGTTTCATACGAGCTTTTTTTGCCCACTCAATCCAGTTGTAAAAAAATGACACCAGACTGTCTTAATTGTTTCCCTCCACCCAAATAGTCGTAAACATCATAAGTAACACCGTTGAATGCTCTAGAAACTAATACTACAGGAATCCCTGCCTCTAAACATCTTTTGTAAGGCGGGTAATGTTGATGGCGGTAAATTTCCTGCTCCTAGCGCTTCAATAACGACACCTTTTGCATGATGTTCACAAATCGCATCGAGTAGTAGTCCATCCATTCCTGCGTACGCTTTTTAATAAGTAAACCCCTGTTTGAACTTCTTCAATGGGATAGTATTCTTGTTTTTAATAGACGTTGGAAATAAATGACTTCACTTTTTAGAAACTAATCCGATTGGTCCAAAAAGTTGGTGTTTGAAAAAGTTGCGACATTCGTTGTATGAGTTTTTTTGTCACATAAGTAGCTGTATGAACTTCATCATTCATCACAACTACAACTCCTTTATCTTTCGATTCTGGAGAAGCTGCTACAATTAAGGAACTCCGTAAATTCGCTAAGCCGTCTGACCCAATCTCATTACTTGATCTCATTGCTCCAGTTACCACAATGGGAATCGATAAATTAGTCGTCAATTCTAAAAAAAATACGCTGTTTCTTCTAAAGTATCTGTTCCATGAGTGACCACAATTCCTGTATATCCCTCTTCAACAGCTGTTAAAATTCTTTTTCTTAATTGCATCATATGAGATTCTTGCATATGAGGAGAAGGTAAATTAAATAAATCTTCTGTATGAATATCTCCAATTAAATCAAATAAATGTGCACTCGATAATAAAGGATTTTTCTCCATTAGGAGATACTTTTCCGGTAGAATGGTCTTCGCTCATTGCGATGGTTCCACCTGTATTAATGATTAAAAATTTTTTTGCCATGCTTCAATCTCCTTAACTTTCATGCAAAAATCTCTTAGTACATTTTTTTCATATAATCTTAGTCTACCATAATCTAGGCTGTAAAAAGAAAAGACTTGAATGAAGTCAAGTCTTTTCGCGTACCATTTATTGTTTTTTTGATATTGTCTTTGATGTTGATGAACTCCTGAAAGAATAAATGGACTTGCATCTTCCACTTGGAAAGTTTGTTCGCCACTTTCGTCCACCATTTGACTAAATAATGTTTCGTATTCTTCAACCGTTACTTGTTTACGAGCCTCTAACAATTGTTGATGAGCTTCTACTCTCAATTGTTTTTTTCAAAACCTTCCACTAATTCTCCAACGAAGAACTCTCCAACTGCTCCTGAGCCATAACTAAAGAATCCAATACGATCCCCTGCGACTAATACAGAGCTTGTTTCAATTAAAGAAATAAAACTTAAGAATAATGATCCTGTATAAATATTTCCAATGTGACGATTATAAGCTGTACTTTCTTGGTAACGAGCCGTTAATCGTTCTTGTTCTTCTTCCGATAATTCTTCTAAAAATGGTTTGAAGGCTTTTTAATCCCATTTTTCGTATATGGTAAGTGGAAGCAAATCGCTTCTAAATCTGCAAAAGGTAGCTCCAGTTTGTTTTTGCATAATCATTCCAAACTTCTGCAAAAGAAACGAATGTATTGTTCATTTGAGAATTTTTCCATCTACCATTGGGTATGCTTCGTAATTTGGACGCCAAAAAAATCCATGACATCATCTGTAAATAAGCTAGTTTCATCTTCTAAACGAAGTAACCGAGGCTCAGCTGAAACGACCATTGCCACTGCTCCAGCTCCTTGAGTTGGTTCTCCACCACTCTTCAATCCATATTTAGCGATGTCACTTGCAATGACTAACACTTTTGACTCTGGATTTAAAGCGATATGACCTTTTTGCTAATTGTAATGCTGCTGTTGCTCCATAGCACGCATGTTTTTAATTCCACACTACGAACTCGATTCGATAATCCTAATAAGTTTTGAATATAAACTGCTGCAGATTTGGATTGATCCATTCCTGTTTCTGTTCCCACAAGAATCATATCAATAGCTTCTTTATCAGCTTCATCTAAAATTCCAATTGCTGCATTGGCTCCCATTGTGACAATATCTTGAGTCACTGGAGCTACAGCCATTGTGCTTTGTCCAATTCCTATTGTATATTTTTTTCTGGTTCTACACCACGCTCTACTGCTAAATCCTCCATGGATAAGGCAAACGGAGGTGTATAAAATCCAATTTTATCAATTCCGATATTCATTTCTAACTCCCTTATTCTAATAAGTATCTATCCTAATAGTCTGCACGTACCATAGTAGCAAAAAAATGACGAAAGCTACAACGATTATCCCTACTGAAAGTCATAATTTTTAAAAAAACTTTAACTTTTTTTATGTAGTATTTTTAATAGGTTTCTGAGCAACTTTCGATTACAATAGTACAGTAAATGAAATTTTTAAGGAGAATGATATGAATTCAAACGATATTGTGATTATTAGTGCTACAAGAACAGCTATTGGAAAAATTCGGAGGACAATTCGCTTCTATTAGTGCTGTTGAATTAGGAACAACCGTTGCAAAAATCTGCGATTGAAAAAGGAAAAGTAGATCCAGCTTTAATCGATACCGTTATTTTTTTGGACAAGTATTACAAGCAGGGATTGGTCAAAACCCTGCGCGTCAAGTTGCCTTAAACTCAGGATTACCTCATACTAGTACAGCTTTAACCGTAAACGAAGTATGTGCTTCTGGATTAAAATCGATTTTATTAGCAGCTCAAGCACTTCGCCTAGGAGATGCAAAAATCGTATTAGCAGGTGGTATGGAAAATATGTCTTTAGCACCGCATCTACTTCCAAACCGTTTTGCTACTAAAAATGGAAATTGCACGATGATTGATGCTTTATTCCACGATGGCTTAATAGATGCTTTTTCAAATGAAGCAATGGGAATTACTGCTGAAAATCTAGTTGATAAATACGGATTTACTCGTCAACAATTAGATGAATTTTCAGCTCACTCTCAACAAAAAGCATACCAAGCACAACATAATGGTGCTTTTGATAAAGAAATTACACCCATTGAAGTGGCAAACAAAAAAACAAATCGTAGTACTCGATAAGGATGAATTTATTCGCCCAGAAACAACTGTCGAATCTCTGGCTTCATTAAGACCTGCCTTTAAAAAAAGATGGAGTCGTAACAGCTGGAAATTCTTCAGGAATTAATGATGGAGCTGCTGCTTTAATTTTTAACAACACGAGAAGTTGCCAATACTTTAAACTTACCAATCTTAGCTACTTTAACAGGATATGCTGAAGCAGGAGTCGATCCTTCTATTATGGGGATTGGACCAGTCCCTGCCATCGAAAAAAATTGCTTCAAAGAACGCATATTCCATTAGAACGAGTGGATTTATTTGAATTGAATGAAGCTTTTTGCTGCCCAAAGTTTAGCAGTCATAAAAGATTTGAAAATTAATCCAGAAAAAGTGAATGTCCATGGTGGTGCAATTGCACTAGGACATCCAATAGGTGCTTCTGGTGCTCGTATTGTAGTGACATTAATTCACGCTTTACAACAACGTCAATTACAAAGCGGAATTGCATCTCTATGTGTAGGCGGCGGAATGGGTGTAGCCTTAAGCTTAAAAAAATTGAACAATAAAAATAGCATGATACAAATAAGCCAAGCATCTACTTAGGATGCTTGGCTTGTTTCATTTCTAATTTCTTTTGTTTTTTTGACGGTCTTGATAATAGTGTCGAATTTCTTCATTTTTCTTCTGTAGACTCATATGTTACTGAAATACGATGTTCTCCTGTCCAACTTTCGACTAATTCTTCTACACTCGGTAATGTTAAAGTTGGAAGTTCAACTGAAATCGATAATGTATCTCTCCAAATTTCATATCGAATTTGGAATAATAATCGTCCCACTCTTAGTAAAAATTTCTCGTTTTTTTCAGTATCCATTTGATAGGCTTTTTTTCGAAAAAAATTTCTGCATATACATTCTAAAAATTATAATAGACATCATTAACGGTCTCTACTCCCATCTCAAAAAAACAATTCGAAGAAGGTATCAAAAAGAGTTTTAAATCTTCATCCGAAACTACTTCTGTCCATTGTTTAAACGTTTGATCCGTTAATTGGCTATTTTTTTCGTTAATTCTTTTTAGTTCGATAAAGTGATCCTCTTCAATATTCCACATTAAAGCACTATGCTGAGAAATCCCGCTTCCCTGACTTTCAATAATATGATAAGGAACTTGAGATTCTAACATCAATCCAACTATCGAATCTTGTGGGATATATCTTTTGGCTTTTGAAACGACTCTTTGATAGCCTTCTGTATTTAAAAATCGAGCGATGAACCCCTGGAGCATCCCAACAGTAAATTTGCTGAATCCGATTTTTGAACAGCTTCCTCTTGCATTGTACTCGCATATAAGGACAGATTTCCCCCTTTAGAATGTCCGGACACATTTAACGTTCCAGAAAAATGTTGCTGCTTGTTTTCTTAAATACTCAATAGCATCTGTTTGTGCAGGAATCAAGTCAGAATAAGTCATCATAAAGTCTTCTTTTCCAACCTGTTAAACTCTCATCCGTTCCTCTAAAAATAATCCAACGAGTATCCTCTTCCCATTGATAACATACCGCAGCAAATTGTTTCGTCAATTCATCATCAATATCATTCATAAATCCAAATACTTTTTATATCTTTAAACCGCTGACTTTTTAGAAACAACATTTAGTAATTGAATTCTTTTCTTCCGTAATCATAAATGGATTTTTTTCATGTTCTTTTTCTTTAATTTTTCTCGAATTCTTTTTCCTAATTGATTAAGAGAAATTGCTTCTGTTACATCGAATGATTTTTGGAACAATTTCATCAAATGGTAAATAGGCTATCTCAGTTAAAAACTAAAACGTCAATATCTGTAATTGATTTTTTTCTTGAAATGTTTGAGCTTCATATTGTCGAACATAAGTAATTAAATTTCCCATAAAAAAACTCCTTTCTGATTCAATTTTGTTAAGTTAGTTTACCACCTCAGCTATCAAATTGCAAAATTAGAAGCTTAAAAAAAGACTTTCTGTCGCAATAAGTTGATGGAAATTTCTCATTCTTACGACGACAAAAAGTCTAATTCATATTATAATTATTTATTTTTGAATCCATTTTTCCAGAAGCATCTACACGATAACCATCTGGTGTTTTTAGTATTCACCAACATTGCGCCAGATGAACCTAAATAATAGTCTCCAACCCAGCGGTTTGCTTGCATTACTCCATCCCCATTAAAGTAGTACCATGCGTTACTAATTTTTTTCCAGTCTGTTTGCATTGCTCCACTATTGTCCATATAGTACCAAGCTCCGCTAACTTTTTGCCATGAAGTACGCATTGCACCATCCGTGCTAAAAATAATACCAAGCTCCATTTACTTTTTTTCCCAGTTAGTGCTCATTACACCACTTCCATCAAAGTAATACCAAGTTCCGCTAATATTTTTTTCCAATCAGTGACAGCAGTATTACCTTCATAGTAATACCAATTTCCACCATTTTGTTGCCATCCTGACAATGTAGATTCATCAGAACCATTTGATTCAGAACTAGATGAAGAAGTTGCATGTTGTTTATTTAACGGTGTGCCATCGGCAGTTTTTCGGACGATACGCTCCTTTAGAACGACCGATTTCACATGCTACTCCGTCACCATCTCTATCTAAGTGTTTAGAATAGCCTTCTTCACCAATAGCAATATTTCCATACCCTGCAGCCCAAGCTTCCTTACAGCTATGGAAATACACACGAGCTTCTACCTTTTGTTCTAACCCTAATGCTAACAATGTTGCAGCTGCACTAAATACGACTAAACCTTTAACTTTTTTTCATATAAAATCCTCCTTTTTATTACAAATTCAGTATATCACAAAACAAAGTTTGAACAAGATAAATTTTTTTCTTTCTTTTTTTACAAGGAGAGTGCTATACTTTGGACTTGAAAATAGTGAAACAGGGGGCGTTAAAAATGCAATTAGGATTTGATAGCGAAAAAAATACCTGGAAGAACAAAGTCAATATATTTTTAGAGCGAGTGAATAGTTATGACAAACTCTATCTAGAATTTGGTGGAAAACTCATTGGAGATTTCCATGCAATGAGAGTGTTACCTGGATTCGATCCAGATGGAAAAGTTAAACTACTCTATCGACTAAGAAATCAAGCAGAAATTATCATTTGCGTTTATGCTGGGGATATCGAACAAAAATAAAGTTCGTGGAGATTTAGGCATTACTTATGACCGAGATGTCTTAAGAATGATTGATGATTTACATCATTGGGATTTGAAAATCAATAGCGTACTTATTACAAGATACACTGGTCAACCAGCTGCGACGCAATTCAAAAAAACATGTTAGAACGTAGAGGAATGACCGTTTATACTCACGGTCATACAGAAGGATATCCAATGGATGTGGATACCATTGTAAGTGATGCTGGATATGGAGCGAACGCATATATCGAAACGACTCGTCCATTAGTTGTTGTTACAGCACCTGGAGCTAATAGTGGAAAAACTAGCCACTTGTTTAAGTCAACTTTACCATGAAACTCAAAGAGGGCGTTCAGCAGGTTATGCAAAATTTGAAACATTCCCTGTATGGAATTTACCATTGAATCATCCTGTTAACATCGCTTATGAAGCTGCAACAGCTGATTTAGAAGATGTGAATATGATTGACCCATACCATTTTGGAAAAAAATACGGCATTACGACTGTTAACTATAATCGTGATATCGAAGCATTCCCTCTATTAAGAAGAATTTTTAAGAAAAAAATTTACAAAGACCAAGAAATTCCTTATTATTCACCAACAGATATGGGAGTTAACCGTGTAGGATTTGCGATTACAGATGACGCAGTCGTAAAAAGAAGCCTCTAAACAAGAAATTATTCGTAGATACTACCACTTACAATGCAATTACAAGCGTGGAATTGGTACATTAGAAACTGCACAACGTGGAAAAATACATTATGGATGAAATGGGGCTAACTCCTCAAGATCGTCCTGTTGTAGAAACAGCATTGAGAAAAGCTAAAGAATCCAACAGCGAAGTCGTTGCCATCGAATTACCAAATGGTAAAATGATTACAGGAAAACAAAGTGAAACAATGACTGCAGGAGCCGCTTGCCTATTAAATGCGATTAAAGAATTAGCTGGTATTCAAAAAGATTTACATCTATTACCTCCTGTTATTCTTGAATCCATTACAAAGCTTAGTCAAGATGTGTTTCATCAACAACGTCGCTCACTTGATAGTAAGGAAGTTTTTAATTGCTTTTAAGTATGTCAGCTGTGACAAATCCCTCAGCAGAAGCCGCTAAAAAAATCAGTTAGTCTTTTTTTAAGAAATTTACAAGCACATAGTACAGTTATTTTTACAAAAAAAGCCGATGAAGAAATTTATCGTGACTTAGGAATTACGATTACTTGTGAACCATCCTTTGCAGGAAATAGTTTCTATTATAGCCATTAAACACAAAACAGGATTGAAGGAGTCTCCCCTCAATCCTGTTTTAATTTTTATTAATGAATAGCTCCACCAACTGTTTTTATATCTTCTTTATCTTGATACTCAATAACTGTTTCTACACAAAGCGTTAAAGCTTGAACCATTTCTTCTAATTTCATAGAAGGATATTGATTATCTTTTTACTTGTTCAGGTAAAAAAAGGAACATGAATAAATCCAGCTTTTAGAGAAGGATAATTTTTTGAAGCATAATACAACACTTGATACATAATATGATTACATACAAATGTACCAGCAGTATTTGAAACAGAAGCAGGAAAGCCTGAAGAAGTCATTTTATCCACCATTGCTTTAATTGGTAAAGTAGAAAAAAATATGCACTCTCTCCATCTTCCTGAATTGGAAAAATCGATTGGTTGGTTTTTCTTCATTATCCGCAATACGTGCATCGTCAATATTAATCGCAATACGTTCAGGTGTAATCCCTTGTCTTCCACCTGCTTGACCTACACAAATGACAACATCTGGATTAAAACTTTCAATTTCTTTTTTCTAACACTTCAAATGATTTTTTTGAAAAAAACGGTAGGAATTTGAATTCCTTTAATTTCTGCATCCTTTATATTTTGAGGAATACGACGAACAACTTCCCAAGAAGGATTAATACTTTCTCCACCAAATGGATCAAAAACCCGTTAATAAAAATTTTTCATCTAAACACTCTCCTTTATTTCTATAGATACAAAAAAAGCACTCGTAAGAGG